>Ga0187886_1000017_pt1 | contig 243507 bp, 224 predicted proteins | sample June2016WEW_20_1_FD_133001 | JGI IMG/M metagenome (GOLD analysis project Ga0187886, IMG submission 133001) | Peatland microbial communities from SPRUCE experiment site at the Marcell Experimental Forest, Minnesota, USA - June2016WEW_20_150 | ecosystem: Environmental > Terrestrial > Soil >...
AGACTTATAACACCATCCGGCCCCACCAATCGCTTGATTATCAGACGCCGGCCGAATACTATCAGGCCTGGCTTAAAAATCATCCTCAGCCCGCCGCGTCACTAATGTAGTGGACGAGACCACACACTTGACACTGGGAGCAATTCGGTCGCAAAATCAACTCAGAGGGTCTGGAGGGGCGGGAAAACGGCTCCCGATGTGCCGTTCGCCCGCGGCGCGCGTCGCGTTCGCCGCGGGGTGGAACGGGGGACGGCGTGATGTCATCCGGATCGAGACCGGGCGCAAGGCTTCTCCAGGCAGGGAGGATTGTCGTTTGCTCAATCCTCCTTTCCGGCTTATTCTCGTCCAACCCCGGCACCGCCCGTGGGCTAACACGGCTCGGCCCGGGCCCCGGCTCTCCGGATCCGGAGCTCAGCTCCATCCTCGAACGGGCCGCGCAATATTGCGACAAGCTCAACCGGTCCGTCTTGAACTTCGTCTGCCGGGAACGGATCGAAGAGTGGTTCCGGCACGCGGCCCCGCCCGCATCCTTCTCGTATGGAAACCGCATCGTTTTTCTCTCAAGTCCCGAGAAGTTCCAATACGTCTACGATTATCAACTCATCCGGGAGCGAGGGGGATCCATCCGGGAGACCCGGACTCTCCTGAAGGAAAACGGAAAGGACGTCCAGGTTTCCGATGCTCCACTCAAGACCCATTCCTTTTGGCACACCAACGTCGTCATGGGCCCGCTCGGGCTGCTCAGCCGGGAACGCCAGGCCGACCATGATTACAGGATCCTGCGGGAAGCGAAGATCGGAGGCGATCCCGTGCTGGTCATCGAGGTGGTCCCCAAGCCTGATGTCCGGCTGGAAGACCTTTTTGGCACGGTCTGGCTCAGGAAAAAGGACGCCGGCATCCTCAAAATCGAGTGGAACCCGTCCTCGATCCGAAACTACAAGGGCGTCGAGGAAACGGCCAAGCAACTCGGCCTGATCCCCAGCCTCCTGGTGACGTCGGAATACGCTTTCGAACAAAACGGCATTCGCTTCCCGAGCCGCTACACGTTGCGAGAGCTTTATCGCCGGGGCAAGAGCGGCGCCCGTTACCAGCGTTCGGAAACCGACGTGGTCTACGACCAATACAAGTTTTTTATGGTCGAAACAAAGGTGGAATTCGGGAAGTGAGGGCGGCCATGAAAGATAGAATCGCGGTTGCCGTGATCGCGGCCGCGGGGGCGGCTGTCGTTTTGTTCGCGTCCGCGGGTCAGGCGCCGCAGACCGGAAAGCAGGAGCGTCCGCTCCGGCATGACGCCGCCGCCATCGTCAAACTCGTCCCGGTCCGCGTCCTCGGCCCGGACAACCGCCCCGTCACCGGGCTCCGGAAAGAGGACTTCGTTCTCTACGAAGACGGACAGCCGAAAACGATCACGGAATTCGAGGTCCACGCCATGACCGACGCGGGAATGACCGTGGCGCCCGGGCCGCCGCGCGCCGCCGAGCCCGCCGTCCGCGCGAGCGGGGCGATGAACCGGAAGATCTTCATTTTCCTCGACCAGCAGGCCAGCGACGAGGTGGGAAAAATCAAGGCCAAGGCCACCGCCCTCCGTTTTCTGGATACGCAGGTGCGGCCAGGGGACGACGTCGCAGTTATCGGATTTTACGCGATGTGGGGCTTCTATATCCGCGAATATTTGACCTCGGACATGAAACGGATTCGCAGGGCGATAAACAAGTCGAGCGAGGCGCCGCCGAGCGCCGGCGACTGGGTCGGTCCCCCCGACGACAGCGTGACCGTCCGAGTCCGTTCTGAGGGAAGCAACGTCCGGCCGGCGGGTGGAGAGAGCGGCAGCCTGCGCGGGGGTGCGGGTGAGGCGGGCGATATTTCGCCGGCCACGGGAATGGGAGCGGTTTTCGCGCCGGGGACCGCCGCTTTTCAAAGGCGAGATTTCGTGCCCCACATGCAGGACTTGGCTGAAGTCTTCAAGACCATTCCGGGGGACAAAAGCCTCGTGCTGTTCACGGCCAGGAACATGGGCCCTGAAGCAGAACGGCTAGGAAAGCTTTTTGGAGCGGCGGGCACCGCGGTCTACGCCATCAACACGCAAGATTGGGACGTCAACGCCTTCGGGACCAAGTTCAAGAAGATCTGGTGGGACCACTCGCTCAAGGACCTCTCGGCGGCTTCCGGCGGAAAATACTTCGCCGATATCAACGAGGCCGCGGCGATCGCCCAGGACCTGCAGTCCCTGACGGGGAATTTTTACGTTCTCGGCTATTATGTCCGGGAGTCCTGGGGAGGGAAATACCACAAGATCCGTGTCGAGGTGGCGCGGCCCGATGCCCGGGTCCTCGTCCAGGACGGCTACGCCGACCCCAAGCCGTTCTCGAAGATGTCGGATTTCGAGAAGGACGTCCAGCTCATCGATTTGGCCTGGGCCGACAGGCCCGTGTCCGCGTTCTTGGGCCTCGTGGTCGATCCCTTGATCGTCCTCCAAGACGACGGCGTCCGGGCCTGCCTTCTAACGCGGCTGGACGTCAACGCCAAAGCGGGAGCGCCGCCCGTCCGGAGCGAGATTGTCGCTTTCTTGAAGGACGACGCTGGCAAAACGACGCTCTCGCGGCGCTGGGAGGTGGATCTTTCGAGATACGAAGGGCAGAGCCTCTGCGCGCACCTCAGCGTGCCGGTATCGGCCGGCGGGTGGGATTTCCGGGTGGTCGTCCGGGATCTCGTCAACGGGGAGACCTGCCTCGGACGGGCCGAGTTTAACGTCCCAGAGGCGTCCGCCGAGACGGACCTCAGGCTGTCGTCACCCCTGCTTTTTGAGGAGGGTACGGGGACGGCCTACGTGAGGCTCCCCACCGCGAAACCGGCCGACAAGAAAGGAAAGCCCGGCGCGGAGCCGTCTCTCATAGAACTCTATCGCCTGATCCCGAAGGACGGCCGTCTCGTTGTCGGAGAGATCTCGCCCGGGGCCAGGAAACTCACGGTCGTGCTCCCCTTCGAAATCCGGACGGCTCAGCCGGATGAGGCGCCCTTTCTGGCTGTCGAGGCAAGATTCGTCTCGAAACCGGGCGGCGAGGAAATTCCGCTCAAGGTCGTCGTCCGCGAACACAGGACATTCCAGGGAAAACCCGACATCCTGATCGCCGAAATCCCTCTGCCGGCCGTCGCCCCGGGCGAATATGACCTCGTGATCTCCGTAGAGGACGTCGGGATGGAGCGGCGCGCCGAGGTCGCGAAACCCCTCATCGTGCGCTAATAAAGACGGTAAAAAGACGGGGTCAAATCTACGCAATGCCAGTTTTCCATCGGCTTTTTTGCTAACGGCGTCTCCAACTGAGACCCCAATTCCGTTCCGTTCGTTAATACTCTGTGACGCTGCTATTTTTCGGGAGATCTCGTGGCAAGACAGCTCAGAATAGAATATCCAGGCGCCTTTTACCACGTCACGTCCAGAGGAAACCAAAAACAGCCCATTTTTCTTGCCGAAGAAGACCGCTACTATTTCCTAAAATGCCTGGGGGATGCACACGGTAAGTTTCAATCGATCATTCATGTCTATTGCCTTATGGAAAATCACTATCACTTGCTCATCGAGACTCCACATGGGCAACTATCAAGAATCGCACATTCCATCAATACGACGTTTTCGGTCTATTTTAACAAGAGGCATGATCGGTGCGGTCACCTTTTTCAGGGACGCTTCAAAGCGATTTTGGTCCAGGCAGAGGAATATGCACGTGAGGTGGGCCCGTACGTGCATCTTAATCCCGTACGTGCGGGAATTGTTGATTCCCCGGAGGAATATGCCTGGTCCAACTATCGTGAATACTTGGGAACAATGAGCCCCCGCCCCTGGACATCGACATCGCTTATCTTAAGCGCGTTCGGGGCGGAGCCCTCGATTGCGATGCAGAGGTACTCAGAGTATGTAACTTGGCGTCTCAAGCAAAAATTGCCTAATCCCCTCGAGGCGGCGGCAGCTTCCGGGATACTTGGCAGACCTGAGTTCATCGAGCAGATGGAAAAAACATTTTTAACGGAGAGGAGAGGCGAGAGGAATCGTGATTTTCCTCAACTCAGGAAGCTCAGGGACAGGCCTAAAATGGCGGATATCTTAGCTGTTGCTAAAGAAATATTCGGTCAGGAGAACAGATACGCGAGGAAGGTAGCCATTTTGATCATCCACAAGAATACAAATTACTCGCTTAGGGAGATTGGGGATTTCTTCAGGATAGGCATTTCAGCCATCACTGATATATGTCGAAGGACAAAAAAAGATCTACTCTTTAACGAGACGCTGACACAAGAAGTCCAAGAAATTGAGCGGCGTTTCTTTGGTCAGTAAGGGAGGATCCCCGCTCGCCGGCGAGATTTCAATCCTGGAAACTGGCATTGCGTAGATTTGACCCCTTCTTGATTACGGAAGAGGCGGGCCGTCGAAACTGTAGCACGGGGCGTTCGCGGGCCTCTGCTTCCGCCTGGCTTTCGTTTTGACTTGCGGGTAGACGTAGAGCTCCCCAGCGTAATTCCGCAGCACGACCTGCTCGTCGTTGATCGACTGGAGGTAGCTCGGGATGAGCGGGATCTTGCCGCCCCCTCCCGGCGCGTCGATGCAGTAATACGGCACGGCCAGACCCGACGTCCAGCCCCTCAGGCCCTGCATGACTTCGAGCCCCTTCTCGACCGTCGTCCGCAGGTGCTCCGTGCCGCTCACGTAGTCCGCCTGGTAGATGTAATACGGACGGACCCGCACGGCGAGAAGTTTCTGCATGAGCCGCCGCATAGTCTGCGGGTCGTCGTTGACGCCCTTGAGGAGGACAGTCTGGTTGCCGAGCGGGATGCCGGCGTCGGCCAGCAAGTTGAGGGCCCGCGACGACTCCGGGGTGATCTCGTCGGGGTGGTTGAAATGGACGTTGACATACAGCGGATGGTACTTCTTGAACATGGCCACGAGCTTTTCCGTGATCCGCTGCGGCAGGACGCAGGGCACCCGCGTCCCGACCCGGATGATCTCGACGTGGGGAATGGCCCGCACGGCCTTCAGGATGTTCTCAAGCCGCCTGTCGCTGAGCATCAGGGGGTCGCCGCCCGAAATGATCACGTCCCGGACCTCGGGGTGGTTCCGGATATATTCGACGCCGCCCTCGACATACCGGGGGTGGATTTTCGACGGGTCGCCGACCTTCCGTTTCCGGGTGCAGAAGCGGCAGTAGGAGGCGCAGCTGTGCGAGACGAGAAACAGAACGCGGTCGGGATAGCGGTGGACGATCCCGGGCACCGGCGAGTCCTCGTCCTCAAGAAGCGGGTCCGCCTCCCCCGTATTTTCCCTGAGCTCCGCCACGTCGGGGACGACCTGCTTCCAGATGGGGTCGCCCTTCTGCTTGATCAGACCGGCGTAATATGAAGTGATCTGGATTTTGAACACGCGGGCGATCCGCTTGACGTCCTCCAGATCGAGTCCGAACGCACGGGCAATCTCCTCAGGCTTCCTGAGACTGCCCTGAATCAAACGTTGCCAGTCGTCCATCTCCTCAAGACTCCTTCCTACCGGAAGTATTTCGCATAGATGACGCGATCGTCGCCCGGTTTGTAGAAATCCGGAATCCGGGCGACTTCCTTGTAACCCAGGCCGATATAGAACTGCCGCGTCGGATGGTACTTGGGCTGGGACGAGGTCTCGATGATGATCATCCGGCCGTTGAGCTTCCGGACTTCGGCTTCGAGCCACCGGACGAGCTCCTTGCCGCGTCCCTTTCCCTGCTCCGCGGGCGCGACGGCCATCCAGTACAGGTCGTAGGCGTCCTCGGCCATCGGCGTGGGCCCCCACGTCAAGTATCCCGCGACGCCCTCCCGGCCCTGGCCGCCATCGGCGGCCCCCTTCCGGCCTTCGCCGTCAATGACAACGATCCGGTAGTCTTCCTGCTCCGGCACGCCCAGGTAGATGTCGATCAGCTCCTCGGCCACGATGACCTCGCCGGGCATGAACATCCCCGTGGCCCGGATAAGGTCGAGCACGGGGGCCTTATCTTGCGGCCGCATTGGGCGGATCATTCGTTTCCCTTCTCTTGAGCGCGTTCTGGACCATCGTGTTCCAAAAGGCCGCGTAATCAATGCCGGCCGCCGCCAGGGCCCGGGCGTATCCGGCGTTGAGGCTGATGTCGGGGTTCGGGTTGACTTCGAGGATGAAGATCCGGCCCTTGCCGTCCATCCGGAAATCGACCCGGGCGTAATCCCGGCACCCCATCGTCCGGAACGCGTCGACGGCCATGGCCTGGAGCCTCTGGCGCTGCTCATCGTCGACCGGCGCCGGACACACGGGAGGCGTTTTCTGATAGAGGGGATGGTCTTCGAACCACTTCGCCTCGTAGCTGCAGATCTTGGGCGAGCCCTGGGGCATTTGCGAAAAGTCGATCTCGGAAACGGGCAACGGGACGACCGCCGTATTCTCCATTACCGAGACGTTGAACTCCCGGCCGTCGATGTAAGGTTCGACGAGGGCCGGCTGCCGGTAATTGTCGAGGACCTTCCGGACCTGGCGCCGGAAACTCTCCTCGTCGCGGACCACGGACTCGGGGTAGATGCCCAGGCTCGCATCCTCGTTGTTCGGCTTGACGATGATCGGGAACTTGAGGTCGATGGGCTGGTCGGCCGCGAGCATGAGCTGGGCCGGCGCCGTCGGCAGGTTGCACGACCGGAGCACGGCCTTGGCCTTATGCTTGTCCTGGCAGATGGCCAGCGTCTTCGAGGCGTTCCCGGTGAAGGCGATCCCCAGCAGCTCAAAGATGCCGGCGACGTTCGATTCCCATTGGGGGCGGCCGTAATACCCTTCGCAGAGGTTGACGAGGATTTCGGGATTCTCCTCTTTGACCCGGTTGAGGAAGTTGTGCAGGCTCCGTTGAAGGGGGATAAGGGTCGTCTTGTGCCCCAGCGTCCTGACCGCTTCGCCGACCTGCTGGGCCATCTCGGCCACGGATTCCTCGGACAGCCGTTCCCCCGTCCCCGTGGGCCGCGGTTCGTAGGCGTTGTAGACGATCCCGATGTGGGACGGCACGTTCACACTCGGGCGACCTGGGCCACCGGCCGCTCCGTGACCGAGGGCCGGACGCGCGTCGTCCGAAGGCCGCAGCGCTTGGCGGCCTCATCCACGACCCGGTGGATCAGGTCCGAATAAGAATACCCCATCGTCCTGGCCGCTTTGGGAAGGCAGGAGTTGTCCTCGGGGTTCGGCAGGATGCCGGGCAAGGGGTTGACTTCGAGAATGTTGGGCTCCCCTTTTTCATCGAGCCGGACGTCGATCCGGCACCAGTCCCGGATGCGGAGGACGGTGGAGGTCCGGGTGACGACATGCTCAATTTTTCTCTTCAGGTCCGCGGAGATTTCGGCCGGGCACTTGAAGATCTGGAGAGGCGAATCGGGAGTGTCCCAGATCCATTTGGCCTCGTACGAGTAGATGGGCGCCGCGCCGGCCGGGAGCTGGGAGTGGTCGATCTCGACGATGGGGAGGATCTCGGGATTCGGCGCGTTGCCGAGAACGCCCACGGTAAATTCCCGCCCGCCGATGAACCTCTCGACGATGACGGGCTGTTTGTAGAGCGAGACGACGTCTTGGACGCGCTCGTAGAGCTCCGCGGCCGTGCGGACCATGGCGTTGTTCTTGATGCCCTTGCTCGAGCCCTCGAAGAGGGGCTTGACGATCGCGGGCAGCCGGACGCCGTTCGGCATCTCCTCCGGCGACTCGATGATCCAGAACGCCGGGTTGGGGATTTTATGGAAGGAGAGAATTTCCTTGGCCCGCGACTTGTCGAGACAGATGCCGAGCGTCAGCGGGTCCGACCCCGTGTACGGGATGTTGAGCATTTCGCAGATCGCCGGGATGTGCGATTCACGGTTCGGCCCGAACAGGCGTTCCGAGATATTGAAGACGAGGTGCGGACGGAGCCGCTTCAAGCGGGCGTAGGCTTTTTCATCGGACTCGATGCGGAAGACCTGGTACCGTTCCTGAAGGGAGCGCTCGACGGCCGCGATCGTTTCGTCCGAATCGCATTCCGCGAGCAGGTCGGATGGCGGTGGAGGCTCGTCCTCCTCGTCCCATCGTTCGTCGGGGCGACGAAAGAGCGTCGCTTCCATTCCCGTTTTCGAGCTGCAAAGCAAAGCTACTTTCATCGCTCTTGATCCTTCAACTTAAGTTTTCGTAAGTTCCCAGCGCTGTCACCATGTCGGGACCCTGCGACTTCTTGTTCCGTGTTCTCCAAAAGAATTTTCATTCTATTTATAGACCATTTTCACAAAATGTCAAGATTTTTTTACGCGTGAGCCACTTTTATTTGTGGAGAAGAAGAAAAAACGCACCATTCGTGGTGGTGAATGCGCGTGTCCGTTCGATCCCGCCAACGAGGCTCGGCAACGGCGGGCAAAAATGGGCGCTAGCCCGAAGGTCGCTATTTTGGCGGGTTTTCACGGTCTGGAATCACGACGGAGCTAGCGGAAAAACACGAGGGTGACGATGATGTAGACCGGGACGAGGACCGCCGCGGAATAAGCCATAAAGCCGAAGAAGGAAGGCATTTTGTGCTTGTACTCCTCGGCGATGGACTTGACCATGAAGTTGGGGCCGTTCCCGATGTAGGAGTTCGCTCCCATAAACACGGCGCCCGCGCTGATCGCCATGAGGACGAGGGGCGGAATGCCCGCCACGGCCCCCTGAAGGCCGAGGCCCCGGGCCAGCGAGAAGAAAACGAGATAGGTCGGGGCGTTGTCGAGGAACGAGGAGAGCCCGCCCGTGACCCAGAAAAATTCCCACGGCTTCGTGAGGCCCAGCCCGGCGCCGCCGGCGCTGAGCCGGAGAAGGGCGGGGACCATGGTCACGAAGATGCCGGCGAAAAGGATGGCGATTTCGACGATCGGGTTCCAGGTGAACCTGTTCTCTCCCCGGAATTCCTTCCTCGTCGTGACCAGGGACAAGCCCGCCATGAGGACGAGGAGGCCCTCGCGGAACGGGAACGGCAGGAACATGCCGGCGATGACGCCGCCGACCCAAACGAAGTTGAGCGACCCCTTCATGTGGAGAGGAACGATGCGCGCCCGGTCTCGGATGAGATCTCTCGTCTCTTCCCGCGCGTATTGACGGCGGTCGAAAACGTAGAACACGGCGAGGACGCTCCCTACCGCGAGCGCCCAGACCGGGAAAAGGCGGAACGTCCACAGGAACGGCACGCCCCGGATGAAGCCCAGGAACAGCGGGGGGTCACCGAGCGGGGTCAGGCAGCCGCCGATGTTCGACACGAGAAAGATGAAGAAGATCGGAACGTGGACCGTGCGCCGGCGTTCGCTGTTGGTCTGGAGCAGCGGACGGATGAGAAGCATGCTGGCGCCCGTGGTCCCGATGACGTTAGCCAGCACCGCGCCGATGAAGAGGAAGGCCGTGTTGACGGCGGGGGTCGCCCGGAGGTCGCCGCGAAGCACGATCCCGCCGGAGATCGTGAACAGGGCCCCGATGAGGACCACGAAAGACGTGTAATCCCTGACCGAGTGCACGAACTCGCGGGGGGCGCGGAGCAGGAGCAGGCCGGCGGCGGGAGCGGACCAGAAGGCCGCGACGAGCGCCTTGTTCCGATTCCGGCGCCAGAAACGGGACGCGCGCAGCGGCAGGACGGCGATGGACAGCAGGAGCCCGACGAACGGGACGACGGCCCACAGCGGCAGCGCGCGTCCTAAGGTCTCGGCCATGATGCGTCTATTGTTGCGAAAGAGTTTCTTATCTTACGGGCCTGTCCCGCCCGCCTTACGGCAGAAATGTGGTGAAGAGATAGAAGGCGCGGGCGGGCAGTTCCCGCTTCCGCGCTTTTTGCTCGAACGGTCGAAGCAAGGACTCCCGATCGCCCGGCGGCGTCCGGAAAAGGACGGCGGCGCCGGCGGCGAAGAGGCCTTCGAGGACCGGGAGAGGCAAACCCGTCTCCACATAGACGGCAGCCCGTGAGCCGGCTTGGCGGGCGGCCCGGGCGATTTCCTGGGCCAAGCCGGCGGCGTCCTCGGCGTTGAGGCTCCGGTCCGGGAAATGAATCCAGGCGCCCGCGGCGGCCAGCCCCGTGAGCTCCGGCGTGAGAGGTCCGAGGTGATAGTAAACGAAATAGCTTCGTCCCGCCGCGGCGTTTTCGGCGAGCTCCGCGAGGTTGCCGGAATCCCGGGCGTGGGCCCGGTTGGAGATGTGGATGTCCATCCCGGCTGAGGTCAGGCCTCTGAGCGCCTCGAGGGAAACGGAATCGGCGCCGGGTTGCATTTGGAGCGGCCCGTTTTGGAAATAGGCCAGAAACGTCCTTGCGGACAGGCAGGCCTTGAGAAGCCGGGCCAACTCCGGCTCGCGCGGGCGCGCCTCGTCGGACGTATAGAAACGGACCCTTTCCCGTATGAACCATTCGAGCCCGCTCGGTTCGAACCGCCCGGTATCGAGGAGGCTCAGCCGGATCCCTTTCGAACGCGCGAAACGGGCCGCGTCGAGAAGGGCCTCGGGTTCGAACTGGTCGTCGCGGATGACGAGGTCGCGGCCGAGGCGGATTCTGTCCAGGAGCTCATAGGTCTTGACGACGTCCTCGATGCCTTTTTCTACGGGGTGCTTGTCCATGGGTCGAAGTCAAGATATACCATCCCCGTCAGATGCTGTCAAACAGTCAAAACAGTCCTCTCCCAGTCCGATCCCGTGGCGGGCTGAGGGGCTGGCCTCCACTCCAGAGCGCGGTTCTTCACGCCGCGATAATCCCGCCCTTCTCGGCGCCAAAACAACTCGCTTGGCGTGCGCTACGCCAAGCTCAAACAAGTTTTGTCGGTTCCCCCTGGAACTTCCCTCGAAGGGCACGATTCTCGGGCTAAACCGCGCATGACGTTCCGGCCATGCCCCTCAGCCCGCCACAGGCGCCGTGTTATCCGCCCACTCTTTTAATACCCGCTCGGCCAGTCAACATCCTCCCTGCGTCCGCATTCTTTCGCGAAACATTTTGCTCGCCCCACAAACCCCCAACTTGAAAAAGCCGGATGAGTCATTTAATATCGGGACAAAGATCCATGAAAAAGAAATCCTGCGCGGTTTTGTTTTCGGGGGGGATCGATTCGACGACCTCCCTGTACTGGGCTCTGAAACGGTACGAGCGGGTTTTCCCCTTGACGTTCGATTACGGCCAGCGCCACCGGGTCGAGATCCGGCTGGCCGGCAGGCTCGTCCGCAGGCTCGGCCTGCCGCGGACCGTGCTCAAGGTCAACCTGAATCAGGTCGGCGGGTCGGCCCTGACCGACTCCGCCATCCCCCTTCCCCGCTGTCGAAAACGCTCCGACCTCCCGGCCGGACCCCCGGCGACCTATGTCCCCTTCCGGAACGGCATTTTCCTCGCCGTCGCGGCAGGGTGGGCCGAGGCCCGGGGCGTGCGCGACCTGGTCTGCGGTTTCCATGTCATCGATTCCCCCGACTACCCGGATACCCGGAAGGAATTCGTCCGGGCCATGGAACGGGCCATCAACCTGGGAACATCGGCGGCCTGCGGCGGCCCGCGGACCCGCGTGCTCGCGCCGTTCATCGGGATCCGCAAGTCCGAAATCATCCGCCAGGGCCTGGCCCTCGGCGCGGATTATTCCTATTCGGTTTCCTGTTACGCGGGCGGGGAAGCCCCGTGCGGGACCTGTTCATCATGCCTCCTGCGCCGGGAAGCGTGGAGGGAAGCCGGCCGCGAGGACCCGCTCCTGGCGCGGCTTCGAAAGGAAGGCCAGCGATGAGTTGGACGCTCAAAGTCAGGGACAAGTTCTCCGCCGCCCATTTCTTGAAGGGATACCGGGGGAAATGCGAGAATGTCCACGGGCACACCTTCCAGGTCGAGGTGGAGATCGCCATCGGCGAGCTCGGCCCCGACGGCATCGGGGTGGATTTCGCCGAAATCAAGAAAGAGCTCGCGGCGGTCCTGCCGGACCACACCCTCCTCAACGATGCCTATCCCTTCAACCCGTCCGCGGAGAACCTGGCCCGCCATCTTCACACTGAGCTCAAGAAGCGTTTCGCGGTCCGGTCCGTGACAGTCTGGGAATCCGAGGATGCGTCGGCCACCTACACTGAAGACGTTTGAGGTTTTCGCCTCCGTCCAGGGCGAAGGCCTGCGCCAGGGGGAGCCGACGATCTTCGTCCGTCTGGCCGGCTGCAACCTGCGATGCGCCTTCTGTGACACGAAGCGTGCCTGGGGGCGGGGCCGGGTTCAAACCGCCGGCCAAGTCGCGGAAGATGTCCGACGGCTCTGGCGCGGTTATCCGGCCCGATGGGTCTGCCTCACGGGAGGCGAACCGCTGGCGCAGGACATCGGGCCGCTCATCCGCGAACTGAGGAAGGACGGGTTGTCGATCCAGGTCGAAACGAACGGCACGTTCGACCCCCGCCCTGGCGTCGATTGGTACACGGTGTCGCCGAAGCCTCCGGCTTATGCATTCCGGCCCGGGTTTATGAAGAAAGCGCGGGAAGTGAAACTCGTCGCGACCCGGGAGCTGACGTCTGAAGCGATACGCGCCGTCCGCCGCGCCTTCCCGCCCGCGACTCCGCTCATCCTCCAGCCGCAGAGCAACGCCGCGTGGAGCCGGCGGAAAGCGATCCAGCTTCTGGAAGGCGCCCTGCGCGAAGGGCTCCAAAACATCCGCGTCTCCGTCCAGCTCCACAAAATTCTTAATTTGAAATAAGAGGAAAGTTACCAGGACTAAATATAAACCTGGGTTGCCCCAGGTATCCCAGAGGGGACCTGCTAGCTAGTTCCTATTTATCTGGATACTTCTCGCTTATGATCTTGATGATCTCTTCACACGCAGACTTGTATTGCGGTTCCTTCATGGCGATTTCACGGTAGGCTTCCAGCATCTTGACGTTGGCCCCAGAGGATCCAAATATAAGGGCACCGTTTATTAGCTCTTTAAATTCTCCAATGTCATTCCAGCTCTGAAGAACCAATATTGGGCGATCAAGGAGTATGTCACAAAAGCGCGAGGCCATAACTTCGGCGATGTATCCGTCAGAGGTACTGAAGAATCCCATGTAGACTTTTAATGCGTATTTGTTATTTTCTGCCACTACTGTGTCATATAAGTAACCGATCCATTCCTCACTAGCCCGCCAATCCGCCAGCCACCAGGCTGGAACTGGTACACCTCCGCCCTTAGATATGCATTCATATTTTGGAATCGCCTTTTCCAACAAACTGAGACAGAGAGATGTCTTTATTTCATCTTTGGGATTTTGCAGGCTGTCTTGCAAAGCTCTATTGATTTCCTTCTCTAATCCCGGCATCGGACAGTTTTTGGAGACATATTCGCCACTCAAGTTCGAAAAGGCGACATCCTTAACTTCAACGCCAGGCGGGATCAGCAAAATAAATTCCTTGCACGGGACATTTTGAGGAAGGCCTGCGAAGACCCCGAGGAAAAAACAGTTGGGATTGCCATCACCCTTTACGACAAAAGAGCCGCGATAAACTCCCCAGTCAAGATACGGTTGGATATATACGGCTCCCCTCCACACGAACTTGATTTCTACGTCTCTGCCGCCAGGGCTCAGCAAGGAGATCGATATTCGTTGTGCAACGGACGATGTATCCCACTTATTAGAATGAGGCAATTCACCTGCGTTCTCCCGGAATTCAAACCGAAGTGTATTAGCGGACATTTCTTGTTTAGGGAATAGGTTAGGAGTTACCGGGCACGCGTACTTGCTTGGGTTACAGACCTCTTCTCCCTCCGTGGGTTTTAGGGCGATTGTGGACGCGCCATAAAGAAGCATCATTGGCAAAATTATCGCGCTACCAGATGCCAACGCGCTTTTCTTAAATGCCATTTCCTCCTCATACCCTTCTTTAACGTTATTCTAAATTTATCACCCCTAAAGCGGGATTTTCAAGTCGAACGCCTCTGCGGTCGAAACCCCCGGCCTCCCGCCCGCCCTGAAGGTTATCGAGCACATAAGATCACGTTAGGGGCGGTTCATAATTGGAAGCAGTTTACTTTTGGGGAAAGGGTTATAAAAACAGGAAATGGGGTGGCTGGAGGATTCAGTACCGCTTCCAGAGTTCGCCCCACTCCGTCTTCATGAAGGCCCGGATGCGGCGGCGGCCGATCGTCGGGTACCACATGAGGTCGTGGTAGACATTGCTCGCGAAGGGCGCCCAGACCATGAGCGGCGAATGAAGGAGGATCTTTTCAAAAGGCCTCAGGCATCCCTTGCGAATCATCTGGTCCCCCCAGATGACGAAGCTGCGCTTCGAGCAGAACCCGAAGTCGAACCCGGAGATATCCTCGCCGACGATCTCGATCTCGGCCGGGTCGCCGACACCGAGGCCGCGCTCGTGGGCCATCCGGATGAACGGGATGGTCATCGGGTCGAACCCCATGATCCGGGCCGCGATCGCGTCGACGGCCAGCGAGTCCCCGCTCGCGAGAATGATGTTCTTGACGCAGGGGACCATGGTCCGTGGCCCGGCGCCGTCGCCGCAAACCGTCCCGTCCATGACGCAGAAAAGTCCCGGGTGCAGCTCCCGCTGCATATAGAGGAGGTCGACCAGGACTTCGTGGATATACTTGTGGGCGTAGTGGCGGACCTCCTTGAGGAGGCCCCCGAAGGCGTTCTTGACCGCGCCCGTCGTCGTCGAATGGCCGTGCGTCTTCACCGTCGGGAGATGGAGGATGTTTTTACCGATGAACATCTTGGGGATCTGGATCCCCTCCGGGAAGATCTCGTTGAGCTTGAGGAGCGGGCTCCGGAAGGCGTAGACCTCCCATTCGACCTCGGGGAGGGGCGTGAAAAAAAGTCCGTAGCGTTCGAGGACGGGCAGCCACTTGTTGTTCCGGGCCCCTTTACGCGGGTTTGTGACGACGGTCTTATTCTCGACCGGAAAAAGCCTGTCGCGGGGGAACCCGCCTTCGATGAGGGTCCGGATGACGCCCTCCACCTGCCAGGGCTCGCTCGAGCAGGCCGGGAAGTATTTCGTCCAGGACAGGTTGAGCTTGATGAGCGTGTCGCGGTCCTTCGGTAGAAAGCGCTCATATTCGGCGAGCTCCATCAGCTTCCGGTAGTCGTCGAGGACCGTGGCCGGGCTGGTTCTGAGAACGGCGACTTTGGCTCGGGTCATGGGCGCCTCATTTGAAATGAAGGATCAGGGCAGCGGCCACGATCCACAGGAAAACGTCGGCGAGGAGGGGCTTGTCATGGATGATCAACGCTTCCGGGGTCCCGCCCTCCGCCTTCTGGTGGATCAGGTAGAGATAGCGGAAAATCCCGTAGAGGACGAAGGGGACGGTGAAGATGAGGTTCCGCGTCCCGAACTTGGCCACCGTCTCCGCGGAGATGGTGTAAAGGCAGTACGCCAGGAGCGTCGAGGCCGTGACAACGGAAATCATCTGGTCCAGGAGATACGTGTTGTATTCCCTGAGAATGGGCCTGTGGTTGGCCGCGTCCTTGTCCAGGAGCACGAGCTCATAGCGCCTTTTCCCCATGGCCAGGAAGAGGGAGAGGAGGATCGTGCAGATGAGGAGCCAGGAAGAGATCTCGACCTGGATGGCCAGGCCTCCCGCGACCACCCGGATGAGAAAGCCGGCGGCGATGACGAAGACGTCGAGGATGACGACGTGCTTGAGCCACATCGAGTAGGCCGTCTGGAGGGCCAGGTAGCCGGCCGCCATGATCAGGAACGGCCGGCCGATGGACGCGGCCAGGGCCAGCCCGGCGGCGCCGATGAGGACGAGGGCGATGACCGCCGGTCCTTTCGTGAGGCGGCCCGAGGCCAGGGGACGTTTCGATTTGACGGGATGGCGCCGGTCCTCTTCGATGTCCCGGAGGTCGTTGAAAATATAGTGGGCGCTCGAAATCAGGCAGAAGGCCGCGAACGCCGCGACGGTTTTGAAGAGGAAGGGGCGGTTGAGGACGTTCCGGGAAAAAATGAGCGGCGCGAAGATGAAAAGGTTTTTGATCCACTGTTGGGGCCGGAGGGATTTGAAGATTTCGATGATCGTCATCCGTCTCATCCCATTCTAAGAATTCGGGTCTCAAATATCAAACGGTATTTGGGGACCGGGGGCGGCGCTCAAAAAACCGGTATCCGGACCGGGTCATGTAGACGCCGGCCAGGACGACGGCCGAGCCGGCGGCTTCGGCTGTCGAAAAATGCTCGCCGAGGAAGATCCCGGCGAAGACCACCGCGAAAATGGGGGTTAGGTTGCCGTAGATACCCGTCTTGGAACTCCCGACTTTCTGGACCGAGTCATACCAGATGAAGAAGCAGAGGACGATGGCCACGAGGCCCGAGAAGAGAATCGCCCCCCAGGCCGGCCACGAGATCCGATGCCAGTCGATGGCGGCGACGTCGTGGATCGCGAACGGAAGATACAAGAGCGTGCCGGCGGCCGTGCCCACCGCCGCCAGCCCGAATGCCGAGTTCCGGTCGAGCACGGGCTTGGAGAACACGGTGTAGGCGGCCCAGCAGACGTTGGCCAGGACGATCAGGACAGCGCCGCGCATCCCGGGCCCGGAGAACGCCAACCCGCCGTTCTCGCTGGCGATGACGAAAAAGAACCCGCCGATGGAGATGACGATCCCGAGCCAGCCGGCCCAAGGAATCCGCTCCTGGCCCAGGGCCGTGCTCAGGAGGGCGATGAAAATGGGGCTCGTGGCCAGGATGACCGAGGCCGTGGAGGCATTCGTCCGGCTGATGGCCTGGATGAAAAAGAGCTGGTAGGCCGTGATGCCGAGGACACCCAGTCCGACGGCTTTCCAGCCGTCGCCCTTGACCAGCGCGAATTTCCGGCGGCCCAGAGCGAAGATGGCCAGGTAAACAAGGGTGGCGATCGTCAGCCGGATGGCGTTGAAGCCGTGTGGGGAGAGATCGCGGAGGCCGATCTTGATCATGGACAGGTTGATCGACCAGAGAAGGACGGTCATCATCATCAGGAGATCGGTCTTCCCGATTTTCGAGCCGTTCTTCAATCCAGACATTTTATTCCTTTTATATTAACTAGGGGGACACAATACTCTGTCCCCATTCCATTCATTCCATTGAGGGACAGAGTATTATGTCCCCCTATTCGCTATTCGGAAAACGGCGGCCCTCAGCGCTTCCGCGAGCCGGAGCGCGGGTAGCGGGCCTCGATCATAGACCGGATTCCGCCCCTGGGATTGAATTCGCCGGTCACAATCGCGTTTTTCGGCCGGGAGGCCCGAACGACATCCTCAAGGACGCGGTTGACCACGTTTTCGTAAAAAATCCCCAGATTCCGGTACGCCAGGAGATACTCCTTCAGGGATTTGAGCTCCAGGACTTTCGTGGCGGGGACATATCGGATGACGATCGTGCCGAAATCGGGCAGTCCCGTCTTGGGGCAGACCGAGGTGAACTCCGCGGCCTCGATGGTGATCTCATAATCCGGAAACTGGTTGGCGAAGGTCTCTATAGACGGGAGCTTCGCTCGGAGCCCGGCCTTCGCTTCTTTGTCCGTATACCGCGGCATGTGTCTCCTCAATAACCCGCTGAAGCTCCACGGACTCGCGTCCGTGGGATCCAGCGAACGGGATTGAATTGGCATATGATACTCGAAACCCGGCGCGAAGACAATCCGCCGGCCGGAAAATAGTATTCCCGTTTCACGTCCGCCTCTTCTATAATAAGGAAGAATCCCTAGCGAGAGAGAGCGCCTGATGAAAGAGTGCAACAGCAAGAAGAACCCGTCTCAATGCAACTGCAGCTGGGAACCCTGCAGCCGCAAAGGGGTCTGCTGCGAATGCCTGGCCTATCACTGGAGCCACGAGGAGCTGCCCGCCTGCCTGTTCCCGGATTCGGTCGAAAAAACCTATGACCGCTCCCTCCGGATATTCATCCAGACGTACAAGGAAAAGGCCTGAGGAGGCCCGGATGCCAGCCGTCAAGCGGAACGCCATGAAACCGCGTTTCGTCTATGGGCCAGTCCCGTCACGCCGGCTGGGGTTCTCTCTGGGGGTGGATATCCTGCCCTTTAAAACCTGCAGTCTCGATTGCGTATACTGCCAGCTCGGGCGGTCCGCCCGGACGACGGGCCGGCGCCGGGCCTACTTCGAGCCGCGCGAGGTCCTGGGGCAGATCCGGGCGGCCCTCGGTTCGGCCCCGCGGGTGGACCATATCACGTTCTCGGGGTCCGGAGAGCCGACGCTCAATAAAAACCTAGGCCGGATCATCCGCGCGGTCAAAAGAACGACCCGCGTCCCGGTCGCTGTCCTGACCAACGCAACCCTCCTCTCGAGGAAGGACGTGCGGGCGGACTTGCTGGCGGCCGACGTCGTGGCGCCGTCTCTCGACGCCGCAGAGCCCCGTCTATTCAGGGCGGTGAATCGTCCGCATCCGTCCCTCGAGGCCGGACGGGTCATCGCGGGCCTGGTCCGCTTCCGGCGGGAATTCAAAGGCCAGATCTGGCTCGAGATCATGCTGGTCAAGGGGGTTAATGACGCTCCCGGTCATATCCGCGCCCTGAAGGACGCCGTCGCCTTGATCAACCCCGACCGGATTCAGCTCAACACCGTCGTCCGGCCTCCCGCCGAGGCCTCCGCTCGCCCCCTTACGGCCCGGGAGCTCGAAAAAATCCGCCGCGCTCTGGGGGATAAGGCCGAGGTCGTCGCCGACTTCGGGAAAATGGGCCCGGCCCGAGGGGGCGTTGATCTCATGGAAGCCATCTCGGCGGTGGTCAAGCGCCGCCCGGTGACGGCCGGGGATATCTCGGCCTCGCTCTCGGCGCCCCGCGGCGAAGTCCTCTACGCCCTCCGCCGCCTAAGCGAGTCCGGTAGAGTCCGGACCGTCCGCCACGGCCGGAAGACCTTCTACGAGGCGGCTTGAAAACGGCTGGGTTGTGTGCTAGCATTCGTTTTTGAACAGGTTCCGGACAAAACTCACGGACGATTGACGAGGTCGTGCCTTCTTCACCTGTGACGTGATTCTCGACGGCAGCCCCGAGGACATCCATCCTTTTTGCCCCGCCCTCAGACTTCGCCCCCTCGGTTCAGGAGACAACCATGTATGCTAACACCAACTTCCCCAAGGCCCGTAAGTATTGGTACAACGGGACATTCTGCGACTGGTCGGAGGGGTCCTTCCATCCCATGATGCACGCCCTCCACTACGGGACGTCCGTCTTCGAAGGCATCCGCGCTTACGCCACGCCTAAGGGCCCAGCCATCTTCCGCCTGCCCGAGCACATCGACCGCTTCCTCCTGTCCGCCTCGGTCGCCAAAATGGTCTCCCCCTACTCCAAGGATGAAATCATCCGCTTTATCAAGCAGACGGTCCGGGAGAACGGCCTGGAGAGCTGCTATATCCGGCCCCTTCTCTTTTATTCCTATGGGAACCTCGGCCTCGTGCCCAAAGCCTGCCCGGTCGAGCTCGTCATCGGCGCCTGGGAATGGGCGGCTTACCTCGGCGAGAAGGCCGGACAAGGCACGTCCGCCTATATCGGCCCCTGGCGACGCGTCCACCACAGCCAGCTCAACATGGCCGCCAAGCTCGGCGGTATCTACGTCCAGTCCACGATCAACGGCCTCGAAGCCCGGGCCCAAGGGTGCGACGAGGCCATTTTCCTGAACATCGAGGGACGGGTCGCCGAAGGTCCCGGCGAGAACCTGTTCCTTGTCAAGGACGGCGTTCTCTACACGAACGACCGCAAAGAGTCCGTCCTCGAGGGCATCACGCGCACGAGCCTGCTCGAGATCGCCCGGGACGGCGGCCGCAAATCCGTCGTCGGCCCGATGACCAAGGACGATCTGTTCGGCGCCGACGAAGCCTTCTTCTCCGGGACCGCGGTCGAGGTCATCCCGATCGTCAATGTGGCCGACGCTTCGACGCCCGGCGAGGCCAGGAAGGACCACATAGTCGGCGACGGCAAGATTGGTCCGGTCACCCGCGCCATGATCGCCGCCTACAGGGAGGCCGTGACCGGCAAAACGCCCCATTATGAGAAGTGGCTGACCTTCGTCCATGATTAACACGCGGCCGGGCCCGCGGCGCCGCCCGCCCGCGCGCGTGTTCCGCTTCAAGCAGGTCGGCGTCGTGCGGTCGGCCTATAAGAACCCCGAAGATCTCCCACCGCCCGTCTTCGCGCCCCCCCGGTTTTTCGACCGGGCCAAGGGCGAGATCATCGTCTTCGACGAGTTCGCCCCGGCCGTCGCGGACCTGGAAGGGTTTTCCCACCTCATCGTCCTCTTCGCCTTCCACAGGGCCGGCGGCTTCAAGCTCAAGACCGTCCCGCCCGGCGAATCGCGCTCCCGGGGCATTTTCGCCACCCGTTCTCCCCATCGCCCCAATCCCCTCGGGATGAGCGTCGTCCGTCTCCTCGGCCGGGACGGAACGGTCCTCAAGGTCGCGGGGATCGACATGATCGACGGCACCCCGGTCCTCGACATCAAACCCTACACCCGGCGCGACCGGAAGTCGCGGATCCGGACGGGCTGGCTGAGGACGCGGCCTTCGACAGTCCGATAGACGCCCGCCCGCCTTTTTTGGTATATTTCGGGAAAAGGAAAACACCATGCGAAATGACCGAACTCCGATCACGCCCGGACAGCGGCGCACCGTCCGATGGGGGCTCGCGGCCGTGCTCCTGTCCCTCTGTTACCTGCCCCATGTCGCGGGCCAGGACATCCTGGGCAAGCTCGGGGAGAAACAGAACTACCGGAGCAAGAGGATCTCCTCCTACGACCGGACGGGCGGGAACCGGGATTCCGTGTCCATCGAACCCGGGAAGACCGCGATCCTGGCCGAGATCAAGGGCCCGGCCGCCATCCACCACATCTGGGTGACCATCGCCGCCGAGGCGTTCTACGGACGCAAGATCGTCCTCCGGGTCTATTGGGACGGCGAAGACGTGCCCTCGGTCGAAGCCCCCATCGGAGATTTCTTCGGGGTCGGTCATGGCCTAAACCGCGACCTGGCGTCCCTGCCCATCGCCTGCTCGTCGGAAGGCCGGGCCAGGAACTGTTACTGGTACATGCCGTTCCGCTGGTCCTGCCGGGTCACGGTCACCAATGAGGGCCAGAGGCCCGTCGACGCTTTCTATTATTACATCGATTACCGCGAGCTCGACGGCTTGAGGCCGGACGCCCCATACTTCCACGCCCAGTACAGGCAGGAGTTTCCCTGTGTCGGGCAAAAAAATTACGTCATCCTTGACGCCGCGGGGGCGGGACACTACGTCGGCTGCAACCTCAGCGTCCTTCAAAGGACCATGGGCTGGTGGGGCGAAGGCGACGACATGATCTACGTGGACGGCGAAGCGACGCCATCCCTCCACGGCACAGGCTCCGAGGACTACTTCTCCGATGCCTGGGGCATGCGGGAAGGAGAGCGCCTCTTTTACGGCTGCCCCCTGCAGGAGGAGGATTTTCAGCCAGGCTCGAAAGCCACCGTCTACCGTTTCCACATCCCCGACCCGGTGCCGTTCAAGAAGTCCATCCGTGTGACGATCGAGCACGGCCATGGCAACGACCGGTCGGATTATTATTCTTCGGTCGCCTACTGGTACCAGACGGAGCCGCATGTCCCCTACCCGGCCCTTCCTGCGGAGGACAAGCGCCTGCCCTTCGCCCTTGAATCTCCGGAGAATTTCATCTTCCCGAGGTGGGAAGAGGTCAAGGCCGAGAACCAGGCCGTCTTCGAGGACCGCGCGTCCGGACTCAGGCTTTCGGCGCCCCGCCTTATGCAGTCGCTGACGTCTTACTATAACGCCGCCGGGGTCCGCTATCCCCTGCTCCGGACCGACGGGGCCGCCGTAGGCACGCAGGCCGGGCTCCGGTTCTCCGTGGAAACTCTCGATCTGTATTCCGTCGGCCTCTATTTCCTCAAGGCCCCGACGTCGGGAAATTTCCATATCCTTAAAAGAAGGTCGGCTCCCGATAATCCGGAGGGCACTTTCGAAGTGCTCGGGACGTTCGAAGGGTATTCGAGGGAAGGACAGCTCTCGGCCGTGACGCTCAAGGACATCCTTCTCGACGCCGGCCCGAATTCCCTTTTCTTCCAGGCCGCCGGCAAGGACGAAAAGGCGGCGGGCCAGGAGATCGCATTCGTCGGGATGAGCCTCAATCCCTCGTCGCGCCGTTTCATCCTGGAGTGGAACCTCATCGGGCCTTTTCAGGCGGCCGACATGACCGACCTCCAGACCGTCTATCCGCCGGAAAAAGAGACCGATTTCGCGAAAAAATATAAAGGGAAAAACGAGGCCGAGGTCGGCTGGCGGACCGTCCAGGCGGACGCGACGGGCTATATCCGGCTCGACTCCCTCGTCCAGCCCAACGAACAGGTGCTCGTTTACGGGCTGGTGTACGTCTTATCGCCCGACGACCGACGGGCCACCGTCCTTCTCGGAAGCGATGACGGCATCCGGGTCTGGGTCAACGACGAGCTCGCCTACACCAATCCCTCCTATCGGGGCGCCGAACCAGACCAGGACCGTTTTTCGGTGAACCTCAAGAAGGGCTGGAACAAGGTCCAGATCAAGGTTCTCCAGGGGGCCGGCGGCTGGGGGTACTACTTCCGGCTCTCCGACCCCAAGGGGGAGCTCCGCTGGAGCCTGAGGCCGGAGGAAGCAAAGAAGCCGGGGTAAACTCCGGAATCCCGGCGTACGGCGCCCTTGAGAGACCGATTCGGGGGTGATTTGCGCGGTTTCCACGGTTTCTTTGCCTCCCTATTGATTGGGCCCTGCCCGAAACCCTCAAAAACCTCATCTTAGGGGGCCATTTTCCGCCCATTTCCGTGTTTTTGGGGGCCCGCCGGTCCGATTCCAGGCCTTGTTGCCCAGGGGAAAACCTGGAGGAGCCCGGCCTTTTGGACCCGGCTCGGGGAAAACGGGGAATTGGCCTGTTTTGGGGCTCCGGCTGGGTTGAAAGCCGGCCTCCAAGACAATTTTCCGGGAACGCGAAGAAAGGTCTTGATTGGCATCCGTCAGTTGTGGTATAATAACTAATGGTAGCAAAAGGGAATTCGGTAAAAACCAAGAAAAAATAGTCGCGCGGCCTGGTTTTCTATCCGTCTGACGGGACTCGGGGGCGACGTCGCGTCTTTCCCCCGCGCTGAAGCTCCACGGACTTACGGCCGGGGGGCCTGTTGGCTTGAACCCCCGCCGTCCCCCAAACGAGTCAAAAAGATTTGTAATCTTTTTCACCCGCCCGACGCAACATTTTGGCGGCGCCCATCGTATATATGGGTGGAGTGCGACGATGAAGACGAGAGACACCGAGAGACGGCAACCGACGCACCTCCTTTCAGGACCTCCTTTTAGCGGGAGTTTGACCATAAATTCCGCTTATCTCTCAATCCATTCCCCGGAGAGGCTGCCCTGATCTGAGCCTGAGATCAGGGCAGCCTCTCCCAACCTTCCATCGATCCGATGAAACCGGACGCTCCGGCATTTCCCTACTGAAGCTCCAGGGACTTGCGTTCGTGGGATCCTACAAAGGGGATTGATTTCGCGCCGCGTTGGGATATAATACGGGCCGGGTTTATTCGAAGGGAAGTTCGTGTCAAGCGGACACAGCCCCCGCTACTGTAACCGGGGACGAATCCCAGACGACGCCACGGCCGCGGAGCCGGAAGGCCTGGGAGGAGGACGATCCGGGAGTCAGGAGACCTTCCATAAGCCCCGGGCAACCGGTCTTCGGGAGGAAGACAGGGGCTATTTTTTTACCCCTCGATCCCCCGGGATAAAAGCGGCGGGGGCGGCGATGGAGATCCAGCCATGGACAGACGCGCGCCCGCCTTCGCTCTTCTCGCCCTCGCCTACGGCCTGGCCGTCCGGGCCGGCGAAAAACAGGCCAAGCCGGCCCAACCCCTCCAATACGATGTCATCGTGACGGCCACCAGGGTCGAGACTCCGGGCCGGGAGGTGGCCACCTCCGTGACGGTCATCACGGCCGGCGAGCTCGCCAGGACGCGCCGCACGTCCGTTCTCGACGCCCTCAGAGACGTCATCGGCCTCACTGTCACTCAAAATGGAGGCCCGGGCGGCACCGCGTCCCTCTCCATCCGGGGAGCGAACAACGAGCACACCCTCGTCCTGCTCGACGGGGTCGAGCTCAACGACCCCATCAATCCTTCCCGGTCCTACGACCTGGCGCACCTCTCCGTAACCCAGGTGGAAAGGATCGAAATCCTGCGGGGTCCCCAAAGCCCTCTCTACGGCTCGGACGCGATGGGGGGCGTCGTCAATATCATCACGCGGAAAGGCCGGGGGCGGCCGCGCCTGACGGTTTCGGGGTCCGCCGGGACCTACGGGACGGCGGAGGGCGATATCGGTCTCTCGGGCTCGGCCGGCCGGGCCGATTATTCCGTGGGCCTTTTCGCGACCCGGACGTCCGGCGTCTCCGCCGCCTCGGTCCGCTATCCCGGCAACACCGAAAACGACGGCTACCGGAACTTCACGCTGTCCGGGCGATTCGGCTACGCCGTCCGCGAAAACATCGACCTGGACATCCTCGTCCGGTCTGTCGTCGCCCGGTCCGAGATCGACGGCTTCGGGGGGCCCTATGGCGACGACCCGAATAGTGTTCAGAATTACGACTCCACGCTCGCCCGGGCGCTCCTCCGCGGCCTCTTCCTCGGGAACCGCTGGGAGCAGCGGCTTTCCTTCGCCTGGACGGGATCAAGCCGCAAGCTCGCGAATCCTCCCGACGAGGCCCATCCCCTCGCGAGCGAGTCCGGCAATTACGGGAGCGGGCTCCTCAAGCTCGACTGGCAGAATAACTTCTTTCTCAATCCCTCGCAGACACTGACGGCGGGCCTCGAGCTCGGGCAGGAGGAAGGGCGTTCGGATTACACCATGCAGGACCCGTCGGGAACATATATCAGCGCCTTCCCGGCGGAAAGGGCGCGCGCGGCGGGTTTCTACGTCCAGGACCAGTGGAAGTTCCGGAACTCGTTTTTTCTATCAGCCGGCGCGCGGCTCGACGCCCACAGCCGCACCGGCACGGCCCTGACCGGCCGTATCGCGCCCGCCTGGGTCATCTCCGCGACCGGGACAAAGCTCAAGGGGACCCTGGGGACGGGATTCAAGTCTCCGTCGCTTTATCAGCTCTTCGCCCCGCCCACAGCCTGGGGACCGGTCGGCAACATGGATCTTCGCCCCGAGCGGGTGACGGGCTGGGACGCGGGAGTTGAGCAGGACGTCGTCAGGGACAGGATCCGTATCGGGGTGACGTACTTCAGCAATTCCTTCCGGGACCTGATCGACTTCGACTACGCATCGGGATATGTCAATATCGGCCGGGCCAGGACCTTCGGCACGGAAATCTCGCTCGAAAGCCGGCCGCTCGGTCCGGACGATCCCCTGACCTTCAGGGCCTCGTATACCCGCCTCACCGCCCGCGAGGAGCTTTCCGGGACGCCCCTCCTCCGCCGGCCCCGGGACAAATTTTCGGCCGAGATCGGCGCCCGCTTCTTCCGCGGGCTCGACCTCGGGGCCTCCCTCCTTTATGTCGGGAAGCGGGCCGATCGCGATTTCAGCGCCTATCCCTACGCGACCGTCATGCTCCCGGGCTACCTCCTTCTCGGCGTCGTTCTCTCGACGCCCGTGAGCCCCACGCTGGACCTGTACGTCCGGCTGGACAACATGCTCAACACGCGCTACGAAATGGTGTGGGGGTATGGCACGCCGGGCTTTACATTCAACGCCGGCTTCCGGCTGGCGCTCTGAGACCCGCGCCGGGACACGTTGCTGCGACGGCCTCTTGGGATCGCCTTACTCGAGGCTTTTCAGACCCCGAACAATCGCCGGACGGAGGACGTGCAGGTCGAAGACGATGACCTCGTTTTTTCCGGTCTTCAGAAACGGGGCGGGGCAGTAGAGTCTCTTCTGCGGCCCGATCTCCCAGTAACGGCCGAGGTTGTGGCCGTTCACCCACACGACGCCCTTTTTCCAGCCCGCCATGTCGAGATACGTGTCGCCGGCCGCCGGAAGCTCGAACGTCCCGCGGAAAAAATTCCCCGGCCGCCGGGGCGCCGTGGTCCCGAATTTCAGGGCGGCCAGGTCGTCCTCTTCCATGGGCAGGCCGTAGACGTCCCAGCCCATGAGCGTCATGGCGTCGAGCGTCACGCGGTCGGTGATCCCCTTGCGGTCGAGGAGGAAGGGACCGAAATTGATTCTTCCCATCCCCTCGACGAGGATGTCCAGCGACTGGTGCGGCGGGTCGGATTTTGGGATCTCGAGGACGCTTTCCTTCTTCGCCCGGTTCAGGCTGCCGAGGTAAGTCCCGTCGGCGTAGACGTTCGCGTAGTCGTGGAGCTCCGTGATCGTCAGCCGCCCGCTCCGGTGGCCGGCGAGCAGAGTCCGGTAAAGGATGAAGCCGTGATTCTGGCCGTAGGCTTCCATGGGCCGCGGCTGGGGGCTCCGCACGGGGCGCGGGAGATTGTCGAAAACGGAGGCGCTCTCCGGGAACGTGATCTCCGGAATCTCGATCGTGCGCAGGGGCTGGGGGAGGTCCGGGAGCGTTTCGCCTTTCGCCAGCTGTTGCTTGAGGAGGTCCCGGATGGCGAAGTACTTCGGCGTCGGCTGTCCCATTTCGTTAAGCGGGGCGTCGTAGTCGTAGCTCGTGACGTCGGGTTCGTACTTGTCGCTAAAGTTGGCGCCCGCCCAAAACCCGAAGTTCGTCCCGCCGTGGAACATATAGAAATTAAAGGATTTCTTGTTGTCGAGGAGCCAGCGCAGGTCGGTCAGGACCTCCTCGGTCTTGACGCGGGCCCAGGGCTCTCCCCAGTGAGTCAGCCAGCCGGGATAGAGCTCGCTGCAAAAGATGGGGACGTCGCGGCCGAGTTTCGCCGCCTCGGCGAAATCCTTGTCGCTCGTCCCCGGGTCCAGGCCGATGGCCGCGCCGGGGATCGTGCCGGCCTCCAGCATGTACGGCGTCGCTCCGTCGGCGGTGTAAAACGGCACTTGGATTCCGGCTTTTTCCCACATGTCCCGGAGGGCCGCCGTGTACTCCTGGTCGTTCCCGTAGCTTCCGTATTCGTTCTCGACCTGGAGCATGAGGACCGGGCCGCCGCGCTGCACCTGGAGGTCCCGGATCTCGCCGGCGATCTTTTGAATATAGGCCTCGCAGGCGGCGAGGTAGCGCGGGTCCGAGCACCGGACCTTGATGTCCGGCGTCCGGAGGAGCCAGACAGGCAGCCCCCCGAAATCCCATTCGGCGCAGGCGTAAGGCCCGGGCCTGAGGACGACCCAGAGCCCGGCCCGTTGGGCGGTCCTGAGGAAGGCGGCCAGGTCGTTCGCGCCGGAGAAATCCCATTGGCCCGGATCGGGTTCGAGGGCGTTCCAGAAGACGTACGTGCAAACGGTATTCAGCCCGGCCGCCCGGAGCTTGACGAGACGGTCCGCCCAGTACTCTCGGGGGATGCGCTGGAAGTGGATCTCGCCGGCCATGATCCGGAACGGCTTCCCGTTGAGGACGAATTCCCCGCCCTTGAACCCGAAACTCTGCGTTTTTTGTGCGGCGGCCGGGATCAGGGACAGCCAGATGGCGGCCAGCGCCGCCAACGTCGCTCTTTTCATGGATCTCTCCCAGTTCCGAGGATTCACGCGGCGCCGGGATTGTATCATACTTTTTGACTTTCCCTGGCAGGCCAATATAAACTCTCCCCCATGGACAGCCGACTTTCCGCCCGGGCCGCGAGAAGCCCCGTTTTCCGGCTCGCCGCGCTCCTCATGCTCCTGGCCGCCCCGGCCCTCCGGCCGGAAGAGCGGAACCCGATCCTCCGCGCCTATCCCGATAAGATTTCCCCTGACGTTTCGTTCGAGGCCGTGGTTTCCAGCCAGCCCTTCCCCCCCGTCAAATACCCCGTCCCGGTCATCGGCTGGAAGAACCACCCCGAGGAGGCCCACGTCGCCCCGAACGGCGCGCTCGTTTTCCCCGGGGCAACCCTCCCCGGAGGGCTCTACCTGCTCCCGCGCGTCAGGTTCGGGTCCGGCACTCCTCTCGAGCTCCTCGATGCGAACACCGTCGCCCAGGAGCTCATCGACGGCTACCTTCCTGGCGTCAGGAGTGAGTGGAAGGCCGGGGGCTTCAGCGTCCGTGAGCTCGCTTTCGCGACGCTTCTCGAGGTCCCCGAGGTCAGAACCGGCCGGGAAACCCTGGTCACGGTCGTCCGGCTGGTGGTGAGAAACGGGTCCGGCCGGGAAGAGACGGCGCGGTTTTCGCTGATGATTGGTGAAGCGGCGTCGGGGCAAAGCCTGTTCAAAGCCCCCCCGGCCTATCCGGACTCCCTGGCTTTCAAGTCTCCTTTCATCGTCCGGACCGACGGCCAATTGCTCTTCCGGGTGTTCGCGCCCGGAGCCGCCATCGCCTTCCATCCGGCCGCAAAGGGGAAGGCCCCCGCTCCGGGGGGCCCGGCGGAGAATGACCTGACCTTCGATTTCCGGCTCAAGCCGGGCGAGGAGAGGACGGTCGACCTCTTCGTCCCGTATTTCGCCGCCGGCATCGAGAGAGCCGGAGATTTGGAGCGCCTGGCTATCGCGCCTCAACTCGAGGTCTTCCGCAATTTCTGGACGCGCGAGCTCAACCGCCGGGCCAGGTTCGTGGTCCCCGAGAAGCGCATCCGGGACTCCTATCGGGCCTCGCTCGCCTACAACATGATCCTCTCCGACCGCGACCCGAAAGGGTTCACCGTGCCGCACCCCGACGCGACGGCCTATGAGCACGTCTGGGCCGGGGACAGCGGCTGCATCATCCACGCAGCCGACCGGCTCGGTTACCATGAAGACGCGGCGGCCTACCTCGACTTTTTCCTGGCCCGGCAGGGCCAGCGGGCGCCCGAAGGCGAGGTCTCGTCCGCGGACGGCTTTTTTTCGGGGGACGCCCCCGGCCTGCGCTGGATGGGGGAAAACGGCTTCATTCTCTGGGCCCTCGCCGAGCACTACAAACTCACAGGAGACAAACTCTGGCTGAGGAAGGTGGCGCCGAGGATGATCAAATCCTGTGACTGGATCATCCGCGAGCGGGCCCGGACCAAGACCGCGGCCGGCGCCGGGAGGCCCCGCACTTACGGCCTTCTCCCGAAGGGCCGGGCCTCGGACAACGCGGAACTGAACTACTTTTACTGGACGGACACGTACTCCTACGGCGGGCTCCGGGGCACGGCCGACGTCCTTCCGGAGATCGGGATGGACAAGGAAGCCGCCCGGCTCGGGGCGGAAGCCGAGGACTATAAGTCCTGCATCCTGGATTCCGTCGACCGGTCGATCCTTCGCGACCCGGACCCGCCTTTCGTTCCCCAGGGGCCCGAGATGAACCAGCCGCCGACGGCCGAGAGGCTCGCCGTGAGCTGGTACGGCCTCTGCAGCCCGATCTACATGGTCGAGATGGGCCTCTTCGGCGCGGCCGACCAGAAGGCGTCCTGGATCAACGGGACCATCGAAAAATTCGTCATGACCAGCGGCTTGCCGACCCTTGAGCGCCCGGGCTATATCGACCCGCATTACGTGTACAACCAGGCGTTAAGTCAGCTTCTCCGGGGCGAGGTCGAGAAGTTCCTTTGGACCTTCTATAGTGTTTTCGCCTACGGCCAATCGCGGACGACTTACGCGACCCTGGAATGCAACGACATCGTCACGGGGTCCTCGGGGGACGCCTGGGATTCCCTGCGCATGCCGCACATGCACTCGGGAAGCCGGGTTCTGGCCCTGCTCCGCATCGCCCTCCTCGTCGAGGACGGGGACGCCCTCCATCTTCTCGCCGGAACGCCGCGGGGCTGGCTGGCTCCCGGGCTCAGCGTAGACGTCCGGGAAGCGCCCACGGCGTTCGGCGAGGTGAACGTCCGCTGCGAATCCCGCGCGGCGGGCAGGGAGGTCGTGACCACCATCGACCCGCCGCGCCGGAGGACGGCCCGGGTCATTCTCCACGTCCGTCCGCCCTCGACGTTCGGGGCTCCGAAGTCCGTGACGGTCAACGGGAAGCCTTGGACCGAGGTCCGTGGAGACGCCATCGACTTGGGGCGCCTCACGGCCCCGGCGGTCGTTGTTTGCCGATACTGACTGAGTTCGTCATTTTCATCCAGCCGGAGGTCCCATGAACGTCTCAAGAAGAATCGTTTTCGCGCTGGGGATTGCGGCGGTCGCCGCGACGGCCGCGTTCGGCCAGGACGAAAAACCCGCGTCGTCGTTCGGCATCGCGTTTTCCGGCTATGTCAAAACCGACATTTTCTACGATACCCGCCAGACCGTGAACATCCGGGAAGGCCACTTCCTGCTCTACCCCAAGGATCCCCTCCTCGACCCGAATGGGAACGACATCAACGCCAAGGCCAGTTTCAACATCCTCTCGATCCAAACCCGGCTCATCGGAAAGATCACGGGGCCCGATGCCCTCGGCGCCAGAACGTCGGCGTATCTCGAAGCCGAATTCTTCGGCACTTCGGACGCGGACCTCAACGCTTTCCGGCTCCGTCATGCCTACCTCAAGCTCAACTGGAAAAAATCGGAGCTTCTGATCGGCCAGTACTGGCACCCGATGTTCATCGGCGAAAGTTACCCCGACGTCGTCTCCTTCAACACCGGCGCTCCGTTTCAGCCGTTCAACCGCAGTCCCCAGGTCCGGTTCATCCGGACATTCGGCAAGGTCAGCCTGGTCGCGACGGCCCTCTCCCAGCGGGACTTCGTCTCCAACGGACCGCAAGGGCCGAGTTCGGTCTACCTCCGGAACGCCGCCTTGCCGGAGTTCAATCTGAAAGTCCAATATGCGGCCAGGAATGACACCGAAAAAACAGAGACTCTGGTCGGCGCGGGTGTCGATGCCCTGAAGCTCGTCCCCCGGCTGGCGACCGCCTCGGGCTATCGCACGGAGGAGTCCGTGACCAGCCTCGCGGGCATGGCCTATCTCAAGCGGAAGGGACCGAAATGGACATTCAAGGCGGAGGGGATCTACGGCTCGAACCTCCATCACCTGACGATGATCGGCGGATACGCCGTCCGCGACGTCCTCCAAATCCCGGAGTCGGATTTCTGGACCTACGCGCCCACGAACACCCTGTCGTTCTGGACGGAGGCCATGACGACCGGCGAGCGCTGGCAGACGGGGGTTTTCGCCGGTTACTCCAAGAACCTCGGCGCCCGACAGGGTATCGTGAGCCCCGGCTTCGCGCGGGGGGCGAACATCGACCAGCTCTACAGGATGTCGCCCCGCCTCATTTATAACGTGGGGAAGATCCGCCTCGCGGGCGAAACCGAGCTGACCGGCGCCTCCTATGGAACGCCCGACGGTTCCGGAAAGGTCCGGGGCGCGAAATTCGTCACGAACCTCCGGCTGCTCTTCGCGGCCTACTACTTCTTTTGAGGACGCCGGCCGCCGCGTCTCGGTCAGCTTCTTGGCGCCCCGGAAGGGCTTGTTTTCTCCAGGCCTCGCGGCTAAGATATCCCTGCCTGAAGGAGTCATCCGTCATGCCCATGAAGCCCGCTAAACCCGTCCCGAGCGACATCGAGGTCGCCCAGGCCGCCAAGCTCGAGACCATCGTCCGGGTCGCGGAAAAGGTCGGCCTCGGAGAAGACGACCTGGACCTCTACGGAAAATACAAGGCCAAAATCCACCTCGACGTCCTCGACCGCATCAAGGACCGGCCCCTGGGGAATTACGTGGACGTGACCGCCATCACCCCCACGCCCTTGGGCGAGGGAAAGACCACGACCACGGTCGGCCTCAGCCAGGCCCTCGGCGCGCACCTGGGCAAAAAAGTCATGACCGTCGTCCGCCAGCCCAGCATGGGGCCGACGTTCGGCATCAAGGGCGGAGCGGCGGGGGGCGGATACTCGCAGATCGTGCCCATGGAGGACTTCAACCTCCATCTGACGGGCGACATCCATGCTGTCACGGCCGCCAACAACCTTCTGGCCGCGGGGATCGACGCTCGGATCCTCCACGAATCCGCCCAAGACGACGAAAAGCTCTTCGGCGCCTTCTGCCCGGCCAACAAGCAGGGCCGTCGGCGTTTTTCACCGACCATGCTCCGCCGCCTCGGGAAGCTCGGAATCGACAAAACCGACCCTGCCGCTCTCACCCCGCAGGAAAAGCGCCGCATGTTCCGGCTCGACATCGACCCGGCCAGCATCACCTGGAACCGGGTCATCGATATCAGCGACCGCTTCCTGCGCGCGGTCAAGATCGGCCTGGGCCCGGACGAGAAGGGGATGGTCCGCGACACGGGCTTCGACATCTCCGTCGCCAGCGAAGTCATGGCCATCCTGGCCCTGACCACGGGCATGGAGGACATGCGGGAGCGCCTGGGCCGGATCGTGATCGGCATGAGCCGGGCGGGCGAGCCGGTCACGGCCGAGGACCTGGGCGTCGCGGGGGCCCTGACCGTCCTGATGAAGGACGCCATCATGCCCAACCTCATGCAGACCCTCGAAAACACTCCGGCCATCGTCCACGCCGGCCCGTTCGCCAACATCGCCCACGGCAACTCGTCGGTCATCGCCGACCAGATCGCGCTGCGGCTCGTCGGCAAGGACGGCTATGTGATCACGGAATCCGGCTTCGGGGCCGACTGCGGCATGGAAAAGTTCATGAACATCAAGTGCCGCGTGAGCGGTCTCCGGCCGAGCTGCGTCGTCATCGTGGCCACCATCCGGGCCCTCAAAATGCACGGCGGCGGCCCCAAGGTCGTGGCTGGAAAGCCCCTGGCCGCTGAATATACCGACGAGAACCTCGACCTCCTGGGCAAGGGGCTGCCCAACATGGCCGCCCATATCAGGAACGCCCTCTGTTTCGGAGTCCCGGCCGTCGTCGCCGTCAACAGGTTCGCCTCGGACACGGACGCCGAGATCGAGATGGTCCGAAAGGCGGCTGTCGCGGCCGGCGCGGAGGACGCGGTGATGGCCGACCACTGGGCCGAGGGCGGGGCGGGCGCCGTCGCCCTGGCCAAAGCTGTCATGGCCGCCTGCGCCCGGCCGGGGGACTTCCGCTTCCTTTACCCGCTCGAATGGGACATCAAGAGAAAGATCGAGACGATCGCCACCCGGATCTACGGCGCCGACGGGGTCGAATACACGCCGGAGGCGCAGGCCAAAATCGAGCTCTATACGCGTCTCGGCTTCGATAAGCTCCCCATCTGCATGGCCAAGACGCACCTCAGCCTGAGCCACAATCCCGAGCTGAAGGGGGTGCCGAAGGGCTTCGTGCTGCCGGTCCGGGACATCCGGGCCAGCGTCGGGGCCGGTTTCCTCTATCCCCTCTGCGGGGACATGCGGACCATGCCGGGACTGCCGACCCGGCCTGTTTATTACGACGTGGACCTGGACCTCAAAACCGGCAAGGTGCTGGGCCTCTTCTAGGCGACTCCCTGGACGCCGCGCCTTCTGCGGGCGGCCCGAGTCGCCGGGCGCGGCTCAGCGGATGACCTTGCCGCGGACGTTCGTGATATCGACGCCCCCGCTCCCCTTGTGTTTCAGGCGGACGTCCTTGCCGACGTCGTCGATTTCCAGGTGACCGGAGCCGTCGTCGATGGTCACGTTTCCACCCACCTTCAGCAGAGAGATTCCGCCCGAACCGTCGTCGACCGAGACATCGCCCGTGACGTTCCTGACTTCCATCCCGCCCGATCCGTCGGTGATGTCGACGTTGCCTTCGACCCCGTCCACGGTGATCTCGCCCGAGCCGTCCTCGATCCAAAGGTCCCCGGTGATCCTCGCGACGCGGAGCGACCCGGAGCCGTCCTTGATCCGGACGCCGGCCTTGATGTCCTCGACGGTCAGCTCGCCCGAGCCGTCGTCGATGCGCAGGGCCAGGGATTTGGGGACGGAGACGGTGAGATCGATTTTGGCCTCGCCGTCAAAGAAAGAGAACACGCCGTGGGACCGGATCTCGCCGACGAGGACCGCCGTGTCCCCGGCCTTGCGGAGCTCGAGCTCGACATGGTTCTTGATCCATTCTTCCATCTCGCCGTCCCCGACGCCGGAGACTTGGATGTGGGCCTTGACCTCGATCGCCGTCTGCCCGTCTCGGCCCGTAACCGTGAGGAACCCGGCCCCGGCCGTGATGTCGAGCCTGGCCAGGCCTTCCGCAGGAAGGGTCAGATTCTGGACTTTCTCGAAGCCGAGCGCCGGGAAAGCCGCCAAAATAAACAGGGAAAGCCAAAGGACCGCTTTTCTCATATGCACCTCCGTCTTACATAAGAAAGGACGGAATTCCGGGCCGAAAAGTTCCCCGCCGAAATAGAAGGGGGACGGCGCCCCGCCTGGGGCCGTCCCCCGCCCGTTTCGCGCTGCCTCCGCCGGCTAATAGAGCTGGATCGTCTTGCTCGCCTGGCCGGCCTTGACGCTGTCGTAGGTGACCGTGACCGCCCCCGACCCCTTGACGAGGTACAGGACCGTCCGGGTGGTCTTCCCGGCCTGCCCGTTGCGGACCAGGATCCGCTTGAGGTCCTTCTGGTCGACGAGCTGCGTGACCGAGGGCTTGATCTTGTAGAGCTCCTTGTTGTCGATGAAGCTCGCCGCGATGACTTGAACGTTCCCGCCCTCGAGGGTCAGGAGGTCGGGCCGGACGACGTTGTTCTGAGCGGCCCGGGCCATGATGGTCGGCGCGACCTTGGGGTTCGTGATATCGACGAACACCTTGTAGACGTCGCCGCCGACTTTTTCGACGCTTGCCTCGCCCATCTTAACCATGGGCATCTCGTCCGCTTGGTAGAGGGAGAAGGCCATATTCCGGTGGCAGAGCTCCTCGCTCATGAAGCGGGGCGGGACGCGGCCTTGGAACTTGCGCCAGGCGCCGCCGATCTCGACCTCGCCGAACTGGGGATGGGTGAACTTTTTCCAGGGCTGGTATTCCTGCCCGAACTCGAGGTACTTGTCGAAATAATATCGGGAAACGTTGGGCGCGATCGGGCTCTGGGGATTGTTCTGTTGCTCCTTAAGGTTGGGGCTCGTGAAATACTGGTCGCCGTTCCAGAGCTCGTTGCTGAACGAGATGATGCCCAGGCCGTCGTTCGTCCAGTCGATGAAGCCTCCATGCACGGTGTAGAGTCCGCTCCAGATTACGAGATAGCGGTAGAACGGCAGGATGCGCTCGCCGTTCTGGCCGAGCTCGTCGTAGAACCGGGCGTCGCTCATGGGATACTCGCCGGCCGCCTCGGCCCCGGGGCCCCGCAGGATCATGCCGCCGTTGTTATGGTAGGACTGGACGCCGGCGACGTTCGGGTGGGCCAGGAGGAAGTCGTTGACCGCCTTGGCCTCGGGGAGCTGGAAGGGGTACTGCATCGCGCCGCGCTGGATATAGTCCGGCTGCCAGTCGGACGCCCAGTTCCGGTTCGGGTCATAGTCGCCGAAGCCGTCCTCGTCAACGAAACCGTCACCGTCGTTGTCGATGCCTTCCCGGCCGAGGAGGATGTAGTCCCCCGTCTCGCCGAACGGCACGGGCTCCATCATGTTGGGGTTCGTCCGGCTGATCCGGTAATTCCCCTTCCCGGGCACGTATTTTCGGATCTGCTCGATGATGCCGTTCCCGTTGAGGTCGTCGGGCTTGTCCTCGTCGACCAGCCGGTCTCCGTCGTCGTCGACCGGGACATGGCCCGAACGGGTGTTGACGCCGGACGGGGCCTCCATGAAATACTGCCGGCCGTCGGGATTGACGGTCGGGATGATGTAGAAGACCCGCTCGTTGACGAGTTTCGTGACGTTGTCGAGACGGCCGTAGTTCTCCATCAGATACCAGACCGTATAGAGGCAGACCTCGGCGCCCTGGATTTCATTGCCGTGGACGTTGGCCTCGATGTACATGGCCGCCTTGCTCATCTCCGGGCCCGTCTCCGGGTTATTGATCGTCAGGACCATCAGGTCCCGGCCTTCATAGGACTTGCCGATGGACTGGAACTTGACGAACTTGGGGAAAGCGTCCTGGAGCTTCTGGAAGTCCGCGTAAAGCTCGGGGACGTCGTGCCAGCGGTCAAAGTCGAGCTTGACCTTGAACGGCGGGTCAGAGGCGTTCTGGCCGAAGGCCGCGGGGGAGGCCAGCGCCAGGAGGACGGCGCCGAGCATCATCATCGTCAGGATCGTGCCTGTTCTTTTCATCTTGGATCTCGCTTCGCGTATCGTTTTCATGGTCGTCCTCCCCTCACTTCAACGTGACCTTGGCCGTGTCCGTGCCGCCCTTCTCCGACACGACCTTGAGGGCGACGGCGTCTCCGGCCTTGCCCCGGATGATCCACTCGAACTTGGCGGCCCCGTTCCCGGACCCCGGCAGGGCGGGGACATAATTCGTCTTGACGTTTCCGGACAGGATGTCCTCCGGCTTGACCTGGAGTTGGACCATGGTCGGGCGGACCGACCGCGAGGTCACGGCATGGGCCAGGGCCGTCGGCAGGAAGCCGGTGTTTTCGACTTCGGCCTTGACCCGGAATATCCCGCCCCCGTGGCTGACGACGTCCAACTTCGTGATCTTGACCTTCGGGAAGAGGGACGAGAGATAAACGACGAACTTCGTATGGGAAGCACCGAGCTCGGCGATCTTGGCCGCGGGGGGATTCGTGACGGCGTAGGGCCTGAAGCCTCCGATCTCGACCTCGCCGAGGTCGGGGTGGTTGAACTTGGCCCACTTGACGAAGCCATCGATCTTCTCGGCGTCCATCCATTTCAGGATCTGCTTGTCGATCCCGGGGGTCATGGCCGGGCCGGCGTCGGCGGCCGCGCCGCCGCGTCCGCCCTGCATCATCTGCATGATGTCCTGGCCGCCCTGCATTATCTGGATGGCCTGCTGGCCGCCGCCCCGCGACGCCTGGCCCTGCTGGTCCCCCGCGCCGGGCGGCATCATGCCCATCCGCCGCTGCATGGGGGAATCGGCCGTGGCCAGCCCGAAGCCCGGGGTGGAGAAGGACGGGACTCCGAATTGAAAGTAGCCGTACTCAAAGAAGGCGCCCTGCGGCTCGCGGACGTAGAGGGCCTGCCGGATTCCGGTCAGCTCGCCGTATTTTTCGCTGATCGTCCGAAAGTAGTCCGTGTCGGCCGCGTTGACCGTGGTCGGGGCCTTCCGGTCGGGCATCCGGAACCGGCCGCCTTCCTGGGCCGCCGGCTGCGTCGGCTGCCGCATCTGCCGCTGGAATTCGCCCAGCATCTCGAAGGAGAATTCGCCGCCGCCGAAGCGGCCGAAACCGCCCCCCCCGCCCGCCTGGATCATGCCCACGGTCCGGGACGCCGCGATAGAGGCGTCGGCGAAGCGGACGAGGTCGAGCCCGCGCGATGAGCCCATGCGCCCGCCTGAGGGAGGGGCGATCAGGTTGTCGCTCTCCCCGAAGGTCAGGATGGCCGCCACGTTGCGGTGGGTGATGATCCAGGCCATAAGGGCCTGGGATTCTTTCTCGCTGACCATGTATCGGCCGGCGTCGGGCTTGTAGTAAGGATAGTCGTGCATGAAGTTCCGGTTGAGGTCCGTGCCGCCGGCGGAGTCCTCGCCGATGAAGCCGTCCTTGTCGCGGTCAACCCCTTCCCAGTAGAGCTTATAGGCGCCGGATTCCCCTTTCTTGGGGTCGGCCTTCTTCATCAGCCGCGGCTCCTCGGGATCGATGATGTATTCGCCGTCCGAGGCCTTGACCCTCATCAGGGTGATCAGGCCGTCCTTGTTGAGGTCCTCGGGGCCGTCCTCGTCGACCCGGCCGTCGTTGTCATCGTCGCGGGGGGTGAGGTTCGTCCTCCGTCCGGTTTTGACCGGTCCGAACATCCCCTCGGCGCCGTCGGGGTTCATCCGCGGAATGACGTAGATGACCGAATTGTCGAGCCGGTCCTTGATGTCGGCGTTGGCCGGATAGCCCTTGAGCAGGCCGTCGACGACGGCCAGGGCGATCTCGCTCCCGATAAGATGGTCGGCCTCGAAGTTGGCCGCCACGAGGAGCCCCGGCCGCGCGTTGACCGGGACGCCGGCGGGATTGGCGATCTCGACCGCCCAGATGTCGCGGCCTCCGGCCGTTTTTCCGATGGAGACGACGCGGGCGATGTCCTTGTGGGCATCGGCCATTGTCTGGAGCATGCCGGACATCTCGGCGAAATTGTGGTACTTCGTGAAATCCTGGGCCCTCGCCGGCCCGGATACGACCGCCAGGCCCAAAACGATGAGCATGAGCGGCGCGGCCGGCGGGAGACGCCTGAACCAAGTCAAAATGGGACGCACTCCGACCTCCTTGAATGGTTATGGGGATTGGCGCCGACGGGTGTGAGAACCGAAAGCGGAATTGTATAGACTCCCAGGCGCATAAATTTTAGACGCCGGGCCCCGTCTTTTCTTCCATCCGGGCTCAGCACAAACTTCAATAGGGTCCTGTCCCGGCACATCCGCGTCCGGCAGGGAGCAAACTCTGGGGGGCGACCAACAGAAGCACGGCGGAGCTACTCGGAGCCGGGCTTCTGGTAAATATCTGGGAGAATAAAGAGCATACCTGCTTCGGCTCCAAACGCCTTTGTGGCCGGGGGCCTCTGTGCCGGGCCACCCTCCCACGATTCTTGCCGTCCGATGGGTCCCTTGCATTAGCACAAACTTCGAAAATGGGGACGGTCCTGATTTTCCATTGTGGTTCGGAGCGAAATCCCCATTGTTTAATCCGGGAAAAACAGGACCGTCCCCATTTAAATAAAATGCGCTATAATGAGCGCCTGTGCGAGCCGGAATCGAAGGCGCGCCGGCCAACCCGCAGGAAGGAGAGGCCCATGCCGAAACGCTGTCGCCTGACCCGCAGGCAATTCATCGGAAGGACACTCACCGCGGCCGCGGCGCTCACGATCGTCCCTCGGCGGGTGCTGGGAGGCCCGGGCTACGCGCCGCCGAGCGACACGCTAACCAAAGCCGTCATCGGAGTCGGCGGCATGGGACGGGCTCACCTCGCCTACCCCGGGGCGACGCTCCTGGCCGTCTGCGATGTCGACGAGCACCACCTGAAAAGCGCCCTGGAAGTCTCCGGCCCGGGTGTCCGCGGCTACAGGGACTTCCGCGAGGTCCTCGAGCGGCCCGACATCGACATCGTCCACATCGCGACCCCTCCTCACTGGCACGCCCTGATTTCGGCGGCCGCCGCCGAGGCCGGCAAGGACATCTGGTGCGAGAAGCCCATGACCCGGACCATTGCCGAAGGCCAGGCCGTCGTCCGGGCCGTCGAGAGAAACGGCCGGATCTTCCGGGTCAACACCTGGTTCCGCTTCGAAGACGAGTTCTACGGCCTCGGCTCCGACGTCAGGCCGGTGAAAAAGGTCGTGCAGAGCGGGCTCCTCGGCTGGCCGATCAAGGCCACGGTCAGCGCGACGACCGGCTTCGACTGGAAATTCTACTGGAGCGGACGGACCAACCTCAAACCCGAACCTGTGCCCCCCGAGCTCGACTACGACTTCTGGCTTGGCCCGGCGCCCTGGAAACCCTATCACCATCACCGCGTCCACGGCACTTTCCGCGGCTATTGGGACTACGACGGCGGAGGGCTGGGCGACATGGGCATGCATTACCTCGACCCCGTCCAGTATCTCCTCGAAAAGGACGATACGAGCCCCGTCGAGATCTCGGCCGACTGCCCGCAGCAGCACCCGGACGCATGCGGCTCATGGCGCCGGATTGAGATGAAATATGCGGACGGCTGCACGATCGTTCTCGACGGCGAGAACAAGGACACGAACGCGGCCTTCCTCGAGGGACCCAAAGGCAAGCTATCCCCGGGATTCCGGTCCGACATCCCGAACCTCAGAGACCTCATCGCCGGCCTGCCGGACCCCGAACCCCGGGTCACGGATTTCGCCGAGGCGGTCCGGACGCGCCGCCGCTTCGCCCTCAACGAGCGGAACGGGCACCGCTCCTGCACGCTGGTCAACCTGGGCAAGATCGCCGTCCAGCTCGGCCGGCCGCTCCGCTTCGAACCCGAGAGACAGCGCTTCATCGGGGATGACGAGGCCAACCGCCTGGCCGAACAGCCCATGCGGGCCCCCTGGCGCCTGTAACCCGGCTCTCCGGGAGGAGAACATAGATGCAAAAAACGACGCTGACCGTCCTCATAGCCCTCGCCGTCGTAATTTCGGCCCTTCCCCTTCGCGGCGGCGAGGAACCCTCGGGCCTGAAAGCCAGAGTGACGGACATCCTCGGCCGCTACCCGGCCCGGACGGTTGCGGAAAAGGACGCCCTCTCGGCCGAAATCCTCAAGCTCGGCGTCGGCGCCGTCGCGGACATCTGCGGACGAGTCCTGCCCCCCGGCGCGGGCGACGACGGCCCGGCCCGTTTCGCGCTCAACGGGCTGGCGGTTTATGCCACAAGGACGGGCGCGGAAAAGGAGCGGCTCCTCTACGTCCAGGCCCTCCTCGACGCGATGAAAAAGGCCGCCGACAAGGACGTCAAAGCTTTTTTCGTGTCCCAGGTCCAGTTGTCGGGAGCCAGGGAATCCGTCAAACCCCTGGCCGTATATCTCATGGATGAAAAACTCGCCGACCCGGCGGCCCGGGCCATTCTGGCCGCCGGCCGGACCGAGGGAGTCGCGGTTTTCCTAAAGGCCCTGGACGCCGCCCCGCCCGCGGCCAAAGTGACAATCATCAAGGCGCTGGGGGAGACGAGGAGCCGTGAGGCCGTGAAAAAAATCCTGCCCTACGCGGAGAGCCCGGACGGCAAGCTGCGGCAGGCGGCCCTGTTCGCCCTGGCCGACATCGGCGACCCGCGGGCCGGACGGGTCCTCGAAAGAACGCGGATCGCCGCGTCCCCTTATGAACGGTCGCTGGCCCCGTCGCTCTACCTCCTCTACGCCCGGCGCCTCATCGAATCCGGAAAGCAGGCCGCGGGCCTGGCCATCGGCCGGAGCCTTGTCGAGCATTACGCGACGCCTGCCGAAAGCCACATCGCTTCGAGCGGGCTCGAACTCCTCGTATCCGTTTTGAAGGACCACGCCCTGCCGGACCTCCTGGCCGCGATGGACAGCCCGGACAGGAAGTTCCGCGGGTCAGCGCTCGAACTATCCCTAGCCATTCCGGGCGCCGAGGCGACCGCCCGCTGGGTGGAAAAGGCGGCCAAGTCTCCTGCCGAGATCCGGGCCGAAATCGTGTCCATGCTCGGCCGGCGCAAGGACGTGTCCGCGCTGCCGGCCGTTCGCGACGCGCTCCGGAGCCCGGATGGGGTCGTCCGTGTCGCGGCCATCCCCGCCGTCGTCAGGCTGGCCGGACCCGCATCCCTGCCTGATATCTTGCCCTTTTTCAACTCTACGGATGCCGACGAGATCGCGGCCGCCAAAGACGCCCTCCTCGGCTTCCAGGACACCCTCGTCGTCCCGGAAGCCGTGCGTTTTATGGACCCGTCCCCGGCGCCGGGTAAGGCGGCGCTCCTCGGAGTCCTCGCCGCCAAGGGCGCCCGCGACCGGATCGACCTTGTCTTCAGCCAGGCGGCCAGTCCGGAACCCGTGGTCCGCGCCGCCGCCATCGCCGCTCTGGCCGGGCTGGCGGAGGAGAAGGACCTGCCGCGGCTTCTCGATCTATTGTTCGCGGCCGCGGACAGCGAAGAGACTGTCCATCTCCAAAAGGCGGTCGCCGCCGCGGCCGGCCGCAACCCGGATCCCGAGCGCCGCGCCGATGCGCTGATCGCCCTGATGAGCGGCGCGCCGGCCGCGCACGAGGCCGCCATCCTGAAGGTGCTGCCTCAGGCCGCCGGAGCCAGGGCCCTGCAGACGGTCATCGATAAAACCCGGAGCAAGGACTCCCAGGTCCAGGCCGCGGCCGTTTTCGCGCTGTCCCAGTGGCCCGATTTCGGCGCGGCCGGTGAACTCCTCCGGATCGTGTCGACAACGGCCAATAAGAAACATCTTTTGATGGCTCTCGAAGGCTATGTCCGGCTGGTCCATGACGCCGAAGTGCCCGGGTTCCAGAAGCTCGACCTGCTCAAAAAAGCCCTCGGCCTGCCCAAGGATGATTCCGATAAGAAGGCCGTTCTTCGTGGCATCGCGGCGGTCCGCGGCCCGGAGGCCTTCCGCCTCCTCTCGCAATCCCTGGGGAACCCGGCCCTCCGGGCGACGGCGGTCCAATCCCTTCTCGAGATGGCCTCGGAGCAGGCGCTCGAGGAAAGATGGCTCTCCCGGGAGCAGGCTGTCTCGATCCTCAGACGGGTTGAGGCGCTGGCCGAGGACCCGGCGGAAAAGGACCAGGCCGCGAAGATCATCGTCGAACGCCTCAAGCAGGGCGGGTTCGTCCCGCTCTTCGACGGCCGGGGCCTCGACGGCTGGAAAGGCCTCGTGGCCGACCCGCCCGCCCGCGCCAAAATGACGGCGGACGAACTGAAAAAGGCCCAGGCCGCGGCGGACGCGAGCATGCGCTCGCATTGGAGTGTCGCCGGCGGCGCCCTCGTCTTCGACGGGAAAGGCGAAAGCCTGTGCACGTCCAAGGATTACACGGACTTCGAGATGCTCGTCGACTGGAAAATCGATAAGGGCGGAGACAGCGGCATCTACCTCCGGGGGTCGCCCCAGGTCCAGATCTGGGACGCGGCAGCCAACCCCATGGGATCGGGCGGCCTCTACAACAATCAAAAGGGGCCGAGCAAGCCCCCGGAAGCGGCGGACCGCCCGGTGGGCGAATGGAACACGTTCCGCATCATCATGATCGGCGACCGCGTCACGGTCTACCTCAACAACAGGATGGTCGTGGACAACACGGTCCTCGAGAATTATTGGGAGCGGGATAAGCCCATCTATCCCGCGGGTCAAATCGAGCTCCAGGCCCACGGCAACCCGCTCTTCTTTAAAGATATTTACATCCGCGAAATCCCGCGCGACGCCGCGGCTCCCGGGCTGACGGACGCGGAGAAGGAGGAGGGTTTTGCCCCGCTCTTCAACGGCACGGACCTCAGCGGCTGGACCGGGGACACCAACGGTTATGCCGCCGAAAACGGCCGGGTCGTCATCTATCCCGAGCGCGGCAGCGGCAACCTCTACACGGAAAAGGAATACTCCGACTTCGTCTTCCGTTTCGAATTCAAGCTGACGCCGGCCGCCAACAACGGCATCGGCATCCGGGCGCCGCTCGAAGGCGACGCCGCCTACTCCGGCATGGAAATCCAGGTCCTCGAGGACGGTTCGCCGGTTTACTGGGACCTCCAGCCGTATCAGTTCCACGGTTCGATCTACGGCGTCGTCCCGGCGCGGCGCGGCATCCTGCGGCCTGTCGGCGAATGGAACACGGAGGAGATCGTAGCCCGGGGCCGGCGGGTCACCGTCACGGTCAACGGGACAAGGATCGTCGACGCGGACATCGACCAGGCCAGCGCGGGAGGCACGATCGACCACCGCGAGCATCCTGGACTGAAGCGGGAGCGCGGCCATATCGGGTTCCTGGGTCACGGCTCCATCGTCGAGTTCAGGAACATCCGGATCAAGGAGCTGAAATAGGATCCGCAGAAGGCCATATAGATACGTCTCCCTCTGGATCGACAACACGAGCACGGCTTTTTACCCGACGACTGGCGTCCATAAGGAATTCAAGTCCATGGAGGAGCACGCCGTCAGGGTCAAGTAAGTTTCAGCGGTCTAAGCCGTTTGCGACGGGCGCCGCCTTGAGAGCGCCGAGTCCGAGCGCGTCGCGCATCGCGGCGTTGACCTGGGTGTTGTCGACGATCGGCCCCGGATACCATGAGCCCTGGAAAACAAGAAACAACCGGGCCGCCGGGCCGGAAACGGCCAAAGAGACCAGTTCGTTGGTGTGCCCGATGGTCGAATAGCTGACTTCGCCGTCCGGATAGATAAACGGAGACTTGGGGGCGGCGCGGGGGGCGGACTTGGCTTTGGGAACGGCTTCCGTTTCTTCCGACCCGCTTTCCGGGCCCTGCTTGGGCCTCGCGAACTGCCTGGGAAGCGCTCCGGCGCCCAGGGGCTCTGACGGGTTCAGACGCAGGCCCCCGGTCGCGTGGTCGGCGGTCACCACGAGGACGGTATTTGTCCAGTCGATATCGTCACCGGGCCGGTCGACAAATGCTACGGCCACCCTGACCGCCGCGTCGAGGTCGGCCATGGTCCCGATCATCCGCCGAAAATCATTGTCGTGGTTGGCCCAGTCGATATCGCCCTGTTCCACGATGAGAAAAAACCCGTTCGGGTTCCGGCCGAGGACCCGCAGGGCCGCAAGTGCGGCGTCTTCGAGCGAAGGGTCCTCCGCCGATTGCCCGGCGAACCGGGGCAAACCCGGGCTGTTTTCGGGGACGGGGTGGATGAAGTTTTCATCGGGGCCGCCGAAGAGCCCGAAGAGCTTTTTCCCTTGGGCCAGCGCTTGATCGGCGGCCTCGTTGAGCGTCCGGCGTCCGTCAACGCCCGTCTTTCTCTCGGCGAGGATATATTCCGTGGATGTTTGGAGCGCCCTATAGAGGCCCTCCGAGATATATCCCTTTTTCGTGTCGAACGAGGGGTTATCGAAAAGCGGGTGTCCGGCGCCGATGACGACCTCCGGTTTCACCTGGAGGATGATCTCGTCGGCGATGCCCAGGCCTGTATATCCCCTGTACCCGGTGTAATAATGCCCACGGCTTGTGTTGTGGCTGACGAAAGCGGCCGGCGTCGCATGACTGAAAGGGACGGTCGTGACGACGCCGATGGCCCCTTTCCGCGCGGCGCGGATATCCTCGGCGATAGTGGGAAGCGCGCCTCCGGGACGGTCGCCGGAGCGCCAGGACACGTTGCCGCTGTCGGTTTTGGTCCCGGTGGCCAGGGCCGTCGCCGCAGACGCGGAATCCGTGGACGGAGCCGGAACGGGTTCGGCGGCGCCTCGATAACCTTCATCCGGATAGGGGCGGCTGCCCTCCCGCCGGACGTCGTAGCCCAGGGACGGCGAGAAAGCCGATGCCGAGTATGCGGCGCGGCCCGCTTTCCTGGCGTTCAGGTTGTAGGCCGTGACGTCCCAGGTCGCGACGTAGGACTGGCCCGGGAGAGAGTGCCAAGCCAGGGCCCGGTCCCGGCCATACAAGTAGCGGCTGGCGGCGATCTCGGACTCGACGGACATCCCGTCGCCGATGAACAGGATGACGTGCTTGAAGGCGGGCCCGGCCGCCGGTTTCCGGCAACCGGCGCCCGTGAAGAGCGCTGCCGCGGACAGGAGGACCGTCAGGACCTTGATCGCGTTTATGCGAACTTTTGGCATGACGGTCTATTATACGCCGCGGGTAAAGTCAGGAAAGATCCGTCTCCCTGAGAGGCCGGGGAGGCTAAACCTTCTTGACCTCCCCGATGAGGAGGACTTCCCGTCCCTTGGCCTCGTTCAACACTTCGGCCATGGCCAGGTAGACCGCCGAGAGACCGCAAACGATGCCTTCGAAACCGGCGATCCGGCCGACGAGCGCCGACCCGGACCAGTCGCGCACGGCGAGCAGCCAGAAGAGGACCGTCAGGCTCAGGAAGACGAACTGGACGGCGCGGTTCTTGCCGAAGGTCCCGATCCACATGAAGAACGTGAAAACGCCCCACATGAATAGGTACCAGCCCATATAGGGGACGGGCGTCGCTCCGCCGTTGGGCGAGTTCAGTCCGGGGATGACCCAGGTCGCCACGAGCGTCAGCCAGAACAGCCCGTACGACGTGAAAGCCGTGGTCCCGAAGGTGTTGCCCTTCTTGAACTCCATGATCCCGGCGATGATCTGGGCGATCCCGCCGTAGAAAATGCCCATGGCCAGGACCATGGCGCTCACGGGGAAGAAGCCGGCGTTATGAATGTTGAGAAGGACGGTGGTCATTCCGAAACCCATCAGGCCTAGGGGCGCGGGGTTGGCGAGTTTGTTGTTGTCCATCGGGGCACTCCTTGAGGGAATAAAAATGGCCCCTATGGTATACCTCGCCCTTCGCGGGTGTCAAGAAAAAGGGAAGGCGGCGACGGCGCCCGGGTCAGGCCGTTACTGGAGCTCGACCTTGGCCTCGCTCATCCAAATCCCGTGGATGTTGCAGCGCTCGAATGCCTTCAGGTTAGCGGGGACCGACTTCAGTTCGAAGCTCGCCTCGGGGGCGGGATCGGTCGCCTTGAACGCGTGCTTCCCGAGCACTTTACCCATGCCGTCTTCGAGCCGGATCCACATGATGTAATGGGGCTTCGCAGGATCCATGGGGTGATTGTCGACCTTGACGGTGACCTTCAGGCCCATGCCCATCTTCTCATAGGTGATCTGGGGAAGATGCTTATCCTCCGCTCCGGCCCAGGGGCCGGGATTCTCCCGGGTGTAGGGTTTGTCCTGCTTGTACTCGCCCTGACCCTGGGGCTTGCTCTGGCCGTACCCGGCCTGCGCGCCCGGCGTACCGGATCCCAGGGCGCTCAGCGTCAACGCCGCGGCCACGAGAACGATGGGAATCAAAACCAGCAGACTCTTTTTCATTTCGCCCTCCTTTTGCTCCGGGCGTCCGGCCCGGCTCCCTTCTAATATTGCAGAATCCCGGTGATTTTTCAAGTTAACGAGGGGAGGCGGCAAGCCCTTATATTCCGTACTTGGCGATGATCTCCTGCTTGGTCTTGCCCAGAATATCGAACTTCTTGCCCACCTTGGTGAACGCGGCGAGGGCCTTGTCGAGGTGGTGCGTCTCGTGGCCCGCCGAAATCTGGGTCCGGATACGGGCCTGGCCCTGGGCGACGACCGGGAAGAAGAAGCCGATAGCGTAAATCCCTTCGTCGTAGAGGGCCCTGGAGAAGTCCTGGGCAAGCTTGGCGTTGAAGAACATGACCGGCACGATGGGCGTGTCCCCTTCCTTGAGGACGAACCCGGCCTTAGTCAGGCCCTTGCGCCAGTAGGCTGCGTTCCGCTCGAGCTTGTCGCGGCGCTCGGTCGACTTGGAGAGGATCTCCATGACCTTGAGGACGCCGGCGACGACGACCGGGGCGATGGTGTTAGAGAAAAGGTACGGCCTGGCCCGCTGGCGGCAGAGCTCGACGAGTTCGCGCCGCCCCGAAACACAGCCCCCGGACGCCCCGCCCAGGGCCTTGCCGAAGGTCGTCGTGATGGCGTCGATTTTGCCCATGACGCCGCACTTTTCGTGGGTCCCGCGGCCGGTCTTGCCGATGAAGCCGCTGGAGTGGGATTCGTCGACGAGGAGCATGGCGTCGTATTTTTCGCAGACGGCGACCATCTCGTCGAGCTTGGCCGTGTCGCCGTCCATCGAGAAGACGCCGTCCGTGACGACGAGCTTGAAGCGCTTGTCCGCATGAAGCTGGAGCTTCTCCTCGAGGTGGGCCATGTCGGAATGCTTGATCGTGTCGTGCATGGCGCTGCAGAGCCGGATGCCGTCGACGAGCGAGGCGTGGACGAGGCGGTCCGAGATGATGACGTCGTCCTTGGTCAGGATGGCTTCGAAAACCCCGGCGTTGGCGTCCATGCAGGAGGGGAAGAGGAGCGTGTCCTCGGTCCCCAGGAACTCGGTCAGGCGATGCTCGAGCTCGCGGTGGATGTCCTGGGTGCCGCAGATGAAGCGGACCGACGACATGCCGTAGCCGCGCGACTCGAGCCCCTCGTGCGCCGCCTTGATGACGTCGGGGTGGCTCGAGAGCCCGAGGTAGTTGTTGGCGCACATGTTGATGACTTTTTTGAGGGGCGCGCCGGCGGGGAATTCGACCTCGATGTCCGCCGCCTGGGGCGAGTGGATGAAGCGCTCTTGCTTGAAGAGGCCGGCGTCCTGAATGCCCTGGAGCTGGCCCTGGTAGGTTCCGCGGATTTTATCGCTGTATGCCATGGGCTTAACCTTTCTTCGCCACGAATTCCTCGACGAGGGTCGCGATCTTGTTGACCGAGTCGAAGGCCTCGGGGGTTGCCTTGTCGTCCGGAATCTGGATCGCGTACTTGTTTTCAAGGAACCGCTTCAGCGAAACCATCGAGAACGAGTCCACGATCCCGCCCGAGATAAGGGGCGAGTCGTAGGTCAGGGTTTCGCTGTCGTCTTCGAGGTATTCCTTGGTCACGTAATTCAGGACGATGTCTTTCAAACCTTCGAGTGACATGGTCTATCTCCTTATTCGTATTTTCGGGGGGACACGTACCGAATTCCGGAGAATTCGGAACATGTCCCCATCTTCTTAATCGTTTTCGAGGGTTGACGTGTCGCCGATTTCCTCTCCCCATTCCTTGGCGTGGAGGATGCGGCGCATGATCTTGCCGCTCCGCGTCTTGGGGAGCGACGGCATAAACTCGATCTCCTGCGGCATGGCCAGGGGCGAGAGCTTCTTCCGGATGAAGTTCATAATGTCGAGGTCGAGATCCTTGCTCGCCGTGAAGCCCGGCTTGAGGGTCACGAAGGCCTTGACGACTTCGAGGTTGATCGGGTCGGGCTTCGAAACCACGGCCGATTCTGCTACCGCGGGGTGCTCGAGGAGGGCCGATTCGACCTCGAACGGGCTGACCAGGTGGCCGGCCGTGTTGATGATGTCGTCGTCGCGGCCGGTGAACCAGAAGTAGCCGTCCGTGTCGAGCTTGGAACGGTCGCCGGTGATGTACCAACCGTTCCGGAATTTCTTCCGGAAGGCCTCTTCGTTGTTCCAGTAGGTCCGCATCCGGGAGGGCCAGTCGAACTTGAGGCCGACCAGGCCGATCTTGCCGTGGGTCGTGTAGGGCTCGTTCTTGACCGGGTCGAGGACCGTGCCCGTGATCCCCGGGAAGGGCTTGCCCATGGAGCCGGCGCGGACTTCCATGCCCGGGTAATTGCTGATGACGATGCAGCCTGTCTCGGTCTGCCAGTAAGTATCGTAGAAGGGCTTGCCAAAGACCTTCTGCGACCAGACGACCGCCTCGGAGTTCAGGGGTTCGCCGACGCTCGCCAGGTGGCGAAGTGAGGAGTGGTCGAACTTCTTGACGATCTCTTCGCCGGCCTTCATCAGGGAGCGGATGGCCGTCGGGGCGGAGTACCACATCGTGACCCGCCGCTTCTCGATCCACTTGTACCAGGCCTCGGCCGAGAAGCCGGCATCAAGGACGCATTGGGTGACGCCCAGGGCGAACGGCGCGATGATGCCGTAGGACGTGCCGGTGACCCAGCCTGGGTCGGCCGTGCACCAGTAGATATCGTCGTCCTTGAGGTCGAGGGCCCACTTGGCGGTCAGGTACTGAGAGATGAGAGAGTAATGGACGTGCTGGACGCCCTTGGGCATCCCGGTCGTGCCCGACGTGTAGTGGAGGACGGAGGGCGATTCGGCCTTGGTCGGGTGGATTTCGAGATGCTCGACGGGCGCGGCCTTCTCAAGGGAAAAGCCCACTTCGCGGTCCTTGAGGGGCGAGACGCCGTCGTGGTCGACGATGATGATGTGCCGGATGTGCGGCAGTTTGTCGAGGATCTTCCGGACCTTGGGAGCGTGCTTTTTTTGGGTGATGACGGCCGAGGTTTCGGCGTTCGAGAGGCGCACGAAGAGCGACTCGTCGCCGAAGGCCGAAAACAGCGGCTGGGCGATGGCCCCGATCTTGAGGATGCCGAGGAAACCGAGATAGAGCTCGGGGATGCGGTCCATGAAGAGGCAGACCCGCTCGCCGTCCCTCAGTCCGAGGCCGCGGAGAAAGGCGCCGATCGTGTTCGTGGCCAGGCGGATGTCATTATAGGTGTAAGTCTTTTCGTTGCCGGTGAAGCCTTCCCAGTAAAGGGCGACTTTCGACCCTTTCCCTTGCTGACAGATGCGGTCCGCGCAGTACCAGCCGATGTTGATGACGTCGCCGGGCTTGTAGCCGAGGTCCTTCTCCGCGATCTGCCAGGAGAAATTCTTCACCCGCTCGTCGTAGCTGCCGATATTCGACATGATGATCTATCCTCCGTTCGTGTTTATTCCGGTTTAATTTCCAGGACGACGACCGCCTTGGCCAGGTCCTTGATATGCGACAGCGAAGCCTGCATGCCGGTGATCCCGTGGGCCCGGCAGAACTCAGCGACTTTGCCGTGGACGAAAAGTTCGGGCTTGCCCAGGGCGTTGTTGACGATTTCGATCTCGGAAAACTTGTGTCCGCCCGTCCAGCCCGTGCCCATGGCTTTGAGGAAGGCCTCCTTCGCGGCGAAGCGGGCCGCGAAATGCAAGGCCGGGCGATGTTTGGCCTCGCAGTAGGCGATCTCGGTCGGGGTGAAGAGTTTCTCCTTGAGGCTCGCCGTGCGGACGAGCTTCTCCTCGACCCTCAGGACCTCGATGATGTCCGTACCTACGCCGAAAATCAATGACTTATAAGCCTTTCGTCTGCGGATGCGCGGGGCCGCCGCGCTCGAACGGCCGGCGAGGCGGCGGCTTCAGCCACGGCCCCGTAAAGACGGAATAGTATTATAGATAACGGGCGCCAAATGTCAAAGTCGTAAGAGGGGGTCAAATCTTCATTCTGCCACTTTTCCGAACACGGGAGAGGGTTAGGTCCACTTTCTTCCTCTTTTTTTAAAAGTAAGTGGACCTAGGCCCTTCTGTTAAAGGCTGTCGATAACCTTCTTAAGTCTCGCCCGGACTTCCAGGCCGATCGGCTCGAGCGCGGGATTCTGCACCGCCTGCATAGAGGCTACTGGATCGATGGCCGCGACCTCGATCCGGCCGTCCGCCGCTTCCTGGACGATAACGTTGCAGGGCAGCATCAGGCCGATCTTGTCCTCCGCCAGGAGCGCCTTATACGCAAACGGCGGGTTGCAGGAACCGAGGATGCGGTAGTTCCGGAAATTGACGTTCAGCTTCTCTTTGAGCGTTTTTCTGACGTCGATTTCTGTCAGAACGCCGAATCCTTCCTTCTTAAGCTCCGCCTTGACCTTGTCCACGGCCTCATCAAACGGGCCGTCGATCACTTTGCTGATGTAGTAACTCATCTCAATCTCCTCCCCTCTTAACCTATCGGCCAAACCCGGGAACATTGCGGGGCGAGCCCGGGAAAAGCAAGGACGTCGTCAGCGCCGCCAGGGCTGTCAACCGAGAAGCCCGAGGGCATCCTCTTCCCCAAGATAATGATAGCCCACGAGGCGTCCGTTATACACGATACTGAAGACCCCGTAGGGAGAGGGTGACCGGGCTTGGACGTCTGAGGCCGTCCGAAATTCGACGACACGGGCCTTGATCTTCTTCCTGGCGGCGGCGTCTAAGAGAATCCGGCCCGCATCCGGATGATAAGGGCACTGGCCCGAGCTAAGAATGGTCAGCCCCTTGCCGAACCGCGCCGCGCGCGCCGCCCAGTCGTCGGGAAACGAAGGGTCCGGGCCGGGCTTGAGCTTCTTGACCATGAGAGTGAATAACGGCGGGGCCGTATCGACGGCCTTGAAACCGCGGTGTTCGAGCAATTTCTTCCCGGCCAGCCAGTTTCCCCCGCTCGTCACCATGGCCACTCCGAGCATCCCGGCCTTCCTGGCGTCTTTGACGCTTTCGTCGAGGAGCGCGGCCCCGAAACCCTTCCCCTTGCTCTTCCCGATCACCCAGAGGCAATGGATAACCATGTAGCCCCTGGCCTTGACGGCGCGCCAGGCATATTCGCTGGGGATATACTCAATGAAGCCGCGCTCCGGCAGCTTCAGCATTTTGATACGCATCCCCTCGTCGAACCGCGCCTTGACCCAGGCGACCTTCCGGAGAAACCCCTCGGACTTCCGCTTGCTCATATAGCAGAAGAAGCCCGTCTCTTCGACGTTCGACCGGTCCACAGTGATGAGCTCTGGCTTTTTCGTCAAAATCAGCATCCCGGGGGCGCCAGAAGTTGACACCCTCGACCCCATTTTATTCCAGGTCGCCCTTGGCTGCTAGAGGAGAGGGCCAGCGCGGAAGGACCTCCGTGGGGACTCCCCGAAATTTCTTTTGCCTGACCCGACGGTGACGGCTATAATCGAACGAGCGATTAGGCCTGGCGTGCGCGTCAGAATTGAAGGAGAGTGACCGTAGCCATGACATCCAAGAGCCGTGCCCTGGCGCTCCTGGCCCTGGCCGAGTTCCTCGGGATGTCGGTCTGGTTTTCGGCGTCGGCGGTCGTGCCGGCGCTTATCGCGGCCTGGAAGCTCGGCCCGTCGGGCCAAGCTTGGCTGACTATGTCCGTCCAGCTCGGCTTCGTCGCGGGGGCCTTTGGGTCGGCCGTCCTCAACCTTGCCGACCGGCTGCCCGCACGCCTTCTTTTCTCCGTCTCGGCCCTTCTCGCGGGCGCCGCGACGTTCCTCATTCCGGCCTCCGGGCACGGACCGGGAGTGGCCATCATCCTGCGCTTCCTGACGGGACTTTTCCTGGCCGGCGTCTATCCGGTCGGGATGAAGATCATGGCCACCTGGACGCGCGGCGACCGCGGCTGGGGGATCGGCCTGCTCGTGGGCGCCCTCACGGTCGGCTCGGCCGCCCCTCACCTCCTCCGTGCGTTCGGCGGGATGTCCGACTGGAGGCCCGTCCTTTATTTGAGCGCCGCGCTGGCCGCCGGCGGGGGCCTTATCGCACTCCTCTTCGTTAGGGAAGGTCCCGACCGGACCGCCGCTCCCCGCTTTAACTGGAAATATGCCGGCGAGATCTGGCGGGACAAAGGAATGGTCTTTGCCAACCTGGGCTATTTCGGTCACATGTGGGAACTCTACGCCATGTGGACCTGGGCCCCGGTATTCCTGGCCGCGAGCTTCAAAAGCGCGGGAATCGGACAGCGATGGGCCGCGATAGCGGCATTCGCCATGATCGCCGCCGGAGGCGCCGGCAGCCTCGTCGCCGGGAAGATGGCCGACCGCGTCGGCCGGACGGCCGTCACTTCGGCGTCGATGGCCGTGAGCGGCGCTTGCTGTCTCGTCGCCGGACTTCTCTTCGGCGGGAACCCGTGGCCCCTTTTCGCGATTTGCCTTATCTGGGGCTTCGCCGTGGTCGCCGACTCCGCCCAGTTCTCCGCGGGCGTAAGCGAGCTTTGCCCGGCCGACCGAACAGGCACAGCCCTCACGCTTCAGACGAGCCTGGGGTTCCTACTGACCATTGTCACGATCCGCCTGGTGCCCACGCTTGAACGCCTCGTGACTTGGCGCTGGGCTTTCGCCTTCCTCGCCCTGGGCCCTGCGGCCGGGATCTGGGCCATGCTTCGCCTGCGCCGCCTTCCGGCCGCGTCTAAAATGGCCTCCGGCCGCCGCTGAGAATTAGCACTATTTCCGGTGAAGCAGCATCGTCGAGGCCTGGGCCGTAGGCATGACGATCATTTCGCTGATGTTGACGTGAAGCGGCCGCGTCGCGCACCAAACAACGGCGTCGGCGATATCGTCCGGCGAGAGCGGCGTCAGCCCCTGGTAGACCTTGCCGGCCCGGTCCGTATCGCCGTGGAAGCGGACGACGCTGAACTCCGTCTCGACCATGCCCGGAGAGACTTCGCTCGCCCGCACCGGCGTGCCGTTCAGGTCGAGCCGCAGGCCCATCGATAGGGCCCGGACCGCGAACTTCGTCGCGCAATAAACGTTCCCGCCGGGGTAGACCTCGTGGCCCGCGATCGAGCCGATGTTGATGACGTGGCCGCTTCCCCGCTCGACCATCCCGGGGATGACGGCCCGGCTCACGTAGAGGAGCCCCTTGACGTTGGTGTCGATCATCTCCTCCCAGTCGCTGAGGAGGCCTTCGTGGAGTTTTGACAATCCCCGGCTCAACCCGGCGTTGTTGACCAGGATCTCGATCGCCCGCCAATCCTTGGCCAGTCCGGCAAGGGCCTTCTCAACCGCCGGTTGGTCGCGGACGTCGAGACTGAAGTGATAAACCGGCACGCCAAATTCTTTTTTGAGCTCCGCCGCGAAACCTTTGAGGCGATCGGCCCGGCGGGCGCATATGAGGATCTTCGCGCCTTGGCCCGCGAACGCCTGGGCGCAGGATTTCCCGATCCCGGAACTCGCGCCCGTCACGAAAACGACCTTATTTTTCAAAGAATGCATGCCTTCTCTCCTATGATCCTTTCCGGCCTATCTGCCTGAAATTCGGAAATTAGTATTGTGTCCCCAAATTAACATTAACGCTCACGGGGTAAGAATATCGCGGCCTGCGCCCGCTTGTCCAGCCTGAACCAGCGCCGGTTGCTTCGTCCAGGCACCGGTCTTATACTGGGACACGGAGCGCGCGTGATCCCCACAATCCCCTATGGGGCCATTGGCATCGGCATCTCGATCCTCCTCGGCATCTGGGCGTTCATCGAAGCCGAGACGGACTGGGGGCGGGTTCTTATCGCCGCCGTCATGGCCTTCCTCTTTATCCTTCATGTTCTTTGGCGCGGCACGACAGGAAATCTCGTTTGGCTGATCTGCTGGCTGGTCTTCGGCGCCTGTTGTTTCATATTCGTCAAATGGCGCGGCGTCGGAATCCGCTAGACCGGGACATGGGACGCCGAGTGATTGACAGTCCGGAACCCTGAGTTTATATTGTCTCCGCGTGTACGGCGGCGTTAGCGGCGGCGTGATTGCCGGGCCGCCGGCCGCGCCGAACCAGAGAACAAAAGGAGGGGGCGATGACTCCAAAGCAAATTCCGCGGCGTGATTTCCTGACCTCATTTCTGGCGGGCATTCCCATCATGGCGCTCGACTGGGACAGCTTTCCCCGGGGCGCGCAGGAGGCCGGCCGCAAGGACGACGACTATGACGCCATCATCATCGGCGCCGGCCTGGGCGGGCTGAGTTGCGGCGCCGCGTTCGCCCGGCAGGGCTTCCGGCCCTTGGTCATCGAAAAGCACATCAAGCCGGGCGGCTACGCCACGACCTTCCATCGCCCCGGCGGTTTTGTCTTCGACGCCTCGCTCCACTCGACGACCGTCTCGGCCAGGAACGGCGTCTTCGACCTCATCCCCGGTTTCCCCGAAATCAAGGGCATCGAGTTCGTGCCCCACCACACCCTTTACCGGGCGATCTATCCCGATTACGACATCCGTGTCCCGGACAGGAATCTTCCGGCCTACGTCGCCGACCTGGTCAGCAAGTTCCCCGATGAGAAGGCCGGGATCGAAGGCTTGTTCGACGACATGAAGGGGCTTTCCGGCGACATCGGCCGGCTTTCCGCCGCCGGGCCCCGCCCCGACATGAGCCGCTTCGTTCAGGACTATCCTTATCTCGCCAAGACCATGGGCAAGCCGTGGGGGGCTATGGTTGACGCCCGCCTCAAGAACCTCAAACTCAAGGCCATCGTCTCCGCCCTTTGTGGCTATTTCGGCCTGCCGCCGTCGAGGCTTTCTCCCTTTTATTACGCCCTGCCCACGGTCGGCTATCTCGAGAACGGCGGTTTTTATCCGGTCGGCAAATCGCAGAAAATCAGCGACGCATTCGCCGCGTTCATCGAGGCGCACGGCGGCAAGGTCATGCTCAAGACGCGGGTTGATAAGATCCTGGTCCGGGACGGCGGCGCCGTCGGCGTCAGGACGCAGGACGGCCGCGAGTTCATGGGAAGGGCTGTCGTATCGAACGCCAATGCGCCCGACACGTTCCGGAAAATGCTCGACGAGCCGGACCTCGTCAAGACGACCCTGGCCAGGATGGAGAAGCTCAGCATCAGCCTGTCCACGTTTCAGGTCTTCCTCGGGTTGAAAAAAGACCTCGCCCGGGAGCTCGGGATCAAGGACACCGAGATTTTCTACAATACGGGCTACGATATGGAGGAGGATTACAGGGCGTCGGTCCGGGGGGATTTCACGAACCCGGGCTTCGGCGCGACCATCTACGATAACCTGTACAAGGGCTACTCGCCCGAGGGCAAGAACACCGTGTCCGTCATGACCCTTCAGGGCTTCGAACACTGGGAAAAATATGAGGCCGACTATCTCGCCGGGAAAAAGGACGCTTACACCGCCGAGAAGCTCCGGATGGCCGACATCCTGATCGACCAGGCCGAGAAGATCCTGTTCCCCGGGCTTCGCAAGGCCATCGAGGTCCGGGACGCGGCGACCCCCCTGACCAACCTCCGCTACACCGCGAACACGCGGGGCGCCATCTACGGCTGGGACCAGACGCTCGACAATGCGGGCCCGTCGCGATTCCCCCAGCGGACGCCCGTCAAGAATCTCTATCTCGCCGGCGCCTGGACATTCCCCGGCGGCGGTTACGGCGCCTGCATCCGAGCGGCCTCCAGTGCTTCGCCGAAATCATGAGAAGCTGGAAGGGTTGAGCAAAGAGAGGACGCCTCAGAACTTGAACGATAAGCCTCAAACCGCCTCAACCCCGTCGCGGCTGCGCAAATGGCTGATCGCCGCCCGGCCCTGGGCCCTTCCCGCGTCGACCATGCCGGTCGTCTTCGGGACGTCGCTCGCCGTGGTCATCGGCGGGGCGCGTCTCTCCGTGCTTCATTTCCTCTGGGCCATCGTCACCATGATGGTCCTTCACAGCGCGGCCAACATGCTGAGCGACGTCTACGATTTCCGGCGCGGCCTCGACAAGGACGTGACCCCGGTGAGCGGGGCGATCGTCCGCGGCTGGCTCACGGACCGTCAGGTCCAGGCCGGCGCCGCGGCGCTCTTCGGTCTGGGCTCCCTATCCGGCCTGGCCCTCGCCCTCACGACGAGCCCGGCACTCCTTATCGTCGGCGGAGCCGGCGTCGCCGTCGGCGCCTGCTACACTTTGCTCAAGGCCCGGGCCTTGGGCGACCTGGCCGTCCTCCTGGACTTCGGGATCCTCGGCTCTCTCGGCGCCTGGATCGTCCAGACCAAAACCGCCTCTTGGATCCCCGCCGTCTGGGCCGTCCCCATGGCCATGCTCGTCAGCGGCATCCTCCACGCCAATAATTGGCGCGATGCATTATCCGACCGGGAGCGGCGCGTCCATACGGTGGCCGGGCTCCTCGGGGACAATGGCTCGTTCATTTATTACGGCGCCCTCATCTTCGGCGGCTTCCTGATCGACCCCGCCTTGATCGTCCTTCCGCGCCTCGCCGGCGGCAAATTGATGCCGATGCCCTGGACATTCCTCGTGGTTTTTCTCGCCCTCCCCAGCGCGCTCAAGCTCTGGGGCCGGGCCGTTCGGCGGCGCGCCCCCCGCCGGCCCATGGATTTCATCATCCTGGACGGGGCCACGGCCAATCATAACCTCGTTTTCGGTCTTCTCAGCACGGCCGCGGTCTGGCTCGAGGCGCTCCGGCGATGCCTGTGAGCGGAGACGCGCGGCGGCCCGGGGTTTGGGCCGTGGCCGCGGTCGTCGCTCTGGCCGGCGGCCTTTTCGTCCTCCTCTTCCGGTTCCAGCGTCTCGGCCCCCTGGACTTCTGGTGGTGGATGGGCCTGAACATCGCGCTTGTTGCCGGGGTGGGATTCGCGGCCGACGGGAATTATGCGGCCAGGCTCAAGCTGGATCTTAAAACCGGGCTGGCTCGGAAAGCGGCCCTGGGGCTCGCTTCCGCATTCCTGCTGTACGGCCTGTTCGCCGCCGGCAGGCTGGCGGCCCTCAAGATCTTCCCCTTCGCCGCTTCAGGGATCGCCTCTGTCTACGGGCTCAAGACGGGGGCGGGAGTCGCGCGAATTACCCTATTGCTAGGCCTCCTCATCGGCCCCGGGGAAGAAATCGTCTGGCGCGGGTTCCTGCAGGAAAACCTCGGACGCCGCCTCGGAGGAGCTTGGGGGTTCCTTCTGACGGCGCTCGTTTATGCTCTCGTCCACGTCGCGAGCGGGAACACTATGCTGGTCCTGGCGGCCGCCGTCTGCGGCGTTTTCTGGGGATCGCTCTATGCGGTTTGGCGGTCGCCGGTTCTCAATGCCGTCAGCCACACGGTTTGGGCCCTGCTGATCTTCATCCTCCGGCCGCTCTGAAACGGTCCCCTCAACCCCGCAAATGCCCGATGAGGGTCCTGAGGCCGATCCCGATCAGGATCAGGCCGCCCATAAGCTCCGCCCATTTCCCGGCCACCCGGCCGATGGCGGGACCGAGCCTGGCGCCGATGATCGTCATGAGGAAACAGACGACTCCGATGATCGCGGCCGGAAAAAGAATGCCGCTCTTGATAACGCCCAGGCTCAGTCCGACGGCCAGGGCGTCGATGCTCGTAGCGACGGAGAGGACCAGCAGGCGCACGCCCCTGGTCTGGTCCGGCCGGCATGCTTTCTCCTCATCGCTCAGGTGGAAGGATTCGTAGATCATCCGGCCTCCGATCGCGGCCAAGAGCCCGAAGGCCAGCCAGTGGTCAAACCCGCTCGTGAAACGCACCACGCTTTCCCCGGCGAACCATCCCAGGACGGGCATGCCGAACTGAAAGGCGCCGAAGAAAAAGGCCATCCGCACGGCCTGCCGGCCCGTCAGGCCTTTCAGCCCGCAGGCCAAGCCCATGGACACGGCGAAGCAGTCCATGGCCAGCGCCACGGCCAGGCCCAGAACCAAAATGAGCGACATCCGCATTTCTCCGATTTGCGCTCCATTATATCAAAGCTTGCGGGGCCTCTCTACTATCTGCGGGGCTATGAATGGCGGCAGGAGAAGGGCGGTGCCGAGGCCGCCCGAAAGACCCCGTAGTGGAGGGGGGACCCGCCCGGTTCCGCCACGGAACGGGACGGGGGGAACCGACGAAACTGGTTCCCGGGGTGCGGGGGATAAGGGCGGCTTCGGCGCCGCCCTTGACGACGAAACACGGGGACAGGACCCGCCGGGCCATGTTATAATAGCCAATTAGGCTGAGCCCATGGCGAGCACAGAGCACATCATCCTACGCGGCGTCAAGGTCCACAACCTCAAGGGGATCGACCTCGACGTCCCCCTCAACAACCTGATCGTGGTGACCGGTGTCTCGGGGTCGGGGAAGTCGTCGCTGGCCTTCGACACCCTCTATGCCGAAGGCCAAAGGCGCTATATCGAGTCCCTGTCCTCGTACGCCCGCCAGTTCCTGGAGCGCATGGACAAGCCGGACGCCGACCTCATCGACGGCATCCCGCCGGCCATCGCCATCCAGCAGAAGGCCGTCACCAAGAACCCGCGCTCGACCGTGGCCACGGTCACGGAGATCTTCGACTTCCTCCGGGTCCTCTTTGCCCGGATCGGGACCGTCCATTGCTTGAAATGCGGCCGTCCGGTCAGGCGGGACACGATCGACAGCGTCATCGAAGACCTGGAGCGCCTTGCGGCCGGAACCAGGGCCCTCATCACGTTCTCCTGGCCGGGCGAGAAGGGCACGGCCCTGCTCAAGAAGGAGGGGTTTTCCCGGATCGTCGTCGACGGAGCGATCGTCGATATCAACGGGGCTCCCCCGGCCGCGAAGAAGGTCCCCCTCGACGTCCTGGTCGACCGCATCTCCATCCGGTCCGACGAACGGGAGCGGCTGGCCGATTCCCTGGAGATGGCGCTCAAAAAGGGCGGCGGCCGGGCCCTTGTCCGGACCGAGGACGGCCGGCAATTTCCGTTTTCCGACAAGCTCGAATGCAAGGCCTGCGGCGTCGCCTACGACGAGCCCTTCCCCAACCTTTTTTCCTTCAACAGCCCGCAGGGCGCCTGCCCGCAGTGCCACGGCTTCGGCGACCTGGCCGTCATCGACGAGGACAAGGTCATCCCCGACCAGACGAAAACCCTGGAGCAGGGCGCCGTCGAGCCCTGGACCAAACCGCTGTCCAAGGGCATGCAGCGCGAGCTCCTGGCCGAGGCCCGCCGGCGGCGGATCCCCACGAACGTCCCCTTCAAGGACCTCAAAAAAGAGCACCAGCGTTTCGTCCTCGACGGCGGCGACGGTTACCCCGGCGTCAAGGGCTTTTTCGACTGGCTTCAGGCCAAGAAATACAAGGTCCAAGTCCGGGTTCTCCTCAGCCGCTACCGGAAGTACGTCGCGTGCTCCGCCTGCGGCAAGACACGGCTCAACCCGCAGGCCCTGGGCGTCCGGATCAAAGGCCTGACCATCGGCGACTGCGTCCGGATGACGGTCCGGGAGGCCTCGGATTTTTTCCGGGCCGTCGAGCTTTCGCCGTTCGAGCGCCAGGTCGCCGACAAACTGATCCACGAGATCCAGAACCGCCTCAAGTTCCTGCTCGAGGTCGGCCTCGACTACATCACCCTCGACCGCATGACCTTCACCCTGAGCGGGGGGGAGGCCCAGCGGATCAATCTGGCCGCGGCCCTCAGCGCCTCGCTCGTCGGCACCCTCTTCGTCCTCGACGAACCGAGCATCGGCCTCCATCCCCGGGACAATCACCGTCTCGTCCAGATCCTCCAATCGCTCAAGGAGATCGGGAACACCGTCGTCGTGGTCGAGCACGACCCGGAGATCATCAAGGCCGCCGAGTACGTCATCGACATGGGGCCGAGGGCCGGCGAAGCGGGAGGCGAGGTCATCTTCGACGGCTCCTGGGCGAGCTTTCTCCGGAGCCGGAATTCCATGACCGCCCAATACATGAGGGGCGAGAAGGAAATCCAGGTCCCGGACGCCCGCCGGCCGGCCAAGTCGTATCTTGAGATCAAGGACGCCCATAAGCACAACCTCAAGCACATCGATGTCCGGATCCCGCTCGGCGTCTTCAGCTGCGTCACCGGAGTTTCGGGCTCGGGGAAGAGCACGCTGATCTACGACGTCCTCTACCAGGGCTTCGAGGGGACGAGCGAAAACGGCTTCCGGGAGATCCGCGGCAGGGACAAGGTCAGCAAGGTCATCATGGTCGACCAATCGCCGCTGAGCGCCTCGCCCCGCTCCATCCCGGCCACATACACCAAGGCCATGGACGGGATCCGCGACCTCTTCAGCCAGACGCGCGAAGCGAAGCTCATGGGGTTCCGCCCGGGGTATTTCTCCTTCAACACGGCGGGCGGGAGATGCGAGGACTGCAAGGGCGCCGGCTTCCAGGTCGTCGAGATGCAGTTCCTCTCGGACGTCACGCTGACCTGCGACGCCTGCAAGGGCAAGCGCTTCAAGGCCGAGATTCTCGGCGTCCGGTACAACGGAAAGAACATCGACGACGTCCTGAACATGAGCATCACCGAGGCCTGCCTGTTTTTCGCCGGCCGCCCGGAGATCACGAAAAAACTCTACTCCCTGATCGAGGTCGGCCTCGGGTACCTCAAGCTCGGCCAGCCCACCACGACCCTCTCCGGGGGCGAGTTGCAGCGGATCAAGCTGGCCTATCATCTCGTCCACGAGAAGGGCCAAAAGATCCTTTACCTCTTCGACGAGCCGACGATCGGCCTTCATCCGAACGACGTGTCCGTCCTGCTCCGCTGTTTCCAGAAGCTCGTCAACGAGGGGCACACGGTCGTCGTCATCGAGCACAACCTGGACGTGGTCAAGAGCGCGGATCACGTCATCGACCTGGGCCCGGAGGGCGGAGAAAAAGGCGGAACCGTCGTCGCCCACGGAACCCCGGAACAAGTGGCCCGTTCCACAAAGTCCATTACAGCCAAGTACCTAAAGGCCTGCTTGAAGTAACCCCGCCGGGGTCAGAAGACCGGCGGGGCTCGTCCTATCCCGGCAAATGTCCCCAAAGAAATGACCTATATATGAACAATATATATACATATTTACAAATTCATATCTTATTGTCTTGTTATCATAATTATACATAACTATTACATAATTATATGTCCACATATTATACACTTTACGAAAATATATATCTGCGCAGGAATATCTGTAACATATTGATATATTAATAATTACATAATAATCAGTGCTGTGGCACCTTTCTTGCGTAATAAGAAGACGTGAATACCGGGAAAGGAGCCGCTCAAATGGCCAAAAGAATCCTGGCTTTTTTGATTATGGCGATGGCCTGTTTCGGTCTTGCCCGGGCCGCGGATATCCCCGCGGAGACCTTGATGCCCACCGTCCTCGACCCGCCCGAACTCCTCATCCTCGCTTCCGCGCCGGCGCCGGACCTGACCGACCTGAGACTGCCCGAGACGGTTTTCGTTTCCCAGTCGAATCCCGCCCTCCTCAATCCATTCGGCGGCTTCAGGCCCGCCGCGGATCCTGGCGACGGCGTCCAATCTCGTCCTGTCGTACGCCGTGGCCAACAACTTGCAGATGATCCAGCGGGCCCGGGCCCGATGAGGCGCAGCGATGAACGTTTATCTTGAGCGCTACCTGGGGCTCGACGAGCGGCGGGAGTACCATAAGCCCGCCGGGCTCCCAACCCTGAGGGCCCTGGAAAAAGACTATATCCTGTTCCTGCTCGACGTCACCGCCCGGAACAGGGCCGAGGTTTCGAGGATCCTCGACATCTCCCGGTCGACGCTCTATCACAAGATCCGGAGATACGACCTCGGCGAATAGGCTCGGACGCGTCCGGCCCTGCCGGCCTTGCCCCCCACCTTGACTCCCCGCTTTCCGGGACTTATGATTTCTTTGCGATCAGGGAGAATCATCATGAAAAAATGGCTTTTAACGGTTGGATTGGCCCTGGCGGTCTTCGCCGCCGCCAGCCCGGCGCAGGAAAAAAAACCCGATGACCAGCCCTGGCAGTGGGGCCTGGATAAGGTCAAGGCCGCCGTGTCCAAGGTCAGGGCCGGGAAAAACCTGACACCCCCGAGCTGGCCGGACGCCGCGAAGGTGGCCGTCGGCCTGTCCTTCGATTTCGATTCCGAAACCAATTCGCTCCGGGACGCCAACCTCTCGCCCGGCAGTCTCTCGCAGGGCGAATACGGGGCCCGGGAGGGTATCCCCAGGATCCTGGCGCTTCTCGACAAGTACCGGATCCCGGCCACCTTCTTCGTCCCGGCCGTGACGGCCATCCTCCACCCGGCGGAAGTCAAGATGATCCTCGACAAAAAGCGCCACGAAATCGGCCTGCACGGTTGGATCCACGAACGGAATTCCCTCCTCGCGGAGGCGGACGAGCGGGACCTCATGAAGAAGTCCTTCGACGCCCTCGGGCAGGCCATGGGCCGGGCCCCGGTCGGCATCCGGACTCCGTCCTGGGACTTCAGCCCCGCGACGCTCAAGCTCATCCGCGAGCTGGGCCTCATTTACGACAGCAGCCTGATGGCGGACGACAGCCCATACGAGATCCTCGAGGACGGGAAAGCGACGGGCGTCGTCGAACTCCCGGTCGAATGGATACTCGACGACTATCCCTATTTCGGATTCGACCGGTTCACGAGCGTCCGTCCCCAGGCAACCCCGGATGAGGTCCTGTCCATTTGGGCCGCGGAGTTCGACAAGGCCTACGCCGAAGGGGGCCTTTTCATCCTGACCATGCACCCGAAATACATTGGCCACCGGAGCCGGATCGTTATGCTGGAGAGGCTCATCCAACACATCCTCGAGCGCAAGGACGTCTGGTTCGCCACCCACGAGGACATCGCCCGCGCCGCCCAAAAGGGCATTAAGAAGTAAGCGGCAGGCCGACGAAGATATACGTCCGCAGGCGCTTGAAGAGGCGGTTCACGGCTTCGGCCCCTTCATTCTGCGCCGCGCGGCGCCGATGACGAACCCCAACACGAACCCGACCAACGCGACAAGCGGGACGATGATGACCTGGGACAGGCTGACGGTCCAGAAAAGGAGGCGATAGGTGACGATGCCCGTATTCTGGGCCAGCAGGACTGCCAGCAAGACGAATACGGCCAGGACGAGGATGATTTTCGTTTTCACCGCGGCGAGGCCGGACGTGACCTATTTGGCCCGCGATTCAACGGCCGCCCAATCGATGTTCTTGAAGAAGGCCTCGATGTAGTCGGCGCGCTTCAGGCCGTAGTCGATCATGAAGGCGTGCTCGAAGACGTCCATGATGAGCAGAGGACGGCCGCCGGCCGGGTGGCTGACGTCGTGTTCGTTGATCCAGAAATTGATGAGCCGGCCGTTCGTCGTGTCCTCGTAGAGGACGACCCAGCCGATGCCGCGCATCGCGCCCGTGGCCCGGAAATCCTTCTCCCAGGCCTCGACGCTCCCGAACGATTCGGCCATCTTCTTCCCGAGCTTCCCGCCCGGAGCCAGGGGCGATTTCCCGCCCAGGTTCTCGAAGTAGAACTCGTGGAGCCGCATGCCGTTGAACTCCCAGCCGAGCCGCCGCTTGAGTTCCGCGTATTCCGGGGTCGCCGTCTTGCCGTCCGTGGCCAGCTGGGCCAGCGCGTCGAGCACCTTGTTGGTGTTCGTGACATAACCCTGGTAAAGCGTGAAATGGTTTTTCAGGATGGTTTCGCTGAATCCCGGCATGCCGATGAGTTTTCCGTAGTCTTTGGCCGTGTACGCCATGGTGAGTGCCTCCTTGGTGGTTCTCAAATCCCGTTCGCAGAAATACTACCAAATAACTAGAGCTTAGGCAAATCCGGCCTATTTGTCCTTGGCGGGTTTTTCGTCCGCTTCCTTGTCCGCTCCCAGCCCGATTTTAGTCCGGACCTCTTCGTCGACCCGGGCGGCCAGCTCCTTGTTTTCCTTGAAAAGCCGCTTGACGTTTTCCCGGCCCTGGCCCAGGCGTTCGCCCTTGTACGAGTACCAGGTCCCGGTCTTGTCCAGGATCCCCGTTTCGAAGCCGATGTCGACCAGGTCGCCTTCTTTGGAAATCCCTTCGCCAAAGATGATATCGAACTGGGCCTCGCGGAACGGCGCGGCCATCTTGTTCTTGACGATCTTGACCTTGACCCGGTTGCCGACGACGATGTCGCCTTCCTTGAGGACTGAGATCTTCCGGACGTCGATCCGCATGGACGCGTAAAATTTCAGCGCGCGGCCGCCGGTCGTCGTCTCCGGGTTGCCGATGAACATGCCGATCTTCTCCCGGAGCTGGTTGATGAAGACGAAGCAGGTTTTCGACCGAGCCACGATGGCCGTCAGCTTGCGGAGGGCTTGGGACATGAGCCGCGCCTGGAGCCCCATGTGCGCGTCGCCCATTTCGCCCTCGAGCTCGGCCTTGGGGACCAGGGCCGCGACCGAGTCCACGACCACGACGTCCACGGCCCCGCTCCGGACGAGGACCTCGGCGATCTCCAGGGCCTGCTCGCCGTAATCGGGCTGGGAGATGAGGAGGTTATCAACGTCGATTCCGATGCTGGCCGCGTATTGCGGGGAGAGGGCGTGCTCGGCGTCGATGAAGGCCGCCTGGCCGCCGCGCTTCTGGGCCTCGGCGATGACGTGCAGGGCCAGGGTCGTCTTGCCCGTGGCCTCGGGTCCGTAGATCTCGATGACGCGTCCCCGCGGAAACCCGCCGATGCCGAGGGCCAGGTCGAAGGAGATGGCCCCCGTCGGGATGACCTCGACCGCCACGGCCGCGCCCTTCTGGCCGAGCTTCATGATCGCGCCCTTCCCGAACTGCTTCTCGATCTGGGAAAGGGCGGCTTCGATGGCTTTATTCCGCGATCCCTGTTTCTGGTCGGCGTCTTCCTCTTTCATGGGACCTCCTGGCTCAGTGGAACTCTTTTTTTGCATATCTTCTAACTCCCTCTCATGACTCACGGGGATCATGGCCCGCTCCCGCGGACCGCCCTGAGTTTACCTTCAATGGCGGCCGTCTTTCAATCCTTTTTTCTCCCCCGATGACCCGGGCCGGCCTCACCGCGGCAGCCCGTGGAACTGGAGGTCGTATTCATCGATCAGCCCCTGGTCGGCGAAGCTGAAATAGCGGTTGTTGCCGATGATGATATGATCCAGGACCTTGATTTGGATGATGCGGGCCGCGAAGACCAGGTCCCGGGTGATCTCCTTGTCGCAGAGCGACGGGTCTGGATCGCCCGAGGGGTGGTTGTGGGCGAAGATCAGGGCGGACGCCTCGTAGCGGAGGGCGTCCTTGATGACCTCGCGGGGGTAGACGGCGCTCGAGTCGACGGTCCCCTCAAACAGGGTCTTTTCCTCGATGACCTGGTTTTTCGGGTCGAGGAAAATGGCCTTGAACCGCTCGGTCCTCAGGTCGCGCAAGGCGTGGTACAGATAATCGAAGACTTCCCTCGAGGAGTGGCAAACGGGCCGGCTCATCATCCGGTCCTTGAGGAACCGCCGCGATACCTCATGAATGAAGCGGATGCCGAAGAGGTTCCTGGGCCCGATCCCCGGGACCCGCTGGAGGTCGCGGCCGGAAGCCTCGAGGACGCCCCGGAGTGTTTTGAACTCCTTGAGGGCCTCTCTGGCCGGGCCCTTGCAGTCGCGCCGCGGCGTCCCCAGCGTCAGAAGGAGCTCGACGATCTCATAGTCGAGGAACCCGGCCAGGCCGCTCCTGAGGAATTTCTCCCGGAGTCGGGCCCTGTGCCCGGCATCGCGGCTCTCGAGTTCTCTCGGGTTCTCGTCCATCGGCGTCCAAATAAAAGACGTGCGGGCCGCCGATTTTTCGCAGATGCCGGAGGATATATGATAAGCGGACGGGCGGCCCGGTGGTCCCGACCGGGGCTGAGGGGAATGGCCGGAACGTCATGCGCGGTTATCGTCCCCCATGCGTTTTTCGATAAAGGAGGCTACGGTGATGGCTGAAGTTATGGGAGAAGAATGCGCAGGGCGTGTTCCCGGAGGAGGGCGTGTGGCGGGCGGTACCGAGGCCGCCCGAAAGACCCCGTTGTGGAGGGGGGGCCCATCGGCTCATCCGATGGGGGGAACCGACGAAACTGGTTCCCGGGGTGCGGGGGATAAGGGTGGCTTCGGCGCCGCCCAGGCTTGGAAAGGGCCGAAAGGGGTATGGCCGGAACGTCATGTGGGGAGAAATTGGTCAATTCACGGAAGAAGATACAAGAACTCGTTTCGGATACTTACCAGAAATGCGGTTCCGGGCCGCTCCGCCGCATTTCTGCCGGTCGCTCCTCAGAATCCGCTCCCTGCCGGAGGCCATCCCCGAGGCCCTTTCCGTTGACGCGCCGGGACACGACCCGTCCGACCTTATTACGGTTTATTCGCGGTAGAGAGAGTCGATGAGATCCTTGTATTTCTCCTCGACGATGGCCCGCCGGACCTTGAGCGTGGGCGTGATCTCGCCGGACGCGATGTCGAAGTCCCGGTCGAGGAGGGCGATCTTCTTGACCCTTTCGTAGGAAGCCAGGTCCGGGGTCGAGCGGTTGACCTCGGCCAACATGAAGTCGAGGATGTCCGGACGGCCGCAGAGCTCGGCCCGGTCGCGGAAGAGGATGTTGTTGGCCCGGGCGTGCGCCTCGAGCCGGCCGAAATCGGGGACGATCAGGGCCGAGATAAACTTCCGGCTCCCGCCGACCACCACGGCGTTCAGGATATGCGGGTTGGTCTTAATGAGATTTTCGATGGGCTGGGGCGCCACGTTCTTGCCGCCGGCCGTGATGATGAGGTCCTTCTTGCGGTCCGTGATGACCAGGAACCCGTCCGGGTCCAGGTATCCGATATCCCCCGTATGGAACCAGCCGTCGACCATGACCTCCCGCGTCTCCGCTTCTTTCTTGTAGTAGCCCTTCATGATGTTCGGTCCCCGGGCCAGGATCTCGCCGTCCGCCGCGAATTCAATGTCGACCCCGGGCACGGGCGTGCCGACCGTACCGAAGCGAAGCTTCTCGAAGGTGTTGCAGGTCAGCACGGGCGATGTCTCGGTCAGCCCGTAGCCCTCGAGGATCGTGATACCGAGCGCGTAGAAGAACTCGGCCACATCCTTGGAGAGGGGCGCTCCCCCCGAAACGAAGAACTTGATCCGGCCGCCGGTCTTCTCGACGATCTTCGAGAAAACCAGCTTGGCGGCCAGGTTCCGCCGGGCGGCCAGGCCCGCGGGGATGGGCTCTTTGCGGACCTTCTTCGCCCCGTACTTTTTTCCGACGCGGAGGGCCCAGAAAAAGATCTGACGCTTGACGGCCGACTGGGTCAGGACGTTGTCCATGACCCGGGCGTAAATCTTATCGAAGAGCCGGGGCACGCTGATCATGATCGTCGGCCGCACCTCGGTCAAATTCTCGGCCACCGTGTCGACGCTCTCCGCATAGGCGATCGAGGCCCCCTTGTAGAGAAAGGAGAAGGTCGTCATGCGCTCGAGGACGTGGGACAACGGCAGGAAGGACAGGATGGTGTCCGTATGGACGAAGTCGGTCACGGCGTCGAGGGCCTTGCTGTTGCTGACGAAATTGCCGTGGGTCAGCATGACCCCCTTGGGCGTTCCCGTCGTCCCTGACGTGTAAATGATGGAGGCCAGGTCGTCGGGCTTGATGGCGGCGGCGATCGCATCGAAGCGCGCCGGGTCGGCCGCCGCGGCCGTCTTCCCGCGGCCCATGACTTCTCCGAGCGTCATGACGCCCGACGGAGCCTCCTCGTCGATCATAATGGAGTACTGGACCTGCGGCAGCTCCCGCCGGACGGCCTCAACCTTGAGCCAGAGCTCTCGGTTGGAGCAAACGACCATTTTGGCGTCGGAGTCGTTGATGATGTACTTGACCTGCTCGGGCATGAGGGAGGTATAGATGGGCACGGTGACGCCGCCCGCGCACAGGACGGCGAAATCCGTCATGACCCACTCGGGCCGGTTCTCGGAGAAGATGACGACCTTGTCGCCCGGACGGAGGCCGAGCTCGCGCAGGCCGGCCGAGAGTGTCCGGACCCGGGCCTCGAACTCGTCCGTCGAGATGGGCACGTAGCGTCCTTCACGCTTGGACATCAGGAGGTTGTCTTTGCGGTAAGTCCGGCAGGTGTTTTCGAAGAGCTGGCTCAGGGTCTCGACCACGGGCGGCCTCCTCTCGGATGCGGGATTCGCCCTATTCTATGCCTTGTCCCCGGCGGGGTGTCAACCCCGTTCGTGGAGCTTCAGTGCCGGGCGTGCTTTCTCTCGTGCGCGAGAAGCCATTCCTTCCGCCACAGGCCGCCGCCGTATCCGGTCAGGCGGCCGTCGCTCCCAACAACGCGGTGACAGGGCACGATGATGCTGATTGGGTTGCGATGGTTGGCCCCGCCGACGGCGCGCGTGGCCTTCATGTTCCCCACGGCCGCGGCCACGTCCAGGTAGGTCGTCGTCTCGCCGTACGGCACGCGGAGAAGTACTTTCCAGACGTCCATCTGGAAGTCCGTGCCTTCCAGCGCGAGCGGAAGGGAGAAAGACGATCTCGCCCCGCGGAAGTACTCCCCGATTTGGGTCAACCCCGCCTTCAGGACCTCGGGCCGGCCGGATGCCTCGACGACAGGACGCCGGCGGGTTTCGAGTTTCTCGACGAAATTGAGCGAGAGGATCCCCTGACGAACGGCCCGGATTTCGACCCACCCGATCGGGGACTCAAAATGGGCGGTGAAGATCTCTCGCATCGGCATCCTCCTCGGAATCGGGCCGGGCCGGAAGGCCCACAATAATACAAAAATGCCCGGCGTTCAATCCTCTCCGCGGGATTTCACGGACGTGGGTCTGTGGAGCTTCAGTCCCTTCCGAACGGCCTGTCCCGCCCGATTGACGGGCGTCTTTGTCCTGTGGTAAAAGCGGGGAGAAAAGAGAGGTGGCATGAACGGAAACATCCCGACGCTCTTCGTCTCGGGCAAGACCCTGCCCGAAGCCTGGGAAAAGGCCGTTCTGGCCTGCTGGCGGGAAGGCGCGGCCGTCCGGACCGAGTACGACAAGCCCGGCGACCCGCCGAGCAAGGACTGCACGATGATGTGGACCGTCGAGGATCCGTTCGCCGAACCCCGCATCCACCGGGCCTTCCCGGGCGGCCTCGAGGACCTCGAGATCTATCGGCAGGAGGTCGTGGACGGCGTCCACGACCACTGGATCTGCCCCGAAGAGGGGAAGTGGACCTACACCTACCACAAACGCCTGTTCGCCTATGAGATCGAGGGCGCGACGATCGACCAGATCAATTACGTCGTCGAGAAGCTGGCCCAGGCCGGCCATTCGCGGCGCGCCCAAGCCATCACCTGGAACGCGAAGCTCGACCCGCCGACCTACGACCCGCCGTGCCTCCAGAGGGTCTGGTGCCGGATTCTGGACGATGAGACGGGCGTTTCCGTCCTCAACATGAACTGCCATTGGCGGTCGCGGGACGCTTATAAGGCCGCTTACATGAACGTTTTCGCCCTGACCGACCTGCAGCGCGTCATCGCGTCCCGGATCGCCGAAAAGGCCGGCCGTCCCGTGCGCGTCGGGCGATACGCGGACCTCGTCGACAGTTTCCACATCTACGGTTCTTATTTCAGCGAGTTCGAGGGCTTTCTGAAGATGGTCGAGAAGCGGACCTTCGGGGAGCGGACCTGGCCCAGCTCCTACGCCGAGCCCATGTTCGAAGAGGCCCGCGAGCGCCTGCGGCGTGAAAAAGGAGAAGGGACCTAGGCCCCCGGGGCCACGGCCCACGCGCCCCGATGGCCGCGATCATCCTTTCCGCGCTCGTCCTCATTTCGGGAGCCTTGGCCGTCCGGTTCGAGCGGAAGGGCCTCCGGCGCCTTTTTTTTCTTTTCAAGCCCCTGACCATGATCCTGATCATCGTGGTGGGCGCGATCGCCGGAACACCCGTCCCGGCGACTTATAAGATATTTATCCTGGCCGGTCTCCTGTGCTCGTTGGCCGGAGACGTTTCCCTGATGTTCCCGGACAAGTGGTTCGCGGCCGGCCTCGTCTCTTTCCTGGCCGCCCATGTCTTCTATATCCTGGCCTTCAAACCCGGGCCGGGACGGCCCGTATCGGTCGGAATCCTCCTGCCGTTCGTGATCTTCGGCCTGCTCATGTTCAGGACGCTGGCCCCTTCGCTCGGAGCCCTGAAACTCCCTGTCCTTGTCTACATCGCGGCCATAACCGTCATGGCCTGGCTCGCGGCCTCCCGGTTTATCTATGCGGGCGGAACGCGTCCCTTCTTCGCTTTCGCCGGGGCGATCCTTTTTCTTGTCTCGGACTCGGTTCTGGCTTACGACCGTTTCGCCAAGAAGATCGGCCCGGCCCAGATCATCATCCTCGGCACATATTTCCCGGCCCAATTGCTGATCGCCCTCTCCATCTAAACAACCTGGCCGTCGATCCCGATCACGACCTTTTTGACATCGAGTTCCACGCCCGAGAGCTCGACGGCCTGGCGGACCATCCTGTCCAGGCCCGAACAGCAAGGCACGGTCATGATGGCCACCGTCAGTGAGCGCAGGTCGTTCTGACGGATGATCTCGGCCAGTTTCTCGACATATCCTTCGGTCTCGTCGAGCTTGGGACAGGCGATGACGAGCTTTTTCCCGCGGAGCAGGTCCTCGTGGAAATTCCCCAGGGCAAAGGCCGTGCAATCGGCCGCGATGAGAAGGTCGCTCCCCTTGAAATACGGGGCGAAGGGGGAGACGAGGTGAAGCTGGATGGGCCATTGGCTCAGCCGCGACTTGCCCGAGACGGCCGGCCGTTCGCCGGATTCCGGCGCGGCCGGTATCTCGCGGGCCACGCTCCCCGGACAGCCCGGGTGAGCGGGGCGGGACGGGACGGGCGCGACCCCGTGGACCCGGCCCGCGGCCTCGCGGCCCCGGGTTTTCAGGACGTGCCGGTAGGCCGCACCGGCGTCGTAGGCGCCGCTATCGCGCTCCACGACCTTCAGCGCGCCGGTCGGACAAACGTCGAGACAGGCCCCCAGCCCGTCGCAGAATATTTCCCGGACGAGGACGGCTTTGCCCTCGGCGTCCAGCTCGAGTGCTCCCTCTGCGCAGGCCGTCGTGCACAGCGCGCAACCGTTGCACAGGTCGCGGTTAATCTCGATGATTTTCCTTTTGGTCATCTCGGAACTCCTGGCTAAATTCGGATTCTATTATACCGAACAACCAAAATGCACCCGCCGCCCGAAAGCCCGAAGATTCGCTTCAGATATTTACCAGAAGCACGGCTCCGAGCCGCTCCGCCGCGCTTCTGTCGATCGCTCCGCAGACTCCGCTCCCTGCCGGCGGCCTTGGCACCGCCCCCTAGCGGCCGAAGCGCGGGTTGACGACGTTCGTGTAGATCGACCCAAACGTGTAGCTGACGCCGACGGACAGGCCGTAGGAGAAGCTCGTCGGCAGCATCTTCCGGCCGAGGAGGATCTCGTCCTCGGTGGCTTGGCTCTTGGGGAGCGAGATCTGGTCGTGGATCCGGGAGTACGAGGCATTGAAGCCGACCGAGAAGCCCCGGAAAAGCTGGAGGGAGATGCCGCTCCAGAACTCGATCCGGTTCTTGCGGAAGTCCGTCAGGAGATTCGACCCCGAGAGCGACGCGCTGATGTTTCCCCAGGGTTGTTTGACTTCCATCGTGGCGGACAGGGTCTGGGTGAGGACACTCTCCTGCATTTTATCGTAGACCGTTATCTCGTGGTACTTGTTGAAGCTGTAGCCGATCCGGTAGAGGAAGCGGAGCTGTTTCCGGGTCGACTCGGCATAATTGAAATAATTGTATTCGATGGCCGGTGCGGGATTCACGGCCCAGGCGATATTGGCGTAGCTCGACGAGTAGGCAGAAAACCAGGCTCCCGCCGACCAATGGTCGTTAAGACTGAAAACGTAGATGCCGCTGAAGCTCTCGCTGTCGGCCGACGAGGAGATCGGGCCTGTGTCGAGGCGGAACTTGCTGGTGTTGAGGTTGCCCGAGACGCCCACCCGGAACTTCCGCTCGGGCGTGACGCGATTGGCCGAGAAATAACCGCTGGCCGCGGCGAAGTCCTTGGACTGCTCGCCGCTGAGGCTCCCGGAAACGCCGATGTTAAAAACCCAGGAGTTCCAGTTGTCCTCGGCGACTTCGGGCGGGACCTTCTTGTCGAAGTTAATATCGAGGAAATCCCCGACAGCGGTCTTCGCGGCATAGGGGACGAGGCCCATCTTCAGGACCCGGACCATGCCCCGGCGCTGCTCGTCGTCGGTGTCCGTTTGATTGGAGACATAGCGCAGGGTGTTCCGGATTTCGAAGTAAGCTTTCTGGCCGATGAAATCCAGGCTGTATTCACGTCCGCCGCTTCCCGTGATCTGGATCGTCACCAGGACATGGACGTCCGCGATCTGCCGGTCCCTGACGAAATTGACGAAGGTGATCTCGTTCCGGATGTAGTCCATGTCGCACTGGTGGCAGTCGAGGAAGACCTTGGGGGCGGACTGCTTCAAACGGTCCGCGGACAGGTCGGACTGCTGGGCCGGCGAAGAGGCAGGAAAAAGGGCCAGCAGAACCCCCGTGAGGATGAGCGGAATCGCGCGGGATCGTTTCATGAGCAGTCTCCTCTATGTCGTTCCTTCGGGCGCGAGTGCCGCCGGTCCGGAGGGCGGGGCCGGAGCGCGGAGGAGGCCGGGGCCGGGTGCAATCTCAGCAATCCGGTGCCCGCACTCCTAGAAGTCGGCCGGTCCGGTCGTGAACCATTCCCGGGCGTCCGCGCCCAGGAGCCCGGCGATAATGAATAGACCCAGGATAGTGCCGACGGGAAGAATTGGCAGCATCAGGACGCCGAGAATGACGCCCAGGATGCGGGCCCAGGAGGCGCGCCGCCGGACGCCCACGGCCGTGATGATGTCGATGGCCCCGACGGCGGCCGAGGCCGCGGCCAGAACAATCCCCAGGGCCCCTAGGAGCGCGCTCCCCAGGAGGCCGGAGCGCTCGTTGCTGCCGCTTATGAAGACGGACCCGGCCGCAAAAATAAACAGGAAGAGTCCGGCTGTGGCGATCTTCAACCAGCCGGCGACCAGAAGGCACAGCCTGGCGGTCTTGACTTTGTTAGGCATGGCCGTCCTCCGATCCCTTCATTTCGCCCCATTTTAACCTATGGGCCCGGCGGACACAATGCCCCGGTTGCGGATGGAGCTCCCGATAAATTCTCCGATGGATTTGCGAGGGCGATCTCGCATATAATGAGGGCAGGATCCGGTCGGGACCCGGCCGGACAAAGGAGGTTGATATGAAAAGACTTTCGGTACTGCTCGTAGTCGTCCTGGCGTTCGGCGCCTTTCTCCATGCGGACGTCTATATAAAGACGAAGATCCATGCCGACGCCACGTCGATAATGGGGCAAAGCCAGCCGGCCAAGGACTCGGTGATGGAACAGTGGCTGGCCGAAGACATGGTCGCGACGAACGCGGAAAATCAGTCCATCATCCTCGACCTCAAGGCCAACAAGATTTTCATCGTCAACCACGCCGAAAAGAATTATGTTGAAACCGACCTTCCCCTGGACATGGCGAAACTCCTCCCCCCCCAGGCGGCCCAGATGATGGGCGGGATGATGAAGGCCACAGTGACGGTCGCGCCCAACGGCCAGACTAAACAGGTCGGCTCATGGAAGTGCTCGGGTTACGACGTCACGATTTCGATGATGATGATGCCCATGAAGCAGTCGCTTTGGGCGGCTTCCGATGTGGGTTTTGACCTGAACAAGTTCATGGCCAAGGCCTACGGCAACATCATCAAGGCCCAGAATATGTTCTTCGACGATGCCGCGGTCAGCGAAATGCAAAAAATTAAAGGGATCCCGATTCTCACGGAAACGACCATGGAGATAATGGGCACGCAAAGCCACAGGTCGAGCGAGGTCGTCGAAATCGGCAAGAAGACCCCGCCGCCGGGCGTGTACGCCGTTCCCGCCGGGTATACGAAGACCGACATGCTTTCGATGAAGGACATGCAGAAGAGATAGTTTCCCGGGCGCCGCCCGATGGAGAAAATCAGCCGTCTGAACCCGCTTCTCGAGGTCCTCAAGTCCTCCCCGGAGCGGGTCAGCAAGATCTTCATCCAGAAGGAACGCGGGCCCCACCGGATCGGCGAGATCATCCAGGAAGCCCGGGCGCGAGGGGTCCCGTTCCTGTTCATCCCGAAGCAAAAGCTCGACAAGCTCGCCCCGCATCACCAGGGTGTCCTGGCCGAGATTTCGGCCAAAGAGTTTTCTTCTCTCGAGGACGTCCTCGCGGGCGCCGGACGCCCCTTCCTCGTTCTCCTCGACGAGGTCGAAGACCCCCAGAACCTGGGCGCCATCATACGCAGCGCCGCGGGCGCGGGAGTCGACGGGGTCATCCTCCCCGAGAGGCGGTCGGCCGGCCTGACGGACGTAGTGGACACGGTTTCGGCGGGGGCCCTGGAGCACGTCAAGGTCGCCCGAGTCACGAACCTGGCCCGGGCCATGGAGGAACTTAGGGAGCGTGGCGTCTGGCTTGTCGGGGCCGAGGGCTCGGCCCCCGGCCTCTGGCACGAATTCGACTACACGTTGCCGGTGGGGATCGTCCTCGGCTCCGAGGGCCGGGGGCTCCGGCCTCTCATCCGGAAATCGTGCGACACGCTGCTGGCCATTCCGCTCTCCGGCGGGGTCAATTCCCTGAACGTCGCTTCGGCCGCCTCCGTTTTCCTCTTCGAGGCCGTCCGACAACGTCGCGCCGCGGTGCAGCCGAAAGACTCGTAGCCGCACTTCTGGGAAATATCTGAAACGATTCTTAGATCTTATTACACGGCGATTTCCCGCTTTAACCCGCCGCGCCTCCAGGTCGGCATAAGGATTCGCTTCTGACCGCCGGCCGTCGGCTTGACTTCCCGTCTTCCCTCCCCGTAGAATAGGCCCGTATCGTATCATCTTGAAAGAGCAGAAAATGGACAAAGCGCCCGAGTTTTACACTCTGGAGAAGGGCATCCTGGCCCTCAAGGAGCAGATCGACGCCCTGGCCGAGAGCGATGACCTTGCAAAGAAGGACAAGATCGCCGGGCTCCGGCGGGAGATCGAGAAGGAGTGGGCCGAGATCGTCCCCCAGCTGACGGCGGTCCACACCGTCCAGATCGCCCGCCACCCCAAGCGCCCCTATACCCTCGACTATATCCCCGTCCTCTTCCAGGACTTCATGGAGATGCACGGCGACCGCCGCTTCGCCGACGACCCGGCCATCGTCGCCGGCCTGGCGTCCTACAAGGGCCGGACCGTGGCCGTCATCGGCCACCAGAAAGGCCGGACGACCCGGGCCCGGATCGAACGTAACTTCGGCCAGGCCAACCCCGAGGGCTACCGCAAGGCCTATCGCGTCATGCAGGAGGCCGAGAAATTCGGTTTCCCGGTCATCACCCTGGTCGACACACCGGGCGCCTACCCGGGAATCGGCGGCGAGGAACGGGGCCAGGCCGAGGCCATCGCCTTCAACCTGAAGACCATCTCCACCCTGAAGGTCCCCATCGTCAACGTCGTCATCGGCGAGGGCGGCAGCGGCGGCGGCCTGGGGATCGGCTTCGGCGACCAGCTCATGATGCTCGAGTTCTCTTTCTATTCCGTCATATCGCCCGAGGGCTGCGCCGCCATCCTCTGGAAGGACCAGAACGCCGTCGACAAGGCGGCCGAGAGCCTCGGCATCCGGGCCACAACGCTTCTCGAGCTCGGGATCATCGACAAGATCATCCCCGAGCCGCCCGGCGGCGCGCACATCGACCCCGAACAGACCTATAAGAACGTGGATAAGTACCTCTACCAGGCCCTGAAGAAACTCGAAGGCAAACCGGCCGACCAGTTCGTGGCCGAACGGTACCAGAAAATCCGCAAGCTGGGGGTCTTTGTCGAGAAGTGACGGAAGACGCCTCCCCCAAAAAAGAGCTCGCCGCGATCAAGGGCACCAAGGACATCCTCCCGGAAGAGGTCGAAGCCTGGCGGGCCCTGGAATCGACGGCCAGGTCTACCTTCGAGCTCTACGGCTACCGCGAGCTCCGCGCCCCCCTGTTCGAGGCCACCGAGCTCTTTGAGAAAGGCACCGGCCAGACCTCGGACATCGTGGTCAAGGAGATGTACACCTTCACGGACAAGGCCGGCCGCTCCCTGACCTTGAGGCCCGAATACACGCCGTCCGTCGTCCGAGCGATCATCGAACACCGGCTCGACCTCCGGCCCGAGCCCATGCGGTATTATTATATGGGGCCCATGTTCCGCTACGACAAACCCCAGAAGGGCCGCTACCGCCAGTTCCACCAGGTCGACATCGAGGTCTTCGGCGAAAAGGACCCGGCCGTCGACGCCGAAATCATCGAGATGGCCCTGGCCCTTCTCGATAAGCTCAACGTCCCGGACACGGAAACCCTGGTCAATTCGGTCGGCTGCCGCGCCTGCCGGCCGGCCTACGGACAGGCCCTCCGCAAGGCGGCCCGGGCCAAGTTCGCGGATCTGTGCCCCGACTGCCAGCGGAAGGTGGAGACGAATCCCCTGCGGATTTTCGACTGCAAGGTCGAGGCCTGCCGGAAGGCGGCGGAATCCTTTCCCCGGATCCTGGACTACCTCTGCGAAGAATGCCGGGCTCATTTCCAGGCCGTCCTGGGCTGGCTCGACCTTTTCAAGATCCCCTACCGGGTGGAGCCGCGCCTCGTCCGGGGCCTCGATTACTACACGAAGACGACGTTCGAGATCGTCTCAGGACGCCTCGGGGCCCAGAACGCGCTTCTCGGCGGCGGCCGGTACGACGATATGATGAAGGATTTCGGCGGCCCGGACATCTGCGCCATCGGGTTCGCCATGGGCATGGAGCGGGTGCTGTCCATCGCCGACCTGCCCCTGGAAAAAAGAAAATTCCTTTATCTCGCCTACCTCGGGGACGAGGCCAAGAGAGCCGGGCTCGAGCTCGGCCGCTTCTTACGCCGGAACGGCGTCGAATGCCTCATCGAATTCAAGGACCGGGGCATGAAGGCCCATTTCGGCCGGGCCAACAAGCTCCAGGCCGCCTGGGTCCTGATCGTGGGCGACGACGAGCTCCGCAAAGGCCGGTTCGGGCTCAAAGAAATGGCCACGGGCCGGCAGGTCGAAGGCACCCGGGACGAGCTCCTGGCCGTTCTCCGGGGCCGCTGACCTATTGGGGACCACCATGAACAACCAAGACAAGACCGGCGCTCCCATGAAGAGGACGCACTATTGCGGCGAGCTCCGGGCCGCCGACGAGGGCCGCGAGGTCGTGCTCTGCGGCTGGGTACAGCGCGTCCGGGACATGGGCCAGATCGTGTTCGTCGACGTCCGCGACCGGGAGGGCCTGGCCCAGGTCGTTTTCCAATCCGACCGGGTGGAACTCATGGAGGAAGCCAAGAAGCTCAGGAACGAGTTCGTCATCGGTGTCCGGGGCGCAGTCCGTCGCCGTTCGTCGGTGAATCGCGATATCCCCACGGGGGAGGTCGAGATCCAGGCCGCCGGACTCCGGGTTTTCGCGGTCTCCAAAGTGCCGCCCTTCGTCATCGCCGACCCGCCCCAAGCCTCCGAAGAGCTGCGGCTGAAATACCGGTTCCTCGACCTCCGCCGTCCCCGGATGCAGCACCACATACGTCTCCGCCACGAAGCGTCGCTGGCCGTGCGCAACTACATGAGCCGGAACGGTTTTCTCGAGATCGAAACGCCCATCCTGGCCAATCCCACTCCGGAGGGGGCCCGGGACTATCTCGTTCCCAGCCGGGTCTATAAAGGGCGGTTTTACGCCCTGCCCCAGTCGCCCCAGCAGTTCAAGCAGACCCTGATGATCTCGGGATTCGACCGCTACTTCCAGATCGTCCGCTGCTTCCGCGACGAGGACCTGCGGGCCGACCGCCAGCCCGAGTTCACCCAGATCGATATCGAAACGAGCTTCATCGACCTCGAGGATTTTTTCGCGCTCAACGAGGGGCTCATGGAGGCCGCTTTCGCGCTCACGGGCGAAAAGCTCCAGCGTCCCTTCCCGCGCCTGCCCTACGCCGAGGCGATGGAGAAATACGGCTCGGACAAGCCCGACCTGCGGGTCCCGCTGGAGATGCGCGACCTGACGGCCGTGGCCAAAGAAACGTCATCGGACATGCTCAAAGCCGCGATCACGGCGGGCGGCGAGCTCAAAGGCTTGCTCGTGCCCGGGGGCGGCGGGCTTTCGCGCAGCCAGCTTGACAAGCTGGGCGACAGAGCCAGGGAGCTCGGCGCCAAGGGCCTCATCTGGATCAAGAGACAGGACGGTTGGAAGTCGTCCCTCAAGCTCGCCGAGGCGGATTTCGAAAAGATCTGGGCGGTCCTGGGCGGCGCGGCCGCCGACCTGGCCCTTCTCATCGCCGACAAGAAGGCGACGGCTCTCAAAGCCTTGGGCGAGATCCGGCGGACCTGGCCGGGGGCCGAAACGGCCAAACCGTCCGGACCGCGTCCCCTGAAATTCTGCTGGATCACGGATTTCCCCCTCTTCGAATGGAGCGAGGAGGAGAAACGCCACGTTTCGGTCCACCATCCGTTCACCTCCCCCCACGACGACGATGTGGCTTTTCTAGAGACGGCGCCCGAAAAAGTCCGGGCCAAGGCCTATGACCTGGTCCTCAACGGGACCGAGGTGGGCGGAGGTTCCATCAGGATCCACGACATGGACCTCCAGCGCCGCGTGTTCAAGGCCCTGGGGATGACGGACAAGGAAACCGAGGAGAAGTTCGGCTATTTCCTCGAGGCGCTGAGCTACGGCGCCCCGCCCCACGGCGGCATCGCCTTCGGCTTCGACCGCCTGGTGATGTTCCTGGCGGGCGAGGAATCCATCCGCGAAGTGATCCCCTTCCCCAAGACGACGAGCGCTCTCGATCTCATGACGAATTCGCCGTCCGGGGTCACGGAGCGCCAGCTCGACGAGCTCGGGCTTAAGTTGAAATAACGGCCGCCGAAGTCCGGCCGGAAGCGGGAGGGCGCCCCAATGAGCGGCGAATACATCATCATCAAGCAGAACCAATACATGCGGGTCTTCAGGAAAGCGCAGGCCGTGGATCGTGGCCGCGCTAAAACCCTGGATGAGTTGCGCGTGCGCGAAACGCGCATTTTCAGCCGCATGGCGGACCGGGGCGTTTTCGTGGCCACCGGCACCGGGGCCTATTACATGGACCAGGACGCCGCGGCCGAGTTCATCGCCAGGCGCAGAAAACGGGCTTTTTTCGCGCTCATCCTGATTCTGCTCGCCCTTCTGGCCCTTTTTGTTTTAAACGGAAGGTTTCTCCGCTAAGCCCGTCTCTGCGGGATTCCTGGCGTGACTTCACAGGGAGAAAGGATGACGGTATCATAGCATCCAAGACTTTGGGCAAGGACGATCCCGAAAATGACCTGGATAAGTCTAACGAGCTGCTCTGAAATGCGCCTATCTTGTTCTGTCAAAGCTATATCGTTCAGAAATACTATTCAATATCGACTAAAATGATCTTTACGGGGACGGCAGGGAAATGCCTTTTTAGCCGTTCTATATCATAGACCAGCTGTTCTCCATAGGAAACGCCTGTTGACATCTGCTTATGTAGCGAGTGACATGGGACAATTTCAATTCCTACATCAGCCTTATTCTCATTGAAGAAATACTGGAATTTCGCCATATCATAAAACATGAAAGCGTACTTTCCAAACTGGACTTCAACGAGAACCTTCTCTTTAGCAAAATCTATCTGTTTGAACGCGCCGGCTATCTTTTTCTCATAGTTTGGGATTTCAATCGTATAAGTATCTTTAATTTCGTGATACCCCAGACGAGAAAATCTTTCCTGAAATTGTGCGTTCATCGCCTTTGGGGCAATCAGTTGCTTGCCCACCATCGTCTTCTCTCTGCTGATTTTTGTCCTTTGTGCAACGACCGACTTTATGACTGCTCCTATTTCTTTTTCAATCTTCGGGTATCGGACCGTTAAGATTTCACTTCCTCCAAGATGGGAGTATTCATAAACAATTCTCATCTTGGTTTCGCTCCCCGCTGCATGTCCTCGTTATTTGCGTCCGGGCTAAGTTTCGTTGGAGAGAAATCAAGATGGACCAATCTGGGGGGCATGCTTTTATTCGGGGATCCGGGTTCGTAAACTGGCCTCTCCGCCGGTCTTATTCTTAGACTTCCATTTTCCGCGTCTCGGATTCTCTCCTTGGCAACTCGGACATACTCCGGGAGGATTTCCGCCCCGGCAGATTTCCTTTTATGAATAATGGCGGCAAGAGCCGTCGTCCCCACGCCCATGAATGGATCGAACACCCAATCTCCTTCATTCGTCATGGAGAGGACAAGCCGTTCAACAAGTTCGACCGGGAATTGGCAAGGATGGATCGTTTTTTCAACATGGTTGGCTTTCACATTGGGTATTTCCCATATATCACTCGGGTTCTTCCCCAATGGGTTCCCTGAAAGCTGCCCACGCTTGGGACCTTTGAAGTGTTTTTTTTGAGGATATTTTTGCGGAATTCGCAGAGGATCAAGATTGAAGATATAGTTGTTTGTTTTTGTGAACCACAAAATAACTTCGTAACGCCCGGAGAACCTTCTGGACGCATGCAAGCCGTGCCCGAATTCCCAGATGATCCGATTCCTCAACTGAAGGCCGAGAGAAGCAAAGATGGGATACAACAAGATATCTAAGGGAATAATCCTACCCTTATCGACGAAGTTGCCAACTTGCCAACAAATTGAGCCGGAATCGGCAAGAGTTCTGCAGCATTCCTCTATGACAAGCTTCTGTTGGGCAAGATAGTTCTCCAGATCGACGCGTTTTTCATAGGGCTTTCCGAGGTTATAGGGAGGCGAGGTAATAACGAGTTGAAAAAAGCCACTCGGAATATTCTTGAGAAGGTCTATACAGTTCCCGGGATAAAGGACGATATCCGCGGAGGGGTCGAACTTTGATGATACAATTACCTTGCCGGCCATCTGGAATATACAATCTTCGGCCGGTATTATAGCACAATTGTTGGGGGCGAATTCGTCTGCCATGCATCTCATTAACGAAGTTGGAAGACGAAATTCTCACGCCTTGGCTCCCTATTCACGATTAAGGAAATCTGTATCGGGGCCGGGCCCCAGTCTCACTTCCGGGTTTCGGCGACGATGGCTCCGGCCGCGGCAACAAGCGTGAATAAAAATACGTGCCAGAGGGTCTTCACGACCAGTCCGCCCGGGTCCCCGGCCGCGCCGTATAACGCCGGGAGGAACGTGTTCGCCAGCGCGTAGAGGATTCCCGCCGCCGCCCCGCTCGCCGTGCCCAGGAGGATGCGGCGGAGGAGGGCCAAGCCCCCCGCCCAGCGCGCCGCGAGCGCGGCCACGAAAGCCGGAACCCACAGGGCGATCCACCAGACGTTCTTGAGCGCCGGCACGGCGCCGCTCGACCGGAACCAGGCGAAATCCAGCCCGGCCAGAAGCGCGGCGCCTGCGAGGGCCAGCAGCGGCGCCTGGATAAAGCGCGGCGCGTGGCCCCGGCGCGCGTCGGCCCTGCGCCTGACGCGGCGCTGGATCGTCAGCGGGAAATTGTAGAAGGCGTCGAAGACGAAATGCTCGAGCCAGGCGCCCTTTTCCCCGAAGACCGGGACGATGTGGACGGCGCTTGTCGCCCAATGTCCGGCCATGAACCGGGCCAGGTCCGGGTACCGGTAGGCCATTTGGATGGGGAACGCCAGGTAGCCGATGTACTTGAAGAAGCTCAGCCCGAAAGCGATGCTGTAGTCCTTGAAGTTCCGCTCGCGGAGGATGAGAGAGCTCGTGTAGATCCCCCGGGCCAGCGACCCCGGCGAGATCGGGATGATCTGGAAAATTCCGAAGATGACACCCGTGGCGAGCGTCGCCTGCTGCCACGTCAGCTCAGGATGCAGCCGCACATAGAAGAAGGCCACGATGAGGGCCACGACGTGCGTCGTCGGCATGAGGAGGAGGTGAATGGCCAGGCTTTTGAGATACTTCTGGATGAAGGGTTCCTTGATCTGGCCGTTGATGTGCGCCGCCTCCTCGGGCGTCAGCATGCCGTTCCGTTCGCCCGCGGCGATCATGTCGCGGAGCCATTTCTCCCGTTCTCCGGCGTTGAAGTACAGCTTGAATGGCCGGATGAAGACGCGGGCCAGGCCCGCCTTGAAGACGGCCTTGTCGGTCAGGAAGCGATGGAGCCCGGCCGGGAGAACCGATAAGGGCAGGTGGAGGAAGTAACGCCAGGGGCGAGCGGCGATGAGCAGGGCGCGCGGCCCGGATACGCGGCCCGAGCGCACCCAGCGAATGAGGGCCTCGTCGATACGGGCCCGCACCGCCCGGCCGAAATAGGATGGGCTGCGGAGCATCCGGCGGTAATGGGCGCGCAGGTCCGCGCGCCCCGTCAGGCGTTGCATGAAAGGGGCAAAGAGCGGAAGCGCCCAGACAGGGTATTGCCACCATGTCCGCCCCGGCCAGGCGAATAGAAGCAGAACCGGTGTCGCCAGGGGGGCGAGGCCCAGGAGGAAGAAGAGAAGCGACAGGACGCCGCTTTTATCGAGCCGGGCCGCAGCCGTATCGTCCGTCAGGTTGCGGACATGCCAGCTCTCCCGGAACCCGGCCATGATCGAGCGGCGGAGCCTCGCGCCGAAGAGCCGGACGTGGTGATAAGTGACGTCGAAGAGCGAGTCCCGGTAACTCCCGTCTTCGCGCTTGAGCGCCGGGAGCGCCTCCCGCATGTCGGCGAAATCCGGGGCGTGCGCTTCGACATACGTCTCCAGCTTCCGGACGTCCCCCTTGTCGAACTGGACGAGCCGGCCGCGGCGGATTCCCCGGAAGATGAGTTTGACGTCGGCCGGGCACTCCGGGAGGAACGGCAGGAGGGCCATGCCGGCCCGGAAGTCCACGGCGACCAGCCCGGCGCGGGGGTCGGGGTCGCTCCGCGTCCGTTTCATGGCGTTCGGCTGGCTCTTGAGCGACCACCACTCATACTGCCGGGCGAGCTCCTCGGCACCGATCTCCCTGAGCAAGCCGACCAATCTGTCCATGAAGGCGCGCTTCGTCCGGTACTCGGGAGAGCCGGCCGCGGTCTCGGGATCCCCGGGACGCCGTCGGCGCCGGGCGTCGAGGTCGTCGTCGACTTCGAGGCGCCACATCCGCCCGTCTACCCATTCGGAAACCTCGCCGTAGCTGCCGAGCGTCCGGTCAAGCAGAGTGGCATGGATATCGACCACGGCCTCTTCCGCCCCGAATTCGATCTTCGCGGCCCGCCGGATGAACTTTTGCCATAGGGCCTGGGCACGGCCGGCCGCGGCCAGGGATTGCAGCGAAAAGGGGGCCTGGAAGCCGGCGCCGTAGAACAGGTTGCGGATCCGCCGTCCGAGCCCGGATACGGGGACAAGGATCTTGAGAGCGTAGGAGCGCCCCGCTTCGAGCCCGCCGACACGGCCTTCGATGGGCTCAAGCGTCAGAAGCTTGACGCGGTAAACCTGGCCGGCGTATCCGCCGCCGGCGTATTTTTCGACCTCGAACCGGGCCTTTGCCCTGCCGTCGGGGATGACGCCGCAGACCTCATAATCCAAGACCGTGCCAGGCTCATACCGGCTGGAGCGAATGGGACGCTCGAGTTTCCGGCCGGAGAAGTCCGCCTCAAGGGCGCGGATGGTTTCCGGGGAGTGCGTTTCTGCCATGCGGGTCCTAGCCCATGAACTCCGTCGCCCTTATTTCACGTCCCCGACGACGGCGTTGGTGACCTTCTTCGTTTCTTTGTCCTGGAGGAACACGACGATCCGGAGTTTCGACCGGTCGATCCTGGCGTGACGCTCGGGGAACTTGAAGTTCTGGAACCGCGTGCTGGTGTTCTCGAATTCCGTCAAGTATTGATCAGACCTCTGTTCGGAGGCGGCCAGGTCGAAGGATACCTGCCTGGAGGCGGCCGGGTCGGCCGTCACGAGGTCGCGGACGACGAGCTTGTGAAACTCGAGGCCGTTCGAACCCTTGTACTTCTCCTCGCCCTGAACGAGAACGATCTGGACCTCGGTTCCAGGCACGGGCTTGTCGAAATCATACTCGACTTTTATGGTCTCGCCGGCACGCGTGGCCTTCACCTTGAGAACGACGCCCGGGTCGGCCGCGAGGCGGCCGTCGATCTGGGCCTTGTATTGCTTGAACTTTCCCGCGGCCATGCTCCGGTTTCCCCCGCCGGTCGCGTCCTTATCGCCGTCGATGACGACGGTGGGCGTGCTGTTGATCCCGTAGTAATCCTGCCTCTTCTTGGTGGCCGGGTTCATCATCGGATCCGGCCTCGGGATGGGGAGGTGATACTCGAGGATGGCCAGGTACTTCGCCGGGTAAGATTCGATGAGCCCGTCGAAACCCAGGTCGGCGCCGACACAGGGCGGACACTCGGATCCCGTGAAGAGCTCGGCCAGGACCGCCTTCCCTTTCCAATCCGCCGGAGCCTTGAACGGTCCCGGCTCATAGGGGAGCGATTTCATCCTGACCTCAAGAGCGGCCTCAAAGCCCTCCGGCGTGCCGTTGAGTTTGACGTAGAGCGCCCTGGCCCTGTCCGTGGCGTCCAGGTAATTATCTGCGGCCGCCCCGAGGAAAGCTTCGTAGGCCTCCTTGGTCTTGTTCGTTTTTTCGTAGACGGCGGCCAGCGTGTAGAGATAAGCGCCGCCGACCACCCCCCCGCCCTGCTTATAGGCATCGAGGGAGGCTATGGCCTTGGCGGTGTCTCCGGCGTTCAGGTGGGCCTGGGCCACAAGGATCTCGAGGCCGTTGACGAGCTGGGCCTTGATCGCGCCTTGCCTGTCCGCGGGAATCCCCTGATAGGACGCGGGGTCGTCGATAGCCTTCAGCGTCTGCTCTCGATATCTCAGGATGACGTTCACGACGTCGGTTTTGTTGAATGTCTTGAGCTTCGGATGGGAGAGGATCTGGTCCGCCGCCACCATGGGGCCCTGGAGCCGCCTCGGCCCCGGGCCCGCGCCCAGCAAGCCTTTTTGAAGCTCCAGGACAGCGTCTAGCGTTTCGGCGAGCTCGATCCTGGCGGCCAGGATGCTCGAGTCGATCCCGGCCATGAACCGGCTTTCCGGGTAGGCGGCCTTGATCCGTTCGAATTCCTTGAGGCGGGCCGCGGTGTCCTTGATCTGGCTGGCCGCGACAAGTTCCTTATATTCGGGGGGAGTCGCCTGCCGTTCCTGGGCGAAGGCTTGGCCCGCCAAGGCCAGACCCAGGGCGGCCAAGGCCGCGAATACCGTCAAGAATATGGCCTTTCTATTCATGTGACCTCCGGCAAAAGACGTATTATATAGAAATCTCCCCCTAATTAGAAAGCGTGGAAAAAGCGACGCACGCCGGACCGCAGGATCCGGCGTGCGTTGCAGGTCGAACTTATTTTCCGATCTCGCCCGTCATGGGGTCCGCGAGCGGGATCCGGTGGACTTTGCCCAGCTTGTCCAGCGGGCCGGGCCACTTGTCCCCGCCTTTGTTGCAGGGCTCCCAGTCCCCGACGATCATGATGGCCATTTTGTCGGGCTGGATGTACTTCTGGGCCACTTCCTGGACCCTGGCCTTGGTCACGACCTTGACCTTGTCGCGGTAGGTCTTGTAGTAGTCCATCGGCTTGCCCGTCATTTCGAGGTTGGCGAAGCTGGACATCGTCGCCTGGGGCGTCTGGAAGTTATCGGCGAAGCTCTCCAGGTAATAATTGACCGCCGTTTCCATTTCCGCGTCGGTGACGGGTTCCTTGCGGATGCGGTCGAACTCGTTGAGGATGAGGGAAATCGCGTAGCCGACCGTGGCCGATTTGGTCTGGACGTAGCCGGAGAACGTCCCGGGGAAGCCCCAGCGGTAAGCGAACCGGCTCCCCTGGTTGTAGGACAGTCCTTCGTTCGACCGGACCTTCGTGGTGATCCGCGACGAGAAGCTGCCGCCGCCGAGGATGAAGTTCATGACCTGGACCGCGAAATAATCGGGGTTCGAGTCCTCGAGGCCCAGGTGACCGATGCTGATATAGCCCTGGTTGATGGCTTTCTGAATGAAATAGACGCCCGGCTCGAACTTGGGGAAGGTCTTGACCAGGGCCGGGAACTGCACGGCGTGGTTCTTCCAGGCACCCACGGCCTTGTCGACCTTGGCCTTGAGGTCGGCCTTGGTGAAATCGCCGGAGGCGGCCAGGATGATGTTCTTCGGGACGAAATACTTGGCGTGCATGGCCTTGAGGTCGGCCACGGTGAGCCCGTCATAAGTCGCCTTAGTCGGCTCCCAGGTCAGCGGCTGGTCGCCGTAAAGGAGCCGTTCGTATTCCCGGCTCAGGACGCCGCTGGGCTGGTCGTTGGCCTGGCGGAGCTGCTCGATGAGGCGGGCCTTGGCCAGCTTGACCGCGTCCTCGCGGAATTCGGGATTCATGAGGACGTCTAAAAAGAGCTGGAGCCCCTCGTCCAGGTCCTTGCTCAGGACCGAGAGGGAGAGTTGGGAGGTCCTCTCGCCCGCCATGAAGTTCAGCGTTCCGCCCAGGAAGTCGATCCGTTCCTCGATCACCGAACCTTCCTTGGTTTTCGTCCCGCCCCGGATGAGCGTGCCGCTCAGGAGCTGGGAGAGCCCGGTCTTGTCCTTGGGGACGTCCAGGGCGCCGAAGTTGATCAGGGCCGTGATGTTGACGAGCCCGAGGGCATGATCTTCCTGGACGTAGGCGCGCAGCCCGCCCGCGAATTCCGTCCGGAAAGCCTTTGGGTCGGGAGGATCGTACTTGAGGGGCGGGTACTTGAGATCCGACGGCCGCGTGGCCTGGCCCAGGCCCAGGGCCACAAAGACAAACGCAATGGCCAGGATGGTTGTCAGGGTTTTTTTCATGGTCATCCTCCTCAACGCCCCATCTTCCTTTTGTAGATGGCCGTCAGGCTGTTATCCTTGACGAAGTACTTGGCGGCGACGCGCTTGATGTCGTCGTTCGTCACCTTTTTCAGGTTCTCGAGGTCTCCGGCGATCGCGCGCCAGCCGCGGTTGAGATCGGCACGGCCGACCCGGCCCGCCAGGCCCGCCGTGCTGGCGAGACTCCGGGTGAACATGGCTTCGGCCCGGTTCTTGGCCTTCTGGATCTCGTCGGGGGTCGCCCCGTCCTTCTTGATCTTCTCGATCTCGGCCCAGATTTCCTTCTCGAGGTCCTCGGGCTGGATCTGCTTGTCAATGCGGGGCGTGGCACTGAGCTGGAAGCTGCCGACGTACCACTGCCCCCGGCTCGAGGCGGAGGCGTTGACGGCCACCTGCTTATCTCTTACAAGAATCTTGTAGAGCCGTCCGGTCCCTCCGCCGCCCATGCCGCCGCGGAAGCCGCCGCCGCCGGAGCCGAGGACGTCGGCCATGACGGAGAGGGCCGCCGCGTCGGGATCGCCTTCCCGGGGCGTATGGAACATGATTTGCAGGCTGGTCGGCGCCGGCCCTTCCCCGTACATCCGCTTCTCGCTGTACTGGGGGGGCTCGCTGTCACGGATGGGCTCGACGTCGGGGCCCTTCGGGACGCGGCCGAAATACTTCTCGGCCATGGCGATGATGTTCGCCGGGTCGAGGTCGCCGACGTAGATGGCGGCGCAGTTGTTGGGGACGTAATACTTATTGTGGAAATCGATAAGGTCGGCCTTGGTGATCTTGTGAAGATCGTCCATCCAGCCGACGACGTCCCAATGATAGGGCGACGCGGCGTAGAAGGCCGCGTTGACCTGCTCGTCGAAGAAATAGCCCGGCCGGTTCTCGCTCAAGCGCCGTTCTTCCATGATCACGTCTTTTTCGGAGTAGAACTCGCGGAAATAGGCGTGGAGCATGCGGTCGGATTCGAGGAGCATCTGGAGTTCGACCTTGTTCGAGGGCAGGGTGACGTAGTAGCCCGTGTTCTCGTTGCCGGTCGAGGCGTTGAGGGCCGTGCCGCCGTTCTTCATGTACAGGGTCCAGAGGTCGTCCTTGATGACGTAGGGCTTCTCGGACGCGATCAGGTCGTCGGCCTGTTTCTGCAGCTGGGCGACCTTGGCTTTGTCGCCGCCGTCGGCCTTCCAGTACTTCTCGTGGTAGAGCTGGTCCATGACATCGTCGATCTGCTTGTCGATGGCCTGGTCCTTCGCGAAGTCCGTGACACCCATCATCTCCGTGCCCTTGAACATCATGTGCTCGTGGATGTGGGCCAGCCCGGTGATGCCGGGCCTCTCGTTGATCGAGCCCACCTTGAAGTAGATGTGGCAGACGACGCGCGGGACGCCGGGTTTGGGGATCATCAGGATCTTCATGCCGTTGCCGAGGACGTGCTCCTTCACGTCCATGTTGACCGCGCCGTGGACGGCGAGGGTCGTGAATGCCAAGAGAGCCAACAGAGCTAATAAAGAGCGTTTCATATCGCTAGACACCTCCTGTGGTCTTTTAGACGATGCCGGACGTGATTTATTCCATAAATCGTCATAGATACCGGACTTTTTTCCGACGCCGGAGGGTTTCGACGACCTCCCGGACCCGCTGGTCCTGATCAGACGGGCAAACGAGGAGCGCGTCCCCGGCCTCGACGACGATGAGGCCGGTGACGCCGACCAGGGCCGTCAGCCGGCCTGGATTGTAAACGAGGCAGCCCCGGGAATCAAGGGCGAGGCAGTCGCCCCTGGCCACGTTCCCGGCCCCGTCCGCCTCCCAGACGTCGAACAGCGAGGACCAGGCCCCCACGTCGGACCAGCCGAAATCCCCCGGGCAGACGACGACGCCCCGGGCCTTCTCCATGAGGGCGTAGTCGATGGAGACGGCCGGGACCTTCGCGAAAACACCCGCGAGCATCTTGGCGTCTTTCTTCTTCAGGGCTTCGACCATCCTCTTCCAGAAAGGCAGGAGGTCCGGCGCGTATGCTTCGAGCTTTTGGACGAAAACATCCGCCCGCCAGATGAACATCCCCGAATTCCAGGCGTGCGACCCCGACGCCAGGAACCGGCGGGCCAGCGCCGGACCCGGCTTTTCCCTGAAGGCCCGGACCGGGTAAAAAATCTGCCGGCCCATCTTACGAGGGCGGTTTTTCGAGAAATGGATGTACCCGTACCCCGTGGCGGGGTAGGCCGGCCGGATACCGAACGTGACGATGGACGGGTCGGCGGCGGCGAAGGCCGCGGCCGCCCCGAGCTTTGCGAGGAACTTTTTGGGCTCCCGGATGAGGTGGTCGGCGGGCAGAACGGCGACGACCGCTTCGGGGTTGTCCAGCCAGACCCGGGCCGTGGCCAGCATGAGGGAGGGAGCGGTATTCCTGGCCAGCGGTTCGACCACGAAATTCGACCCGGCCATCTCGGGGAAGAACCGGCGGAGGGAGCGCGTCTGGGCGGCGTCCGCGACCATCAGGATGCGCTCTGTGGGAATGATCGGCCGGACCCGGTCGACCGTCTCCACGATCATCGGTTTCCGGCCGGCGATCGGGAGAAACTGTTTGGGCCTGTTCGCCCGCCCCAGAGGCCAGAACCTCGTTCCCCGGCCGCCCGCCAGGATCACGGCCCGGAGGTCGACCCCGGCGCCGCTTTTGCCGATCGATCCCGGCTTGATCATGATGTCCGCTCGAGTCTCTCGATGGCCCGCGCGAGGATGCCCCGGATCTCGGCCTGGATGGCCGCCAAGTCCTCCTCCGTCTCCGCCTCGAACCGGAGGACGATCACGGCCTGCGTGTTCGACGCCCGGACGAGGCCCCAACCCCGCGGATAGACGGCCCGGACGCCGTCGATGTCGATGACCTTGCGCCTCCCGGCGAGTTCCTTGCGGACCTCGTCCACGATCTTGAACTTGACCTCGTCGGAGGCGTAGATCCGGATTTCGGGAGTGGAGAACGTTCTGGGAAGGTCGGACAGGAGCCCAGAGAGTTTTTTTCCGGTGCGCGCGAGGATTTCGAGAAGGCGGACCGACGCATAGATGGCATCATCAAACCCGAACCACCGGTCGGCGAAAAAGATATGACCGCTCATCTCGCCGGCCAGAACGGCCTTCTCCTCCCTGATCTTTTTCTTGATCAGGGAATGTCCCGTCCGCCACATGACCGGCCGGCCGCCGAGTTTCGCAATCTCGTCGTAAAGGACCTTGGAGGCCTTGACTTCGGAAATGACCGCCGCCCCCGGGTTGGACGGGAGGATGTCCCGGGCGAAGACGATCATCAGCTGGTCTCCCCAGATGAGGCGCCCCAGGTCGTCGACCACGCCGATCCTGTCGGCGTCCCCGTCGTAGGCGATCCCCAGGTCGGCCCCGGTCTCGCGCACCGTGCGGATGAGGTCGGCCATGGCCTCGGGCAGCGTCGGGTCGGGATGGTGGTTCGGGAAGCGGCCGTCCATCTCGCAGTAGAGCGCCCGGACCTCGCAGCCCAGTCTTTCGAGCAGGGGGACGGCCACGGCGCCCCCCGTGCCGTTCCCCGCGTCGACGACGACCCGCAGTCTTTTCGCGAGGCGGACGCGGCTCGCGACATAGTTCATATACCGGGGGACGATGTCGAGGGTCTTCGCCAACCCCTTGCCCTCGGCGAACCGGCCGCGCCGGATGATGGCATAGATATCCTGGATACTCTGTCCGTAGAGAGTTTCCTCCCCGGCCATCATCTTGAATCCGTTGTGCTCGGGAGGGTTGTGGGAGCCGGTGATCATCACGCCGGCCTCCTTTTTTTCCTCGAACACCGAAAAATAGAGAAGCGGGGTGGGGATCGTCCCAAGGTCCGTGACGTCGCAGCCCGTGGAGAGCAGCCCCTTGGTCAGCGCCGCGGCGAAGGAGGGCGAGCTCAGGCGGCAGTCCCGGCCGAGGGCCACGTCCCGCATCCCCCGTCCGAGGAAATAGGTCCCGACGGCCCGGCCCAGGACCTCGACGAGCTCGTCATCCAGGTCCTGTCCGACGATCCCCCGGATGTCGTATTCGCGGAAAATCTTGGGGTTGATGTCCACGGTTCACTCCTTCCCCGGACGGAGCCGGGACTCAGACTCCGGCGCCGCGGCTCCCCTTTTTCAAACGGTTCGCGTAGCTCGCCCCGATGAAAGCCTTGAAGAGAGGGTGGGGATCGAGGGGCTTGGACTTGAATTCGGGGTGGAACTGGCAGCCCAAAAACCAGGGGTGGTCCGGGACCTCGATGATCTCGACCAGCCCGTAATCCGGATTCTTCCCCGAGATGATGAGCCCCGCCCGGCTGAGGATCTCCTCATAGGCGGGGTTGAATTCGTAGCGGTGGCGGTGCCGCTCCGATATCCGGAGCCTGCCATAGGCCTTGTGGGCCAGGGAGCCCTTCCGGAGATCACAGCGGTACTGGCCGAGCCGCATCGTGCCGCCCATGTCGAATTCCTTGCCGAGCTCGCGCCAGCGGACGATGGTCTTGTGCGGGGAATCCGGCGCGAACTCGGTGCTGTTTGCTCCCTTGAGATGGGCCACGTTGCGCGAGAATTCGATGGCGGCGCACTGCATGCCGAGGCATATGCCGAAATAGGGGACCTTGTTCTCCCGGGCGAAGGTGACGGCCCGGATCTTCCCTTCGATGCCCCGCTTGCCGAAACCTCCGGGGACCAGGATGCCGTCCTTTTCCGCGAGGATGGTGGCCGGGTCGCATGTCTCGAGGTCCTCGGCCTCGATCCAGTCGATATTGACCTTGAGGCGGTTGGCGATGCCGCCGTGGACGAGGGCCTGGTTCAAGCTCATGTACGCATCGTGGAGCCCGGCGTATTTTCCGACCAGGGCGATGTCCACCTCGTCCTTCGGGCTCTTGACCCGCTCCACGAGGGCTTCCCACTTGGACAGGTTCTTTTTGCGGCGGGGAAGATGGAGCATGCGCAGGATGATGTTGTCCAAATGTTCGGCGGCGAAATTGAGCGGGATCTCGTAGATGCTTTGGACGTCGCGGGCGTCGATGACGGCGTCCAGCGGGACGTTCGTGAACAGGGCGATCTTGGACTTGATGTCCTGCGAAAGAGGGCGGCTCGTGCGGCAGAGGAGGATGTCGGGCTGAATGCCGATGGCGCGGAGCTCCTTGACGCTGTGCTGGGTCGGCTTGGTCTTGAGCTCGCCTGACGTCCCGACATAGGGGACGAGCGTCAGGTGGACGAAGATCGCGTTTTCGGCGCCGACGGCGAGCCTCATCTGTCGAGTCGCCTCCAGGAACGGCAGGCTTTCGATATCGCCGACGGTTCCTCCTATCTCGCAGATAACAATATGGTTCCTGTCAGCGACGGCATGGAAAGCCTTCTTGATCTCGTCCGTGACGTGCGGGATCACCTGGACCGTCTTGCCCAGGTACTCTCCTTTCCTTTCCTTGCGGATCAGCGATTCGTAGATCTTGCCCGCCGTCCAGTTGTGGGCGCGGGTCGTCCGCGTCGACGTGAAGCGCTCGTAGTGTCCGAGGTCGAGGTCCGTCTCGGCGCCGTCGTCGGTGACGTAGACTTCGCCGTGCTGGAAGGGGCTCATGGTCCCGGGGTCGACGTTGAGGTAGGGGTCGAATTTCTGGATGGTGATCCTGTAGCCGTGGTTCTCGAGAAGCATCCCCATGGACGCCGCCGCGATCCCTTTGCCCAACCCGGAAATCACTCCGCCCGTCACGAAGATATACTTGCTCATCGAACCGCCTGACCCGGAATTTATTCCCTTCGATTATATCCCTCGGACGGTCCGCACTCAAGAGCGTCGTGAAGGGATCTTCTCGCGGGCACGAATAAACTACAGCATCTCTATAGGATAGATAGGATATTAGGGAGGGGGCGCCGGCGGCGCGGCCTGCCGCGGGGCGGCGCGCGCCACGTTCCGGAACTCAGGCTTTCGGCGCGGACGGCTCCTTGGGTCCGGCGGCCGCCGGCGGCGGCGGGGCGGATTGAGTCTGGCATGTGGCCTCGAGATAGGCCCCTTCTTCGACGGTCAGCCTCGGCGAGAGGACGGAGCCGTAAACCCGGCCTTTATTATGGATCTCGATCCTGTCGGTCGCCTGGAGGTTGCCGCGGATCTCCCCGTTGATTACAAGCTGACCCACCTTGACGTCGGCCTCCACTTTGCCCCGCTCGCCGATGACAAGGAGAGCGTCCGAGGTGATGGTTCCCTTGAAATGCCCCTCGATGCGGAAGGACCCTTTGAAGACCAGGTCGCCTTTGAACTCCGACTCCATGTCGATCAACCCGGCAAGCTTGGCTTCGTTCATTTCCCTCGGCTTGTCTTTCATGAGGAGGCTCCTTTTACCCTGTTGTAAATTCGATTGAGGTCGTCCAGGGAAAAATAAAAGATCTTCAGGACCCCTTTGGTCCGGTTGCCAGATATCAGGACTTTTGTTCCCAGGACTTTGAGCATCTCTTCCTGGAGGGCCTTGAGGTCGGGGTCTTCGAGATGACGCTGGGTCCGGGGCGGTCTCTCCTTCAGCTTGGTCACAAGCTTCTCCGTGTTCCGGACCGATAGGGCCTTCTCGACGACCTGGCGGCAGGCGAAAAGCTGGGCCGAGACGTCATCGAGTGCCAGCAGGGCCCTGGCGTGCCCCATGGAGATGATCCCCCCGTTCACGTGGTCCTGGATTTCCGGGGGGAGCTTCAGGAGCCGGATGTAATTCGTCACCGAGGTCCTGTCCTTGCCGACTTTCTCCGCCACTTCCTGCTGCGTATACCCCTGCTCGTCGATAAGGCGCTGATAGGCCTGCGCTATCTCGAGGGGATTCAGCTCCTCCCGGTGAAGGTTCTCAATGAGCGAGATCTCGAGTTGTTTCTCCCTTGGGATATTGCGGATCAGGACGGGGATCTTTCTCAGGCCGGCTCTTTGGGCCGCGCGCCATCGCCTCTCGCCGACGATGATCTTGTAATGATCATCCTCCGGGGTCACGATGACCGGCTGGACAATCCCGGACTCCCTGATCGACTGAGCCAACTCTTCGATGGATTGGTCGTCGAATTTGAGCCGCGGTTGAAACGGGTTCGGCTTGAGCTCGTCGATTTCGATCTCGGCGAACCGCTCTTCCTTCAGGATGCTGAATTCGTCGGGGATGAAGGCCCCCAGGCCTTTCCCCAGGGCTTTTTTGCTCATTTCTGCAGAATCTCCTCTGCCAGTTTCAAGTAGGCTTCGGCCCCTTTTGATCTTATATCATAAAGCACTATGGGTTTTCCAAAGCTTGGAGCTTCCGCCAGCCGCACGCTTCGCGGAACGACCGCTTCAAAAAGTATGCCTTTGAGAGACTTGCGAACCTCTTCCGCGACCTGCTTCGAGAGATTCGTCCGCTCATCGTACATGGTCAGCAGGACTCCCTCCACGGCCAGGCGCGGGTTGAAATAGGTGCGGACGGTTTCGAGCGTTTGAAAGAGGTCCGGGATGCCTTCCATGCAGAAGAACTCCGTTTGAACGGGGATGATCAGGGAATCGGCCGCAGTCAGGGCGTTGATCGTCAGGAAGCCCAGGGACGGCGGGCAGTCAATGATGATGAAATTGAAATGGCGGCGGACCTTCTCTAAGGCCTCCTGGAGCCTTTTTTCGCGGTGCTCGGCCGGGAAAAGCTCCAATTCGGCCCCCGCAAGCTCCGGTGAGCACGGGCAAAGGTAAAAATTGTCCAATTCCGTCCCAATAACGCACTCCATGAGGTCCATTCCGTTCATCAGGACCTGATAAATGCCTTTCCCATGCTCCTTAGGCTTGCCCAAGCCGAGAGTGGACATCCCCTGCGGGTCAAAATCGATAAGCAGGGTCCGCCTGTTCTTCATGGCCAGGCAGGCGGAAAGATTGATGGCCGTGGTCGTTTTTCCGACCCCGCCCTTTTGATTGGCTACAGCTATGATCTTATTCATCGTCCGGCCATGTTTCACGTGAAACACCGGCCCTTCGGCCGGCTTTCTTCCTCTGGATTTCCAAGTGCAACGCCATGTTTTGAATGGCTGCCGGAGTCATCCCAGGAATCCTTCTGGCCTCTCCGAGTGTCTCAGGCCTGATTTTTCCCAGTTTTTCGACCGCTTCCCGGGTAAGCCCGGAGACCAGCTTGAAGTCCAGATTTTTGGGAATTCTCATGAGATCCGTCCGGGCAGTCTTGGCAATATCCCTTTCCTGTTTCCTGACGTAGCCTTCATATTTTACTTCGGATTCAACGAAGCGCTCGTCCTCTCCGGTCAGCTCTTCGGGAAGTTTCCTACATTCTAACACATGCCTTAGGGTGTTTTCAGGTTTTTTTAGAGAATCGCGCAAAGAAACGGTATTCCCAGCATCATTCTTCGTCTTTTCCTTTTTCAGGAATTCGATGGTTTTTTCTGTCCTGGCCTTTTTTTTCAGGTATTCCTGCCAATCGCCGTCCTTGACCAGGCCGAGATCATGTCCGTGGGGCGTCAGCCTCCTGTCCGCGTTGTCTATTCTCAGAATCAGGCGGTACTCGGCCCTGGAGGTGAACAGCCGATAGGGTTCCTCGACGCCCCGAGTCACCAGGTCGTCGATGAGGACCCCGATATAGGCCTCGTCCCTCCCCAGCACGAATGGCTTTTTCCCGAGAATCTTGAGCCCGGCATTGACCCCGGCCATGAGCCCCTGGGCGGCCGCCTCTTCATACCCGGACGTCCCGTTGATCTGCCCGGCCAGGTACAGCCCCCGGATTCCCCGTGTTTCCAGGGTATGGGAGAGTTCGGCGGGGGAGACGGCGTCATATTCGATCCCGTAAGCCGGCCTCAGGATCCTGGCCCGGTCCAAACCGGGTATCGTCCCCAGGATTTCCAGCTGGACTTCATACGGAAGGCTCGAAGACATCCCGTTGACATAGGTTTCCGTCGTATCCAGCCCTTCCGGCTCCAGGAAAAACTGGTGCCTGGCGTGATGTGGAAACTTCATCACCTTATCTTCGATCGAGGGGCAGTACCTGGGGCCGATTCCCTGGATTTTGCCGCTGTACAGGGGCGATTTATCCAGATTCCTCCTGATCACGGCGTGGGTCCGCTGGTTTGTGTATCCCAAATGGCAGACGACTTTGTTCTCGAGAGTTCTCTTCGTCCTGAAGGAAAAGGGCACGGGTTCGTCGTCTCCCGGCTGGGGCGTAAAGACCTCCCAGTCGATTGTATTCCGGTCGAGGCGCATGGGCGTTCCGGTTTTCAGCCTGAGGCTGCGGAGCCCCATCCTTTTCAACGATTCCGCGAGGTCGACAGCCGGGGGTTCATTAGCCCTTCCGGCGGGATAGCTCCGCAACCCGATATGAATCAGCCCGTTGAGGAAAGTCCCCGGGGTCAGCACAACGGCCCGGCTGTCCAATTCCGTGCCGTCGAGCGTCCTGATGCCCTTCGCGTGGCCGTTTCTGATGATCACCTCTGAAACGATGGCCTGGAAAAGCGTCAGGCCCGGAATTCCCTCGAGACGGCGCTTCATGGCCAGGCGATAAGCGCTTTTATCGCACTGGGCCCGGGGCGCCTGGACCGCCCCGCCGCGGCTCCGGTTGAGAAGCCTGAACTGGATGCCCGTTTCGTCCGTGAGAAGCCCCATGAGCCCGCCCAGGGCGTCGATCTCGCGGACGAGATGACCTTTGGCCAGCCCGCCGATGGCCGGGTTGCAGGACATTTGGGCTACCGTCTCGAGGTGAATGGTGACCAGGCAGGCCCTGAGGCCCATGGCGCACACGGCGGCCGCGGCTTCGCAGCCGGCATGCCCCGCCCCGACTACGATGACATCGAATTCCCGGCCGGTCTTCCCGGAGGCCACTACTTCCCCACACAAAAGCGGCTGAAAATATCGTTCATGACGTCTTCCGCCTGGATCTCTCCGGTGACCCTGCCGACCAGGGAGATGGCTTTCCGAAGCTCCTCGGCGTAGATATCCTCCGTGTGGCCGGTATCGAGGAGGAGGCGGGCCTCCTGGAGAGCCTTCAGGGCCTCGAGAAGAATGTCCCGTTGCCGGGCGTGGAGAATGACCTCGTCCCGGATATCCAGCGTCGGGGCGAACGAGAGGCGGATTTGGCTCCTCAGGCGGTCGAGATGGGTCCCCTTGAGGGCCGAAACGGAAAGGAGAGGGGCGTTTCCGCCGAGTGAGCGGATCCTCCTCTTGTCGACTTGGCACGGGAGGTCCGCTTTGTTGACGACCAGAAGGGCCTTCTTCCCCAGGAATCTCTTGATCAACCGCTCGTCCTCCGCGCTTTCCCTTCGCGACCCGTCGAGGACGATTAGAAGACCGTCCGCTTCCAAGGCGATCTTCCGCCCTTTGGCGATCCCCGCCTCTTCGACGGGGTGGGAAGGCCTCCCCAATCCGGCCATGTCCACGAGATGGAAAACGACGTCGTCGATGACGATTTGCTCCCTCAGGTAGTCCCTTGTCGTGCCGGGATAGGGGGTCACTATGGCCCTGTCTTCCTCGAGAAGGGCGTTAAACAGGGTGGACTTGCCGACGTTGGTCCGCCCAGTGATGGCCAGCGTGACGCCCTCGCTCAGGGCGCGCCCTGTCCTGTAGCTTGCGACGAGCCTGTCCAGGGTGGAAATGACGGAGTCCAAGGTTCTGGCGTGCCGGGCGGGGCTCATCGTGAGGCCCTCCTCTGGAAATTCGATCCCCGCCTCCACCTGGGCGGCCAGATGGACCAGTCCCTCACGCAGTCCCAGGAGGCGCCGGGAGAGGCTCCCGGAAAGCTGCTTGATCGAAATCCTGGCCTGGATCAGCGAGCCCGACCGTATGAGGTCGTTAACCGCCCCGGCCTGGAGAATGTCGAGACGGCCATTGATATAAGCCCTCAGGGTGAATTCGCCGGGATGGGCCCGCCGCGCGCCGGCCAGGACGCCGAGCCGGACGATCTCCTCGAGAACGACAGGACTGCCGTGGCAACTCAGCTCGACGACGTCTTCCCTGGTGTAGGAGTGGGGCGCTTTGAAATACGTCAGGAATGCCTCGTCCAGGATCTTCCCCTTGCCCGGTTCACATACGCTCCCCAGGACCACTCGCCGCACGAGAAAGCCGGACTGGCTTTTTCTCCGGGGGTGGAACAATTTCCGCGCTATGGCCAGGGCCCTTTCCCCGGTGATCCTCACGATACCCAGTCCGCCCGCTCCCGGCGGCGTGGAGATGGCGATGATCGTATCTTCGAGCATGAGCAGGGGCTTTCCGGCTCCCCATTGTAGAGGAGACAATCCCAATAGTAAATAGACGCGACGCATCGTCTAGTTCAAGGGCGGGCGGGGCTTACACCAGGGCCGAGGGGTATGGCCGGAACGTCATGCGCGGTTTAGCCCGAGAATCGTGCCCTTCGAGGGAAGTTCCTGGGGGAACCGCCAAAACTTGTTTGAGCTTGGCGTAGCGGACGCCAAGCGAGTTGTTTTGGTGCCGAGAAGGACGCGATTCTCGCGGCGTGAAAAACCGCGCTCTGGAGTGGAGGCCATTCCCGCGGCCCTGGCAGATCAGTTTGCGAGAAAAAGCAGTAAGGGACTATTTCGGCGCGCGGAAAATTTTGACCTTTTTCAGGAACCCGTCCCCCAGGCTCTCGCTCGTGATCCCGGGAACCTGGTTGACGGCGATGTGGATGATGCGCCGCTCATAAGGATTCATGAAGTCGAGGATCTCGTCACGGCCTGAATCGGAGACCTGCTGGGCGATTTTCTGGCCGAAATCCTTGAGTTTCTTTTCCTTCCGCCGCCGGAAGAACTCGCAGTCCGCCTGGACCTTGACCGGGGAGATCTTGTTGAGGACGTGCTGGAAGGCCAGGAGCAGCGCCCCATCGCTGCGGAGCAGGATGTTCTTATCCGGCCCATCGAATATGATGAAAACCATGTCCGGCCGTTTCTTGATCTGGTAGGTCAGCTCCAGGGGAAAATGCGGCATGACCCGTTCCAGAAAACGCTCCACGGCGTTCTCGTCCTCTTCCCGCTTCGGCCAGGCCCGGATGACGATCTCCTTGGTCTTCATGCCGAAAAGCTTGGTCTTCTCCGTGACGATCTCGTAGTTGAATTTCTCCCGCGGCATCTTGAGCCGGAGCTCGGCCAGGCTGATGGTCTCCTCCAGGTTCCGGCCTTTGAATTCCTGACCTTCCTGGGGCGGCTGTCCGTTTTCGATCTTATTTTCGTTTTCCATCGGTTTCTCTCTTATGGCCAGCCATCATGCGGTTCATGATGGCCTGCTGGGCGATCTGAAGGACGTTGGTCGTCAACCAGTACAGGACCAGGCCGCTCTGGAAATTGATGAAGAAGATGGTCATGATGAAGGGCATGATCAGCATCATCTTGGCCTGGGAAGGGTCGGCCGAAGTCGGCGTCATCTTCTGTGTGATGAACTGGGTGATGCCCATCAGAATGGGGGTCACGTAAATGGGGTCGCTGACGGACAGGTCCTGGAGCCAGAGGCCGAACGGGGCGTGCCGGAACTCCACCGAAACCACAAGCATCCGGAAAACGCCCCAGAAGATCGGGAGCTGGATAAGGAGGGGGAGGCAGCCGCCGGCCGGGTTGACCCCGTGCTCCTTGTAGAGCTTCATCATCTCTTCGTTCATCTGGCGGCGCTGGGCGATGTCGGTCTTGGATTTCTTGTATTTGGACCGGATGGCCTTGACCTTGGGCTGAAGCTCGGCCATCTTGGCCATGGACTTCGTCGAGCTGTAGGTCAGGGGGAAGAAAATGAGCTTAATGACGAGGGTCAGCAGGATGATGGCCACGCCCCAGTTGGGAACGAGCTTGTAGAAGAACTTGACGGAAACGAGCAGGATCTCGGCGATGCTCCCGAACATCCCGAAGTTGATGACCTTTCGCGCGTCGTGGCCGAAGGCCTTGAGCACGTCGAAGTCCTTGGGCCCGATGAAGGCGGCCTGCGGCTGGGTGACCGACAGGAAATAGGCGGGTAGTTTCCCCTGCCCCGGGGCTTCCTGGAGGAACACGGCCTGTCCCTTCTGGGAGGGGAGGACGAAGAGCGCGGTGAAGTAGTTTTCCTCATAGGCGGCCCAATCGACGAAGTTGTAGGCGCTCGTCTCAGGCTTGTATTTCCTCTCGTCCGTCCGGTAGACCTTGCCGCCCGAGTAAACGGCGGCCCCGGTGCTCGCGGTGAACCTCTTCTTCATTTCGGCGGGCGAGGGGTTGCCGATGCCCGGGCCCCAGAGAAGGGACGGCACGATTTCCTGGCCGTTCTTCCAAATTCGGAGCTCGATCTCCACCTGGTAGGTCCCGCCGGTGAACCGGAAGACCTTTTCGGCCCGGAGGGATTTCCCATCGGAATAGACGAATCTCACCTCGTCTTTCTGGCCGTCCTTGAGGACGAGGCCCGTTTTGGAGGCCTCATAGAAGGCCGCGTTCAAAGCGGCCGACAAGGCGCGGTCCTCTCCTCCCAGGGAAAACGGGTATTGCCCGATGTCCTGGGCCTGGGCCGGGACGAGCTCCAGGGGTTCCTTTTTATCGTTTGTATGCTTCCTGAGCTTCCAGCTCTTGAGCACGCCGCCCTTGTTGCTCCAGGCGGCCGTGTAAAGGGATGTCTCGACGACAGTGTTTTCCTCGGCCTGGGCGCTCACGGCCTCGGCATTCGGGACGGACGGGGGCTGGACTGCGGACTTCGTTTCCGCCTGCCCCGGAGCGACCTGGGCGGCCGGCTGGCCCTCCGTCCTGGCCGCCGGCACGGGGGCTGTCACGGCCGGGGGTTGTTCCGTCAGGGGCTTGGGCTTTACGAAGAGGAGCTCGTACCCCATCAGCACGAGGAATGACAGGACGATCGCCGCGATGAGACGTTTTTCCATATCGGTTACCTCTTAGGGCACGGGGTCGATTCCGCCCGCGTGGAAAGGATGACACCTCAGGAGGCGCCGGATTCCCAGAACCGTTCCCCTGAACAGGCCATGCTTCTCGATGGCCTCATAGGTGTAGGACGAACAGGTCGGCTGAAAACGGCAGTGGGTCCCCAGGAAAGGGGAGAGGGCGGTCTGGTAGCCCTTGATCAGCAGGAGCACGACGGTTCTCACGACACAGCCCGTTTCTTCTTGATCGATTCCAAGGCCTCAAAATAGCCGGCCCGAAGCTCCGGAGCCCCGAGGTCCACGATCTCCTTCCGGGTCACCATAATCATATCCAGCGGCCCCGGGAGGAGACCCTTATTCCGGCGGAACAGATCTCTCAGCCGCCGTTTGACCCTGTTGCGCGTCACCGAGGGTCCGACTTTTTTGCTGACAACCACGGCCAGCCTCGAGTACCCGAGGGAATTGGGACGGTAAACCAGGTTGAAATATGGCCCTCGAAAGCGGCTGCCGTTTCTATAAAGACTTATGAAGTCCTTTTTCCTGCGGATCCTCTCGAGAGGCGTCAGGTGTTCATTCATCCGACAGAAACGCGTTTTCTGCCCTTACGCCTTCTGCTCTTGAGGACTTCTTGACCGCCCTTGGTCTTCATCCGGACGCGGAAACCGTGCGTTTTCTTTCGTCTTCTGTTGTTCGGCTGAAAGGTTCTCTTCATGCGGGTTCATTACCTTACCTTTAGAGGGAGTATGTTACCCGAAGGCCGGGGGCCTGTCAAGCCCGGAAGAGGCCCGGCCGCCCCCCTCTCCCGGGACATCTCATTGACTCTCCTCCCAATAGTGCGATATAATAGACAGATATGAACTCCATGAAAATTGGCGATAAGGTCATCTATCCCAATCAGGGGCTCGGCGTCATTGAAGCCATCCGGGAGGAATCGTACAACGGGGAGGCCTCCAAGATCATCCATCTGAGGATCATCGCCAACAACACCCTGGTCCAAATCTCGAGTTCGACCGCCCTCGAAATCGGGATCCGCCTGCCCGTTTCGGAGACCTCCATCAAGAAAATCTTCAATTTCCTGAGGAACGGGGCCGTCGACATCACGATGGACTGGAAGGGACGTTACAAGGAACACGTCAACCTGATGAAATCGGGCACCCTCTTCGACGTGGCGACCGTCCTGAAGAGCCTCTACTACCTCAGCCTGATCAAGCCCCTCTCCTTCCGGGAGAAGAAGATGATGGAGAAGGCCAAGGAGCTCCTGGTCTGCGAGATTTCCGAGGCCGCCGACGCCCCCACCTCCAAGATCGAGGCGCGGCTTCTCGACAACCTGTCGCGGTGCTTCAAGGACGCCAAGCCGCGGGTCGCCAGCTGATACGGACCTGATGCTTCTGCCGGCCATCCTTCTGTTTATCCTGTGCCTGCTCTTCAGCGCCTTTTTTTCGTCCGCCGAAACGGCCTTTATCGCCTCGAGCCCCTATTCCCTGGAATACCGTGAAAAGGCGGGCTCCAAGAGGGCCGGACTGGCGCGGAGGATCCTGGCCAGGACCAACGACTTCTTGGCGACTATCCTGATCGGCAATACCCTGGTGAACGTGGCCGCGGCCGCGATCGCCACGTCCGTGTTCGTCACGCTGGTCCCGGACCGGAGCCGGGCCGTCCTCCTCGCCACCATCACCACGACCTTCTTTCTCCTCATCTTCGCCGAGATCAACCCCAAGTCTTTCGCCGCCCACAATCCCGTCCGGACGGCGCTCGTCTATAGCTACCCCGTCCGCGGCCTGATGGTCCTTTTCTATCCGCTCGTCAAAGTCCTGTCGCTTTTGACCGGGATCGTGGTCCCTTCGTCGCGCGATCAGCGCGGGGGCCAGCCCGACCGTCTCAGCGAAGAGGAGATCCGCGTCATTCTCCTCGCGGGAACGCGGGGTTTCTCGGCCTTGCGCCGCAGGATGATCTCGGGCGCCCTGGACATCAATGCCCGGCCGGTGAAAGAGATCCTGATTCCGAGGCCCCAGGTCAAGGCCATCGACGCCGACTCGCCCCCCAGCCAGATCCTGGCGACCATCCGGTCGTCGGCTTATTCCCGCTATCCGGTCTACCGGGGTCGTTTCGACAATATCGAAGGGACCGTTCACACCAAAGACATAATCGGTTATATAATTGATAAAAAAGACTTTAACTTATCTGCTCTGCTTCACAAGCCGCTCTTCGTCCCCGAGCTCGCCAGCCTCGAAAAGGTCCTCCTGCAAATGCAGGAAAACACCGTCCACATGGCCTTCGTCGTGGACGAGTTCGGCAACATGGAGGGCATCGTGACCCTCGAGGACATCATCGAGGAATTCGTCGGCGACATCCGCGACGAGCACGACGGCACGGCCGAGGAATGCTTCAGCCGCATCAGCGACCGGGCTTATGTCGTCAAGGGGTCGGCGCCCATCAAGGAGGTCAACGCCGCTCTCTCGCTGGGCCTCCCGGAGAAGAACGACTACACGACGCTGGCCGGCTTCTTCCTCTACGAGTTCGGGCGCATCCCGCAGGAGAAGGAGTCCCTGGAATTCGGGGCCGTCCGGTTGACCGTCGAAAAAATGAACAAGCGCCATATCAGCCTCATCCGCGTCGACCTCGGCGCCGCAAAAGGACCGTCCGTCCCGTGAAATCGCCCGCCCGTACCGTCGCCGTCAACAAGCACGTTTCCCACGACTACGAAATCCTGGAGAGGTTCGAGGCCGGCCTGGCCCTCCAGGGCAGCGAAGTCAAATCCATCCGGGACGGCCGGATCAGCCTGAAGGAGAGCTACGCCGAGGTCAAGAACGGCGAGGTCTTCCTCGTCAAGTGTCACGTCAGCCCCTATGAGGCCGCCAACATTTTCAACCATGAACCCGTTCGCGACCGGAAACTCCTTCTCCACCGCCGCGAGATCAAGCGCCTGGACGGAAAGATCCGGGAGCGGGGCCTGACCCTCGTCCCTGTCCGGGTCCTGATCACGGACCGTGGGAAGATCAAGCTTGAACTGGCGCTCGTCCGGGGGAAGCGGGAATACGAGAAGCGTGAGGCTATTAAAAAAAGGGACACCGACCGGGAGATGAGGGCCGAGATCAAGAAGCGCTGGCGGTGAAACGCCCGGCCAGCCGGATCGCCTCGACCATACTCCTCGGGTCGGCGTGGCCTTGGCCGGCGATATCGAAGGCCGTGCCGTGATCCGGGGAAGTCCGGGCGAACGGCAACCCCAGCGTGGCGTTGACCCCGGACTCGAACGCCTCGAGCTTGAACGGGATCAGGCCCTGGTCGTGGTAGAGGGCGGCCACCAGAGTGTCCGGACGGCCCAGGGCGCGCCGGAAAACGGTGTCAGGGGGATGCGGACCGCTGATAGAAATCCCCTCCTTCCTGGCCGCTTCGACGGCCGGTCCGATTTCCTCCTCCTCCTCGGCCCCGAGCAGCCCGTTTTCGCCGGCGTGAGGATTGAGGCCGGGGACCAGGAATTCCCGCGGTCCGCCCTCAATACGTCCGGCGGCCGCGGACAGGCGCCGGAAGAAATCGAGCAGGGCCGGCCTGCGGATCCTTCCCAAGGCCTCTATCAGGGGAAGGTGGTGGCTGAAGAGGGCGACCAGGAGCCTCTCGGACCAGAAGGACATGATAGCCCCCGGATAAAAGCTTTCCAGGTAATCCGTGTGGCCGCGCCAGGGAAGGCCGGCCATTTTCCATGAAGCTTTGGAAACGGGCCCCGTGACGATGGCGTCCAGGCGCCCTCCGCGCGCCGCAGCCGCCGCGGCCTCGAAAAACCGGAATGAGGCGTCGCCGTTCCGGGCGTCGGGCCGGTGCAGGGCCATAACCGCGGCCGGGCAGCCGACCTCGGAGAGATAAATCCCGGCCTTTCCCCGCTCGCTTTCCCGCCATGAGTCGGCCGTGAACTTGAGGCCGAGGGAGCCCGCCTCCCCGGCGATGATGCGGGAATCTCCGAAAAGGATGATGGAAGCCGGCGGCAGGCCATGCCCCCCCACCAGGGCTTTCAGAATGATTTCCGGTCCGACGCCTCCGGGGTCCCCGAGGGTCACCCCGATCCTGGGAACGGTCATCTCTTCTTCTTGGACTCGTCTCCCGGGGCTTCAGGCGCCTCGTTCACCTTGTACAGGCAGCGGATGTTGCTCTTGTAGATGAGGAGGTTCGGGGCGTTGTCGCGGTTGAGCTTGATGCAGTTGCGGTCGTACCACTCGACATACCCCTCGACGGTCTCGCCGTCCGTGAAGACGACGGCCATGGGGGTCTTCTTGTTCATCTGCTTGAGGTAGTAATAGCTTTCCGCGAAGGTATCGGTGGGGGGGTGCATTTTCCTTCGCTCCGCTCCCTTGTACCGTTCCTTTTCCAGGCTCATCTGTTCCTTGATTTCGCTGAGATTGGGCCGGATCAGTTTTCTGTTCATAGAATCTTCTCCAAACGTCGGGATGGGTTGGAGATGCTTACCTTTGTGTTGAATCATAGCACGATTCCCCGGCGAATGCAAGCTAAATGCTGGAAGGTCAACAGGAAAGGGGATAAACAACGCCCGGCCGGAAAGAGCCTCGGAGGCCCAACCCGGCCGGCCGAGGCGGGAATTGTGTTCGTCTCAGTTTTGGATATAGTCCGTTATCCTGACGTTCCTGTTCTTCAGGCTCACGCCCAAATCATGGTCCATGGCCGCGAGGGAAACGTTGTAGGCGACGATCGCGTTGAGCTCGGAAATCCGGGCATTGGCCAGGTCTCTCTGGTAGGAAAGGACCGTATAGTTGGTGCTTTGCCCGACCCTGAATTTCTCCTGCTCGGCCGCCAGTTTCTGCTCGGCGAGCTCGCGGGCGACCCTGTAGGCCGTGATCCGCTTGAAATTGGCCTCCACGGTCCGGGTGTCGTTTTTGATCTGGAGAAACAGCTGCTGCTGCTGGTTCTGGAGAGTGAGGATCGCCTGCTGGAGGCTGACCTTGGCCAGATAGTAATTGGCCTTGGAAAAAATGTTGCTCAATGGGATGTTGAGGGTCAGGCCCACGGACCAGTTGTTGTTTTTGAACCTCCAGGCGTTAGAGAAGGCTTCACCGAAACCCCCGGGGATCGGCGGGCGGTTGGGGTCGAGGATGCCGTCGGTCGGATTCCCGATGTAAAAGATCCGGGTGCCCGAAACGCCCGGGCTCCAATAGGACGCGGACAGGTTCAGGTCCGGAAGGAGCTGGTTCTTGGCGTAGTTCAGGTCGATCTGCTGAACCTCCGCGTTGATCTTCGTGGCCTCGAGGTCGGGCCTGAGCTGTAGGGCCGTGGCCAGGGCTTCGTCCAGGCCGATGGTGCGCTCTTCGAACGAGGGGCTGTCGAGCGGCTTGATCGAATCAACGGCCCGGGCTTCGTTTTCCGGCATGTTGATCAGGACCTTCAGCTGGTCTTCGGCGCTTTTCACCTGGGTTTGCGCCTGGATGAGGTCGGCCTCGCGGGTCGCAACTTCAGCTTGGGCGCTGAGAATCTCAATCGGCGCCAGGGTCCCGATCTCGACCATCCTCTGGTTCTGGTCGAGGAGGTCCTGGGCGAGCTTCAGAGAAAGCACCCGGACATTGAGATTCTCGATGCTGTAGACCAGGTTCCAATAGCCGTTTTCGACCGAATAGATGGTGTCCAGGAGCGTCTGCTTGAGCTGATAGTCCGAAACGTTCAGGTTCTTCTGGGCGACGATGATATTGTAGCGGCTGATGTTGTAGCCGAAGTTCCGGAGCAGCGGCTGGGTGAAACTCAGCCGCACGGTGGTGTTGAAGCTGGGGTTGATCGTCACGCCCGTACGGTTCTGGTCCGTTTTGGAGCCGGTCATAGACAGGTTGAACGTCCCGCCGAAAGGCACGGACTCGCTGGCCTGGATGAAGGTGAAGTTATCCGTTTTTTGGATCAGGTTCCCCGAGGCGTCGATATACGTTACCGAGGGAGAATTGTTGTTTTGCTTTTGGTAAGACAGGGAAACGGTCGGCAGAAATTTTTCCTTGGCCAGGGCCACCGAATACTCAGACTGTTGAGGGACGAGAACCTGGATGGCCAGCCCGAGGTTGTTCTTCAGGGTCTTCGCGATGGCGTCCTCGAGCGAAATGGACATGACTCTGGGGGGGTTGTCCTGGGTCCAGCCGGCGGCGGCCAGGACAAGAAGGAAGAGCCCGAGGGCCCAACGGTGGTACTTTTTCATGATCGACCTCCTCTTGGTCTGTTCGTTTATCTAGACTGCGTGTTCCGTCCGGACCCGCTCCGCTTCACTCGTACCTCAGGGCGTCGATTGGGTCGAGCTTGGACGCCTTCCAGGCGGGATAGAACCCGAAGAAGATCCCCACCAGGGCGGAGAACAGGAACGCCAGCAGGACCGAGGCCAGCGAGACGACGGTCTGGAACTGGGAGAAGATGGGGATCTTGCCCATGAATTTCGAGGCCCCGTAGCCAAACGCGACGCCGATCATTCCGCCGAGGAAGCTCAAGACGACGGCCTCCGTCAGGAACTGGAGCAGGATGTCCCGCCCGCGGGCGCCGACGGCCATGCGGATGCCGATCTCCCGGATCCTCTCCGTGACGGAGACCAGCATGATGTTCATGATCCCGATCCCGCCGACGAGCAGGGAAATGCCAGCGATGCTGCCGAGCAAGATGGTCATGATCTTCGTCGATTCGGCCGCGCTCTCGGCAACGTCGGACATGTTCCGGACGGTGAAGTCGTCGTCGCTTCCCGGCATGATCCTGTGCCGGTCGCGCAGGAGGACCTCGATTTGGCTCTTGGCCTCAGCCATCATGTCGGAACTGACGGCGGAGATATCGCACGAATTGATGTAATCGATCCCCGCGAGCCGCCGCATGCAGGTCGTGTAGGGGATGGCGACCATGTCGTCGCGGTTGAAAAAGCCCCCCGACTCGCCCTTGGACTTGAGGACGCCGAGAACCTTGAAGGGGATGTTCCGGATCCGGATGACCAGGCCGACGGGGTCCGCCCCCTCGAAGAGGTTCTTGCTGACTTCGCTCCCCAGGACGCAAACCTTGGCCGCGGCCCGGACCTGGGTTTCGTCGAAATAGGTGCCGAACTCGACGGGCCAGCTGCGGATGTCCGTGTAGTCGGCGCCCGTGCCGGAGATCTGGGTGTTCCAGTTCTTGTTGGCGTATACGACTTGGCCGCGCGAGTTCACGGACGGCGAAATGGCCCGGACCGCGTCGCAGTACTGCACGATGGCCTTGGCGTCGTCTTCCTTCAGGCTCGTCCGGCTCCCGGCCTGGCTGCGCACGCCCTGGACGTTTTGGTTGCCCGGATAGACGAACAGCAGGTTCGTCCCCATGGAATTGAATCGTTCCTGGATGCCGCGTTTGGCGCCTTCGCCGATGCTGACCATGGCGATGACCGCGCCGACCCCGATGATGATGCCCAGGGCCGTTAGGAACGTCCGCATTTTATTCCGCGTCAGGGCCCTCAGGGCCACTCTCATGGTCTGGACAAAGTGTAATAAGATACTTTTCATTTCCGGCCTCTCAGTCGGGCGGCCGAGCCGCCCGTCACGATTGCTCCTCCCGGACGATGACGCCATCCTTGAGGTAGATCCGTCGTTTCGCCCAGGCGGCGATGTCCGGTTCGTGGGTTACCATAACCATCGTCATTTTCTTCTCCTCATTGAGCTTCTTGAAAATGTTCATGATCTCGAAGCTCGTCTTGCTGTCCAGGTTGCCCGTCGGCTCGTCGGCCAGGATCAGGGAGGGATTGTTCAGGAGGGCCCGGGCGATGGCCACGCGCTGCTGCTCGCCGCCGGAAAGCTGGTTCGTCTTGTGGTGGGCCCTGTCGCGGAGCCCGACGGCAGCCAGGGAATCCAGGGCCAGCCGTGTCATGTCCTTGCCGTTCAGGCGCGAATAGAGGAGCGGCAATTCGGTGTTCTCCAGGGCCGTCGTCCTGGACAGAAGGTTGAAACTCTGGAAAACGAACCCGATCTTCTGGTTCCGGATATGGGCCAGTGTGTTCTTGTCGAGCGTCGATACGGCCACGCCGTCCAGGGTGTATTCGCCGGAGGTCGGCTTGTCCAGGCAGCCGAGGATGTTCATCAGCGTCGACTTGCCCGAACCGGAGGCTCCCATGATGGCCAGGAACTCTCCGTCCTCGATCGAGTAGGTGATCCCCCGGAGGGCGTGGACTTCGGTTTCGCCGATCTTATAAATTTTTATAAGGTCGCGCAGTTCGATTATTTTCTTAGCCATAATCAACTCCCGAAGGGTTCGGGCCCTTACCGGCCGATAAACATCATCGACCCGCCGGGGCCTCTCCCGGGCTGATTCGAAGCCTGGGGCTGCCCGGCCGCGGCCTTACCGATGACGACCTCGTCGCCCTCCTTGAGTTCAGAGCGGAGGATTTCCGTATAGGAATTGTCCGTGATGCCGGCCCGGATGAAGAGGACCTGCAGGTTTCCGTTCTTGTCCTGGATCCAGACGCGGCTGGCCTGCTGGCGCCGCTGTCCGCCCTGCCCCGTCCCACCCCGCTGGCCCTGGCCAAACTGGCCCATCTGGAAGTTCGGGTTCTGGCTCCTCTGGCCTTCATTGGGGCGGGCCTGCTGCTGGGCCGGGTCGCCCTGGGCGCCGGAGCCGCCCTGTCCGCCCTGCTGCTGGCGCTGGGCCATCATCCGCTCTCCCGCCTCTTTCATAATCTTGGCGAGGTCCGCCTGGCTGAGGTCCGGGGTGAACCTCAGGGCGGAGTTGGGGACGCGGAGGACGTTCTTGGCTTCGCCGGCGATGATGGAGACCGTAGCCGTCATGCCCGGTCGGAGTTTCTTTTCCGGATTGTCGACGTTGACGACCGTCGTGTAGGTCACGACGTTCGAGGTCGTCGTCGATGCGTAGCGGACCTGCTGCACGACGCCGCTGAAGATCTCGTTCGGAAAGGCCTCAACCGAGAACTGGGCCTTCTGCCCTTCTTTGACCCGGCCGATATCGGCCTCGTCTACGCTGCATTCCACTTTCATCTTGGTCAGGTCCGTGGCGACCTGGAACAGGACGGGAACCGTCATGCCGGCCTGGAGTGTCTGGCCGATGCTGACCTTGCGGGTGATGACCATCCCGTCGACCGGCGCGCGGATGACGGCGTGGCTCAGGTCGATCTTGCTCAGGTCGAGCGAGATCTTGGCCTGGGCCAGGCTCGCCTCCGCCGAGGTGACGTCGGCCTTGGCGCCCAGGTAAGCGGACTCGGCCGTCTCTTTTTCCTCAATGGACAAGAGCTTTTTCGCGAAGAGGCTCATGGCCCGGTCATACTTGTTCTTCAGGTTGTTTAGGTTGACCTTGGACTGTTCGAGGGCCGCGACCCGGCTATTGTAGCTCGCCTCGCTCTGCTGGATCTTCATCTGCAGGGGCTCGAGCTCGATCTCGGCCACGATTTGGCCCGCGGTCACCGTGGAATTAAAATCGACGTTGAGCTTGGTGATCTTGCCGGATACCTGGCTTCCGACGTCGACGAGATCGATGGGATTCAGGGTCCCCGACGTGACAACGAGGGCCTGGATGTCGCCGCGCCCGATGGCCTCTTTCCGGTATTTGACGACGCCGTTCTTGCCTTTCTTGATCAGGGTTACGCCAAGGACGGACCCCGCGATGATCACCAAAACGACGACGATCCAGATAATCTTCTTCTTCATGAGACTTCTCCTTTATTCCTTAATGGACTTATTTCGTTTCCCGGGGGGTATCCCGTTCGTTCCGCGGGGCCTCGCTGCCGGAGTGCTCCGGCTGCCGCTTGGCCCGCTCTTTTTGGATCATGTCTTCGAGCTTGGCCCTTTGCTCGGGGGTGAGGACGCCGTCGACCTCGCTCTTGAGCTGGGCCCGGACTTCGCGCAGCCGGACATGGATCTCTCCGTCGAGCTCCTTCATCCGCTCGTCGCTGCGCTTGAAGATCTCCCGGAGCTTGTCCTGCTGCTCGGCCGTGAGCGCCAGGGCCTTGGCCACCGGCTCGAGCAGGGGGAACGGGGTCCGCTCATGGACCGGGCCGCGGGGCCTCTTGTGCATGAGATAGCGCTCGCCGAAGACGCCCGCCGCGGCGCCGAGGCCGAAGACGACGATAAGGGTCAATGCGACCCAGAGTTTATATTTCTTGACCATGGCGCCTATCTCCTGACGACGGGTTTTTCGTCGAGCGAAGCGAAGATGAGCATCATGCTCCTCGCCTCGGGACGTTTTTCCTCGAACAGGCTCCTCGTCTCCGAGAACGGGTTGGTGTTTTCGATGAGGAGGGCCTCCGACTGGCTCGTCTCGGCGCGCTGGGGCGTGAAGATGAAGAGGCCCGCCGCAAGGGCGACGAGAGCGACGAACACCGGGATCGCATGCAGGGCCCATCTCTCCCAGAGGACGAACGGCACGACCTTCTGTTCTTCCTTCAAGCGGGGCTCGAGCCGCTCCCAGAAGCGGGGGAGAGGCGCTTCCTCTTTACCCGGGCGGAGAAGAGCGGTCATGGACCGGTACTCAGCGGCCGCCTTCCGGCAGGAGGGGCAGGCTTCGAGGTGAGCCTCGAGAAGTCCCCGGGAGCGCTCGTCGAGGCGCCCGTCCAGGGAACGCGAGATCCATTTCTCGGCCGTCTTACAACGCATGAGACCCTCCTTCCTGGCTTAAACACGGCGCCAGCTTTTGTCTGAGCATCTTCCGGGCCCGGTGGAGCCTGGAGTCCACGGTCCCTGGAGACAGACGAAGGACCCGCGAGATCTCGTCATAGGGCAAGCCCTGGATATCCCGCAGGGTCAGGATGGTCCTGTATTTTTCCGGGAGGCCCCGGACGAATCCCTGGACCAGGCTCTTGCGGGCTTCCATCTCGCGCTCCATCTCGGCCTTTTCCAGGGCGTTCTCGTCAGCGGCGGGGATTTCCCGGACGCCCTCGAGGGAGACTTCCTTCATCCGGCCTCTTTTCCGCAGGACATCCCTGACATGGTTGATGGCAATCCGGTACAGCCACGTGCCGAACTCGGATTTCAGGTGGAACTTGGGCAGGGCCAGATAGGCCTTCAGGAAGACCTCCTGGGCCGCGTCATCGGCCGCTTCCCGGTTCCGGATAAAACTCATCGCCATGCTGAACACCTTGGACTGGTATTTCCCGACCAGCTCCTCGTAAGCCCCCTGGCTTCCTTGCTGAGCCAGCCTGACCAGTTGTTTTTCGTCCATGCGGTTTTGCTCACTTGTCCTCCGCATCATATTAGACGGGAGGACAGGGAAAATCTTCCAAAAGACGGCTTCTTGGGGGAAAACTCCCCTTCGGGCGAACCGGTTCCATCGGGACTCGGAGCAGGTCCGGCCGTCTTCGCAGGAGGTCGGCCGGGGCTCATGCCGCCCGGACCCACCCCCCGCCGATGAACATCTATTATAGCGGATAATCCCCGGGGAGGAAAGTTCCTGGGTGGAAAGGGCCGGTCCGGATTCGCGGGTGCGCGGTTTCGGGATGAAAGAAAAAGGGGAAGCCGATCCCTTTAAAAGGGCCGGCTTCCCCGGCTGGTCACGATAAAAAGCCTGCCGGTCTCCCCTCTGACGGGGGCCGGAAGGAAAAGGCGCTGCTTACTTCGCCTTCTTGACGGCGGTCCACTCCGTGGCGGGCCGGTCTGCGAACTGAGAGGTCCCGGTCATCTTGTCGCCTTCGACCTTGGCCTTGTAGGTGACTTTCATTTCACCCTGGGGGCCGGTCCGAGTGATGGTCCACTCAAGCTCGTTGCCTTTGATCGTCCCGGTGCCCGTCATCTCCTCTCCGTTCCGCCCGGGCATCTTCACGGTGAGATTCTCGCCGGTCTGCGTGAACGTGATCGTCGAAGTCCTGTCGCCCTGGGGGGTCTTTCGGGTCATATCCCAGCCGCCCGTGACATCAACGGCGGCGAGAAGGAAGGCCCCAGCCACAACCAATACGAGAGCCAAGCTCAAAAATGCTTTTTTCATAAACACTTCTCCTTTACTCTATTATAGACGAATAGCCCAGGAATTTCTTCCATTGCCTATTAACTTATTATTTAACAATGCCTTGCATGGCGACAGGCCCTGGTAACCCAGGACTTATTGATCGCTTGCCGCAAGGTGACGACTGCCCGTCCACGGCCGGCCGGAGCCTCGCCGGGGATAAAGGCGGCCGCCGCGTTCCGTCACAAAATCTTTACGGTCTTTTTGGCGATTCCGCCCCGAGTCGAGGAGAGGGTCACCTCGGCCTCCGCCGCTTCCTGGCCCGTCGCTTTAACCTTCCAGCGGACCTCTTTCCGCTCGCCGGACTTAAGCGACCCTATCTCCATGCGGCTCTGGCTGTCTTTGGCCAGTTCGACGCCCTTGCCCGTCAGCCGGAGAACGGCCATATCGGGGCGGACGATCTTGACCCGCTTGGCCATCTCCAGGGCGGTCGGCAGGAAGCCGTCGTTCGTGAGGACGGCGACGATCTCGAAGGCCCCCGGCTCTTTCTTGACGGGCTTGACGTCAAGGGAAACGACCCGGACCTGCGGCAGGGACTTGGCCAGAAGGAGATTGAACCTGGCCTCTTTCGCGGCCCATTCCTCGAGGATCTCCGGCGGCGGATTCTGGCGGAAGAACTTCGGGTTGAATCCCCCGATCTCAACTTCCCCGAGTGTCGGGTGCTGGAACTTCGTCCAGGGCTTGAAATACTTCCCGGGCAGGTTTTCATCGAGCCAGCGCAGGTTCTCGAGCTCGGTGATCCGCCCGTCGCCGTCGTAATCCTTCATCCGGCCGCCGTTCCAGAGCTCATCGCCGTACCAGATGGCCCCGTACTGGAAATAGCCGAAATCCGGGGAATGCCCGAACAGCGGCGAGCCCTGGCGTTCCCGCGGGATCTCGAAGCCCATCTGGGCCGCCATGGCTCTCATTTCGCTGTCTCCCCGGCCCACATTGGCGTAATCCCAATAAACGTCGCCCGCGTAGGGGTAGCCCGTGATCTTTTTCCCTTCCTGGTCGAAATACCTGTAGAGCTTCAGGTCCTCGGGGAGCATGGATTCTTCGCTGCGCGACGTCGACGGGGGGCGGAGGTGCATGGGCACGGACGTGTCCATCGTCTGGCCGACGGAGACGTTGGGGTGCTGGAGGAGGAAGAGGACGACCGCTCTCGTCTCCGTTTCGGAGAGCGGGAATTCTCCGGCCCCGCCCTGGGTCCAGCCGCGGCCCGTCAGGTCCAGGCCGGGCTCGGGCCGCCAGTTTTCCGGGTAATTGCGGTGAAGGTCGATTCCGCCGATCCCGTCCTCGTTGACGCGGCCGTCGCCGTCGCTATCGATGCCCTCGCCGTAGATCCTGTAGTCCCCCTTCCCCGGGCCGGCCCTCTTCATGAGCCGCCCGGACTTGTCGTCGGGGTCGAGGATGAAATCGCCCTTCCCGTCCTCCACCTTCTGCCTCATCTGGAGGATCAGGCCGTCGCCGTCGAGGTCCTCGGGCGGGTCCTCGTCGAGGAGCCCGTCCCCGTCGTCATCGTGCGGCCTGACCGTGCTGCGGTTGCTCTGGGCCGTGTTCAGGTAGAGCTCCGAGCCGTCGGGGTTGTTTTTGACCTTGACGTAGAGGGCCTTGCTGTCGACGAGGGACGTTATACCGGGTTCCTGGCCGTAGTTGGTCAGGACATACCAGGCGAAGTAGAGGGCCGATTCGGCGGCCGTCACCTCGCCCGAATGCCTGTTGCCCTCGATGAACATGGCCGGCTTGTCGGTGTCCGGCCCCGTGGACTTGTTGGTGATCGTGATCTGCCAGATATCCCGGCCCTCGAAGCTCTTCCCCACGGAATAGAGCGATACGAGGTTGGGGTAGTCCTTTTCCCATTTCTGCAGGAATTCCACGACCTCGCCGTACTTGTGATAGTGGGCGAAATCCATCTGGCCCCTGACCTTGGGTCGGGTCGCCTCGTAATCCACGCGGGGGAAGAAACTCACCCCGTGCCTCAGCCCCCCGACCGTGTAAGTCCTGGGCGGCTTTTTCTCCTGGCCGGCCGCGGAAAAGATCAGAAAGGCGGCGACCCCGATGGCCGGAAAGATGCGGAACGCGCGCGTGTTCATGGGTCCTCCTCGAGGGGATATCACAGGGAGAATAAACGGAATGAGGGGGCGAGTCAACAGAGGGGAATGAAGAAATGTGGAACCTTTTTGCCGGGGCCGACGTCTAATAGGGTGTGAGAACGAATTCAACACGGAGGTTAACAATGAAGACCAAAGCCAAGATCGCCATCTTTCTGGTGGCCGTGATGGTCAGCCTGGTCGGGTTCAATCTGATCGCTTCGCCGTCGGCCCTGAACATGTTCAGCATCGGCAAGTTGAACGGGTACCAGGTCGATGTGACCGCGTCGGCAAAGCCGGGGTCCGAGGCGCGGCCCGTCGTGCACATCAACGGGATGCCTTGATGACGCGAGACGGGAATCCGAGCGGGCTCGTTCCTGGCCGGCGGACATCCGTCCGGCCGATTCTCGCCGCGTAAGAGGCCGCCGTCTTTCCAGGGGGAAATCGGCGGCCTTTTTTTATGCGCAGCCTTGCTTGAAACGGGCCGAAGGGGAATGGCCGGAACGTCATGTGCGGCTTAGCGCAAGACGCACTCTGGAGTGGAGGCCATCCCCGAGGCCAGGGCGGCCGGCGCTATTTCTGGATGAGGACCACGGCCCAGCAGGCGATGGCGCGCCCTTCGCCGACAGGCCCCAACCCCTCGTTCGTCTTGCCCTTGATGCCCAGCCCCAGGCTCTCGACGCCCAGGATCGGGCAGAGGATCCCCTTCATGCTTTCGACGTGGGGAGCGATCTTCGGCTCCTCGGCCACGACGACCGTGTCCACGTTCACGACGCTCCAGCCCGCGTCCGTCAGCCGGGCCATGACCTCGCCGAGAAGGCGGAGGCTCGAGATGCCCTCGGTCCGGGGGTCGTTGTCCGGGAAGAGCCGGCCGATGTCGGCCTCGCCCGCGGCGCCGAGCAGGGCGTCGATGATTGCGTGCACGAGCCCGTCCCCGTCGGAATGTCCGGTCAGGCCCGCGGGGCCGGGGATGTGCAGGCCGCCGAGGACGAGCCTCCTCCCCGGGACCAGGGCATGGATGTCGTAGCCGAAACCAATTTTAAACATCGAGCAAGGCCTCCGCAATTTTCAGGTCCAACGGCGTCGTGATCTTGATATTCCTGGGGTCCCCCGCCACCGTCCGCACGGGAAGTCCCACCCTCTCCGCGAGCATGGCCTCGTCGGTCCCGTAGAAGCGGTCCCGTCGGGCCGCGTCCATGGCCCGCTTCAGGACGGGATAAAGGAATCCCTGGGGGGTCTGGACCCGGTAGTTCTGCGTCCGGTCCAGGGTCCTGATGACCCGTCCGTCCCGGACCTCCTTCACCGTGTCCTCGAGGGGGATGACGGGAACGCAGGCGCCGCCCGTCCGGGTTTCGCCGATGACCCGGCTGATCAGCGGGCCGTCGGCCAGGGGACGCGCTCCGTCGTGGATCAGCACGAGCTCGGTCGTCGCCTCCTCGAGGAGCCTGAACCCCTGCCACACGGAATCCTGGCGTTTGTCGCCGCCCCTGACGACGTCAAGGATTTTGCCGTACCGCATTTGGTAATGCTTCCGGTCGCGCTCGTCGGGAAGGACGAGGACGATCGTCCCGACTTCCTCGTGGGCCTGGAATCGTTCCAAGGTCCACTCCAGCACGGGTATCCCCCGCAGGTAGACGAACTGCTTCATCCGGCCGAACCGCTTGCCGGCCCCGGCCGCCACGATGATCGCCGACACCGGGCTCATCGACTTTCCCCGTTGTAGCGGCCGAAGATCATCTTCCCGACCGTCGTCTGGAGGACGGACGTGACGGTGATGTTGATGGTCTGGCCGATCAGCCGGCGGGAATTGTCGACGACGACCATGGTCCCGTCATCCAGGTAGGCGACTCCCTGGTCTTTTTCCTTTCCCTCCTTCAGAATGAAAACCTTCATCGACTCTCCCGGCAGGACGACCGGCCGCAGGGCGTTGGCCAGCTCGTTGATGTTGAGGACCGGGATGCCGTGAATGCGGGCGACCTTGTTCAGGTTGAAATCGTTGGTCACGATCTTGGCGTCCATAGCTTTGGCGCACTCGAGGAGCTTGGAGTCGACGTCCCGGATGTCGGGAAAATCCACGTCCGAGATGACGACCGAGACCTGGGAGGATTTCTGCAGGTGATCGAGGACATCGAGCCCCCGGCGGCCGCGCTGGCGCTTGAGGGCGTCGGGCGAATCGGCGACGAGCTGCAGTTCCTTGAGGACGAACTGGGGGATGACGAGCGCGCCCTCCATGAAGGCCGTGTCGCAGAGGTCGGCGATCCGGCCGTCGATGATGACGCTCGTGTCCAGGATCTTGTAGCTGCGGCCTCCGCCTTTCTCCTTGAAAAGCCGGGACAGGTTGACGGGATCGAACCACTCCGGTTTCCGGATCCCGATGAGGAGCCCGATATACGGGACGATGATCAGGAAGAAGATGTGGATGAAGGTCGCCATCTCCGGCGTCCTGACGACCGACCGGTAAATGGAACCGACGAGCCAGCCGAGGAGGATGCCGATCAGCATGCCCAGGCCCGCGCTCCAGATGACCTTGAAGGCGGTCTTCCGGATCTTCGTTTCCAGGGCCATGACGACGGCGCCGAGGACGAACGCGACGGCCGCCCCGAGCTCATGGCCCAGCTTGAACGGAGGATAAAAAAAGCCGGTCAGCGTAATCAGCCCGATGACGATGACGCGGAAAATGATGATTCCCATGGCGTGAATCCTTTATTTATAAATGGTCGCTAAAAAGCGTATTGGAGCGCCTGCTTGACCGTCATCACGCCGAGGCACTGGATGGCGGGCAGGTCCTTCTTGTCCAGGGCGTCCAGGTTCCCCGCCGGGACGAGGATGGTTCCGAAGCCGAGGGTCTGGGCCTCCTTGATCCTGGCCAGGGGCTGGCTGACGGAGCGGATCTCGCCGCTCAGGCCGACTTCGCCGAAGAAGGTCATGTCCTTCGGCAGGGCCACGTTCTTCATGGAGGAGACGACGGCCATGACGACCCCGAGGTCGGCCGCCGGCTCGTCGATCGTCATCCCGCCGGCCACATTGAGATAGATGTCCTCTCCCGCGAAACTGTAGCCGAGCTTTTTCTCGACCAGGGCCAGGAGCATGGATGTCCGGTAGTGGTCGAGGCCGATGCTCATCCGCCGGGGGTTCCCGGTGAACAGGGTGGACGAGACGAGGGCCTGGATCTCGGCGAGAAGCGGCCGCGTGCCCTTGATGGTGCAGACGACGGCGCTGCCGGGCTCCTCCCGGGGTCTTTCCCGGAGGAAGAAGGCCGAGGGGTTGAGGATGGCCTGGAGGCCCGCCGCGGTCATCTCGAACACGGCCAGCTCCGAAACGGGGCCGAAACGGTTCTTCATGGCCCGCAGGACGCGGTAGCTGTGGTCCCTCTCTCCTTCGAAGAGCAGGACGACGTCGACCATGTGTTCGAGCGACTTGGGCCCGGCCAGCGAACCCTCCTTGGTGATGTGCCCCACGAGGAACGCGGGGATCTGATTTTTCTTGGCAAAGCGGAAGATCTGGTTGGCCACCTCCCGCACCTGGCTGATCGTCCCCGGGCTCGACGACATCTTCGAGGAGAAGATCGTCTGCACGGAATCGACGACCAGGGCCTTGGGGTGGAGGCGTTCGGCCTGGGAGACGATCCGCTCGAGGTTCGTCTCGGACAGGAGGTAGAGGCTTCCGTCGCTGACGCCGAGCCTGTCGCCGCGGAGCTTGATCTGCTCCAGGGATTCCTCGCCCGAAACGTAAAGGACGGACTCGCCCACCTGGGCCAGGCCCTTGGACACCTGGAGGAGGAGCGTGGACTTGCCGATCCCGGGCTCGCCGCCGATGAGGACCAGGGAGCCGAGGACGAGGCCTCCGCCGAGGACCTTGTTGAACTCCTCGATCTCGATCTTAATCCGGGGATTGGCGAATTCCCTGACGTCCTTGTAAAGGACCGGGTCTGAGGGCGGGAAGGAAATCTCGACCGGGGTTTCTTCCTCGGTCTCCTCGATCATGCTGTTCCATTCGCCGCAGCTGTGGCATCGCCCCATCCATTTCGGCGAGCGGAAGCCGCAGTTCTGACAGATGAAGACCGTTTTATCTTTCATCAGAGACCAACGCCCAAGCCGAAAAAGACCTCCCTCTTGGCGGCCAGGGTGAAATCCTCCAGGCCAAGAATGAGATAGACGTTCTTGTGGGGGTAAAATCTCGCGAAGGTCCGGAAGAGGGGGCTCGTGGCCCGGTTGAAATCCAGCCCTTCGACGCTCAGGACCAGCTTGTCCTTGATGGCATAATAGTCGAGGCCGGCTCCGAACTTGGACTCGATGATCCCGGCCCGGGGGGCGAGGCTGCCGAAGCGCATCCCTCCTTGGGCCGAGTAGACGAACTTATCCGCGACCGGGTCGTTGACGATCTGGCCCAGGAAAAAGGCGCGGTCCTTGTACCAGAGGCCCAGGCTGAGATAACCCTTGAGGGCTTCGCTGCGGGCGAGATACTCTCCCCGGACGTCCAGCCGCAGCCGGATGGCGGAGACGGAGTCCGCGATCTTCCGGACGTCCCCGACGGCCCCCCGGGCCTCCTGGTAGAGGCCTTCGTCGTTGACCAGCTTTCCCACCGTCCCCTCGCCCCTGTCGATTTTCTCGAGCGACTTGTTGAGGAGCTTGACCGACTCGTCGATCCTGGCCAGGACGTCCTTGAGCTTGGACGCGCTCTCCCGGATATCGCCCCGGTTCTCCTCGAGAAGCCCCCGGAGTTCGTTCAAAGTGGTGTCGAAGTTTTGCGCGATCTCCTTGAACCGTTCGTCCACGCTCTTCGCCGTGTTCGAGGCCGCGGTGATCGTCTCCCCGACCTTGCCCCGGTTTTCATGGAAGAAGCTTTCGATCTCGGCCGTCACCGAGGAGAGGTTTTTGACGGCCTGGGCGAAGTTGTCCCGAGTATCTTTGTTCGTCATGTCCTTGAGGTTCCGGGCGACCTGCTGGAGGTCGTTGCCGAGGGAGGTCAGCATGGGGGTCAGCTGGTCCATGCCCGAGGACGGCCCCGGGACGAGCTCGTCGCCCGGCCGAAGATAATCATCTTCCATGCTCGGCTGGATGTCGACGAATTTCTCGCCCAGGAGGCCCTGGACCGACTGGACGGCCTTGGAGCCGCGCGGGATCTTGTTGGCGTACTTGGGATAGATGCTCAGGATAACCTTGGAGCGCCGGCCTTCGAGCAGGATGTCCTTGACGTAGCCGATCTTGATCCCGGCCATCTTCACGGCCGCGGTTTTGTCCAGCCCCAGGGACGTCTCATACCGGATGATCAGAGGGTACCCCGCCGGGCGGAACAGGTTGGACAGGTTGCCGACGACGAAGATGAATACGGCCAGGATCACCAGGGCGCCGGTGAAGAAGATGCCGACTTTGATCTCTCTTCTCATAATTGACCTCGTTTCTCACCAATCCGTGATCGGCCCGCCGGCCCGCCCCGAGATGAACTGCTGGACGACGGGGTTCCGCGTCGTCTGGATCTCGGCCGGCGTCCCGACTTCGATGATCACGCCGTTGTAGAGCATGGCGATCCGGTCCGCCACCTTGTAGCAGCTCACCATGTCGTGCGTGATCACGACGGACGTCACGCACAGATCGCGCTTCATCTGGTTGATCAGGTCGTTGATGGAATCCGCCCGGATGGGATCGATGCCCGTGGACGGTTCGTCATAAAGGATGATCTGGGGCTTGTAGGCGATGGCCCGGGCCAGGCCGACGCGCTTCTTCATCCCGCCCGAAAGCTCGTAGGGCATCAGGCCCTCGACGCCCCGAAGGCCGACGCTGGCCAGGCTTTCCGAGACGATCTCCTCGATCTCCTTTTTGGTGTGCTTCGTGTAGCGCCTCAGCCCGAAGGCCACGTTTTCCCCCACGGTCAGCGAATCGAAAAGAGCCGCGCCCTGGAACAGCATCCCGAATTTCTTGAGGACCTCCGGGAGGGCGTTCTCCCGGAGCCCGGTGATTTCGACATCGTCGATGAAGATCTGGCCGCGATCCGGCTTGAGCATGCCGATGATGTGCTTGAGAAGGACGCTTTTGCCTGATCCGCTCTGGCCGATCACGACCATGGTCTCGCCTTCCCCGACCTCAAGATTGACGCCTTGAAGGACCTTTTTCGCCCCGAAGGATTTGTGGAGGTCGACGATCCGGATCATGGGGCCGTCACTTCGGCAGGGCCTTGCTGAGGAAGAAGTTCAGGATGAGGACGCAGATACTGCCCACGACGACGCTCCGGGTCGTCGCCCGGCCCACGCCCTCGGCCCCCCCCTCGGCCTTCATCCCCTGCCAGCAGCCGACGGTGGCGATGACGAAGCCGAAGACCAGGGCCTTGATGAGGCCGACGCAGACGTCCCAGAAATCGAAATAGAGCAGGGCGTTCCGGATATAGACGATCCGGTTGACCCCCATGCCCACGATGTTATAGAAGAAGCCGCAGAAGATGCCGATCATGTCCCCGTACAGGGTCAGGACAGGCACCATGATCACGGCCGCCAGGGTCCGGGGGACGACGAGGTAGCGGTTGGGGTTGGCGCCAAGGCTGGCCAGGGCGTCGATCTGCTCCGTGATCTTCATGGTCCCGATCTCGGCAGCTATGGAGGAACCCACCCGGCCGGCCACCATCAGGGCCACGAGCAGGGGGATGAGCTCTTTGCACAGGCCCACGGAGATGATCGGGCCGCTGTAGACCTCCGTCCCCGGCCCGACGTACTTGTGGAATCCGGAGTAGGTCTGGAGGCCGAACACCAGCCCGCCGAAGGCCGCGGTCAGGGAGACGACGGACATCGACTGCACGCCGATACTTTCGAGCTGCTGGAGGAAGATCCGGCCCTCGAACGGGCGGCGGAACGTATCGCGGATGGTCCGGGCCATGAGCACGGCGACTTCGCCCATCTGCTGGAGGAACGGGACCACGATGGGGATGCGGCGTCGGTGTCTCGCGGCCATTCGTCAAAACTCCGGCGTGTAGAGCTCCATGTCGGCGAACCGGGCGTACTCCCGGATGAAGGCCAGCTGGATGTTGCCGATCGGGCCGTTCCTCTGCTTGGCGATGCTGACCTCGGCGACGCCCTTGAGGCTCTCGTCGTCCGGGTGGTAGAACTCCGGCCGGTAGATGAAAATCACGACGTCGGCGTCCTGCTCGAGGGCCCCGGATTCGCGGAGGTCGGAGAGCTGGGGTCTGGGCTCGCGGCGCCCTTTCTCGGGAGCGCGGCTGAGCTGAGAGATGGCGACGACCGGTATCTGGATCTCCTTGGCCAGTTCCTTCAGCGACCGCGAGATGAACGACATCTCCTGGTTGCGGTTCTCGAATCGGCCCCCCGTCCGCATGAGCTGGATGTAGTCGACGAAGACAATGTCCAGGCGCTGTTCCATCTTGAGGCGCCGGCACTTGGCCTTCATCTCCATAACCGTCAGGGCCGGCGATTCGTCGATGAAGATGCGGGCCCGGGACAGGGCCTCGGCGGCGAGCTTCAGCTTCTCGAACTCACGGTCATTGATGAACCCGGTCCGGGTCCTCTTGATGTCGAGCTGCGCTTCGGCGCAGAGGAGCCGGATGACCAGCTGCTCCTTGGCCATCTCCATAGAGAAGAAGCCCACGGCTTTGTCCGTCTTGAGCCCGACGTGATGGGAGATGTTGAGCCCCAGGGCCGTTTTACCCATGGAGGGCCGCGCGGCCAGGATGACGAGTTCGGCCGGGTGGAAACCCGCCGTCAGGCCGTCGAGGTAGCGGAAGCCGCTCGGGACTCCGGTCACGGCCTCTTTGCGGTCGACCATGGTCTGGATCATGTCCATGGTCGGGCCCATGAGCGCGCTCATGGACTGGAAGCCCGGCTTGAGACGCTGCTCGGCGACCTCGACGATCGCCGCCTGGGCGGCGTTGAGAAGGTCATCGGCGTCCTCTTTCTGCTCGTAGCTCGCGGAAATGATATTGGCCGATGAGAGGATCAGGCGCCGGAGAAGCGCCTTCTCCTTGATGATCTGGGCGTAATATTCGACGTTGAGGCTCTTGGGAACCCCGTCGAGGAGTCCCGATATATAGGCGACGCCGCCGACTTCCTCCAGGATCCCCGCCCTTTGGACCTCTTCGGTCAGGGAGACGAGCTCGACCGGCAGGCCCTTATCGACGAGGATGATGATCTTTTCCAGGATCTTCCGGTTGGCGTCGCTGTAGAAATCCTCGGGCGAGATGGTGGACAGGACGACGTTCAGGTTCTCTTTCCGGACGAGGATCCCCCCCAGAACCGTCCGTTCGGCCTCCAGGCTGTGGGGCGGCGTCTTTTTCAGGAACATCAGGTCGAGTTCCATGGCCACCTCGGTTCAGCCAGGCTCACGCCGGGCGGCGCCGCGCCGGCCCGGCCGCCTGGTCTCAGGCTTTTTCTCCGCCCTTTTCCGCCTCGTCCTCCCCGGCCTCTTCCTTGACCACGACGATCCTCACGTCCGCCTTGTCCTCGTGATAAACCTTGACCGGGACCGTGAAGTTGCCGAGCCGCTTGATGGGCTCGTCCAGCTGGATTCTCTTCTTGTCGACCTCGAACCCCAGCTTGTCCAGGGCCTCCTTGACGTCGCCCGCGGACACGGAGCCGAAGATGACGTCCTTTTCACCGGCCCGCCGGGGGAAGGTCAGGGTGACCTGGCTCAGTTTCTGGATCGTGCCTTGGAACGACTCCCGCTCCTGTTCGACCTTTTTCTTCAGGGCCTGCCGCTCGATCTCGACCATTTTGAGGTTGCTCGCCGTGACCTCGATCGCCAATTTCCTGGGAACGAGGTAATTGCGGCCGAAGCCCGCGGCGACGTTCACGATATCGCCCTTCCGGCCCACCTTCTCCACATCGTGTTTCAGAATGACCTTCATGTTGCCTCCCGGTTCCGGCCCCGTCAATCCTCGACGTAAGGCAGAAGGGCCATGAGCCGCGCCCGCTTGACGGCCATCGACAGTTTCCGTTGATGGAAGGCGCACGTGCCGGTGATGCGGCGAGGGGAGATCTTGCCGCGGTCGGGGATGTATTTCTTCAGGATTTCCACGGCCTTGTAATCGATGCCCCGGACGTTCCGCTGGCAGAAACGGCAGAATTTCTTCTTGGGAGCGAAATACTTCCTGTAGGGGCCCCGTTCGCTGCGTTCGGGCCTGTCGGGCCTGTCTTCTCTCGCCATCTCACTTCTCCTCTTTGATTTCGGCCGCGGGACTCACCGCGGGGGCGGGGGACTGAGCCGGCGTCTCGGCGCTCGCCTCGGGGGTCCGCGGCGTCTCTTCGGCCGTTTTTTTCCTCTTCCGGCGGGCCTGGTCCCGGAGGTCTTTCTTGACCGTCAGGAACCGGATGACCGCGTCGGACTGCTTGAACCGGCGCTCGATCTCGGTCGAGATGTCCCCGGCCCCCTCATAGGTCAGGAAGACATACACCCCTTCGCTGAGCTTGCGGATGGTGTACGCCAGGCGCCGTTTCCCCCAGACATCCTGCCGGACCAGCCGCCCTTTTTTCTGGGCGACGATCGCGGCCATCTGCTGGATGAACTGCGTTGTCTCTTCTTCGGAGAGCGTGGGGGAGAGAACGAACCCCGTTTCGTACTGTCTCATCAAAGACTCCTTTTGGATTTTATAGCCCCTTCTCTTAAGGAAGGAACAAGGAGAGCGGCTCCTATTGTAAACGATTCCGGCGAATTTTCAAGAGACCCGGTTGCGCCGGTTGAACCGGGTCATGGTCCGGTCCACGCCGCCGTCCAGAATCATGTCCAGGGCCTCCTCGGCGTCGGCGAGGCTCGTCTCAAGAAGCGGGCGCTCGTCCCGGCCGAACGGCTCGAGGACGTAGTCCGCGGCGTCACGCCCCTCGGGCAGGGGGCCGATGCCGATCCGGATCCGGGGAAACTCCCTCGTGCGGATCAGGTCGACGACGGAGATCATGCCCTTGTGGGTCCCGGGGCTGCCCTTCTTGCGGACCCGGATTTCCCCCAGGGGGATGTCGAGGTCGTCATAAACGACGATCAACCGGTCCGGCGGGATTTCCCGCCCCGCCAGGATACCGCGGACGGAAACCCCGCTGCGGTTCATGAAAGTCTGCGGAAGCGCCAGAAGGACGTCCTCGCCCCCGTCCCCGCCCCGGACCACGGCCGTCTTGGCCTTGAAGGCCCGCCCGCGAAGCTCGACGCCGCGCGAACGGGCGAACCGCCGGACCAGCAAGAAACCGGCGTTATGGCGCGTGGCCGCGTAGTCTTCGCCCGGGTTACCCAGGCCCACGACCAGCCACAAGCCTTACTTCTCCTTCTTTTCCTTCTTTTCCTTCTTCTCCGCCTTCTCCGTCTTCTCCTCTTCCGCTCCCTCTTCCTTGGGGGCCCGTTCCTTCTTGATGACCTCGGGCTCCTTCCCTTCCTCGACGACCGCCTCTTCGGGCTTCTCGCCGGGGAACTCCTCTTCCTTGTGGGGCAGGGATATCAGGATGAGGACCGTGCCCGGGTCGGTGATGACCCGGATGCCCGCCGGGGGCGTTATGTTCTCCACCTTGAAGGACTGGTGGATATGAAGCTCGGAAATCTCGATGCCGATACTCTCGGGAATGTCGCGGGGCAGACACTCGACCTCGACCTCGCGCGTGACGAAGTCGATGAAGCCGCCCTCGGTCTTGACCCCGAACGGCTCGCCGCGGTGAACGACGGGCACCATGACCCGGATCGGTTTGTCCATGGAGATCCGGATGAGGTCCGCGTGGATGATTTCGTCGGTCGTGGGGTCGACCTGAAGTTCCTTGATCATGACGTCGGCGTCCTCGGTGTCGGTGGACACCTGGAAAATCGTGTTCTCGCGGGACTCGAGTTTCATGATCTGGAGGATGTCCTTCTTTTTCAAGACCAGGGGAGTGCTCGCCTTGCCCTCGCCGTAGAGGACGGCCGGGACGAACCCCTGCTGCCTCAGCCGGCGCGCCGCGTTTTTCCCCAGGCCCTCGCGTCTTTCGCTTTTCACAACGATGCTCATGTGTTTCTCCTCAGGCGAACAGGGAACTGACCGAGCTCCCCTCGTTGATCCTCCGGATGGCTTCGCCGAACAGCTCGGCGACGGAGAGGACGGAGAACATCCCGGAGTCGTTCGCCCGTTCCGTTAAAGGGATGGTATTGGTCACGAAAATGCGCTCCAGTTTGCATTTCTCGATCCGGTCCAGGGCCGGACCCGAAAGGACCGGGTGCGTACAGGCGGCGAAAACCCTCTGGGCCCCTTTTCTCGTCAGGGCCCCCACGCTGAGGGTCACGGTCCCGGCCGTGTCCACCATGTCGTCGAAGATCACGACGTTCTGGTTCCGGACCTCGCCGATGACGTGGAGGATCTGGGCCACGTTCGGGGACGGGCGCCGCTTGTCGATGATGGCCAGTTTGGCGTCCAGCCGTTTGGCGAAAACCCGGGCCCGGCCCACGCCGCCGGCGTCCGGGGAGACGATGGTCAGGTTGTCCAGCCCCAGGCTCCGGATATGGTTCGCGATGACCGGCGCCGCCTGGAGGTTGTCCACGGGGACGGAAAAGAAACCCTGGATCTGCGGCGAGTGGAGGTCCATGGCCAGGACGCGGTTGGCGCCGGCCTTCTCGATCAAGTCGGCGACGAGACGAGCGGAAATCGGGACGCGGGGCCTGTCCTTCCAGTCCTGCCGGGCGTAGGCGAAATAGGGGATGACCGCCGTGATGCGGCCGGCCGAGGCCCGTTTGAACGCGTCGATCATGACGAAGAGTTCCATGAGATGGAAGTTCGCGTCGGCGCAGCCGGATTGGATGACGAAGATGTCCTCGCCGCGGACGTTCTCGTCGATGTAAAAATGGATCTCCCCGTCGCTGAACCGGTCGAGCACGCACCGGCCGAGGTCGATCTGCAGGTACTTGACGATCTCTTTGGCCAAAGCCGAGTTTGAAGTGCCGGAGAATACTTTCATCGTTCCTTCCTCGTCCTATATCACTAGAACTGGGGCGGGAGGATTCGAACCTCCGAATGACGGAGCCAAAGTCCGTTGCCTTACCGCTTGGCTACACCCCAGCACCGACTTGCGTCCAATAGCCCTCCCGCGGCAGGGTCGTCGCCAGCCGGACGACGGACTGGCCGCGGAGCTGGTCGTGGGCCTCCCGGGCCTTGTCCCCATCGGAGAATAGGCCGAAAACCGCAGAGCCGGAGCCGGTCACCAGGGACAGCATCGCGCCGCGGTCCTGGAAAAACCTCTTGAATTCCTCAAGCTCGGGATATCGCCGGAGAATGACGAGTTCCAGGTCGTTTTCCAAAAGACCAAAGTCCCCGGTACCCAGGAAACGCATAATTTTACTGTCTTTGCCCTCTGAAGTCAAGAACGGCCCGAAGCCGGCGTAGATATCGGCTGTGAAGATCGGATACGGCGGGAAGACCAGGACGCAGGGGAGGGGCCGGAAATCGTCCAGCCGGGTCAGGGCTTCGCCTCGGGATTCCCCCAGGCAGAGTCCTCCGTGGAGGAAGTAGGGGACATCGGACCCGAGGCTCAAGGCCAGGTCGGCCAGGGCCTCCGGGCCCAGCCCGAGGGACCACAGCCTGTTTAGGGCATAAAGGGTGAGGGCGGCATCGGAGCTCCCCCCGCCAAGGCCTTTCCCCGGGGGGACGGCCTTGGCTACCCGGATCAGGACCCCGCTGGGCGTCCCCGTTCTCTCCTGGAGCAGCGCGGCGGCCCGGTAGACCAGGTTGCTCCGGTCCCAGGGGACGGAGGGATCGTCGCCTTCCAGGCGGATCCGACCGTCTGGGGAGGGCTCCAGTTCGATCGTGTCCGCCAGGTCGATCGACTGGAACAGGGTCCGGATTTCGTGGTAGCCGTCGGGCCGCCGCCGGACGACCTCGAGCCCGAGGTTAATTTTGGCGAACGCCCTAACGACCATCTCCCGCCATCTCCTGGATGTCTTCCCAGGACTTCCGGGTGAACGTTTTGAGGAAAGAGCTTTCGAAGGCCTCCGGCCTCGGGGACGGATTGAAACGCGCCGAGAGGACCTTGACCCGGCCCGATGTCCCGGGACGCAAAAAGAGGACCGTCCTGGGCACTCCGGCGCCCGGAAAGAATTCTCTGACCTCGAAGGAGAGGTCATGCCTCCGGCCCCGCACGACCCGGCCTTCGGCGTCCCTGCCGAGCGTCCAGCCGGCGGCGGGATCACCGCCGCGCTGTTCATCGCCGGCCGTCCACTGCCCGCTCAGAAGGGGGATGACCTCGTCCGGCCGCAAAGAAAACCCCAGCAACCGCGCCATGAGCGTCTCAGGTTTTTCCTCGGCATAGGCCTTTTTGGAGGGAACGACGAAATAGGCCTCGTCGCCCCTGAAGATCATGTAGTAGACGGTCCTTCCGAGGGGATCGAAGGCCTCGACGCGGCCGAGGTCCGGCCGCCGGAAAAGAAAGGCGAATTTTCCTTTGACGGCCGTCTCGGCGCCCTGGACCGAGGCCGAGCCGTAGCCCTCGACCGCTTCGACACCGGCGCGCGGCGGCACGAGGACGGACGGGCGACCCGCGCACGAGGCCATGATGCCGGCGAGGAGGAGAAGGCCGGCCGCGCGGCACGGGGCGGAGGAGGCGGGATCTCTATGCTTTTTCAAAGGCGTGCGCGGGGGACGGGGTGAAGCTTCAGTCCAGGCGGAACCCATAATCGTCGGTCTTCTTGCCGGGCGCTTTCTTTTCCGCGGCTTTTTTGTCCTGTCCGCCCCGGCTTGCCGTTTCGGGTTTTCTGTCGGGACCTTCGACGAGGTTGAACTTGTAGTCCGTCATTTTTTTCTTCAGCGCCCTCTTCCGCTTCAGGGGATAAAACGGGGACTTGACGCGCTTCCCGAAACAGGACATGTTCGGGTTCAGGATGAGCAGGAGGACAAAGGCCCCGAAGATGACCAAGATGGCATAGGCTCCCCAACTCATGGCGACGGTCCTCTTTCTGTCTCCTTTGACCTCGACTCGGGTCCGGCAGGGTCATTATAGCGCCCGCCCCCCCGGCAAGTCAACGCGCGCCTGGCCGCGGCAGGCCACGGCGGGTGGGCAAACCTGCCCCTGAAAAGGAGGGCGGAATCGGTTTTTTTATGCTGGACCGGAGGCCGGTTCCAAAACCTCAAACGTTGGTTTCGGGCTCGTCCTGAAACTTCGGGATCTTGGCCTTTTCTTTCTCTTTGCCGAGCGAGAAGCCCAGGAAGAACACCGAACCAAGCGTGAGGAGCGCCAGCAGGAATCTGAAGAAGCCTTTCATCTCAACCTTCCGCTCTCCTTTATATCAAAACCGCAAGAAAAGTCAATTTGCTTTTTGCGGGGGAGGTGGATATATTTGAAGAGGGACGCGGCCACCGAACGAGGACATCCATGACCAAAGCTAAATATCTAGCGATGGCGATGATCGTCTCGGCCGGGGTTGCGGCCGCCGCGGAGGACATCAAGCCGGCTTACGTGGCCGGCCAATTCTACGAAAAAGACCCGGCCCGGCTGGCCGCCCAAATTGAGCTTTTCCTCTCCAACGCCCGGCCGGCGGCTTCCTTCTCGGGAAATATCCGGGCCTTGATCGTGCCCCACGCCGGCCATGTCTATTCCGGCCAGACGGCCGCTTATGCTTATGCCCTCGTCCGGGGCAAGCCCATCGAAACCGTCGTCATCATCGGCCCCTCCCACCATTTCGGGTTCAACGGATGTTCGATTTATCCGGGGGACGGTTTCGCGACGCCGCTCGGCACGGCGCGCATCGATTCCGCCCTCGCGCGGGCGATCGGCAAGGCGGGCGGTTTCACGTACGTCCCCGAGGCCTACTTCGAGCCGGGGGCGGAGGTTCAGGAGCATTCGGTTGAGGTCCAGGTCCCCTTTATCCAGAAGGCCCTCCCCGGCGCCAAGATCGTCCCCATCATCATGGGCTATCAAACCAAGCCGACGATCCAGGCTTTGGCCTCGTCCCTGGAAAAAGCCTGCGCCGGGAAAAACGTCCTCGTCGTCGCGTCGACGGACCTCTCCCACTTCCTGCCCAAGGCCCGGGCCGCCGCGGTGGACGGCCAAACGATCTCGCTCATCCAGTCGGCCAAGACCGAATCGCTGCTCCGGAAAATCGAGGCCGGCGAGAACATCATGTGCGGCGGAGGCCCCGTCGTAGCCGCCCTTCTCTATGCCGAGAAGACGGGCCCCACCCGGGTCGAAGTCCTCAAGCATTCGGACTCTTCCGATTCCGGCGGACCGGCGGACCAGGTCGTCGGATACGTGGCCGCGGCGGTCGTCTCCGCGAAGGAACGGCCGCCGGAGGAGTTCACGCTCACGGCGGACGAGCGCGGCGAGCTCCTGCGCCTGGCGCGGTCTGCGGTCACCGAATACGTGGCCCGTCAGGCGGTCATCGCCGACCCGACGGAGAACCCTAAGCTCCTCTCGGCCAAGGGCGTCTTCGTGACGCTCAAGAAGCGCGGCGAGCTTCGGGGCTGTATCGGTTTTATCGAACCCGTGGCCCCCCTTTCCAAGGCCGTCATCCGGGCCGCGATCTATGCGGCCACCGAAGACCCGCGCTTTCCCCCAGTCGGGCCCGGCGAGCTCAAGGACCTGACCTTCGAGCTTTCCGTCCTCACGCCGCCGAAGGAGATCACGAATTGCGCCCTTGTCGAGGTCGGCCGGCACGGGATCGTAATCTCCCGGGGCGGACAAAAGGGCGTCCTCCTTCCCCAGGTCCCCGTGGAGAACGGCTGGGACCGGGAAACGTATCTTCAGGAAGGGTGCCTCAAGGCCGGCCTCCCGCCCGACGCCTGGCAGAAGGGGGCCAAAGTGTGCGTCTTCGAGGCCATCGTCTTCCACGAATAAGCGCGGTATTTCACGCCGTTCCCAAGATCATCAGGGTCGGACGGGTCCTGTCACGGTGCGTCATCGGAAAGGGCCTCGGGGATGGCCTCCACTCCAGAGTGCGTCTTGCGCTAAGCCGCACATGACGTTCCGGCCATACCCCCTTCGGCCCTTTCCAAGCCAGGGCGGAGGGAAAATTGTGCCCATCTTGAACCACCACTCCTCACACTCGGAGAATTCCTGATACCAAGCAGCATTCGAGTGTGAGGGCCGGAGGGAAGCCGCCCCCTGGACCCCCCAGCGCTCTCGCGCAATCCCCTTCCGCCTCGGGCGGGCGGGGACTGGCACCGGGCCACCCGTCAATTACCTTAATGCGGCCCTCGACCACGACCTCGATCTGTTAGGGAACCGATCCTTCTGATATAATAGATAATTAAACGACGGCTTTGCTCGCGGAGAAGATGACCGACAATGCCCATATACGAATATAGATGCACGCAGTGCCACTCCACAGTCGAGGTGCTGCAAAAGGCCAAAGACAAGCCGCCCCAAAAGTGCCCGAAATGCGGCGGCTCGCTGGTAAAACTCATCTCTTCGTCGGCCATCCAGTTCAAGGGAAACGGCTGGTACATTACGGATTACGCCAAGAAGAACTCCCCGTCTCCGGACGGCAAGCCTGCCGAGAAACCTGACAGGAAGCCGGATGCGACCCAGGAAAAGAAAGACCCGCCCAAGCCGACGCCGTCCTCGTCCGACTGAAGCTCCATGGGCTGACAGCCGGGGGGCCTATTGGCTTGAACCCCCCGCAGTCATCAAGAGGCTGCCGAGGGCGGCCTCTTGATGGCGTCCGTGGGATCCAGCGAACGGGATTGACTCAGCCCGCCCCCCCCCGCTTTTGACACGCCCGGAAGCCCCGGGATAGAATGGCCCCGTGAAGGAAAAGAGGGTGGTCTTCCTCGACAGGGACGGCACGCTCAACCGGGACGTCGGCTATCCCGGCCACTGGAGCCAGATCCACATCTATCCGTACGCGTTTGACGCCGTCCGCAGAATCCGGGAGGCCGGCCTGGCGGCGGTCGTCATCACGAACCAGTCGGGCATCGGGCGCGGGTTCTTCAACGAAGACGAGCTGGCCGCCCTTCACACGCGCTTCGCCGCGGCCTTCAAAAAACGTCGGGCCCGCCTGGACGGGTTCTTCTATTGCCCCCATTTTTCCGCCGCCGTCCCCGCCGCCGGGGAAAGCGACTGCTCCTGTCGCAAGCCGAGCCCCGCGCTGGGATTGCGGGCCGCGGCCGAGCTCGGCCTGGATCTCCAAGGATCCTACATGGTCGGGGACAAAGCAGCCGACGTCCTCTTCGGCCTCAACGTCGGAGCCTTGCCCGTCCTCGTCCTCACGGGATACGGGAGGCAGTCTTCGCGGGAGCTCGAGGCCGCCGGCATCCGCCCTGCCCACGTGGCGGAAAACCTCGCGGCCGCGGCCGATTGGATCTGCGGGCGTGAACGCCGGGCCCCGCCCGGGCCCGGCCATCCTCGCGGGAGGGGCGGCTTCGGCCATGCTCCGGTTTGACGATATTCTCGAAAAGGTCTCCTCCTACATCAGCGAGAAGGAGGCTCTGGTCCTTAAGAAGGCGTACGTCTTCGCGGCCAGGGCCCACAAGGGGCAGGTCCGGCGCTCCGGCGAGCCCTACCTGAGCCATCCGCTTGAAGTCACCAACATTCTCGCGGACATACGCCTCGACAAGACGACGCTGGTCGCCGCCCTCCTCCACGACGTCCTGGAGGACACGGAGGTCACGGCGGCCGAGATCCGGGAAAATTTCGGAAAGGACGTCGCCGACCTCGTGGCGGGCGTCACCAAGATCAGCCGCGTCCACGAGACGTCGCCCGAAGCCCGGCGGGCCGAGACCATCCGCAAGATCATCCTGGCCATGACCGACGACATCCGGGTCATCTTCATCAAGCTGGCCGACCGGATCCACAACCTGCAGACCCTCCAGTTCCTCGGTGCGGAGAAACAGCGGCAGGTGGCGCGGGAAACCCTCGACATCTATGCCCCGATCGCCAATCGCCTCGGCATGGGCCGGATCCGGGCCGAGCTCGAGGACCTCTCCTTCCGTTATGTCGAGCCCGAGGGCTTCGCCAAGGTCGACGACCTCCTGGGGCCCCAGAAAAAAAGGGCCGACATAGACCTTCGCGAAATGAAAAAGACCCTCGAAGGCCTCATGAAGAAGAACCGCCTCCCGGCCGAAATCTTCTCGCGCCTCAAGAGGCCCTACAGCATCTGGACCAAGATGAAGAAGCGCGACGTCCGCTTCGACCAGGTCTATGATTTCCTGGCCCTGCGCCTGATCACGGATTCCATCAAAAACTGCTACGCGGCCCTGGGCATCATTCATCAGCGCTGGCCCCACCTGCCGCAGAGGTTCCGGGATTTCATCGCCATGCCCAAGCCCAACCTGTACCAGTCCCTCCACACCACGGTGATCACCGAAGGCCGCAAGATGTTCGAGGTCCAGATCCGGACCCGCGAGATGCACGACCTCGCCGAAAACGGGATCGCCGCCCACTGGCGTTACAAGGAGGAGGCGCCCCGGACTCTGATGAAGGAAGACCGGCGCCTGCATTGGCTCCGGGAGATGGTCGCGCTTTACCAGGAGGAAAAAAACCCGCAGGAGTTCCTGCGGAGCCTGAAGGCCAACCTCGTCCCCGAGGAGGTCTACGTCTTCACGCCCAAGGGAAAGGTCATCGACCTCCCGGCGGGAGCGACGGCCCTCGATTTCGCTTTCAAGATCCATACCGAAGTCGGGCTTCACGCCTCGGGCGCCAAGATCAACGGGACGCCGGCGACGCTCAAGACGACGCTCAAGACCGGCGACATCGTCGAAATCCTCACCGCGGCGGAACGGACCCCGACGCGGGGCCTCCTCGGCGCCGCCACGACACCCGGGGCCCGCCAGCAACTCAAGCGCTGGCTCAACCTCAAGAGCCGGACGACGAGCACCGGGCTGGGAAAAAAGCTCTGGGAGAAAGAGGTCCGCCGATACGACATCCCGGCCGAGTGGCGGAGGGAGGCCGAACTCGTTCCGAAGCTGGGCGAGGTCCTGGGGATAAGGATCGGGAGCCTCGACGAATTTTTCCGGCAGGCCGGGCTGGGGAAGATCGTCATCGACAAAAAGCTCATCCGCGAAGTGTTCCCTGCCGGCCGGCGAGCGGCCCCCGGCGAAACGCGCCTCGAAAAGACAACCCGCCGGCCCGTCCGGAAACCGGGCTCGACCATTCTGATCAAGTCCCTCGACGACCCGGCGATCCGCCTGGCAAAATGCTGCTCGCCGGTCAAGGGGGAGCCCGTCGTCGGCTATATCACAGCGGGGAAAGGCATCACGGTCCATTCCCTGCGCTGTCCGCTGGTCACCAGGGAAATCCTCGACGGCCAGCGGCTGGTCGACGTGTCCTGGGACCCGGCCCTCGCCGGGACTTTCAAGGCCAGGCTGCTCGTCAAGTCGCAAGACTCTCCGGGCGTCCTGGCCAAGGTAGCCACGGCCATCGCCCGGCTCGAGGGGAATATCGCCAAGGCGGACGTGGCCACGTTCTCGAGCCAGAAAGCCCAGATCAGCCTGGAGGTCCGCATCCGGGACCTCCGCCATCTCGAAGAGATATCGAGGCGGATCGGGGCCTTGAAGGAAGTGGTGTCGGTCGAAAGGACCTGAAGGCTACGCGGACTTGGTCACTTTGCCCGAGCGGAGACATCTCGTGCACACCCAGATCTGCCGGACGCCCTTGGGGGTCTGGGCTTTGACGTGCTGGAGATTGGGCTTCCATTTCCTGGGCGAAGATTTATGGGAGTGGCTGACGTTATGCCCGAAGACGGGCCCTTTTTGGCAGATTTCACAAACTTTCGGCATGGTCGTTGCTCTTTCGCTCCGGACTGAAGCTGAGTTTATACCATAAAACCGTCCGGAAGGCAAATTCCGGCGCTTGACGGGCAGCCCCTCAGGGGGTACCCTGTTGCCGTCGGCTTCCATGGCGAGGAAAAGCGCTCTCGTTCCGGCCCTGATTTTGATGGCGGTCGGCCTCTGCGGCTGCCGGTCGCCGGCCGGGCGGGGTGATATCCGGCTGGGAGTTTCCGCGTCGCAGAACGATCTGTGGGACGAAGCGATCGCTCGTTGGATAAAAGTCCTGGCCGAGGACGGCTCCTCGGCCGCCGCCCATAACAATCTCGCCGTCGCCTACGAAAAGAAAGGCCTCCGGGAGGAGGCCCGGAAGGAGTACGAGTCCGCTTTGAGGCTCGGCCCCGCGGATCCCTTCGTCGACGACAATTTCAAACGGTTCATGAGGAGCCCGGAAGCCCCGGCGGCGGAGGGCGCTCCGGGACGACATCCGGTCCAAAGAATTACGATCGACATCCCTCCGACCTCTCCGGTGGGCATAGAGCGCTACCGGGAATTCGTCGTGACGGAGTTCGCGGAGGCGGCCCCGGTTCCGGACCTCAACCTCGGGCGAACGTTTTCCGAGTACCTCGAAACCGAGCTCCGCCGGGTTTTCAAGGGCACGGTCTCCCGCAGTGACCTGGCGCCGTCTCAAAAAGACGCCCCGGGCGGCCTCAAGGACGCCGTTGTCCTCGCCGGAACCGTGGGGCTCGTCCGGGAGCCGCAGAAAGCGCTGCGTCAGCCCGGTATTCCCGCCGACGGTCCATTCAACCTTGAAAACCGGGTCTTCGCCGAACGGACACGCTTCGTTCTGACGTTCGGCTACCTCCTTGTGGACGCCGCGACCGGCCGGTCCATTCAGAAGGGCGACTTCAAGGAGACCAGGATCTTCCCGGACGTCCAGCAAACCTCCGAGTTCGCCCTGTTCGATTTCCTCCCGGCCGTCAAGGCCAAGCTCGTCGCGGCCATCTTCGGTAAGCGCTCCGTCGAGGAGAGGTACCTTCTCCTCCGCTGATCCGGAGCCGTGTCCGGGGCCCCGGGCCGAGCCGGCTGCGCGGCATAATTTGCCCGTTTTCCGAGTCCCCGGCCCTTTCTGGACAAGACCGGAATCGGCCCGGCCCGGCGGTTCGGCCGGTCCGGCCAGCGGGCCGTTTTCCCCCTAAAAAAAAGCTTGAAATCAGGGGGGTGAAGTGCTATCATGACCAAGCCTTTCCCGATCCCATCAGCGCCGGGTCAGGCTTTTCCACAGATGTGGAAAAATCTGTGGAAAAGTTGATGGCACCCATGGAACCTGAAGAAAAACAAAATCCTTGGTATCAAATCCTACGGGTCGTCGAAACCAGGATCGACCCCAACAGTTTCGAGACCTGGTTCGAGCCGACGAGCTTCATCGGGCAGGACCAGGAGTGCCTGTATATCAAAGTCCCCAATTCCTATTTCCGCGATTGGCTGTCTTTTCATTATTCGAACCTCATCAACGACTGTTCCAAGGAGCTCTTCAAGAAAACGCTCGATGTCCGCTACATTTATGAGGACACCCCGTCGGCCTTCATGCGCCGGTCTCCCGACGACCGCAAAACGAAACAGGGACTGGCCATCAACCCGAACCTCAACCCGAATTACACGTTTGAAAACTTCGTCGTCGGCAGCTCCAATCAGTTCGCCCAGGCCGCGGCCTTGGCCGTCGCCAAGAATCCGGCCAAATCCTATAATCCCTTTTACGTCTATGGCGGGGCCGGCCTCGGCAAGACCCATCTCATGAACGCCATCGGCCATTACTCGCTCGAGCACAACCACCGGCTGAAGATCCTCTACGTGACGACCGAGAAGTTCATGAACGACCTCGTCAACCACCTGCAGTACGGAAAAATCCTCGAATTTCGCGAGAAATACCGCAGCGTGGACGTCCTTCTCATGGACGATGTCCACTATCTCTCCGGCCGCGAAAGGACCAAGGAGGAATTTTTCCACACCTTCAACCACCTTTATGACAGCCAGAAGCAGATCGTCATTTCGAGCGACTGCCCCCCGAAAGAGATTCCCCACCTTGAGGACCGTTTCCGCTCGCGCTTCGAATGGGGGCTCATCGCCGATCTCAAGCCGCCGGACATCGAGACACGCATCGCCATCCTCAAGAAAAAGGCCGAGGCCGAGGCCGTTTCGCTCACCGAGCCCGTGGCCCTCTATATCGCGGATAAGGTTCAGACCAATATCCGGGAACTCGAAGGCTACCTCCGCCGCGTTATCGCCTTCGCCTCCCTCAAGGGCGAAAAAATCGACCTTGACCTGACCAAGGAAGCGCTCAAAGGCCTCCTCGATTCCTCGACGACGATCATCACTGTGGAAAAAATCCAGAAACTCATCTGCCATAAATTCAAAATCAAGGGTTCCCAGCTCAAGAGCAAAAACAACTCCCCAAAGATCGCCTTCCCCCGTCAGATCGCGATGTATCTCGCCAAGGAAATGACGAAATCTTCTTTGCCCGCTATCGGCAAAAAATTCGGTGGAAAACACCATACGACCGTCATCCATTCCATCCGCAAAATCGACAAGCTCCGGGCCGACGATCCCGAATTCAACAAAGAAATCAACAACCTCATGGCTCTCCTTCAATGAATACCGTCAACACGTTGCACCCGTTATGCACATTTCCACAGAACTTTATTATTTCTTTTCTTGATTTTATATGTCTTTATAAAAAGAATATAACTAGAAGAATGACCGATTGCGGAAAGGTGACGACATGAAATTTTCACTCCCGAAAGACGTCCTGCTGGACGAACTTCAAATCCTCCAGGGGATCGTGGAAAAAAGAAACACGATGCCCATCCTGGCCAACATCCTGATGAACGTCTCGGAATCGGAGGTCGAGCTGACCGGGACGGACCTTGAAGTCGGGTTGAGAACCCACTTCCCGGCGACGATCGCGAAGCCCGGGGCGATCACGGTGAACGGGAAAAAAATCTTCGAGATCGTCAAGTCCCTTCCCGAGGGGCAGACGGTCACCATTGAGCAGAAGGGCGAAACGGTCGAGATTACGGCTGGGGAGAGCGAATTCAAAGTCCTCTGCATGCCGAAGGACGATTATCCTCAGGTGCCGGAGGCGAACTTCGAGAAAAAAATCGAGCTTCCGCTTCACGATTTCAAGGCGATGATCGACAGGGTTTATTACGCAATCACGCAGGAGCAGAGATACTACCTGAACGGCGCCCTCTTGTCGCTGAAGAACAAGCACATGGAGCTCGTAAGCACGGACGGGCACCGGCTGTCTTACACGGCCAAGCCGGAAGACGGCATTAAGCTCGAGAAGGACATCAGCGTGATCGTAGCCAAAAAAACCCTGAGCGAGCTCAGGAAGTTCGAGGAGGAGACGGTCCAGTTCGACCTGGACGACAACAACCTCTTTTTCAAGGTGGGGGCGCGGACCTTGATTTCCAGGATCATCGAAAGCAAATTCCCGAATTACCTGGCCGTCATCCCCAAGGACAACCCCAACACCCTGTCGATCAGCCGCGAGGAGCTGGCCGGCGCGATCCGGCGGGTTTCGCTCCTGTCGGCGGAGCGCTCGAAGGGGATCAAGTTTTATCTCGAGAAGAACAGGATGAAGCTCTTCTCTTCGAACCCCGAGATCGGCGAGGCCAGGGACAAGCTCGCCGTCGAGTACAAGGGGCAGGACCTCGAGATCGGCTTCAATTCCCAATACCTGCTGGACTTCCTGACGGCGGGCTCGTCCGAAAAGGTCACCTTCGAGATCAAGGACGAGAACAGCGCCGTTCTTCTCAAGCCCGAGGCCGAGGAGAGCATTAAGAACATCTATGTTTTGATGCCGATGAAGATCTAAGCCGGCGGCGGGCGAACCCGGCCAGATACACGGCGATTTCTCTCGTTGCTTTCCGGACCGAGGGGCGGAGAGGCGCGCCCGGCGCGAAACTCTCCGGCTCCATTCCTAAGATCACAACACGGCAGGCGGCCGTCTTCTCTAGGTAGGCGGCCAGCGTCGAGAGCGGCGTCCTGTGCGTGGAAACCCCGTCGTCGGGGATCGCGGCCGCGTCGACCTGAAACACCGTGCCGGGCTTGAAACCGGCGCCCGCGGCGTCGACGACCAGGACGTGGGACGGTCCGAAAGCCCGGATGGCGCCGGTGAAATTCTCCGGGGCTTCGCCGGCCACAAAAACCTTCAGGCGGGGGCAGGGCGTGGCGGCGAGAAGCTCGGCCAGCCTCTCAGCCGCCCGGACACCGGCGCCGTCATCCCCCTTGGACACGTTCCCAACCCCAAGAACGGCCAGCTTCTCCGGCCGGCCCAATTCCCGGGCAAGTCGTGCCTTCCATGCGGGCCGCTTGCTCATCGGCCCTCATTATACAGGAAAAAGGCAGAGTCTCCTCCGGGCAGCTTATCAATAGGGTCCTGTCGCGGCCCATCCCCGTCCGGCAGGGAGCAAACTCTGGGGAGCGACCTACAGAAGCACGGCGGAGCTACTCGGAGCCGTGCTTCTGGTAAATATCTGGGAAAATAAAAACCATTCCCGCTTCGGCTCGCGAGGCTGCGGGGGCCGGGGGCCTCTATGCCGCGCCACCCTTCCACGATTCTGGCCAGAGACAATCTATTTAAATAGAAAAGCGGAGAAGTGCCCAGGTGCGCGAAGAGGGGCTGAGGGGAATGGCCGAAACGTCATGCGCGGTTTAGCCCGAGAATCGCGCCCTTGGTGGGAAGTTCCAGGGGGAACCGCCAAAACTTGTTTGAGCTTGGCGTAGCGCACGCCAAGCGAGTTGTTTTGGCGCCGAGAAGGGCGTGATTCTCGCGGCGTGAAAAACCGCGCTCTGGAGTGGAGGCCAACCCCTCAGCCCCTGAGCTGCGAGCCACCGGGTCAGGACCCGTCGACCTTTGAAGCTTCACGCCTTGGGAGCGGCTTCGGGAGACGCGTCGGGCTTCGGGGCGGCCGCCTTGGGCTTGACGACGGCCCGGACATAGACCCATTCCTTCTTCAGATCATGCCGGTCGAAGTCCGCGAGCTCGAAAAGGGAATCGATGTCCATGGCCTTCGGCGATGTCGGGCACGACTCGACGCACTGGGCGCAGTGAACGCAGCGGTCGTTGTGGATGACCATCCGGAACCGTTTCTCCGCCTCGTTGACGGAAGTAATCTCGATGGCCTCGGCCGGGCAGTCCCGCTCGCAGGCCCGGCAGACGATGCAGAGCTCGGGGTGAAGAAATGGCGTCCCCCGGAAGTCCTTCGGGACTTCGAGTTTCTTGAAGGGGTAGTCGACGGTGGCGGTTTTTTTGAATAAGCTGCGAACGAGTTCGGGAAAGAATACCGCTATTTTCATTTCAGGAACCCCTTCAGGAGGATGACGACGAGGAGTTGAAGGACGGCCAGCGGGGCCAGGTATTTCCAGGCGAAAGAGACGACCTGGTCGACGCGGATCCGGGAGGTCAGGGCGCGGAGAAGGGCCAGGAGGAAGATTACGAACAGGGTCTTGATGACGAACGACACGAATCCAAGGAGCGCGCCGCCCGGGAACCCGCCCAGAAAAACAGCGGCCAGGAGCCCGCTCGAGACGACAAGCTCGACATCCATCATCAGGCGAAAGAGGGCCAGCTTCTTCCCGGAGTACTCGGTGAAGGTCCCGCCGACGATTTCCGTTTCGGCATGCGGGATGTCGAACGGCGTGCGCTCCAGCTTGGCCTGGACGGCGATGACCGCGATGACGAAACCGAGGAGGTTGGGCAGGACGAGGAGGGGCTTTCTCTGGTAGAAGGCCGCGATCTCCGCCAGCCGCCAGGAATTGGCCAGGATGGCCGGGCTCAGGACGGCCAGGAAAAGCGGGACTTCATAGCCGAAGAGCATGGTCAGGACGCGGGAACCACCGATCGTCGAGAAGAGGTTGGTTGACGCCCAGGCGGCCAGGAACAGGATCAGGGTCGGGAGGCTGAGAAGATAGAGGATGACGATTATGTCTCCGGAGAACGACGTCGGCCCGGCCCCTGCCAGGTCGAAGTTCCAGACCGGCAGGAGCAGCCCCGCCGTGAAGACGACAGCCAGGCCGAAGATCGGCAGGAGCGTGAAGAGGCGCTTGTCCGCGGCGTCGGGCACCACGTCCTCTTTGGCCAGGAGCTTGACGAAATCCGCGATCGGCTGGAGAAGCCCGAAGCGGCCGGTATGGGTCGGACCCATCCGGTTCTGGAGCCTGGCGTAGACCTTCCGGTCGAACCACTCGCAGAAGGTGGAGTAAAGAAAAAGGAACAGGAGTCCCGGGTAGACGACGAGATAGAGGAGTGTTCTCAAAACGGCCATACCGCATTCCTTTTCGGGGGGGCGTTCTTGTGACGGTCGATCGCCTGCTGGCGCAGCTCGCCCAGCCGGACGACCGTTTCTTCGCCGTTTCGGATATTGACCAGGCTGACGGTCCGTTCCGCGCAGCAGATGCAGGGGTCGATCGCGGCGAAGATCAGCGGGATATCGGCGATAAACCCGTTTTTGAGCATTTCGACCGTGGCCGGGTAGTTGGCGAGGGTGGGGGCCCGCACCTTGAGCCGCTCGGGCTTGTCGGACCCGTTGGATTTGATGTAATGGATGTTCTCGCCGCGGGGGGCCTCGTAGCGGGCCACGGCCTCGTTGGGCTTGGCCTTGCGGGGCGCCTTGACGGCGATGTCCCCGGGCGGGAGCTTCCAGAGGATCTGCTCGCAGATCTTGTAGGATTCCATGAGCTCCTTGACGCGCACGACGACGCGGCCCAGCACGTCGCAGGAATCCGCGGTGCCGACCTCGAAATCCAGTTCGTCGTAAACGGCGTAGGGGTCATCCTTGCGGACGTCGCGCGTGATGCCCGAGGCGCGGGCCGTGGGCCCGACGGCGCACAGGCTGACGGCCTGTTCCTTGGTCAGGCGGCCGACGCCGGCCAGTCGGCCGACGAAGCTCGGCTCGTTGGCTCCGATGTGGAAGTAGTATGCGCTCCGTTTCCTCAACGTGACGATGCCCTCCAGGATCTTGGCCTTCTGGCCGTCGTCGATGTCCCGGCGGACACCCCCGATGGTGTTCATGGCGTAATGAACGCGGTTCCCGGAGATGAGCTCCAGAAGGTCCATGACGACCTCCCGGTCGCGCCACGTGTACATGAAGAACGAATCGAATCCGGCTTCGTGGCCCGCGACACCCAGCCAGAGGAGGTGGCTGTGGATGCGCTCGAGCTCGGAGACGAGGTAGCGGATGGACATCCCCCTCTTGGGCGGGACGAGCTCCATGAGCCTCTCCACGCCCTGGACATAGCAGCTGGTGTGGGAGTGCGAGCAGATGCCGCAGATGCGCTCCGTCAGGTAGATATTCTGGATCCAGGTCTTTTCCTCGGCCAGTTTCTCCAGGCCGCGGTGGTTATAGCCGAGGCGGATATCGGCGTCCCGGATGACTTCGCCCTCGACGGTCATCCGCAGGCTGATCGGCTCCTTGAGGGCCGGATGCTGGGGGCCGATGGGGATTTGGAACTTCATGACTTGCCTCCCGGGATGATCTCCTGCGGCCGCTCGAATTTCCAGTCCTTCCGCAGCGGGTAGTTCCCGGCCGGCCAGTCGTCCGGGACGACGAGCGGGCGTGGGTCCGGGATGTGCTCGATGACCATGCCGAACATGTCCTGCAGCTCCCGCTCGTAGAGGACGGCGCCGGGGATGACCGGCGTGACGCTTTCGATGCGCGGCGCGGCCTTCAGGATCTCGGTCCGGAGGTTGATGTTGGCCGCCGGGCTGGCGAAATGGTAGAGGATCTCGAACGTTTCGCCCTTGTCCAGCCCGCTGATAGTGGCCAGGTAACGGCAGTCGAATCCGTCCCGGAGTATGGTCGCGGCCGCGACGAGGTCGACAGCGGCGATCCTGACGAAAATCCGGCGGCGGTCGGGGTTCGTGACCTCGAGGGCCTTCGCCCCCAGGGCCTGCTTGATGTTTTCGGTGAGTTCGACGTCGGTCATGGCGGGTCCTCGAAACCTAGAGTTTTCCCAGGAGTTTCACGACGGCGTCCAGAATGGCGTCCGGCCGGGCCGGGCAGCCGGGCACGTAGACGTTCACCGGGATCACCTGGTCGATCCCTCCGAGAACATTATACGCCCCGCGATAAACGCACCCGGACATGGCGCAGGCGCCGACGGCGATGACGAACTTGGGGTCCGGAACCTGGTCGTAGATGCGGATGATCCGGTCCTTGATCTGGCGGGTGACCGGGCCGGTGGCGACGATGACGTCGGCGTGGCGCGGCGTCGCCTTAAGGAGGACGCCGAAGCGCTCGACGTCGAACCGGGGCGTCAGGGCGGCGATGACCTCGATGTCGCAGGCGTTGCAGGCGCCGGAATTAAGATGGAGGATCCAGGGCGATTTGATCCTCGACCAGCGAACCAGCTTGTTCAGCATGTTAGCTCCTTGTGACCAGCGCCATGATGGACAGGAAGATCATGAGGAGGTAGAAGATGGCGAAGAAGATGACCTTGCCCGACGGGACGGTGGCGATGACGAGCGTGGCGACGTGCATGATGGTGAAAAACAGGGCGATGAAAAAAAAGAGCCGATAGCCGAACTGGATCTTGACGCCCGGGATGTCCTCGCCGCAGGCGTAGGTCGCGAGCTTGCCGCCGACCCTGGTCAGCTTGGGGCCCATCTTCCCGCCGAGGCCGTAGATGAGGAACGCGGCCGCGAGAAAAATAAAAAAGGCGACGGGCGGGGAGAGGAGGATCTCAATTCCCTTCATGGCTTACCCTTTCAGCTTGGCCAGCTTGCGGACGTCCAGGCTCTTCGTGTGGCGATAGATGTTGATGATGATGGCCAGGGCCGTGGCGACCAGGCTGACCTCGATGACGATGAAGGTGACGACGAGGGCCTGGGCCACCAGGACGTTGTTCTTGGCGAAGCCGGTGGCGAGGAGCAACAGGCTTACGCCCTTGGCGACGACCTCGATCGCGATGAACAGCTTGATCAGGTTCCGCTTGGCCAGGAGGCCGTAAAGCCCGGCGAAGACGAGGGCGGCCGAGAAAAACAGGTACAGATACCATGTGTTAGTCATGTTTGTCTCTCTTCCGGAACAGGGCCAGGACCGAGAACACGCCCGCCAGGATGACCGCGATCTGGCCGACCAGGTCGAGGGTCCTCCCTTTCCAGAGGACGTCTCCGAAGGCACCGGATTCGGGGGAGGAGGGAAGGGCCGGGATTTTCTGGAGGAGGCCCTTCATGACCAGCGCGTCGATGATGATGAACACGACGAAGAAGAGCGGGAAGGCCAGATTCACGAGTTTGGACTCCCGGATCTCCTCGCCTTTGTTCGTCAGGGCGATGGTCAGGATGAAGAGGACCGTGATCAGCCCGGCGACGACGGAGATCTCGAAGACGCCCGCATAGGAGGCGTTCATCCGGAAGAAAATAATTCCCAGGAGCAGGCTGGCCACGGCCAGGGAAACGGCCGCCTTGAGCAGGTCCTTGACGAGGATCGCCAGGACCGAGAAGAGAACCAAGCCGACGAGGAGCGATGTTTGGACAATCATTGTCTATAATCCCCACGAACGGATCACGGCCTGGACCCCTTCCGCCAGCACGCCGGCGGCGGGCTGAATCCAGGATTTTATGGTCAGGGAGAACAGGACGCCGATCGCGACGCAGAGGGCGGCCAGGATGACGGTCGAGGCCGTCATCCAAAACGGCGCCTCCTTGACGGCGGCCCATTTCTCGTTGAGGTTCCCGAAAAACGCCTTGCGCTGGATGAGGAGGTAATACCAGAGGGTCAGGACCGAGGCCAGGACCGCGATCAGGGCGAAGACCGGATGCCCGGCCTGGATGAGGGCTATGATAATCAGGAGCTTGGACCAGAACCCGTTGAGCGGGGGCACGCCGGCGATCGACAGCGAACCGATGAGATTCGTGGCCGCCGTGAACGGCATGCGCTTGGCCAGGCCGCCCATCTCGTCGAGGTCGCGCGTGCCGGTGGCCTGCTGGATGGAACCCGAGGTCAAGAAGAGGAGCCCCTTGGCCAGGGCGTGGTTGAACAGGTGAAAGAGGCCGCCGGCGATGCCGAGCGGCGTCCCCAGCCCGATCCCCAGCACGATGTAGCCGACCTGGCTGATCGAGGAGTAGGCGAGCATTCGCTTGATGTCTTTCTGGCCCAGGGCCAGGAAGGCCGCGCCGACCAGGGACACGGTGCCGAGAATCATCAAGACCGAGGACAGGGCCGGCGTCAGGCCGAACACGTTGAGGAAGATCCGGGTGAGCGCGTAAACGCCCGAGACCTTGATCAGAAGGCCCGACAGAACCGCCGAGATCGGGGCCGGGGCCGAAGGATGGGCATCCGGAAGCCAGGCATGAAACGGGATGAGGGCCGCTTTCAGCCCGAACCCCATGATGAACAGGGCCGCGCAGATCCCGACGACCGGCCCCGCGTCCAGCCCCTGGAGGGCCCGGGCCACGGCCGGCAGGCTCAGGCTTCCGGTCATGCCGAAGATGACGGCGATGCTGATGAGGATGAAGGCGGACGCCACGACGGAGAGCATGAGGTACTTGAAGGCCGCCTCGAGTTCGTCGTGGCCCAGGCCGAAGGCGACCAGAGAGTAAGACGCGACGGCGGCCACCTCGAGAAAGATGTAGATATTGAACAGGTCCGTCGCGAGGACGAGCCCGTTCATGCCTGCGATCATGATCAGGAGCAGGGCGTAGTAATTGGCCTTGGCCCCGTAATGCTCCATGTAGTCCACGGAATAGAGGGTCACGCACAACCCGACGAGCGAGATGGCCATGAGCATGAGCAGGCTGAACCCGTCGAGGGCCAGGCGAAGGTTCACGGACTCCCCGAGCCAGGTCATCTGCTGGAGGACGGGCCCGCCGGCGATGAGCGGCCGCCCCGCGGCCACGGCGTAGACGAGCAGAAAGAGAAGGGCCGCGTTGGCCAGCAGGTCAGGCAGAACCCTTCGGGAGATCTTGCCGATGAGCGGCAGGATTCCCGCCACAACGAGCGGCAGCGCAACGAAGAGAATGATCAACGCTCCTCCTCGATCTTCAAAGACTCTTCCAAGCGATCTATGGAATGAACCGTTTATTTCACGAGTATCGAGACGACGCCGGCCACGATGATCAGGCCGGCCAGGCACCAGGCCAGGTAATTCGCGTAGTGCCCGTTATGGGCCTTCTTGAGGATCCCGGTGAACCTCTCGCCCGCGGCCGTGACGACTTTCTCGAAGACGAAATCGATGGGCCGGTCGATCCCCTTGAACAGGACCATAGACAGCCCCCGGAGGACCTTCACCCCCTGCTCGTAGAGGTCGAAAACCCTCGCCTCGGCCAGGTCGTAGACGGTATGGAAGACCGGCAGGTTGTGGACGACCGAGGAGGCCAGGTAAGGCTTCCGCCCGTATTTCCGGAAGCCGTAGCGGTGGAGCAGGAAGGCGAGGACCAGGCAGGCGATGGAGATCAAGGCGACGGGGTTGCCGAGGGCCAGGGCGTGGGCCGTGAAGTCCACGGACTCGCCGCCCTCGGCGTGCCCCGCGAGAACAGGCTGGATGAACAACGTCAGGGGGAGCTTATTGTAGACGCCGAAAATGATGCAAAGCAGGGCCAGGATCAGGATGGGGATGACGATCGGAGCTTGGCTTTCGCGGACGGCCGGGACCTCCTTCGACCGTTCCCCGAAGAAGACGGAATGGCCCGCCTTGAGGAAGGAGGCAAAGGTCAGGATCGCCCCGAGCCAGGCCGCGATGGCGAACACGATATATCCCGTTTCGATCGCGCCGTGGAAGACCATCTCCTTGGAGACGAACCCGTTGAGGGGCCAGACTCCCGAGATGGCCAGGGCGCAGACGGTGAAGCCGAAGGCCGTCAGGGGCATTTCCTTCCGGAGCCCGCCGAGTTTCTTGAGCTCCGTCGTCCCGGTCCGGTGCTCGACGGAACCGGCGCTCAGGAAGAGCCCGCATTTGTACATGGCGTGGTTGATCATGTGGAAGACGCCGCCCGCGATGCCGATGGGGAGTCCCGTTCCGACGCCGAGGACCATGTAGCCGACCTGGCTGATGGCGTGGAAGGACAGGAGCTTTTTGAAATCCTTCTGGATGAGGGCCATGAACACGGCCAGGACGATGGTCGCGGCGCCGATGGTCATCATCAGGATGGACAGGCCGCTGCCCGGCCGGATCTTAAAGAAGTCTAGCGAGATACGGGCCAGGAGGTAGATGCCCAGGAGTTTTTCGAAGGCGGCCGGCAGGAAGGCCATGAAGGTCACGGGCGCGTCCAGGGCGGCGTCGGGGATCCAGGTGTGGAACGGCATGGCGCCGGCCTTGCCGATGGCGCCGACCATCATGAGGATAAAGGCGACGGCGGCCAGCCCGGTGGGCTCGACCGAAACCTTGGACATCGTCAGGGTGCCGGCGATCGACCAGAGGACGCCGATGCCCATGATCATCGAGAAGTCGCAGAACCCGCTGATCAGGAGGGCCTTGACCGCGGTCCGGTTGGACGTCGGCTTGCCGCCGATCGTGATGAGGCCGTACAGCGTGACAAGCAGCCCCTCCCAGAAGAAAACGAGGGGCACGAAATTATTGGCCAGGGCCGCTCCGTTGGCGAAGGCGGCCGTCAGGAACACATAGGCGTAATATTCGCGGACGCGGGGCGCGTCCTTCATCTTGACCGTCGAGAAAAGCGTGATCAGGAACAGGAAGCCTGACAGGGCGAGGAGGATGAAACTGGAGAAATGAAAAAGGCGGAGCTCGAAGTCGATGCCCATGCCGAGCCAGGGCACGCTGAGCTCGAGGTTCTTCACGGCGAAGAGGGCGAAGGCGAAGTAAACGAGGACCGAAGACCCGGCGACGGCCAGGATTTCCCGGAGGAGGCGGACCCGCCGGGGGATGAGGAGCAGGACGACGGCGAGAGCCGCGGGCAGGAGGATGGGCAGGAGCAGCATTTGGGGGGTCATCGGAGCCACCAACTCATCTGTGCCGTCGCGATATTGACGAGTTTCATGGGATAGGCGACCAACAGGCCGGCCGCCAGGCTGAGGATGGCCAGGGCCGCGACGACATAGACCATGGATTTCGTTTTTTCGGGGGCCGGTTGCTTGGCCTCACCCAGGAAAACCATGCTGAAAACCTTCAGCAGGTAGAACATCGTCAGGACGGCCGTGAACAGGGCCGTGCCGGCGAGCCAGACCTGCCCCGCCTGCAGCGTCCCCATGATCACGAGGAACTTGGAGAAGAACCCGCCGAACGGCGGGATGCCGATGACGGAGAACGCGCAGAGGAGAAAGGCCACCGCCGTCACGGGCATCGTCCGGATGAGCCCTCCCATCTGCCGGATGTCCCGGCAGTGCGTCGCGTGGATGACGATCCCGGCGCAGAGGAAGAGGCCGGCCTTGGCCAGGCCGTGCATCAGGATGAAGAGCAGGGAGCCGGAGATCCCGGCCGCGTTGGCCATGCTGAAGCCGAGGAAGATGTAGCCGATCTGGCTGACCGTCGAATAGGCCAGGATCCGCTTGAAGTCGTTTTCGACCGCGGCCGCGCCCGCGGCCACGAGGCTCGAGACGACCACGATGATCGGGATGATCTGCATCCAGGCGGGCGGAAGCTTGAACCCGTAGATGAAGAGGCGGGCGTAGGCGTAGACGCCGATCTTGACCAGGACGGCGGCGTGGAGCAGGGCCGTGACCGTGGTCGGGGCGACGCCGGCGTCCGGCAGCCACGTATGCAGGGGCACGGTGGCCGATTTCGAGAACATGCCGAAGAGGATCATCAGGACGGCCGAGCCCGGGATGAGCGTCCCGCGCATGGCGGTGATATCGAAGGTGTTCGTGACGCCGTAGATCTGGATGAAGCCCAGGAGCATGACCACGGCGCCGAAAAAGGTCACGAGGAAGGCCTTGTCGGCCTTGATGACGAAATCCGGCCGGCGGTAGAAGCCGATCAGCCGCCAGCAGGCGATGGCGATGATCTCCCAGAAGAGGTAGAGGAAGATGAGGTTGCCGGAGAAAACCAGCCCCATCATCGCCCCGATGAACAGGATGACCATGAGGTAGTATTCGTTCTGGTGCTCGTCGTGGTGGATATAGCCGAGGGAGTAGACGACGATCAGGGCGCCGACGAATGACGAGACGCAGGCCATGAAGATGGACAGCGGGTCGAGGACGAGGATGAAATCGAGGCCCAGGACGAGCGGCTTGCGGATGACGAGATCGCCTCCGCCCAGGGCGAACGGGATAAGGGTCAGCGGCAAGACCGCGGTTGCGGCGCTCACCAGGACGGCCCATAACGACCGGGCGGACTTCGAAACGAGGTTCGCCAGGGGGATCGTGAATGAGCCGACGATGGGGACAAAAATCGTTAGCAGGGCGATGGTTTCGACGTTCATGGTGAAGATTTGTATCCTTTTATAGAGGGGGTAGTATATTGAGCCGCCCGGGGATTGTCAAGAATTTCCACACTCCGCCCACAAGTTTTGAACAGGGTTTTCCAGAAGAAAAAAACGTTTGATTTTTCACCGGGAATCCTGGAATATAGGAAAAGACCTACGAACAGAAAAAAGGGAGAATTCATGGCCGTTGAGATCAGGGACGTCCGATCCCGGAAGGACCTGAAAGCCTTCATCTACCTCCCGGAAAAAATCCATGCCGGCCACGCCAACTGGGTTCATCCGATCTACATGGACGACTGGAAGTTCTTCGATAAAACCAAGAATAAGGCCTTCACCTACTGCGAAACGATCATGCTCCTGGCCGCCCGGGACGGGCAGTGCGTGGGCCGCGCCATGGGGATCATCAATCACCGCTACAACGAGCACCGCAACGAGAAGACGGCCCGGTTCGGCTACCTGGAAGCGTACGAGGACCAGGAGACCGTCCACGCCCTGCTGGCCCGGATCGAGGACTGGGCGCGGGCCAAGGGGATGACCCGGGTCGTCGGGCCGTACGGCTTCTCCGACCAGGACCCCGAAGGGTTCCTCATCGAGGGGTTCGACCACCGGGCGACCATCGCCACGTATTACAATTTCGAGTGGATGCCGAAGCTCGTCGAAACCGAAGGCTACGCCAAGGACATCGATTACTTCGTCTACAAGCTCGAGGTGCCCAAGGAGATGCCCGAATTCTACAAGAAGATATTCGAGCGGGCCGAGAAGAAAGGCTCGTTCGAGATCATCGAGTTCAAGAACAAAAAGCAGCTCAAGCCCTGGATTCGCCCGATCTTCTCACTCATGAACGAAACCTACATGCAGAACAACATTTACGGCTACGCGCCGCTCGACGAGAAGGAGATGGACGACCTGGCCAAGCGCTACCTGCCGGTCGTGAATCCCCATTTCATCAAGGTCGTCGCCAAGGATGGCGAACTCGCGGCGTTCGTTATCGGCATGCCGGACATGAGCGAGGGGATCCAGAAGGCCAAAGGCAAGCTCTTCCCGTTGGGGTTCATCAAGATCCTGCGGGCCGCCAAGAAGACGAAGCAGCTTGACCTGCTGCTCGGCGCCATCAAGGAAAAGTATCGGGGCATGGGCCTGGATGTCCTGATGGGCGTCAAGATGATCCAGTCCGCCCTGGAGGCCGGCTACGAGGTCATGGACACCCACCATGAGATGGAGACCAACGTCAAGGTCCGGGCCGAGATGGAGCGCATGGGCGGCAAGATCTATAAGAAGTTCCGCGTCTTCCAGAAAGCCCTTTAATAAGGTCTGGCGGGTCCTGTCCCGACGGTGTCTCCGGCCGGACTTCGCTCCACCCATCCCCCCGTGGGCGGAGGGGAAACTGCCCCTCCTGAACCACCCCTCCTCGCGTTCGGCTGCCTCCTGTTCAAAGGACGCAGCCGAGAGCTCGGACCAGGGGGAAGCCGCCCCTTGGAACCCCCAGCGCTCTCGCGCAATCCCCTTCCGCTTGTCCGCCGGAGAGCACCGCCGGGCCACCCGCCCGTTTTATTAAGGAGGGCTGAAGGGGAATGGCCGGAACGTCATGTGCGGCTTAGCGCAAGACGCACTCTGGAGTGGAGGCCATCCCCGAGGCCCTCAGAGCGGAATCGGCGTGACAGGACCCGTCCGACCTTACTTCGCGTCGGCCCAGTTGGGGCCCCAGCCGAGGTGCACTTTGAGCGGGACCTTAAGGTCGCAGACGTTCTCCATCCGGTCGCGGACGATCTCCTCGACGGCGGCTTCCTCGCCGGCGGGGACCTCGAACACGAGCTCGTCGTGGACCTGAAGGATCATCCGCGTCTCGAGACGGCGGGCCCTGAGCTCATCCCAGATCCGGAGCATGGCGACCTTGATCACATCGGCGGCTGAGCCTTGGATGGGCATGTTGAGGGCGATCCGGCGGCCCGCCTGCTGAGTGGCCTTGTCGGCCTGGCGGAGTTCCGGGACCTGGCGCTGCCGGCCGAAAATCGTCTCCGAGTACCCGCGCTCCTTGGCCTCCCGCACGATCCGCTCGAGATATTCCAGGACCAGGGGCCGCTGGGCGAAGTAACGGTCGATGAATTTCTGGGCCTCGGCCGTCGAGGTCTGAAGCTCCTTGGCCAGCGAAAAGGCCGAGGTCCCATAGATGATGCTGAAATTGATGACCTTGGCCCGCCGGCGCATCTCCTCCCCGGTCAACCCCGCCTCGGCGCCGAAAACGAGCCGGGCCGTTTCGTCATGGATGTCCCTGTCGTGGACGAAGGTCTCGACGAGGACGGGGTCTTCCGAGAGGTGGGCCAGAATCCGGAGCTCGATCTGGGAATAGTCGGCGGCGAGGAGGCTGTGCCCCTCATCGGGGATAAAGGCCCGGCGGAAACGCTGGCCCCACTCGCCGCGGGCCGGGATGTTCTGCATGTTGGGATCGCTCGAGGAGAGCCGGCCCGTCGAGGCCACGGTCTGGTTGTAGGAGGTATGAATGCGTCCCGTCTCCGGATCGATAAGCTCCGGAAGGGCGTCGGCGTAGGTGGACTTGAGCTTGGTCTTCTGGCGGTAATCCAACACGAGCCGCGCCAGCGGGTGGATGGCCGCCAACTCCTCGAGAATATCGATCGAGGTCGAATATCCCCGGGTCACCTTGGTCTTCCTGGTGCCCGGAAGTCCCAACTTGTGAAAGAGGACCGAGCCGAGCTGCTGAGGGGAATTGATGTTGAAAGGGCCTCCCGCAAGCTCGTGGATCTGCTTTTCGAGGACCTTGAGCTCGGCCTCGAACTCCCTGGACATGGCCCGGAGGACGCCGGGGTCGACCCGGACCCCCCAGATTTCCATCTGGGCCAGGAGGCCGATGAGCGGCCGCTCGATCTCGTCATACAGGCGGTCGAGGCCCCGCTCCCTGACCTTTTCCCATAGAAGGGTCCCGAGCTCCAGGGCCAGGTCGGCGTCCTGGCAGGCATAGGGAATCACCGTGTCTATCCCGACCTTGTTCATCGTGAGCTGGTTTTTCCCCTTCCCGGCCACGGCCTCGAAGGGCAGTTTGCCGGCCTGCAAATAGGTCAGCGCCAGCCGTTCCAGATTATGCTTTCCCCAATTCGGCTCGAGCAGGTAGGAGAGGACCATGGAATCCCGGTCGATGCCGCCGAGGCGTACTCCCTCTCGCTCGAGGACGATGTCGTCGTACTTGATGTTTTGTCCCGTCTTCTTGACACCCGGGTCTTCGAGGACCGGACGGAGGATATGGAGCGCCCTTGCCTTGGGGATCTGGGCCGGGGCGCCGAGATAGTCATGACCGACGGGCACGTAGAATGCTTCCCCCGGCACGAGGGCAAAGGACAGGCCGACGAGGCGGGCCCGGGTCGGGGACGGACTGTCCGTTTCAGTGTCGAGCGCGACGGCCCCGGCCCGGGCGATCCGGGCGCAAAGGGCTTCGAGTTCCTTTTCCGAGAAGATGGCCCGGTAGTCCCCTTTCTCCGGCCGCGGGGTTTTCAGGAAATCGCCGAGCAGGGTCGTGAATTCAAGGCTCTGGAAGAGGCGCAGGACCTCCTCCCGGTCCGGCTCCCGGCGGGCGTAGGCATCGAGGTCCAGGGGCACGTCCAGGTCGCGGGTCACCGTGACCAGGCGCCGGCTGAGGTCCAGGAGGTCCCGGTTCTGCTCGATCTTCTCCCTGACTCTGGGGTTCTTGACCTTGTCCAGGTTCTTCAGGAGATTGTCCAGGGACCCGAATTCCTGGATGAGCGCCTTGGCCGTCTTCTCGCCGATCCCCGGCACGCCCGGGACGTTGTCCGAGGGGTCTCCCCATAGAGAGAGGACGTCGACGACCCGGTCCGCCGCGACGCCGAAGACGTCCCGGACGCCCTTTTCGTCGATCGTAACCTCTTTGGCCGGGTTCCAGACGTTCGTCCAGCCGTCGATCACCTGGAGAAGGTCCTTGTCGGTCGTGACGATCACGGTCCGGATATTTTTTTCGCCCGCCCGCCGGGCCAGCGTCGCCAGGACGTCGTCGGCTTCATATTTCTCGAATTCGGCGGTGGGGATCCTCAAGGCGTGAAGAACCTCCCTGAGCACGGGGAACTGGACCACGAGGTCCTCCGGCATGGGTTTGCGGTGGGCCTTGTATTCCTTATACGCCTCGTGCCGGACGGTCGGCCCCTTGACGTCGAAGACGACGCCGAGGTAATCGGGCTTCTCTTGCCCGATGATCTTCCTCAAGGCGCTGATGAAGCCGAAGATGGCGTTGGTCGGGAACCCTTGGGCCGTCGAGAGCTGCCGGATGGCGTAATAGGAGCGGTAGAGCAGAGAATTCCCGTCAATCAGGAAAAGCCGCTTGCCCTCCATGGCCCCTTTCCCCCGCTTTCCTTGTGGACTCAGTCGAACTTGCCTTCGACGATTTCTTCCAGGATCTTCTTGTGCTGGGATTCCATCATCTGTTCGATGAGGGCCTTGATGTCGGGGCTCGACAGGGAGGCCGTATAAGACGTCTTTTTGGAGGTCAGGAGCTTGCCGGACTTGTAGATCAGGGACTCGACATACCGTGCGCCCAAGCCTTTGTCCTGGGTCTGGACGATGTAGGCCGATCCCCGGTATTCGACGCGCGTGTTGTAGCCGCTCACGATGGGCGATCCTGCCTTCATTATACCCGTCCGCGACCCAAGTGCAAGCCTGAATTCCGCGGGCCGCCGCCGCGGGCGAAGACGGCCCGCCCCCGAGGGCGGGCCCCCATTTTCAGGGTTTCGCCGGCCTCGTGGCCGGCTTTCCGGCCCCGGGAGCGTTATTTGACAAAGGGGGTCAAGCTGGTATAATAAGCTGACGATTTTTAAGGATGACGACATTGGACACCTCTTTGCTGATCGATATTGAGCGGCTCCCCAAAGAAGGCCTCCGTCTGTCCAGGGATTTCGACTTCCTGAGCCTCGACCTCGTCGAAGAAAACGCCGTTTTCCTCGAGCCCGCCCACGCCGACGTCTTCATCCGGATGATCGGCGACGAGATCTTCGTCCAGGGCGAGCTCACGGCCAAGCTGAGTTTCATCTGCAGCCGCTGCCTGACGCCCTACGAATTCCCGGTGCGGAGCAAGTTCGACCTCATGTATCTCCCGGAGGAGCTCGACGCGGCCCCCGACGAGCTGACGGACGATGAAATCGACAAGATGTACTATCAAGACCGCCATCTCGACCTCCGGTCGGTCATCCTCGAGCAGTTGAACCTGACTTTTCCGGCCAAGCCCCTCTGCGCCACGGCCTGCGAGGGGATCTGCGCGGTTTGCGGGGAAATCGTCCGGGACGGCGGCTGCTCCTGCATGGTCCGGGAATCCGATCCCCGCTGGGACAAACTCAAATTCGTCGTGAAAGATAAAAGCTAAATGCCAAACCCAAAGAGAAGACATTCTCCGGCGAGAAAAGGGAAACGCCGGGCCCACGACGGGCTCGTCCTCCCGGCCTTCTCTGTCTGCCCCAATTGCGGCAACCCCAAACTGCCGCACCGGGCGTGCCCCGAGTGCGGGTACTACAAGGGCCGGCAGGTGACGGAAGGCAAAGAAGACTGACCTGGGGGGGGTCCTTTCATGAAGATCGCCGTCGACGCGATGGGGGGAGATTTTGGCCCCAAGGTCACGGTGGAAGGGGCCCTGCGCGCGGCCCAGGATTTCGGCGTCGAGGTCCTGCTGGTCGGCATCGAGCACATGATCAAGAAGGAGCATGACCGGCTGGCGCCGGCAAACCCCCGCGTGACGATCGTCGACGCCCCCGAGGCGATCGGCATGGGCGAGGGCGTCCTCTCCTTCCGCAAGAAGAAGGCCTCCTCGATCCGCGTCGGAGCGCAGCTCGTCAAGGAAGGCCAGGCCGAGGCCTTCGTCTCCATGGGCAACACCGGGGCCGTCGTCTACATTTCGCGCGAGGTCCTGGGGGCCCTGCGCGGCGTCGACCGGCCGGCCCTGGCCCTCCTCGTCCCCGGCGTCGCCGGCCCGACGCTGCTCATCGACGTCGGCGCCAACGCCAACTGCCAGCCCCACAACCTCGTCCAGTTCGCGATCATGGGCCGGATCTTCATGGAGACGATCATGGGCCTGCCGGACCCCCGCATCGGCCTGATGAGCATCGGCGAGGAAAAGTCCAAGGGCAACGACCTGGTCAAAGAGACCTTCGACCGGCTGCAGGCGTTGCCCCTGCGTTTCATCGGCAACGTCGAGGGCAAGGACCTGTTCTCCGGGGCCGCCGACGTCATCGTCAGCGACGGCTTCACGGGCAACGTGGCCCTCAAGGTGTCCGAGGGCGTCGTCGAAAGCGTCCTGTCCATGGCCCGCCACGAAATCACGAAGAACGTCTTCGCCAAACTCGGCTATATGCTCCTCAAACGGCACCTCAAGAAGATCTATAAGAAAGTCGATTACTCCGAATACGGCGGGGCCCAGCTTCTGGGCGTTAACGGCGTTTGCGTCATCGGCCACGGACGGTCCAATCCCCGGGCCGTCCGCAACGCCATCGGCCGGGGGCGCGAGTTCGTCCTGAACCATGTCCAGGAGCGGATCCAGACGGAGATCCTGCGCTATGAACAGGACCTCAAAGGAGTGAGCGCATGAAACGGTTCGAAGGCCGCGTTTCGATCGTGACCGGCGCCTCCCAGGGGATCGGCGAGACCATCGCCCTCGACCTGGCCGCCGAAGGGGCGGCGGTTATCCTCGTGGATGTCCAACAGGAGAAGTTGGAGGCCGTGGCCCGGGCCATCGTCGGCGCCGGGGGGCGGGCCGACGTCCACGTCGCGGACGTAGCGGACGCCGCCAGGGCCCGGCAGGTCGCGGACGAGGTCGCCGCCGCGCACGGACGGATCGACCATCTCATCAACAACGCAGGCATCACGCGGGACGGCCTCCTCATGCGGATGCGGGAGGAGGATTGGGACCTGGTGCTCCGGGTCAACCTGAAAGGCGTTTTCAATTTTTCCAAGGCGGTCCTCCGGACCATGATCGGGGCCCGGTACGGCCGGGTCGTCAACATCGCCTCGGTCGCCGGGCTCATGGGCAACGCCGGGCAGGTCAATTACGCGGCGTCCAAGGCCGGGGCCATCGCCTTCGCCAAGTCCATGGCCCGGGAAGTGGCGGCGCGCGGCATCACCGTCAACTGCGTCGCGCCCGGCTTTATCGCCACGGCCATGACGGATGCCCTTCCCGAGGACGTCAAGAAGGCCTTTCAGGACCTCATCCCGATGAAAAAATTCGGACTTCCCAAAGACGTGGCGTCTGCGGTAAGATTTCTTCTTTCCGATGACGCCTCTTACATCACGGGTCAGGTGATCAGTGTCAACGGCGGCATGTACATGTGAGCCGGCCGCGATCATCGCCGCAATCCTATTTTAAGGAGGAGGACATTATGGACAGAAACGAGCTGCTCAAGAAGGTCAGGGCGATCGTATCGGACAAGCTGAGCATCAGCGAAGAACAGGTCACCGAAGACGCATCCTTTATCGATGACCTCGGGGCGGATTCTCTCGACACGGTGGAGCTGGTCATGGCGCTCGAGGACGAGTTCGGGCTGGATATCCCCGACGACGAGGCCGAAAAGCTGACGACCGTGGGCAAGGCCATCGACTACATCACGAGCCACAAGAAGTAGCATCATCCCTTTTTCCATGGGCGGACCGCGACCATGAGCAGGGGCATCTCTCCCGAGAGGCGGGTTGTCATCACCGGTGTCGGGCTCGTGTCGCCGCTGGGGACGGGGACGGAGAAAAACTGGCACGCCCTGCTGGCGGGCGAAAGCGGGATCACGCTCATCACCCGTTTCGACACAACGCATTACGCCACCAAGTTCGGGGGCGTGGCCAGGGACTTCGACCCGCTCGCGTTCATCGACCGCAAGGAAGCCCGCAAGATGGACCCCTTCATTCAGTTCGCCGTCGGGGCGGCCCACCTGGCGGTCGAGGATTCGGGCATTCCCCTCGGCGACCTCCAGAGCGAGGCGGCCGGGACGTACGTCGGCTCGGGAATCGGCGGTCTCGGTTCGATCGAGGAGTGGCACAAGGTCCTTCTCGAGAAGGGGCCGGAGAGGGTTTCGCCGTTCTTCCTCATCCAGACGATCATCAACGAGGCCTCGGGCCAGATCTCCATCCGCTTCGGGACCAAGGGCCCCAATTCGGCGACCGCCACGGCCTGCAGCACCGGCACCCACGCCATCGGGGACTCCTTCCGGATGATCGCGCGCGGCGACGCCGATGTCATGATCGCGGGGGGGGCGGAAGCGCCCCTGACCCCGCTGAGCATCGCCGGCTTCAACGCCATGAAGGCTCTCTCGGAAAGGAACGACGCGCCCGCGAAGGCCTCGCGGCCGTTCGACGCCAAGCGCGACGGCTTCGTCATGAGCGAGGGGGCCGGGGTCGTTATCCTGGAGGAGCTGGGGCGGGCCCTGGGGCGAGACGCCCGGATCTATGCCGAGCTCGTCGGCTACGGGATGACGAGCGACGCCTACCATGTCGCCGCGCCCGCGCCCGACGGGGACGGCGCCATCCGGGTCATGCGGAAGGCTATCGCGGACGCGGGCATCCGGCCCGAGGACATCCAGTACATCAACGCGCACGGCACGTCGACGCCGTTTAACGACAAAACCGAGACGCTGGCCATCAAGACGGTGTTCGGCGCCCACGCCGGGAGAATCGGCGTCAGCTCGACGAAGTCGATGACCGGGCACCTCCTGGGCGCGGCCGGCGGAGTCGAAGCCGGGATCTCGGCTTTGTGTCTCTTCCACCAGATCATGACGCCGACCATCAATTACGAGTTCCCGGACCCGGAGTGCGACCTCGACTACGTTCCGAACAAATCCCGGCCGGCCGAGATCGTCCACGCCCTCAGCAATTCCTTCGGCTTCGGGGGCACGAACGGCGCGCTCGTCCTGAAAAGGTTCGAAAGACCGTAGGCGCCGCCTCGCGCGCAGGCCCGCCGGCGCGCCGGCGGGCCGCCGTCCCAAATCCCGGCCCCGGAACGGGCGACGCGCCAGATCCTGATAGGAGACAGGCATGAACATTCTCGTTTTCGTCAAGAGGGTCCCGGACACGGAATCCCGGATCCGGATCCAGCACGAGACCAAATCGATCATCGAGGACGGTTTGAATTTCGTGGCCAGCCCCTACGATGAGTTCGCGGTTGAGGAAGCCCTGCGGCTCAAGGAGGCCAAGGGCGGGACTGTCCGCGTGGTGACGGTCGGGCGCGAGGACGCGATTCCGGTCCTCCGGAAGTGCCTGGCCATGGGGGCCGACGAGGCCGTGCTCATCAAGGACGACGCGCCGGAAACCTACGACGGGCTCCGGACCGCCCGGATCATCGCCCGGGCCGTGGAGCGGAAATTCGCCGGGGCCGACCTGCTCCTCTTCGGCAAGCAGTCGGTCGGCGCGGACAACAGCCAGGTGCCCTCGATGGCGGCCGAGCTCCTCGGCCTGCCCCAGGCGAACGTGGTGACCAAGCTCGAGATAGAAGGCAACGCCGGCACGGCCCTGCGGGAGATCGAAGGCGGCACGGAAAAGGTCGTCTTCTCCCTGCCGGCCGTCGTCAGCGCCCAGAAGGGCTTGAACGAGCCCCGGTACGAGACGCTCAAGGGGATCATGGCCGCCAAGAAAAAGGAGATCCCCGTGATCAAGATCGACGAGCTCGGCCTCGCGGCCGATGAGCTCGCGCCCAGGGTCATGGTCACGGGCCTCGACGTGCCGCCCCAGCGGCAAGCGGGCAAGATCCTGCAGGGCGATCCGGCGGAGACGGCCCGCGAGCTCGCGGCGCTCCTCCATAACGAAGCCAAGGTCATTTGAGGGAGGAAACGATGATCGCCGTGTTTATCGAAACGAGAGACGGAAAGGTCAAGAAAAGCTCCCTCGAAGCCTTGTCCGAGGCGAAAAGGCGGGCCGGCGAGGCGGGCCTGGGAACCGCGGCGGTGCTGGTCGGCGCCGCCGTCGAGGGTTATGCCGGAGACCTGAAGGGGTATGCCCCCGGCAAGATCGTCTGCCTGGAACACCCGGCCCTGGCCGATTATTCCTCGCAGGGTTATGCCAGGGTTCTTTGCGATTTCATCCGCGAATCCGGGGCCGGAATCCTTTTCTTCGCAGCGACAGCCATGGGCAAAGACCTGGCTCCGCGGGTCGCCGCCGGCCTCGGCGCCGGCTTGGCGTCCGACTGCACGAAAATCGCGGTCAAGGCCGGCCGGCTCGAATTCACGAGGCCCATCTACGCCGGGAAAGCCTTCCTCACGCTCACCCTGGCCTCGACGCCGCAGATCGCGACACTGAGGCCGAACGTCTTCCCGCTGGACCCTGCCGCGGGCGGCGCGGAGGCGGAGGTCATCAGGAAAAGCGCGGCCATTCCGGACGGGTTCATCAAGGGCCGGGTCGTCGAGGTCCTGAAAGAGCAGAACGCGGAGATCGACGTAACCGAAGCCGAGGTCGTGATCTCGGGCGGCCGCGGCCTCAAGGGCCCCGAGAATTTTGCCCTCCTTCGCGAACTCTCGGCGGTCATCCCGCGATCGGCCATCGGCGCCTCCCGCTCCGCGGTCGATTCCGGCTGGATCGGCCACCAACACCAGGTCGGCCAAACCGGAAAAACCGTGTCGCCGAACCTCTACGTCGCCGTGGGAATCTCCGGGGCCATCCAGCACCTGGCCGGGATGTCTTCGTCCAAATGCATCGTGGCCGTCAACAAGGACCCCGAGGCGCCGATCTTCAAGGTGGCGGATTACGGGATCGTGGGCGACCTCTTCGAGGTCATCCCGCGCCTCAAGGACGAGGTGAAGAAGATTATGGATTAGGGGGACACAATACTCTGTCCCTCTTTTTTGCCCCTGTTCGGGAGTAATCCCGAGGTCGTAACCTCTTTCCCGTAATGACTTCAAGCCGCGCGAGGAAATCACCGTCTCCGAGCGGCCTGCCCGTACGCTCAGAACGCCTTATGCGCTCCAAAAAAGCTTCGTCATCCGGTTCGCGAAGGTACGAAGCCCAATCTTCGACCGCCATAAATCGTTTGATATCTGCAAGCAGGGGATCTTTTTGATCTCGAACGTGGGCTCGCGCGCTGGACCAGGGATAATCTTCCGCCAAAGCGACAATACCCGCTCGGACGGGATTCCTCTCCGCGTAGCGGACGGCTGCGTAGAAATGAGCTTCATCCATAGGGAATGAGCTGAATCTCCCCTGCCAAAGATAGCCTCTCCAATCTTCGCGAATATTGATAATGGTCGTGTATTTCCGGTGTGTTTCGCCGATCCCACGCGCGAAGCTTTCTTTTGCCCTGGGTACGGCGATTAGATGCACATGGTTGTCCATCAGGCAATAGGCGAGGATGCTGATGCCGGCTTTTATTCCATGCCTTTTCAACAGCCTTAAATAGAGTGTTTTGTCCGAATCACAGAAAAACGTTTTCTGACTGCGGTTTCCTCTTTGAATGACGTGATGAGGGCATTCAGGAATAATGACCCTGGCAATCCTGGGCATGTCCGTCGTGATCCACGCGAACTCGGAGTCCGATAATAGAAACGACGAACAAGGGCAACTTTCTCATTATTGCAGGAATCTTCAACGCGGGAGCGACGGGAATCCGGGACAGAGTATTGTGTCCCCCTATTTGGTTTCGCCGATGACCTGGAGGAGGAGGCGGTTCTTTTCCGACCGCGTTTCCCCTACGCTCGTGACGTAGACCGCCGGGTCGTCCACGACCGGGCACTTGTTTTCGCAGATACCGCATCCCGTGCAGAGCTCAAGGTCGATGACCGGGGCCTTCTGGACGGCGACCTTGCCGTCCGGGAGCTTCGTCTCGACCTCGACGAGCTTGATGGCCTTCGGCGAGACCGGGCAATGCTCTTCGCAAACGATGCACGGTTTGCCCAGCACGTAGGGAATACAGCGGCTCTTGTTGACCCAGGCCGAGCCGATCTTGAGCTTGTTTTTCTCTTCGATCGTCTGCTTCTGGATAGCACCGGTCGGGCAGACCTGGGTGCAGAGCGAGCAGTAGTATTCGCAATAGCCGATCGTCGGGACGAGCATCGGCGTCCATATCCCCTCCGGCCCGGCCTCCTTAAGCGCGGGCTGGAGCCCGTTCGTCGGGCAGGCCCTCATGCACTGGCCGCACTTGACGCACTTGGCCAGGAACTTCGGCTCGGGGAGCGCGCCCGGCGGCCGGATGAGCTTGAGCGCCGCCCGTTTATGCGACGGCGTCAGCCTGAAGAAGGGCACGGCGGCCAGGCCCAGGAACGTCGTCAGGAGGACCTTGCGGCGCGACAGGTTGACGTCCGAGACATTGGTCAGCTTCTCGGGCGCCCCGTTCAGCGGGAACCCGATGGCCGCCGTCGGGCAGATGGCGGCGCAGGTCTCGCAATAAACGCACTCGCCGCTCCGCCATTTCTCGTTCGGGTAGGGGTTGGCCTGCGTCTCGCAATGCTGCGTGCAGAGCCCGCACTTGATGCACTTCTCGTCGTCGATCCGGAGCTTGAGGATGTTCCACCGCGAGAGGAGCCCCAGCAAGGCGCCCGTCGGGCAGAGATACCGGCACCAGAACCGCTCTTTCCAGGCGTTGAGAGCGACGGCGCCCAGGAAGATAAAGCCCACGGCGAAACCCTGGATGAAGGTCTCGTGGAGCGTCCAGTTCTCGAGAAGCTGGGAGATGGAACGCCCCGCCGCGGTCAGGCCGAGGGCGTAGAAACCGGCCTTGAGGCCCGACAAGGCGTACGCCAGGCCCGGGAAGATGGACACGGCGAAGGACCGGGTCAGGAAGGAGAACGGGTCGAGATACCCGGCCAGGTCGAGCCCGAGCACGGCCCCGGCCAGGACAATTATAAGGATATAGTACTTCCAGGCCAGGCTCCCCTTCTCCTCCCTGGGCGGCCGCAGGAATTTCGTCTTCTTGAAGGCGAACGAGGAAAACTGGTGGACCGCCCCGAGGGGGCAGACCCAGCCGCAAAAAACGCGCCCGACGACGAGCGTCGCCGCGACGGTGATCAGAGCATAGACGAACAAGGCGTAAACGAGGCGGGCGGAGACGAGCGTGACCAGGGCGAGCAGCGGGTCGAAATGGAAGAAGCGCTGGACCGTGGAGCCGATATAGTCCTGGCCCGTGTAGTGGGCGCCGATGAAGAGGTAGAGGAAGAGCCCGAAGAAAGCCGCCTGGCTCGCGGCCCGCAGGACCTGCAGGACCCGGTATTTCCTAGATTTTTCTCTTTTCAACGCGCAGTTTCTCCAGCTCGAATTTCCCCAGCCCGCGCTCCTGTGCCAGCTTGAGATAGAGGAGCTCCTGGGGCCGGATATCGAAGAATGTGGCGCCCATGGCGTCGACGGCGACGGGGTCTGTCCCCGCCACGACCGTCTTGACGAGCTTCGTGTCCGACACCCGCCCGCCCTGGGGGCCGTTCCGGACGAGGATCCGGTAAGCGTCGAGGACGGTCAGCGACGGCTTGAAAAACGCGGCCAGGTCGACCATGGCCCGGTCGAGATTCTGGTGGAGCTGGTTCCGGGCGCCGCCGAGGGCCCCGAGCCAGTTCTTCATCCCCATGGTCAGGCGGCAGAGGGAATGGTGTTTCGCGATGGGGACGTTGATGATCTTGTCGGCCTCGAGAACGTCGATGAGGATGTCCCACTCTTTGAGCCATTCGCCCTTGAGGGCGGTTTTTTTCACCCGCGTCTCATCGACGTAGGGCATGTCCGCGCCCGCGGCCTTGGCGGCGTCGAGGATGCCGGAGCGCACATAACAGCGCTTGGCCTGGTTTGTCGTGTTGTCGATGACGGTGACCTTCTTGGCGCCGGCCTCATGCGCGAGCTCGACGAGCGCCTTGACGACGTCGGGATTGGTGCAGGCGGCCATCTCCGGCGTCCGGTCCCAACCGATGTTGGGCTTGATGATGATCCTGTCGCCCTTCCCGACGAAGCGCTTCATGCCGCCGAGGGCGGCCACGGCTTCCTTCGTGATGAGGTAAGGGGACTCGCCCTCGACGGCGGCGAGGTCCGGCCCCTTGCCCGGGGCCGCGGCCTGGCCCGTGAGGACCCGGGGTGCCCAATTCAGGACGGCGCCGCCGACGGCCAGGTCTCTGAGAAAATCCCGTCTGTTCATTCCGGTCATCCTTTCCCGAGCGAGCGGACGTACTCCATGATCCCGTTGTAGATGCCCTGGACGGCCAGCTCCCGGTACCTCGTGGTTTTGAGCCTGGCCTCCTCCGCGGCGTTGCTGAGATGGGAGATCTCGACGAGCACCGAGGGCATCTCGCTCCCGACGAGGACGTAGAACGGGGCGCCCCGGACTCCGAGGTCCTTGATCTTGGGGTTCGCCAAGGCGAGAGATTGCAGGAGGTTTTTCTGGATCCGCTCAGCCAGGTTCCGCGACTCGTCGATCTTGCTGTTCTGGGCGATCTTCAGGATGATGTCCCTCATCTGGCCGATGTTTTTGCTGGACGTCGCGTTTTCGCGGGCCGCCAACTCGACCACGGCCGGGTCCGGGCTGAAATTCAGGAAGAAGGTCTCGACGCCCTCGCGCTTCCTGTCGCGGTGGGCGTTGACGTGGATGGAAACGAAGAGGTCGGCCCGCTTCTGGTTGGCGATGACGGGCAAGGTCTCGAGGGGGACCGTGATGTCCGATTCCCGGGTCAGGATGACGTTCAGGCCGCCCTTCTCCACGAGCATTTTTTTCAGGGCCGTCGCGACGTCGAGCGTGATCACCTTCTCCGCGAGCCCGCTTTTCCCGATGCAGCCGGGGTCCCTGCCGCCGTGGCCGGGGTCGAGGACGATCGTCCGGACGCCGAGCCCGAGCTGGCGGGCCATGGAGTAGCCGGAGGGCAGGGGGTCGGGCGGCCTGGCGGGCGTGGCCTTGGTCCCAGGCGCGTCGGAGGCCTGCCGGGGATAGATGTCGATCACGATGCGGTAGGGGTCGAACAGGTGGTAGGCCCGGTAGGATTTGACTTTCAGAAAATCGACGTCGACGACGACCCGGACCGTGGTCGACGTCTTCTGGAAAACGACGATCTGGCTCAGGTAATCGGTTTTCACCGGGTAGGCCTGGCCGCCGAGGATCGGGTTCAGCTTGGCCTGGAGGACGTCGAGGTAGATCCGGCCCGGCTGCTGGAGCTCGCCCGAGGTGTACTCGCGAAGCTTCCCGATATCGAGGACGATCCGGGTGAAGGCCGCGTGAGTGTAGTAGCGGAGGTTGACGATTTCGGTGCGGTTGTCCGGCTGGGCCTTCGCTCCGAGAGAGAGGAGAGAGGCCGCGATGAGGAAAATGACGAGCAGCCGATTATTTGTGCAGTTCAATCCGTTTCAATTTTAGCCGACTGGCGGGACCTTGTCCACCGGCAGGGAGCGGATTCTGAGGAGCGACCGGCAGAAGTGCGGCGGAGTGACTCAGAGCCGCACTTCTGGTAATTATCCGAAACAAATCTTTGGGTGCTCTCCAGGGGATCGGTCTTTTTCCCGCGCATGACGTTCCGGCCAATCCCGGAGGCCTTTTCAAGGGCGCGGGGACAGGACCCGCCAGATTCACGCCCCGAATTTCTTGAGCTTGAGGGCGTGGGCCAGCATGAGCGGCATGGCGTAGAGGGCGCGGAAGCGGCCGAGCAGTCCCTTGCCGCAGGCCCGCTCCGTGAACTCCGTCACATCGTCGACCCCGGCGGTTTTCGACACGAGCACGAACGGGTTCGGATGCCAGGAATGCCCGCTGAGCGCCGACGGCGTCGAGTGGTCGGAGGTTACGACGAGGACATCCGGGTTGAGCGCGGCGAGGCGCGGGATGAACCTGTCCAGGGCTTCGATGGCCGCCACCTTGGCCTCGAACTTCCCGTCCTCGCCGGCCGAATCGGTCTTTTTATAATGGATATAAAAGAAGTCGTAGTCGGCGTAACTTTTCTCGAGCGCGTCGAAGAGATCGGCCGTCTCGCCCCCGACGTCCATGACCGTCATCCCGAGGAGCTTGGCCAGGCCTTTGTACATGGGGTAGTTGGCGATGGCCGCCGGCCGGATCCTGAACAGCTCCTGCATCGTCGGGATGGAAGGGAACTTCGAGAAGCCCCTGAGGAGAGCCGTGTTGGCCTTCGGCTCTCCCTTGAGGACGTCCGTCAGGTCGTCAAGGAAGCGGTTGACGATTCCCGCCGCCTTGGCCGCTTCGGGCACGATGGCGCTCGTGGGCAGGCGGGGCTTTCCTTCCTTTTGGGGGTCGGCGTCCGTCAGGGCGTCGGAGAGCCCCTCCGCCGTGAAGCGGGCCACGAACCGGTGCTCTTTCCCCGGGAAGACCTTGACCTCGACCCCGTCCCGCTTGGGGAGATGGGCGTTGAGGAAAGCGCAGATCCTGACATTTTCCTCGGACGGGATCCGGCCGGCCCGGCGGTCGGCGATGAGCCCGTCCTTGAACGTCGCGAAATTCCCCCGCGCCACCAGGTCGTTCCGGCCGACCTCGACGCCCGAGCCGAGGGCCTCGAGGATGCCGCGGCCGAGCTGAAACTTGAGCGGATCGTAGCCGAAGAGGGCCAGGTGGGCCGGGCCGCTCCCCGGTGTAATGCCCATGAACACGGGGTCCGAGACGCCGCAGACGCCCTTTTTCGCGAGCGCGTCGAGGTTCGGCTTCCGGGCCGCCTCGAGCTCGGACCGGTCTTTGGCGGGCAGGCCGCCCACGCCGTCCATGACGAGGAGGACGATCTTGCTGTCGGTCGTTTGACTCAGTTCTTTGGCCAGTTCTTCCCATTCCATGGTGGTGGCTCCTTCGGACATTCCCCATTAGTTTACCACAAACGCCGGGGCCCGGGGATGCCTCTTTTGGACCGGGAATTCCGGCCGACGGCAAGCTAGAAGAGATCAAAGTCAGCGTCAAATCTGGCGGCTACCGCGTGACGCATCGCGACGGCTATTTCGCGAATTGAAACCCGGGCGCCGCTCTGCTAGAATCTCTCCATGCATAAGGTCCTGATCCTCGATTTCGGGTCGCAGTACACGCAGCTCATCGCCCGGAAGATCCGCGAACTCGGCGTCTACTCCGAAATCATGCCCTTCAATACCCCGCTCTCCACGATCCGCGAGGCCGGGCCCTCCGCGCTCGTGCTGTCCGGCGGGCCGCAGAGCGTTTATGAAAAGGGCGCGCCCCATCCGCCGAAGGGGATCTTCGACCTGGGCGTCCCGGTCCTCGGGATCTGCTACGGCGTCCAGCTCATGGCCTATTTTCTCGGCGGCGAAGTCATCCCGACGAAAATGCGCGAGTACGGATTCGCCTCGCTCCGGGTCTGCGACCGCTCCGGGCTCCTGGCCAAGGTCAAGGACAAGGAGCAGGTTTGGATGAGCCACGGCGACCGCCTGGAAAAAGTCCCGCCCGGGTTCGTCATCACCGGCAGCACGGCCAACACGCAGGCCGCCGCCATCGAGAATCCGCGCCGCAGGTTCTACGGCGTCCAGTTCCACCCCGAGGTTATCCACACGAAGGAAGGCCGGAAGATCCTGGCCAACTTCCTCTTCAACCTGGCCGGCCTCGAGGCCGACTGGGACATGTCCTCCTTCATCGAGCGGAAGGTCACCGAGATCCGGGAGAGCGTGGGCAAGAGAAAGGTCATCTGCGGCCTGAGCGGCGGCGTCGACTCCCTGGTCACGTCGCTCATCATCCACAAGGCCATCAAGAACCAGCTCGTCTGCATCTTCATCGACAACGGCCTCCTCCGCAGGGGCCAGTACGAGGACCTCATGGAGGCCTTCCGGCACAAATTCGCGCTCAAGGTCATCGGCATCGACGCCTCGGACCTGTTCCTCGACAAGCTCCGCGGGATCACCTCTCCGGAAAGGAAACGGAAAACCATCGGCCGCCTCTTCATCCATCTCTTCGAGCGCGAGGCGACGCGGATCGGCGGCGCCCAGTTCCTGGCCCAGGGCACGATCTACCCGGACGTCATCGAATCGAACCCGGTCAAGGGGCCGTCCTCCGTGATCAAATCCCATCATAATGTGGGCGGGCTGCCGAAGGGGCTCCGCTTCAAGCTCATCGAGCCGCTCCGGGAGCTCTTCAAAGACGAGGTCCGGGCCCTGGCCATGGAGCTCGGCGTGGACAAGGAGTTCATCCGCCAGCACCCGTTCCCCGGGCCGGGGCTCGCGGTCCGGGTCATCGGCGAGATCAACCGCGAAATCCTCGATATCCTGCGCGCGGCCGACGACGTCGTCGTCGAGGAAATCCGGCGGGCCGGGCTCTACAACAAACTGTGGCAGGCCTTCGCCGTCCTGCTCCCGGTGCGCTCGGTCGGCGTCATGGGCGACCAGCGGACCTACCAGCGCGTCGTGGCCGTCCGGCTCGTCCAAAGCACGGACGGGATGACGGCCAACTGGTACCCGGCCGCGCCCCGGCTCCTGGCCAGGATCTCGACGCGCATCGTCAACGAAGTCCAGGGCGTCAACAGGGTCGTGTATGACATTACGACCAAGCCGCCCGGGACGATCGAGTGGGAGTAGAATAACTGAGCCGGGGGACACAATACTCTGTCCCTCATTGAGTGACCAGCGGCCCGGGCGGGAGGCCAGAGAAATAGAGGGACAGAGTATTGTGTCCCCCTATTGGGAAAGGGCAGAATGGAACCTACGTTCGTCCACCTTCATAATCATACCGAGTACAGCATCCTCGACGGCTGTCTGAAGGTGCCGGACCTCCTCGACGCGGCCTTCAAGAACAACATGCCGGCCGTGGCCATCACCGACCACGGCAACATTTTCGGCGCCGTCCAATTCTTCAGGGAGGCCAAGGCCCGCGGCGTCAAGCCCATCCTCGGGTGCGAATGCTACATCGCGCCGGGGAGCCGGTTCGACAAGAAACCGGGCCCCGGAAACGACATCCACCATTTCCACCTCATCCTGCTCGTCAGGAACGATAAGGGATACAAGAACCTCTGCCGCCTCCTGACCCAGAGCTACCTGGAGGGCTTTTATTATCGGCCGCGGATCGACAAGGAGCTCCTGGCCGCCCACGCCGAAGGCCTGATCGCCCTGTCGAGCTGCCTCAAGGGCGAGCTGAGCGTCTGGCTCAGCCGCGGTTTCGCCGAGAAGGCCGAGGCCGCCGCCCGGGAGTACGCTGCGATCTTCCCCAAGGGCGATTTTTACGTCGAGCTCCAGGACCACGGCCTGCCCGAGCAGAAAGCCGTCAACCCCCTGCTCATCGATCTCGCCCGCCGGCTCGACCTGCCCCTCGTCGCCACGAACGACATCCACTTCGCCCGCCGGGAGGACGCCCAGAGCCAGGACGTCCTCGTCTGCATCCAGACGAACAAAAAGATCTCGGACCCGGACCGCCTTAAGTTCTCGACCGACCAGTTCTACTTCAAGTCGGGCGATGAGATGAAGGAGCTCTTCAAGGACACCCCTGAGGCCATCCAGAACACGGCCCGGATCGCCGCCCGCTGCGAGTTCGAGTTCCCCTCCAAGTCCTACTTCCTGCCGAACTTCACGCCGCCGGCGGGCAAGACCCCGGGCGAGTTCTTCGAGGAGGTCGCCTGGGAGGGCTTCCGGAAGAGGATGGCGGCGCGGGACGCGCGGGCGACGAACGGAGAGCAGGCCCATTCCGAGGAGGAGTACGAAGACCGCCTGAAGCGCGAGATCAAGCTCATCAAGCAGATGGGCTTCGAGGGCTACTTCCTGATCGTCTGGGACCTGCTCAAGGCCGCCCGGGAAAAGGGGATCCCGGTCGGGCCGGGCCGCGGCTCGGCGGCCGGCAGCCTCCTCGCCTACGCCCTGGAAATCACCGAGATCGACCCCCTCGAGTACGACCTCCTTTTCGAGCGCTTCCTCAATCCCGAGCGCATCAGCCTGCCCGACATCGACATGGACTTCTGCGGCCGGCGCCGCGGCGAGATGATCGAGTACGTGACCCGGAAGTACGGCCAGGAGAACGTCTGCCAGATCATCACCTTCGGGACCATGGCCGCCCGGGGCGCCATCCGGGACGTGGGCCGCGTCCTGGAGGTCCCGCTGCCGGAGGTGGACCGGATCGCGAAGATGATCCCCTTCGGGCCGGACCCGACGATCGCCGAGGCCCTGAAGAACGTGCCCGAGCTCCGGGAGCTCCGCGACAAGAACTCCAAGATCGCCCAGCTCCTGACCATCGCCCAGGGGATCGAGGGGCAGGTCCGCCACCCGTCGATCCACGCCGCGGGCATCGTCATCACGCCCAAGCCCCTGGTCGAGTTCCTGCCCCTTTACCAGTCGGTCAAGGGCGAAATCACGACCCAATTCGCGATGGGCGACGTCGAGGCCATAGGTCTCCTCAAGATGGACCTCCTCGGCCTCCGGAACCTGACGGTCATCGACGACGCACTCAAGCTCATCCGGCGGGACACGGGGACGGAGATCGACGTCAACAACCTTCCGCTCGGCGACGCCCTGACGTTCGAGGTCTTTCAGGCCGGGAACACGGACGGCGTCTTCCAGTTCGAAAGCCCGGGCATGAAGGACCTCCTCCGCAACTTCAAGCCCGAGCAGTTCCGGGACCTCATCGCCCTGAACGCCCTTTACCGGCCCGGGCCGCTCAAGAGCGGCATGACGGACGAGTTCATCCATCGCAAGAACCACCCCGACCGGATCTCCTACGAGCTTCCCGAGCTCGAGCCCATCCTCAAGGAAACGCGCGGCATCATCGTCTACCAGGAGCAGGTCATGCGCATCGCGACCGACCTGGCCGGCTTCTCGCTGGCCGGGGCCGACCTCCTGCGCAAGGCCATGGGCAAGAAAGACAAGGAGACGATGAAGGCGCAGAAGCAGAAGTTCGTCCAGGGTGCCAAGAAGAAGGGGATCAGCCAGGCCAAGGCGGACAAGCTCTTCGAGCAGATCAAGGAGTTCGCCGAATACGGCTTCAACAAGTCGCACAGCGCCGCCTACGCCCTGCTCGCCTATCAGACGGCCTACCTCAAGGCCCATTACCCCCAGCATTTCCTGGCCGCCCTCCTGACGTCCGAGGCAGAGAGGGGAGCGACGCCGCAGGTCGTGAAATACATCGGCGAGTGCCATGACATGGGGATCAAAGTCCTGCCGCCCGACATCAACAAGAGTGATTTCCCCTTTACGGTCGAGGACGGGAACCTCCGCTTCGGCCTGGCGGCGGTCAAGAACGTCGGCCAGGCGGCGGTCGAGGAGCTGCTGGGCGTCCGGAAGAAGATCGGCGGCTTCACCTCGCCGTTCAGTCTTTTTGAGGACCACGATTCGAAAGTCCTCAACCGGAAGGCGGTCGAGAGCCTGATCAAGGCGGGCGCTTTCGATTCCCTGGGCTGGAAGCGGTCCCAGTGCTTCCACATGCTCGACCGGATGATTGATTTCGGCCATGATGTCCAGAAGGCCAAGGTGGCCCGGCAGAACCTCCTTTTCGGAGGCAGCGCCGTCGAGCTTCCGCCCGTCCCCCAGGAGGTCCAGGAGATGAGGGAGTGGGACGAGTCCCATTTCCTGTCCTACGAAATGGACGCCTTGGGCTTTTACATCACGGGGCACCCGCTGGCCCAGTACAAGGACCGGCTCCGCAAGCTCGTTTCGCACAGCCTGGGCGAACTCGACGACGACCGCGACTTCAACAAGGAGATCCGTGTCGCCGGCGTCATCGCCACGATCAAACAGCTCCGGACGAAGAAAGACGAGCGGATGGCCACGTTCGTCCTGGAGGACATGACCGGGAGGATCGAGGTCGTGGCCTTTCCCGACGCCTTCAGCAAGCACGGGGCCTACCTCCGGGAAGGCCAGCTCGTCCTGGTCAAGGGCAAGTACCTGGGCGAGGGCGAGAGCCGCCGGATCAGCCTCAACCAGGCCATGCCGCTCGCCGATGCCTTCGAGACCCAGGCCAAGCGGGTCGTGGTCAGGATCTTCCTGCCGGGCCTCGAGGAGGCGACCCTGGCCGAGCTCAAGGCGATCCTCGACACCCACGAGGGAAAATGCCCCGTCTATTTCGAACTCGAAACGCCCCACGCTTATCGGGTCGTGGCCCGGAGCGCCGAGGTCCATCATGTCGCGCCGACCGAGGACCTCATCAAGAAGATCGAGGCGCTTCTAGGCGAGAATTCTGTTTCCGTGGATTACTGAAGCTCCGCGGACCTACAGCCGGGGGGCCTGTTGGCTTGAACCCCCGCAGTCATCAAGAGGCTGCCGAGGGCGGCCTCTTGATGGCGTCCGTGGGATCCCGCGAAGGGGATTGACCGTCTTGCCAAGTGCGGCGCCCGGATTGCGGCTGATCTCAAGAGCGGAGCCAGTGTCCGGCGGCGCCTGCCGGTCTATTATTTGGAGCTGGAATTTCTGAGAACCGGCGTCGGTTCGGCGACCCAGGCCCGACCGTCCCAGTAGCGGATTCCGTTCTTTATCGTTATTCGATAAAACTCGTCGAGCGTGCTGTGGATTTTCCCTGCTGCGGCGAGCTCGTTGTGCTCCTTCATGAAACCGTGCCCCCAGTCCGTATTCAGGCAGCGGAGGCCGAAATCAAACTCGTAGGTCAGATTGTAGAAAGTGTTCGCCTCAAGACGCCTGCTGCTGGTGACCCAGATATTGCGGATCCCCTCGACGATGTCGCCCAGCGCCAGGCTGACGTCCGTCCGGGGCGTCCGGATATAATATTTTTCCGATCCGGCGGGCAGGGTTTCGGATTTAAACTCGCCGCTCTGCGGCGAACAACCGTCGATCCGCGCAGGGTCGAAGATGATCAGGGCTCCTCCATACTGGTTGTTGACACCCGCGACGATCATCTCTTCACGGCCGTCGCCGTCTAAGTCTTGGTAGTAGATATCAGTCAAATAACCGGAATTCCAGAAATCCCCGATTGTCTTGCCCCTCGAATCGAGGACGACCAGCTGGCACGGCCACTGGGGGTAATGGTAGGAGATGACGACGGTTTCCTGCCGCGCGTCCCCGTTGATATCATGCAGGCTGAAACCGTAGATCCGGTAGTCGGCCGAAAAAGTCCGCCCGCCGAAGACCATTTCTTTTCCGGCCTTGAAATGCCAGATCTCCGTCCCCGAGCTGTTAAAGCAATAAAGATCACGCTCCCCATACGAGTCATCGCGCTTCTGAACGGCGAACAAGACTTCATTCCGGCCGTCACCGTTGATGTCCCTGATCACGAGAGAAGGCAGCCGGTGTCCGGTTACCGCCGAATCGACGACCTGGAAGTGAACCCGGTAGAATGCCTCATCCGCCAGCCCGTCAATCTTGAAGTCGTGGCGCCAGAGCTCCTTCCCGTTCTCCTCAAGGATGATCAGGTTCGACCCCCTGATCGCGAAGTCCGCCGGCTGGCCGGCCGGGGAGGTCTTCCATTTGAGCAGATGGAAGCCGGCGACAAGCACGACAAGGAGGAGGCCGATCACGACCGGCCACAGGGACCGGCGGCTTCCTTTTTTGGGGGGAGAGGCCTCGCGGCTGGAATTCCTGAACGTTTCCTGGAACCAGCGGTCGAGCTCGTCCTTGTAAGCGACGACGTGCGATTTCGAGGCGCCCGCCTCGGCCCGGTGGACCGGCATCCCGTATTTCTGTTCCCACCTGTAGCAGGTGCGCTCGTCGTAGCCCAGGTGGGTGGCGATCTCCTTCCAGGAGCGGAGGATGTTATTTTTCGGCTCGGTGTCCATGGCCTGCCATTCCAAGCATTCCATTATCATATAGGTATCATCGCCGGAGTCAACCTCCTTCGCGGGATCCCACGGACGCCATCAAGAGGCCGCCCTCGGCAGCCTCTTGATGACTGCGGGGGTTCAAGCCAACAGGAGCCCCCCCCGGCTGGAAGTCCGTGGAACTTCAGGCCTTTCCGGCCTCCCGTTCCGGGTTCCGGGCGGCCCGCCCGCATTGACAGCCCGGGACGAAAAGGGTAGATTAAATTGATTATTCTCTTGGAGTTCTGAAGATTTTTGAGGATCAACGTGCCGTATAAGATTATCGTGGCCGACCCGAGCGTTTCGGTCCAGAAGGCGGCCCAGCTGGCCTTCCCGGAGCCCGAATTCCGTCTGTTTCCCTTCGATGACGGGGCGGCCCTGCTCGATTCGGTAGAGGAGGTCCGCCCGGACGCCGTCCTCCTCAGTCTGAACTTGCCCGGGCGCGACCCGTTCGAAATCGGCCGGCTTCTCCGCGGCCGGGAGGACCTCCGGCGCGTCCCCCTCCTCCTGCTCAGGGGGACATTTGAGGCCCCGGACCCGTCGAAAACGGCCCCGGACCATGACGGGATGGTCCAGAAGCCCTTCGATTCCGAGCGGCTGGCCGCGGTTGTCCGGGACCTCATCGAACGGAAGACGGAGCCGTCCACTCTCCCCGAGGAGCCCATTTTCCCGGCGGCGGGCGACCCCCGTCCCGCCTCTTTGCCCGAAGGGCCGGGTTCCCCGGCGGCCGCGGGGCCGGAGCCGTCCCGCCCGGAAGGCCCGGGGCCCGCGGATTCCCTGCTCCGGGAATGGATCAGGAAGGAAATCCATGGGGCGGAGAAGGACGTCGAAAAGCGGGTCCGGGCCCGCGTCCTGGCCGACGTCAAGGAATGGATGGCCGGGGACGGCCGGGACAAAAAGGAAGCGTCCTGACGCTCCCGGAAAATCCCAAGCTCGCGTGGTGATCCCATGAACGACAAAAGTCAACTCGACAAAACTTATGACCCCAAGCCCGTAGAGGAAAAATGGGGGAAATTCTGGCTCGACGAAGGCCTTTTCGTCGCGGACGCCAAATCCCCCAAGCCCAAGTTCTCCATGGTCCTCCCGCCGCCGAACGTCACGGGCATCCTGCACGTGGGCCACGCCCTGTGCTTCACCCTCCCCGACATCATCACCCGCTGGAAGCGCATGCAGGGGTATAACTGCCTCTGGCTGCCGGGCACGGATCACGCCTCGATCGCCGTCCACAACGTCGTCGAGCAGAGCCTGGCGGAAAAGGGCCTGACCCGGGAGAAAATCGGCCGCGAGGAGTTTCTCAAAATCGCCTGGGACTGGAAGACGAAATACGGCGGGGTCATCACCGGACAGCTCAAGAAGCTGGGCGCTTCGCTCGACTGGTCCCGGGAACGCTTCACGATGGACCCGGGTTTCACCCGGGCGGTCAAGGAGGTTTTTGTCTCCCTCTACAACGAGGGGCTCATTTACCGCGACTATTACCTGGTCAACCGCTGCCCGCGCTGTCAGACCGTTCTCTCGGATATCGAGATCGAGCACAAGGACCTCCGAGGCAAGCTCTGGTACGTCAAGTATCCGGTCGAAGGCTCGGACGAGGCCGCCGCCACGATGCCGGATTCCATCATCGTGGCGACGACGCGGCCCGAGACCATGCTCGGGGACACGGCCGTGGCCGTCCACCCGGACGACGAGCGCTTCAAGTCCCTCCACGGAAAGCGGGTCCTCCTGCCGCTCCAAAACCGGCTCATCCCCGTCATCACCGACGAGCGGGTGGAACGGGAGTTCGGGACGGGCGCGGTCAAGGTCACGCCCGCCCACGACCCCGTGGACTTTGAGCTCGGCAAGCTCCACAACCTGGAGCAGGTCATCGTCATCGACGGCTCCGGGAAAATGACCGACGCGGCCGGCCCGGAATTCAAGGGGCTCGACCGCTTCGAGTGCCGGGCCAGGGTTGTCGAGAAACTGCGCGCGCTCGGGCTGCTCGTCAAAATCGAAGACCACGACCACGCCGTCGGCCACTGCTACCGCTGCAAGACGGTCATCGAACCCTACCTTTCGTGGCAGTGGTTCGTCCGCATCAAGCCCCTGGCCGACGAGGCCATCCGCGTCGTCGAGTCGGGCGAGATCCAGTTCATCCCGGCCAACTGGACGAAAACATACTTCGAATGGATGTATAACATCCACGACTGGTGCGTCTCGCGCCAGCTCTGGTGGGGCCACCGGATTCCGGCCTGGTACTGCCGGGATTGCCGGCACACAATGGTCGCCATGGAGGCGCCGGAGAAATGCGAAAAGTGCGGCGGGCCCCTCGACCAGGACGAGGACGTTCTCGACACCTGGTTCTCCTCAGCCCTCTGGCCCTTCGGGACCCTCGGCTGGCCGGAGGAGACCGACGACCTGCGGACCTTCTACCCGACGGACCTCATGTCCACGGGCTTCGACATCATTTTCTTCTGGGTAGCCCGCATGATCATGATGGGCCTCAAGTTCCGGGGCCGCATCCCCTTCCGTCACGTCTTCATCAACGGCCTCGTCCGGGACCTGAAGCGCCGGAAGATGAGCAAGTCCGAGGGTAACATCATCGACCCGCTCGAGATGATCGCGAAGTATGGGACCGACGCCCTGCGTTTCACCCTGGCGGCCCAGGCCGTCCCCGGCATGGACCTGGCCCTCTCCGAGGAGCGGATGGCCGGCTGCCAGGCCTTCGCTAATAAAATCTGGAATGCCTCGCGCTTCGTCCTCATGAACCTCGGCGACCGGCCGGCCGATGTCAAGGAGAGCGAGCTCACGCTTTCCGACCGCTGGATCCGGAGCCGTCTGGGCGCGATCACGGCGTCCGTCACCCAAAGCCTCGAGGAATATAAATTCTACGAGGCGGCAGACTCGCTCTACCATTTCATCTGGCACGAGTTCTGCGACTGGTACCTCGAGCTGGCCAAAGTCGGGATGCGGGAGGGGAACAAGACGACGGAAGCCGTCCTGGCCGACACCCTTGACCGGATCCTGCGGCTCCTCCATCCGTTCATGCCGTTCATTACCGAGGAGATCTGGCAGCACCTGCCCGGCGCCGGCCGGTCCATCTGCGTCGCCCCGTTCCCCGAGGTCCGCGAAGATTGGCGGGACGCGGGTTCCGAAAAAACGATGGCCCTCCTCCAGGAGGCCGTCGCCGAGGTCCGCAAGATCCGGACCGAGAACAAGATCCCGCCGAAGGAAAAGCTCGAGCTTTGGGTCAAATCGTCCGACGGAGAGGAAACGCGATCCCTCACGGGCCAGGCCTCTTCGCTCCAGGCGCTGGCCGGCGTTTCGAAACTCGAGTTCGCGTCCGTCTTTCCGGCCGGGAAGCGGGTCCTGAAAGGCGTCGCCGGCCCCTTCGAGCTGGCCATCCCCCTCGAGGAAACGGCCGACCTGGCCCAGGAGAAGGAGCGGCTCGAAAAGGAGCTTCAGAAAATCCTGGCCGACATCGCCAAGGTCGAACGGAAGCTCGGAAACGCCGATTTCGTCGCCAAGGCCCCGGCGGCCGTCGTCGACGAGAACAGGACCCGGCTCGACAGGCTCAAGGACCGGCGGGACAAAATCCAGAAAAATCTGTCCTATCTTCCGCCGGCGGCCTGAGCCGGGGGCGCGTTTTCGCGTCTGGCGTGGAACCATGACACTGGGGACGATCATCCACCGCTTCGAGAGCGTGCCCTCGACGAATGACACGGCGCGCGATCTCGTCCGGGACGGCGCCGCCCACGGAACGGTCGTGGTCGCGGACGAACAGACGCGCGGCCGCGGCACGAAAGGGAGAAGCTGGCATTCGCCGCGCGGCCGCGGGCTCTACGCCTCGATCATTCTCCGGTGGGAGAAACCGGCCGAAGCCGGGACCCCATTCTCCCTCCTGCCGCTTGCGGCGGGCCTGGCTGCCGCTGAGGCAGTCCTCGAGTCCGCCGGCGTCGAGGCCCGGCTCAAGTGGCCCAATGACCTCGTTCATGAACGGAAAAAGCTCGGCGGCATCCTGACCGAGGGGCTTTTCCGGCCCGGGACGCCGGGCTACGCGATCGTCGGGATCGGCATCAACGTCAATCATGAAGCGGCCGATTTCCCGTGCGACCTCGTGAGAATCGCCACGTCCATCCGCCTGATCACGGGCAGACCCGTGGACCGTGATGACCTTCTCGTCCGGCTATGCCGGACCCTCGACTCCTGGTATAATTCGGTCATCCGGGGAGAGAAGGAACAAATCATCCGGGGCTATGAGGCGCGGATGGCCTTTGCCCCCGGGGCGCGCGTGCGCGTGACGACGGCCGAAGGGGAAAGCGGCGGGGTATTCCTGGGCCTGACGCCGGAGGGCCGGCTGCGGCTCCAAGGGCTCGCCGGGCCGGAGTCCTTTTCGTTCGAGGACATCCAGGCCCTCGACTGGGAGTGATAAGGAGGACCGATGCTTCTGGCTTTCGATATCGGCAACACGACGGTGGCCATCGGGCTGTTCCGCGGCCCGAAGCTCGTCAAGGGCTGGAAGATCAAGACGGACCGCGACAAGACGGGCGATGAGTACGGGGCCATCCTGCTCAACCTCTTCCAGGCCGCGGCCCTGCATCCGAAGAAAATCGAGGCGGCCATCATTTCGAGCGTCGTCCCGCCGCTGACCCCGGTCATCCAGGACGTGTGCCGGGATTTCTTCGGTCTGGACGCTCTCGTCGTCGGCCCCGGCCTCAAGACGGGGATGCCCATCCTCTATGAGAACCCGCTCGAAGTCGGCGCCGACCGGATCGTCGCGGCCGTCGCGGCCTTCGAAAAACACGGCGGTCCGGCGATCGTCGTGGACTTCGGCACGGCCACCACGTTCGACGCCATTTCGGCCAAGGGCGAATACCTCGGCGGGGCCATCGCGCCGGGCATCCAGATCTCGGCCGAGGCCCTCTACCTCAAGACGGCGCGCCTGCCGAGGATCGAAATCAAGAAGCCCAAGCGGGCCATCGGCCGGACGACCGTGGCCAGCATGCAGTCCGGACTCTATTTCGGATACATCGGCCTCGTCACGAACACGATCAACGAGGTCCGGAAGGAGATCGGAAAGAACGCCACCGTCGTCGCGACCGGCGGCTTCGGCGGTCAGATCACGCCGGAGGTCCCGGCCATCGACGTCTACGAGCCGGACCTCGTCCTCGAGGGTCTGCGGATCATCTACGACAGGAACCGGGACGCCTGAAGGCCGGCCGGGACGATATGACCGAACAGGCGCAGAACGAATACTATCAGGCCATCGCCCGGGAATTCCTCCGCCGGCGCGGGGCCCCGTTCCTGCTCTCGGCGCGGGACGTGGCCGTCATCGCCGAGTGGGAGAAGAACGGCGTCCCGCTGGGGGTCGTAATGGAGGGCATCGGCCGCGCCTTCGACGGGATCCGCGACCGGTCCCGGGGGACGAAGGGCCTGTCTCTTTCGTTCTGCGACTCCCAAGTCCGGAAGGCCCTGGCCCAGCACGCGGACCGGGCCGCCGGCCGGAGGAAGCCTCCGGCACCACGCTCGGCCAAAGTGAACAAGGCCCTGAAGGAGATCGCCCGCTGCCTTCGGAGCCTGCCGCCCGGAGACCTGGAGCTTCGGCCTCTCTTGGAGGCCGCCTGCGGCCTTTTGGCCGAGGCGGCCCCGGACGAAGAAGCCCTGGAAAAGGTCGATGACCAAGTGGACGCGGTCCTGTGGGGCCGCGTACCCGCCTCCGAGCGCGACGCCCTGAAGCGGCAGATGGCCGCGGACCTCGCCGGCCTGGACCGCGCCGAGGGCGGGGCTGCCGTCAGGACGCGGCTCATCAAATCAGCCCGGCAGAAGCAGAAGGTCCCTCATGTTTCTCTTTTCTACTATTAAGCCATGAGCAAGCCCAACCTCCGCAGCAAAATCCTGGCCCTCCTCCAGAGGCACCGCGAAGGGCTGACGCTCGGAAGCATCCAGTCCGAGCTCGATGTCAAGCGGCGGGAGCGCGCCAAACTTCTCGAAGACCTGAGGGAGCTCGAGGGAGCGCGGCTCGTGCGCTCGCCCAAGAGCCGGTACGTCCTCTCGCCCAAGACAGGCGTTGTCCGCGGCCGGTTCGTGACCTCACGGCGCGGATTCGGATTTGTCACGCCTCAGGCAGGCGGCGAGGATATTTTCATCCCGGCCAGGTTTGCGGAGGGCGTCCTTCAGGGCGACGAGGTCGAAGTCCTGGTCAAGGAATCCGGCCGGTTCGGCAAGCCGGAAGGCAAGGTCGTCAGGATCCTCGAGCGCGAACGGAAGACCATCCTGGGACTCTACAAGGAACAGAACGGCGCCCCTTTCATCCAGGCCTTCGATTCCCCCTCGCCGGCGGACATCCCGCTCCGTGCCAAGGGAAAGCCCGCCCCCGAGCCGGGGATGGTCATCGAGGCCGACCGGAAATCCCTGGCCGTTTCCAGGGTTTACGGACGGCCCGAGGACCCCGGCGTGGACACACAGGTGATCATCCGGCGCTATGGCCTCGCCGTCGGGTTTTCGGACGAGACCCTCCTCGAGACCGGCCGGATCCCGGGCGCGCTCGCGCCGCCGGATTTCGAGGGGCGGCGGGACTTCCGGGACTGGCCTACCGTGACGATCGACGGCGAGAAGGCCCAGGATTTCGATGACGCCGTGAGCGTCCGCCGTCTCGACGGCGGGCGGTTCCTGCTCGGCGTCCACATCGCCGACGTCTCTCATTACGTCAAGCCCGGGACGGCGCTGGACACGGAGGCCCTGGAGCGGGCGACGAGCGTTTATTTCCCGGACCTCACCCTGCCGATGATCCCCGAAAAGCTCTCGAACGATCTCTGCAGCCTGCGGCCGGCCGTCCCGAGGCTCACGGTCTCCGCGCTCATGGAAATCGACGGCGAAGGGCGCGTCCTGAGCAGCGAGTTCGCGCCGTCCGTCATCCGGACCGTCGAGCGCATGACCTACACCTCGGTCTTCAAAGTCCTGGAGGGGGACGAGGCCGAGTGCCGGCGATACGCCCCGCTCGTCGGCGATTTCCTGCTCATGAGGGACTTGGCCCGGACCCTGCGCGCCAGGCGGGTCGAAGAGGGGAGCCTGGATTTCGACCTGGTCGAGCCCGAGCTCATCTATGAAGAAGGCAAGCTCATGGCCGTCGCGGCCGCCGAGCGCAACGAAGCCCACCGCCTGATCGAGGAGTTCATGGTCGCCGCGAATGTCGCCGTGGCCTCTTTCCTGACCGCGAGGGAGATCCCGTCCATCTACAGGGTCCACCCCGTCCCCGCCGTGGCCGACCTCGAGAAGCTGCGGGAGATCCTCCTGCGCTTCGGGTATGCCCTGCCCGAGCCCGGAAAAATCCGCTCGAGGGACCTGGACCGGGTCCTCCTGAAAGCGGAGGGCCGGCCCGAGGAAAAATTCGTCAGCATCCAGGTCCTGCGGGCCATGAAACTGGCCGTTTATTCGCCCGAGAACGTCGGGCACTACGGCCTGGCCAAGACGGATTACACTCATTTTACGTCGCCGATCCGGCGCTACCCGGACCTCGCCGTCCACCGCATCCTGAAGTCCGTCCTGGCCACGGGAGAAAGCCTACCCGTGGACCTGGACGGCGTCGCGCGGCATTCGAGCGAGCGGGAGCGGAACGCCGACGAGGCCGAGAAGGCCCTCCTCGAATGGCGGATCTTCCGGCTTCTCAAAGAACGGCTGGGCGACGAATTCACGGGCGTCGTCGTCGACGTCACCAAGGCCGGCCTCGTGGTCGAGCTCGACGATTATTTTGTCGACGGGCTTCTGCCCTTCCGGGACCTCGACGGCGACTCGGGCCGGAAGGCGGGCGGCCGGTCCGCGCGGGGCGGGCGGCGGCGGAAACTGTTTGACTTGGGGGACCGGATTCGTGTAATCCTTGTGTCCTGCGACCCCGTCCTGCAGCGGATGGGCCTGGCCCCGGCCCCGGACGCGGAAACGGAAGAGCCGCCGCGATGACCATGAACGCCTTCGACGCCGCTCTGGATTTCCCCGCGAAAGAGATGGGGGGAGCCGGCCGCGTGTCCCTCGTTTTCGCGGGGCACACGGTTCCGGCCGCGGTCGTCCCCTATAAAATCCCGAGGAAGGCCGGGTTCTACGCCCTGGTCACCCCTGAGCGCTCCGTGGAGGTCTTGTGGAAGGACGCCTTCTTGGTCCACTCCGCGGACGGCAAACCGCTGGGCGGCGGTGTCGCCCTCTTCCCGTCGGCGCCGTCGTCGGACGACGTCAAGCCCGCGCGGAGGAAGGACCTTCTGGAGCGACTTTCGCTCGGCGAACGGGACATGGTCCTGGCGCTCGCGGAAGTCCGGGGGATCGGCGGCCTCCGGGCCGAGGACATCACGCGCTTTTCGCGCCTCAACCCCGCCCGGGCCGAAGCCGTGGCCCGCGGGCTCGAGGAAGAGGGAAAGGTCCGGATTATGTCCTTTGCGCCGCTGTTCCTGGTCCTCCAGGACAGCCTGGATTTCCTCCGGCGGAGGCTCGCTGCGTACCTTTCCCAGTACCACAAAAAGCATCCCGGCCAGCGCGGGGCGCCCGCCGAAAGGATCGAAAAACGATTCGATGTCGCCCCCGCTATCCTGCAGCTTGCGGTCCGTACGCTGGTCAAGGAAGGCCGGGTGTCGCTCGACGGCGGGCTGGCCGCGATCGTCGATTTCCGGGCGCCCCTCTCGGCGGCCGACGAGAAGACGGTCGGCGAGATGGAGACCATGTTTCTTAAGGGGGAATTCGGCCAGGCGACGCTCGACGAGGTCAGGAAAAAATTCCACCTCAGCCCGGCGAAGCTCCGGTCCCTCGTGGCCGTCCTCGCGGAGAGAAAAAAGATCGTCGAAGGCCGGGACGGGTTCATCCTCCATTCCCGCTGGCTCGACGACGTCGTGACCAAGATCAGGGCGACCGGACGGAGGGAGCTGACCGTGGCCGATTTCAAGGCCTTGACGGGGCTGAGCCGGAAGTACGCGATCCCCCTCCTCGAGCTCCTGGACGAGATGGGGGTCACGCGGCGCAAGGGCGCCGTCCGCGATATTCTGAAATAGCCGGGCCCTCAGCCTCTCGCTCATACCGGGTTCCGCGCTCTATCTGGTCTAGTCCCAGGGCCGCACGGGCGAATCTTCCGAGGGGGATTTTTCCTTCGGACGCGACCTGGGCCGGCTCTTCGACATCCATCCCGAGAACGTCTTCCTGGTGAAGTTCTCGTACCGCTTCCAGCTCTGAAGCGCTCTCCGGCGGACCGCTACTCCTTCTTTTCCGGTTCCGCCTCGGCGTCCGGCTTCTTGTCGTCCTTCTTCTTGAGGGCCGTCTTGAGGAGGTCGGCGAAGATGCCGAACTTGGGCTCTTCCTTGGAGACGGGCTTGAACTCCTCTTTCTTCTCGCGGGCCCTTGTCTCGACGCCCTCCTCCTCTTTTTCCTTGATGGCGGACAGGGCCTCGGCGACAGATTCTTCTTCTTCGATCTTCTCCTCGATGACGCGCCGCTCGCTTTTCTTCGGCCTCGGCGTTTTTTCCCCCTCGGCCTTCGGTTTCTTCTTCTTGAAAGGCTTTTCCTTCTTGGCGGCGGGCGCGGCGGCCGGGGCCTTGGCCTTCTCCGTCGTGGCGGTTTTAGCGGCCGCGGCGTCGAGTTCGGCTTGTGCGATTTCCTGCGGGCCGGCCTCGAATCCGATCTCCCCGGGAAGCTCTTCCTCGCCCGGCAGCTCTCCGTCCAGGGGGCCGATGGTTGGCTCCTCGACCGGGAACCCGATGGGCGCTTCCTCCTTCGGGACGTAAGGCTCCTGGTAGTAGAACAGCCCCTTTTTCTTGTCGGACTTGGAGAAATCCGACGTGTTGAGGAGGACCATCTCCACGTCTTCCTGGGTGGTCTGGCGGAGGAGATCGATGAGATGGTAAGCCCTCAGGAAATGAAGGGAATGCGAAGGCCCCCCCAGGGCCGGGTTCTTGAAAACGAGCACGAGGAGCTCCCGGAGGTCCAGGTTCTCCCGCTGCTCGTAGAGAGGCAGGATTTTGGCCAGGGTTTCGCGCTCGATGTAAATGATCTTGTTGGGCTCGGCGAAGGAGTAGCCCTCCTCGCCCGTGTCCAGGAACCGGTCTTTTTCGGTATCATAGGCCAGGCGGGGCACGGAGATTTTCTTCTTGGACTTCTTGATCCAGAAATCGAACGTGTTGGGCCCGGTTTTTTCCAGGGTCACGCTCGTTCCCTGGGGGATGTTGGCCTGCGCATAGAAATCCCTGAGGCCCAGGAAATAATTGGCGGCCGGATAGTAGTACAGCGTGTAGGTTTTGTTGTCCTCGGTATCCGTGAACGTGAACTCCCGGGCATGGGAGAGCTCTTTCCCCAGGCTCCGGGGGACCTTAAGGCCTCCCGACAGGATCTCTCTCCACGTGAGGTAGACCTTGATCGGGAACGTCTGGACGATGCTCATCTCCGGCTTCTCGACCTCCTCGATTTCCGGGAGGGCGGCCATCGGGGCTACGAGCGGAAGCTTCTCCGGCAGGGAGTTGAGGATCCTCTTGAGATGCCACTTGCCCCAGCCGGCCTCGGCCAGGAGGATGAACTCCTTCTTGTACTTTTTCTCGAGAAGGACGTTGAGGCTCAGGCAGGTGAGCTCGAAGAGGTCGCTCGAGGCCTCCAGCCCGAAGTACTTCCGGACCAGCTCTTCGGTGGCGGCGGAACGCAAGGTCGTCACAAACTCGTTTTCGATCTCCTTGACCCGGTCCTCGGCGATCTCGACCCGCTTCGCGGCGAGCTGCCAGAAATCGCCCCAGCCGAAAAATTTCGGGTTCTTGGCGAGCTCGGAGCGGAGATGCTTCTCGAGCGTCTTGAGGTCCCGTTCCGTCATGGGGAGCTCGGTCAGCCGGGGGTCGTCGCTCTTGGCGATCAGTTCCGGGGCCTGGTTCCTGCCGTCGACGTTGGAGGGAAGAAGGACCTGCGTCCTGGTCTTCTTCATGTAATCGACGTACTTCCGGAAGACCCCGCCGCCGGGATAATCGACTTCGAGCATCTCGCAGTTGAAGTGCTTGTAAAAGGTCCTGGCGACCACTTTCAGGATGATGGCGCCCTGGAAGTGCTCGACGGTCTTGCTGCCGACGGTCAAGGGCTCATCGTAGTCCTTGTAGATGAAGTCTCCCACCTCGTAGGGGCAATTCGGGTCGTATTTTTTAACGTCCTGCATCCGCTGGCTGGCGGTCTTCTCAAACGCGAGCTTCTGGGTCATGGCCTTGACGGGCTGAGGATGCGATGTCGCCGCGAGCTCGCGCTCGACGAGGGCGATGTCGTCCGCCGTCACCGTGGTGAGATTGTTGATTTCGCTGTTCATTTTTTGCTTTTCTTCCCCATGAGAAGGGTGAGAATGACCTTCTGAACGTGCAGACGGTTCTCGGCCTGATCGTAGACGATGGAGTTCGGGGAGTCGATGACCTCGTCCGTGACCTCATCGCCCCGGTGCGCGGGCAGGCAATGCATGAAGACCGCGTCCCTCTTGGCGTGGGACATGAGCCGGGCGTTGACTTGGTAGGGAGCGAAAATCGCAGCCCTCTTTTCCTTTTCCGACTCCTGGCCCATCGAAGCCCAGACGTCGGTGTAGACGGCGTCGGCGCCGCTCGCGGCTTCCGCCGGGTCGTTGGTGAGCTTGACCTCGAATCCTGTCTCCTTCCCGTCTTCCCTCGCCATTTGGACGATCTTCGCGTTCGGCTCATAGCCGGCCGGCGTCCCCACGGCCATCTTCGTGCCGGCCCGGGCTGCGGCCAGGAGCAGGCTGTGGCAGACGTTGTTCCCGTCCCCGAGATAGGTGAGCTTCAGGCCCGCCAGGCCGCCTTTATGCTCCCGGAGGGTGAAGAAGTCGGCCATGCCCTGGCAGGGGTGGGAGAGGTCGGTCAACGCGTTGATGACGGGGATCCGGGTGCTTTGGGCCAGGTCCACCGCGATCTGGTGGCCGAACGTCCGGATCATGATCCCGTCGACCCAGCGCTCGAGGTTTTTCCCGATGTCGTACGCGCCTTCCCGGCTCCCCATCTGGATGTCCGAGGGGGCCAGGTAGATGGCCTCGCCGCCGAGCTGAAGCATGCCCGCTTCGAAGGTCATCCGCGTTCTCAAGGAGGGCTTTTGGAAGATCATGGCCAGGATCTTGTGCTCGAGGTCCTTGTGGTGTCTCTCGGGTCGCTTCTTCATCTCGGCCGCGAGGTCGAGCATCTGGCTGAACTCGTAAAGGCTCAGGTCGTGGATCGACAGGAAATCTTTCTCCATTGGGCTCCTCCTATGCTGAAGCGATAATCCGGGTCCCCGAGCGGTTGAGCAGGGCGGCCTTGAGATGGGTGTCCTTGGTGATGAGGACCTCCCGGCCGCCGGCCTCGATGTACTCGACGGCCGCCCGGATCTTGGGCCCCATGGACCCCGCCGGGAATTGGCCTTCGGCCAGATGCTTTTTGGCTTCCTCGACCGTCAGGACGGGGACCTCGCGCTGGTCGGGCTTGCCGAAATTGATGTAGACGCGCTCGATGGCCGTCAGGATGATGAAAAGGTCCACGCCGACCTCGCGGGCGAGCAGGCTCGCGGCGTAATCCTTGTCGATGACGGCCTCGACGCCCTCGAAAAGCCCCCGGCTGTTGATGACGACGGGGATCCCGCCGCCCCCGGCGGCGACGACGACCCGCCCGGCGTGGACGAGGTCCCGGATGACCCATTTGGGGACGACGTCGATCGGCCTGGGCGAGGGGACGACTTTGCGGTAGCCGCGGCCCGCGTCCTCGACCATGGCCCATTTCTTTTCCCGGGCCAGCATCTGGGCCCGGGACTTGGAGTAGAACGGCCCGACGGGCTTGGTCGGTTTGGCGAAAGCGGGGTCGTTCCCGTCCACGACGACTTGGGTGACGAGCGACGCCACTTCCTTGTCGAGGGAGCGGCGCCGGAGCTCGTTCGTGATCGCCCGCTCGAGCATGAAGCCCATGCTGCCCTCGGTCATGGCGTCGCAGACGTCGAGCGTGTACGGCGGGATCTTGGTCTCGGCCTCCTCCATCTGGATGAGGAGGTTGCCGACCTGGGGCCCGTTCCCGTGGACCACGATGAGCTCATAGCCCTTGCGGACGATGTGGACCATGAGCTCGGCCGCCTTTTGGGCGTTGCGCATCTGCTCGTCCTGCAGACCCCTCTGGTTATCGGGGAGCAGCGCGTTGCCGCCGAAGGCGATGAGGGCGACTTTCGGTTTCATCAAGGGCTCAGAACTTCTTGAGCACGTCCTTGAGTGTCGGGGAGCCGATCTCCTCGAGCTCGTAGCCGACGCGGAGGATGGGCTTGCTCACCTTGATGACCCGGGTGATGTCGATCGGCGTCGCGCTGACGACGAGGTCGCAGGGGATTCTCTCGATGGTCGCGGCCAAGTCGCTGCACTGTTTGTCGCCGTATCCCATGGCCGGCAGGACCTTGTCGAGGTGATTGTACTTCTCGAAGGTCTTCTTGATGCTGCCCACGGCGTAGGGCCGGGGGTCGATGATCTCGGCCGCGCCGTACTTCTGGGCGGCCACGATGCCGGCCCCGTAACGCATGCCGCCGTGGGTCAAGGTCGGGCCGTCCTCGATGACCAGAACGCGCTTGCCGGTGATCCGGCTGCCGTCGCTGACGATCGTCGGCGAGTTGGCCCGGATGACGACGGCCTTGGGGTTGACTTTTTTGATATCGGCCAGGACGAGGTCGATGCCCTCTTTCGTGGCCGTGTCCATCTTGTTGATGACGATGACCTGGGCGCGGCGGAAGTTCGTCTCGCCGGGGTGGTAACGGAGCTCGTGGCCCGCCCGGTGGGGGTCGGCCACGACGATCTCGAGGTCGGACTTGTAGAAGGAGAAGTCGTTGTTGCCGCCATCCCAAAGGATGACGTCGGCCTCTTTCTCGGCCTGGCGGAGGATGGCCTCGTAATCGACCCCGGCGTAGACGATGATGCCCCGGTCGATGTGGGGCTCATACTCCTCCCGCTCCTCGATCGTGCACTCATGCTTGTCGAGGTCGGCGTAGGTCGCGAAGCGCTGGACCTTCTGCTTGACGAGGTCGCCGTAGGGCATGGGGTGGCGGATGACCGCGACCTTGCGGCCCTTCTCTTTGAGGATCGTGGCCACCTTGCGGCTGGTCTGGCTCTTGCCGGAGCCGGTCCGCACCGCACAGACGGAAACGACCGGCCGCCTGCTCTTGACCATCGTGTCGCAGGGGCCGAGCAAGACGAAGTTCGCGCCCGCGGCCATGACCTGGGAGGCCTTGTTCATGACGTACTCGTGCGAAACGTCGCTGTAGGCGAAGTGGACGTCGTCGACTTTGTATTTGGCGATCAGCGCGTCGAGCTCGGACTCGGCGTAGATCGGGATGCCCCTGGGGTAGAGCTTCCCGGCCAGGGCGGCGGGGTATTTCCGGCCCTCGATGTCCGGGATCTGGGTCGCGGTGAAGGCGACCACCCTGTAATCGGGATTGTCGCGGAAATAGGTGTTGAAATTGTGGAAGTCGCGTCCGGCGGCCCCCATGATGATGACTTTTTTCACGGCCGTTTCTCCTTTCTTATCCAAAATAGAAAAACTTCCCCAACCGACATTTCCTCAGATTCAATTGTCAGGAAGAAGGAAGCAAGTATATTACAATGAGTCCCTTAATGCAAATATGGAAAAGACCCGCCCCGGCCAGGTTTTGTCCCGGGGGGTATCCTGCTCAGGACGGCACCGAAGCCGCCCTTATCCCCCGCACCCCGGGAACCAGTTTCGTCGGTTCCCCCCGTCGGATGGGAGGCGAATCCGCGGTACAAAACCTAAGATTCGTTTCAGATACTTACCAGAAGTGCGGCTCCGAGCCGATCCGCCGCACTTCTGCTGGTCGCTTCTCAGAATCCGCTCCCTGCCGGTCCCCCCTCCGCAACGGGGTCTTTCGGGCGGCCTCGGTACCGCCCTTTCGCGGTCCCGGCTCCACCCATCCCCCCCGAGCCTTTGGAGCGGATTATTAGTCCCCCCCTGCTCGTCCGTCGGGGAGCACCGCCGGGCCACCCGTTCCTGCTCGTAGCCTCGGCAGTGCCCCGGAAAAACAGTTTTTTGATCTTAAGGCGTGCGCTTGGGCGGGGGCGTTATTTTGCGGCCGGGGCTTTTCTTGGCAAACCCGGAGGGTCGAGGGAGCGAGGGGAGCGGGCGGCGGGCTCGCTGCCATGAGGGCATCTGGCGCCGGTTGACGGGGTGGGGCATGCTTCGGATTTCTCCTTTATTAGAGGGGGATGATGTCGACGGACATATTCGTAGGGTCGAAGAGGGCCACGGTGCCCTTCCCGTGCAGCCATCCGCCCGCTTCGCCCGGGTTGATGAGGAGGACGCCGTCCTTATGTTCAGAGAGGGCCTTGTGGGTGTGCCCGAACACCAGAACGTCACAGGGAATCGAGGCGATGTACTTGGGAACCGAACCGTCCAGATGGCTCACCACGAACCTGAGCCCGGCGTGGGAAAAGGCAAGGGGCTCGTCCCGGATTTCGCCCATTCCCTCGAATGTCCGGACCAGGCCGGCTTTCTCTCCGTCGCAGTTGCCGAAGACGGCCTTGACCGGGCAGCGGAGGTTCCGGAGCTCCGCCGCCGCGAAGGGGGCGACGACGTCCCCGGCGTGGACCACAAGATCGCAGCCCATGTCGTTGAACAGAACGACGGCCCGGCGGATCATCACCAGATTGTCGTGGGAGTCGGAGAGGACGCCGATCACCGGAGAGTTCCCTTCTTTTGAATTATATGCGATCCAGGCCTCCCGGCCAACACCTTTCCGGAGGCCGGGGCCGTTTTCTTCGTCTCCGGGGGGCGTCCCGGGGTCGTTCCGAAGTCCTGAAGCTCCACGGACGTGAGTCCCTGGAATCCCGCGAAGGGGATTGACAGCCCCGCCCGAATTCCTTAATATATAAAGGCTTTAAAAAGCGAAGTTTAGGCGCGTAGCTCAGTGGGAGAGCGCTTCCCTGACACGGAAGAGGCCGTGGGTTCAATCCCCTCCGCGCCTACCAGTTGATTCACGCGGTCAGTATTCAAGAGGCCCTGGGATGGGCCGGATTTGAAGCGCCTGCCCTTGTGAACCATAACGGTTGTCGAGAATGAGCGGAAAGATCAAGATTAGAATCGAGGATTCTGTGTACCCGTCGGAGAGGGGGGCGTGCGTCTTGGACCTTTTGCCCGCGGTGGGAAAGCCCGGTAAAGCCGGCAAGCCCGTCGTGGCCCGCGTGGACGGCGTCCTCTGCGACCTGAAGGCGCCGATCGAAAGGGACGTCGAGGTGTCCCTGGTCGGCGCCGGGAACCCCGAAGCCCTCGAAGTGCTTCGTCACAGCGCTTCCCACCTTCTGGCCCAGGCGGTCCTCGACCTCTATCCGGAGACCCGGACCGGGATCGGGCCGGCCGTCGAGAACGGGTTTTACTATGACTTCCTGAGGGAGACCCCGTTCACCCCGGAAGACCTGGCGGCCATCGAAGAAAGAATGAAGACGCTCGCCCGGGAAGACATCCCGGTCGAGCGGCTCGTCCTGACCAAGGATGAGGCCATCGAGCTCTTCCAGAAAATGGGCCAGACCCTCAAGGTCGAGCTCATCCGGGAGAAAGGCGACGCGCAGGTCACCTGCTACCGGCAGGGGAGCTTCGTCGATTTCTGTCTCGGCCCCCACGTGGCCTCGACCGGCGTCCTTCAAAACATCAAGCTCCTGTCGGTCTCGGGCGCCTACTGGAAGGGCGACGAGAAAGGCCAGCAGCTTCAGCGGATCTACGGGACCGTCTTCTTCACCAAAAAAGAGCTCGACGACTACCTGGCCTTCATCGAAGAGGCCAAGAAACGGGACCACCGCAAGCTCGGGCCGGAGCTCGACCTCTTCAGCTTTGCCGACGAGGTCGGCGGCGGCCTGACCCTCTGGCATCCCAAGGGCGCCCGGATCAGGGCCGTGATCGAGCAGTACTGGCGCGAGCGTCACTGGGCCGGAGGATACGACATCCTTTATACCCCGCACATCGGCCGGGAGACCTTGTGGCAGACATCGGGCCATCTCGGGTTCTATAAGGACAGCATGTACTCCCCGATGGAGATCGACGAGCAGAATTACTATCTGAAGCCGATGAACTGCCCGTTCCATATCTTGATCTATAAATCGCGGGGGCGGTCCTACAGGGATCTCCCGCTGCGCTGGGCCGAGCTCGGCACCGTCTACCGCTACGAACGGAGCGGCGTCCTCCACGGCCTGCTGCGAGTCCGCGGGTTCACCCAGGACGACGCTCACATCATCTGCACGCCCCGGCAGATCGACGACGAGATCCTGCGGGTCCTGGATTTTTCGATCAGCATCCTCGCCGCCTTCGGTTTTCCGGACAATAAGATCGAGCTTTCGGTCCGCGACCCCCGGAACCCGTCCAAGTACGCCGGCAGTGAAGACATGTGGCGGCAGGCCGAAGCCTCGCTCGTCAAGGCGCTGGAGGCGAGGCGCCTCCCCTACGAGCGGATGGAAGGGGAGGCCGTCTTCTACGGGCCCAAGATCGACATCAAGGTCAAGGACGCCATCGGCCGCTTCTGGCAGTGCACGACCATCCAGTTCGACTTCAACATGTCCGAGCGGTTCGACATGACCTACATCGGCGAGGACGGGCAGGCCCACCGGCCCTACATGGTCCACCGCGCGCTGCTCGGCTCTCTAGAGCGCTTTTTCGGAATCCTCATCGAGCACTACAAAGGGAGCTTTCCCGTCTGGCTGGCTCCCGTCCAGGTCGTCATCCTCCCCATCGCGGATAGGCACGAGGCCTACGCCCTGGAGCTCGACGCGATGTTCAAGGCCGCGGGACTGCGGTCGGCCGTGGACGGAAGCCGCGAGAAGATCGGCAAGAAGATCCGTGAGGCGGAAGTTCAGAAGGTCCCGCTGCTCCTCGTCGTCGGCGACAAGGAGGTCGAGCGCCGGACCGCTTCCCTCCGCGTGCACGGCCATGGCGACAAGGGGGAGGTCGAGGTGGCCGGTTTCATCGAGAAGGTCCAGGGATTCGACGCCCATAAAACTCTCGATACGATTTTTTAGAGGAGGACACACATTTTCAAGAGACATGCTTTCCATCCTGTCGTCAACAAGGCCAAGGCCCATAGGATCAACGAACTGATCCCGGCCAAGGAAATTCGGGTCATCGACGAGGAGAAAAACCAGCTGGGCGTGCTGCCGACGCAGCAGGCTATCAACCTGGCCCGGGAACGCGGGCTCGACCTCGTGGAGATCGCTCCCACGGCCCAGCCGCCCGTCTGCCGGATCATGGACTATGGGAAGTTCCTTTACGAAGAGCACAAGCGAGAGCACCAGGCCAAGAAGCACCAGAAGCAGATCCAGATCAAGGAGATCAAGTTCCGGCCCAAGATCAGCATTCATGACTACGATTTCAAGATGAAGCATATCCGCCGGTTCATCGAGGACGGCAACAAAGTCAAGGTGACGGTCATGCTGCGCGGCCGGGAGAAGCAGAAGCCCGAGCTCGGACAGCAGGTGCTCGACAGGGTCAAGGTCGACATGAAGGATTTGGCGGCCCAGGATGGCGAAGCGCGGAAACAGGATTGGGCCGTTTCCGCTCTGTTGGTCCCCGTGAAGTTAGGAGGAAAGGATGCCAAAGTTAAAAACCCACAAGGGAGCCCAAAAGAGGTTCAAAGTCACAGCCAAGAAAAAAGTCCTACACAGCAAGGCGAATAAAAGCCATATCCTGACCAAGAAGGCCTCCAAGCGGAAGAGGCACCTGGGGCAGAAGGCCGTCGCCAGCGCGGCCGACCGCAAGGCCGTCAAGTCTATGCTCCCGTACGATTTCTAAGATCGTCCGCGACCGCACAAGGAGTGCACCATGCCACGCGTAAAAAGAAGTACGAAACGGAAGGATCGGCGGGCCAAAACCCTCGCGCTCGCCAAGGGATACTGGGGCGCCAAAAGCCGGAACTACCGGACCGCCAAAGAGGCCGTCGAGAAGTCCCTGCTCTACGCCTACCGGGACCGGCGGGCCAAGAAACGGAGCTTCCGGGGGCTCTGGATCGTCCGGATCACGGCCGCGGCCGAAATCAACGGGACGACCTACAGCCGCCTGATCAAGGGGCTGAAGAGGCTGGGTGTCGGCCTGGACAGGAAAATCCTGGCCGACCTGGCCGTGAACGCACCGCAGACATTCGCCTATTTGGCCCAGAGGGCGAAAGAAGCCGCAGCTTAGCCCGGGGCGATGACGACCCTCAAGGACAGGATCCAAGGCCTCCGGAGGGAATTCGAGAGCGCGGCCGCCCAGGCCAAAGACGAAAAGGCCCTCGAAGCTCTCCGGACCCTTTATCTAGGCCGGAAAAAAGGCCACGTTACCGGTCTGTTCGAGGAGCTCAAGGCCGTCCCCGCCGCGGAGAAGCGGGAGGCGGGACAGGCCGCGAACGAGTTCAAGGCCTTCGTCCAGGAGCGGATTGTGGCCCTCAAGGGCCAAATCAAGGCAGAGGCGAGCGCTTCTGGCATGCTGACTGTGACTCCTCCTCTCGATCTGACCCTGCCCGGCCGGACCCGCTATGCGGGTGCCCCGCATCCTCTCGTCCTCTTCCAGGACGAGATCGAAAGGATCTTCATCGGCATGGGCTATACCATCGAGGAGGGGCCGGATATCGAGACCGATTACTACAATTTCGAGGCCCTGAACTTCCCCCCTCACCACCCGGCCCGCGACAGCTGGGACACGCTCTACATCAAGGACGACCTTCTCCTGAGGACCCACACGTCCCCCGTGCAGATCCGGGTCATGGAGAAAAAGAAACCGCCCATCCGGATCATCATCCCCGGACGGGTGTTTCGCCGGGAGACCCCCGACCCGACTCACCTGCCGATGTTCCAGCAGGTCGAGGGGCTGGTCGTGGACGAAGGCATCACCTTTGCCCATCTCAAGGGGACGCTGGAATACTTCATCCGGGCCCTTTTTGGGGAGAAGATCAAGGTCCGGTTCCGGCCGAGCTTCTTCCCCTTCACGGAACCCTCGGCGGAGGTGGACATCGAGTGCATCGTGTGCGAAGGGCAGGATAAGTCCTGCCGGGTCTGCGGAGGGACCGGGTGGAAGGAGATCCTGGGTTCGGGGATGGTCGACCCCCAGGTGTTCAAGAACGTCAACATCGACCCCGAGAAGTACTCCGGCTGGGCGTTCGGGCTGGGGATCGACCGGACGGCCATGTTCGCCTTCGGCATCCCCGAGATGCGGTATTTTTATGAGAACGACCTGAGGTTCCTCAGGCAATTCGACCTCAAATGAAGATCAGCCTGGACTGGATTCGCGACTACGTCAAGCTGGATCTCCCGCTTCAGGAGCTCCTCGACCGGCTGACCATGATCGGCCTGGTTGCGGAGTCCGTCGAGGAGAAGGACGGGGACACGGTCCTGGACCTCGAAACCTACGCCAACCGGCCGGACACCCTCGGCCATCTCGGCGTAGCCCGGGAAATCGCGGCCATGCTCGGCCTGCCGCTCGCCGGGCCGGAATGGCCCGTAACGGAGCTCGACCGGCCGGTGTCGGAACTCGCCGACGTCCAGATCTGGGACGATAGCCTCTGCCCCCGGTACTGCGGGATGGTCGTCCGGGACGTCAAGGTCGGCCCTTCGCCGGACTGGCTCCGGAAGCGGCTCGAGGCCGTGGGGCTCCGGCCCATCAACAACGTCGTCGACGTCTCGAACTATGTCCTTCAGGCCACGGCCCAGCCCATCCACGCCTTCGATTACGCCAAGCTCGCCGGCTCGAAGATCATCGTCCGGCGGGCGAGCAGGGGAGAGACGCTGCGCGACCTCGAGGGCCGGGCGCTCGAGCTCGGGCCCGAGATGCTCGTGATCGCCGACGAGGCCAAGCCCGTGGCGCTGGCGGGGATCATCGGCGGTGGGGAATCCGCGGTCAGCGCGACGACCAGGGACGTGTTCATCGAAAGCGCCTGCTTCGACCCCGTCGGCATCCGGCTGACGGCCAAAAAGCTCGGCCTCTCGACGGACGCTTCCTACCGGTACGAGAGGGGTGCCGACATCGGCGTTCTGCCGCAAGCGGCCCTCATGATGGCTTCCCTCCTCTGCCGGATGGGCGGCCAGGCCGCGCGGGGCGTCCTCGACGTCTATCCCAAGCCGCGGAAGGTCAAGTCCATCGTTCTGCGGGAGCGCCGGATCGCCGAGCTCCTCGGCATCGAGATGCCGGAGGGCTTCGTCGAGAAAACCCTCACGAGCCTCGGGTTCAAGGTCGAGTGCTCCCAGAAGGGCGTTTGCTTGGTGGAGGCGCCCACCTTCCGCGTGGACATCGACCGCGAAGCCGACCTCATCGAGGACATCGCCCGGTTCTATGGTTACGACCGAATCCCGGCCGAAGTCACCCCCCTCAAATCCTTTGAGTTCGTGGTGAACAAAAAACGGGACCGGGTCCTGAAACTGCGCCGGACCCTCCTCCAGAACGGGTTCGACGAGGTCATCAACGCGAGCTTCGCCGACCCCGAAAGCGAAACCGCCGTGGCCAGCGGCCGCGAACCCGTCGGCATCCGGAACCCGATCTCCGCCCGGGCTGCCGTGCTCCGGACGAACCTCCTCATGGGGCTGCTTGAAAACGCGTCCTGGAACAGGAACCGGGGGATGGGGGGCGTCCATGTTTTTGAGGTCGGGACCATTTACGCCTGCCAAGGGAACAAGCCCGAGGAACGGCTGACCCTCGGCCTTCTGTCCACGGGGCTCCTCCCGGGCTCCGGCTGGCAGGAGAAGCCCGCCGTCACGGACTTTTACGTCATCAAGGGCGCGGTCGAGGCCGTCCTGGCCGCCCTCCGGTACGGAGCCTTTTCGTTCGAGGAATCCGCCGGCCCCTATTTCGAGGAAGGTCGGGGCCTGACGCTTCTCTACAAAGGGCAGGCCGTCGGCTCGTTCGGCGTCGTCAAGAGGGGGATCGCCGCCCATTATTCTCTCGACCAGGCCGTCTTCGCCGCCGAGATCGACCTGGCCTGCCTGTTCGAAAAGCAGCCGCGGCCCTTCGCCTATGCTCCGGTGCCGAAGTTTCCGGGCGTCAGCCGGGACCTTTCGTTTCTCGTTGACCGCGCCGTTTCCTACCAGGAGATCCGGAAAGCCCTGGACAAGATGGCCCCGCCCTTCGTCGAGGGCTACGAGCTCCGCGACAGGTTCAGCGGGCCGCCCATCCCGGCCGGAAAAATCAGCCTGTCCATCCGCTTCCGCTACCGCCACCCCCAGCGGACGCTGCTCGCCGAGGAGGTGGACCGGGTCGAACAGGAGATCGTCGGCCAACTGAAATCCGCATGGAACATCCAGCTCAGGGAGGGATCAATTGACAACAGAACTTGAGCGAATTAAAATACTTGAAGGGAAGATCAGCCAGGTCGTCGATTACATCCACAAACTGACCGCTGAAAACGACAAGCTCAAGAGCCAACTCAAGGAACTCCGGGCCGAGAAGAAGGACTTCGAGGACCAGAACCGCAAGATCGCCCGCCTGGACGAGGACGTGAAGAAGTACGAAGGCGAGCGGGAGGTCGTGAAGGGGAAGATCGAAGCGATCATCAATCAGATCGACCAACTCGGGCTATGATCGAAAAAATTCTTGAAATCGAGATCTTCGGACAACGATACAAGATCCGAGTCAAAGGAGAAGAGGATGAGAAATACATCGGCCACTTGACTTCCTATGTTGATCAGAAGATGCACGAAGTGGCGGTGAAATCCAAGTCCGCGGACCAAGCCAAGGTCGCCGTGCTGGCGGCCCTGAACATCGCGGACGAACTATTCCTGAGCCAGAAGAAGCTGGATCAACTCAACGAAGCGATTGGCCACATGGAGACCGAGATCGAAAACCTGGAGGTTCATCTCTTTGAAGATGAAAATACATACAAGGATCTGGACAAAGTTCCCTCCTGACCCGAACGCCGGGCGGGGGACGCCGGCCGGGGGGCCGGCCTTCTGCGTCGCCCGGGCGCGGGACGGGGACCGACCTCTCTTCCGGAGGGACCATCCCCCCGGGCTGGGTTTTTGACGACCTCCCGTCTTTGACCTCGTCTCCTTCTGTCCATTTGAGAAGGAGGTAACGTACGTGACCATGAATTGGCTAAATTACGCATCGATCGCCGCCCTCGTCATTCTCGTGGCGGTGATGATTGTCCTTTTGGGCAAGCGGCAGAAGGGTGCCCGTCATATCCAGAACGCGCAGGAAGAGGCCAAGGCCATCCTGGCCCGGGCGAAAGACGACGGCGAGAAGATCAGGCGCGAGGCCGCGATCGAGGCCCGGGAGAAGGACCTGAGCCGGCAGGCGGAGTTCGACGCGAACAACCGGGAGAAACAGCGGAAGATCAACGAAACCGAGCGCCGGCTCGTCAATAAGGAGGAAAACCTGGAGCGCCGGTTCCAGGGCCTCGAACGCAAGGAACGTGAGTTCTCCCAGAAGGAGAACCGGCTCTTCCAAAAAGAAAAGGACATCGAGACGCTCGAGCAGAAAACCCTCGAGATCCAGAAGAAAGCCCTGGCGGAGCTCGAGCGTATCTCCGGCCTGACCCTAGAGGACGCCAAGGCCATGCTGATCAAGAAGATCGAAGACGAGGCCAAGCTCGAGGCCATCGCCACCGTCCGCAGGGTCGAGGAGGAGACGCGGGAGAAGGCCAACGCCCTGGCCCGGGAGATCATCGTCAACGCCATCCAGCGCTCGGCCGCCGAACACGTGGTCGAGACGACGGTCTCGGTCGTCGACCTGCCCTCCGACGATATGAAAGGGCGGATCATCGGCCGCGAGGGCCGCAACATCCGGGCCCTGGAGATGGCCACGGGCGTGGACATCATCGTTGACGACACCCCGGAGGCCGTCATCCTGTCGAGCTTCGACCCGGTCCGCCGGGAGCTCGCCCGCCTATCCATCCAGAAGCTCGTGACCGACGGCCGGATCCACCCGGCTCGGATCGAGGATATCGTCGAGTCCGTGAAGAACGACCTTGAGCTGAAGATCAAGCAGGAAGGCGAGTCGGCCGTCCTCGAGCTCAAGGTCCGCGACATCCACCCGGAGCTCATCAAGCTTCTCGGCAAGCTCAAGTACCGGACGAGCTACGGACAGAACGTCCTCCAGCACTCCAAGGAGGTCGCCATGCTGGCGGCCATGATGGCCCGGGAAATCGGGGCCGACGTCAACGTCGCCCTCCGGGCCGGACTCCTCCACGACATCGGCAAGGCCGTGGATAAGGACGTCGAGGGGACGCACACCGAGCTCAGCGTCGAGCTGACGAAAAAATACGGGGAAACCGAGAAGGTCGTCCAGGCCATCGCCTCTCACCACCGCGACGTGGATTTCCCCTCCATCGAGGCCGTCCTCGTCCAGTCCGCCGACACGCTCTCGGCGGCCCGGCCGGGCGCCCGGCGGGAGCTCCTCGAGACCTACATCCAGCGGCTCGAGAAGCTCGAGGAAATCGCCATGGCGTTCGAGGGCGTCTCCAAGGCCTTTGCCCTCCAGGCCGGCCGCGAAATCCGCATCATCGTCGAGAGCCAGAAGATTTCCGACGACCGGGCCGCGCTGGTCGCCAAGGAGATCGCGGCAAGAATCAAGAACGAACTCGATTATCCCGGGCAGATCAAAGTCACGGTCATCCGGGAGATGAGAGCCGTCGAATATGCCAGATAAGTTCGGCGTCCTGTTCCTCGGCGACGTCATCGGCCGGACGGGCCGGCGGGCCATGGACAAATTCCTGCCCGGCTTGGTCAAGAAGCACGCCCCGTCCATGATCATCGCCAACGGCGAAAACGCGGCCGGCGGGAGCGGCATTACCGAGGAGATCGGGAAAGAGCTCTTCCTCCAGGCCGACGTCCTGACCTCCGGCAACCATATCTGGGACAAGAAGGAAGCCCTGCCCTACCTCGGCCGGGAGCCCCGACTGCTGCGGCCGGCGAACTATCCCCCCGTCAATCCCGGCCATTTTTCCTACGTTTTCCAGCGCGCCGACGGGGTCAAAGCGGCTGTCCTAAACCTCCAGGGACGGGTGTTCATGGAGCCCCTGGACTGCCCGTTCCGCCGGGCCGACGAGGAGGTCGCGGCGCTGGCCGCCCAAACGCCCATCATCGTCATCGATTTTCACGCCGAGGCCACGTCCGAAAAGCAGGCCCTCGGATGGTATCTCGACGGCCGGGTTTCGGCCGTCATCGGGACCCACACCCACGTCCCGACCGCCGACGAGAGGCTCCTTCCGAAGGGGACGGCCTACATCACCGACGTCGGCATGGTCGGGGGGCGCAACGCCGTGATCGGCATCTCCCGGGAGCAGGCCCTCCAGAGGTTCCTGACCTCGCGGCCGCAGCGCTTCGAGCCCTCCCGCGACGGATTGTTCCTGTCCTGCGTCTTCATCGAGGTCGACCCCAAGACGGGACGAGCCCTGTCCATCAAAAGGGAGGTTCTGGCGGAGGACGGAGACGATGAATGACGGCCTGGTGAAGCGCGACCTGGTCTATTCGGTCTCGCAGATCACCGAGCTCATCAAGGCGGCCCTGGAGGTCGCTTTCCCCCAGGTCTGGGTGGAGGGCGAGATCTCCGGCTATACGAAAGCCGCCTCCGGCCACGTCTACTTTTCCCTGAAGGATGAAAATAGCATCCTCAAGGCGGTGCTCTGGAAGAGCGAGGCCCAAAAGGTCCCCTTTGAAATGAAGACCGGCCTGAAAGTCGTCTGCCGAGGCCGGATTACCGTCTACGCGGCCCGTGGGGACTACCAACTCTCCGTGGACCTTGTCGAGCCCAAGGGCAAGGGCGCCCTTCAGCTGGCTTTCGAGCAGCTCAAAGAGAAACTCAAGGCCGAGGGCCTGTTCGAACCGGGCCGCAAGAAAAAACTCCCGCTCAGGCCGAAGATGATCGGCATCGTCACCTCGCGCACCGGCGCCGCCATCCGCGATATTCTCCGGATCCTCGAGCGCCGTTACGCCAAGCTGCATATCCTCATCTACCCCGTCAAAGTCCAGGGCGAGGGGGCCGCCCAGGAGATCGCAGCAGGCCTCGACTATTTGGGGACGCTCCCCGGCGTCGACGTCATCATCGTCGGCCGTGGCGGCGGCTCGCCCGAGGACCTGTGGGCTTTCAACGAAGAGGCCGTGGCCCGGGCCATCTTCCGTTCACCCAAGCCTGTCGTTTCGGCGGTCGGCCACGAGATCGATTTCACGATCGCCGACTTCGTCGCCGACGTCCGGGCCCCGACGCCCTCGGCTGCGGCGGAGATCGTGATCGAGACGGAAGAGGCGTTCGAAGAGCGCATCCGGGCCATGTCCCAGAGGTTGGGCGAGCTCGTCAAATACTCCCTTCAGGAGCGAAAGTCCTACGTGGCGGAGCTCGCGCAGCGCCGGATCTTCCAAAATTTCCGGCTGGGCTTGAAAGAGCTCATTCAGCGGGTGGACGACCTGGACGGCCGGGCACGGAACGTCATCCGTGCCGAACGGCAGGCGCTCGCGGAGATGCGGGGAGCATCGCTTCTCCTCTCCGAGAAACTTACGAACCTCTTCGGCCGGAAGCTCCGCGACCACAAGGCTGCCTGGGAGAGGCTGTCGACGAACCTTCACACCCTGAGCCCCCTCGACGTCCTGAAGAAGGGGTACACGCTCTGCTGGAAGGACGGCGGCCTACGGCTCGTCCGCAAGGTGGAAGAAATCGAGAACGAGGACACGGTCATCGTGTCCTTCCACAAGGGTGAGTTCCAGGCCCGGGTCCAGAGCGTGGACCGGAAGAAGCTCCTGGAATCGCGTTTCCTGAAGGAGGGCCCATGACGAACATGACCTTTGAAAAAGCTCTGGCGGAACTTGAGCAGATCGTGGCCAAGCTCGAAAAGGGGGCCGTCTCGCTCAACGATTCCCTGGCCCTGTTCGAAAAGGGCGTCAAGCTGGCCCGGTTCCTCCGGGGGGAGCTGGACAAGGCCGAGCGGAAAGTCGAGATCCTGCTGAGGGATGAAAAAGGCGGGATGAAGACCGAAGACTTCGACGCGGACCGGGCCGCGGAGGACGGGACGGAGAATAAAGAAGACGCCCCCCCGGGCCGCAAAAAAGGGGAGGACGAAACACCGTTCTGACGGGCGCCGGCCCGAGCCCGGGTTGATCATGAGACCATGTCTGAGGCTTGACTGATGAGGGGCGATCCATTGAGCGTCCTGGACGGGCTCGAGGAGGCTCGGAAGGCCGTCGACGCGGAGCTCGAACGGCTCCTCGCCGGCGACGAGTCCCGTCTCTTCGACGCCATGCGCTACGCTGTCCTCGGCGGGGGAAAGCGCTTCCGGCCCGTCCTTCTCCTGGCCGCCGGCGGGGCTTTCGGCACGCCGCGCGAAGCGCTTCTTCCCTACGCCTGCGCGATCGAGCTCATCCATAATTATTCCCTCGTCCATGACGACCTCCCCTCGATGGACAACGACGACTTCCGGCGGGGCAAGCCCTCCTGCCATAAGGCCTTCGGCGAGGGTTTGGCCGTGCTCGCGGGCGACGGCCTGCTGTCCCTGGCTTTCGAGGTGATCGCCGGCGCGCCTCCTCCCCTGGGGCACGGGAAAAGAAAGGAACAGGCCTTCAGGGAGATCGCTGCGGCCGCGGGCGTCCGGGGAATGATCAAGGGCCAGTGGATGGACATCAGCCTGTTGCGTCAGGAAGCAGACGGGGACGTCTACACCGACCTCATCCAGAGGAAAACGGGCGCGCTCATCGCGGCCTCGGTCAAAGCCGGGGCGTTGCTCGCGGGCGCGCCTCCCCGCGGCCTCGATGCGGCCGGGGCGTACGGAGAGTCCGTCGGGCTGGCCTTCCAGCTCCGCGACGACCTCGCCGACTCCGGGACGACCGGGTCATCGTCCGGGCTCGACGCCGTCACGATATTCGGGCGGGTCGGCGCCAGGGCCCGCCTCGATGAATACCTGAAAAAGGCCGTCGCCGCGCTGGACGGTGGGAACATCGACTCGGCCGAGCTGCGTTGCCTGGCCGGGATGTTGGCCCCGGAGCCCGGGGATTGACCATGGCCAAGAGGCTCGATTCGATCAATTCCCCAGCCGACGTCAAGAAACTGTCCGTGCAGGACCTCGCCCTGCTGGCCGCCGAGGTCCGGGCCCTCATCCTGGAGACGGTCTCGAAGAACGGCGGCCACCTCGGCTCGAACCTCGGCGTCGTGGAACTCACCCTGGCCCTCCACTATGTCTTCGATTCTCCCAAAGACAAGATCATCTGGGACGTCGGCCACCAGTGCTACACCCACAAAATTCTGACGGGGAGGAAGGAACAGTTCGCCGGTCTTCGCCGGAGCGGAGGGATCCTCGGATTCCCGTGCCGCGAAGAAAGCGAGCACGATACGTATAACACGGGGCACGCCTCGACGGCCCTGTCCGCGTCGCTGGGCATGGCCATCGCCCGGGACAAAAAGAAAGAGGATTTTCACGTCATTGCCGTCGTGGGGGACGGGAGCCTGACCGGGGGCGTGGCCCTCGAAGCCCTGAACCAGATCGGCCATCTCCGCGAGCGGCTGATCATCGTCCTGAACTATAACGAGATGTCGATCTCCCCGAACGTCGGGGCCTGGTCCAAGTATCTTTCGTATCTCGTCTCGGGCCAGCACTACATCCGGATGAAAGACCAGGCGAAATCCATCCTCAAGACCATCCCCAAGATCGGCTGGCCGCTGATCAAGGCGGCCCGCGCGCTCGAAGAGCTCGTCAAGAAGACGATTTTCCCCGGCCTCGTCTTCGAGGAGCTCGGCATCCGGTACGTCGGCCCGGTCCAGGGCCACAGTCTCGGGTCCCTGATCGAGGTCTTCGAGCTGGCCAAAAAGTACGACGGCCCGATCCTCATCCACTGCGTGACCCAGAAGGGGAGAGGTTACAAACCGGCCCGGGCCAACCAGGAAAAATTCCACGGCGCCGTGCCCTTCGAGATCCCCACGGGCGAGCCCCTGAAAAACGGCCCCGCCGGACCGCCCTCATATTCGTCCGTTTTCGGCGAGACCATGATCAGAATCGCCAGGAAGGACGACAAGGTCCTGTCCATCACTGCCGCCATGGGCGAGGGGACCGGCCTGGGGCTGTTTGCCGAGAAATACCCCGACCGGTTCTTCGACGTCGGCATCGCCGAGCAGCATGCCGTGAATTTTGCGGCCGGCCTGGCCATCTCCGGCTTCAAGCCGGTCGTGGCCATCTACTCGACGTTCCTCCAACGGGCGTACGACCAGATCTACCACGACGTCTGCCTGATGGACCTGCCCGTGGTCTTCGCTCTGGACAGGGCGGGGATCGTTCCCGACGACGGGCCCACGCACCAGGGCGTCAACGACATCGTCTACCTCCGGCACATGCCGAACATGATCGTCATGGCCCCCAAGGACGAAAACGAGCTTCAACACATGCTCTGGTCGGCCCTTTCTTACGGTCATCCCGCGGCCGTGCGTTTTCCCAAAGGCGCCGGCCTGGGGGTCACAAGGGACGAGGCTTTCAAGAAGGTCCCCCTAGGCCGGGGCGAAGTCCTCAAGGAGGGCCGGGACCTGCTTTTTGCCTTCGGAAATATGGTTTTCCCCGCTCTTGAGGCGGCGCGCGAGCTCGAGAAGGACGGAATCTCCCTGGCCGTCGTCAACGCCCGCTTCGCCAAGCCGCTCGACGAAGAGCTCATCCTCCGCTACGCCCAGCCCGGCCGGACGGTCATCACGGCCGAGGAAGGGATCCTGGCCGGCGGACTCGGGAGCGCGGTCCGGGAGATGCTCGACAGAGAGAAACGTTTCGACATCCGTTTCAAGGCCATCGGCCTGCCGCTCGAGATCTTCCCCCTGGGGAAAGCCGAGGAGATCCGCCGGATCTACGGCCTGGACGCCCCCGGCTTCGTCGAACACATCAAGGCCTTGTACGCTTCACGGCCATGAAAGAGCGCGCCGACAAGCTGCTGGTCAAGCGGGGCCTCGCGCCAACCCAGGAGAAGGCTCAGGCCATGATCATGGCCGGGCTCCTGTCTTCCGGGGGATCGGGCATCCTCAAGCCGGGAAGCCTCGTCGACGAAGCCGCGGCTCTCTCCCTCAAGGACAGGATTCCTTTCGTCAGCCGCGGAGGGCTCAAGCTTGCCGAGGCCCTCGACCGCTTCGCCGTGGACGTCCGCGGGGCAACCGCCGCCGACATCGGATCCTCGACGGGCGGCTTCACGGACTGCCTCCTCCAGCGCGGGGCTGCGAGAGTCTATGCCGTGGACGTGGATACGAAGCAGCTCGACTGGAAGCTCCGGGGCGACCCGCGGGTCGTCCTCATCGAGAAGAACGCCCGCTCTCTCGAGCCCGCCGACCTTCCCGAACCCCCGCGCGTCATCACCGTGGACGTCTCGTTCATCTCCCTGCTCAAGGTCCTGCCCGCCCTTGAAGCGATTCCCGGGGACTGGGTCCTCCTGGCCCTGATCAAGCCCCAGTTCGAGGCGAGACGGGCGGAGGTCGGGAAGAAAGGGATCGTCCGCGACCCGGCCGTCCACGAAGAGGTCCTCCGCCGGATCATCGGCGGGGCCCGGGAGAGGGGCTTCTTTCTCCGGGGACTCATCCCGAGCTCGACCCGCGGCCAGAAAGGCAACGTGGAATTCTTCGCGCAGTGGTCCAGGACGGGCCCGGACCCCGGCCGGGAGGCCGACGAAACGAGGATCAAGGAGGCCGTCAAACATGAGAGTCGTTAAAAGAGCCGGCATTGTCATCAAACCGCACGCGCCCCAGGTCGGAGACCTTCTCCAGGCCGTTCTCGACTATTTCGGCGAGCGGCGGATCGAATGCGTGCTCGAAGACGTCGCGGCGAGGAAGCTCGGCCGGCCGGACGGGCTCCAGAGGTCGGACGTCCCCGGCGCCTCGGACCTGGTCGTGGTCCTCGGCGGCGACGGAACGCTCCTGAGCGTCGCCGACTCCGCCGCGCAGGCCGGGGTCCCGGTCGTCGGGATCAACCTGGGCCGTCTCGGCTTCCTCACCGAGATCCCCGTGAGCGAGACATTCCTGACCCTGGACGCCTTCCTGGCCGGGACCGAGGACATCATCAGTCCGCGCTGGCTCCTCGAAGTCACGACCGAACACGGCGTCTCGCACTGCCTGAACGACGTGGTCGTCACCAAGGGCGCCATGGCCCGGATGATCGAATTCACGATCCTGATCGACGGGGAGGACGTGGCGACCCTCAAAGCCGACGGCCTGATCGTATCGACACCCACCGGTTCCACGGCTTACTCGCTCTCGGCGGGCGGGCCCATCATTCACCCCCAGGTCCCCGCGGCCGTGCTGACGCCCATCTGTCCGCACACCCTGTCCTACCGGCCCCTGATCATCCCGTCCAGCTCAGAGGTCGGCGTCAAGCTCCTGACGGGCGGCGAAGAGGTGTATCTGACTCTTGACGGCCAGCGCGGCGGCGTCCTCGTCCGCCACCAGGCCCTCAGGATCCGGAAAGCGGCGGCGGAGCTTCAGCTCGTGACCTCGCCCCGGCGGAGCTATTACGACCTGGTCAAGGAAAAATTGCGCTGGGCCGAATAGCGCCCGCCGCAAATAAAGGTCGGCCGGGTCCTGTCACGGCGCCGTCCTGATCCGGGCGGCGCCAGGGTCGTCCTTATCCCCCGCGCCCCCGGGAACCAGTCCCGTCGGTTCCCCCATCGGCACAGCCGATGGGACCCCCTCCGCTACGGGGGCTTTCGGACGACCCCGGCACCACCCGTCTCATCGGGTTCCTGGCGGAGCAGTTCCCTACGGTTTGACAAGGCAGGGGGCGACCGCTATGATGGACCGCGCGGCGGTTGATGGCCGCGAACCCAATCCCGGCGAAAGCCCCCGGTGGGGAATCTCCCCCCCGTTGAGGAGGAACGCATGTCCGACCTGATTATTCACGGCACGGATGACGGATTTGACCAGGAAGTCCTGAAGGCGGACCTCCCGGTCCTGGTGGATTTCTGGGCGCCCTGGTGCACGCCCTGCCTGATGATCGCTCCCGTCCTCGAGGAGATCGCCCAGGCCAACGAGGGCAAGCTGAAGGTCGTCAAGGTCAACGTCGACGAGAACGCCAAAACACCCATCACTTACGGCGTCATGGCCATCCCCACGCTGATCCTCTTCAAAGGCGGCGAGCTCAAGGAAAAATTGGTCGGGGCTCTCCCCAAATCCAAATTGGCCGACCTCGTCGCCCGCTACCTCTAGGTCCATGGCCGGGCCCTGGGACGTTGTCATCATCGGCGCCGGCCCCGCCGGCCTCGCGGCCGCCATCTACGCGGGCCGGGCGCGGCGCTCCACTCTCGTCCTCGAGAAGGGACTTCCCGGCGGTCAAATCCTGCTCACGGACTGGGTCGAAAATTTCCCCGGCTTCCCCGACGGCGTCACTCCGTTCGAGCTCATGGAGGATTTCCGGAAACACGCCGAGAAATTCGGTGCCCGGATCGAGACCGCTGAGATCGAGGGGATCTCGAGGGCCGGGGAGAACTGGCTCCTCAAGGGTTCGAAGGAGGATTACGCCGCGCGGGCCGTCATCATCGCGACGGGATCGGCCTACCGCCGCCTTGGAATCGACAACGAGGCCCGCCTGACGGGCCGCGGGGTGTCCTATTGCGCGACCTGCGACGGAGCTTTTTTCGCCGGCCTCCATGTCGCCATGGTGGGCGGGGGAGACAACGCCCTCAAGGAAGCCCTCTTTTTGACCAAGTATTGCCGGCAAGTGACGATCATCCACCGGCGCAAGCGGTTCCGGGGCGAGAGGATCTACCAGGAGCGCGTCTTCGCCAGCCCGAAGATCGCGGTCCTCTGGGAGACGGTCGTCGAAGCGGTCCAGGGCGGCGACAAGGTCGAATCCCTGGAAATCCGCAGCCTGAAGGACGGCACGACCGCGCATCTGCCCGTGGACGGCCTCTTCATCTCGATCGGGACCGCGCCCCAGACGGATTTCATCCGGGGCTTCCTCGATCTCAACGAATGGGGTCAGGTCAAGGTCGGCCTCAACATGGAATCCTCGATCCCCGGCATTTTCGCCGCCGGCGACGTTTCCGACGCCTGTCCCAAGCAGATCGCCACGGCCGTCGGAACGGGAGTCCACGCCGCCCTGTCCGCCGAGGAATATCTCTCCCGCAGGGAGCAGTCCCGCCTCTAGCCAGATCCGTCCGGGTGCGGGCAGCACCGCCTCTTGGCGGGGCGGACTCCTGGGAACTAGCCTTCTTCTCCGCGAATGACGTTCCGCCCGTTCCCCGAGACCCTGCTCGGCTGTCTTGTCAAGCCGGCTTGACGACGGACTCTTGTGGCGGCGCCTCCACCGCCGCGTCCAGCTTCTCGTTGATCACGGCGGCCAGCTCCGCCCCCCAGAGCATGATGACCAGCGAGGCCGAAATCCACAGAAGAAAGAAAATGATCGACGTCAGGGTCCCCTGGAGGAGCTTGTTCAGGACGACCCCGATGGCCGAGAAATGGACGACATAGAACGCGAACATCCTCTTGAAGGCCTCGTAGAGCAGGGCCGCGATCGCGGCCGGCAGGGCCGCCGCCCGGGTATGAACCTTTCTCTCGGGGATGAACTTAAAGAGGATGAAGAAGACGAGGAACATCAGGAAGTACGGGATCACGTACTGGATGAAAAAATTATTGAGGAGCCGGACGGCGCCGGGATTGAAGTAGGAGGCCACGATATCGCTTTCCTGGATGGACCGGCCTAGCGCCGTCCAGACGGCCGTGATGGCCAGGGAGAACAGCATGACCGTCCCGATGATGAACATGACCAGGTATTCCATGAGGCGGTTGTAAAAGAAGGACCGGTGATAGCGGGTCTTGAAGATGAGGTTGATGGTCGCGATCAGGTTCGAGAACAAGAAGCTCGCGGAGATGAAGGACCCGATGAGCCCGAAAACCCCCAGGTTGGTGACGCTCCCGGACAGCGCCTGCAACCTTTTGAAGAACCCCGGGTCCGACCGGGCGAAGAACTCGTCCGTGAAGATGTTGAGGCTGCGGAGGGCGATCTCCGTGTTGCCGAGGATTTTGGTCGAAGCGTAGAAGAAGAGGGCGATGAGGGGGACGCAGCAGAGGAGCGCGAAATACGAGATGACGATGGCCGACGTCCAGCATTTGTCGTCGTTGAACCGCTTGAAGGACGCGGTCAGTATCGGAAACGCCGAGAGCTTCATCCGCCCCCGTGACCGGAGGCCCCGTGAGAGCTCCGCCCTGCGGAGCTCTCACGCCCCGGCCGGTCGGACTCAGACGTACTTGCCCCACTGGACCATCAGGATGATGATCGTGATGAGCAGGGCGTAAATGACGAGGGTTTCAATCAGGACGAGCCCGAAGATCAGCAGGAAACGGATGTGCGGGGCGCCTCCCGGGTTCCGCGAAATGCCCTCGCAGGCGCTGCTGATGGCCTTGGCCTGGCAGAAGGCCCCGGCGGCCACGGACAGCGTGATGATGGCCGCGCCGGCGATGAGCGAGATCTTGAACAACGAGGCCTTGGCCGGGCTGGGGACCCCGGTTTCCTGCGCCAGGAGCGGCGCCGCGAGGACCGCGGCCATGAACAGCAGGACGCTCAAGGCTCTGAGTTTGTTGGACATGACGGAACTCCTTTTCATTTAATGTTCTTCTTCGTGGGCGACGGCCCCGGCGATATAGATGCAGGCGAGCAGGACGAACACGAACGCCTGGATGATCGACGTGAAGATGGCCACGGCCATGAACGGGAGGGGCAGGAGAAACGGGACGATGGAGGCCATGATGACGATGAGCAGTTCCTCGGCGAAGATATTCCCGAACAACCGCATGGAGAGTGAGACGGGGCGCGAGAAATGGCTGATGATCTCGATGGGGATCATGAGCGGGGCCAGGGCCGGGATGGGCCCCAAGAAGTGCTTGAAATACTTCAGCCCCTGGGCCCGGACGCCCTGGGCATGGTAGTAGAAAAAGACGACCAGCGCGCAGCCGACCGTCACGTTGAGCTTGCTCGTGGGCGACATGAAGCCGGGGACGAGCCCGATGAGGTTGCACGAAAAGATGAACAGGCCGACGGTCCCGATGACGGGCAGGTACTTTTTCCCCTCGGGTCCTATGGTGTCCGTGGCCAGGCCCTCGAAGAGGGTGAAGACCATCTCGAGGAGGCTCTGGCGCTTGGAGGGGATGAGGGTGAGCTTACGGGACGCGAGCGAGAAGACGACGACCAGGAGAACGGTCACGAGGATGACCATGACGACATAATCGGGGAAGACATGCAGGGGGTCCGGGACCTTGATGCCGAAGAGACCCAGAAAGGCGGCCAGAGGCTTCCCAAAGGCCCTGTTGAAGAGCTCGACGATGAAAAGAGGATGTTCTAAGCCTTCCATGTCTTCATGCGAAGAAGAGCCCCGGCGCCTTCCGCCAAAAACACGAGGACGATCGAGGAAAAGCCGGCGCCGAAGGCGAGAATCTTCCTCGGAAAGAGGAGAATTATAATGAAAAAGACCCCGCAAATCAACACGAGACGGAGTGCGTAAAGGAGGATGGCCGACCGCAGAGCGCCGGTCTTTCCCCTGAGGAGAAATCGGGTCAGGGACTCTTTGAGCCAGAGGAACCCGAGGGCCGCCAGCGCACCGCCCGCGAAGAAGAGGATGGCGGTCGTGGGATCGAAAAGAAAGACGGCGGGCAAGGCCAGAACCGCGGCCAGGCCGAGGATTTCCCGGGGAATCCGGCGCAGGATGCGCTCATCCTCAATCTCGAACGTGTTCATCGCGCCTCGTCCTTTCACCTCCGGGCGGCGCCTGGGCGGAATAAGTATAGCATGTCTTGACTTTCCCGGCCCGCTTTTCGAGAATAAGCTCGGAATCGGCCTGAGGGCTGTCGGGAGGAATTGAGCAAATGTCCACGGAATTCCTGATCCGGTTATTCGGCATTTTCGCGGGGGTCCTGGCCCGGACGCTGCTGCCCTGGCTGAGGAAGCTCCGCGAGGGGCGCGTGCGTGTGTTCGGCCGCCGCTACCTGATTTCGGCCCTGGCGTCCCTCGTGATCGGCTTCATCCTGACTATGGTCGTCTTTCCCCGCTTTGAGGCGGACCCCCAAGGGAGCACATTCGAGGCCCTCTTTAAACTCTTCTGCCTGGCCTTCGGCTTCGGCTTCGGCTGGAACGCCCTGATCCTCGAAGGCGAAGCCTGGGCGGGCTCGAGCAAGGCCGTCCAAGCGCCCCGCCCCGGGGGAGAGAATTGACCGTCCCCAAGCCCCCGCGCCCCAACTTCCGGAAAATCGCCGACCTGAGCTCGGTGGTGCTGATGCTGCCTTCCTCGATCATCGTCGGTCTCTTCATGGGCTACACGCTTGACCGCTGGCTCGGGACCCGCCCCTGGCTTCTCCTCATTTTCACCGTGCTCGGCATCGTCTCCGGGCTCCTGAGCCTCATCCGGGCCCTGAGCAAGTACAACAAGGACCAATCCCCCGACGTCTGACGGTCCGCACGCCCCGCCCGCCCGGACGGCGGTTTGATTACCCCCGGGATGGTATGCTAAATTCACGTTCATGAAGCCGCATCATCCCCGGGGCGGCCGCGGCGCCCCGGGCGTTCTGGCCTCTTTTCTGCTTCTCTGCCTGTCGTTCCCTGTCTCCACGGCCCGGGGCCAGGAGCCGGCCGGACCGGATGCCCCGAAGTCCTCCGTGCCCCGGCCCGAAATCCGGATCATCGCCCGGAACAAGGAAATGACCAAAGACCGCCTGGTCGCGACCGGGGACGTGGAAATCCAATACGGCGAGTTCCGTCTCTTCGCCGACCGGGTGGAATTCAACCCCGAGACGAGGGACGTCGTGGCCGAGGGCAACGTGGTCATCCAAGCCCGGGACGAAGTCACCAGGGCCGAACGGGCCTTCCTCAACCTGGATACCGAGCGGGGACGGCTGGAGAAGACAGCCGGTATGATCCAACCCTCGGTTTATTTCTCGGCCGAGTCGATCGAGCGGGAAACGGCGGACCTCTACAGTCTCAGCCGGGCGCGGGTCACGTCTTGCGCCCAGCCCGTCCCCCGCTGGAGTTTCTCATTTTCCCGGGCGAACATGAAGAAGGACGACTACATCGAGATGTGGAGCCCCGTCCTTTCGGTCAAGAACGTCCCCGTCTTTTACCTGCCCTATCTCCGTTATCCCCTCCGGGACCGGGCGACGGGTTTCCTGATGCCCAATCTCGGCTACTCCGGGGCCAAGGGCTTCCTCTATTCCCAGAATTTTTACTGGGCCATGGCCAGGAATATGGATGCGACCGTCGGGCTCGACATGTACCCCTCCACGGGCCTGGGGGCCGGGCTCGAATACCGCTATCTCCTGCCGGCCGGGACCGGCGGCCAGGTCAACCTCTATTATTTCATGTTCAAGCGGGACGCTTCCGGGCTCCGGCCCGACCCGGGTTCCGTCATCCGGGTCACCCACAACCAGGCCCTCCCCATGGGATTTACCCTGGCCGCCAACATCGACTATCAGAACTCCTTCGATTTCCTGCGCGAGTTCGATCAGAATTTCCGCCAGGCGTCGGTCTCCAACCGGAGCTCGCAGGTGTTCCTGAGCCGTTCCTGGAGGCAGTTCAACGTGAGCGCCCAGGTTTCGCGTTTCGAGACCTACTTCTCCGACCTCAACGATTCCGTCGTCAGCACGACGCTCCCCCAGGTCAACGTCAACGTGTTCAGGGTCAAGCTCCTCTCCCCGCTCTATTTTTCGCTCACGGGGGGCTATACCAACTGGCGCTACGGCTTTCAGTCGGAGTACACGGCGGGGACGGAGCGCCGGTCGAGCTACCTCACGATGCGGCCGACCCTCAGCCTCCCGTTCTCGTCCATCCCCTGGCTGACGGTCAATACCTCCCTCAGCGCCAATGTCGTTTACTATGGCCAGAGCCTGAACCCCGAGACGCACCAGATCGTCAAGAGTCCGTTGCTCGCGGGAAACGCCATCGTCAACGTCGATGTCGTCGGACCGGTCTTTTACAGGATCTTCTACAACGAGACAGGCGCGCCCCGGCTCAAGAACATCATCGAACCCTACTTCAACTATACCTACGAAAGCCCGGTCAGCCAGGCCGACCGGATCGTGACGCCCTACGGCTTCTTCCGCCTGCACCAGATCGCCTACGGCTTCACGAGCCGGTACCTCCAAAAAAAGGAGGACCGGCAGGTCGAGGTGCTGTCCTTCGGCCTCGGGCAGATCTATTACTTCTTACCCGCGACCGGCCCCCTCGGACAGTACCTGGTCGACGGCAAGCCGCCCCGGTGGTCCGAGATCAGCGGCACCGTGAGGTATTATCCCAGGGAGAGCTTCAGTCTCGACGCCGCCCTCGGCTACAATCCCTATTATCACAATCTCTCGACCCTACGGCTGACGTCGACCGCCGGCCTCAGGGCGGACGGCCGGTTCCTGTCGCTGAACTGGTACCGGAGCATGAACCCCTGGGCCACGGGGATGGACCCCGCCCTCAGCGCGCTTTATAACCGTCACCAGGTCGGCGCCGTCGCCGGCTGGCGCTTTCCCGCCATGTCCCTGGATGTCCTCGGCGAAATCGATTACAACCTCCAGGTAAAAAAGCTCCTCTACACGGCCGGCCAGGTCGTTTACCATTATCAATGCCTGGATTTTCTTTTCGAGGCCAGGGTCTACTATTACCGCGCCAGACCCGAGACGCAGATCAGGTTTTCCGTGGGGCTCGGGAATATCGGGCGGACGGGAGATCTTCTGGGCGGGCTCGGATTCTGAGGGCGCCGCTCGTCAGATGTTGAGCTCGAGCTGGCCGTCCTGGGCGAGCCTCCGCTCCGCCTCGATGTCGTCGAGGAGGCCCTGGGTGATGTCGCCCGTCGGATAGATCCCGTCGAAGCAGGCGGCGCAGAAATTCTTGATCTTCGGATTCTCGAGCCGGACCGCCTTCTTGAGCGCGTCGAGGCTCTGGTAGATGACCTTGTCGGCGCCGATCCGGCGGGCCACCTTCTTTTCGTCGGCGTCCTTGGCCACGAACTCCGCCTTCGTCTGCATGTCGATGCCGTAGACGCAGGGGTGGCGGAGCGGCGGCGAATACGACGCGAAGTAGACCTTCCGGGCGCCGCACTCGCGGATCATCTCGATGATGGCGCGGGACGTGTTGCCCCGGACGATGCTGTCGTCGACGAGGAGGACCTTCTTGCCCTTGACTTCCGAGGCGATGGGGCTCAGCTTCTGGCGGACCGAGTCCTTCCGCTTCTCGTCGACCGGCATGATGAAGGTCCGGCCGATGTAGCGGTTCTTGACCAGGGCCTCGCTGTATTTCAGGTTCAGCTTCCGGGCGATCTCGATCGCGGCGTCCCGGGCGGAATCGGGGACGGGGACGACGACGTCGATGGCGAGCTTGCGTTTCCGGATCTCGGCGGCGAGAAAACGGCCCAGGTTCACCCGGCACTTGTACACGTTGACCTTGTCGATGAAGGAGTCGGGCCGGGCGAAGTACACCCATTCGAACAGGCAGGGGGAAGGGGCGCAGTGGGCCAGCTTTTTCTTATGGAGCCGCCGTTTTTTATCGAGGAAAACGACCTGGCCGGCCTCGACGTCCTGGATCTCTCCGAAGTTCATGATGTTGAGCGTGACCGTCTCCGAAGCGAACGCGTAGGAGGGCAGGAGGCCGTCCTTCCGGACGCCGTAGGCGAGCGGTTTGATCCCGTAAGGATCGCGGAAGGCCACCATGCCCTGCTCGGCGATGTAGGCCACGACCGAATAGCTGCCCTTGACCTTCTCGAAAACGCTCCCGACGGCCCGGTAGATGTGCTCGGGTTCGAGGACTCTGGCCTTCTCGTGGGCCAGGGATTCGGCGAAGATGTTGAGGATGATCTCGACGTCGCAGTCGGAGTTGAGGAGGCGGTGGTGCTTCTCGAACAACTCCTCGCGGAGCTCGCGGTAATTGGCGACGTTGCCGTTGTGGGCCATGATGATGCCGAAGGGGGAGTTGAGCTGAAAGGGCTGGGCGTCCTCGCCGCCGCCGCCGCCGACGGTCGGATAGCGGGTATGGCCGACCCCGATCGCGCCCCGGAGATGCTGAATGGCCTCGACGGTGAAGATGTCCCGGACGAGGCCGTTCCCCTTCTCCGTATGGAAGCGGCCGTTGTAGGTGATGATCCCCGATGCATCCTGGCCGCGGTGCTGCATGGCCAGGAGCCCCTGGTAAAGGTCCCGGATGACAGAGTCGTTGGCCCAGATCCCGATGACGCCGCACATGATCCTCCATTATAGGAGAATTGCCCCTTAAAAGAAATAGAGGGTTGCCGGGCGGCCGGGGAGGGCCTCACACCGTCAAGGTGTAAATTTCTCCCTCGCCCTCGCAGCTTGACAGGGTCAGGGCCGGGAGGCCCTAGTCCCGTTAAAGGCTAAAAGCCCGGAAGGGCTTTTAGCCTTTAACGGGACGGTTGGACTCGATCGTCGACTCGTCGATGAGCATTACGGGAATATCGTCCTTAATGGGGTAAACCCGCTGGCAGGTCATGCACTTCAGGCCCTTCTCGTCGGCCGTGAGCTTGACCTCGGTCTTGCAAAGAGGGCAGGCCAGGATGCTCAGCAGTTTCGGATTCAGCGCCATGATCTCCTCCCGCCTAAAGAATAGCCGCGCCCGCTCCCGGCGTCAATCCCGTTCGTGGGATTCCAGGGACTCACGTCCGCGGAATCCCACGAACGGGGCGGGCGCTCCAAAGCCTGCAAAAGTCGGATTTCCCGGACGGAGGGCATGGTCTCAGAACCGGAACTTAACCCCGGCCTTGAGGGTCGGCCCGCTCAGGTTGAGCGTAGCCCTGCGGGCGCCGAGGATATCGGCGCCGGACGGTTCGGACGCGAGGACCAGGAGAAGGTTGTACCCCCGGGCGTCGGCCCCGCGCTGCTGGTAGTACCAAAGAGAGCCCGCCTCGGTCGAACTCGTGCCGACCGAATCGCGGAACGATCCCGTTCCGCCGAACTTGTCGAGCTGGGCCAGCCGGAACCCGGCTTCGGCGAAAAAGAGCATATGCGAGGAAAGGGCCCATTCGCCGCCGGCGGCGACTTCCATGCCGAGCGTGTGGGCGGTCGCCTGGCCTCTCCATTCCTGCCAACTGACTTCGGAGGGCGCAAACCTGTAGTTGTAGTCCGCCTTCACGGTGTAATAAGCGAAGCTTCCTTTGACATAGAAGTCCGGCCGCGGGTAGAAGCGGACGCTGACTTTGACGGGGATGGCCTGGACGCTCAGCCGGGCGGTCGTATAAGGGGCCGCGAGTCCCGGATCCGCCGGCGGGTAATCGACGCGGCTCGAGCGGTAGCCGTTGAGGTCATCGACGCCCAGGCCGATCGAGATCCAAGGACTGGCCCTGTAGAAAATTTCGACGCCGAGACAGTAGGTCAGACGAAGCGCGTTGACGGAGCCCCCCGGCGTCGCCCCGAGCAGCGCGCCGTTGCTGTCGGCCAGCCCCCGGACGCCCTTGTTGAAGTCGTCCGCGATGATGGTGCTGACTCCGGCAGAGAGGAAGACCTCGACGGGGACCACGCTTTCGTAAACGGGAATAGCGATGGGCTTCGGCTCGCCCGGAGGCGTTTTCTGCGGACCGGGAGCCGGCTTGGCCGGCGCGGCCTGCGGCTCGCCCACTGCCCCCGGCTGGCTCTCCACGACGACCAGGCTTTCGTGGATGTAGCCGGCGATCACCCCGCCGTCCTCGAGGACGTAGCGGACGAGGTACCACTCGCCCTCCTTCTTGTCCGCCTCGAGGACCGTGCCCCCGGGGATCTGCTGGACCACGGCACTCCCGATGTCCGGCTTCTCCCGGAGGTTGGCCTGCTCGGCCGTTACTTTGATCTTGAACGTCTTGGCCGAGCTGTCCTGGGCCGAGAAGCCGGACAGCCCGCCGAGGAAAAGCAGTAGAATAAAAAGAGTGGCGATTTTGTTCGGGTTCATTCTCATCTCACACTGAAGGCATTATAGTCGAGATGCTGGGAATGTCACAAGCCTTGAACCCTCTCTCCGCCCGGCGAAGGTGCCGGGGCTTGGCGCTATAACGCGTGTCCGAGGATTGCCCCGCGGGCGGGAGACGAAGGCGGGGACGGCCTTGACCTATCCCCGCCTTCGTCTGTCGAAAGCCCCCTCAGAACCTGTACCCGATCCTCGCCCCGAAGAAGTTAGACGAGAACATGCCCTCGAAAGCCGTAGCGAAATAGCCGGAGATAAAGAAGTGGTTGCCCCTGTACCCGACGTTGGCCACGGCGCAGAGTTGCCCGGCCTCGGACACGTCACCACTGACGAGGATGGGGAGCCCTAGGCCCGCTCCGACAAAGAAGTTCCCCTTCGGAGAATAATTCAGGAGGATGGCCGGAGCCAGGATGACGGCTTCGAATCTGAATTGGTAGGTGATCATCTGGACTTCGGGCGAGACCGTCCAATGCTTGCCCACGGCGATATCGACGCCCATACCCAGCGAGAAGAAGACACTTCCCCATCCGGTGGCGCCGACCACCCCCGCGTTCACGTTGAACGTCGCCTTTTTCTCTGGGGCCTGCGCGAACGCGGCCCCGGCCAAAAGACCCATCACTAAGAAAACCGTCATGACCTTTTTCACAGGCCACCCCCTTTGACTGGATTGATAGAGAGTCACGCCCCCGTGATCTTTCGGGGGCTCCCTCATTTTTCCCTATTTCGGTTCTCCTTCTTGAGACACCCTAAATCTAAGCCCCCGGGGGTCCGAGTTGTCAAGGATTTGTCAAGAATGGGTTAAGAATTTGTCAAAAAACGGTGAGGGGTGGGCTATTCGTATTCCGCCCAGTGTTTGGCCGCGAGGCTCTCGAGAGGGTGGTCGGCGATGGCGTTGACGAAAAGGTCGGCGACCTGGAGGTTGGTCAGGATCGGGATGGAAAAATCGACCGCCAGGCGCCGCAGGCGGTAATCGGAGTCGAACTCGATCCGCTTGGCCGGGTTGGGGATGGAGATGACGAAGTCGATCTTCCTCCGGGCGATGTAGTCGCGGATGTTCGGCTCCCGTCTCTCGTGGACCTTGAAGAGCCTGGTGTTGGGGACGCCGTTTTCGCGGAGGAAGTTCGAGGTGTGCTCGGTCGCGTAGAGATGGAGCCCCATGGCGTGAAGCTTGCGGGCGGGCTCGAGGAACCGATGTTTGGAGGTCTCGCCGCCGATCGTGAGCAGGACGTTCTTTTCGGGCAGGGTGAAGCCCGCGGACAGGAGCGCCTTGAGGAAGGCCTCGTGGATGTCGTCGCCGAGGCAGGCCACCTCTCCGGTCGAGGCCATCTCGACGCCCAGGATCGGGTCGGCGCCCTTGAGCCTGGAGAACGAGAACTGCGGCGCCTTGACGCCGACGTAGTTCAGGTCGAGGGTCGTCTTCCGGTTCCGGACCGGCTTGCCCATTATGGCGGCGACGGCCAGCTCGACGAAGTTCGCCCGCGCCACCTTGGAGACGAAGGGGAAGGAGCGCGAGGCGCGGAGGTTGCATTCGATGACCTTGATCTCGTTGTCCTTGGCGATGAACTGAATGTTGAAGGGACCCGTGATCTCGAGGGCCCGGGCGATCTTCCGGCCGATCTCGCGAATCCGCCGGATCGTCTCGATGTAGAGTTTCTGCGGCGGCAGGACCATGGTCGCGTCGCCGGAATGGACGCCGGCGTTCTCGACGTGCTCGATGATGGCCGAGGCGATGACGTCGCCGCGGTCCGCGACCGCGTCCAGCTCGATCTCCTTGGCGTTCATGATGAACTTGGAGATCACGACGGGGTATTCGGGGGTGACCCGGGACGCCTTCTGGAGGTAGCGGTCGAGGAAGCGCTCGTTGAACACGATGCTCATGGCCGCCCCGCTCAGGACATAGGACGGCCGGATGAGGACCGGGTAGCCGATGGCCCGGGAGAACGACTTGGCTTCCCGCGCGTTCCGCAGCTCCTTCCACTCCGGCTGGTCCACGCCGAGCTCGTCGAGAAGCTTCGAGAACTTGTACCGGTTCTCGGCCCGGTCGATGCTCGCCGGCGGGGTCCCGAGGACCCGCATCCCGGCCTGGTGGCACTTGAGGGCGATGTTGTTGGGGATCTGGCCGCCCATGGAGAGGAGGATGCCGAGCGGCTTCTCCTTCTCGTAGATGTCCATGACCCGCTCGAAACTCAACTCGTCAAAATAGAGACGGTCGCAGATGTCGTAATCCGTGGACACGGTCTCCGGGTTGTAATTGACCATCAGGGTCGAATAGCCCATGGCCTTGAGGGCCAGGGCGGCGTTGACGCAGCACCAGTCGAACTCGACGGATGAGCCGATGCTGTAGGACCCCGAGCCGAGGACCATGACTTTTTTCGGCCCGGCGGGGCCGTTGCGGAAGGACACGTCGTCCTCCCGCCCGCTGTAGGTCACGTAGAGGTAATTGGTGCGGGCCGGGTATTCGGCGGCCAGGGTGTCGATCTGCTTGACGGCCGGCGTGATCCCGGCCTTTTTCCGCTTCTCACGGACCCGCATTTCGGTCGAGCCCGTGATGAGGGCGATCTGCTTGTCGGAAAACCCCTTCCGTTTGGCCTCGGCCAGGAGGTCGGGGCCGATCCCGCCCAACTTGTGGGACCGGATCCGCGCCTCGCACTCGACGATGTTCTTGATTTTGTGCAGGAACCACTTGTCGATGCGGGTCAGCTCGTGGATCCGCTGGACGGTCATCCCCTTTTTGAGGGCCTCGGCGATGCCGAAGAGCCGCTCGTCGGTCGGATGGCTGAGCTCCTTCTCCAGGTTCTCGAAGGAGTAGTTCTCGTTGGCGACGAGGCCGTACATGCCGATCTGGAGCATGCGCGCCGCCTTCTGGATGGCTTCCTCGAAGGACCGGCCGATGGCCATGACCTCGCCCACGGATTTCATTTCCGAGCCGATCTTTTTCGAGACGCGCCCGAACTTCTTGAGGTCCCAGCGGGGGATTTTCACGACGAGGTAGTCCAGGGCCGGTTCGAAGCAGGCCGAAGTGACCTTGGTGATCGAGTTCGGGAGGTCGGGGAGGAGATGGCCGAGGACGAGCTTGGCCGCGACGAAGGCCAGGGGGTAGCCCGTGGCCTTGCTGGCCAGGGCGGAGCTCCGCGAAAGGCGGGCGTTGACCTCGATAATCCGGTAATCGCCGTTGCGCGGGTTGAGGGCGAACTGGATGTTGCACTCGCCGACGATCCCCAGGTGCCGGACGGACCGGATGGAGATTTCCCGGAGATGGTGGTATTCCTCGTTCGTCAGCGTCTGCGAGGGGGCGATGACGATGCTCTCCCCGGTGTGGATGCCCATGGGGTCGAAGTTCTCCATGTTGCAGACGGTGATACAGTTGTCGGCCCGGTCGCGGACGACCTCGTATTCGATCTCCTTCCAGCCGGCGAGGTATTCCTCGATGAGGACCTGGGGGGCCGAGGCGAAGGCCTTCCGGAGGGCTTCCCGCAGCTCGCGCGGCGTCGCGGACATCCCGCTTCCCTTGCCGCCGAGGGCGTAGGCGACGCGGGCCATGACCGGATATCCGATGGCGCCGGCCGCCCGGAGCCCCTCCTCGACCGACTTGGCGGCGATGCCCCGCGGTGTTTTCAGCCGGGCTTCGGCCAGGGCCTTGTTGAAAAGCTCACGGTCTTCGGTCTTTTCGATGGACTCCATGGGCGAGCCAAGGACGGGCACCTTGTGCTTCCGGAGAACGCCGCTCCTCCAGAGGGAAACGCCGCAGTTGAGGGCCGTCTGGCCGCCGAAGGAAAGGAGGATCCCGCCGGGTTTTTCGCGGGCGATGACCTGCTCCGTGAAGAAGGGCGTGACCGGGAGGAAATAGACCCGGTCGGCCAGGTGTTCCGAGGTCTGGATCGTGGCGATATTAGGATTGATGAGGACGACCTCGACGCCCTCCTCCTTGAGGGCCTTGATGGCCTGGCTCCCGGAATAATCGAACTCGCCGGCCTCGCCGATCTTGAGCGCCCCGCTGCCGAGGATCAGGACCTTGGCGGGCTTTCTCATCCGGCGGCCTCCAGGAAGCGGTCAAAGAGGAACTCCGTGTCGGTCGGGCCCGGGCAGGCCTCGGGGTGAAACTGGACGCTCCAGAAGGGACGCCGCCGGTGCCGGATCCCCTCGTTCGTCCCGTCGTTGGCGTTCGTGAACCAGGGCGCCCAGTCCCGCGGCAGGGTTTTTTGGTCGACGGCGAAGCCATGGTTCTGGCTCGTGATATAACAGCGATTCGTGCCCTCCTCGAGGCAAGGCTGGTTCTGGCTCCGGTGGCCGAACTTGAGCTTGTAGGTGTCGGCCCCGGCGGCCAGGGCGAGGATCTGGTTGCCCAGGCAAATCCCCAAAATGGGCAGGCTCTCCCGCATGAGCCTCCGGACGGTGGCGATCGCCGCCGGCGACCGCTTGGGGTCGCCCGGCCCGTTGGAGATGACGACCCCGCGGGGCGAGAAGGACAGGATCTTCCCGAAATCCGTGTCGGCGGGAACGCGGACGACGGAGACGCCGCGGCGGGCGAGGCTGCGGATGATGCCCTGCTTCGTGCCGCAGTCGATGAGGACCACGGAGGTCCGGGCCCTCGGGTTATAAATCCGAATCTCGGGGGTCGTGACCTCGGCCACGAGGTCACGGGCGTTGGGGTCCGGGAGGCCGAGGGCCTCGGACCTGAGCTTTTTGGCGTTGAGGGGGCCGTCCGAGACGGCCAGGAGCCCCGGCATGACGCCGTGGACGCGGAGCTTCTTGGTCAGGGCGCGAGTATCGATGCCGGCGATTCCCGGGACGCCGCTCTCCCGGAGCCAGTCGCCGACGGTCTTGGTCGACGTCGCGTGCGATGGTGTCTCGCAGAGCTCGGAGACGATGTAGCCGGCGATCTGCGGTTTCTCGGATTCGAAGCTCGCGGGGTTGACACCGTAGTTGCCGATGAGCGGGTAGGTTTGGCAGAGGATCTGGCCGTGGTAGGACGGGTCGGTGATGCTCTCCGGGTAGCCGACGATCCCGGTATTGAAAACGACTTCCCCCCCGACTTTGGCGGACGCGCCGAAACCTATGCCCTCGTGGACGGTGCCGTCCGCGAGGGCCAGAATGCCTTTTCGGATGGGGCCTGCCTCCGTTTCATTTTGGCGCAGTATAGCACAAGCCCCGGCCGGGACTCAAGATGGAATCTGCGGGGCGGGCCGGAGCCGGGGCCCCGGCCCGTCTTGCCAAGAGCGGGCCAAAGCGTTATATATAATTGAAGAGATCAGAACCGATGGAGGCTCCGATGCGAATCGATGTGATCCGGCGCCCGGCCGTGGCCGCCCTCTGTGCCGGGATCCTCACGGCCGCGCTGGCCGGGACCCTCGGCGCGGCCCGGAACGTCCGGGCGGTCTTCCAGGAAACGTCCCACAATTTCGGCAAGGTCAAGCAGGGGGACGTCCTGACCTACGAGTTCGTCTTCAAGAACTCCGGGGACGCGACGCTCGTCGTCGAGAGGGTCGAAACGACCTGCGGCTGCACGGCGGCGCTCGTGTCCGCGGACAAGATCGGCCCCGGCAAACAGGGCAAGATCAAGGTCAGCCTCGATACGCACGGCTATTCCGGCCACATGTCGCGTTATGTGTATCTCGTTTCGAACGACATGGACTCCCCGCGCCGCGAGCTGAGCATCGCCGCCGACATCGAAGTCCCGCCCATGCCCAAGATCGAGCTCAACCGCTACAACATCGACCTGGGATTGAGCCTCGAGGGCGAGAGCCCCTCCGCCAAGGTCGTGATCCGGAATGTCGGCGAGCTTGAGCTTTCGGTCGAAATGGCCCACGAGCAGGTCAAGTTCTTCACCGGCGGGAAGCCCGTGACGTTCCCGGTCATGATCCCCGCCGGGAAATCCGCCGAGGTCGAGTTCCGGTTCCCGCCCCAGACGAGGGTCGGCTCGCTCCGGGACTACATCATCGTCAGGTCGAACGACACATACCGGTCGACCCAGACCGTCTATTTCAGCCGCTACGTCGTCACCAGGAAGGACCTCAGGGACCTCTTCCTCAAGTACCGGTCGGTCCTGGACGACAAGAGGTAGGGATGGACCCCGCCGGGCTTCGATGACGGCGATCCTCTCGGTCAAGGTTCAGCCCCGCTCGAAGACGCCGGGCGTTCTGAAGCTCGCCGACGGTTCGTTCAGGATCCGGGTCCTGGCTCCGCCCGACAGGGGACGGGCCAACCGGGAGGTGATCGAGCGGTTGGCGGAATTCCTGGATGTCCCGCCCTCGCGCTTGAAAATCGTCCGCGGGGAGGCCTCGTCCAACAAGTGGGTCAGGGTGGGGCCGTGAGCGTCTATAACCTCATCAGCTTCGCGGGCCTGTTCGTCCTGGCCGGCGTGGCCTGGCTCTTTTCGTCGGACAGGAAGGTCGTGAACTGGCGTGTCATCGGCTGGGGCATCGGACTCCAACTCCTCGTGGCCTTGTTCATCTTCGTCCTGCCGGCGGGCACCAAGGTCTTTCTCTGGGTCAACAACGCCGTCGCCGCGGTCCTCGATACCGCGACGGCCGGGCCGAAATTCGTCTTCGGACGCCTGGCCCTGCCTCCCGGGGCGGTGAACGAGGCCGGCGAGACGTCCCTCGGCTATTTCCTCGCTTTCCAGGGACTGCCGACCATCATCTTCTTCGCCGCCCTCCTCGGGGCTCTCTATTACCTCAAAATCATGCCTTTCTTCGTCCGGCTTTTCGCCCGGATATTCACGAAGCTCATGCGCATCAGCGGGGCCGAGGCCCTCTCGGTTTCGGCGAACATATTCGTGGGCGTCGAATCGGCCTTGGTCATCCGGCCGCATCTCAAGGACATGACCCGCTCGGAGCTCGGCACCATCATCACCGCCGGGATGGGGACCATCGCCTCGACCGTTCTGGCCATGTACGTGATGATGCTCCAGAAGGGCATCCCGACCATCGCCGGGCACCTCGTATCGGCCTCCTTCATCTCGGCCCCGGCCTGTATCGTGATGGCCAAACTCATCATGCCCGAGACCGGGAAACCCCTGACGCTCGGCATGGACGTCCAGCCCCACTACGAGCGGGAGGACAACGTCATCATGGCGGTCATCAACGGCGCCTGGGAAGGGCTGAAGCTCCTCGGCGGAATTCTGACCCTGCTCATCGCCTTCCTCGGGATCCTGGCTCTCATCAACCTGGCCCTCGGCTGGGGGGGAGGCCTCGTCAACGGGCTTTTCGGTTGGCACCTGAAGTGGTCGCTCGAGGCCTTCCTCGGTTATATCTTCTATCCTTTCAGCCTCATCATCGGCGTCCCGCCGTCAGACGCCCTCGCCATCGCCCGGATTCTCGGCGAGCGGGCCGTCCTGACCGAGGTCTTCTCCTACCGGCATCTGGCCGACCTGCTGGCCGCGGGGGCGCTCCACGACCCCCGGTCGGCCATCATCGCCTCCTACGCCCTGTGCGGTTTCGCCCACGTGGCCTCGCTCGCGATTTTCGTCGGCGGCACGAGCGCCCTCGTCCCGACGCGCGTCCGCGACATCTCACGGCTCGGTTTCCGGGCCCTGCTGGCGGCCACCCTGGCCTGCCTTATGACCGGGGCCATCGCCGGCACGTTCTATACCGGCGCGTCCGTCCTGTTCGGGAAATAGCTGACCTCATTTCGGAGATTTACCAGAAGCGCGGTTCAGCACGGTGAGCCTCAGGGGCAGGTCCCCTCTCAATCATAAGATCGTTTCAGATATTTACCAGAAGCGGGGCTCCGGGTCTCTCCGCCCCACTTCTGCTGGTCGCTCTTAAGAATCCGCTCCCTGCCGGAGGCGAGGATGGGCGGGGATGTGCCGCGACAGGACCCTATTGATAGACTCTTGGGGCCGGGGTCCAAAGTTTTGCGATTGGGACGGATGCGTCCTCCCGGGCGTCTTTCTTCCGGGAAGGACATCGCATGGACGACCGGACGCTCCATTGGCTGGCTTTTCACCTGGCCTTCCTGTCCTGTCCCGCGGCGGGACGCCGGGCCCTCCAACGGTTCCGGTCGGTCCGCGACGTTCTCCTCTCCCGGGACCCGGACCTCGAGGGGCTCGGGCTCCCCGACGCCGCCTCCCGGGCGGTCGTGTCCCGGGCCGCGCTCCGGGACGCGGAACGGGAACTGGAAAAAATCCGTGGAAAGGGGTATACTCTTTTGACTTTAGAAGACCCCGGTTACCCGAGGTATCTCCGAGAAATATTCGACCCGCCGCTCGTCCTCTACTGCGCGGGGCGGGCGGAGGTTCTTGAAGATCCGGGGGTGGCCATCGTGGGATCAAGACGGCCCACGCCGTACGGCCGGGTCCTGGCCGAGAAACTGGCCGGGGGCCTGGCCTCCCGCGGTTGTACCATCGTGAGCGGCCTGGCGGTCGGAATCGACGCCTGCGCCCACTGGGGAGCCATAAGAGAAGGAAGGACGATCGCCGTGCTGGGATCGGGACTGGACGTTTGCTACCCCCGAGTGAATCGGGGCCTGGCCGAGAAAATCATGGAGCGGGGAGTGGTCCTCTCGGAGTTCCCGCTGGAAACGCCGCCCCTCCAGCAGAATTTTCCGGTTCGCAACAGGATCATCAGCGGCCTGGCCATGGCGCTCGTCGTCGTCGAAGCCGCCGAGCGCAGCGGGTCGCTGATCTCCGCCGGCTTCGCCCTCGACCAGGGCCGCGAGGTCATGGCCGTCCCGGGCAACGTGACGTCTGAGATGAGCCGGGGGACGAACGGCCTGCTCAAGACGGGCGCGACACTCGTCGAGAGCTGGGAGGACGTGGCTGGGGAGCTGCCTCCGCCGTGGCGGGAGAAACTCCTTGCGCAAAAAGATGAGAAAGCGGAGAATAATCGCAATTCTCTGAGCGAGGACGAGAGCCGGTTGATGAAGGAACTGCCCATGGATGCCGCCGTGCACGTGGATGAGCTGGCGGAGCGGACGGATTTTCCGGTCTCCGGGCTGCTGGCGCTCCTGCTCGGGCTCGAGCTCCGCGGCCTGGTCGTTCAGCATCCGGGCAAACTATTTCAGAGGAGAACTTAAGTGGGAAAGTCGCTCGTCATCGTGGAATCTCCGGCCAAGGCCAAAACCGTCAACCATTACCTCGGCGAAGACTATATCGTCAAGGCGTCCATGGGGCACGTCCGCGACCTTCCCCAGAAGAAACTCGGCGTCGACGTCCAGGCGGATTTCGCGCCGACCTATCAGATCATCCCGGAAAAAAAGAAGGTCGTCGCCGATCTCAAGAAGACCGCGAAGACGAGCGACCGGGTCATCCTCGCGGCCGACCCCGACCGCGAGGGGGAAGCCATCAGCTGGCACCTCAGCCAGCTCATCCAGGAGGACAACCCGCACATTTCCCGGGCCATTTTCCACGAAATCACCAAGGAGGGCGTCGAGGAGGCCTTCAGGAACCTGGGCGAGCTCGACCAGAACAAGATCCAGGCCCAGCAGACACGCCGGATACTGGACCGGCTCGTGGGTTATACCATCAGCCCCCTCCTCTGGAAGAAGATCGGGAAGGGGCTGAGCGCGGGACGGGTCCAGTCGGTGGCCCTGCGGCTGATCTGCGAGCGGGAGAAGGAGATCAAGGCCTTCGTCTCCGAGGAATACTGGACGATCGCGGCCCAACTCGAGGCCGGGGTGCCGCCGCCCTTCAAGGCCGCCCTGGCCAAGATCGACGGCAAGAAGGCCAAGGTCAAAAACGGCGACGAGGCCCAGGCGATCGTCGCCGCCTGCGAGAAGGGGCCTTTCGTCCTCGAAGGCATCAAGGTCCAGGAAAAAAGACGGCAGCCCGGCCCGCCTTACATCACGAGCACTCTCCAGCAGGACGCCTTCCGGATCCTGCGCTTCCCGGTCAAAAGAACGATGTTCATCGCCCAGAAGCTCTATGAAGGCCTCGAGATCGCCGAGCTCGGCCAGACCGGCCTGATCACCTACATGCGAACCGACTCGGTCCGCATCTCGGAGGGGGCCCGGGCGGCGGCGAAGAAATACATCGAGCAGGTTTACTCGCCCGCTTACGTGCCCCCCAAGCCGCACGTTTTCAAGAACCCGAAAAAGTCCCAGGACGCCCACGAGGCGATCCGCCCCGCCCACCTCGATTTTCCGCCGGACAGGGTCAAGCCGTATCTCAAGAAAGAGGAATACGACCTTTACCGGATGGTCTGGAACCGGTTCATGGCCTCCCAGATGGCGGCCGCGGTCATCGAGGAGACGGAGTTCGACATCAGCGTCAAGGCCGCCGCGAACGAAGCTCAAACACCGGACGCGGCTCATATTCCAGAGGTCAAGTCCCCGGTCTACGGCTTCAAAACCAAAGGCGAGGTCGTCAAGTTCGACGGCTTCCTGGCCGCCTATCCGAACGGCAACGGGGAGAAGGAGCTTCTGCCCAAGGCCCGCGAAGGCGAAACCCTCAAGCTCCTCGGCCTCGACTCCAAGCAGAAGTTCACCGAGCCGCCGCCCCGCTACACGGAAGGCACGCTGGTCAAGGAACTCGAGGCGCGCGGCATCGGACGGCCGAGCACCTATGCCCCCATCATCACGACCCTCCAGGACAGGACCTACGTCGTCCGGGACAAGGGGAAGTTCACCCCGACCGAGCTCGGGATGTACGTCACGGACTTCATGCTCAAGTTTTTCGCCGACCTCATGGACTACGAGTTCACGGCTCACATGGAGGAGGAGCTCGACCAGATCGGCGACGGCGAGCAGAAATGGGTGGACAGCCTGCGGGAGTACTACGTCCTCCTCGAGAAAGACCTGAAGGCGGGTCAGGAAACCGAGGGCGTCAAGAAGACGGGCATTCCGATCGACGAGAAGTGCCCGAAATGCGGCCAGCCCCTCGTCATCAAGGACGGCCGCTTCGGGCGGTTCAAGGCCTGCTCGGGCTATCCCGGGTGCAATTTCCGGGAAAGCCTGAACAAAAAAGAGTCCAAGCCCCTCGACGAGAAGTGCCCGAATTGCGGCGCGATGCTCGTCCAGAAGTTCGGCAAGTACGGGCCGTTCGTGGCCTGTTCCGACTACCCGAAATGCAAGTACATCAAGAAGGAAAATATGGAGACGGGGATCGACTGCCCGCTCGCCTGCGGCGGGAAGATCCTCCGCCGGAAGACGCGGCGCGGGAAGCTGTTCTACGGCTGCAGCAACTACCCCAAGTGCACCTTCGCGACCTGGGACGAGCCCGTGAACAGGCCCTGCCCCGCCTGCGGCCAGAAGTTCCTCCTCAAGAAGAACCTGATGCGGGGCGAGCCCTACCTCCATTGCTGGAACGAGAAGTGCGCTTTCAAGGAATCCGTGGCTTCGGAAAAGATCTGGGAAAAGCCCAAGACAGACGAGGACGATCCCGGAACCGATGAACAAGGAACTCTCTGAGTTTCTCGCCTACCTCCGGTATGAGCGGAACGCCTCCGCCCATACGATCGCGGCCTACGGACGGGACCTCCGGCAGCTTTCGGACTATCTCCGGGAAGGGGGTGTCCGCTGGAACAAGGCCGGGAACGTCGTCCTCCGGGGATTTCTGGCTTCCCTGCACGAAAAGAAACAAAAGAAATCGACCATCGCCCGGAAGCTGGCCGCCGTGCGGTCGTTCTACGAATTCTGCCTGCGCAAGAAATGGATCGCCGAGAATCCGGCCAGGATCCTGGCCACCCCCAAGCAGGATCAAAGGGTGCCTTCGTTCCTGTCCGAGGAGGAAGCCGCCGGACTCCTCAATCTCCCGGCCGCGGACAAGCCCATCGACGCCCGGGACCGGGCCATTCTCGAACTGATCTACGCGACCGGCATCCGGGTGAGTGAACTCGTCGGCATCGACATCAACGACATCCATATCGACGAGCGGATCGTCCGCGTCCGGGGCAAGGGGAAAAAGGAACGGCTCGTCCCCTTCGGCCGGAAAGCGGCGGAAGCGCTCCAGCCGTACCTCCGTGCCCGCCCCCTGCTGCTCGAAAACAAGATGGGAGGGCCGGCCGTTTTCCTGAATTACCGGGGCGGGCGCCTGACGACCCGCTCCGTTGAGCGCATGGTCAGGACGTATATCCGGAAGACCGCCGTGAGCCGGAAGATCAGTCCCCACTCTCTCCGGCACTCGTTCGCTTCCCACCTTCTGGGCCGGGGCGCGGACCTGCGCGTCATCCAGGAGCTCCTCGGGCACGCGAGCCTGGCCACGACCCAAAAATATACCCACGTGGACCTCCGGCAGCTCCTCGCGGTTTACAAAAGAAGCCATCCCAGGTCCTGACCGGCTCTTGCCGGCCACGCCAACACCCGTTTCCGCCCGGGGCCCGGCCTGACAACATTCCTTGTCCTGTTCCCGCCCGGAGAGACATGTAAGTTGATGATATTAAATTAGATGTGTTATAAGGACCGTCTGGCATCCCGCTTGCATTAGAGGGCGCCGAAAGGAGGTCTTCCATGACCACGAAAAAAAACAAGGGGCTGGCCTTGGGGCTGGCCGCGGCGCTCGTCATCCTGTCCTTGTCCGGGGCCTACGCCCAGACGAACGCGCCGAAGGCCAAGATCAACATCAACACGGCGACTCAGGCCGAACTCGAGAGCCTGCCGAGGATCGGCCCCAAGGTCGCCCAGAGGATCATCGAGTACCGGACCCAGAACGGGAACTTCAAGAAGATCGATGACCTCATGAAGGTCAAGGGGATCGGCGAGAATATCTTCGCCCAGATCAAGGAGCTGATCACCGTCGGCCAGGAAAACCAGGTCAAATGAAAAGAGGAGGGGTTCCCCCCTCCTCCCGTCAATCCCCTTCGCGGGATTCCAAGGCCGCCATCAAGAGGCTGCCGAGGGCGGCCTCTTGATGACTGCGGGGGTTCAAGCCGACCGCCCCCCGGCTTTAATTCCGTGGAGCTTCAGGGCCGGCGGCGGCTCGAGCGGGCCGCGCCTTTGAGATAGGCCGCGAGAGATGCTCTGAGTTTGCGGAGGGCCCGGCCGCGGTGGCTGACCGTGTTCTTCTCGGCCGGCCGGAGCTCGGCGAAAGTCTTCCGGAGGGGCGGATAATAAAACAGGGGGTCATAGCCGAACCCGCTTCGGCCTCGGCCCGCAAGGCCGATCCGGCCCCGGACCTCGCCCCTGATTTCCCGGATGATCCAGCCGTCCTTCGCGAGAACCATGACGCAGACGAAACGGGCGCCGCGCTTCCCGGGGGAGACGTTTCCGAGAAGGCGCAGGGTTTTCCGGTTATTTTTGTCGTCCGTCGGCCCCGGGGCAGAAAAGCGGGCCGACCGGACGCCCGGCGCCCCGGCCAGGGCGTCGATCTCGAGCCCCGAATCCTCGGCCAGGGTCAGGCCCTTCCATTTCCGGCTGTAAAAGAGGCTTTTGGCCCGGGCGTTCTCGAGGAATGACGTTCCCCGCTCCCGGTACGAAAGGCCAGGCAGGGCCTCCGTAAGGTCGATGACCGTCACCGGCAGGTCTCGGAGTGCCCTCCGGATCTCGCGGACCTTGCCCTTGTTCGTCGTCGCCAGAAGGAGGGCCGTCTCACTCAATCTTCAGCTCTTCGATGTCGGCCAGGTCGAACAGGCCCTGGTTGAATTCCTGCTCTTTCTCCTCGGAGGCGGCGAAGAAAAAGGTCACCAGGAAGGACTTGGCTTCCTCCCTCAAGGTCACCTTTTCCAGGCGGATCCCATGATGGAGGGCGAGCTTGCGGAGGCTCGACAGGATGTACGGCCGCTGCTTGAACTTGACCTGATAGTGGAACTGGGCCCGTCGGAGGTAGGATTCTTCGACCCTCCGGAAAAGGACGAGGGTGGCGATGGTCAGGGCCGTGAAGATGAGCGCCGGCACGTAATACCCAGCCCCGATCACGAGCCCCAGGCCGGCCACGACCCAGATGGTGGAGGCCGTGGTGAGCCCGGCGATCGTGCCCCGGGCGTGGAGGATCGTCCCGGCGCCGAGAAAACCGATCCCGGTGATCACCCCGGCCGCCATCCGGACCAGCGTGTCGGTCGTCCCGCCCTTGCTCTGGATGAGCATGACGGACAGCATCATCATCATGGCCGACCCGACGCAGACCAGGATATTCGTCCGGAATCCGGCCGGTTTCTGGCTGGCTTCCCGTTCGAGACCGATCAGGCCGCCCAGGGCGATGGCCAGGACCAGTTTCAGGACGACTTCGATAATATCCATGGGGGTTCCCTCCTGGTCGGCTCGCGGCCGCCGGTCGCCTTGTCCACTTCAGCTCCCTTATTTAGCACCGGAGGGGGAGGTTGTCAATTGCAGGCTCCGGCGATCGGGCTGGAGAATTCTCCCGCAACGTGCTAAAATCTTGCGTCCGGCGAATCGACGGAAAGAAAAGAGGCCCCGGACCCAACGGCGGGGCGGCCGGGACCAAGGAGAGTCACCGATGTCCACATTCATCAAAAAAGTCCATGCCCGGGAGATCCTGGATTCGCGCGGCAACCCGACGGTCGAAGTCGAAGTGACGCTCGACGACGGCTCGTGGGGCCGGGCCGCGGTCCCGTCGGGCGCCTCGACGGGCGTCTATGAAGCCCTGGAGCTCCGGGACGGAGACAAGGCCCGCTATCAGGGCAAGGGCGTCCTCAAGGCGGTCGAGCACGTCAACATCGACCTCGCCGAATCCGTTGGCGACCTGGACGCCCTGAACCAGGCCGGAGTGGACCGGGCCATGCTGACCATGGACGGCACCGAGAACAAGGGCAAGCTCGGGGCCAACGCCATCCTCGGGGTGAGCCTGGCCGTGGCCCGGGCGGCGGCCATGACCGTGCGACTGCCGCTCTACCGCTACCTGGGCGGGATCGCGGCTAACGTGCTGCCCGTGCCCATGTTCAACATCCTGAACGGCGGGGTCCACGCCAACTGGCAGAGCACCGACCTCCAGGAGTTCATGATCGCCCCGGTCGGCGCGCCCAACTTCCGCGAAGCGTTGCGCTGGGGCACTGAAACGTACCACGCCCTGAAGAGCGTCCTTAAGAGCGGGGGATACTCGACGGGGGTCGGGGACGAAGGGGGCTTCGCGCCGGCCTTCAAGAAGAATTCCGATGCCGTCGAGAACATCCTCAAGGCTATTGAGAAGGCAGGTTACAAGCCCGGCGAGCATATCGTCCTGGCGGTTGACGGCGCGGCGAGCAGCATTTATGAGGACGGTTTTTACCATCTCCGGACCGAGAATAAGAAAGTGAAGGCGGATGAGATGGTAAAGATGTACGAAAGCTGGGTCCGTAAATACCCGATTCTCGTCCTGGAGGATGGGCTGGCCGAAGACGACTGGGACGGCTGGAAGCTTCTGAACAAGGAGCTTGGCGATAAAATCGAGCTCGTCGGCGATGATCTCTTTGTCACGAACATCAAGCGCATCGCCAGGGGCATCGAAGAGAATGCCGCTAACGCCGTGCTGATCAAGCTGAATCAAATCGGGACGCTGACGGAAACCGTCGCCGCGATCGAAATGGCCCGCAAGGCCGGCTGGGGAGCCATGGTGTCCCACCGGAGCGGCGAGACGGTCGACAGCTTTATCGCGGACCTGACCGTGGCGATGGGCACCGGCCACCTCAAAACCGGCGCGCCCTGCCGCGGGGAAAGGGTCGAGAAATACAACCAGCTCATGCGGATCGAAGAAGAACTGGGTTCCAACGCCGTTTACGCGGGGCGAAAGGCGTTCGTGCGCTGAGCCGCCGGCGGAAAATGACCGCCGACCAGCTGTCCCTCAGGAGGCTTCCGTGTTAAAGGCTGAATACTCATTGTCGATAAGAATAAGGTTCTCAGAAGGGCCTTAGGAATGGCACTGGTCGCCTTTGTTTTCTTTTTGACCATTCCCCCGCTCCTGATCTGGTTGTTCATGAGTCTTTGACCCGGTTCTCATCCGTGTTTCTGGCATCGCTATAAAACCCCTTGACACGGAACTTTATCTCATGTTATATGACTTAGTCTATTGATATAGTCGACTAAGCGGAGTGACCCATGAGGCTATCGACCAAGGGCGAATACGCCAGCCGGGCCATGCTCGAGCTTTCCCTCCGGTACGATGAGGGCTCTCTTCACATCCGGGAGATCGCCAAGGCCCAGAACATCCCCCTCCGCTTTCTGGAACAGATCCTCCTTCTCCTCAAGCGGGCCGGCTATCTGAAGAGCCGGAAAGGCCAGAAAGGCGGCTATGCGCTGGCCAAACCGCCGGCGGCGATCTCCGTCGCCGAAGTCATCCGGGTGATGGACGGCCCCCTGGCTCCGATCGACTGCGTGAGCGTCATGGCCCACGAGACCTGCCCGATGGAAGGCACGTGCGGCCTGCGCTGGCTGTGGAAGGATGTCCGGGACTCCGTGGCCGGCATCCTGGAGAAAACGACCTTCGCCGACCTGGTGACGAAAAGCGCCAAGCCTCCGGACGGATCCGGGCGTGCCGGACGCAAAAAGGACCCGTCCGGCCGGACGCCTGTGCGGAGGCGTGCAAAGGAGGAGAGATGAGACGACACAAAACGATCAGGCTCGGACGGGCCGGGCTGGCCCTTCTCGCGGCGGCCCTGCTCTGCGGACCCGCCCTTGCCGAGGAGCCCAAGGAATCCCCCTTCGTGACCGCCGCCAAGTCGCTGACGCTCAGCGGCTATGCCCAAATCCTCGCCGTAGAGTGGGACCGTGGCGTCGACACCTTTTCCCTCCGGCGGGCGCGCATCGGCCTCTCGGGGGACATTCTCAAGAACCTGAAGTTCAAGGTCGTCGTCGACGTCGTGAAGTCTCCGGCGCTCCTCGACGCGATCGTCGAGTATGAGCCGGCCAAAGTCCTGGGCCTGAGGATGGGTCAGTTCCTCGTCCCCTTCAGCCTCGAAAGCATTACCCCGACTCGCGATCTCGACATGGTCAACCGGTCGCCCGTAGTGGAGGCTCTCGCCGCCGGCCGCGATAACGGATCCTCGGGAAGGGATATCGGGACCGCGCTCTACGGAAGCTATGCGATCTTCGAATATACGGTCGGCCTTTTCAACGGGGCCGGCATCAATAAGGCCGATACGAACAGCCACAAAGACTGGAGCGGCCGGCTGGTCGCCCATCCCATCAAGTTCCTATCGGTCGGGGCCTCCCTCTACCGGGGAAAGCAGGATTCTGCGCCGGAGGCTCCGCTCGTCCGGCGGGACAAAGAGGGCCTGGAAGCGGCCTTGATCCTCAAAGCCTTCTCCCTCAAGAGCGAATACATCCACGCCCGGGACGACCTCGTTTCGAAGGCCGGCTGGTATGTCCAGGCCGGATTTTTCGCCCTCCCGGCGAAGCTCCAGGCGCTCCTCAGATACGATTGGCTCGACCTCGACCGGTCCGTCACCGGCGACGCGAAGAACGTGATCTCGGCGGGAATCAACTGGTTCATCCTGGGCCGGACCAAGCTCCAGGTAAATTATGAAATCCACCGGCTCCAGGGGGGCGGGCGGGACAAGTCAGGCCTCCTGGCCCAGTTTCAGGCGGCCTTTTGACGTGCGGACGAGGGGGATACCATGAAAAAAACGGCTCTGATTCTAACTTTCCTTCTAGCGGCGGCCGCCGCCGGCCGGCCGGGCTCGGTCGCGGCCCAACCCGCCGCGGTTGAGTTGGGCGGCAGCCTTTCCCTCTCCGGGGCCTGGGCGCTCTATCCCCTGGCCCTCAAGTGGGCGGAGGAGTTCCAGAAGCTCCACCCCGGCGTCCGCGTCGACGTTCAGGCCGGCGGCGCGGGCAAGGGCATCGCCGACGTCCTTGCGGGCTCGGTCGACATCGGAATGGTGTCCCGTGACATCAACCCGGCCGAGACGGACAAGGGCGCCCTGGCCGTGGCCGTGGCCAAGGACGCCGTCGTGGCGACCCTGAACCGGCGGAACCCGCGGCTGGCCGACATCCTCCGGCGCGGCGTCAAGAAGGAGGAGTTCGCCGCGATCTGGATCACGAAAATGGTGACCTCCTGGGAGGAACTGCTGGGCCTGCCCGGGAAGACGCCGATCCGGGTCTACACGAGATCCGACGCCTGCGGGGCCGCGGAAACCTGGGCCGCCTACCTTGGTAAAAGGCAGGAGGACCTGACCGGCGTTGGCGTTTACGGCGACCCCGGCGTGGCCGAAGCCGTGCGGCGGGACGTCCTCGGGATCGGCTTCAACAACGTCAATTTTGCCTACGACGCAAGAACGAAAAGACCCGTCGACGGGCTCGAAATCTGCCCCATCGACCTCGACGGCAACGGCCGGCTCGACCCCGGCGAGCAGGTCTACGCGACGCGCGACGATATCGTCAAGGCCATCGCCGGAAACATCTATCCGTCTCCGCCGGCGCGGGAGCTCTATTTCGTCCTAAAAGGGAAACCGAAGAGCGCCCTGCTCGCTGAATTCCTGACCTGGGTCCTGACGTCCGGGCAGGCTTACGCGCCGGAGATGGGCTATCTCCAGATCCCCAAGGAGCGCGCCGCCCGGGGGCTGGCCGCAATCGGAGGAACGGGCGCGGGAAAATGAAACGCCTTCTCAAGGACGCACTGGCCCGGCGGGGGATGTCCGCGCTTTCCGTTCTCCCCATGCTCCTCGTCCTTCTCGTCATCCTGGGGCTGTTTCTCAAGTCCAAGGCGATCCTCGGCGTCCAGCCCCTGTCCCGGCTCCTTTTCGGCTCGTCCTGGCATCCCCTCAAGGGGGAGTTCGGCCTCTTCCCCTTCATCTCGGGCACGGTCTGGGTCACCGTCACGGCCCTTGTCCTGGCCGTCCCGGTTTCGATCCTGACGGCCATCTATCTTTCGGAATTCGCGCCCCGGGTCATCCGCGAGTCCGCCCGTCCCATGATCGACCTTCTGGCCGGGCTGCCCTCCGTCGTCTTCGGCGTCTGGGGTGTCATCCTCGTCGTCCCGTTCGTCGGGAACGTCCTCGCCCCGCTTTTCGGGGTCTCCTCGAGCGGGTACACGATCCTCGCGGGCGGCATCGTGCTGGCGATCATGATCTTTCCGACCATCATCCACATTTCGCTCGAAGTCTTCGCCTCGATCCCGTTCTCCCTGCGCGAGGCCTCGCTTTCCCTCGGCGCGACCCGGTGGGAGACGGTGCGCCATGTCGTGCTGCGCAAGGGGAGCCAGGGCATCCTGGCGGCCTCCGTCCTCGGCTTCTCGCGGGCCTTCGGTGAAACCATGGCCGTTCTTATGGTGGCCGGCAACGTCCCCGTCGTTCCCAAATCGCCCTTCGACCCCGGGTATCCTCTGCCCGCCTTGATCGCCAATAATTACGGGGAGATGATGTCCATCCCCCGCTACGATTCCGCCCTGATGCTGGCCGCCCTGGTCCTTCTCGCGGCCGTCCTCTTCTTCAACGTCCTGGCCCGCCGGATCCTGGTCCGGGTCGAGCGGAGGTCGCGATGACGCCGAACGGCTTCGACCGGACCCTGAAAAAACGGAAACGGGTCGAAAGCTTCTTCAAGGCCCTGATGATCGTCTCCACGGCCCTGGTCATCGGCAGCCTTCTCGCGATCGTCGGGACGATCGTCTGGAAGAGCGTCCCCGCCCTGAATCTGTCCATGATCACGCAAACTCCCAAGGGCGGGTTCTATCTCGGCAGGGAGGGCGGGATCCTGAACGCCATCGTGGGCTCGCTTTACCTGGCCCTGGGCGCGACCGCGATCGCCCTTGTCCTGAGCCTGCCGCTGGCCCTCTACCTGAACCTCTACAAGGGTCCCGGGTCGAAGACGGCCGCCTGGACGCGGTTCTCGCTCGACGTCCTCTGGGGGGTTCCTTCCATCGTCTACGGCGCTTTCGGCTTCCTGGTCATGATGGCCCTCGGCCTCAGGGCGTCCCTTCTGGCCGGGATCATGACCGTGGCCCTCCTCGAATTCCCTATCATGAGCCGGGCCGTTGACGAGGTCGTGCGCCTCGTCCCGAAGGAACTCCGGGAGGCCTCGGACTCGCTCGGCGCCACGCGCTTCGAGACGGCCGTCAAGGTCGTCCTCCGCCAATGCCTGCCCGGCGTCCTGACGGCCGTCCTCATGGCCTTCGGCCGGGGGATCGGCGATGCGGCCTCGGTCCTCTTCACGGCCGGATTCACGGACCGGGTTCCGACTTCCCTTTTCCAGCCCGCGGCGACGCTTCCCCTGGCCATTTTCTTCCAGCTCGGGAGCCCGCTTCCGGAAGTCCAGCAGCGGGCCTACGCCTCGGCCGCCGTCCTGACCCTGATCATTCTTGCGATCAGCGTCGCGGGACGGCTCCTCACGCGGAGATACACGAAACATGTCGTCAAGTAAAGGATGGGCCGGCCGATGACAGATCCAATCCCGATCAGCATCCGGAACCTGAGCGTTTTCTATGGCGACCACCCGGCCCTGAAGAACGTCACCCTGGACATTCCGGACAAGCAGATCACCGCCATCATCGGGCCCTCCGGCTGCGGGAAAACGACCCTCCTCAAATCGCTGAACCGCCTCGTCGACGCGGTCGAGGGCGTCCGGGTCGAAGGGGAGGTCCTCGTCGACGGCGAGGACATCTACGGGCCCCGTGTCGAGGTGACCCGGATCCGGAAGAAGATGGGCCTCCTGTCTCAAAAGCCCCAGGTCTTGCCCATGTCGATTTACGACAACGTCGCCTACGGCCCGAGGATCCACGGCCTCCGGGCCCGCCCGGAGCTCGACCGGACCGTCGAACATTACCTGAGGATGGCCGGGCTCTGGGATGAGGTCAGGGGCCGTCTCCACCAGCCCGCCTCCGGACTCTCCGTCGGCCAGCAGCAGCGGCTCTGCCTGGCCCGGGGCCTGGCCGTCGAGCCCGAGATCATTCTCGGCGACGAGCCGACCTCGGCCCTCGACCCGCAGTCCAGCCAAAACGTGGAACGGCGGCTGATGGAGCTCAAGAAATATTATGCCGTGGTGGCCGTGACCCATATCCTCCGGCAGGCCCGGCGGATCGCCGACCACATCGTTTTCCTCTACCTCGGCGAGCTTGTCGAGCACGGCCCGGCGGCCGAGGTCTTCGCGAACCCCCGCGACCCGCGGACGCGGGCCTACCTGACCGGCGAAATCAGCTGAGCATCGCCGGGCGCCGCCACCTCACTTTCTGGCGGTGCAGGTCATATACTGCTGCAGGAAGTTGAAGAAGTCGATCTCGTTGGCGGCCAAGCCGTGCTCGTAGACGTAGCGGGCGGCCAGCCGTGAGCCGAAGAGCGCCCGGAGGTAGGTCTCCGGCACGCGCTCGATGATCTTGCCGATGCCGAGCAGGTCGCAGAGCACGGGCGGGCAGCCGACCTCGATGACCTTCCGGACGAGGGCCTTGTCCTCGAAGAGCCCGGAGGCCATGATGCTGTCCTTGATGGCGTTGATCTTCTCGCTGATCGTGTCGCTGAGGATGCTCCGGGGGGTGCCCGTCCTCTGATTTTCCCGCCAAATGATCTCGAACTCCCGGCGCGCGTTATCGCAGATGTGATCGACGATCTCCGCGACGTAGGTTTTGCGGAACGCGGACACCTTGCCGTTCCTGACGATCATGAGCTCCTCGAACTCCTGGTCGGCCAAGGCCAGGGCGGACAGGACCTCGAGCGACGAGGACGTCACGCCGCCCTTGTTGGCCGAAGCGTCCTTGTAGAGGATGACCCCTTTCTCCTCGAGCCTCAGGCGGGCCTGCTGGGTGATGAAGAGGTTGGCGCCCTCGGCGATGACCTTGAAGCGGGGCTGGCCCTTCTCGTCGATCCACTCGGTCCAGTTTTTGATGTTGACCGAAGACGGCCGCCCGCCGCAGGGCACGAAGATATCGGCCTTGAACAGGGGGTGGAGGTGGAACGTATTCCGGAATTCTAGCCCGTTCTCGACGCGTTCGCCGCCGGGGAGCGTCACGTCCGCGTCCTTGATATGGACGAAGAAGCCCTGTTTGGAAAGGAGCTTCCTTTCGAAATGCTCGGCCATCTTCCGGGCCTTGGCCAGCCGCACGAGCTCCTTCCGGTTGAGGCCCTCCGGGTCGTAGAGGACGCCCGAGCCGTCGACGATGGCCAGGAGCCGGTCCTTGGAGATGAGGATCTCGTTCGAGCCCAGGTCCCCGTCGGGGCCGCCCGTCATGACCTTGGTGATCTTGTCTTCCTTGAGGCCGAGCTTGCCGAGCGCGCCCAGGACGTACGCGTGGACCGAACGCGTGGTCATCCCGTAAAGGTCGTGGGGGATCCCGCCCATGGCCACCGGCTTGCCCGTCGTGAAGGCTTTCCAGAACCGGTAGCCGCGCTGGCGGGCGCGGAGGGCGGCCCACTCCATGAGGTCGGCCGTGCCCTCGTCGGGGCCGAGGAAGAGGATGACGTCCTTCCCGTAATGGTCGACGACGCTCGCGTTGGGGAGCATGAGGTCGAGGAGGCCGTCGACGTACTTCTTGAAGGCGGCGACGGGCTGGTCCTGGAAGCCCCAGCGGAGGAGGATCGTTCCCTTGGACCCGCCCTCGGGGAGGTCCTTGTTCTTGCGCTGCTGGGTCGAGGCCAGGCCGTAGTTCTCGTCGAAAATGAAATCGGAATTGTTGATGTAGTTCTGGTAATGGGAGGAACGGACGATCCGGATGCCGCCGCGGGCGATGTCCCGGAAGCGGATGTGGAAGCCCCGGAACTCGCGGCCGATGATGTGGAAGAGGCCGAAGGGTTCCAGGGGATAGTCAACGCGGTTCAGGAAGTCCGGCCGGTACATGAAAGCGATCGAGGTTTTTTCTTTGATGTAGAAGTTCGTCTTGAGGATGGTCTCCACGAACAGCGCCCCCGCCAGGAAGACGTTGCGGTCGGCTTCGACGACGACCTTCCGACCGATCTCCTTGCGCAGGGCGGCCATGCCGGCGGCGATGTCGTGGTTCTTGACGGCCGGGTTGTACTTCCGGTCGAAGAGCTCGAAAAGCCGCTGGATCCATTCGTGGTTGCCGATGAGGGCGTCCCAGATCCGGGGCTCCGTGTAGGTCTCCTTGGCCAGGCGGGTCCTGAGCTCGCGCAGGATGCCCAGGAGCTCCGGGGAATCCTTGAGGGCATCGGCCAGCTTGAGATACTCCTCGTTGTAACCGCTCAGGAACTGGTGGGCGTAACTCCAGAGGGCGGTGCCGAAGACCATCTGCTGGGCCGAAAGTTTTCCCTCCCGGAAGAGGGAGGACAGGGGGCTCGTCGGGATGACGTAGATGAGGCTGATGTCCTCGATGAGGTCCTGGAGCTTGCCCTTGGCCGCCCCTTCGTCGAGGTAATGCGTGTAGATCGTCTTCCCGTTGGCGAAATGCTCGATGTATTTCCGCTTGCTGTGGAGCCCGTGCGAATTGATGACGTCGGAGACGTTCGAGAAGAACCGGGGGCTTGCGTCCGTATTGGTCACGACGGAAATCCGGAGTTCCTTTTCGGGGGGGTTGAGCGTGACGTCGATGAGCGGGCTTTCCCAGCCCCGGGCCCGCTCGAGGAGCTCCTGGGTGCGTTTGAAAGTGTCCCTGGAAATAGTGGCCAGGAAAGTCTTGTCGGCGACCTTGCGGAGGTCGGTCTCCTCGGGAGAGACCTGGCCGCCCGGGAACTCCGGCTTGTCCACGATGTACATCCGGAGGTGCTCCAGACCCCGGGCCTTGCGCAGGGTCCGGTAGGACTGGAGGCGGTGGTGAGGGTAGCGGTCCTCGATCCGCTCCTCGATCTCGATGGCCCTGAGGTGGGATTCCTCGACGAGATAGAAGGCTTCGTCCACGTGCTCGGTCATGAAGTCGATGCGGATGGCTTTCTCCCCGCGCAGGGTGGCCATGATCTCGGCGGCCCGCAGGGCCTCGATGTGCCGGGCGATGGTTTCGACCGGCGTGGCCATGAAATAGGACTCGCTCATCCCGAGCCCGGTGAAAAATAGATCGATCTCCTCCCGGACGCAGGCTTCGGGATAGAAGTTGTCCTCGAGCATGAGGGCCTCGAGCTTTTTCAGCTGGTTTTCCGTGAAGACGGTGTCGGCGGCGATTTGCTTGAGGGTTTTCATGATTCGCTCCTTCCGCTATGGCAGGTCAAAATCCCCGTTTCAAACGGGCCGGCCAGCCTCTCCGGGACACCCGTCGGCTATGAAGCCCCGATGCGCTTCAGGCCCTCCCGGAGCGCCTTCCGGACGCTTTCGATCCGCTCCGAGGACCAGGCCGGCCCGGCGCCCGTCCAGTGGAAAAAACGCCGGCTCGCGAAGGTGAAAGCCTGCCCGTTCCGGCGGTGACGGTATCGGAAATCGATCTCGGGATGCCCGAAGACGAGGGTCATGATCGTCGCCGCCATTTTGGTCAGGGGAGGCCGGTCGATGTGATGATAAGGGAAACTCGCCATGACCCTCGTCCCCTCTGCCGGGGAGGACACGACGGCCAGTTTTCCCCCCGTCAGGGCGGCGGCCTGGGCCATAAGCGCCAGGCCGAGGCCGGTCTTCTTGTGCTTGGTCGTGTAAAAAGGGTCCAGGGCCCGCTTTTGCTCGTCGGCTGTCATCCCATGGCCGTTATCTGACACCCGGATCGTCAGGAGGTCCCGGGCCTCGTTTTCGTTGACGGCGATCCTGATCCACCCCGCCCCGGCCACGATCGAGTTCTCGGCCAGGTCCAGGATGTGGAGGGACAGGTCTTCCATCATGACGGCCGGACCTCCCGGCCGTCCCGGCCCGCCAGGGCCTTCCGGATCTCATCGAGGCGCGGCTCGGCCAGGAGGAAATCCATCGTGGCGCGGCCGACCTCTTCGGGCCTGTGGGCGTCGGAGAAACGGAGCACAGGGAGCGGCGTGAGAGCGCCGAAAGTTTCCCGCGCTTCGGTGAATGACAGGAGGGGGGAGACCTCGACCGCGTCGAGCGCGAGGTCCGGCGGGATGAAGCCGAGCTGGGAGATAAGACTGAAGGCCTCTCGGTCGATGTGCGAGGCGACGGCCATCCCCCCGTGCTCATGGATCAGGCCGACCGCCTCGTAGACCGTGAAACGGGTCGCTCCGATCAGGCAATGCGGGTTGAACCCGGTGACGCCGTCTTCGGCGTCGACGATCACCTGGTCCTTGATGAAAGAACGCCTGGCCGGGATGTCGGGGAGGTTCCGGTAAACGGCCGCGAGAAGCGGGCCGAGGTCGGTTCCGGGGTCGAAGAGGCCGAGGATATGGGCCTCTTCCTCCGTCGTCATCTCGAGGCCGGGCAGGACGGTCAGACGCGTCCCCGCCGCGGCCTCGCCTACGGCGGCCGCGTTCTCCGTCGCGTTATGGTCGGTGACGGCGATGATGTCCAGTCCCTTCTCCAGCGCCTTCCCGACGAGCCCCCGTGGATACATCGTGAGCTCTCCGCACGGCGACAGGCAGGTATGGATATGGAGGTCGGCCTTGAACCTCCTGAGAGCCATCAGTCTCCCTTGATCCCGAGCCCGTGGAGCCTCCCGGAGAGTTCGTACGCGCTGACCGGCGTGCCCAGGAGGGGGACCCCCTCTTTTTCCGCCCGTTCGACGGTCTCCGGGGCCGGCTCGCGGCCGTTCGTCAGGACGATCCCGGCCAGCTCCTTGAGAACGGCGACGGCGACGATGTTCGGGTGGACCTGGATCGTAACCCACAGGTCGTCTTTCCGGCCGTGGGCCATCACGTCGCTCAGGAGGTCTCCCGCGTACCCCCCGCCGACGCTCCGGCCGAGTCCCCTCTCTCCCGTGTAGACCTTGAGGTCCAGACGTGTCGCGAGGTCCGAGAGTTTCATCTCTTCTCCTTCCTGACAAAGGGGCAGTCGGCGAGGCGCGCCGCTCCCCGGACGACGTCGTCCGCGAGCGTCCAGCAGTCCGGCGCCCCGCAAATCCCGCAGTCCTTGCGCGGCAGTTTTTTGAAAAGCTTCTCCCGTCGCTGGGCCTTGGCGATGGCCCGGGCGGGGTCGGCGTCGAGGGGAAGCGCTTCGGCCGGGGTCACCGGATGGTCGAATGACAGGAAATTCTTGTGGTAGAGCCGGCTCACGTCCTTGTGATCGACGACGGCCCGGTCGCCCGCGGCGTCGACCAGCTGCAGGATGCGGCTCTTGGCCAGGAACCGGTTTTCCACCTGGAGCGGCCCGCCCACGCAGCCGTCCGGGCAGACCGTGCATTCCAGGAGGTCGATGTCCTGGAAGAGGCCGGCTTCGACTTGGTCCAGGACGCGCATGGTGTCGGCGACGCCCGAAACGGCCACGGCCCGTTGGCTCTTGAACCCCCGGATTTCCCCGCCCGAAAGGGACCAGCCCATCCCGATTCCGCTGAAGAGCGTCTCCGGGAAGAGGTGGCGCATGAGCGCGTCGTCCTGGCTTTTCCTCAGGGCGTTGAGGACCTCCGGGTAGATGTCGCGGATCGAGATGGCCCCGTCGAGATAGGATTTTTTGAGGGTCGCCGGGCTGTTGATGGACACCATCTTGGCCGGGCAGGGGGTCAGGTGGATGATCCCGATCTTCTCGGGGGGCAGGTTCAAGGCCTTAGGCAGGATCGTCCGCAGGATCTTGGCCGCGACTTCGCGGGGCGGCTCGATCGGCAGGATCTGGGCGCAGAGCCCCGGGTATCGCCTCTGGATGAGCCGGACGACGACCGGACATGTGGACGTGATGAACGGACGGGGCTGGGGATGCTCGTGGAGGTATTCCTCGACGGCGGCCGTGTTGAGCTCGCAGATCGCGCTCGGGTCGTAGACCTCGTCGAATCCGACCCGGCGCAGGGCGGAGAGGATCTCGTTGGGCAAGGTGGCGCTGCCGAACTGCCCGTAAATCACCGTGGAGGGAATGGCTACCTTGTACGCGAAGGCGTCCAGGGCGGCGAACGACGTCGTATGCGAATGGACGGCATCGTAGGGGCAGAAGCGGAGGCATTCCCCGCAGTCGATGCAGCGCTCGTCGATGATCCGGGCCTTGCCGTCCTTGACCCGGATGGCCTTCGTGGGGCAGGCGGTCATGCAGCGGACGCAACCGATGCACTTGTCCTGTGTAATGTGGATGGCGTGGTAGTGTTTCTTGTCTTTCATGGCTTATGACCGTTCGTGTTGATGATGATCTCCAGGCGGGTCCCCCGGCCCACCTCGGATTCGATCTGGAAACCGTCGGAGTTCTTCTTGATGTTGGGCAACCCCATGCCCGCGCCGAACCCGAGCTCGCGCATTTCGGGGGTTGCCGTGGAATACCCTTCGGTCATCGCCAGATTGACGTCCGGGATGCCCGGTCCCCGGTCGTCAACGACGATCCGGACCTTGCCCGGCGAGACGGCCAGCTTCATCCGGCCCTCCCAGGCGTACATGATGACGTTCATCTCGGCTTCATAAGAGGCGATGGCAGCCCGGCGCACGGTCTGGGTGTCCAGGCCGAGCTCCTTCAGGAGGTCCTTGATCCGGCAGGCCACGGTGCCGGCTTTGGAAAAGTCCCCGCCCTTGACCGGGAACTCGCGGCGGAAGACGGCGCTAGCGGCCATCGCCCCTCACCCCGAAGAGAACGGCGATCCGCGAACAGGCTTCGAACATCGGCATCTTGGTGGCGATGAGGGGCAGTCCCTTCGCGCGGGCCTGCCCGACGACGGACGCGTCGGGGCGCTTGCCCTGCACGAAAACGACCGCGGCGACGTCGGCCACGGAGCACGTGGAGACGACATGGGGGTTGGCCAGGCCCGTGAGCAGGAAGGAGCCGGGTTCGGCCGAGGCCAGGACATCGCTCATGAGGTCGGACGCGAAGACCTTCGGGCATTCGATCTCGGGGACGCTTTCCGGGGTCAGGAGTTCGCCGTTGACCATGGTCATGATGTCCTTTAGTGTGATCATCGGTGTTTCGCCTCCCGCCGGCACGTCCAGGATCTTCGCCTCCGGCCCTGCCGTCTCCGCCTTGGCCCCGTTCCTTATTATAGTCTGAGGGCCCCCGGCAGGCAAGGCTCGCCCCCGGCGGGAGTCGGCCAAAAAAAAGGCCGAAGGGAAGAGGGTTATTCCCCTCTTCCCCCCGGCCGGAGGTAACTCAGCCCGCAGACCCAACCGTCTGCCGTCATGACCGGGGCGACCGGTCGCGTCCGGTTACTTTGCCTTGAGGATCTTCTGGACCTCGGACTTGTCGACGTCCGTGATGTACGGAATGCCGCTGATGTCCGACGCTTCTTTCGTCAGGGAGGCGAGGTCGTCGCGGGTGATGTAGTCGAGAGTGAACTTTCGCCCGCCCGCCATGAACTGCCGCAGGCCCTGGCTGAGCCGCTTGAAGTAGGTGTAAAGACCGATCGCGCCCGTCGGCAGGGCATCGAACCGTTTCCCATATTTTTTCTTGAGCTCGGGGGCCGTGACGAAGATCTCCTCCTTGCTCGTGCCGAAACGTTCGACGTAGACGGGCATCTGGCCGTCCGTGATCCGGCTGCCGATCGTTTTGCCCACCATGGCCGCCGCCAGGGGCGACCGGGCCATGCCCACGCACTTGACGAAGGGGGCGCCGAGGGCCAGGGCCTTGAAGATCTGGTCCTCGAAAGTGATGCCGCCGGCGAAGGCGATGTCGGGGACGAATTCGCCCTGCTTCTTGAGCTGGGCGGCGTACATGGCGGTCAGCGACCAGATCTCGACGGACGGGACGCCCCACTCGTTCATCATTCGCCAGGGGCTCATGCCTGTGCCGCCGCCGGCGCCGTCCACGGTCAGGAGGTCGAGCTTGGCCTTGGACGCATATTTCACGGCCCGGGCCAGGTCGGCGGGCCGGTAAGCGCCCGTCTTGAGGAAGACGTGCTTGGCGCCGAGCTTGCGGAGCTCCTTGACCCGCTTCATGAAGTCCTCTTCGTCGACCATCCCCAGGCGGGAATGGCGCTCGAATTCCTTGAAACTGCCCTTCTCGAAGGCCGCGATGATGTTCGGGTCGTCGGGGTCGGGAAGGACGATGTAGCCCCTCTTCTTAAGCATCTGGGCCTTCTTGAGGGTCTTGATCTTGACCTCGCCGCCGATGTCCTTGGCGCCCTGGCCCCACTTGAGCTCGACGATATCGACACCGAGCTTGTCGAGGGCGTATTCCTGGGTGCCCAGGCGGGTGTCCTCGACGTTGGACTGGACGACGACCGCGCCGTAGCCGGGTTCCTGCCAGTCCTTGTAGAGCTTGACCCGCATCTCCATATCGGGAGAGCGGACGACCCGGCCGTTCTTGATCTCGGACTCGTCGTCCATGCCGCAGACGTTCTCGCCGACGGTCAGGATGGATCCGGAGATCGCCGCGCCGACGGCCAGGCCAGGCCAGTTCTGCTTGGCGACGTTGGTAGAGCCCATGCCGGAGATGATGAAGGGAACCTTGAGCTTGATCCCCTCACCGCGGCCGATCTTGGTCTCGATGGTCACCTTCTCGAAGGTCGCCTTGTCGCTGTCGGCCGGCACGCCGCAGGCGCCCTTGGCCGTGCCCATGATGCTGAAGTGGGACAGGTCGACGGGGTAGTCCTTCTCGCCGCCCGCGGTGATGATCCCGAACGGCTGAGGGTAGAGGACCTCGGCCCCGCGGTAGGCGGACTTCCCGATCTCGCACATCCCGATGCACCCGTCGACGCAGGTCACGCACATCCCGCTGAAGGGA
>Ga0187886_1000018_pt1:0-32500 | contig 237479 bp, 231 predicted proteins | sample June2016WEW_20_1_FD_133001 | JGI IMG/M metagenome (GOLD analysis project Ga0187886, IMG submission 133001) | Peatland microbial communities from SPRUCE experiment site at the Marcell Experimental Forest, Minnesota, USA - June2016WEW_20_150 | ecosystem: Environmental > Terrestrial >...
ACCGACGTTTGTCATTGACAGACAGCACAAAATTATTTTTTGGAACCATGCCTGCACGGAGTTAACCGGGTACGACAGCAAAGATATGATTGGTACTGACGGCCAGTATTTGCCCTTTTACCATGAAAAAAGGCCGGTTATCGCGGACCTCATTCTGGACAACAATATTGAGGAACTCAAAAAGTATTACGGGAAAAAAAGTGTGCATAAGTCAACTGTTGTGGAAGATGCATACGAGGCAAGTGATTATTTTGAGGATCTGGGCGGCAAGAATCGATACCTCTATTTCCTGGCCGCTCCTATTTATGACGAGAAGGGAGAGATTATTGCGGCCATCGAGACACTCCAGGATGTGACAAAAGAGGAAGAATTGACCAAGAATATGAAGGAGTATGCGGAAAGTCTTTCCAACGAAATATACGAACTGATCAGATTGCGGACAGATTTGCAGCAACTCTACAATTACCTCCAATCCATATTGGACAGTTCTCCGGATCGAATATTTGCCCTTAGTGCAGACGGTACTATCAATTATGTGAGCCATAGTTCGACTGCAGTTGAAAGAACGGACCCTCGGAAGATGGAAGGCAGATATTTCGCAGAATTTGTTGTTCCGGAATATAGGGAATTTATGCTGAAAAAATGGGAAGATGTCAAAAAGGGGATACACAAGCCCTTTGAGATTGAGGTGACGACAAGGGACGGCTCGAAGAGAAATTTATTAATCACTACCGGTCCCATAAAAGGAACTGACAGGTATCTCTTAGTTCAGCGGGACATAACGGAATTTAAAAACCTCGAGAAAAAATTTTATGAAAGTCAGAAGCTTGCTGCAGTCGGCCAGCTCTCCGCCGGTATTGCGCACGAAGTAAGAAATCCGCTTTCATCCATCAAGATGAGCCTTCAGATTCTCGAAAAAAGATTAAACCCCATCGGGAATGATTTGAAGCGTTTCAGGATCGCAGAGAAAGAGGTTGAGCACCTCGAGAAGATAGTCAATGACATCCTCATCTACGCGAAGCCAGCAGAACCGGAAAAGAAGCCGGCAGATATCATATCTTTCCTCGAAAATTCCTTAACGATGGTAGAAAAAGACCTGTCTGAAAAGAAGATAGATGTGCAGTTTGATAACGATCCCGGCATCCCCCCGATAAATATCGATTCGGCAATGCTCAGGCAGGCATTCTTGAATATATATCTCAATGCCATTGATGCAATGGAATATGGGGGAAGACTGCGGATAAAAGCGAAGCTTGTGAGTAACGGGAACAAGCATATCCTGATTGAAATAGAGGACAACGGTTATGGCATCGATGAAGAGGATATGCCTCACCTGTTTAATCCGTTCTTTACGAGGAAAAGATACGGCACAGGCCTGGGCTTGACGCAGGTTAAGAAATTCATCGATTTGCATCATGGTTCCATAGAAGTATTGAGCAGGAAGGGCGAAGGAACAAAAGTAGTGGTTACTCTGCCTTTAGAAGAAAACAAAAAGAATTCTGAAACACCTGTTAACGACACTGAGGGACAATTGCATGGCTAAGATTCTCATAATCGACGATGACAGTTCTATCTGTGAAACTATCGATCTTTACCTGACCGAAGAGGGACATGAGGTGCACACGGCCATGACCGGTACGGATGGATTAAATAAGTTTGTGCAGACCTCACCGGATGTTGTTATTCTCGACATAAGACTTCCCGATGTCGACGGATTCACTGTTCTCGAAGATTTGCGAGAGGATGATGAGGATGTCAAGGTAATTATGATCACCGCACATCATGACATGGACACGACGATCAACGCCATGAAGGCGGGTGCTTTTGATTATATCCGTAAACCCATCAACGTTGACGAACTGGACATAGCTATCCGTAAAGCCCTCAAATCCATTGAAATGGAAAAGAAAATAAATGGTCTCCTCATGGAACCGTCCCGGCAGTTCAAGGTTGGCGATATTATCGGCACGGGCAAGGATATGAGCGAGATATTCAAGACCATCGGTATAGTGTCCCAGAGTAAGACGACCGTACTGATACAAGGTGAGAGCGGAACGGGAAAGGAGCTAATCGCCAAGGTTATACACAACAACACATCGCCCAATGAACCTTATATTGGGGTTAACTGCTCCGCCATCGTGGAAACCCTCCTCGAATCTGAACTCTTCGGACATGAGAAGGGTTCTTTTACGGGCGCCTTTGCCAGGAAGTTGGGAAAATTCGAGCTTGCCCGCTACGGTACGGTTTTCCTTGATGAGATAAGTGAGATGTCCATCAACCTCCAGGCGAAACTCTTGAGAGTGCTTCAAGAGATGGAGTTCGAAAGAGTCGGCGGCAAGGACCGGGTTAAGGTAAACGCAAGGATCATCACTGCAACGAACAAAGATCTCAAAACCCTCTTGAAGGAGGGAAAATTCCGGGATGACCTTTTCTATCGCCTTAATATCGTATCCATTCATATCCCACCTCTCCGGGAGAGGAGGGAAGACATTGCGCCCCTCGTCGATTATCTGATCACCAAAATTAACCGTGATCTTCATAAGCGCATCTTGGGCGTGTCCGACGAGTTAATGAATACATTTCTTAAATACAGCTGGCCTGGAAATGTCAGAGAATTGGAGAATCTCCTTGTCAGAGCCGTTGTCGTCTCCAAGGGACAGATCCTCGGGAGAGGAGACTTCCCGGAACTGCTGGAGGATCTTGAAAAAAAATGCGCGCCTGAAGAAACCGGCGGAATTGACTTCATGGAAACGGGGAAATTACTGACACTCGATGAGATTGAAAAGAGATACATCCGGAAAGTCATCAAGGCAAGCGGCAACAAAACGAAGGGAGAGATATGCGAAATACTTGGCATCTCCCGGCCGACGTTTGAAAGGAAACTGGAAAAATACGGGATCACTCTTGAACTTGACGGATGAAAGCATTTCGTAAAATGCCTTCTCAAAATAGTGTGCGGTTAAAACAGGATCATGAAAATAGTATCGGCAGAATTTGTCAAATCTGCTACTGAACCTTCCCAATATCCCGGAGGGAAACTTCCCGAGATTGCCTTTGCCGGCAGATCCAACGTGGGAAAATCTTCTCTCATCAATACCATTGCCCGGAAAAAGAACCTTGCCAGGACAAGCAGCACGCCTGGTTGCACCCGGCTCATTAATTTCTTTATCGTGAACAATGAGATCTCCCTCGTGGACCTGCCGGGGTATGGTTACGCAAAAGCGCCGATAGCATCAAGAAGAGAATGGGGGCCGATGATCGAGACGTACCTCAAGCACAGGGAGTCCTTAGAATCTGTCATCGTTATTCTTGACGTGCGAAGGCACCCTTCGGAGCAGGATCTCACCCTCATCAACTGGCTCCGCCATTATGAGATAATTCCCACAATTGTCCTTACAAAGATAGACAAGGTTTCCCGAAGTCAGGCAAATGTCCGTCAGCGAAAAATAAAGGAACTGCTGGGACTGACCGTAGATCCCATCCTTTTTTCCGCTCGGACTGGCGAAGGGAAAGATGCCATCTGGGGAGCAATAAAGGATTTGTCCGCCGGTAATATACCCGCCTGAACCATCCATCCGCTTATATATTCACCCGTCTCATGCGAGCATATCCCAGCAAAACTCGCGGCAACAGTTGAAACGAGATCCTCCTATTAGGCGCAATGGCCGCCCTGCGACGGCGCTATGCGGCGGGTGATAATTTCTCGTTTCATTAAAGACGATTGAATGTTTCTTTAAATATCGGGCCCAATGCAAGGCGTTAAAAGCCGGGGACTGCAACTTACTCAATAACAAATGCTTCACATTATCAACATGTTACAAGTATCGCAGGAGGATTATGAAAACTGGCACGAATATTTCATTACTACAAGTCGAAAGAAATAAAGAAATGCAGGAGGAGAGTACATGAAAAAGATATTAGAGACATTGGTTCTCTCGGTATTTGTTGTGCTGGTGACGGCGACCTTCGGAGTCGCCGAGTATGCGGCGACAACTGTGAGCGACTTCCCGTATTTCCAGTTTGGTTGTCTGGTTGTCGGCGGGGTGACAATTATCTCTCTGAGACACAAATATCAGAATATGTACACCCGGGAGTTGGTGGCTGTTTTTTGCCTGTATACTATGCTTATCGCCCTCTTCACCGTGCCGGTAATCACCGCCATCAAGACCGTGGTGAGCTGAGGCTCATGGCATGATTGTCGTTCCTAGCGGTAAGACATATTGTCAGGAGTGACGCAGGAGACAATCGGTATGGCAGCAATAACAAAAACACAGCAGCAAAAGAGTTACCGGTCAGTGCTCATAATGAGTGCATGGGGGCATGTCATCGTGATTCTCTCATTTCTCTTCCTCTATGTGGGGAAATTGTTAGATGAGCTTGTAGGGACGTCTCCCAGCTTTATGTTCGGGTTATTTTTTCTGGCACTGTTTGCCGGCATCGGCAGGTTTTATAAAGAGGCGTGGTTAAAGCGCAAGAATGTCTGAGATCATCTCGGATGTTGAGCAATACCTCTATTACATTATCGATGATTCTCTTGGGCCCCGTGACGCAGCGGATCAGCGTTACGGGGCTTAATCATTGGTGCAGGTTTTCTATTCCTATCACGTACCGATGCCGTCTGGACGGCCTTTCCCCCTGCGGCCCGGTGTCAGTCCGTCACATCGGTTGCTTCATGGAAGATATATTGACTTGACACACAGTATGCAAATCCATATACTTTCCGAAGAAAAAGAAATCCATAACATCACCTGCCTTGATTGCGCAAATCCGGCTTCGTGATCGGAAATGTTGAAGTTGATGTTATGAAACAGGAGAAAGAATAGAAAATGTGCATCGGATTTCCCGGAAAAATAATTTCGATAGATGAGAATAAGCTCGCTATTATCGATATCAGCGGTACGCGGCGGGAAGCCCGCCTAGACCTGATTGATGACGACACAGTGCCCGGTGACTATGTAATCTGCCACGCGGGTTACGCCATTCATAAGATAGATGAGGACCTGGCGCGGGAGATGCTGGATTGCCTGAGAGCGATCGTTGAAAGTGAAACAAATTAACGATCCTTCCACAGAACAGTTGACGGCTCATTAAAATGTCCCCTTCCCGCCTCATCCTGCTCTCCCAGGCTTTTGTCGGAGGCATATTATACACAAAGCTATCCTTATTTTATCCAATTCTTGAATTCTTAGAAAATCATCCATCGTTTCAGAAAGGTATCTAACGATGCAATATGACAAGATTCTACTGGATCATGGCGGGGGCGGTTTATTGATGAATGAGCTGATTACCCATACGTTCCTCCCCAAATTGAAAAATACATATCTGGAACGCATGGAAGACGGCGCCGTCTTTGATATAGGCAATATTAGGCTCTGTTTTTCCACCGATTCTTATGTGGTGAGTCCTATTTTCTTCCCCGGCGGCGATATCGGCTCCCTATCTGTACACGGTACAGTCAATGATATTGCCGTGTGTGGAGGAATTCCCCTTTTTCTCAGCGCCGGCTTCATTCTCGAAGAAGGTTTCAGCATGGATGATTTGGAAAAGATTATTGCATCCATGGCGCAGGCAGCTGCAAACGCGGGTGTACAGATTGTTACAGGAGATACCAAGGTTGTGGCGAGGGGGGCGGCCGACGGAATTTTTATCAATGTTTCCGGCATCGGCGTTATCAAGTACGAAGGAGTAATCTCTCCCAGAAGTGTGATGCCCGGAGATAAAGTGATCATTAACGGGACTATTGGAGATCACGGAGCCGCCATATTATGTAAGCGGCAGGACCTGGGTTTTAAGTCCGAGATCGTATCGGATTCAGCCCCGCTAAATTCGCTCGTGGAAAGCATCCTCTGTGCCAGTCCCAATATTCACTGCATGAGGGATGTAACAAGAGGAGGTCTCGGTGCAATCATGTGCGAAATTGCAACCCAGTCAGAGTGCCAAATCATAATCGAGGAAAGACATATTCCGGTGCAGGAAGAGGTAAGGGGCGTGTGTGAGATTATTGGCGTCGATCCGCTATTTCTGGCAAATGAGGGAAAGATGGTAGTATTCTGCCCGCCTGAAGATACTGAGAAAGTAATGAAGGTAATGGCAGAACACAAGTATGGCAGGGCCGCCGCCATCATAGGAGAAGTGGGCAAAAAGGGCCGCGGGCGTCTCTTGCTGAATACTGTCATCGGTGGAGCAAGGGAAATTGACCTGCCGACGGGTGAACTTGTTCCTCGAATTTGTTAAGCTGAACATACCCGGCCGCAAAAAAAGCAGGCAAGACACCAAGGCTCGTTTTGCCTGCTTCATTATTTCGCGCTGAGAAGTTGACCTTCAGTCGTTCCCTTTTTCCACTCCGTCCTTGGCTTTGTCCGCGCTTTCACGCAGATGCGCCAGACGAGTAGACTCATGCAACTCGACAGGCTTGTCATAGAAGGAAGGACGCCATTTATAGATTAATTCTATGGCATCGGATGGGCAGGCTTGCACACAAACCTCGCAGACTATGCAGCGTAACGGGTAGAATACAAGCTCGTTCTTTTCCTTGTCTGTTGTAATAGCGACTGACGGACAGCGAAGAGCACATACCCCGCACATAGTACACTTATCGTCTAAGAATACTACGTGGCCCCGGGCATTTTCAAAAGGCTCCCGGACCTGAACCGGATAGAGCCGGGTGGCATATCCGGTGAAAAGGTTTTTCAAGATGGTCGGTAACATGTAGGGCATTTATTCACACACTCCTTTCGCCTTTTACCTCTCCATACAGCAGATGCATGGATCAATAGAGAGAACTATAACAGGTACATCCGGCAATTTATTGCCGGGCAACATGACCAACAATGAGGGAAGATTGTTAAAGGTCGGAGTCCTGATTTTCATACGCTCCAAATTGCGTGTACCGTTTCCTTTCGCATAATAGAAAAGCTCTCCCCGCGGAGCTTCCGTACGCATGACTGCCTCGTTAGCCGGGGGATTCCCCCTTACCTTGGCAGCTATTTCTCCTTCAGGTAATTTATTTAACGCCTCAATCTGCAAATCGATAGACTGGAGGAGTTCCCTCGCCCTCACCAGCGCGCGGGCATAGCAGTCTCCGGCGGTTTCTACTACCGGCTCGAAATTGAGTTCGCCGTACGCATGGTATTTGGTTAAGCGAACATCTTCACGGACACCGCTTGCCCTGAGCACCGGGCCGACGCATCCCAGCGACATGGCCTGCTCTTTCGTTACAACGCCAATACCCATGGTTCTGGACTTCACTGTATAGTCATTGACCACAACCTTTATTAAATCTTCGCACTCTTTGCGGATGACAGGCAATGCGTCCAAAACCACTTTCTTCTGTTCCGCATTAATATCCCGGCGTACACCGCCGACTATATTCACTGAGGGAATAACTCTATGTCCGGCAGTCATCTCAATGAGATCCAGAACCCGCTCCCGTATGCGCCAGAACTGCAGGAACATGCTTTCAAAACCGAAGGCGTCAGCCAACAGCCCTAACCATAGAAGGTGACTATGGGCGCGCGCCATCTCCGCCCAGATTGTACGCAGGTATCTTGTCCGGGGGAATAATTCCACCGGCCACAATCTCTCCATTACTTCTACCACAGACACGCTGTGGATGTAGCTGCAGATCCCTCAAACACGCTCACAGAGGTAGATATTCTTGGTGTATTCGTTCAGTTCACATGCTTTTTCTATTCCCCGATGGGCATAGCCGATTACCGGAACCACTTCTACAACCGTTTCATCTTCATAAGAGATTCTCAATTGTACCGGCTCAGGCAGTACCGGGTGTTGTGGCCCAAAGGGTACTGTTGTACGAGTAACCATTAACTCTCTCCTTTCGACACATCCTTTTTTGTTTTCAAAAGAGGCGTAACAGGACTATCCTGAGCCAAAAGCAAATGCCCGCCGTAGTCAATGACTAGATCTTTCACTTTTAAGCCGAACAATTCCTTCATTTCATTTTCAATAAGTACGGTGGCAAGAGTGACGCCGGAGAAACTCGGGACCTCTTCATCCTTTGCCACTTTATATCGCAGGCCGGTCATTTCCGTACCGCTGTTAAGGCTGAAGAAGTACGTCACTTCCAGATGTTCATCCAGGTCGCTGCATACAGCGGTCACGAATTTTCCGCCTGCATCCAAAAATTTCCTGCCTTCCGCTAATAATTCGTCTTTCTTAATCTCCCTTATATTTTCCATCCCCTACTTCCTCAAAGTTTCGCTAATTTCTGCAGGGCCATTACGACGCCGTCTATGATGGCCTCCGGCCGTACGGAGCAGCCGGGAACATATACGTCAACCGGAATAACCTTGTCTACACCGCCCAGAACATTGTAGCAGTTATGGAATACACCGCCCGTAGAGGCGCATGTTCCGACACAGACGACTACCTTAGGATCGGGAACCTGCTCATACAGATTCTTCAGGACCCGGGCTGTGCGTCTGTTAACGGGCCCCGTAATGAGAAGTATGTCAGCATGCTTGGGATTTCCCATATTAACCATGCCGAATCGTTCCACATCATAAAGAGGAGTCAGACAGGCGAGTATCTCTATGTCACAACCGTTGCAGGAACTGTTGTCAAAGTGCAGAATCCATGGCGATTTAACGCGAGATCTTTGTATCAATCCCATAGTTCTTAAGACACCCCCTTCGTGTAATAGATATAGGCAATATTAATTATACCCAGGATCAATCCTACTGACCAGCTCAGGCGAACCATCCAGCCGACAGTCATTCTCGCGGTAATATTGTCAATGAAAAGTTCCAGCAAAAATGCAGCCAAAGCAATTAAGATACCCACCCATAGCGGGTTCGTCCAAAAGAGAGAGATTATTCCCAGAAGCAGGATAATCTCGTACCACTCCGCCAGATGATAGAGAGCGAAATAAGGACCTGAGTATTCGGTAGTCACTCCTTTCACAATTTCCTGATGGCCGTGGTGACATGTTGAAATGTCAAACGGCGATTTACGCATTTTTATGGTTAATACGTAAAGAACTGCCAAGAACAACGGCCAGAGAGTGAAGAGCAAAGGCTTATCCTGTCTGAATATTTCGCTGATGAGAAAGCTTCCGTTCTGGGCGTAAATCGCGATCGCCAAAAGAAGAAGTACGGGTTCATACGCCAGAATCTGCATCAGCTCCCGGTTCGCTCCGAAATGGGCATAGGGTGATTTCGTACTGAATCCGCCCAGAACCAGGCAGACACCGGCAAACCCGAGGAGAAAGACGAGGAGGAGAAAATCTGATTTCATGACGAGAAAAATCAGACTCGCTATCATAAAAACCAGGTATCCGTAGATCCATACAAATTGCAACTTGCTTACGGCAATATGTTCTTTCCCCAAGAGCTTAAAGAAATCATAAAATGGCTGAATGATGGGAGGACCATACCGACCCTGCATGCGCGCTGTAATCTTACGGTCTATGCCAAAAAGCAAACCGCCAACGATAGGAGCACCGACTAAAGTGACAAGGACAAAAAGGAACTGTTTAATCATCATATAACGATCACCCCGCATCCAAGCATAATGACCAAGAGTAAGATGGCTATGGCGTTTGCCCAGGGATTCACCCTTTTTTCACCCAATATGCTCTGATAATAATAGCCGCCAAGTTGTAATTTAGTTTTTCGATCCGCTTCGGCTAGCCATTCATCAGTATCAGTACCACCGGTCTGTTCACCGCACATATAGACGGGCCGCAGTTCCGTGGGTTTCAGTCCGATCAAAAGCAAGGGCAGGAGCAAGGCAACAATCAGAATCAAGTAGAGGGGCCACACGGGGAAAAGACCCAAAATATCTCTCTGCATAAAAGAGGGCGTTATCAGTATCAAGTTATTCAAACCCAGGGCAATGATCTGATTTCCGGAAATGACGTCGTTCGTCGCAGCACGAAGGAAATTCTGGTAAATCGGACCGACCCCTATGCCAACGACAAATATACCGGCGAGCAAAGTCCATAACGGAACAGAGTAGCTCAGTGATAATTTTTCAAAAGGCCTCTCTATCTTCGGCAGGACCTGAAGGAGCCGCCCGAGCCATTTTGTCCAGAAAACTATCGTAAGGGTACTTGCCAGAACAAAGAACACTGCTGCCAGCGGCACGGTGTAGGCAGCTTCCAGGGCAATCCATTTGCCCAGGAGCATGCCGAAGGGCGGAAGGAACATGGACAGTATGCCTATAGCGGTAATCAGTGTGGTAAGAGGCGCCTTAGCGGCAAGACCTTCCATGTCTTCAATATCACGACTCCAGATCTGATGCTCGATCGTGCCAGCACAGAGAAATAGCAGTCCTTTGGATATGGCGTGGAAAATGATGAGCAGAATTGCTGCGGCAATGGAAAGAGGTGTATTAATCCCGGCGCAGGCAATGATCAGTCCCAGATTGGCAATTGTGGAATATGCCAAGACCCTTTTCCCCGTTGACTGGCTGACTGCCAGTGCTGATGTGGCAAAGAAGGTAAATGCCCCGGCGATTGCAATGATGACGCTCAAATACGTTCCTGCATACACAGGAGCGAGCCTGAGAACCAGGTAGACTCCAGCCTTAACCATCGTGCTGGAATGCAGTAAAGCAGAAACAGGCGTGGGTGCAACCATAGCCCCCAAAAGCCAGCTCTGAAAGGGCATCTGGGCTGCTTTCGTGAAACCGGTATAGCAGAGAAGCGCGATCGGCAGTACGGCAACAGAGGACTGGATACCTCCACCGATAAGGCTCTGTACGGAAAGGGCGGATGATCCTCCCTGGGTGGCGTAAAGATAAATAATGGCCAGAATAAAGGCCGTTCCTCCCGTGGAATTCATCCATACGGCACGTGCCGCGTTGTGTATGGCCTCTTTCGTTCTATCGTGCGATATTAGCTGGAAGCTGCATAATGTGGTCACTTCCCAGAAGAAGTATAGCCAGACCAAATTATTCGCAAACACCAGGCCATTCATGGCTCCCAAGAACAGAACGAGCCAGAAAAGGAACCTCGATTGTCTGGATTTTTCAATGTGAGCGTGGTGTTCATGGTCATACATGTATCGCAGGGCAAAAATGCAGATGAGTGACCCTATTATCGAAATAACCATGGTCATGACAAGGGCCAAATGATCAACGACAAACGCAGGTGCCACTTCAATATGGGCCTTCATGACGAATTCAAAATATGCAAGTGGGAGAATCTGTGTGAGGGCGAAAATGAGAACCAACCAGTTCCGCAATGATATGCCCACGTATAGATAGAAGATGAGAATAGCATAGTCCAAGATGGTGATAAGTAAGCCCCAGTCAAACCCGCCTGGTGTATATGTGAAAGGACCTCTTAGTGAAAGAAGAATGCTGTTAGCAATTAAAACTATGGCTGTTGTAATAACAATGATGTTTCGCACATAGTAATTACGAACAGCCAGTACGAGAAATCCTGCCGCAACAGGTAGCAAGATGGCGATTGCCATCATTTGGTCAGCCAATTTTCTGCCTCCTTAATGTTTGCTTGCATCGTCCCCAAAATCCTGCAGCTTCCTTTTTCCGATGCTGCAAGAAACGTTATATACATTGTGCGATAATTTTCAACCGGATGGATTGCTAATCGACACATCTTTTTTACTTGGGAAATCACCCTTGGCCGAACGAACTCCATTTATGGTATTAGGGCAGTATCCTAAAGCCGAATGGGGAGGCCACCAAGGTGTTCAGTGTAGATCTTGAAACCACATTGCCCGACGAATGCATGCATACAAAAAAAGTTTTGTTGAAATACATAGGCATTCCTCTTTTTCGCGCTCTATAACTTTAAGCCTATCCGCAAGTCAAGGAAAAATTTTTGCCACGGAGAAATCTCCTTAACCGAAACGGCACCCGGAGATCCGGAATGATCTTTGTATGTCTGTACATATTAATGCAATGATATTATGAGATATTACTGCTCTAAAAAAATGTTTCTTAAACAATGTGTTTTTTATTATTTCTTGACTTTCGGACGAAATGTGGTATCAGAGCTACCGTTTGTAGTAAGATCAGGAATGAAAAATGAAAAGTGTTCACGGTGGGAGTTCTTGGCGTGAGGAAACAGACAATCTCCCGTGAATATTAATAAACGATAGGAGATGGAGCATTGTACAAGGTATTAGAGAAGACTTTTTTGCAGGAGATTATTGTCAGAACGGTTATCGAGGCTCCAGAGATCGCCCGCAAGAGGAAGGCAGGGCAGTTCGTCACTCTGATGATAGACGACAAGGGAGAAAGGATTCCTCTGACCATAGTGGATTCTGACAGTGAAAAGGGAACAATAACTATTATCTTTCAGATCGTCGGGAAGACCACGACTCACCTGGCCTCACTTAAGAAAGGGGATTATATCATGCACATACTCGGTCCCCTTGGCCATCCCACGGAGATAGAAAACTTCGGTACGGCAGTCGTTGTCGGCGGGGGAGTGGGTATTGGCGTGGCATATCCCATAGCGGCGGCGCTCAAGAAAGCGGGGAACAAGGTCATATCCATTATCGGGGCGAGGACCAAGGATATCCTCATTCTTGAAGATGAAATGAAGGCTGTCAGCGACGAATTGCTCGTATCGACCGATGACGGCAGTTATGGGTTCTGCGGATTTACCAGTCAGGTATTGCAGAATGTGATTGATTCAGGACAGAAGCTGGACATCGTGTACGCCATCGGACCGGTGCCGATGATGCGGGTTCTCGCCAATTTGACGAAACCTTACGGCATCAAGACTATTGTAAGTCTGAACCCTATCATGGTCGATGCCACCGGGATGTGTGGCGCCTGCCGTGTTTCCGTGGGCGGCAAGACAAAATTCGGCTGTGTGGATGGTCCGGAGTTCGACGGTCATCAGGTAGATTTCGCTTTATTAATGAGCCGCCTCAGGATGTATTGCGATGAGGAAAGGCAGGCCCTGCAACATTATAGGTGTGAATGTGATGGAAAATAAAGAAAAAACTGAAAAGAAAGAGAAAAAGGGAAAAGTTCCCCGACAGGCCATGCCTGAACAGGATCCCAAGAAGAGAATCCGCAACTTTAACGAGGTGCCGTACGGATATAACGCGGAGCTTGCCTTGAAGGAGGCAAGCAGGTGCATTCAATGCAAGAAACCCACTTGCATTGAAGGGTGTCCTGTGGATGTGGCCATTCCGGACTTCGTCAAGCTGATTGCCGAAGGGCACTTCATCGAAGCCGCATGGAAGCTCAAGGAAACAAACGCCCTTCCCGCCGTCTGCGGGCGCGTTTGCCCGCAGGAAGATCAGTGTGAAAAACTCTGTGTCCTCGGCAAGAAGGGCGAACCCGTTGCAGTTGGAAGGCTTGAGCGTTTTGCCGCGGATTTTGAGCGTGAGAGCGGCAATATTGTAATTCCAAAGGTGGCGCCGCCAACGGGCAAAAGGGTCGCTATCGTGGGAGCCGGGCCCGCCGGTCTTACAATCGCGGGCGACCTGGTTAAAGTGGGCCATGACGTTACGATTTTTGAAGCCCTCCATAAGTCGGGCGGGGTTCTAATTTACGGCATTCCGGAGTTCCGTCTTCCCAAGGCGATCGTGGATGCCGAGGTAAATTATTTGGAAAAACTGGGCGTGAAAATTGTACTGAACGCGGCCATCGGCAGACTTAAAACGGTGGATGACCTTTTTGCGGAAGGATTCCATGCGGTATTTCTGGGAGTCGGCGCCGGAGCCCCCGTGTTCATGAATATCCCCGGTGAAAACTTAAGTGGTATATATTCCGCCAATGAATATCTAACAAGATCAAACTTAATGAAAGCCTATCTGTTCCCGGAATATGACACGCCCATAGCAAAAGGCAAGAATGTAGCGGTTATCGGCGGCGGTAATGTGGCCATGGATTCAGTGAGAACAGCCCTCCGCCTGGGGGCGGAAAATGCCTATATCATCTATCGCCGCAGCGAAGTGGAGCTGCCAGCGAGGAAGGAAGAGGTTCATCATGCCCACGAAGAAGGTGTTCAATTCAAGATACTCCACAACCCTGTCGAGTATATCGGCGATGAGAACGGCTGGGTGAAACAGATCAGATGTATCCGCATGGAACTGGGCGAACCTGATGATTCGGGAAGGCGAAGACCGATACCCATAAAGGGATCCGAGTTCACTATTGATGTGGATACGGTTGTCGTAGCCATCGGGACTGAAGCGAACCCGGTTATACCGAGGACGACGCCAGGCCTGGAGGTAAATAAGTGGGGCTATATCGTCACGAAAGGTGAAACGGGAGAGACGGGCCGGGAAGGTATTTACGCTGGAGGCGATATCGTAACCGGATCAGCAACCGTCATCCTTGCCATGGGAGCCGGAAGACAGGCAGCCGGCGCAATTGATGCATACGTGAGAGCGAAAAGCTGACATCTCGTAAAATAAAATTACAAAGGGCCGGGAAATTCATCCCGGCCCTTTTTTTGTGCAAAAAAATTATCTGTAAGATGATCAGGCGGCTTTGAAAAAATTTCTCTCTGTCATTTCTGCATTCCCTCTATGCAATTCCGACCCCTTTAAATTTACTAATCCCCCTTCCCTGCCTTTTCCTTGACATACGAGGCATGTTCTCTTATAGTTCCCAACGCTATGACATTATTAATAATGAGGCTCACTCCTCACAATCCTCCCTTGCGCAAAGAGGGATTGAGGGAAAATTTTAAAAGGGGATTACAAGAAAATCCCCCTTCCCCTTCCTTAAAAGGGGGTGGGCAAGAGATAAATTTAATTTCTGCACTTGAGAGATTGGAAAGATGTCCAAGCCTAAAATAGTTTTCATGGGAACGCCGGAATTCGCCGTTCCATCCCTTGAGATCCTGATCAGGCATGATTACCCGATTGTCGGTGTTGTAACCCAGCCCGACAGACCAAAGGGCAGAGGCAGAGTCCCCGCTCCATCACCGGTAAAGGTGATCGCCGAGAAATACCGACTTCCTGTCGTTCAACCCGAACGTTTGAAAAACAAGGAATTCCTGGATTATTTCAGCGGCATCTATCCGGATCTGGCTATTGTTGCGGCCTTCGGCCAGATACTGCCCCGTGAGATTCTTGAAACCCCGAAAATAGGCTGCATAAATGTACATCCATCACTGCTCCCGAAATATAGAGGCGCAGCTCCGATCAACTGGGCTCTCATAAGAGGAGAAGTGAAGACTGGCGTAACCATCATGCTGATGGATGAAGGGATGGATACGGGTGATATTCTCACACAGGAAGAGACCATGATCGAGCCTATGGAAACGTTCGGGAAGCTCAATTACAAGCTGGCAGATATGGGGGCGAGGCTCCTCTTAAAGACAATTGATATGGTCGTTAGCGGTAACTCCACACGAAGACCCCAGGATGCATCCCTTGCCACATATGCCCCCCGGCTCACGAAGGAAGATGGCCTGATCCGGTGGGACGCCGATGTCCATCAAATGGTTAACCTCATCAAAGGCCTCTCGCCGGCACCATGTGCATATACCCTCTTCAAGGGAAAGATGCTGAAGATATTCTCTGCTCTTGGAGAAGAAATTCCCTCTGCGGAATTCCCGGGAAGAATCGGCACGGTGACGGAAAAAGGCCTTCCCGTTGCCGCAAGGAACGGATATGTGTATTTGCAGGAGGTTCAACTGGAAAACAAAAAGAGAATGTCTATCCTGGATTTTCTGAGGGGCTTTCGCATGACACCGGGGGACACCCTGGGTTGAGAACAATGATGATAAAAACGCCTCGCCACATGGCCGTTGAAATCTTAAATCGCGTGGAGGAAGAAGGCGCATATGCAGAACCACTCCTGGATGCCTCTCTTTCGGGTCATCCTCAGACAAAACTCCAGGACAGAAGGTTAATCACCGAGATTGTCTATGGCACACTGAGGATGAGGGGACACTTGGATTGGGTTATCGAGCGCCTCTACAGGGGAAAGTTCAACACCATGGACGTGAGCATAAGAAACATCCTGAGGACAGGCCTCTACCAATTGCTGTTCACCGAAAGGATGCCGGATTTCGCCATCGTCGATGAGGCCGTTGAGATAACAAAAAAAATGCACCGGAGAGGATCAGGACTGGTTAATGCCATCCTGAGAAATTTCATCCGGAAGAAAGATCAGATCGCATATCCCGAGATTGGAAAAGATCCGGCACTTAATATCTCCATTGTCCATTCGCATCCTTTGTGGATGGTAAAAAAATGGATTGAAATGTTCGGCGTCGAAGAAACTGCGGCGCTCTGCAAGGCGAACAATCAAATCCCCCCCGCTGCCGTGCGGGTGAATACACTGAAGACAACCCGTGAGAGGACAAAGGAAGAACTGTCGCAGCATGGATTTGAAGTAAAGGAGACCGCTTTTTCTCCTGATGGTCTGATTATATCCAATCTGGCAATGTCCGCGAGAGAAACAGACAGTTATGCCTCAGGAAAGATTCAGGTTCAGGACGAGGCCTCTCAGCTGATTGCCCGCCTCGTCGCTCCGAAACCGGGAGAAAACATCCTCGATATGTGCGCAGGCATGGGGGGAAAAACGACCCATCTTGCCGCGATCATGGAGAATCGCGGGAGCATTCTGGCCCTCGACATGTGTAAGAAAAAAATCGACGCCCTGTGTAAGAACGTAAAGAGGCTCGATGTTGCCATTGTGGACACACAGGTGGGAGATGCCAGAGAGAAACCGGGGAAGGCCTTCGCCGAGAGTTTCGACAGAATCCTTGTTGACGCGCCATGTGCGGGACTCGGCACATTGAGGAGGAATCCCGAGATAAAATGGCGTGCCTTGCCTGCGGATGCTGAAAAATGTTCCGTTCTGCAGAAGGCAATATTGGAAAACGCCGCACCGTACCTGAAAAGAGGCGGTTCTCTCATTTACAGTACCTGCACCATTACAGAGGAGGAAAACGAAGAGGTAATCGAGGATTTTACTAACCGCCATCCTGATTTTATTTGTATTCGTCCGCCGGATACGATAAATTCCAGTCTGGTCGACGACCACGGGTATTTCAGGAGCTATCCCCACCGGCATGGCACGGATGGCTTCTTCGGGGCGGTGCTTGTAAAAGGCATGGAGGGGGAAAAACAGAATGACTGATGGAAGATTTCCATGGAGGCCGCCGATGAAAAAAGTTTTTCTCTTGATCGCCGTTTTGATAGCATCGGGCTGTGCATCACACGGCCCAGTTCTCTACCCTAACGAACACTTCAAGATGGTCGGGGAAGATCAGGCACATAAGGATATTGCAGACTGCGATCGTCTGGCTGCTGAATATGTTAAGTCAGACGCCGGCAAGACCGTGGCAAAAAACACGGCGGTCGGTGGAGCAGCCGGTACCGTCGTTGGAGGGGCTGCGGGTGCCGTTACGGGACATCTGGGAAGGGGAGCGGCAGTGGGAGCAGCTGCAGGCGCCGCAGCCGGCCTGGTGAGAGGGGTATCCAAGGCACCCGAACCAAGCCCGATCCACAAGAGGTTTGTAGAGAAATGCCTGAGAGAGCGGGGATACGAGCCTTTAGGATGGGAATAAGGGCAATAGTTGTGGACATTGACTACCATTGACTCTAAGGATACAAACATGTTAGGTGGCGTTGGGAGGAAATATATATGTTTCTAAAGCAGATGCAGGTCGGCCACATGGCGATATTTGCCTACATTGTGGGCGATCCGGAAAGCGGTGAAGCGCTGGTCATTGATCCGGCAGCAAATTGCGGCGGCATCATCAAGGTGACCCAACAAAACAATTTGAATATCAAATATATTATTAATACTCACGGCCATGTGGATCACATATCAGGCAATACGGAAATGAAAAAAAAGACGGGGGCGCAGATCATCATTCACAAAGATGATGCCGAGTTGCTCGTGTTCACTCCACCCATGGTCTTCAAGATGTTCGGGGCCGAACAATCCCCGCCTGCCGATATCACTGTCAATGACGGCGATCTTATAACTGTGGGCGGCCTTTCACTAAAGGTCATCCATACCCCCGGGCATTCCCCCGGCGGCATGTCCCTCTACACAAAAGGGTACGTCTTCACCGGAGATACCCTCTTTGTTGAAGCTGTGGGAAGAACCGACCTCCCCGGAGGCTCATGGCCTGTGATGCACCGCTCTATCACGGAAAGGCTCTGCACACTGCCTGATGACACGAAGGTGCTGCCTGGACATAACTACGGAAGGATGCCGACTTCCACGATAGGTCACGAAAAGATGTACAACCCTTATATAAGATAGACATCGGAAAGTACATGATGGACGCTAAAGGACTAATCTCAACAGATTTCAAAGGATTAAAACTGCAAAGCAGGGGAAAGGTCCGTGATATCTATGAAGTTGCTAATTCCCTCCTTGTCGTCGCAACAGACAGAATATCCGCTTTTGACGTCATCATGCCCAATCCCATTCCGGGAAAAGGTGAGATACTCACAAGAATGTCTGTCTTCTGCTTTAACATGATGACAGATATTGTCGAAAACCATCTCTTATCTACAGATCCCTTCGATTTCCCCGGTGAGTGCGGTCCTTACAGGAAGGAACTCGCAGGAAGGGCCATGCTCGTAAAGAAGGCAAAGCCGTTTCCTGTCGAATGCGTTGTCCGTGGATACCTGAGCGGCTCAGGCTGGAAGGATTATCTGGAGAGCAGAACTATTTCAGGCATCAAGCTTCCAACCGGATTAAGAGAATCCGCAAAACTGTCTGAACCCCTGTTTACACCTTCCACCAAGGCCCCGGAAGGAAAGCATGACATGCCAATAACAAGAAGAGAGATGGAAAATACCGTCGGTTCCGAACAGACGGAGAAGATCATTGAAATAAGCCTTGCGATTTATGCGAGGGCGTCAAGGCATGCCGAAGAGGCCGGTATCATTATTGCTGACACCAAGATGGAATTTGGCATCATAGAAGACAGGCTGATCCTGATTGATGAGCTGCTGACGCCGGATTCCTCGAGATTCTGGCCAAAAGAGGACTACGAAGAGGGCAGACCCCAGAAGAGTTTTGACAAACAGTTCTTGAGGGATTATCTCATCTCCATCAAATGGAACCAAAAACCGCCGGCCCCGAACCTTCCTGATGAGATTATCGAACAAACAAGGAAAAAGTATGAGGAAGCCCTAAATAGACTTGTCAGATAAGCATATCCATCTCTCTTGACATGTCCAAAAAGGTTATTAATTTAAGTAACAATTTATACATGCGCATTAGCTGTTGAAGAATGTCGAAAAAGTTGCCCAATTATCAAGAAAAAGAGCATATCCTTTACATAAAACACCACTCCGAGAAGGATCTCGTCGCATACGGAGATGCGTTTCTTGAGGAGGGAAAAATCTCCGACGCCATTGATTTTTACCAGAAGGCAAATTACGTTCACGGCCTTGAAACAATCAAAGGCATGGCTGAACTATCGGGGGATGTCATGCTTCTTCAACAGGTTCTGAAGTCTTTGAAACAAACTATTACGGAGGAAACCTGGACTGCAATAGGACAGCGCGCCCTGGAGTTTAAGAAATACTTATTCGCCCTTTATGCCTTTGAAAAAGGCAATAATAATAGTATGGTCGGACGCATAAAGGAAATAATCAAATCGGAGGACGACGGTAAGCATTGATGACAAAGCGCTGCTACTATGAATGCCTCGGAATCGATCGACAAGCTACAGACGAGGAAATAAAGAAAAATTATAGAAAACTAGCTATGCAGTATCATCCGGACAGAAACCCGGGCGATAAAGATGCGGAGGAAAAATTCAAAGAAGCGGCGGAGGCTTACGAAGTCTTAAGCGATAAAGAGAAGAGGGATATCTATGACCGTTACGGCCATGAAGGTCTTAATGGCATAGGATTCAGGGGCTTCTCGGGTTTTGACGATATATTCGCAAGTTTTAGTGATGTCTTCGAGGACATCTTTGGATTTGGCACTGGACGTACAAGATCAAGAACATCGCGGCGTGCCGGGGCCGATTTCCGTTATGACCTCAAAATATCATTCATGGACGCTGCCTTCGGTACCTCCAGAGATATCGACGTGCAGAAAACTCAGAGTTGTTCTCTATGCCATGGTACGGGTGCTGCACCGGGAAGTGCGCCCGAAACATGCCGCCAATGCTCCGGCAGAGGCCAGGTAACACAGTCAAGCGGCTTCTTCATGATCAGTACTACATGCCCTCAATGCAGGGGACAGGGCAGAGTCATAACAAAATTGTGCTCGGACTGCATGGGAGCGGGCAGGGAAAAAGTTACGAAAACTGTCCATCTGAAGATACCAGCCGGTGTCGAAACAGGTTCGCGGTTGAGACTTCGCAGGGAAGGCGAAGATGGAGAATATGGCGGACCACAGGGCGATCTCTATGTGTTCATCCATGTGGAGGCCCATGAATTTTTTGAGAGAAGAGATAACAATATATACTGCCAGATCCCTATCTCATTTGTCCAGGCGACCATGGGAGCGACAATTGAGGTACCAACTCTAAATGGCACAGAAAAGCTCAAGATTTCGCGGGGAACCCAGAATGGCGCCATATTCCGTCTGAAAGGAAAGGGCATTCCAAACCTGAGAGGATACGGGCGTGGGGACCAGATTATTGAAACTGTAGTCAAGATACCTGTCAATCTTAATAAGAAGCAGGAAGAGCTTCTGAGAGAATTTGCTAAATTGAGCGGCGAATTATGATCCCCTGAAGCCAGCAAATCGGCGCTTCTAAGATCTACTGCAAAAAGTCTCTATAATACCAACCATCGGCACGGCCCGCCTATACGAAGTTCGTAATAAGAAAAAATGGACAATTGGTAAAACATCATTTATAAGGATACTGGTCGCTGTCTCTATGTGTCGTCATACGAACTCAGACATGATTATGCGAAACTAGGGTCCCTGCGCCGTTCTTCGCACTGCTGTTACGCCGGGATCAATCTATATTCATGTTGAGGAATAAAACAACTGCGAAAAAGCAAAAAAGACAACAACCGATTTTTCTTGGAAAGGAGGTTCTATGATTACACGAAAAAGCTGGTTAGTATTATTAATCGTGGGTATTTTCTTTATTTCCGGTTGCGGTGCAGAATTGGCAGTCATGGGTGCAGCGGCTGGTGCAGGCTCGGGAACATACTTCTACATCAATGGCGAGCTCAAAACGGATTACTACCATTCTTTTGATAAGGTATGGTCAGCCTGTGAAAAAACAGTGGCGGATATGCGCGGTTTGGATGTTGAACCCCTCAAAGAAATAGGTTCAGGCAAGATATCTGCGCTGATTGAGAATGAAAAAGTTCAGATCACCGCAAATTATAAGGCGAAAAATCTTACCACCGTTTCCGTACGGGTGGGCGTCATGGGTGACAGACTTGCATCGCAGCTCCTGCATGACAAAATCGCTGACAATCTCACGAAAAAGAAGTGACGATAATATCCATACCGTCTATATTCATTGACAGGAATATGTGATGAAAAAAAAACTGGCGGTGGGAATAATTCTCGGCGCTATTCTCGTCTATCTATCTATCAGGGGAATCCATTTCCAAGACGTCGCTCAAGGCTTCAAAACTATCAGGTATGGATATGTGCTACCTGTATTGATAATCATGTTTATCATGCAGGCCTTAAGATCCTTGCGATGGGGAGTCATACTTAGTCCCATAGTCAAAGTGGATCAGCTTTCTCTTTTCTCCGTCACAAGCGTAGGATTCTTAGCCATTATCGCCATCCCGGCGCGTCTCGGTGAACTGGCGCGTCCTTATCTGATCACAAGAAAAAGTCATATTCGGATGACCGCCGCCGTCGGTACTATCCTCGTGGAGCGAGTCTTTGATTGCCTGACGGTACTATTGATTTTCCTTCTTGCGTTATTCTTCACACCATTTCCCCCATGGCTGATCAGATCTGGTATCGTTTTTTTCCTGATCACTCTGATCATATTGGTCGGCATGATATTCATGATATTGAAAAGAGAGGTCTCTCTTAGGGCCCTAAATTCGACTTGCAGAAAACTCCCCGAAAGGTATACTCTGAAACTGAACCATTTGTTCCATCAATTTATCGACGGATTCAAGATCATAACTAATCCCAAACTTCTCTTTCATGTGATCTCTCTATCCGCCGTTATATGGCTGATGGATGTCGTCGCGATATATTTCATGTTCTTAGCCTTCGGCTTTGCCCTGCCGCTAACTGCTCCCTTTGTCGTGATGATTATTCTTATGATCGGAATTACCATACCTGCGGCGCCGGGGTTCGTCGGAAATTGGCATTATTCCTGTATCCTGGGACTTTCCCTCTTCGGAATTCCCAAGGCAGAGGCCTTCACCTTCTCTGTTGTGTTTCATGTTATATGCGTAGGGATTATAATCATTCTGGGATTGATGTTTTTACCCTCAAACAAATTCTCTCTCTCCGATCTGAGCCGGCAGGAAAATTAACCTTCTATTGCTTCAGGATATCGTCAAGACCGTATCTTTTGATTTTCCTGTGAAGATTGCTGCGCTCCAAGCCAATGGCCTCCGCAGTTTTTGAAATATTTCCATCAAATTCCTTCAGTTTTTTTATGATATATTCTTTTTCAAAATCTATTTTTGCCGTTCTGAAAGATTCTGACGCAAATAAAGGAAGAGTTGCTTCCGGAATTTCATGGTTTTCTTCCGCCAACAAAGGAATGTCATTCGCCGTAATCACGTCTTGGGGAACCATGATGACAAGGCGTTCGATGAAATTTTTCAATTCCCTCACATTGCCCGGCCAATCATGCTCTATCAGTTTGGTTAAGGCGTCATCGGCGATTGTCTTTCCCTCCTCACATTCTTTCAGGCTGAATTCTCTGAGAAACCAGTTAGTCAATACGGGAATATCCTCTTTCCTTTCTCTCAATGGGGGAACTCTCAGAGGTATGACGTTAAGCCTGTAGTACAGATCCTGCCTGAATCTTCCCGCTTCCATCTCCAGTTCAAGGTCTTTGTTAGTGGCAGCAAGCACTCTGACATCCGCGGGTATGAAAGTATTTCCTCCTACCCTCTCAAATTTCTTCTCCTGAAGAATTCTGAGAATCTTCGCCTGGGCCTTCAGGCTCATATCTGCCACTTCATCGAGGAAGATAGTCCCTTCATGAGCAAGATCAAACTTGCCTCTCTTTTTCTCCGTCGCACCTGTAAACGCACCTTTTTCATGGCCGAAAAGTTCACTTTCTATCAGGTCCTCCGGAATAGCCGCGCAGTTAACTTCAACAAAAGGCTTGTATGCCCTCTTACTTAACCTGTGTATTGATCGGGCGACGAGTTCCTTTCCCGTCCCATTTTCCCCCATGATTAAAATCCACGCATTTGTGGGTGATACGATACTGATCATTTCTTTCAATTCGAGTATGGGCGCACTGTTACCCGTAAGTTCATAGTCCTGGCTGATCTTCTGTTTTAATAATTTATTTTCCTCTTCCAAATTAATCAACTCAAACACGTGATTGACAATGAGTATCACCTTTTCCATGGACAGGGGCTTTTCAAAAAAATCAAAAGCCCCGAGCTTCGTAGCCTTGACAGCCGTTTCAATAGTCCCATGGCCCGATATCATTATAACCCTTATCTGAGAGTATTGTGATTTAATCATCTTAAGGGTCTCAATGCCGTCAATGCCGGGAAGCCATATATCCAGGATGACAAGGCTGGGCAGTTCTTCCTTGATTATTTTAAGGGCTTCTTCGCCAGAGGCCGCTGTCAGGACTTCATATCCCTCATCGGTAAGAATGGACCCCAGGGATTGGCATATACTCTTTTCATCATCTACAATCAGTATCGTTCTCTGCATAATTCAACAATAACCTGTTTATGTATTTTACATCGGGAAAATAGCGGTTTACCTTTAGCCCGAATCAGTACCCTCCGGAATCGGCAATTCGAAAGCCACAATGGTCCCTGTGGGTACATTATCCCTGACGCTCACATGACCATGATGGTCCGATATAATCGAACTCACAATGGCAAGACCCAGCCCCGTGCCCGTTCTTTTCGTGGAAAAGTAGGGTTCGAACATCTTCACCTTATAACTGTAAGGTACACCATAACCATTGTCGGCAACCTCGACTTTTGCCTTCTTATGGTTCTTGTCATAGGCAGTCCTGACCACAATATGACCATCATTTTTACTCACGGCGGCAACGGCATTATCGAGAAGATTGACCATGACGCGCTTAATTTGCTCTGAGTCGAGATTCAATTTTGGTATATCCTGATCTGTCTGAAATTCAAAATTAATGTCTTTGTGAGCATCCTGAAACAGAACAACGGAATCGCTTATAACCTCATTGAGATCGCTGAGAACAGGGTTGGTGACAGGAAGTTGAGCATAGCGGGAAAAGGCATTGACCAGGTTTTTTAACACGTCAACCTGATCTATTATTGTCTTGGTGCATTCGTGGAAAATAGCTCCGTCATCACCCAGCCTTTCAGCGTATTTCTTCTGCAATCGCTGGGCTGAGAGTTGGACAGGCGTCAATGGATTCTTGATCTCGTGGGCCATTCTCCGGGCAACCTCCCTCCATGCCGCCGCTCTTTCGGCCTTACGAATCTGCGTGAGGTCTTCAAAGACAACCACCATGCCCATATAATTCCCGTCATCGTCGTTTATGAGCGTTATCGTCATCAACACCGTCAACACCTTGCCTTTAAGCATCAACTCCAATTGTCTTTCTATGAAATTTGTTCCGTTCTCTTTCAGTTCCTTGGACAATTCATCCACTACAGCCAGATGTTCGGCAATTAATACATTCTGGAATCGTCTGTTGAGGACTTTTTCCGTCTTTATGTCTAACATCCTTTCGGCAGCTTTGTTGATGATTGTAATGACATCATTACGATCGATGGAAACAACACCGGCTGAGACGTTGCCGAGAACTGTTTCCATATATTTTCTTCGCTGCTCAAGATCTATATTCGCCTGTTCCAGTCCCTCTTTACTTCTTTTTAGGTCTTTTGTCATCTTATTGAAGGAATCGACGAGAATGCCTATTTCATCGTCCGCCACGATATCGATCTGATGGTCCAGCTCCCCCCTGGCTATCTTATTTGTTGCCAGAGCGAGATCCTGTATGGGTACTGTGATGCCCTTGGCAAGATATAGTCCAAACCATGTGGCGGAAAAAATGACTAAAAACGTTACGATGAAAAGCGTAATAATATAGGTGAACTTTATGGGATTCTTTAGCAGCGTAATCTGTCCATACTGCTCGGACGTCTTAGAAATGATTCCCATCCTATTTACAAGTTCTTTGGGGATGTGATAATTGACCGCAACGACGCCGATGACCTCCCCCGGACTCACATAGGAATAGATGGGAGCCACGCCGCGAATCAAATCGCCAAACTCTGATGATTCCACAACAGACACTTCCTGACCTGTAAAAACGTCTTCGAGCATCTTCGGGCTGAGCGGCTTAGGTTCGATGTTGGGGTTGTCGGGATCCCTTACGAGGAGGCTCCTTTTTTGGTTATTAAAATAAACCTCAAGCAACCCCAGCTTATAATTCTTCTGACGCTGTTCAATTAAGGCTTTCAGATATTCTGCCCTCTCCTGATCGTAGAGGCGATTTTTCGTGATGTCGGAACTGATCTGCCTGGCATAATATTTCGCTTGATCCGCAGACTGCTGATAATAGAGGTGGGCGACCTCGACGGTTTTGTTCAATGCGTCTCCGATTGTGATGTTAAACCAGTTCTCTATGCTGTATGAAAAGACACTGATGGCTACTAAAAACAGTGTTACCGTAGGAATCAAAGATAAGCCGACAAATGCGGCCACGAGCTTAGTTCGGAGTTTCGATCCCAGGACGCCGCGCTTGCTTTCGAAAAGCAGTTTGACGACATTTCTGACTATCAGAAAAACGAGCAGAAGTATCAGAATTACGAGGATCAGAATGATGTTGATATTTACTATCAGACCGATGATAAGCACGTTGCTCGAAATGGGAAGAATGGCTCCCATGCGAGAGAGTTGAATTCCCAGTAAACTCACCATGACAATGAGAAAGATAATGACAACGATGATTATGCGTTCTCTCTTACGCCTTCTTAATTCCCGATCATCTTTGATTAAATGGTCCTTAAACATGCCTATTAAACAATCCTCTGTCGATACCAATCAGTCTCAAAATCCCAGAGTGAAACGAAGAATAAGACATATTCCATATGCATGGGAAGCCGTATTTTATCCAGTTTTGCCTTGACCATGACGTAATAAGATTTGTCCTTCGGCAAATTTTTCAGTGAGGCCAATACAATGCCATTCAGTTCTGACATGGCCTTTTTGGCTGCATCAAAATCTTGAAATTCCGATTGCTTATATCCTTTCATTGACGATATATAAAAAACCTTCTTCACATTATCATACTTAATTGTTTGTTTGACAATTACACTGGATATCTTCTCGTCGATCCATCTCGGCCTCTCCTGATAAAGATCAAGCAAGAAAGTAAACGTCGTAGGGACGCCTGCGAGGATGGCTGACTCCATCCTTTTTGTATAACAGTTAGTCACTTTCGCATAGACCATCACGTGATCATCACTGTCAGTAATGACAATATCCGCTATCCTCGCGTCCCGACGATATGAGCTTAGGGGAAAAACAAGAAAAAAATAACAGGCAAAGAATACAGCCAAAAGAAGAATTGGTTTACGCATACAAGCGCCCTGCGCCACCATGAGTCATCATACAGGCACATAAATATATTGTGATAAATTTCCTGGTCATTACTCAAAGCACATTGCTAAGCAGGAACATGCGCCTCATGTTCCCTCTTCATCAAACTATAGATTTATTTACTGTTTTGATTATTTACACGGTATACTAAGAAACTGCGCTATAAAAAGCAAGTGTAATTTATGGAAGGGTCAGCGGATAAAAGGCAGTATATATGCCTCACGCGACGGGCATCGGAGCATTTACTGTATCGAGGATACTGAAAGACGGAATATTGAGAGACTTGAATTCTTCTTCACCGCTGTCTCTGTCAATATGACTTACCATCTTCCAGCATTCTTGGTGAGCCATCAATTCCTTGAGGAGAAGATTGTTTAACCGGTGTCCTGATTTGTAAGCTACAAAATGGCCGATGATTGGCATACCTAAAAGCGAAAGGTCGCCGATGGCATCAAGAATCTTATGCTTCACAAATTCATCGTGGCATCTCAAACCTTCTTTATTGATAACCCTCCGTTCGTCCAGAACTACAGCATTCCGGAGAGATCCCCCGAGCGCCAGACCTTTTGCCTGAAGATATTCGACATCCTTTAAAAAACCAAAAGTCCGCGCTTGGCAGATATCCCTTTCGTAAGCGACATCGGAAAAAGTCATATCATAAGACTGCTGACGGATAAGGGGGTGCTCAAAATCAATCCCGCAGGTAATCTTAAACTCCGGAGACGGCAGCAGCATAGCTGTGCCATCTCCTTCAGAGACAAAAATCCTCTTTTGAATCACCAGCAATCTCTTACATTTATTTTGTATCGTCGTGCCAACGTCCTTTAAGAGATTAACGAAAGGAAGAGCACTACCATCCATGATGGGAATCTCAGGAGCATCCACTTCTACAACGGCATTATCAACGCCCATACCGCAAAGTGCAGACAGCAAATGTTCAACTGTTGATACCGTCGCCCCATTAAGACCTATAGTTGTAGCCAATATAGTGTCACGGACATTCTCGAAATCCGCCTTTATCCTTACGCCACCCGGTAAATCCTTGCGAATAAAGACAACGCCCTCATCGACTTCGGAAGGCCTTATTGTCATGCTGACTTTTCTTCCCGAGTGTAGGCCAATATTGCGGCAGTTAATTTCTTGTTTGATAGTTCTCTGCAGGTGCATGTTTCCTGTCGTCCAAACTAAGGATGCTTACTCAATAGCAATTAATATACCAAGAGATATTGAATCAAGTAGGCGTATTCTATAACATATGTAACGAACTAAATATACATATTATTTGTTGATAAACCGTTCATGATTGTGAAGAACGCACACCCATAATTGTGTGTTGTAAAAGACACAGTATGTACACAACATCACAACATGGACGGCAACTGTAAGAGTGCAACAGTTCATCCTGAACTGCATCCCGAAAATTTCGCCGACTCCCCTTTGAATCCTCTCTTAGCGGGATAAAATCTGTCCTTTTCACTATAGATGCACCCGCAATAGGGCTGTCTATACATGCCCATTTCCTTAGAAATTATTATTCCGTGGAGCCAGCCCACGCGAAAATCCTGATAGTAGAACCTGATCTGATGCTCAATCGCCAGGCTCTCTCCAATTTCTTTAATCATCGCGTGATTTTGAAACTTGCTATAGAGCAGGGTCGTGGTAAATCCATCAAACCTTCCCTCCTTTGCTCTATAAACCGTGCGTTGTAAACGGTCATAATAACAATAATGACACCTGTCTTTTTCCCTGAACGCAATATTCCTGAGAAACTCCTCCAAATTATATTCTTCCTGGTACGTCACACGCAGTCCACATTGATTGGCGTACTCCGCGAGGGTGTCAAGACGTTTCCTGTACTCCCGATAAGGATGGATATTGGGATTGTAGAATAGTCCGTGTATATCGTGTCCATCAGATCTTAACGTCTGAAACGGATACACGGTGCACGGCGCACAGCATATGTGCATCAAGAGCTTCATGACATCTATTTTCCGGTATCGAAAGTCCAGGCGCTTTGGACATTTTAATTGAGATATTGTTTAGTATTTTTGTTGAGAGCTTCGTATTTTTTCAGAAGAGCCCCTTCTGTCCTTCTTCCATCCATTCCCGGCTGAAATGGTCGTAGGCCGTCTTTGTAGCAACCCTTCCCCTCGCTGTCCTTTGCAGATAGCCTTCCTGCACCAGATATGGCTCATAGATGTCTTCAATCGTTGTCCTCTCTTCACCGATCGCGGCTGAGAGACTATCGATCCCCACAGGGCCTCCATTAAACTTATCAATGAGTGTCAGCAATATCTTTCTGTCCATCTGATCAAAGCCCTTATGATCCACCTCGAACATTTCAAGCGCCGCAATGGCCACCTTCCCGTCAATGAATCCTTCTCCCTTAACCTGGGCAAAATCCCTTACCCTTCTAAGCAGGCGATTCGCTATACGTGGCGTCCCGCGGGAGCGCTTTGCCAATTCCGCTGCACCTTCAGAGTCGATATTAATGGCTAATATCTCTGCCGATCGCTTTATTATAACGGTAAGTTCTTGAGCGGTATAAAAATCAAGCCTGAAACTCATGCCGAATCGATCCCGCAAAGGTGATGTCAGCAATCCGGCCCTTGTCGTTGCGCCCACTAAAGTAAATCTGGGTATCTCGAGCTTCATTGAACGCGCCGACGGCCCCTGGCCGATGAGAATATCGATATGGTAATCTTCCATGGCAGGATATAATATTTCTTCAACGACATGAGAGAGTCTGTGGATCTCGTCAATAAATAGAATGTCCTGATCATGCAGATTGGTGAGGATTGCCGCTAGGTCTCCCGGCCTTTCCACGACAGGTCCCGAGGTCACCTTGATATCAACCCCCATCTCTCTGGATATAATGTACGCAAGTGTTGTCTTTCCAAGACCCGGAGGTCCGTAAAGGAGGACGTGATCAAGAACATCATTTCTCCGTTTAGCCGCTTCAATAAAAATGGAAAGATTAGCCTTGATCTTCTCCTGCCCGACATACTCCGCCAGCCTTCTCGGACGCAAAGAACTTTCATATCCCTTTTCACCATCCAGGTTCGCGGGACTTATAAGGGGATTCTTCGTCTCCATCTTAAGATATCCTGTTTTTCAAAATATATACTTTTTCCACTAATGAAATCGCCTGAACTTAACCGGCTAAAATCTTCAGGGCTTTCTTCAGCAGAACGTCCAGAGTCAGAGATTGAGGAGATTCGTTGATGATCTTGTCCACCACTTCCCTGGCCCTGTGACTCTTATAACCCAGATTGATAAGTGCTGACAGGGCATCATCTTTCATAGAGTCAAATATCATTATATCGCCATTGTCTTTGTAGATGACATCACATGCGCTCAGTTTCACCATCTTGTCTTTGAGCTCAAGCATCATTCTTTCTGCCGTTTTCTTGCCCACACCCGGTATGGATACCAACCGATTCAGATTTCCGTGAGACACGGCCTTCATCAACTCTTCGGCAGAAATTCCTGAAAGTATATTCATGGCGAGCCTTGGACCTATTCCAGAGACAGAAAGCATCAACTCAAACACATCCTTCTCTCTTCCTGTACCAAACCCGAAAAGACTGATAGCATCAGGCCGCACGTGTGTGTATACATGGAGTGTCACAGGTTTGTTGGTGTCGGGAAGTGTATAAAAGGTTGTTAGAGGGACAAAGATGCGGTATCCGACGCCATTAGCATCCACGATGACACTGCTCGTGGCTTTGTAAATCAATAATCCGTTTATCAGAGCAATCATCTTAAATTGATACCACCTTCAAGGAATTGACGTGACAGATGGCGATAGCCAGGGCATCGGCGGCATCGACAGGAGGAAGATCGGATAGATGCAATATAGCTTTGACCATATTCTGGATCTGGTTTTTCTCTGCCCTGCCGTATCCTACAACGGCCTTCTTGACTTCGAGGGGAGTATATTCATAGACCGGTATGCAGCTCCGTGCACCGGCAAGGATAACTACGCCCCTCGTCTCTCCCTGTCTGATGAGACTCTTAATATTCTTTCCATAGAAAACATCTTCTACAACGATGGCATCGGGCGATGACTGATTAATAACCTCCAGTAAATTATCATATATCATTGACAGGCACGATGACAGGGACGAACCTTTTGCCATCCTAATTTCTCCATGCATGACATGTTTAAGGCTGCTTTTTTGTTTTTCAACAACACCGTAACCAGTTATGTGAATGCCTGGATCAATTCCTAAGACTCTCAATGCTCAGACCATTTCCATTGACTAACTGAATTTTTCCATGATGTCGTCCGGTATGTCGAAATTGGCGTACGCATGCTGAACGTCATCGTTATCTTCCATTTTTTCCATCATTTTGAGCATCTGCACTGCCTTGTCTGCTTCCAGTCTGACCGCACTTTGCGGAATCATGGTAACCTGTGCCTTAATATACTTGATTCCCTTATCATCAATGGCCTTCTTCACCTGTTCAAACATGGCGGGGTCTGTAACGACTTCGAATTCGTTTTCTTCTTCCCTGACGTCTTCGGCACCCGCATCAAGAGCTATTTCCATGAGAGCGTCTTCGCTGACGCTCTTCTTGTCAAATAAGATGCTTCCCTTCTTTTCAAAAATCCAGGACACACAGCCATTCTCACCCAGGTTCCCCCCATGTTTTGAAAAAATATGCCGGATTTCTGCAACAGTCCTGTTCTTATTGTCCGTCATCGCCTCCACCAGGACAGCGACGCCTCCCGGCCCGTATCCCTCATATATAACCTCTTCATAGCCGGCAGATCCTTCAGCTCCGCCGGTTCCTTTCTTGATGGCCCTGTCAATATTATCCTTTGGCATATTTTCTTCTTTCGCCGCCATGATTGCCTGTCTGAGCCGTGCATTCCCCTCCGGATCGGGACCAGCGAGCCTTGCTGCAAGTGTTATTTCTTTGATCAGCTTCGTAAATATTTTCCCTCTTTTGGCATCTGCAGCGCCCTTTTTTCTTTTGATTGTGTTCCATTTGGAATGACCGGACATGACATCATATCTCCCCGCATAGTTATTCTTAACCCATCAAGTTTATATAGCATAAGGACAGTTGTATTGTAAAATAAAAAACCCCTCCATCTCTGAAGGGGTTCTATGTATTATATCCCGGCAGCTCCCTACTCTCCCACACAGTCGCCCATGCAGTACCATCGGCGCAAGAGAGCTTAACTTCCGTGTTCGGGATGGGAACGGGTGTGTCCTCTCCGCTATAGCCACCGAAATAATACACTTATTTATGACAACAATTGCATATCATGAACGACCTGCTGAGATATTATCTATGAAACCATAAAAATTATGGTCAAGCCGCACGGCCAATTAGTATCAGTAAGCTCAACACATTACTGTGCTTACACACCTGACCTATCAACCTCGTCGTCTACGAGGGGCCTTTAGTCCTGATGTCTCCATCAGGAGGGATATCTTATCTTGAGGTTGGCTTCCCGCTTAGATGCTTTCAGCGGTTATCCATTCCGAACTTAGCTACCCAGCGATGCCACTGGCGTGACAACTGGAACACCAGCGGTTCGTCCATCCCGGTCCTCTCGTACTAGGGACAGCTCCTCTCAAATATCCTGCGCCCACAACAGATAGGGACCGAACTGTCTCACGACGTTCTGAACCCAGCTCACGTACCGCTTTAATTGGCGAACAGCCAAACCCTTGGGACCTTATTCAGCCCCAGGATGCGATGAGCCGACATCGAGGTGCCAAACCCCGCCGTCGATATGAACTCTTGGGCGGGATAAGCCTGTTATCCCCGGCGTACCTTTTATCCGTTGAGCGATGGCCCTTCCATGCGGAACCACCGGATCACTAAGACCTGCTTTCGCACCTGCTCGACG
>Ga0187886_1000018_pt1:37500-237479 | contig 237479 bp, 231 predicted proteins | sample June2016WEW_20_1_FD_133001 | JGI IMG/M metagenome (GOLD analysis project Ga0187886, IMG submission 133001) | Peatland microbial communities from SPRUCE experiment site at the Marcell Experimental Forest, Minnesota, USA - June2016WEW_20_150 | ecosystem: Environmental > Terrestrial...
AGGCGGGAATGCCCTTTTCAAGTTCGGCCCTGGATTTCTTAGTCGATGGAATAACGGTGCCTGACGCCTTTAAAGTTAAAGATGGTATCGTGATATCAGCCCAACCTCGAACGTCAGAATCTGCCTCTCTCGGAATGCTGCATGATGGGAAAAGCCCTTTTTCTACTGACTTTGTGTTAAAGGCCGTTGTAGACATCTTCCACGCAGCAATCGCAGCCTCTTGGCCATGGGTTATCTTCGTCGCCTCAAAAGCCAACACGGCCTTGGCCATGTTCAACCTTGAATCAATCAGATTTCGGACTTCCTCTATCTCTTTCATCGGTAAAAAAGTGAAAAGTGCCAAAAACCTCTCCACATCGGAATCATCTGTATTGATCCAGAATTGATAGTACTCGTGGGGAGATGTCAGTTCCGGGTCGAGCCACACGGTTCCCTTTTCAGTTTTCCCCATCTTATATCCATGCGATGTTGTAATGAGGGGAAATGTTATGCTGAAGGCATTCTTTCCCTCAACCCTTCTTATAAGGTCACTGCCGGCCAGCATATTGCCCCACTGATCATTTCCGCCCATCTGCAGAACACAACCATAATGGGTAAAGAGATGCAAAAAATCATAGGCCTGGAGCAGCATATAATTAAATTCAATAAAATTGAGCCCCGTCTCCAGACGCGTCCTGTAGCTCTCCGCCGCCAGCATCTTATTTACGCTGAAGTGTCTCCCTATATCTCTAAGAAACTCGATGTATTTAAGCCCAGTCAGCCACTCTGCATTATTCAATAATATGGCCTTACCTTTTCCAAAATCCATATATCTCGACAGCTGCTTCTGCAAACAAGTCGCGTTGTAATCAATTTCTTCTCGCGTGAGAATCTGACGCATTTCAGACTTCCCGCTGGGATCTCCTATCAGACCTGTTCCCCCACCGATCAGGATAATCGGGCGATGTCCGCATTCCTGCATATGCATCAAAGCCATTATCGGTACAAGGCTCCCTATATGCAGACTTGTCGCAGTCGGGTCAAAGCCGATATAGCAGGTAACGTGTTCATTTTGCAGCAGGCAGCACAGTTCCGCCTCATCCGTCACCTGTTCCACAAATCCCCTTTCGGCAAAGACGTCATACACGTTCTTCAATTTCTCTTCTCCACTGCTTTCTGTCAAGGGCTCGTTTGGCTCCACATATCATCATTCCGGCATGTCGCTGTTCAGCAAGGTATACCGGCAGATGACTATTGGTCCCAGTAGTTTTCTCAATCTCTCAGATGTACGGTTAGCCTATCAATTCCTGTAGCCTTAGCGCTTTTTCCATCAACGTCGACAACAACACCCTGCAGCCGAACATCATCCTTAGCCACATCAAACTTATTTGGTATTTGCGTCAAAAACCTCTCCATCACAGCATCCTTTCTTATTCCGATGATAGAATTGAAAGGACCCGTCATCCCGACATCTGTTATGTAGGCAGTGCCGCCGGGAAGTATGCTTTCATCGGCAGTCTGCACATGTGTATGCGTTCCAAGAACAGCACTGACACGACCATCAAGAAACCACCCTATAGCCTCTTTCTCCGAGGTCGCCTCTGCATGCATGTCGACAATAATTATCCTCGTATATTTTTTCATCTTTTCGATTTCTCTTTCAGCCGCTCTGAAAGGACAATCGATGGACTTCATAAAGACCCGTCCCATCAGGTTAATCACACCGCAGGATATCCCCGATGAATCAGGCCTGATGACACTCCCCCACCCTGGCGAACCCGCGGGATAATTGGCCGGCCTGAGAAGTGTTTCATAGTCTCCAACGAATTCACTAATCTCTTTTTTGTCCCAGATATGATTCCCTGAAGTCAACACGTTGATGTGATTGCTGTAGAGCTCTTCAACGACGTCTCTGGTCACACCAAACCCTGCAGCTGCATTCTCACAATTCGCAATGACAAAATCAATCTTGTATTGAAAAATGATTTCGGGCAGAAGCTCACGAACCGCGCGTCTTCCAGGTTTGCCTACTATGTCTCCAATGAACAATATCTTCATCTGCGTTTTCTATCTTGCATAATCTGAAACCCGTGTTTCCCTGATGACAGTTACTTTTATTTGACCTGGATAAGTCAAATCAGCTTCAATCTTCTTGATAATATCCTTGCAGAGCATAACCGCATCGTCATCCGAAATCTTTTCATTTTCAACAAGTATGCGTATCTCTCTTCCTGCCTGTATGGCATAGCATTTATCAACTCCGCTAAAAGAATTTGCTATACTCTCAAGTTCTTCCAAACGTTTGACATAGGTTTCCAGCATCTCCCTGCGTGCACCCGGCCTCGCCGCCGACAGGCTGTCAGCCGCCTGAATGAGCACGCCCAGGAGTGTATTGGTTCGACCATCATCATGGTGCGTCGCAATGGCCTGAACAATCCTGGGAGATTCGCCAAATCGCTTTGCGTAATCGGCACCAATTGCCGCATGCGTACCTTCTACCTTATGGTCCACCGCTTTTCCTATGTCATGAAGCAGCCCTGCCCTCTTGGCTTCTTTGACGTTCATTTTCAACTCGGCAGCCATAATGCCTGTAAGGTGAGCAACCTCAACAGAATGCTGAAGGACGTTTTGAGAAAAGCTAGTCCTGAACTTGAGACTTCCTAATAGATTCGTAATTTCAGGATGGAGGTCATGTACTCCTACATCAAAAGATGTACGTTCGCCAGTCTCGCGAATAATAGCATCCACCTCCGTTTTAACCTTCTTCACTATATCTTCAATCCTGCCGGGATGGATTCTGCCGTCTGTAATCAATCTCTCCAAAGACATTCTTGCCACTTCCCGTCTGATGGGATCAAAACTCGATAGGACAACGGCTTCCGGTGTATCATCAACGATTAAGTCTATGCCCGTTGCTGCTTCAATAGCCCTAATATTTCTGCCTTCCCTTCCAATAATTCTGCCCTTCATTTCATCGTTGGGAAGATTGACCACTGATACAGTGTTCTCAGCAACGAATTCGCTTGCATATCTTTGCACGGCGTACGTAATGATCTCTCGTGCATTCTTATCAGAAGTCCGTTTGGCTTCTTCCTCTATCTTCCTTATATTAATAGCCGCTTCCCGTTTCGCTTGAGCTTCCATGGACTGCATGAGATAATTTTTTGCCTCCTCAGAGGAAATGCCTGCAATCTTCTCCAGCTTTTCTTTCTGTTCCTCAAGCAAACGGTTTAACCTTTCATGTTTATCATTTATCTGCGATTCCTTGCTTATCAAGCCCTTCTCCCTGTTCTCAATATTCGTTTCTTTCTGAGACAGCGAGTCTATCCTTCTATCTATATTTTCTTCTTTGGACCGTAGCCTTCGTTCAAGATTGTCGAGTTCAAGTTTCCTCTCTTTTGAATCTTTTTCGAATTCCGTTTTTGTCTTGAGAAGATTTTCTTTAGCCTGAAGTAGAGCCTCCTTCTTGATGGTTTCTGCTTCCTTCTTTGCCTCATCTATAATTCTGGCTGAGAGTTTTTCTGATGATTCCAGTTTCTTGTCGGAAAGCCTCTGTCTCAACGCATATCCCAACAAGATGCCGAGGGCTATAGAGCCGATTACAATAAACGCGATTAAAGTGTTATATATCAAGGCCTCTTCACCTCCCTAATCTATGATGTGGAACAGAATATCCAAGGCTTATCATGGATAAAATGTTCATTGTACGAATTTACAACGCAAGATCTTTCAACTTGTCTCATCCGCTCCAGGGTACTTTGATTAACCATTTATCCGCGGCTTCGCCGTGAAAAAGTCCAAGTCTCATTGAATTAATGGGGATATGATGGAAGGGATTGGGTTAACTGTGCGGCTGCGGGAACAAATCCTGATGAAAGCCCTAAATTATAAAATAAAACCCCCGCCTATGCCGTGTTAAACACCTTTTTGAACCTTCCGATAAGGTGGGCACCCTATTGTTGCTTTAGGCTTTCCACCCCCGTTTTTACGGGATGCTGGCAGACATGCACACCGCTAACAAGGAAAGGCCCCCGGTTCCAAGGTGTTGGCTCAAAAAATGAATGTTAATCACGCACACTGCAGGGGATAATATCTTCTTACTTCACCTTATCTCATCAATAAGATCAATCAGTCTCTCGGATCTACTCTCTAATTGATTACAAATATCTTCTTTCATTCCCTTAAATTTAATATACTCATCTGCAATGTTCAAAGCAGCCAGTATGGCAACATTTAAGGTGTTCGCGTTTGCGGATGTATTTCCTGCTTCTTTTATCTTGTCATTTACGTACTTGACAACGCTTGCTACGTGTTCATCCCCTGAATCAGATAAAACTGACAACTCCTGCCCCAGTATATTGATATTAAAACTCTTGTCCAAATACATGACCTCAATATTCATTAATGTACATTGATATCCTGAAGCAAATCAAGTAGTGAGTCCACCTTTGTGCGTATCGAATCCCTTTCCTCGTTTAATCCCCTTATTTTATTGTTCGCCCCTTCTAACTCCAATCCTTTGCTCTTGAGAAGTTCTTCTAATTCATGATTCTTCTTTCTCAGTAAAGCATGTTCTTCGATAAGATTTTTAATCTTGCTTTCCAATTCCTCAAATTTAACAAGTTCCACAATTCATCACATCTTTCATACGGTTTTTGATCGCATTCCTTACAATTGAACACCCTGAAAATAGGCTGTTAATTGTAAGAGAAGAAACTCCTGCTGATCAATGAACCTCTCGGTAATTTTTATCCAAAGAATTGGTTTGGATTATGCCAATTCGACCCATAAATGTCAAGCGCTTATTTTATTGTTTCAGGGGCATGGGAGGGCCTTCCACGATAGCATGGAAAAATCGGTGAACTGCATCTAATATGTCATTCTTATCATGTATCCTGCCCACTACCTCCCTAAACAGAGAGCCGCCCCTTATGCCCTTCGTATACCAGAGAAGGTGTTTTCGGAAATTTCTGAGACCTAGGCTTTCCCCCGAGTAATTGATTTCCATTTCCATATGGCGTCTTATAACCTTCTCCCTCTCGGCTGAAGAGGGTGGCAATGCGCTTTTTCGCTCCTCAAGATGTTTTATGATTTCGCCGAATAACCAGGGATTGCCAAGCGCTGCCCTTCCCACCATGATGCCGTCACAACCAGTAGTTTTTATCATACGGTAAGCGTCTTCGGGACTTCTTATATCGCCGCTTCCTATTACAGGGGTATGTAATTTTTTTTTCACTTCTTCAATAACGCTCCAATCTGCAGCCCCGCTGTATCCCTGATCTGCAGCACGGGGATGGAGTATCACTGCATCTACTCCGCAATCTTCAGCTATGCTAGCAATCTCAAGGGCCCTCATTTCACCGCGATGCCAGCCTGAACGAAGTTTTATAGTCAATGGCAATGATGTCGCCTTCCGGATCGCTTGCAGGATACGGCGCACTCGATCAGGTTCTTTCAAGAGGGCGGCTCCGGCGCCCGTCTTTACGACCTTTCTAACAGGACAGCCCATGTTTATATCTATCAGATCCGCACCGGTATCGGTAGCCATTTGCACCGCTTCGCAAAGGACACCCGGATCGGCTCCGAATACCTGGACGCCTAAGGGTTTGTCATCAGGTGAGGATAGAAGGTATCGGTAGCTCTTCTTGGTCTTCCTGACAAGGCCATTGGCACTGATCATTTCCGTAAATGCTAAACCACACCCGAATTCTCTGGCGAGGGTCCGGAAAGGCAGATTCGTAATGCCCGCCATGGGCGCCAGAAAAACATTATTCTTGAGGGTCAGATTTCCTATTTTCACTTGCATATTGTCATGCGTTCGGACGCCTTTTCGAGATCATCAGGCGTGTTTATACCCATGACTTCGAAGGAGTTGGCAGTGACGAACGATCTGGTCTTAAAACCCTTCTTCCAGGCGATGCCAACTATATCCGTGAGATAGTATTCTTTCTGGATATTTTCATTGCCTATGTCGCCAACGGCTCTAAAGAGGAAATTGCTTTCGACGCAGTATATGCCCGTATTTATCTCTTTTATTTTCTTCTCAGCAAGAGACGCATCTTTTTCCTCCACAATCCGCAATATCTCACCTTTCTCCCCTTCCTTGATTACTCGTCCATAGCCGGAGGGATCATCCAATATCGTTGTCAGAACTGTAACAATCGATTTTTCCAGGATATGGACTTCCAGCAGGGCCCTGATTGTTGAAGGCGAAAGCATAGGGACGTCACCGCACAATATCAGTATGGTGCCGTTGTAACTGTGGAAAACATCTCTCGCCTGAAGAACGGCATGTCCCGTTCCCAGCTGCTCAAGCTGTTCTACGAAGATCAAGCCCTGATCCCTGAATGCCTCCCTGACGAGACCTGCCTGGTGACCTATGATGACCACAATTTTTTCCACGTTCACTGCCCTGGCTGCATCCACTGAATATGTCAGCATGGGCTTGCCGCAGAGTGGATGCAGGACCTTAGTTACATCCGCCTTCATCCTCTTCCCCTTGCCTGCGGCCAATATGACGGCACTCACTTTTTGTTTTTCATTTCCGTTCATTAGACGACCTTGCATATCAATTCATTAAGTTAAGGCTAATGGTAACAAAAAAATGTTCCTTGCCTTCACAGGGGCGGCAAGGGCCGGATTCACCCTGATTATTCCTTTTACAAGTTCCGGGCAAGGCGCGCAACTTGCCATACATGCTCCTCATGCGCAAGGTAAGTTTATCCACCCGCCTGCCGACAGTCGCACCTTGTAACTTCTGCTTCTTGCTTCGCCGTGACTCCCGCTTATTTATCTTGACTCTTTTTTATAAACCATCAAGGGCTGGTCTTATCTCCTCCGCTGACATCTACATCAGCCGGCAGCTCAATTAAGACCTCTTTGATGGATTTTGCGTCGGCATCCTCTATGACGAGCAGAGCGTTACCATGTCTTAATGTATCTCGTCTTTTCGGTATCTTCTCCATCTTGTAAAGCAAGAATCCCCCGAGGGTTTCATAGTCTCCGCCCGGAATGTCCAGTGGAAGCAACTGATTAATCCTCTCTATACTTATTTTGGCATTGACGAGATATTTCCCCGCCCCGATCTTCTTATACATCTTTTCTCCACTGCCATATTCATCGTCAATCTCACCCACAACCTCCTCGAGAATGTCTTCTATCGTCACAATACCTAAAGCACCACCATATTCATCAACAACGACGGCCATCCTCTCACCTCTGATCAGCAATTCAACGAGGAGTTCTTTGGCAAGTTTTGTCTCCGGAATATAATAGACCACCGGTTTAAGATAGGATTCGATCGTCTCGTTCCGACCAGAAAGAGAAGGATGATTTGAAGCCCGTCCATGCAGGCCCTCTAAGAGGTCAAAGTAGTGAAGTATACCGATGATATTGAATATCTGATCGCGATAGACGGGAATGCGCAGATATTTTTTTTCAGATGCAAGTTGAACTGCCTCTCTGAGAGTGGCCGTTACCGGCAGGGACGTCATTGCCGATAGAGGCACCATTATTTTATCGGCAGTTACCTCGAAAAAATCGATGATATTTCTGATCATTTCCCTTTCCGTGCCCAGGATATCGCTTTCTTCCGATCTGTGCCTCAGGATAAATTTCAGACCGTCTTTTGTAATATAGGAAGCAGAGACAATATCTTTTCCTCCCGTTGAAATACGGATAGCCCCCCGCGATATCGTAGAAATGATAAACACTATGGGAAACAGTAACCAGGACGATACCCAAATGAACCATGAGAGCCTCATAGCAATGAATTCTGCATGCTGCTGGAATATGCTTTTAGGGATAATCTCTCCCACGATGAGGAGTGTCGGAATCATAACAATGACAGCTAACATTGGGCCTTTGGCCAAACCGAATATGGATATGAACAGAGCCGTAGCTATTGAGGTGCTCGTAACGACACATAACCCTGTCCCGCTTAATGTCGTTGAAAGGAACCAGTCCGGTTTCTCGAGAAGCCTCAGGGTAATCCTGGCAGAACGGGAACCCATGTTTGCCTTCTGTCTCATTTTATTGATGTCCGAGACAACGAAGGCGAGTTCACCTCCGGAGAATAGTCCCTCAAGGCATATACAGGAAAGTATCAATAGGATAGAAGGGACGTTATCCATCATCGCTTTTCTCCCGCTTTTCAATCCTTATATTCAAAATCCTCGCCTTGCCCATTTTTTCCACCCTAAAAGCGTACTCACCAAAGCGAACCTCTTCCCCTTTTGCAGGCAGTTTCCCGAAAAGATGGAAGACAAAGCCACCGACAGTATCAAAATCTTCCTCCGGGATCGAAATTCCCATCAGATTGTTCAAGTCTTCCGCAGGCATTTTTCCTGATACCAGCAATGTTCTGTCATCGATTCTCTGCCAGAGGTTATCCCTCAGTCCGTAGTCATCATAGATATCCTCAAAGAGGCTCTCGAGGATATCCTCAAGTGTAACCATGCCGGAAACACCACCATACTCATCGACAATTATGGCAATTTGAATCTTTCTCGTCTGAAATTCCCTAAGGAGGCTGGCGGCACTTTTTACATCAGGGACAAACCACGGCTTTTTCAATAATTTATTTATATGAAGGCCACCGCCTTCTCCGGAGATTCCGCTTATGAGGTCCCTTGCAAACAGGATCCCCAGAATGTCATCCCGATCACTGCCGTAAATGGGTATCCTTGTATGCCGTGCTCTGATGATTTCTGCTTCCATCTCTGCCATGCTAAGAGATATGGGAAGACAAAACATCTCGACGCGGGGAATCATGATCTCTGAAACCGGCTTATCGGCCAGGCCAAATACCTTGTGTATGAGATCCCTCTGTGCTTCTTCCAGTCCTCCTTCCTTCTGATAGACATCAATGAGGATCTTAAATTCATCTTCTGTAAAAGCCTTTTCCCCCGGTGATGTTTCATCCAAGAACAGGGATACAAAAAACAAGGATATTCTTTCCAATGCCCATACGACAGGGCGTTCAATTTTTGAGATGATCACCAAAAGAGGTGAGACGAACGACGAAAAAGATATGGGACGAATAACGGCAAAAGTTTTTGGTATCGCTTCCGCAAAAATAAGTAACACCGGGGTTGTAACGGCAACTGCTAACCACTGACCATCTGCTCCGAAGTAATGAATGCAAAGGGAAGCCACCAAGACGGATATGGTAATGTTGACTGATTCATTACTTACAAGGATCGTAATGAGCAGCCTTCTCGGATGTTCCAAAAGCCTGTTTACATACGACAGAAACTGGGAGCGTTCTTCCTTCATTTTGTGGAGGTGGAGGGGCGTAAGCGAAAAAAGAGCAGCCTCTGAACAGGAAAAAAATCCCGACAGGAGAAAAAGAATAACAAGCAGTGCAATTTTGAATGTAATAAGATATTCCAATTTTATATCGAAAAATGTTCCTCAGTATTAAAATGATTGTCATGCATCATAAATATTTATATCAAACAGCTTATCAAATTTTTTCCATGAAAGACAGACTATTAATATCAACGTGCGATCAGTTTTGTTTGACGCGGATGATTTTTTCCGATATTTTGGGACGAAAAGGGGAGTAGTTTCAAAATTAGCGTCACGTGATATGCATGCGGATATAGTCTGCCGCAAAAAATTGTGTGAGGAGAAATGCCATGATTAACGTACTTTTAATCGGAAACGGTGCCCGTGAACATGCTATCGCCGAAGCGGTCATGAAATCTAAGCATCGGTTAAGACTTTTTTCATTTATGAAAGCCAACAACCCGGGCATTGCATCGATCTCAGAAAAAATATCCATTGGAAGCTACAGTGACCTGAAGGCCGTCAGCGCCTTTGCAAAAGGGACCTCTGTAGATTTTGCAATTGTCGGACCAGAAGACCCCCTTAATAGCGGAGTTGTTGATGCCTTGAAAGAAATGGGCATTCCGGCGGTCGGTCCCACCAAAAGCTTGGCCCGTCTTGAGACTTCAAAATCCTTCACAAGGAATTTACTCCGAAAATACGATATACCAGGGAATCCAAAATTTAAAATATTCACAGGCATGAAAGGAATCAAAGAATTCTTAAGCGAACTTGACGGTATAGTTGTTAAGCCTGACGGACTGACCGGAGGCAAAGGCGTAATGGTTCAGGGAGATCATTTTCAGACAGAGGAAGAGGCACTCGCATACTGCGAGCAGGTTCTGACCGAGCATCAAAGTGTGACTATTGACGAAAGACTGGAGGGTGAGGAATTTTCCCTTCAGTGCCTGTGTGATGGAAAAACCGTTGTCGCAACCCCTCCCGTTCAGGATCACAAAAGGAGGTTCGTCGGCGATAAAGGCCCAAATACAGGAGGAATGGGATCATATTCTTGTGAAGACCACTCTCTTCCTTTCATGGATAAGAAAGACGTCGCAGAGGGTCTGGCAATTACCCAGAAGGTCGCAGAGGCAATTTATAAAGAAACAGGAGAGTATTACAAAGGAGTGATGTACGGTGGATTCATCATAACAAGATCCGGTATCAAACTCCTGGAATACAATGCCCGCTTCGGTGACCCCGAGGCCATGAATATATTTCCCATCTTGAAAACTGATTTCGTCGATGTCTGCAAAGCAATCATCGAAGGAACCCTGGACAGAATAAACATCGAGTTCGAGAAAAAGGCAACAGTGTGCAAGTACGTTGTCCCTTTGGGTTACGGTCTTCCAAAAGACCATCCCCACGCTCAATCGACTTCGGCAAGAATCGAGGTTGGCGATGTGGGATCAGCACGCCTGTACTATGCTTCTGTTGATAAAAGGGAAGACGGACTTTATATGAGCACATCCCGTGCAATCGGCGTCGTCGGCATAGCAGACAGTCTCTATAAGGCGGAACAGATAGCTGAAAAGGCTGCTTCTCAAGTCAAGGGACCTGTAGATCACAGACCTGATATTGGTACGGAACCGCTCATTGAAAAAAGAATACGCCACATGCAACAAGTAAGGAGGTAAAGTGGTTTATAGGTATCACCAAGATTCTAGACCACGAAATGAATATGAATACTATCAAAAGGGCACTGATAAGCGTCACGGATAAGAAAGGACTTGTCGAGTTTGCACGGGGACTCAAGGATTTTAATGTAGTAATCGTGTCGACAGGAGGAACGGCGGCCCAGTTGCGGGCCAGCGGCATAGATGTGATCGATGTATCTGATTATACCGGGTTCCCGGAAATGATGGATGGCAGGTTGAAGACATTACATCCGAAGATACATGGCGGCCTTCTGGCATTGCGCGATAATGAGGCCCACATGAAAGCTGCAGCGGAGCACCATATCGATATGATTGACATGGTTGTCGTCAACCTTTACCGGTTCGAAGATGCCATAGCAAAAAAAGACTGTACTCTTGATGACGCTATCGGAAACATCGACATCGGCGGCCCGACCATGATAAGGGCCGCAGCGAAGAATTACCGCCATGTAAGCGTAATCACCGATCCCGATGATTACTCTGTCATCTTGGAGGAAATGAAAAACACGGGAGGGAAAATCTCGGAGGATACAAACTTTGCTCTCGCCGCCAAGGTCTTTCGACTGACAGCCAGATACGATGGTGCAATCTCCAACTACTTAAGCAGCATCAGCAAGGATGGGGCCCAAAAAACGTTCCCCGAAACTTTTACCGTTCAGTTTATCAAGGCCCAGGATCTCCGCTACGGAGAGAACCCTCATCAGCACGCCGCTTTTTACAGGGAAACGGATCGACCCCCATCTGCCATAGCCGGTGCGCACCAGCTCCAGGGGAAGGAGCTGTCGTACAACAATATTATGGACAGCGATGCCGCATGGCAGATGGTGTCTGATTTTGAATTACCGGCTACGGTCATTGTCAAGCACGCCAACCCTTGCGGTGTAGCCACCTCTGGCAGTGATATCGCCGCAGCTTTCAGGAAGGCCATGGAAACGGACCCCGTTTCCGCCTTCGGGGGGATCGTGGCCGTAAACCGGACCATAGACAAGAAAGCAGCCCAAGATATGACCAAAATTTTCCTTGAAGTCATTATTGCACCAGGATTTGACGAGGACGCAAAAGCTATATTGAGTGCAAAACAGAACGTAAGGCTCCTGGAAATTCCTCGGACGGGAACCCGGCCTGCCGGCTATGATTTCCGGAGGGTCGTAGGAGGCCTTCTCATCCAAGAAAGGGATATGGATGATATTGATATCCGGAAAGTGCATGTAGTTACAAAGAGGCCTCCCACGGAGGAAGAATACCAGGCTTTGGACTTTGCCTGGAGGGTTGTGAAATACGTCAAATCAAACGCCATTGTGTATGCCACAAAAGACCAATTGGTCGGTGTGGGCGCAGGACAGATGAGCCGTGTGGACTCCGTAAAAATTGCCACCATGAAAGCCAAGCTGCCGACAAAAGGCTGCGTATTGGCTTCTGATGCCTTCTTCCCATTCAGGGACGGCGTCGATATGGCAGCGGGCGCAGGCATTACTGCCATAATCCAACCCGGCGGCTCCGTCAGAGATGCAGAAGTTATCAAGGCAGCGGATGAGCATGACATGGCCATGATTTTCACGGAGACGAGGCACTTCCGACACTGACAGAGGTCTGGAGATCAAGGCACTGAATTTGAGACACTTGGCTGCCTCAGGGACTGAATGTGCCAGACGTCCGGAGCCATGCAGTTGAGTTTTTATCTCTTGTTTTGTGACATGGGAATTTAGTATCTGCGTGGGATATGAGTATTGTCACTTTGGGGACTTTACAAGATGGAGGACTAATTGATATGAAAGAGAAGAAGGCGCCCATAGTCAGCGTGGTTATGGGAAGTGATTCCGACCTTCCCATTATGGGAGAGACGATCAGGCTTTTAAAGGATTTCGCAGTTCCTCACGAGGTTTTTTTGACCTCCGCCCACCGTTCGCCGGAAAGGACATCCTCATTCGCCAAGAAGGCATCTCAAAGAGGCATCAAGGTTATCGTCGTGGGCGCCGGAGCGGCGGCGCATCTGGCCGGTGTGATTGCCTCCCAGTCACTCCTACCGGTCATCGGAGTGCCGATTGATGCGACGCCACTCGGTGGAATGGATGCATTGCTCTCCACAGCACAGATGCCCGGAGGCATACCTGTTGCGGCTATGTCCATCGGCAAGGCAGGCGCAAAAAATGCAGCCCTGCTCGCTGTAAGAATCTTGGCCTTGGAAGATAAGAGCCTGAGAACAAAATTGCATACATTCGTAGAGCGTATGGCCAAAGATGTGGAGAAGAAGCAGGAAAGCCTGACATGCGAGAAGTCCTGAAAATCGATCGCCAAAGGCCTGATGAATCCGTGATTGCAGAAGCGTCATCGATTCTCGGGGCAGGAGGAGTCGTGGCCTATCCTACGGAAACCTTCTACGGGCTCGGCGCTGACGGACAAATCGAAGATGCAATCAAGAAGATTTTCCTGATCAAGGGAAGGAATTTTAAGAATCCCATCTCTGTTATCATTGGCAACGCCAATGATGTGAGAGGTCTTGTGGAAGAAATACCGGAATTCGCGCTCCATCTTATGGAAACATTCTGGCCGGGGGCCTTGACCATCATATTCAAAGCCTCCTCGGACGTATCCCCTCTTCTTACGGCTGGCACAGGAAAGATCGGCATCCGCCTCTCCAGCCACCCCGTAGCAACCGCTCTGGCAAATAAACTCGGTCACCCCATAACAGCGACAAGCGCGAATCTTTCGGGTAAGCATGAATGTACGTCAGCCGATGAAGTTATCCAAGGCATTGGAGACCAAATAGACGCGGTCATGGACGGCGGGCGAACCCCGGGCGGATCAGGATCTACAATCATAGATGTAACCACTGACCCTCCGGTGATCCTGCGAGAGGGGATCATTCCGAAGTATAAATTAACCTATTCCGCATTTTTATAGCCCTGTAGAAGCACCTGCTGAACTCTCTTACCATCTATCATGATCGGCTCAGTACACCGATCGAGATCGTGCCATAAAAATAAAGATGAAATGGACAGTAAATAAGGCAAGCGATTGTTTGAAAAAAAATTGCGAAATACACCTCGTATTAGCATCACGGCAGCAGGCGCTCTGCGCCTACAGGCGTGGCAAATGCTTTCACAACGCCCGCCGGTTCACGCGTAAATACTATCATGAAAGGGATCCGGCCCTGGGGCACGATCCGGTCATTAGACACGTCACTTCCCTGAGGATTGGACAGTTCCTTCTGGATTTGATCCTCCGTCATGGTCGCCAGTTCATCCGCGTTCAGTAGATTGCCGCAATACGATTCCCTGACTCCGAGTACAACAGTGTAGGCATCGGTAACCTCTCCCTTAACCTTGATCCTTGTCATGGGAAATGACGAGTGGTTGATTGCAGTACCCTCTAGAACGCGAATTGTTCCCATGGTCAAGTTATTCACGAGTCGCTGTCTCACATCTGCAACATCGACCTGTGCGGGACCGACTTCCTCAATTTTCTTAGATGTGCCGAATATTTTTTCAAAGGTCGCCTGCCAATCTGTCTCAGCGAAGAAGGTGAAATAAACACCCCCCATTAGGAGCACTATTAATAAATAGACCACCTGTCTTCCCCGGGGCGCTACCGGTTTCATTCCGGTCTTTTCCTCAGTAATCTCATCCCGATCCGGTCTATCATCGTGCACATTTTCTGTCCCGATAGACTTATACTTGCCGATGTCTCCACCTTCCTTTTCAATATCCCAGACGGTCACAGTTTCCGGCCGCTTCGTATCTTCCTTCTGATCCAACATAATCTGCCCTTGTGCCGCTCTCTTGTACTCAGATGCAGATTCTTTCATATCTTCTGTACCCATATCTTTTTTTCTATCGCTTAAAGATGTCTTTCCTGCCTCTGCCGGATTATCCAGAAAGAAGACATTCTTGCATTGGTTACACCTGACCCATATACCCTCCCCTTCAATCAGTGTCTCATCAAACTTGAATTTCGTTTGACAATTCTTACATTGAGCGACCATATCCCCTCCAATTAATCGGAAAGATTCCTCTGAGCAATCCCATCTTGAAGAATGGTTTGTTCATCAACTTTCCTTGATGACACATACATCCGGTAAAAAGCGATACATTTCATTGAAATCAAGACCATATCCCACGACAAAACGGTCCGGAATGTCGAAACCGACATACTCCGCTTCAAACGGCACCTTTCTTCTGTCTTTTTTGTCGAGGAACACGCAGATTTTTAACGATCGCGGATCTCTTTTCTTGAGCCTCTCAACCAGAGAAGAGAGGGTCAGGCCGGTATCCAAGATATCTTCCACAACGAGAACGTCCCTTCCCTGTATTGATGTTTCAATATCTTTAGAGATCGTGATATTGCCTGTGCTCATGGTTCCTGCACCATAACTCGCCAGTCGGACAAAATCGACTTGACACGGGATACGTAGATAACGTATCAGATCCGCCATAAATACAAACGCACCCTTGAGAATACCGATAAGGATCAGCTCTTTCCCTTCGTAATCACGGGAGATGACATCAGCTAATTCCTGAACCCTCTTGTCAATATCCGCTTTGGCAATAAGAATCTCTTTTCTCACTTCGCTCATACGATACCCCCATGCCAGCCATTACAGGATAAAGAATCCTGTGCAAATGCCGATAGTTCATCAACGGCAATCAGAATTATTGCAAATAGGCACGAGCAAATTCATCAATGTTTGCCTCTATCAGCTTCTCCCCTTCCTTTAATTCCTGCATATTCTGAAACTCTGAAGAAAGGCTGAGAAATATACTGTTGAATCTGGATCCCTTGCAGCCAAGGGCATTGTAGTCGATGCGGTTGATCATATATTCTGAGCCATCGAAATAATACTTGCCGAAACGATTAGTGGCAGACGACCTGAAAGGCCAGGAAATCTTGAAGGAAAAGAAATTGAGAATGATATCCCCAAGACCGTTCTCTTTCAATCTGGCGGGTGACGGCGTTTCACAAACCCTCTCGCTGATCAGGCGAAAATATGATTTGACCAGATCGATATCGGTGACGCATAGGCCGTAAAGGTACCAGTCGTTCGCAATATTTGTCAGAGCCAGCTTCTCTTCTCTTGATAGATAATGATAGCTGGGGCACAGGTGCCCCTCGCATAACTCCCTGCCATAAAAGGAAACCTCCCGCATATCCGCACCGCCGTTCTGGCAAGGATGAAGGAGGCACCCTACTTTTTTCTCCGCGTCATCGAGGAAACCCAGGTACTCACAGCAGCAGATAACCTCGTATATCTTTCTCGTGTCTTCCGACATCTTTACCTTGCGGGAGAAGCCCGGCAAGTCTGCGTGACACCCGACCGTTTCCCGGAAGTAATTCGTCCTTTCTCTTATTCGTCTGGACAGAGAATCTTTGGTGCTGTCAGCATAATTATAGAGTCCGCAACAGGCCCCGCAGGATTTGTTTGCATCCGGCTGGCAAAGGTGGATGAATGTCTCATCTTTCATGCGACGATAATCGTTTGCGAACCGTGGTTAAAATCCCGTGCTCGGGTTGGAGCCTCCGCTCCATGGCGAGGTCGATCCTCTCTCTTCAAGCTGAGATCTGGAGGCAGATTTTGCCCCTTTATATGAGGAATACATTTGCAGGTCAAGTATAAAGATGATAGAAAGGTCCATATGATTCTTGTAGAAGAAATACCCATGCCAAACGGCCTCATAGTCGAAATCTGGGATAAATCCGTTTCTATTGCGGCGGATACGATGAAGGTTGCACTCTTAATCAGGATTCGGGTTGAACTTCGGCCATCCTATTTCATCAAAGCCGACCACTATGAGCTGGTCAGAAAAATTATGGGCCCGGAAATTTTTTTCGAACAAAAAAGAGAGCGCGCCTTCGTGAGGGATAAAGAAAAAGATGTCGTTTTTCAAGAACTGCTGGATAATTTCAAGAAGAACTCTCTGCCATATCTTTCCCGACCCTCATTTCCCCGCAGCTTCGCTCTCTCCAAATACTGGGATATCGAGAAAAACAGCTACAAATACAGTTCCTTCCTCGGGGATAACTCTTCCTGACGGGCCAGTTGGAAAAAGCCCGGCTGTTGCTAAAACTTTATTTGAGAAAGAGACTAAACTCTATGATCTCGCGAAAAGTTGCAACCTGAATTAATAAAGAGAACGGCTTCGCCAAATAAATTATGTTGACAAATGGTATTTTTTTTCGATAGAGTGCATTCCAAATTTTTATAGTGAAGGTTTGATTGTATGTATGCGGTAATAAAAACAGGCGGAAAGCAGCATAAAGTTTCACAGGGAGATGAGATTTCGATCGAAAAAATAGATGGCTCTAAAGGGGAAACCGTTGTCTTTGATGAGGTGCTGATGGTATCCAGTGGCGAAGATGTCAAAGTGGGTACGCCATTCCTCAAGGGTGCACGGGTAGAGGGCGAGATTATCGATCAGACGAAGGCAGGCAAGATAAATGTCTTCAAAATGAAAAGAAGAAAGGGCTTTAAGAAAAAAACAGGGCACCGCCAGAAATTGACAAGAATGAAAATAAAGGAAATTTCCATTTAGCGGGGGTATCATGGCACATAAGAAAGGACAGGGGAGTTCCCGGAACGGGAGGGACAGCAATGCCCAGAGGCGTGGCATTAAGGCGTTTGGCGGGCAGAAGATTAACGCTGGTACCATCATCGTCCGTCAGGTCGGGACAAAAATCCATCCGGGCAATAACGTCGGTCTGGGCAAAGACTACACAATCTTTTCCAAAATTGACGGCATTGTAATGTATGAAAGGCTGGACAAGAAAAGAAAAAAAGTAAGCGTTTATGCTTCATAGCCAGCTTTCAAATAAAGAGGAGGCTTTTAGGAAAATGGACGAGCGTGAAACCGGCGTTGTTAAATGGTTTAACGACAAGAAGGGGTATGGTTTTATCTCTCGGGAATCGGGGGAGGATGTTTTTGTGCACTACACATCAATTGACGGGGAGGGCTTTCGTAGTTTAGCAGAAGGAGAACGTGTTGAGTTCACGGTAAAGCAAGATAATAAGGGGCAGGCAGCCGTGAATGTCCGCAAATTATAAGACGGACTCTACGGGCCATGAGTGAAAATGGCCGGGAATTTTATTTAAAGTATGTAAATTCCTTTGAGGCACTTGTTCAAGTGCCTCTTTTTTTTAAAGATCATCTCCAATGAAATTCATTGACGAAGCAAAAATCTATGTGAAGGCAGGCGACGGAGGTCGAGGTTGTATTAGTTTCAGGAGAGAAAAGTTCGTCCCCCGTGGCGGACCCGACGGCGGAAACGGTGGTAAAGGCGGCGATATAATTATACGCGCTTCAGAGAGTCACAGGACACTGCTTGACTTAAAGTACAAACAGCACCACAGGGCGAAACACGGTGGACATGGAAAAGGGGCTGACAGAACAGGCCGTGACTCTTCCGATGTGGAGATAATTGTTCCCGTAGGTACATTGGTCAAAGACTCGGAAACAGGGGAATTAATAGCAGACCTCGATGTTGACGGAGTAACATCTATCGTGGCAAAGGGGGGTGCAGGCGGCAAGGGAAACGCATGGTTTGCCACATCAACGAATCAGGCGCCCCGTTATGCCCAAGATGGGATACAGGGTGAAGAACGTTCGATAACTCTTGAACTGAAGCTTCTGGCCGATGTTGGCATCATTGGGCTGCCCAATGTTGGAAAATCGACATTCATTTCTAAAGTGTCTGCGGCAAAGCCTAAAATCGCCGATTATCCTTTCACCACACTGGTGCCTCATTTGGGTGTCGTGAAATATGGAGACTTGGAAACATTCGTGATAGCCGACATCCCCGGGTTAATCAAAGGTGCCCACGCGGGAATGGGAATGGGGACCAGGTTTCTCCGCCACGTTGAGAGGACATCTGTGCTTCTTCACATACTTGACATATCGCATGAATCGTATGGTGGTGCCTGGCAGGATTTCGAGACGGTAAACCGTGAACTCAACCTTTTCAGCCCTTCTCTGAGAGAAAAGCCCCAGGTTGTCGCCATAAATAAAATTGATCTTCCCATAACGCGGGATAGGATCAAAAAAGAATTTGACATATTTAAAAGAAACGGCATAAAGGTATTAGCATTTTCCGCCATAACCGGAGAAGGAATTGACAGTGTGATAAATGAAATCACAAGAAAACTGCATAAGAACGAGGTAACCTAAAGAGCCATGAACCGGAAAGAAGCCCTTGCCAACGTTAAGCGTGTCCTTATTAAAATCGGCAGTGCCGTATTGACAGGCGAGGACGGGCTTGATCTTCAAATTATCGAGCAACTCGTTGATGAGATGGCGCAACTCCGGAAAGCGGGGCACCAGATTGTAATTGTAACCTCAGGCGCCATTGCATCCGGTAAACACAGAATGGGAATAACGGGCAAGCTGAAGAGTATGCCCCAGAAACAGGCTGCCGCCGCTATAGGACAGAGTCGGCTTATGCGCGTCTATTCCAATTCCTTCGGAAAATACGGCATTTTCGTAGCCCAGATACTACTCACTATGAGCGACCTGACCGACAGGAAGAGATACTTGAATGTCCGCAATACACTATCCACTCTTATCGACTGGGAAGTCGTCCCAATTATCAACGAGAACGATTCCGTGGCCGTTGACGAAATAAAATTCGGAGATAATGATCATCTCGCAGCCATGATAACAAATATTATGGATGCCCAGCTTCTCATCAATCTGACCAGTACAGAAGGCCTGTACGACCAGAACCCTACGGGATCTACCAAAGCAAAACTTATCTCACTGGTAAAAGAGTTTACGGAGGAGATAGAAACAGCAGCGACAGATGATACGACACCTATCGGATTAGGCGGCATGAAGAGCAAGGTAATTGCCGCAAAAGCGGTAACGTCGTCGGGGCTGCCATGTATTATAGCCCCGGGCAAGAGAAAAGGCGTTCTGCACGATATATTTGCCGGCAAAGACATAGGAACGCTTTTTCTGCCAACCAGTGACCGCTTGCGCAGCAGGAAGCACTGGATAGCATTTACACTTAAGTCACGGGGCAAATTATTTCTCGACGATGGGGCAAGGGATGCCCTGATCAAGGAAGGAAAGAGCCTGCTGCCATCGGGCGTCGCAAATATAGAAGGTGATTTCTCCGTAGGTGACCCGGTAACATGCGTAGACATGAGGGGAGAACCACTTGCAAAGGGTCTTGTTAACTATAGTTCCTCTGAAGTTAGAAAAATAATGGGATTGAAAACAACGAAGATCGAACAAGTTTTGGGTTACAAAGATTACGATGAGATTATCCACCGGGATAACCTCGTGGTACTAGGAGAAGTGCGAAAGCCACAAACTCACATCTGATATCGTCACTGCCATTCAACAGAGAAATTTAGCTAGGACCCGCCCCTTTGCATCAAATGTGATACCCTCCATAAGGAGGAGGTCTTTTTTCATTTTCAAACCGCCCCCGAAACCACCCAGAGAGCGGTCGGCCCTAATCACACGATGACAAGGGATGATGAGGGGATAAGGATTCATCGCAAGGACATTCCCCACAGCTCTCGCGTCTCTTGACGCCCTGCTTTTTTCCGCTAGCCGCCCATAAGTGCTGACCCTTCCCCGCGGAATCCGCATGACCCGACTTAGAACCCTTCTCTGAAATTCCCCGCATACCTTCATATCAAGAATTTTCTCAGAAAATGTAACGTCCCGCTCTGCTGCCAATCCCTGGATGCTCCTGCACAGCTCATGTATATCTCTGTGCGACCGCCTGACAGCTCCCGGAAAGGAGCTCTGGATAAGGTCATCACTCCCCTCATCGTGAGCAGGAAGAAATACCCTCATGACGATTGTGCCACCGTCTTTACGTCTCCAGACGATTCCTATATACCCAAGTTTTGTGGCCGTTGAAGCATAATATACTGATTCCGTCATCCTCAATAACCCCCTTTATGCCATGTGCTCCATTAATATTTTCACGCCGATGCCTATCAGCAGGAGACCGCCAAGTACTCCCACTCTTTTGCCGAAAATCTCCCCCAGTTTCTCTCCGAAAAACATGCCGCACATAGTCATTATGAAAGCAACAATGCCGATAACAATGCTGGGATAGAATACCGGTATCTGCAAGAAAGCGAAGCTGAAGCCGACGGCAAGGGCATCAATGCTCGTAGCCACGGAGAGTATAATGACGGTCAGCCCTTTCGTCGGATCCGTAGTGTGGACCTTTGCTTCCCCAGTAAATGACTCAATGATCATTTTTCCGCCCACAAGAGTAAGAAGTCCAAAAGCAATCCAGTGATCGTACCCTGCAATGATATTAGCCACCGACACTCCGGCAAACCATCCCGCCACAGGCATAAGAACCTGGAACAGTCCGAAGCAAGAGGAAAGCCGAAAGACAGCTCCCCATGATACTGCCCTGACGCTTGCCCCCACACCAACAGCCACGGAGAAGGCATCCATTCCCAAGCCTATGGCAATGATCAAGATAGACAGGAAACTCATCAATCATTCACTCCTGCTGCCCCCTAAGAAAGGCACGGATTCTTGCAGCCGTCTTTCTGCCAATGCCCCGGACCCCTTGCAGTTCTTGCACAGATGCGTCTCTGATCCTGCTGACATCACCGAAGAGTTTAAGCAACGCCTTTTTCTTCCCTGTGCCGATACCCGTAATTTCATCCAACAGAGAGTGGAAATCCCCCTTCCCTTTCAACTGCCGGTGATAGGCAACAGCAAATCTGTGCGCCTCATCTCTCACCCTCTGAAGTAAGAAAAGCGCTTCAGGCCATTTTGAAACATACACAGGATCCTTCTTCCCCACGATGTAAACTCGGTCCTCGCCTCTATCGGTCTGCCTTTGCCTGAGTTCCTTCGCCAGAGCGACAACATCGACGCCTTCTATATTCAAATCTTTCAGAGCAGCGACAGCTACACCCAATTGCCCTTTTCCTCCATCCACGAGGATAAGATCCGGAGGATTGTCTTTTTCCCTATACCTCCTGTTCAGGACTTCGTACATCATGGCATAATCATCGGCTCCATGAACGGTCTTGATCCTGAAGCGCCTATATCCTGGCTTCCATGCTTTTCCATCAACGAAGGTGACCATTGATCCCACGGCGTACTTTCCGCCAATATTGGAAATGTCGAAGCACTCCATCCGGCGCGGTATATTTTTCAACATGAGCTCTCTTGCAAGTAAAAAGAGTGTTTCTTCCATAGGGGTTGCATGTTTTTCCATTTCGAATATGCTTCTGGCGTTGTTTCCCGCTATCTTGAGCAGTTCCATCCCCTGGCCTCTTTTCGGCGCCGCTACGGATACCTTCTTCCCTTTCTTTTCCGAGAGCCATTCCGCCGTAACTGCACGGTCCTCTATATTGAGAGGAATGATTATTTCATCTGGAATATAAGCGCCGCCGTCATAGTATTGTTGCAAAAGAGACGACAGTATTTCAGAAGAATCGCTTCCGATCCTAAATAGAGGAAATGTCTTTTTTCCGATAATCTTCCCTTTTCTTACATACAGTATGCATATTTGTGTCAGGTTTCCTTTGCGATGCATACCAAATACATCACGATCCATTAAGAACCCGGAGACTACCGTCTGTTTCTCCAGAGTTTCCTCAATTGCGGCAATCGTGTCTCTCAGGACCGCCGCCTCTTCAAAGCGCAAGTGTTCAGAGGCCGTGTTCATGCGTACACAAAGATCAGCAATCAGCTTTTTCTCGCGCCCTTCCATAAACGCCATGCTGTCATTTACCAATCCCTCATAAGATGCTTCATCGATGAGTCCGGCACAGGGAGCGAGACATCTCTTGATCTGGTATTCAATACAGGGGCTTTTTCTGGATATCACTTCCTGGTCTGTGCAGGTCCGGAGACGGAATATGGACTGAATAAAACGGAGCGTCTCTTTAGCCGCAGCGCTCGACGGGTACGGTCCGAAATATCGAGCCCCATCTTTTCTCGGGCGCCTGACGAGTTGGAAACGCGGGAAGATGGCGGTTGGATCGATCCGTATATTGAAGTAAGTTTTGTCATCTCTGAAATTGACGTTATAGCGAGGCCTGTGCTCCTTGATCAGGTTGTTCTCCAGGATGAGCGCCTCCTTTTCTGTTTCTGTTACTATAAATTCTACATCACGGACTTTCGCGATAAGGAAGGAAACCATGGACCGCCCGTCCGTCCTGCCGAAATAGTTCCTGATGCGGTTTTTCAGATTGCTGGCCTTACCGACATAGATGACTTTACCATCCTTATCTTTCATGAGGTAGATGCCCGGCGATGCGGGTGCATTCTTAACCCTGGCGATTAATTGATCAGTCATTTAATTTCGCCACATCAATAGTTACAGAATATCTTCAGACGAAACACATGATTTGATTGCGTGCTTTGCATAATTCCTTTCCTTGCATTTCCACTATGATGAAATCCAGAGGAAGTCCCCATATAGATAGCAGTCAATACAACAGATACTGGAATCTCGCTTGAGTTTAGCATGGTTATGGCTGGAATGGCAGATGTTGAAAAATGTTCTCTGCACAGGTCACCGTGTCTCACCGGCGACATGTCCCCTCTTAAGAGGCAGGTCATATGGTATTTCATCGGCATGATAAATGTCGTTGCGGAATTGCAGCACTCCCTCACGGTCTACCCACACAGTCCCATAGAAAATGTGGACGTTAACGGGTTCGGGAAGCATCACGACCTGTCGTTTCCCTTTCCTGATTTCCGCCAATATTTTCTTTTGTATCCAAGTCTCCTTGTTTCTCAGGAGATAGGTTGCCAGTTCAACAGGCTTTTCCACGCGTATGCACCCGTGACTGAAATCCCTGCGGGCCCTCCCGAAGAGATGGCGCGCAGGTGTGTCGTGGAGGTATATCTCACACTCGTTGGGAAAAATGAACTTTATCCTTCCCAAGGGATTTAAAGGGCCCGGCTCCTGACGGAATTTATAGCCGAGGTTACTTGCCCTGACACGTGACCAGTTGACCAGCATCGGATCTATTTCCTTTGCATTGTCGCTCCAGTCCTTGAACACTTTTATGGTTTTTTGCGCCAGGTAACCAGGATATTTCTTTATTTGAGGCAATATCTCTTTGGTTGCGATGCTGTCCGGCACTCTCCAGAACGGGTTCAATTCCAGGTACGTCATCTTTGCGCTCAGGACACAGCTCCGCTGCTCATCTTTACCTGCTATGATGCGCATTGACATCACAGGCTGCTCATCTTCCATGACCTCCAAAGAGAAATCAGCTATATTTACGAAAATATAATTCTGTCCCATATCAGAAGAAAGCCAGCGCAGGCGATCCATGTTTAGGGCTATCTGTCGTATCCGCGTTTCCAAGGGAACGTTTATTACTTTTAATGTTGATTTGCCGACCCTCCCGTCATCTTTCAAGCCATGTCTTTTTTGAAACTTTCGGACGGCCGTCTCCACATCGTGATCAAAGATTACGGGGCTTTCCTGTGCCATTGAAGCAAGGTCTCCCGAGGCAATAAGCCTCTGCCTCAGTATGGCCACCCTCTTGCCGCCCGATCCCTTTAGCAGTTTGGGTCCATCGGGGACCTGAGGCCAACCCCCGCTTTCGGCAATAGCCAGATATTTTATTAATTTTTCCCTCAACCTGACGTATTTCGGATAATGGGGCGCCAGATCTGCCAGCGTCTTCTGCATATCCCCCGAATCAAGGGCTTCGCTGAGGAGTGCCTTCATGTCCGCAGATCCTTGGTTAACAACCCAATCAGGATAAATATTTCGGTGATCTACACGTCCATCAACCAGGTGAGACGCATAGAGGAAAAACGCTTTTGTCAATATTAGATCAAGATCGGCAAGTTTTTCCACATCATATGTTCCCAATCCAATTTGCCTTGTATATAAATCGGATAGCACGGCTTCGATTTTATTGAGATGATAATCTTGCGGATTTAATCCTTCGCGATAGGCAGCGCGGATCACTTCAAGAAAATCCTCCACATCCGGAGAGGGACCATAATCATCGCTCCAGGCGGGCCGAAATCCACGCCCCTCATAGAATTGTGAGAGCAGTGGCGAAACGGACGGCAATCCCTCAGGATATGCGACTTTCGATGATACTTCTGCCCCCTTAATCCTATTGCCAATTTGACTGCACACCTGGTCCGACGGAGTCTCAGCAAGTGAGATATCTGGAAGAGCCAAGAGCATAATCACAGTCAGCAACGTTATTGTGGAGATGGTCTTTCTCATAAACACGGAATCAAACCTCTTCTCCCATTTCTAATAATATGCTTGTCAGTTCTTTAATCTGATCACGGAGCTCCGCTGCCTTCTCAAACTCAAGATTTTTTGCGGCTTCTTTCATTTCTTCTTTCAATTTCTTGATCATGACGGGCAGTTCTTCTTCCGAGGCAATGACCTCCCTGCCTTTCGAGATAACAGGTACAGTAACATAATCCGCTTCATAGATGGAAGCAAGTATATCATGGATACCTTTCTTGATGGACTCGGGAGTGATGTTGTGTTCTTCGTTATAGCGCATCTGGATTTTCCTCCTCCTTTTTGTTTCATTGAGACAGGCTTTGATTGAATCCGTTATATTATCTGCATACATTATGACCTGCCCCGACAAATGTCTCGCCGCCCTTCCGCTCGTCTGAATCAGGGACCGCTCAGAGCGAAGAAACCCCTCCTTGTCGGCATCTAAAATAGCAACCAGAGATACCTCCGGTATATCAAGGCCCTCCCTGAGGAGATTGACCCCGACCAGGACATCAAATTCCCCTAAACGCAGGTCCCGGATAATGCTTACCCGATCAAGCGTGTGAATATCGGAATGAAGATACTTCACCTTGACTCCTAAAGTCTGGTAGTAAGCCGCGAGATTTTCCGCCATCCTCTTGGTAAGGGTAGTCACCAAGACGCGCTCGCTTTTTCTTACCCTTTCACGGATCTCGGAAAGGAGATCATCCACTTGGTGGCTCACGGGTTTCACAATTATTTCCGGATCCGCGAGCCCTGTGGGCCGTATAATTTGCTCAACAACCCGTCCCCTGGCCTTCTTGAATTCATACAAAGCAGGCGTCGCCGATACATATATCTTCTGATTGCCGAAGCCCTCGTATTCTGCAAACATCAACGGCCGGTTATCCAAGGCGGATGGAAGGCGGAAGCCGTAATTGACCAGGGTTTCCTTGCGCGCTCTGTCACCCCGGTACATCCCGATCAGCTGCGGGATGGTGGCATGACTCTCATCAATGATGACGAGCGCATTTTCCGGCAGATACTCCATGAGAGTGGGAGGCGGTTCTCCCTGCCCTCTACCCGTGAGATGCCGCGAATAATTCTCGATGCCCTGGCAGTAGCCCATCTCCTCCATCATCTCGATATCAAACTTTGTGCGCTGTTCAAGCCTCTGTGCCTCAAGAAGTTTATTCTGCGTGCGGAGTTCCCCGAGCCTCTCCTCCAGCTCTTGCCTGATTGCGGATATGGCCCTTTTCATATTGTCCCTCGTCGTCACGTAGTGACTCCCGGGATAGACGGACATTTTCTGCACGGCATTTAGTTTTCTTCCCCGGAGCGGGTCTACGATTGAAATGGACTCGATAACATCTCCAAAAAATTCGATCCTGATCGCCATTTCTCCTTCGTAGGGCGGAAATATTTCCACTACATCCCCGCGCACCCGGAATGTTCCCCGATGAAAATCAATGTCATTGCGCTCATACTGAATCTCTACAAGCCTTCTTAGCATCTCATCCCGAGGAAGCTCCGCGCCCTCTTCTAAAAAGAGCAGCATACCATGATACGCTTCAGGGGACCCGAGACCGTAAATGCAGGAAACGCTGGCAACAATGATGACATCACTACGTTCCAAAAGGGAATGGGTCGCAGAATGTCGCAGCTTATCAATTTCCTCATTAATTGACGTATCTTTTTCGATGTACGTATCCGTGCTCGGTATATAGGCTTCAGGCTGATAATAGTCGTAGTAGCTCACAAAGTATTCAACGGCATTATCAGGAAACAGGGTCTTGAATTCGCCATAGAGCTGGGCCGCCAGCGTTTTATTGTGCACAATCACCAGAGCAGGCCTCTGAACCGCATGAATGACATTAGCGATGGTAAAGGTTTTGCCCGAACCCGTAACGCCGAGGAGCACCTGATGGAGAGCCCCTTTCTCAATTCCATCGACAAGCTCCGAGATGGCCTTTATCTGGTCACCCTTCGGTTCAAATTCGGTAACGATCCGGAACTGATTCACCAAAACACCTTTTTCCAACGCATCCACGCAAAGATTTACATGGCCATAATAGACAGACTTATTCCATTCCTGCAACAGAGAAATGACCACTTTCACCCATCCCTTATCGCGAGAAGATCCATGTGAAATCAGATGCGGGAAAATGATCGTGCCCAATATAACGCTACAGAAATGATGACACATGTGCCGCGCGTATTACCGGCAGAACCTTAAGATAGACAAAGACGAATCAGTGAAGGTAAGGAGGTCCCTCGATTGATGCGAAAAGGCGGTCGAAGAAACTGCCGATGACGGGGCGAGATCGCTTTCTTCCTACGCGAATCCCGCATCCCTGTGGCTTGATTTGATGCGGCAATTTTTTGCCATCCCCGCATCAAAAAAATGGGTTTTCTTTTCAGATCTCATGCCACTCCCAGATATTATAAAGGAGTGACAGCATCTACCATTCGGCGGTACCTTATTTCGCTTTCAGATAATATCTCATCTGCCAGTTTGTGTCCGGCCTCGAGTCTCTCTGATTCTGCGATCCGCTGACTCAACTCAAACAATTCATTCAGAAGCTGATATTTTGTTTTGTCCTCTTTTTTCATATCCAGCTCTCTGGCCGTATTATATTAACATTAAAGCGAAATATCAATAGCTATCAATTGCACACATCCAATTTAACCTTGACAAACAAATCCGGTTATGGTTAATGAAATACCTTAATATTTTTCAGTGGGGTCAAGTGAATGAAAAAGAACCTGACAAATTTCAGCAACACGAAGAGGAAAAGAACCCACGGCTTTCTAGTTAGAATGTCCACGCGGGGAGGGAGATTGGTCCTGAGTCGCAGACGAGCTAAGGGCAGAAAGAGGTTGGCCGTTTAACACCCGAAAAAGCGGTCTATGGAAAAACAATCCTTTGGCAAGCACGTAAGAATTAGCAAAAGAAGAGATTATTTGACCGTCTATCAGCAGGGGGTGCGCAGCCATTCGGAACATTTCACCATCGTCGTATGCAAGAATGAAATGGGCATTAGCAGACTGGGAATAACGGTCAGTAAAAAGGTGGGGAGCGCTGTTCAGAGAAACAGAATTAGACGTCTCGTAAGAGAGTTTTTTAGATTAAACAGATCAAGGCTTTCTACTCCACAAGACATCGTGATAATTGCAAAAAGAAATATAACAACATTAGCATATCAAGATGTATGCACAGAGTTAGAAAGCCACTTAATCAAAAAATCAGATGTATAAGATAACGTTTGCGCAGATTCTGGGAAAAATTCTTATTGTATTTGTCCAATTATACCAGATATGCATATCTCCTCTTTTTACTCCATGTTGCCGTTTTTACCCATCTTGTTCCGAATATGCCATAGATGCAATCCGGCGATATGGCCCAGTCAGAGGACCGTATATTGGCCTGATGCGGCTGTTTCGGTGCCATCCTCTTCACCCCGGCGGTTACGATCCAGTTAAATAAAATAAAACGCTAAAGTACGGAGGTATTGAATGGACAAGAAGGCCTTTCTTGCCATAATCCTGTCAGTGGCGGTTATTCTCGCATGGCAGGCATTTTTTGTAAAAAAACCGCCCCAGCAACAGCCGGAATCCGCCCGGCAGGATACGGCAGCTAAAGAAAAGCCCGCCGGTAAAGTGGCTGCCCCGGAACAGGTGACGCCGGTCAAGACTAGAACCATTCTGTCAAAGCCGGTCATGGGAACCGAGAAGGATATTCCCGTGGAGACTTCTCTCTATAAAGCTGTCTTCACTACTAAAGGCGGCAGCCTGAAATCGTACAAACTGAAGAATTACCGCAGTTCTCTCGACGGGGACTCCGAACCTATCGAACTCGTCCACGTTATGGACAGCATGCTGAGACCTCTCACAATGACTTTTCCCGAATCAAGTGTCGATATTCACCCTGAAAGTATATTCACATCGGATACAGTATCAATCGATATGACACAAAGTCCTGAGAGCCGCATACTCACCTTCACGCAGACATACGCCAATGAGATGAAAGAAGAAGAGATATTCACCTTCTATCCTGATAAATATGCCTTTGATTTGGAAATAAGAATACACAACCTATCAAAAGCAGCTCTTAGTGAAAGTGCGTTTCTTTCCTGGAATCAGTATGTCGATCCCAAATCAGAATCAGACAGTTACGGGCACGATGGACCCATTTCTTTCATTGCCAATAGCATAGACCGTTACGAAGTCAAAAAAATTGAATCAGGGAAATTAGTCGGCCCTGATATTGCATGGGCGGGATTTGAAAGCAAATATTTTATTGCCGCCATGGTGCCTCAAAACCCAACACTGACCAGTCTTTCTCTTTCCGTGGATTCCCGGAACATGGTTTCTGTGAACCTGAAAAGCACTCCCAATATTATTCCCCCCGGACAGGTCGCGTCATTTGGCTACTCGTTATACCTCGGACCTAAGGAGAATGACATTCTCAAAGCTCAGGGAGTCGGCCTCGAGAATGCTATTGATTTCGGTTCATGGATGAAGTGGCTCGCCATGCCCCTCTTGATCTCCATCAAATTTCTCAACAGCTATGTTCACAACTACGGCATCGCTATTATCATCTTGACTATACTGATAAAGATAATCTTTTGGCCACTGGGCAATAAGAGCTACAAATCCATGAAGGAGATGCAGAAACTGCAACCGAAGATAGCCGAACTTCGGGAGAAGTACAAAAACGACAAGACAAAACTAAGTCAGGAAACAATGGCCTTGTACAAGGCGCACAAGGTAAACCCCCTGGGGGGCTGTCTTCCTATGGTCATTCAGATACCTGTCTTCTTTGGGCTCTACAAGGCTCTCATGTATTCTATTGAACTCCGCCACGCCCCTTTCTACTGGTGGATACAGGATCTGTCGGCAAAGGATCCCTACTACATTACGCCAATTATCATGGGTGCGACCATGCTCATTCAGCAAAAAATGGCCCCTTCCATGGGAGATCCTATGCAGCAAAAAATTATGATGTTGATGCCTGTGGTTTTCACATTTCTGTTTGTAAGCTTTCCATCGGGTCTGGTTATTTACTGGCTCTTTCAAAACGTCCTGAGTATCGGGCAGCAGTACTACATTAATAAGCGCAGATAGTGAGTTGAGGTAGTGACTATGAATTCTATAGAGATCGAAGGGAAGACAATAGACGCGGCCATTGAGAAGGCCTGCAGCGAATTCAACGTTCCGAGAGAAAAACTTAACATAGAGATCATTTCAGACGGCGCGACGGGATTCCTCGGCCTCGGTTCGAAAAAGGCAAAAATAAAAGCAAGCATCATGTCCATTGATATGGCCATAGATACGCCGGCTGCACAATCCAAGAAAGGCGCTCAAAGGAAATCATCTGTTATTTCAGATTCCATAGAACCGGCGGGGCCCGAAGATTCCGCAGAGAGCCCCGCAATGAGGGCAAAAAGAATCCTGGAAGGCATCTTGCAGAGAATGAACCTCGATTGCCCTTTAACCGTTGAAGAAACTGCTGATACGATTCTGCTGAATATTAAAGGCGATGGCAGTGGCTTACTTATAGGCAAGAGAGGGCAGAACCTGGATGCTATACAGTACATTGTGAACAAGTCCGTAAGCAAGAATACAAATAACCGCAAAATGATCGTTGTGGATACAGAATCTTACAGAAAAAAAAGGGAAGAGTCACTCATTGCCCTGGCAGCAAAGCTGGCGGAGAAAGTAAAAAAATCAAAGAAGGCGTTGACTGTCGGACACATGAACGCCCATGACCGCCGCGTCATCCATCTTGCCTTGCAAAATGACGATTCATTGACTACAAAAAGCCGGGGTGAAGGGGAATTCAGAAAGATTGTTATCATGCCGGCCAAGAAGGGTTAGGTTTGGCGGCGTACTATATGCCCGGAAGTGTAATTCTACTTCCTCATCCCTTCCTTCGCGAGCTCAGGGCAAGCTATGCAGCGCACCTTTGTATATCTCACGCTTTAGGCGAGTTTTAATCTGAGCTTGTCAGAGGACGCGCCTTGTAACTTTCGCCTTTATCATCACCTTCTTCTTCACCCAATATTTGGTTTTTTGCGAGGTTATTAAACTTGGAAGACACGATAGCGGCCATAGCCACTCCTCCCGGTACGGGATCGATCGGCATAATACGGGTCAGTGGCCCCAGATCCAGAGATATTGCCTCCCTCATTTTTAGACCATCAAACAAGACTGAAGGCTTCAATAGCCATCGACTCTATCACGGAGACATCATTTCACCTGATACGGGCAGAGTCATCGACGAAGTTCTCATTTCCTTCATGATGAAACCTCACTCTTATACAGGAGAGGACATACTGGAGATTAACTGCCACGGCAGCGCTTTTATTCTTCAGTCCGTGCTTTCTCTAGTGATCAAAGCAGGTGCACGTCTTGCAAAACCTGGGGAATTCACGAAACGCGCCTTTCTCAACAACCGAATCGATCTTTCTCAGGCGGAGGCAGTTGCGGAAACGATCATGGCACAAACCGACCGGGCACTTGACCTGGCTGTTTCCCATCTCAAAGGCGACTTGGCTGGCAAAATTGAAGCTGTACGTATTGCGATTATTGATATTCTCGCCATCCTCGAGACATCCATCGATTTCTCGGACGAAGATGTAGAGGTAGGTAATCCTCCAAGTGCCGCCAGAGACATCGATGCCATCATAGGCGAACTCACTGGACTTGCTTCGACATACGGTGAGGGAAAGATATACAGGGATGGCATCAATGCCGTAATTGCGGGAAGGCCGAATGTGGGAAAGTCGAGTCTATTAAACAGGCTTCTTGGTGAAAAAAGGGCAATCGTGACAGCCATGCCGGGAACAACGAGGGATTTCATCGAGGAGATCATCTCCATCAAGGGGGTGCCTGTGAAACTCACGGATACGGCAGGACTAAGAGAGCCGCAGAATATCGCCGAAAAAGAAGGTGTCAATCTGGTATGGGAAAAACTTTCACAGGCGGATGTGGTGATAGTCGTAGCCGACGGCAGCGAACGGTTAACAAGAGAGGACATCGAGATCATCGAGAGGTGCAAGGCAAAGAAATTCTTCCTGGTAATTAACAAAGCCGATCTTCCCCATGTCCTTGATGGAAAGGAGTTAGCATGTCTCACTCCTGATGTCATGCCGCCCATCTGGATTTCAGCAAAACACGGCGAGGGCATACCAGCACTGAAAGATGCAATCCACAGTCTCGCTTTAAATGGTGCAGACTGTGGCCACACCCTGACCATCGTCTCCAACATCCGCCATAAAATGGCTATCGAAAAAACGAGGGATCTCCTGTCAAAGGCCAGAGATAGCATCCTCCAGGGACTTTCTCCTGAATTATCTGCTTTTGATATCCGCCAAGGTCTTGAAAGTCTTGGTGAAATCGCCGGGGCAACGGTTACCGAAGAGGTACTGGACAGGATATTCTCAACCTTCTGCATAGGCAAGTGATTGCGAGAACTGGAAGACAGTGTTCTTATGACATGCAAAACATATTGTCCTTTACAAACCATACCCTTTTCAGTATAGTCCTCGGCGGTTCTTATGATCCTACATCGGAGGTGAGGGTACGATGCACAGAGTTACTATCATTATTGTTTTGCTGTTACTGAGCTTCATCCCCGTGTCGGCTGGCCTGTGTCAGGAAAAGTGCGTGAATGCCCAGGGAGAAGCAGCTATCATCAATAATGATCTCCCTTCGGCGAAAACGGAAGCCATTGCCAGAGCGAAGTGGGCAGCCATCGAGCAGACCGTCGGGACGGAGGTTAAGGCACAGAGCTTTGTTCAGAATTTCACACTTGTCGAAGACGTGATAAAGACGCAGGTTGGAGGGGTTGTCAAAAGTTACAAGGTCCTGGACCAGGCCAGGAAAGAAGACATGGTCACGGTAAAGATCACGGCCTGTGTTGAACCTGCAAAGGCGAAGGAAGCCGTTTCCTCCCTTGCCCTGAACAACTCCCTTGCTGTCTTTATCCCTGCACGGAAACCAGGCAAACGTGGAGATGAATTTGAGGAAACGAATATCCTTTCAGAGACCCTTATCGGAAAACTCACCGATCAAAATTACAGGGTCATCGACGTGGCCCCGACACATGCTTTGGATACCCTGGAAATCGAAAAGGCCGTGAAAAGCGGCAGTACCCTTGCCGTCAGGAGCCTGATGTATAAATTTCTCTCCAACATCATCATCATCGGTAAAGTCGATTACACCATATCAACAAAAAAGGGAGAGGATATCGGATACGGACTCTCTATGCCATTCAATAATGTGACGGTAAGGCTGACCTATCGCATCGTTGCCAAGAACAACAAGACAGGCAGTATGGAGATTCTTACGGCGGATACGGCACAGGGCAAAGGTCTCGCCAACAACGTTGAGGATGCCGCCGCAGAAGGTCTTAAAGACCTGGCAGAAAAGCTGACTCCCAAAATACTTGATAAAGTTGCATCCTACGTCCAGGGCAATATCAAAAAGGTAAGTATAAAGGTCAACGGGGTAACCGATCTTGATACGAACATGGAAATCAAGAATATTCTGCAGAACATTGTTTGGGTAACAGGAGTAGAGGATAAACAGATGGGCGAATTTATAGTCAGCTACCCTGAAAACTCAATCTACCTGGCCAACAGCATAAAACAGAAAGGTAATTTTAATGTCGTAAATTTCTCACCCTATTCCTTGACATTGGATTACCAGAAATAAGGAGGACAGAGTTATGTTTAAGAGATTCGCACTACTTTTTCTTGCATCATTCTTTTTGGCTGCCTGCGCAGCTGTGCCAAAGATCGATCCGACGGCATATCCTATTGATAAAGGACCGAAAGAGTCGCCACCCAAAGTATGCAAATCGGCCTATGAGGCTATTTTCCCGAAAGTCGCTGTTGTAAATTTTACAAACAACTCCACCTTTGACTATGCCAACGTGGTACAATCTCATGTTCAGGGGTCCGGTCAAAGGACCGCCGTAGGGGGGGCTGCTGTCGGAGTTGTTCCCGGAGCCGCAGGTGTCGTCTGGGGTTCAAAGGAGAAGCACCAGTTTCAGCGAGATTCCGAGACAACACAGAGACAGGTCAATGCAAAGCTCTCCGAGAGTGTTGAAGACGGCGTGATGAACGAAATCGTTAACATGGGGGGAGCGAAGGTCTTTACGAGAAAAGAAATGGAAAAAATCATATCGGAACAAAAGTTTCAGCGTTCGGGACTTGTGGATGAATCAACTCTGGTGAGACTTGGAAAATTCGCCGGCGTCAAATACATCATAACGGGTTCCGTCAATAATATAGATCTCACTTATAAGTCCTATGAGTCTGCCAGACAAGGTCTGGGAAAAGGAGGCAGCGGCAGTTGGGGCGTTGATCTCTTAGGGTCGGCAATGGCAGCCGGTCTGGAAGCGCAGGAAGGCTGGAACATCGGCACGGAGATAACCCTGAGGATTCTTGATGTGGAAACAGGTGAAGTTCTATTATCAGATAAGGTCATCGGGAAAGTCAATATCGGCAAAATCCCCTATCCCAATTATGATGCATTGGTCGGTGGCATCAAAAAGGCGGCATCCAAAGGAATAGAAAATACAATCCCAAAACTCTCCAAATGGTTCACAGTCAAAGGTTACATAAGACAATTACGGACCCGCCAGGATGAAAAAGAAAGGTTTGCAAATTTAAACATTGGCGAAAAAGTTGGGCTCAAACCGGGTTCAAAACTGATTGCTTACACATTTGAAGAAATGGAGGATGAAGATCCAGTGAGTGGAAGCAAGAAGATGACATGCAACATTGTAAAATTGCCTGTTGAGCTAACTGTAACAGACCAAATCCAAGCGGAAAGCGCCTGGACCACAGTAGAAGGTAAACCGCAAGATTTAAAAAGGGTAAAGGTTGGTCAATTGGTAGAGAGACAACCCCTGGGAGGACAGGGTTTCATGAAGAAAATGGGATACTGAAGTAGTCTGCGCCGAATCATAGGCAGTGAAAATAGAAAGAAAGGCAGGGATGGATTTTGAACCATCCCTGCTTTAGTTTTTACTTTCCTTCCATGCCCTCTATGAAGGCCATTACGTTCTGTCCCAGAACGGAGTGATTATACCCGCCTTCGAGGATGGCAAAAGATCCTCCACCGTTTTTCCTGCTAGCCTCCCTGACCATTCTTCCGATTTTTGTGTAATCGGACGTAGAAAGCAGTCCCCCCCAGTCATCTTTATGATTGTCAAAGCCTGCAGAAACTCCTATGATATCGACCTTCTCTTCAAAGAGGCGGCTCTTCACACTTTTCAGATATTCTTCCGGGTAGGATGCCGAAGGATTATACAGCGACACATATCCGGTCCCTTCTAATATATTCATCGTCCCATCACCGAAGTGAAGATCAATATCCAGCACGAAGGCCTTCTTAATCCGGTTTTCCCGTTTTAGCTTTTCGAGGGCAATCGCCATATTGTTAAAATAGCAGAATCCCCATGCACTATTGGCAGAGGCATGATGCCCCGGCGGCCTGATCACGGCAAAACATGGCTCCAGCAGGCCAATCTCGGCAGCCTGTATGGCACCCCCGGCTGCCAGTGCAGCAATATCATAGATGCCTTCTCTTGCTACCCTTTCCATGTGGGATGGTGTATGGCAAGCGGCAATGTCTTCTTTCCGGGCAGGAACCGCGTTGATGAAAGTCACCTTGTCGCGGATTGCTTTAACGACTGCCTCGATACGGCCCGGCGCAGCGGCAGGATCAGAACAGTATGATTGATTAAAATCTTTATGATAAATGACCTTCATGACTACACCTCCTCGAGAAAGTGACTTTTCAGAAAATCCAGAATTCTCAGGGTATTTCTTGAGACGTGCATGTGTCTGAGTTCTGCCGGTGAAACCCATCTGGCTTCGAGGGCATCGTCGGCACCCTTAGCCTCGCCGCATACATAATCAGCGATCACGTCAACAATCACATAGTGAAAGCGAATCCGCCCTTCACTATCCTTTTCGAAAAAATCGAAAGAGTAGACAGGCGCTCCGGCCTTGATGGTAACGCCCGTTTCTTCCAAAATCTCTCTTTCGGCGCCTTCCTGCAGGGTTTCGCCTAATTTCAGAGAGCCTCCGGGAATCGCCCACAGTCCTTTATTCGGATCGATACCCCGTTTTACGAGAAGCACTTTCCCCTCTTTAATTACGACCGCTCCGACTCCACAGATCGGACGGTCTGGATATTCGCGTTTTGACATCTTACTATCTATGCTTCTCACCTTTAACTTCACTCAATTATCATGAAGCCGGAAGTCAAACTTTGCCTCCATCCACGGTTCGGGATGTGCGTTAAAGACCCTTTCTATAAACATGCAATGGTTCTTTCTGTCAATCATAATAACTGAAGAGGAGCGGGTACCATATACGGGGCTCGTTATGAATATGGAAGAAAGAATCCGTTCCCACTCCAGCCCGACTCCCGTGTCAGGCAGTTCGTTGTCATCCGGTTTTGATCGGTCATTGAGGATTGCGAAAATCTCTTCCGGCAGAGGATTGTCCGTACTCGTGAGTAATGACTCCAGCGCCTTTTTCCCCCGTTCAGTCTTGGGCCAGGGTGTATCCAGAAGACGGTTGCTCAAGCCGTACAAGCCCGCCGACAGTTCACGCATTCCCCCACGGTTAGAAAAATAGAACAGGCGATTCAGGTCTCCGATGATCATATTGAACCCGTTATATTGATCTTTCTTGGCCGCTATTGTTTCGATATACGATTCCGGATCCTCATCGCCCACGAGAAAATCCCTCACGAGCCATCCCCGCGAAGGCGCGTTCCGCCCGAAAGCGGTCGGTTCACGATAGTTGGTGAGCATGGCGAGACCCCCCGTTTTCTTAATACCCAGCCAAGTTCCACCCCTCTGCAAGTCCTTCCCTGCAATCACACCCACCGCATCCTCCCATAAAGATACTGGTGCCGAAGGTCTCTCATAAAACTCATCCCTGTTAGCCGCAACGACGAGAGGGTATCTATCATGCACTTTGTAGGATAAAATAATCAGGCACATCTCTCGATCCTCCACCAGAGGCCATTATCCGTTTCTTTATATACGACCATGCCGACCTTTTCCAGTACCCTGTGCGACGGCAGATTAGACCTCGTAGTTTCCGCAAGCAAGGCCGATATATCAGGGCGCTGAAATATCCATGAGATTCCCCTTTTCAGAGCCTCCGTCATGTATCCCTCTCTCTGATACTCCGGTCTGATCATATAGCCGATTTGAACCGTGCCGTATTCATCAGGATATCTCTGGAAACAGAATCCTCCTATGATGGCGTTTTCCTTCTTTAGTATGATCAGGACGCTTTGCCAGCCGGCATACCATTGATCCTGTTTTTTATTTCTTATTACATCTTCCAGGGAGGCTCTCATGGCCGCCTTTATTTCCCTGTCGATTTGCTCGCCCAATATCATGCTGGCCAGCTGCAAGCCCAGTTTCTGCTCAATTTTCTGATGGTCGTCCGGATTTATACTCTCCAGATCCAGGGGCACCAGCTTCAGTCTTTCCGTTTCTATGGGAATAATATTCGGCATCTTCTGAATCAGGGTCTCCTCTTGACATTTTCCATTATCCTCTCCATTACCATACCGGCAGAATGATGGATTACGACATCCGCATCATCATCGAAGGACGTATGCGTATTATTGATGATGACCAGTTTGGCCCCCGCTTCTTTGGCATACATGGGCATGTAGGCCGCCGGGTACACAACAAGAGAGGAGCCGATGACAATCATGAGGTCACATCTGGTTGCGTGCGCAGTCGCATTTTTCAATGTCAATTCGGGCAGGAGTTCTCCAAAGAAGACTACATCTGGTTTTAAAAGCCCCTGGCAGCGCTCGCAATCGGGGACTTCCACCTTGGCACGAAACCTCTCTACGACGTCACCGACAGGATAGCGCGCGTCACAGCTCATGCATTTCAGCCACCTCATATTGCCGTGCAGCTCATAGACCTTCTCCGGAGAGTTTCCGGCCTTCTGATGAAGGTTGTCGACATTCTGCGTGATTACACAGTTCAGTTTGCCAATCTCCTCCAGCTCGGCAACAGCAAGGTGGGCCCTGTTTGGCTCTGCATTGGCAAACAAACCGCCTTCGAGAAGGATCTGCCATTGTTTTTTTCTCGTCTCGGGGCTTGAGAGAAATTTTTGAATGGTAAAATCTTCCGGATCGAACTTTGTCCATATCCCACCGGGGCTGCGAAAATCGGGAATGCCCGATTCCGTGCTAACCCCGGCCCCTGTAAACACGACCACATTCCCGGCACGCACTATCAGATCCGCCGCCTGTATGATCTTTCCCTCTAAGTCGTAAGCGCCCATACGCATTCCTCAGTTGCTTAAATGCATTTGAAGTATTTCGTCTATCACGATTTCGAGAAGTATATCCACGCCTATCCGTACTGACGCCTCTAATACATCATCTGCCGGAAAAAGACAAAACGAAAAGGAGATGTTGACACTTGGGGTCATATCTTCTACAATCGGCGTCCAAATTCTGTTCTTATATCTCTCAAGCTACAGATATGCACAAATGCTAAGTAGCTCGTAGGAGGAGGAAATATGCCGCGAAAGAATTGGAAAATAGGAGTGACCCTTTTTATATTTCTGTTCTTTTTCATTGGGATAATGGAACTGGATGCGTTTGCCAGAGCGGGAGGCGGCATGTCTTCGGGCAGTCGCGGTTCGCGGTCATTCAGCTCTCCCAGCCGACCATACTCGGCGCCAGCTCCCTCTCAACCAATGACCCCTCAAATGCCGCTGCAGCAACCCAGCATGTGGCGAAGTCTCGCCATGGGAGTAGCAGGGGGATTTCTGGGCAGCCTGCTCTTTAGTGGACTCAGCCATGGCATGGGTAATGGTGGCTTCGGCGGAAGTGGCATCGGGCTTTTCGATATTATCCTCATTGGCGGTCTGCTTTACATCTTGTATATGCGCATCAAGGGGCGTAAGGAAGCGGCATCCACGGCCGGTTACTCTTACCAAACGGGCGCTTCTCCATCAACAGGACAACAGACAGGATTCACAGATTCTCCCCGGGATCAGGCATACGCTGAAGGTGACGTCCAAACGGGGTTGCGCCACATCCGGCAGATTGACCCCTCTTTCGATGAAGCAAGGTATAAAGATCTCTGCATGGATAACTTCTTCAAGATTCAGGGTGCGTGGATTAACCGCGACATGACGGCTGTCAAAAATATCCTGACACAGGAAATGTTTAATATCCTGCAGAAGGACGCAGGAAAGTTGAAGGCGGAAAAGAAGATCAACAAACTCGACAATATCGCCGTAAGATCTGTGGAAATTACGGAGGCATGGCAGGAAGGCGGAACAGACTTTATTACCGTCAGTATCCTGGCCAGCATTCTTGACTATACAGAGAGCGAAAGCGGCGAATTGCTGACAGGCAGCAAGACAGAACCCGTTAAATTCGAAGAATACTGGACTTTCGCAAGGCCTGTAGGACCCAACAACTGGCAGCTATCCGCTATTAATCAGGCCAACTAAAGGATTATGAAAATCCCTGGTGGGACGCCTCACCTTCCCTTTGGTAGGATGGTGGTCCCGTCCGTCAGCATCTTTGCCGGTTCAAATCAGAAATTTTTGAACCGGCAGATCAATATCATGAGCGAGTCCTTCCTGAAAGAGCGCATACGTCAACTTTGATGAACATCCTTCCTTTCATTTGCAAATCGTGATAATAAAAAAATAGAAAGATGGAGATATGTTTATTACGGGTATCATCGTATTGTGCATCGCTTCCATTTTGAGAGCATGGGGGTTGCTGAATTACAAGAGAGGTCCAGGTGAAGGACCACTCATAGTGATGGGGCTAACAGGGCGGCTAGTTTTAGCGATTATCTCTACAGTGTCTATTATTTTGGGTATTGTGGGTGCCATTCTTATTGGTTCTGAAACATCCTTTTTTGTTGGTTTAATAGTGTTTGTGGCATTCTGGTTCTTGTCAGGAATATGGGTGCCACTTTTAGAGTGGATAGGCTTATAATCTCTTTGGGTAATCAAGGGACATAGTAGCGCTTCGTTATAATTACTATTATGTCAAATGAGTATTGGAGGATCTATATATGTCTATATCTGATATCGTTATGAAAACCCCATGCTGGTACCATTTAATTCTCATTATATTTAGTATATATTATGCCATTCGTGGCGTCTTATACATGAAAAAATATGGAGACACCACTATGAGTCGAACAGAAAAAGTTATTATTGATTATATTCAAGAAATCCTATTCAAAGTTGTTTTCACTGCGTCAGGTTTTATCGCGTTGCTTATCGCAAATGATATTTTCTTATCGCTGAAATCATTTGATAATGTTGCAGTAGGTACAACGATTCTATTAATTTTTCTTGTTATCTGGGGAATTTGTGGAGTAAGTGGATATCTAACTTATCTTATTATATCTGGTAAATTTCTTGGGACATTGAAAAGTAGCTCTTAACCAAACGCTCACGAGGAACGCGTACGAGTTTCTCCATTGATTCATTGAGAAATGGACTCCTTGTTAACCGTTCTTTCCGCTCACTTTCAAATCGTAATACTCACTGCTCAACTCATTATGGTTGTTAGGCTTTGTAGGTATAGCGTGCAATTCCGCCGGATGGGTGATCTTGAAAAATCGGCAATCGAATTTTTTGTTTAGTCCTTCCTGTAAGTCATATGGACATGATTTGTCTTTTCATTGTAGATTTCTAATGAAAATAGTGGTATCCGAAAAGCAAAGTAATTTGTAGCCCATATAGAGTTCCGAACCCTTAAACCTTGCGTGAGGGTACTATGGATTGATTATCGAAACCCCGTTTCTCGGAAATGAGAGCGGGGTTTTGTGTTTTGAAAGAATAGATGATGAAAAAAACAATACCTTTGATAATTGCCGTACTCCTCTTCACACCTTGTTCACCTCACTGTGCTGAAATAAAAAGTTTGGTGAAGGGATTCTCTTATGAGACGGGCGAATCTGATCGTCCTATTATAGGCGAAACCAAAACCTTCATAAAGGAATACACCTATCAGGCAAGCGATGAAGACAGCAAGAATTCAAGCCGGGTTATTGCCCTCCGAGAAGCCAAAAGGCTTCTCTTGGAGGAGTTAGGAACCTACCTTGAAAGTATAACGGAGGTTAAAAACTTCCAGCTCACAAAAGATAGGATTACCGCACTGACAGCCGGTATCGCAAAGACAGAAATCATAGATGAAAAGTGGGACGGGCATACCTACTGGCTCAAGTTAAGAATCGTGGCAAATTCAGGCGAGCTCATCAGCGCAATTAACTCTCTTCGTAAAGACCGCGAGAGAACAAGGGAGTTGGAAGAATTAAAGAGGCGTTCGGAAGAGCTGTTGAAGGAAAACGAAAGCCTGCGAGAAGAACTGGCTGTTTCAAAGGGTAAAGAGAAGCAGAAAAATTTGGCAGACTCTAATAGGATAGCAACCTATAATAAGAATGTGAAGGAGCTCACAGCGATTGATTGGCTTGAAAAGGGGAGTTCGCTTACTAAATCTGGCAATTATAAAGATGCCATCGATGCATATAGTCAAGCCATCGAACTGAACCCGGAAAATGCAAAGGCATATAGGAACCGGGGGGTTAATTACGCCATGCTTGCCAATCACAATAAAGCGATAAAGGATCTCAACAAGTTCGTGGAACTGAGCCCGAAAGATGCAGCTGACGCCTATGTGAGCCGGGGAATTGTCTATGCTATTCTTGGCAGCTATGACCAATCAATAAAGGACCTCAACAAGGCAATCGCACTGAACCCCAAAGACGCAAGGGCTTATCGTGTCAGAGGGGATGTGCATGTGCGGCTCGTCAATTACAAAAAGGGGATAGAGGACTACACCAAAGCCATCAAGCTGAGCCCGAAAGATGCAGGTTACGCCTATAATTATCGAGGACTTGTCTATGAACGGATTGGCAATTATAGTCAAGCGATAAAGGACCTCAACAAGGCAATCGCACTGAACCCCAAAAATGCCAACGCTTATTTTAACCGTGCAATTTTTTATGCTAACCATTCCACTGAAGGATTGGTCAGTGAGGAGCGAGTAATGGAGGATGTTAAATCTGCCGCACGATTGGGCCATCAGTTGGCACTGGCGATTTGTGGCGCACTTATTATCGATTGTGATGAGGAAGATACCTCGGAAAGCACGAGCCCGGATGAATCGTCCCAGAAAACTGTGAAAAAAGCTGAACCTTCCGTGAGTCAGGACAAGCCACACCAACAACCAGAGAAAAAAAGTGAACCTTCGATCGATACGGACCGACGTTACAAAGCAATAAAGGCAATTGTATTACAGAACGGTGATGTCATTGAGGGGCAGGTAATCAGTATTAATCCTGATATAGTAAAGATTCGGACAAAAGACGGGAAAGTTTTATCATATGATTTTAAGAAAGAAGTCCAGACATTCATTAGAGAATGAGAAGTAAGGTTGCAGAAAAATTGTAGCAATTATAATTACTAAACCATTCAACACTGAGTGAGGGTCCTATAGATTGATTACTGAAACCCCGCTTCTTGAAAAGAGTGCGGGTTTTGTGTTTTTATTATCAATTGGAGGGGAAATTACAAGTGATTGATACCGAAAGCAAAATCTATTTTGACAGCGGGCTTGCCTACGGTAAAGCTGGCAAGGATAATCAGTCGATAGAGGCTTTTAACAGGGCGATTGAACTAAACCCGACATTTGCGGAGGCCTATTATAACCGGGGGGTTGCCTATGCTTGCCTCGGCAACTACAATCAGGCGATAAAGGATTATGACAAAGCGATTGAGCTAAAACCTCAAGCTGCGGTGGCTTATTGTAACCGGGGGGCTGCTTATGGGCTACTTAATAATTACAATCAGGCAATAAAGGATTATGACAAAGCGATTGAGCTAAAACCTGAATACGCAGAGGCCTATTGTTGGCGAGGGCTTGCCTATGGTTGCCTCGGCAACGACAATCAGTTAGCAAATGACCTGAGAATAGCGGCAAGATTAGGCAACCAAGGGGCACAGGACTATTTAAGAATGCTAAAGATTAGCTGGTAGATTGATTAGCATCTTTTGGTTAGGCACGCCACCTGCCTTAAAATGAAGTCTCGTCTGGATTATGTAATGACGCAATTGAAGGAGGTCCAATGGAAGAGGTAATAATTGAGATCATCGAACCATATGAAAGGCAAGGCAACGATGTAATTGTGAACTTTAGGAGAATCATAAGTGTTGTAGGATTGCCGCCCAAGACCGAAATTTTTTTTCTTCGGCTGGAGGATTATGCTAACGCGTCCGATCAGCAAATTCAAAAGTATGCGATGGCAAAAGCCTACAAGCATGTAGAAGCGAGACGCGATGACCCTTAATTGTTATCACGGTTTGCTACAGGCGCTTTACGTTAAGGTTAGCCCGAAGCGCCTAACGAGCAGCTGCACCGGACGTGGCAGAACGGAGCGCCACGCCAGTGACCACCATATTACTCTCTTTCGATCTATAATCCTCAGTTCTGATGATGGTCACCTGCTGTGATGCATGGGGTCAAGTCTCTGCTTGGCTCATCAGCGATTTCGAATACTACAATTCAAATAGCAATTCTCAATTTATTTCTCAAGTAGCACCTGCGGCATCGTAGCTATTCAACGCTGCATATTTGAAGAAGACTCACTACCTTGAAAAAGTGAAGATGCAATTCGGGGCTAAATATCTCACTTGAGTCTCGGATCAAGAGAATCCCGTATGCCTTCCCCCAGCAGGTTATAGCCTAAGACGGTGATGAGGATTGCCAAACCCGGATAGAGGGAGAGCCACCAAGCGATATCAATATTGTCTTTCCCAGCGGTTAGTATATTCCCCCAGCTTGGTGTCGGCGGCTGTACGCCGATACCCAAGAAACTGAGGGCCGACTCGGTGAGAATAGCCCCGGCAACACCCAGCGTCGCTGCAACCAGGACAGATGCCATGGCATTGGGCAAAATATGGATAAAAATAATCCTCAAGTCGCTGGCGCCTATTGCCCTCGCAGCGAGTACAAAATCCCTCTCCTTCAGGGACGTAAAGTCAGCCCTTACAAGCCGAGTGATACCCATCCAGCCTGTTAAGCCGATGATGATCATTATGTTCCAGATAGAAGGTTCAAGCAATGCAATCACAGCCAGGATAAGAAAAAAAGTCGGGAAACAGAGCATTATGTCGACGAATCTCATAATCACGGCATCTGTCCACCTTCCGTAATACCCTGCCACAGCACCCAGGACTGCCCCGATGAGAATGGCAATGCCCGTTGCGACAAACCCCACCTTCAATGATATCCTGGAACCCCAGACCATCCGCGAAAAAACATCCCGGCCCAGCTGATCCGTACCGCAAAGATGGCTGGCCGATGGCGGTGCAAGTACCAGCTTAAGATTAATCTCATGGGGATCGTAGGGAGCGATCACAGGTGCAAGGATGGATACGACAAAAAGCAGGATGACAACAAAGCTCCCGGCAAGAGCTATTTTATTCTTTTTAAACCTCTTCCAGAAATCCGTTCCCATCTTCTACACCTATGAAACCCTGATCCGGGGATCCGCCAGGGCATAGGAAATATCGGCAATCAGGTTCCCCAGCAGAGTCAATACTGCCCCGATAAGAAGAATGCCCATCACTACAGGGTAATCCCTGGCCATGACAGACATGTAAAAGAGCTGCCCCATTCCGGGTATGGCAAAAATGCTCTCGAAGATGACGCTCCCTCCTATAAGACCGGGCACGGATAATCCCAAGATGGTTATAACGGGAAGGAGGGCGTTCCTGAGGGCATGTTTATAGATGACTTTACGTTCACTCAAACCCTTTGCCCTGGCCGTCATGATGTAATCCTGCCTGATCACCTCCAGCATATTGGACCTCATATAACGGGAAAGGCCTGCCAGTCCGCCAAAGGCTGAGAGCATAACGGGGAGGATAAGGTGCTTCACCACATCCAGGAAGACCATACCGGGAGGAAGATAATCGTAATTCAAAGACCGGATACCTGATATAGGCAACCAGCCCAGGTCAATCCCAAATAAGATCATTAAAAGCAGGGCCAGCCAGAAGGTGGGTATGGCAAATCCTACGAAAACGAAGACACTGGTTACCTTGTCAAAAAGGGAATCCCTGTATACAGCGGAAAGGACGCCGATGGGAATAGCGATAACAAAAATCAGGACCATGGAAAGCACATTGATGAGGATGGTAATGGGCAGGCGTTCGATGATCTTTCTCGCAACGGGCCTGCGGTCCGGGGAGAATGACTTCCCCAGATCCAGGACAGCAATCTTTCCGACCCATGATAAATACTGCTGGTAGAGCGGTTTATCAAGATCGTACATCGCATTTAGCCGCTCCCTGTAATCGGCGGATGCCCTGGGGTTCATCTGTGTCTCCATATCAGTGGGGGAGCCAGGGGCTAGATGCATGACGACGAAACAGACGATGGTTATGCCGATCAGAAGGGGCACCATGGATATCAATCTCTTGATAATGTATCTAAGCAAATGATGCCTCCACGCTATCCTTTGGGGTGTACAATTAAACTATCTCACAAACAGGTTTTGTGCCTTGATATTCTCCAACATGCGCCAGAGCTGCTTTTCTGAGTGAGACTCAAGAGTTATAACAGGCTTAAGCTTCCTTTGACGGATCATTTCAAAAAATGCATGAAAAGGGAAGTTCCCGTCCCCGACCGGGAGATGTTCATCAAGGAGCCCGTTATTGTCATGGATATGGATCTGGCCGATGCGGGCCCCTAAGCCATTTATCCATTCTTCCAAGGGTGTAGTAGAGTATACGTTGAAATGGCCGGTATCGAAGCAAGAACATATATGAGGGGAGGTAAATGCATTGAGGAGCAGGGTCAAATATTGACAGTCCGTTTCATAGACATTTTCAAGGGCAATCACGGTATCCATATCAGTGGCCTGTGCCAAAAAATGCTTCCAAGTATCAATGCTGTTCTCCAGCCACTCATGCTCGCTTGATACATAGTATCTCTTATCGAATGAGGCATGGCATACAACGGAGATGGGTCGAAAATAAGGCACAAGATCAAAGACCTGCTGCAGGCGGCCTGTGGTAACCTTACGGATTTCAGGATCTATGGCTCCGGGTCTCAAATCCATGAACGGTGCGTGGAAGCTGATCGTCAATCCTGCCTCCAAAAGCTGATCGGCAACATTCATAAAGTCATCTTTCCGGAAATGGTCGAGCGTGAAATGATTGAAGCTGATCTCAGGATTTATTCTTTCTCTTATAACCAAGGGAAGGAACTGATTGCGGAGAAAATGGAACGGCATATGAACCTGAACCAATTTTAATATACCATGCATGCTAGATTCCATCTCAGCCAAGAATGATCTAAGGTCTTGCTCCATTTATCATACGGAAAATTATTTAACAACCGCATTCTCGGCAGAAACCCTTCGTTGGCAAGGCATCAAATTTTTGTTGCTAAAAGCAAGCGGACGATTGTAGAATAACGAAAAAAGCGTTGAGGTCGTTCCCAGAAACGTCACATATGTTTTTAGGAGGTGTTATTGGTAAAAGAAAGCATAGATGGAAAAGAACGGTTACTCCTGTGCATTAATGCTTCTCTTAAAAGAAAAGCCAAGAACTTAACCATACTAAACGTCAAAGAATTGTCTTCCTTCGCAGACTACTTTATTATCTGCAGCGGAACATCTGACCGACAGGTCCAGTCCATAGCAGCATCGATTCGAGAAAATCTTAAAGAATATGGTATTATACCCCTCGGTATAGAGGGCGAAAGCCTCGGGAAATGGGTTCTTATGGACTACGAAGATGTAATCATCCACGTTTTTTACAAACCTATCAGAGAGTTCTACGATATTGAGAGGCTGTGGCCGGATGCGCCGCGTATGGAGGTCGGAGATGAGGTGACCGAAATGACGGCTCTCGAAAAAGGGATTTAATATTGAAACGTATCCTTGCGGGTCTTTCAGATATCATATTCCCACCCAGATGTTTGACATGCGACACCATCCTGGAGCATCATGAGAATCTCCCCTTCTGCGGCGCCTGTTATTCAAAAATACATTTCATACAATCATCACTCTGTCCATGTTGCGGCATTCCATTTGCCGGAGCTGACGGAGGCAGTCACCTGTGCGGTGATTGCATAGTTTCAAAATCAGCCTTTTTTGCCGCCCGTGCAGTCGGGCGTTACGAAACTACCCTCCTCGAAGCGATCCACCGGTTTAAATACAACGGGAGAATATCTATCGGCGAAATGCTGGGGAAATTAATGGCGGAATTCGCATATCCAGCCTTCAATATCTCAGACTACTCTTTGATCATGCCCGTCCCTCTTCATCCCAAGAGGTTGAGGGAAAGGGGATTCAACCAGTCCGTCGTCCTGGCCAGGGAAGTATCCAGGAGATTCCATATATCGTTGGACTTCATGACGCTCAGAAGGCATGTGTATACGGAGCCGCAGATCAGCCTGGGGAAGAAGGAGCGGGAAGCGAATGTTCATGGTGTTTTTTCCGTTACAGATTCTGTTAAAGTTAAGGGACAAAAGATCATCCTCGTGGATGATGTGTATACATCCGGAAGTACGGTAAAAGAATGTGCACGGGTGCTCATGAAGAACAGGGCTGATCGAGTGGCGGTTCTGACACTGGCCAGAGCGGTCTAGCACAATGAATCCTTTGAATAATTCTTTTCTTGTTATTACCACCATCGCCATTGTAAACTTATACAAATATCTCTGAACAAAAAACCGGGCTTCTGCCGGGACATGTTCTCGATCGTCCCTACGGGGGCCCGGAATGATATCTTAAAATGCCATTTTTCGCAGGATTGCCAGAGGAAATTTTTCATTGAGAAGACAAAGCCCTGAAAATAATGACTGGAGAGAGAACAAATGAACAAAATTTACTCCCGGGAAAAACTGAAGAAAAAAATTGACGCACTTCGTGATGAAGGGAAAAAAATTGTCTTCACAAACGGCTGTTTCGATATCCTTCACGTTGGGCATACCCGATATCTTCGAGATGCTAAGAACCAAGGCGATGTCCTTGTCCTGGGCCTCAACAGTGATGAATCAGTCAGATCCCTGAAAGGAGAAAAACGGCCACTGATGCCGGAAAACGAGCGGGCAGATGTTGTCGCCTCCCTTGAATCGGTAGATTATGTTACGATTTTCCACGAACTGACCCCCCTTGAGTTAATTGAATATCTGAAGCCCCACGTGCTTGTGAAAGGAGGCGATTGGAAAGAGGGAGAAGTGGTGGGAAGGGAGTCGGTGGAAAAGTGGGGTGGCAGGGTAGTTATCATTCCTGAAATCAAGGGATCATCGACAACAAACATCATTGAAAAAGTGAAAAAGGCCTATTGTCAACCATGAACAAAGCCATAAATCATTGTAATTTTAACAATAAATTATTTATCCTGCGAATGATTATTTTCCTTTACAAGAAGGCATTCTTTGTGTATTAACCACAGTTCAAATAAAGACTTCGTGTCAAGTGTTCTACAGGGTGATCGAGATGGCCACGAAACCAGAAAAATTACAAACCGCGAAACCAGAAAAATTACAAACCATGAAACCGGAGAAGCGTCAATTTTATAGACACCTGCTGACCCAGAAAATGAATGAGCTTCTCGATGAAGCGGAAAAAACAGTTTCCGACATGACAACAGGAAAGGAAAATTTTCCCGATCCCAATGACAGGGCAACTCTCGAATCGGACAGAAACTTTGAACTCCGCATCAGAGATAGGGAAAGAAAGTTGCTCGTCAAGATTCAAGAGGCGATAAAGCGAATCGACGATGGCGTCTTTGGTATATGTGAGGTCTGTGGCGGCCCCGTCTCTGAGAAGAGGCTGATGGCAAGACCAGTAACGACTCTCTGCATCGATTGCAAGACCAAACAGGAAAAGATAGAAAGGCTCAAAGGGGAATAAGCATCCTGATTGATATCCTGAATACATATAGTCTTTAAACACGACCTCACATTACAACAAGATAGAACAACCCCACAGAACAACAATAATACAATTTCCCCGCCTTGTCCAAACAGGTAACAAGCCCAATGTTTGTAACGGTTGCCGTCAATATCCCTTCGGAGAAGACATTCTCATATTACGTTCCCGAGGCTCTGCAGCAAGAAATCGCCATTGGAAAACGGGTTCTCGTCCCTTTCGGCAAAAGAAGGCTCACGGGTTATATTATCGAAGTATCTCACCTGACATATTGCGAAGACGTTAAAGAAATCATAGAAATATTAGACTCCGAACCTCTCTTCAATGAAGAAGATTTGAAATTCTACCGGTGGGTATCACAATACTACATCTATCCGCTTGGAAAGGAACTCGCCGAGATCCTGCCGGGAGGAATCGATCCGAAAAGCGACCGGTGGATCTGTAGCACAAGAGAGAGGCAGGAAAGAAACGACCTGCAGATTTCTGCGGCACAGAAGTGCATAATCGATACCATCGATCATTTCCCGGGTGGCCTGCCTCTCGATCGACTAAAAACATTACTCGGAAAGAAGGACATCTCCAGAGACATCAATGCCCTCGTCGGTGCAGGGTTTATCGCTGTAGAGATAAGAACAGGGAAACCGGAAGTGAGCCCGAAAAAGGAGAAGCTCGTCCATCTCAATCGCCAGGATACAGCCATTACAAAGCTGACAAGAAAACAAATCTTGCTCACCGAATTACTCAGTGCGCATGGCTCTTGCTCCACGGCTGTCCTCTCGAAGAGATTCAAGAACGTTCTGCCCCTGCTAAGAAGCCTGGAACAACGGGGGATTATCCGTATAAGCGAAGAAGAAGTCTCCCGTGGGCACGGTCAGAATCCTGATATCGGCGGCGGCGAAGCTGTAATTACGCCAAACGAGGATCAGGAAGATGCTCTTTGCGAAATTGTGAAAGGCCTGGAGAGTAACAGTTTCTCGCCCTACCTCCTCCATGGTGTCACAGGGAGCGGCAAGACGGAAGTGTACCTCAATGCCATTGCAGAAACTCTCAAGATGAGGGGAGGCGTAATTTTTCTTGTCCCGGAAATAGCCCTGACACCGCAACTGCTCACCCGCTTTAACAAAAGATTTAAAGACCAGGAGATAGCTGTGCTTCACAGCGGTATCTCAAAATCTGCGAGGTACGATCAATGGAGGCGGATACAACGGGGTGACATCAATGTAGTCATCGGTGCCCGCTCGGCTGTCTTCGCACCTGTAAGAAATCTTAAGCTGATTATCGTGGATGAGGAACATGACACCTCTTACAAGCAGGATGACCGGATGAGATACAGCGCCCGCGATCTCGCAATTATGAAGGCAAACCTCAGTTCAGCAACGGTTATCTTAGGCTCCGCCACACCTGCCGTTCAGACGTATTTCAATACGATGAGGGGGAAATATAAGTACCTTGTCCTGCCCAGCAGAGTGGAAGACAGACCACTGCCGAAAGTCGAAATCATCGATATGAAACTGGAAGCGGAAGGCAGTAGACATCCTTCATCGCATGTTCTGTCCCGGGCATTGAAAGAAGCGATTGATGACACCCTTGAAAAAAAACAGCAGGCTCTCCTTTTCTTGAACAGGCGCGGCTCTTATACCTTCACATTCTGTTTTGACTGCGGGTATGTGTTTAAATGCCTGAACTGCGCTGTATCCATGACGTATCACGCTAGTGAAAGCAATCTGAAGTGTCACTATTGCGACTATGCCATGAAACCCTCCATGTCGTGTCCCGCATGTCACGGAAAACGTATTCGCCCCTATGGCGTGGGGACAGAAAGACTGGAGGAGGAAGTCAAAAAGCTCTTTCCGCATGCCAGAATCGAAAGAATGGACAGTGATACAACATCCAGGAAAGGGGCTTACGAAAAGATATTAAAGGCCCTTGACCGGCGTGATATTGATATCCTTGTCGGAACGCAGATGATCACCAAAGGACACGACTTTCCTTACGTCACGCTGGTTGGCGTAATTTCAGCCGATACATCCCTCAATATACCCGATTTCCGAGCGGCGGAAAGGACATTTCAGCTCCTGACCCAGGTTTCCGGAAGGGGAGGCAGAGGGGCATCTCCCGGAAGGGTCATTGTCCAGACCTTTAATCCCGGGCACTATGCCATAACCAGGGCGAAGGATCATGATTATATGGGATTTTATGATGATGAGCTTGCCCTGCGAAGTGCGCTGTCCTATCCCCCTCTCACTCGCATTGTGAATCTTCAACTGTCGAGCCTGTCAAGAGAGAAGGGCATGGAAGGGCTTAAAGGACTGAGACATTTTATTGCAGACTCGTTGACAATGAATAAGTTGAAAGACAAGGTGGAAGTCATTGGCCCGGCAGAGTCCCCCATTGCCAGAATCAAGGGAAGGCACCGCTGGCAACTGCTCTTGAAAGGCAAGGATGCCCGCGCAGTTCATAATATGGCCAAAGATATCCTCTCAAAAGCTTCCGTAACCGCTTTGGATATCAAAGTAGACGTGGATCCGCTGAACTTTATGTAACTGTGGCGAGATGAACAATTCCGTCAGGATGCCTGCTTCACCATTTGCTCAATTCTGGAAAGCAGTTCGTCCATGGCCCCGTTGATAATACGGAAAGCCTTTGGATGAGCCATCACTTGCGATGGGGTCTCTATATAGCTGCCCTTGACTAACTCCCCCGAACAGTTCTGAATAAGTGCCTCAACGCCTTTCGGAGTGGACTCCAGGTGGAATTGCAGCCCGATCACCCGTTCGTTATACACAAATGCCTGATGTAGACACGCCTCACTTCTCGCAATGTGTACCGCCCCCGCCGGCAAATCAAACGTATCGCCATGCCAGTGGAACACCCCCAGCCGCGCGGGCAGAAACCCGAATAAAGGAGAGCGTTGCCCCGCCTCTGTCAACTCAATCGGAAACCAGCCGATTTCCTTGAATCGATTAGGATACACTCTGGCCCCAAGAACAGCGGCTATCAGTTGTGCACCGAGACATATCCCTAAGACAGCCTTCCTCTGTCTGATGGCTTTCTCAATAAGGCGCTTCTCGCTTTTGAGCCAGGACAATCTATCTTCATCGTGGACTCCCATCGGACCACCCATGATAATGAACCAGTCAACGCTTTCCATATCCGACATCGGGTCATTCTGATAAAGTTTTGTGGCTGTCAGATGATATCCACGGGCACGTATCCACTGTTCAATGCTTCCTAATCCCTCAAATGGTACGTGCTGGAAATAATGAATTCGCATGTTTTTGATTTCCTGGTTGACGGGCGGTTACGCCCCGACTGCTAAACTGCAGCTGCGCATAGCCAGATTGAAGCTACACAGGCATTTGCGTGACTCTGTTCAGCCGCTGTTATGCGTTTGTAACAACTTCCGTCTGCGGTTTTTCTTCAATAATTGACATCGTCATTCTTGTGGCTTCTTCAGTATAACCTCTACATCGCTCAAGCATATTCGTTGCAAAGTATCTCTTCCTGCCTTCTTCTGTCCCCAGATCGCAGCCTGTCAACTGTCTGCAATTTGTCGAACCAAATTTGTTTTCAAAGATTTCTATTAATTTTTTTACAGGGACGTAGCTCTTATCGATTGGCTCATCCGGCAAGCCTCTTCCACAAAATATGCTTATTGCCATAACAGCGCCGCTGACCGCTCCACAAATTCCGCTTGTCCTTGCGATGCCGCCACAGAAGCCGCTGGCGATTTTCGGAATTAATTCCGATTGAATATTTTTGCTGTCTGCCACGGAAAGCAAAACGCTTTCGGCTCAACGAAATCCTGATTTGAAAAGTTCTCCACTTCGTCGAGATGTCTTATCAATCATTTATATTCTCCTTTATTATTATCAAAAATGTATTTTGTTCTCGGAGCCCCGTTGGCGAAATTTGTGGATGTATTTCACATTTTACAACTGCATCTCTTGCCGCTGTACTACATTCCCAGAATATCACAAATATCTTTCATAATTTTTATTGTCGTATTCCATTCTATTCCTTATAATGTAAGCTAATACAGTATCCTCCCAAAGCACGAGGCAATGATCCCATGAACAAGTTCTGGTTCTGCTTTTTTCCCATATTTATGGCGGTGAATGTTATCGGCGTCCTGCCCATGTTCATGAGCCTTACTGAGGGGCTTGATAGACCGAAAATCAACCGGATTATTGTGCAGTCCGTTGTTACGGCAACAATTGTTGCCGTGATTTTTCTAGCCGTAGGGAAAGTCATCCTGGATCTCTTAGGTATTACTGTCTCTGATTTCATGATCGCCGGCGGGACCCTCCTCTTCATTATTTCCCTGGATGATTTAATGTCCATGGAAAGGAGATGGAGTCAGATCGATCCGGAGAGTCTTGGCTCCGTGCCTTTGGGGGTACCCCTGATCGTCGGTCCTGCTGTCCTCACTACGATATTAATTCTCGTCCAGGAGTATGGACCGTTAGCTACGGTGGCGGCCCTGATCGTGAACATACTGATTGCCGGCTTCACATTCTGGCTCTATGCGCCGATCATTCGCCTTTTGGGGAAGTCCGGAGCCAGAACGGTATCCAAGCTTGCCGCTCTCCTGCTCGCTGCCATTGCCGTTATGATGGTGAGAAAGGGGGTTATGCTTCTTCTGGCCGGCGGCCTCAAGATCAGTCAATAAAATTACACTATTTATCACAATTGTTCTACAGAATAGCCCTTATCCTTCAATAGCTGGATGATCCCTTTATCGCCCAGGAGATGGGCCGCCCCGACAACAACGAAGTATGTTCCATTTGTCTTCAAGTAGCCTTCGATTTTTTGTGCCATGTTTCTGTTTCTCTTATAGATCAGCTTGTCATAAATAGTATAGAACCTTCTATCTTCAGCCAAGCTTTTTGTTATTGTCGACTCCATCTTCTCCACGGCCCCGGATTTCCATGCGTCTACAAGTTTATCAACTTCCTGCACAAGTATTCTTAATTCACTCAACGTATATAATAGAAACAGTTCCTGTTCCCCATCGTTTAAACCTGCAAGAAGATTAATCTGATAGTCAAGGCTCTCCAGTTCTGATATCCTCTTCCTGCCTTCAGCTTTTGAAAGAAAATACTTGTCTATCCCGTAATTAGGATCATATCCGGATTTCATGAGTTCTACCGATTCCAGCGTCAATCCCAAAAACCATGGCCGCTGGTTGTAGACCAACTCCATCGGCAAACCGGCCCTTGCTGTTTCCTCCTTGATGAGGTTGAAGGTTTTCCCGGAGACATGCTTTTCAAGGCTGTCACTGCCCGGGTAGAAAGCGCTCTCCATCAATTTCTGGAGATCCAACCGGCTTATGTCACTGACGTCTGCCTCGACCGCCAGAACATCGGATTTTTCGAAAGCAACTTCTATTGTCCTGCTAAGGGGATAGACATCTTTCTTCAAGAGATGGATAGAACCAAGCACATAGACCGTGTTTCTTTTTGACTGAACGCGCCACAAGAAGTTCTTCTCTGCGTATGATAAGGAATAACCGGCGCAGATGAATATGGCAATCAGGAAAATGACGGAAATAATTTTATTCAGTTTGGCGGCTTCACTTTTCAAAGACATCTCCAGCATTGCACCCTTATTTCATTCATAGGGAATCTTGCTGACGAGGCCGGCAAAATTCCCACAGTGATAGCCTTGATGATTGTCACGGTTCGCATCCGCATGGACCCGGCCGGCAGCGAGAAGCGGTCAGTAATCGTAAAATAGATTATATCTTCGAATGTGATCGGGCTGAACCGGCAAGATTTAATACCCATAGGGCTATTCCCTCCCTGTGGCGTCGGGAATAGAGGAAGAGCCAAAACAGCTCAAGTTTTGGCCCCTCCTTTTGTTATTATGAACATTGGCGTGCTTTAGTGTGCTTCCTCCATAGCGCCGGCAATGTACATCATTGAGAGCAACATGAAGACGAGGGTCTGGATCACGGATATGAAAATCTTGAGAAAGAGAATCGGTATGGGTACGAGGAAAGGAGCCAACAGGAATAGTACGGCCACAACGATATGCCCACCCTCGATATTTCCGAATAATCGTACTGTGAGCGATACGGGGCGAACCAGGTGACTGACCAGTTCGATGAGAACCATGAGGGGCGTCAACCACCACACCGGTCCCATGAATTGCTTAACGTATTTGTACCCATGAACCTTGACTCCCATAATGTGCGTCATGCAAAAAACCACAAGCGCCATGGAAAGGTTCGTATTCAGATTGGCCGTGGGAGCTTCAAAACCGGGAACGAGTCCCAGGAGGTTGGATGTAAGAATAAAGAGTCCTATAGTAGCAATGAGAGGAAAGAATTTCCTTCCGTCATGACCCATCGTATCAGTTATTAAAGCATCCAAACTACTGACGACAACCTCCATTACATTTTGAAATCTGGTCGGATAGATGTCCAATCGGCGTGTTGCCAGGATAGAACAAAGAGCAAGCAAGGCCATGACAAACCAGGTATACATTATATGCGCCGGGATATAGTGGTTTTCAAGGAATGACAGGGAATGCATCTTTTATCTGGCCTCCTCAACACAATTTTTTTTTGAATATAACGCGACTGTGGTAATTACTATGGCAATTACTACTGTTGAAAGTCCGATCAGTAAGCCTATTATATCAACGATATCTCCGGTAATAATAAAATATAGGGCAATTGCCGTAACGGCAAACCTGATGTAATACTTAAACATGACAGTAGAATTTGACTTTTCTGAAAGACCTCTGAAAGCCTTTCGCAGATCCCGGACAAGCCAGTGAAAATTTACTATGCTTATGAAGCCGCCCAACAACATGCCTAAGGCGAACTTGCGAGGCATGAAGAAAAAACTGATCAGAGTCAATATTCCCAGGATGATCCAGTTTGTAAGCTCAAGCCTCTTTTGCAGGGGGTCTTTTTCTGTGCGGTTCACTTTTCAGATACTTAATTAACGGCTTTTCATCCGGTATTTTCTTTATTAAGACATATATGTTTCTGAATCCGGCTATAATGCCAGCCAGCAGAAGGAGAATTGTAAAAATGTAGCCGGTTTCAAATCTCCTGTCCAGATAAACGCCGAAATAAAGACCACCGAAGATCAGCAGAACCATGAAAATGCCTATGCTGCTTGCATACGCCATCTGGATGGCCGTCTTCTTCGTATCCCTATCCATTTGCGTGGCGCTCATTAGCACAAATGGCCGGGCATGTCAAACAAAAACTGCTCAATAGACCCGCAATACGGGAAGTGATCATATCGTAAAACTTTGAAAAGATTGTTATATGAGATTAACCGGCTCTGATGCTTTAAGCGGCGATGGATTGATTCTTTCGCAAATCCTTCATCATAAGAATTCGAACAGCCGACGTCGTAGAGAATCCATTTCTACCTTGTTTCCGGCAAGCGCAAATATTTTCGCTTCCTTCTTGTCTCCTCTTTCGCTGGCTTCGGAAACATGCACAATGTCTGCATCCTGGAGGAATTGCATGGCACTTTGATAATTCGACTGCGACATGGCTTCCGCTCTCCGTATCTCCCCTTTCTTGTACATTTTGGCGCCAAGCTGCTGGATTTTTCTCATCCAGTCTTTTTCCAACATGGCATCCTTTCTGAGATACATGCAACCCCTGATCACTACCCAGTACGATTCCATATAGTTGCTTATTAAACCGGCGAAGGGCATAAGATTTGTCTTTCCCTTGCCTTTCACCTCGACTAGGGCCTGCCCATCATGTTCCAAAGCAGCGATCATGCCCCTGCTGTTCAAATGAGAGAGGACATCGTTCACCTCATCCAAATCGTCCCTCCGGTCATCAAAGATAAATTCCTGCCAGAAGAGTCTCTTAAGGAACTGGAAATCTTTTACGATCCGGTTCAAAGGTATCATGTCTTCATGGCTTGAAAGCAATGACGCGGCCACAAAGCTGATGGGGACAAAAAAGTGAAGGATATTATTTTTGTAGTACTCTAAATTCAAACGGTTGTCATCTTCCAGGGAGTAAACAATTTCTTCCATTTCATCCGGTTCTTCTTCTTCTGCCCCCATCTTGGATATAATGCCTGACTCATCAAACAGATTGAGGGCATCCACAAAAGCCTTTTCCTTGTGGACCAAGGTGGCAGCAAAGTTCACTTTTTTGTAGCTGAGATAATCATAAAATGAATTCAGCACAGCCGTCAGATCATCATGGGATATGCCCCTTCTGTCATGGCACAGCAAGACGGATGCAACGAGAGAAAAAGGGGTAACGACGGACACCCGATTGATTTCCAAGGTAATTTCATAACTGATCTTTCTGTACAGGCTCTGCCTTTCTTCTATACTCATATCGTCAAAAGATTTTTCCTGTGAAGAGAGATATGATTTGAGAAAGGTCGGCTCACCAATATTCACATAGACGCGTCCATAACGTTTCCTCAATAATTTACGGCTCTTGATAACATCTGACGGCTTTTCCCTTACTCTAGGAGCTCCCCCGAGCTCCTTCAAGTAAGATTCTTCTTCGATGACGCGATCGTAGCCGATGTAAACCGGGATCATTGCCAGATCATCACCGGCCTTCTTTCTGTAGGCTTGAATAAGCATTGAAAGGAGGCCGAACTTGGGCATAACCATCTTACCGCTGCGGCTCCTTCCTCCTTCAATGAAAAATTCCAGGGGAAGGCCCTCTTTTAAGATGACCTCCAGATACTTGGCAAAGACTTCGCCGTAGAGTCTATTCCCCTTAAAGGTACGGCGAATAAAAAAGGCTCCCGATTTTCGAAAGATGTATCCTAGAGGCCAGAATGACAAATTGGTACCGGCGGCGACAAAAGGCATCTGTATATTATGCTTATAAAAAACGTAGGACAGGAGAAGATAATCAATATGGCTTCTATGGCATGGTATAATAACGAAGGGCATTTTTTTTGATACGTTTCTTATCTTAGCAAGTCCCGGCTTGTCCACTACCACACCATCATAGATGTTGTTCCACAACCAAGTGAGACATTTATCCCAGAGCTCGATAAACATATCATTATAGTCAGCAGCAATTTCCCGGATGTATTTTTCTGCTTCCTTAACAAGGGAGCCATGGTTTTTTGTCCCGCGTGCAGCCATATCTTCTATTAAATGATTCAGGTTCCCATCATTAAGAACCATACTGATGATCACTTCCCTCGACTTCAAAACGGGCCCAACGATACTCATCTTTTCTTCATCAATCCGTTCGATCAGTTCTCTTCTCAGGTCATGGTATAATGCATCCGCTGTTATGCTCCCATTCTTGTTGACAAAGTCCGAGAGGTTAACGGGATCTGCAGATATCACCGTGGCCTTATTAGAATATCGGAGAAAGGTGATAAGCTGGCGTAGCGCGCCCGTCTCCTCGGTCTGGCCGAATAAGATATTGATAAGACTTTCTTTCTCCTTCTCCCTTCTTCGACCATAAGTAATCATGACAGGAACAATGTAGATGGGAATATTTAAGTTATTTTGCGCATCTATCAATTGGGTAAGCCCGTCCTGGGTGATACGGCTTTCAAAAAATTCTGACCCTCCGAGATGGATTATCGCGCTTTTCCCTTCCGCAATAATTCGCGTCAGATAGTCTTCCTTGGAGGCGTTGGGAACGGACTTCTTGAAAACTAAATGAGATATACTCGCTAAAACAACCTTGACAGCGGCGGGGAAAGGCTGCCAGAATATCATATTAAAGCCATGGCAATAAACAGGTCTGGGTATACCCCTTCTTGCGGAAAGCTCTCTAATAATAAGACTGCTGAGCTGACTTTTATTCTTTATGGCATAGACGACTATGCCTTTATCTGACAGATTTTTTAGCGCTTCGACATACTCATCGGCGAGTTCTACTTTGGATAACACCTTCTTGATAAGCCAAAAAAGGGGGAAATTATCCTCCCGGTAAAGGTGCCCCGCATAAAAATCTCCATCTTCTGCCATCCACGCTTTAATTTTTGACAGGAAGGACATGATGATCTCTTAGAAAAATGAAGTTCCCGGCCGTAAATTATCTCAATATGTGCGGCCGCAGGAAGCATAATTTACTCGATACCTACGAAGCCGGCGAGAATGTGTTTTTCTCCACTTAATCTCAAGTGCCATTTGTCTGGAATTCTCCCGGGAAACGTTCACGCATGTAATTGTAGACAAATTCTCGAATCACAGCGGCCGATGAAAAAGTCATAACTTTCTCTAACAGCGCTTTGGATTCCTCCAGGGTTGATTCCTGAATAACCTTTTTCACCCTCGGTATTGCCAGGGGATTCATACTCAGCTCGTCAATCTCAAGCCCTAAGAGAATCATGATATATGCCGGTTCACCTGCCATTTCCCCGCACATGGCAACCCGAACGCCCGCGTTATGACCGACGTCAATCACTTGCTTGATGAGTCTTAAAACGGCAGGGTGGAGCGGTTCATATAAATAGGTCACCCTTTCGTTTATCCTGTCAATAGCCAAGGCATATTGAATGAGATCGTTCGTACCTATGCTGAAAAAATCCACTTCTTTTGCCAGTTCGTCGGCAATAATCACGGCAGACGGAACTTCTATCATGACGCCAATTTCAATGTCATCACCTACCGGTATGCCTTTGGCTACGAGATCATCCTTAACCCCAAAAAAGATTCTCTTGGCTTCTCGTATTTCCTCAATGCCTGAAATCATGGGAAACATGATCCTCGTCTTCCCAAAAGCACTGGCACGGGCAATCGCCCGCAACTGCACCTTAAACATATCGACTTCTTTCAAACAGAAGCGGATGGCTCGCAGACCCATTTGAGGATTCATTTCTTTGGCCAACTTGGGATCGGAGTAAAACTTATCACCACCGAGATCAAAGGTTCTGATGGTTGCCCATTTCAAACCCTCTACGCCGACGATGCTTCTGTAGTTTGAAAAGTGTTCTTCCTCCGTGGGCAGCTGCTCTTTATTTATGTAGATGAACTCCGTTCTGTAAAGACCAATGCCTTCAGCGCCATGGGATATGGCAGTAGGAATCTCTTCGATAAACTCGATGTTCCCCCCTATATCCACTCTATAATTGTCTTTCGTTACAGCGGGCAGCCTGGCATATTTCAGATAATTTTCCTGGGCTATTTCAAAATGTCTCCGCTTATCATCATATACCTTAATCATTTCTGGATCAGGATTCACAACAACAAGCCCCGCCGAGCCATCGACAATAATATCATCGTTGGTTCGTACCATTTTAGTTATAGATTCCAAGCCAACGACGGCGGGAATTTCAACCGCCCTTGCCACAATGGCCGTATGAGATGTTTTTCCTCCCATATCTGTCGCGAATCCCAGAACTTTATTAATCATCATCTGTGCAGTATCCGCAGGCGACAGGTCTACGGCAATGATTATCCCCTTGGCGCCAATATCCGGAACAACATCTTTCTTTCCGCCTGCAAGATTTCTTGTAATCATCTGACCGACGTATCGAATATCGCTGATCCGTCCCTTGAGATATTCATCTTCCACCTTTTCAAAGATATCTCGATATCTGTCGATGGTCATCTTGATGGCCCATTCCGCATTGATACACAATTCCTTGATATACTGAATCGTATGATTGATGAACATCTTGTCTTTTAGTATCAATAAGTGAACATCGATGATATATAAGGGCTCACGCCCGGCAAGTTCACGGAGTTTATTTTTTACTTCCAAGAGCTGCTTTTCCGATTCCTTTAGCGCTACCTTGAACCTTTTAATCTCTTCAGATACGAGGTCCTTTTCCCGCAACCTGTAGAAGGAAACCCGGGCATCAAAACGATCAAAGAGGTGGGCCTTTCCGATCACTATACCTGGCGAGACACCTATGCCCTTGAGAACAAAAGATCTTTTCCCTGCATCATCACCCATCAATCTTCTCCAAATTTATCCTTTATTAATTTGCCAAGGTCCTCAACAGCCTCGCGCGCGTCCATCCCCTCTGCTCTTATTGTCAGTCGACTTCCCAAAGGACAGGCCAATGTCAAGATACTGAGGAGACTCTTTCCATTTGCAACCTTACCATCCCTTTCAAAAAATATCTTTGACTTAAATCGCGTCGATACATTGATGAGTTTAGCTGCAACCCTTGCGTGAAGACCCAGCTTATTCTTTATCTCGAATGTTTTTATCACTACCATGTCAGTCTCAAATAACCTCAACAGCCGGATGATTATTTTTTTGCACTCCTGAATCCTTTTCCATTGGAGGTGTTTGCCTAACATGATTGCAATATGAAGTCAATTCATTCGATAGGTCATTCATACTGTTATCATTCCGTTATTCGATAATTTAATTTAGTGCACTTATTTTCTTGACATATTGTTTTATATTTGTTATTAAAAAAAGATTTTATTTGCTTAGCATTATCTGCGATTAAGCAAATCAAAGAAAATAAGAAAGGGGGTGATTTCAATGGTCTGTCAAACCGTCAAGATTGGGTCCGAGTGTGCCTTCATGACTAAGAAAGGTTGTGGATTTAATGGGGGTAATTGCTACACAGTATTAGATAAGTGTGAAGGTTGCATCAAAATCATAGATTGCCCGACCGGTCAGTACTGCAAGGTCTATCCCGAACCTTCCAGCAAATGGCTTTCTGGAAACTGTCCGACAGCATCGCACGTCAAGAGAGAAATCAAAGAAGCCACGCATAAAATCAATCCGCTCAAGGCATCCAAGAGATCGACCAAACATTAAGAACGGTGGGGCAGGTAACTTTTTTCATTGAGAAAAAATGCCTGTCCCTTTTCTCTTCAGCTTATCATTTTTCTTATCTGCAATAATCCTTTTTTAATTTCTGCAAACTTTTCTTGGATGCTATCTCGATCCGGCTGCGTTCCGCCCCTTTTCATTTTCAGTAATTGTCTCTTGGCACCACTTATGGTAAACTTATCGCTATAAAGGAGATTCTTAATAATCAGCAGTTCCTCTAAATCTTTTCTCCTATATAGACGTTGATATGATTTAGTGCGAATTGGTTTTATTGATTTGAATTCAGATTCCCAAAACCTGACGACATACGGGTCTACATCGAGGATTTTACTGACCTCTCCGATACGGAAATATTCCTTGTCCGGAATCGACGCATTCATTGAGAAATCCTAAATCCTGACGTCCTAAAAAAAGCGAAAACCGTATCTTGAAACCTTTCGTATGCGCTTCGAAGTGCCATACGCGCATGCAGCGAAAGGTCATTTTAAGTCACTCTTATCATGGATTCGTTTAGTACGCAGGATTGATGACCCTGTAAAAAGTCCAAAAGCCCGGGGCAGCATACTCCCCTCCCCAAGCGCATGGCAAGTTCCTCGGTGCACGTGTCCGATCAGATCATCTCTCTGCACCCGAGTGACTATCTACCTGCACTTCTCTCGAAAGTGGCCAGTTATAACACAGATTCTTGACTTTTTACTGAATCATCCGGATTTGATGATCAGAGTTTTCTTATCTATCCAATTAACTATTCAGCGCTTTGCGCAACACTTGACTTGACTTAAAGGTAAGTACTTTCCTTGCAGATATTTCTATTTCACTTCCGGTCTGCGGATTTCTGCCTCTTCGAGATTTCTTGTCCTTTACAGAAAAGTTACCGAAACCGGAAATCTTTATCTTCTCACCGCGAGCAAGGCTGTCTTTCATGATCTCAAAAACCGACTCAACAATTTTCGCTGCATCCTTCTTGGAAAATCCCAGCTTTTCATACACATCCTGAATAATATCAATCTTTGTCATTTCTAACCTCCCCTAATCTTACAGACGCCTAATTTTATTCTCCTCTTATCCTTGCCCCAGTCAAGTCAACAATTTTTCTTACGATCTTACCGTGCAGTTGATTCACTTCATCATCCGTCAGAGTCCTGTCAGAAGCACGATATACAAACCTTATCCCCAGACTCTTTTTGCCCTGCGGAATATTCTTGCCGGAATATACATCAAAAATACTCACTTTTTCAAGCAATTCTTTATCCATTTCAACGGCAAGTTTAAGCATTTTATCCGCTTCCATCTCCTGGCTGATTACGAATGCCACGTCTCTTACGACTGATGGAAATCTTGGCAGGTCTTTATACAACACTTCGCCTGAAAACATCTTTGAGACAATATCCAAATCTATTTCAGCTACATAAGCCCGATTCTTTAAATCCATCTTGAGAAGAGTATCCGGATGCACTTCCCCCAAGAATCCGATAAACCGGTCTTTAACATATATCCCACATGACTTGCCTGGATGGAGGAAGGCTTCCCCGTAATCAGACCTGAATTCCAGACCCGCAATCTTAAGACCATCAAATATGTTCTCTATACACCCTTTTAAGTCATAAAAATCTGCATTTATTTTTGAACACCAGAGATCATCGTAGAACATGCCTGTGATGAGACAGCCCATCCTGCTCTTCTCAATGGGAAGCTCCCCTTCCTTTCGGTGAAAAAAGACCCTACCGATCTCAAACATCTTGAGATCAAGACATCCGTTATGAGCATTTTTTTTCATTGTCTCCAGCAGGCTACTTACGAGCGTCGCCCGCATCACTGATTGATCTTCCGTAAGAGGATTCCTTATTTTGACCATATTCTGGCGATCATCATCCTCTCTGATTCCCAGACGCTTTGCTGATTCAGGGGAAATAAAACTGAACGTAATTATCTCGGAGTAACCCGATCCCCTCATGAGGTCCCGTATTCTATCAACGACGATTTGCTGGCGCTCCCTCGTCACAGCCGTGGCAGACACGGGAGGCAACGTCGCAGGAATACGGTCATAGCCGTACAGTCTGGCTACCTCTTCGATAAGATCTATCTCCCTTGCAATATCCACCCTGTACGTGGGTGGAGTTACCCGGTAGACGCCGTCCTTCTCGGCGCGAATCATCATCTCTAAACTTTCCAGTATTTTAACGATTTCCGAGGCATCAATGCCTGTACCCAGTATTTCATTGACCCTTTCTCTGCGGAGCTCTATATTCCCGGCGGATTCAACCTTTTCGGGATATCGGTCAATGTAGCCTCTGCAAACCCGCCCACCGGAAATTTCAGCCATAATTTGAGCCGCTCTGTTTAGAGCCCTGATCACACCTTCAGGATCTATGCCGCGACCGAATCTGAATGCGGCATCCGTACTCATCCCCAGCGACTTAGCCGATTTTCTAATGGAGGCAGGGGTAAAATAGGCGCTTTCCAGAAGTATCATTTTAGTATCTTCTTTGACTTCGGAATTAAGACCGCCCATTATGCCGCCAATAGCTACGGGCTTCTTGCCATCACAGATCATCAGCGTATCCGTTTCCAGAATGCGTTCCTTCTCATCCAGAGAGGTGAATGTTTCTCCTCCGCGGGATCTTCTGACCACAATGCGCCCCTCTTCAAGAAACCGGAAATCAAATGCATGAAGCGGTTGCCCCAACTCCATCATCACATAATTGGTGACATCAACGATATTGTTGATCGCACGCAAGCCTACTGCTTCAAGTTTCTGGCGCATCCAGAGGGGGGAAGGTTTTATGGTAACGTCCTTTATAATTCTGGCGCTATAGCGGGGGCACAAATCGGGATCAAGTATATCAACTGATGTGATACTTCTTATATCCTGCTCATTTTCGGAAACGGCAGTATCCGGGTACTTAAGCATGGACCCTGTGATCGCAGCAATTTCGCGGGCAATTCCTATGACGCTTAAACAGTCAGCCCTGTTGGGAGTAATCCCTATATCGAGGACCATGTCCTTGAGATTTAATGCTTCTGCCAAGTCAAGGCCTATAGTCAGGTCGCGAGGAAGAATCATTATCCCCGACGCATCGTCACCTATGCCCAGTTCTTGCTCGGAACAGAGCATCCCCTCTGATACCGCGCTTCTGATTTTGGAACTCTTGATTGTATAGCCGCCCGGTAATGTTGCTCCGATTTTTGCCAGGGGAACCACATCGCCAGGCTTGATGTTACGCGCACCACAGACCACGGAATAGGTGCCCTCACCGGCAGCTACTTCGCAGAAGTAATATTTATCTGTTTCAGGATGGGTCTTTACAGAAAGGAGCTTTGCGACAACTACATTGGTAAATGCAGGACCGATCTCCTTTATCTCTTCAACTTCAAGACCAGCCATTGTCAAACGGTCGACAAGTTCTCCAAGCGGAATCCTTATATCGACATAATCTCTAAGCCATCTGAGACTTACTAGCATAAATGCAAATCCTAAATCTTAGCCGGGATTGTTTAAAATTCATGAGGCGCATATTAAATTCGAACTACGAATTATGGATACCCTAAACAAATTCAAATATCTATTCTAAATCTTACTGCTTGGATAATGTGGTCTTGAACATTCATGCTTGTTTAGGATTTCATTCTTCGAAGTTGTGATTTGATCCAACTTGACCTTTTTTCATAATTGTTTGAAGAAAAATTGCAGTTTTTGCTTTCAATAATTAAGACCCTGAATATCAGAATTGTTCTAGAAACCTCCAGTCATTCTCGAAGAACAACCGGATATCCGATATCCCGTACTTCAACATCGCAATTCGTTCGAGACCCAAGCCGAAAGCGAAGCCGGAGAATTCCTCTGGGTCGTAATTTACATTCTTGAAGACCTCCGGATCAACCATGCCGGAACCGAGTATTTCGAGCCAGCCGCTCTGAGAACAGACTCGACAACCGGTGCCTCTGCACATGACGCACCTTATATCGACCTCAGCAGAGGGCTCGGTAAAAGGGAAGAAACTGGGACGAAACCTGAGCGCCGTGTCCCCGCCAAACATCTGTTTAAGAAATAACGTGAGAACACCTTTCAAATCGCCGAAGGTGATGCCTTTATCAACCAGAAGACCTTCAATCTGATGAAACATGGGAGTATGAGAGATGTCGGAATCGGGTCGATATACCCTTCCTGGTGAAAGAATTCTGACCGGTGGCCGCTGCTTTTCCATAACTCTTATTTGAACAGGCGAGGTATGGGTACGCAGCACGATGTTATCTTCTATGTAGAATGTATCCTGCATATCCCTTGCAGGATGGTCTTTGGGAATATTCAAAGCCTCAAAATTGTAGTAGTCCAACTCTATTTCCGGGCCTTGGACGGCTGAGAACCCGAGTCCCGCAAATATATCGCAAATATCCTTACAAACCAAGGCTACGGGATGTTCCTTGCCAAAACGAACTTTTCTGCCTGGGAGTGTTACATCGATTCTATCGCGAAGGAGAACCTCCCCCTTCTTGAGGGCGGCTCTAGCTTTTAGTGCGTTCTCAATTTCCACAGTTAAGGTCGCTTTAATTTCATTACAGCGATTCCCTATTAACGGCCTCTCTTCCAGTCCTATATTTCCTAAGCCTCGGAGAAGCTTTGTAAGAATACCCTTTCTCCCCAAATACTTGGTTCTTACTGCGAGGAGTTCCTCTTCGGTATTTGACTTACTTAATTCAGATTCTGCCTCTTCTAGAAGCTCCTCAAGTTCTTTCAGCATGCCGCCAGTTTACCTTTTGCGATACTGACTATCTCAGAGAATCCTCGAGGGTCATGAACGGCAAGCTCGGCCAGAATCTTTCTGTCAATTTCCACACCTGCTTTTTTCATGCCGCATATTAACCGGCTATATGACATTTCATTAATTCGTGCAGCGGCATTAATCCTCGCAATCCACAGTTTTCTGAAATCCCTTTTCCGCGTTCTTCTGTCCCTGTAGGCGTACTTCATTGCCCTTTCGACGGCTTCCGTGGCTGTCTTCAACAAACGGCTCCGCGCATTAAAATAGCCCTTCGCCATCTTCAGGATTTTTCGTCTTTTTTTCTTAGCATTTACACTTCTTTTTACTCTCGGCATTTCTTTATCTCCCAGCTTTTTATCAAAATAATTATTAGATTCTACGATCAACAAAAGAAAAAGTTTTATCCGAACGCCGCATTCCAGTCCCTACATATAGGGAATTAACATCTTTATTCCCCGGGTATCACTTTTGTCAAGAATAGCAGACTTCCGCAAATTTCTCTTTCTCTTTGTCGTTTTTTTTGTGAGAATGTGGCTACCGTATGCCTTACTCCTCTTCACCTTGCCAGTTGCCGTAAGGCTAAACCGTTTGGCCGCGCCCCTGTGTGTTTTTATCTTTGGCATTAAATCACCCCTCTTGTATGAAAAATCCTACCTTCTAATTTCTGAATCCTAAACAAAGTCAAAATACAACTGCCGGGATTTTAAAGATTCCTCGCAATCGGATTTTAATATTGTTTAGGATTTCGGATTCAGAATCAATTTCCTTGTAACTCCCTATTTCTTGGGAGATACCATCATAATCATATTTCTGCCCTCCAGCTTAGGATGCTGATCAACAATGCTCACATCTGCCAGCGCCCTTTGCACGTCCTCCATAATCTTCCTGCCCAGGTCGGTATAAGCCATTTCACGCCCCCTGAACATCATGGTTATCTTCACCTTATCGTTCTGGCTGAGAAATTTCTTAATATGTTTAATCTTTACCTGCAGGTCATGTTCATCGGTCTTCGGTCTTATCCTTATCTCTTTTACCTGAATGGTGCTCTGACTTTTTTTTGCGACCTGTTGTTTCTTGCTCTGCTGGTATCTGAATTTTCCATAATCCATGATCCGGCAAACTGGCGGTGAAGAATTGGGAGCGACCTCAACCAAATCCAGTCCTGCCTTGGCAGCCACCTCCAGTGCCTCCGTCAGAGACATAATTCCCAGCTGTTTGCCTTCATCAATCACTCTGACGTCAGTTGCCTTAATCTCTTCATTTATGTTCAAATCCTTAGCTATGCGACACCTCCTGAATAATATTAAAGTCGAACATCAATATCCTAAATACATTCTAATGTCAAAGAATCCAGACGTTCCGGACTTTCGGCTCTTACAATTGTTTTAAAACTGACTTCCTGCGTTCAAGTACCTCCTTATGCCATCTACTGATACTGCGCAGATTTTTCCCTTACCAATTCAATAAACTCATTAACGCCGGTGGCGCCAAGGTCTTTACCGCTTCGCTCGCGGGGCGAAACCCTATTCGATTCCATCTCCCGATCACCGATTACCAGCATATAGGGTACTTTCTGCATCTGTGCTTCTCTGATCTTATAGCCCAGTTTCTCATTCCTGAAATCCCTCTCCGCCCGGATTCCCGCTTCGATCAGCTCAATGTAAACCCTTTCTCCATAAGGAATATGCTTATCCGTAACAGTCATCAGAACTGCCTGAACCGGTGAGAGCCAGACTGGAAAGGCGCCGGCATAATGTTCAATTAACACACCCATGAACCGCTCTATTGCACCTAATATCACCCTGTGCAACATTACAGGTCGATGTTTTTCTCCGTCTGCACCGATGTAGCTGAGATCAAATCGATCCGGAAGTGTAAAATCGCACTGAATCGTCGCACATTGCCACTTTCTCTTCAGGGCATCTTTTAACTTGAAATCGATCTTGGGCCCATAAAAGGCGCCATCTCCTTCATTAACCTCATATTCAATCTTGTTTATTTTAAGGGCTCCCTCTAATGCCGCCGTTGCCATTTCCCATTCCTCATCGGAGCCTATAGATTTTTCCGGCCTCGTGCTGAGCTCCACGTCGTAGTCAAAACCGAAAACTTTCATCGCATAGCTTACGAAATCTGCAATGGCGGTGATTTCACCATTTAATTGCTCCGGTGTGCACAGGATATGTGCATCATCCTGGGTGAACTGGCGCACTCTCATGAGGCCGTGCAGAACCCCTGTTTTCTCATGTCTGTGGACCGTACCGAGTTCGAAATATCGGAGCGGCAAGTCGCGGTAGCTGCGAATCTTCGATTTATATATCAGCATGTGCGAGAGGCAGTTCATGGGCTTTAGGCCATAGGCCTGATTTTCTACCTCCGTGAAATACATGTTTTCTCTGTAATGGTCGAAATGCCCGGATCTTTTCCACAGATCGGCTTTTAGTATCTGGGGTCCCATGACCATTTCGTAACCCCGTTTCAGGTGCTCCTTCCTCTCCCAGTCCTCAATGATGTTTCTGAGTCTGGCACCTTTGGGATGAAAGATGATGAGGCCGGGACCCGCTTCGTCATTCATCTGGAACAGGTCTAATTCTTTTCCCAGTTTTCGGTGATCCCTTTTCTTTGCCTCCTCAACAATATGTAGATATTCCGCCAGTGCTTTTTCCGTCGCAAAGCCTGTCCCATAGATGCGCTGGAGCATCTTATTCCTCTCGTCGCCTCGCCAGTATGCCCCAGCCACATTTAACAACTTAAAAGCTTTGATCATCCCCGCAGATGGAATATGGGGTCCTCGACATAGATCTACATAGCCACCTTGGCTGTACAAACTAATTGTTTTTACGTCTTCCGGTAGTTCGTTGAGAAGTTCGACTTTATAAGTCTCACCCTTTTCCCTAAAAAAAGAGATAGCCTCTTGCCTCGACATCTCCTGGCGAATGAAAGGATAATCGGCGGCTATGATCTCCCGCATGCGCTCTTCAATTTTCGCGAGGTCTTCCGGAGTAAAGTTCTCTTTATAGTCAAAGTCATAATAAAAGCCTTCTTCGATAGAGGGACCAATAGTAATCTGAACCCCTTGAAACAAATCCTTTACCGCCTGTGCCATTACGTGCGATATGCTGTGGCGGAGAATTTCCAGACCTTCCTTCGCTCCAATATTGATTAACGAAATCATGGCGGGTTCCTCAATCGGATGACTCAAATCAAAAGACTTATTATTCAGCTTCGCCGCAACTATTGAAGAAAGCATCTCCTTCTTCCAAGATGCAATAATCTCTTTAATCGTTGTACCTTGATTACACAGACTGACAGAACCATCCGGTAATACAATCCTTATTTCATTCATAGACCAAAACCCGAAATCTTAAACATTTAAACCATTTTGAGATGCTGTCAATCATGCTTCTATAAGAAAGGGCATCACCGCATATCCCCTGCTGATGCCCTCACCAACAATTAAATCGTCATATTTGGTTTTTATTTTTAACTGATAAAAATGGTAGGCACGCAGGGATTTGAACCCTGGACATCCACCGCGTCAGGATGGCGCTCTCCCCCTGAGCTACGTGCCTACATCAGGGCTCTCCAAAAGAAGGGAGTGACTTTTAACAGTAAAACTGCGTTATGTCAAGCAAATATTGCGATTTGCGCCTTTTTGAAGGTATGCCTCCTACACATCTAAGTCGTGCTACTGTTTAGTTTAATCCCCCTGAACATATAATTCAACCCGGATATGATGGTGAACGCCACTGTGACCCACTGCAGAATCATAAGCCACATATAATCGATCGTTCCCGGAAGAATACGGGAGACGAGGAAAAACACCAGAGTGAGCAATTGCAGGGTTGTTGTGAGCTTGCCGATGAATGACGGGCGGATCTCATACGGGATGGACATGATTGACAGTATGGCAATGCCAACAAGGATGATAAAATCCCTGCTGATGACGATAACTGTGAACCATCCCGGAATTATTCCTTTTATAGACAAAGTCACAAAGCAGCTTGCGAAGAGGGCCTTATCCGCTATCGGATCCAGATATGAACCGAGCACAGTCTGCTGGTTTAATATGCGGGCAAAAAAGCCGTCCAAGGCATCTGTAATCCCTGAAACAACCAACAAAATGAGTGCCTTCAAAAAGGCCCCTTGCATGAGAAAGATCACCGTGATGGGCACAAGAAGTATCCTCACCAGTGTCAATAAATTGGGAACATTCATTAGTCGCTATATCCGGTTTACATCATGGAACGTATTATATGCTCTTAGTCCGATCCCAATTCCTGATCTCTCGCCTTGTTCCAGTCCACCCACTCGTCGCGATCTTCCTTTTCAGTAAAGTCTCGCGGTTTTTCCGCCGTTCCATCAGCGGCAATGCTGATCTGCTGCATCGATTTAATAATAACGACCCATTCCTCCATTTTAACTTTCTTCGGACCGGGAATCGGAGTGGGGCCCGCGATTTTCTTGGGAGGACCGATCATTTTGGGCGGCTCCATGGCCGGGCCGCCTCCTGATACGTGCACCGTCCCATCATACACCCTCACCAGGGTTGACTTGTCTTTCTCCACATTCATGCGATAAATAGTACCCCTGACACCGGCTACGGCATTTTCGGACCGAATCTCAAACTGACCCCTTTTCCCCACCGCCTTGCTGACATTGGCCCAGGTCCTTCCAATGGCTATATGAAACTTCATGTTCCTCGGTACGGCATCGCCGCCGGAGTCAACCTGAAGCACCTTAAAATGGGAGTTGCCGGCAAAACGAACTGCGGAATAGTCCGGCAAGACGAGCTCCAGTCTCGCTTTAGGTCCCGTATTAACTTCGTCGCCGCCCCTGAGAGTATCTCCCAAATTCAACGCATGCCATGTCTTTTTTCCGGCCTGAAGAATCTGAGCCGATCCCTCCACAACGTTGACTTTGGCTTCGCCTCTGCCAATCTTCAGCTCCATAATTCTCTTTGCCGCCATCACCTGAGAACCAATCAACACAAATGACAATACGAACAAAAAAAATGTTATTTTCTTCATCTGCGTCTCCTTATTCATAGTCAAACATACATACCCCGAAACCGGAGATCCGGGAAAAATCATGCAGCGCTTGTCTCGACTTTGTCCATTCTCAATAGGCTGCGGAGCTTCCGTCATCCTGGTGAATCAGGACCGTCAGGTAGAGTCCGCATGGCCTTATCTACCACTTCCTGCATAGCTGGTTCATAGACCTGGCACGAGTCCATCTCAAGCTGTTCCCGTGAAATTCCGTAATTCCTTTTAACGGTTCTATTACGGTAACTCCAGAGAGTTTCCCCCGTCTTTGCACTCCGCAGTTCGAAAAACACAGAAACGTGTGCAGATGCGTAAACAAATGAAAAGTCAGTGGAGCACTCTTCTAAATAAGCGTACAGGACAGCATCGACACCGAGCAGATCACCTATGGCCTTGGGAGGAATATTCTCTCTCTTGAAATCCATATTGCCCTTATATATCTTGGCGAGTTTTTCATCTATGCCTTGTAACGGGACTTTAGGATAGCCTTTGAAATAAAGTTCATTAAGAACTATTTCCCTCAGCATCTGGCCGGCTCTGGCATCACCTGATTTAATATTCACAGGTAATATGGCAATAAGTCTTGTGCCTTTCTTGCTGTAATCGGGATTCACACTGTAAGGTTGTTTCCATGCACAGCCCTGCATAACGATTAATGCAGTTATCATCAAGAAAATTCGATTAAAGCTACCCATCAATATTTAAGCCTCACCCTAAAAGCACCTGAAGGCAATCAAGCTTTCTCCGGAAGGGATCATATCACCCTCATTTCTATTTCAAGAAGGTGACCTCAAAATAATTTTGATCTATGAGACCAATTATCAGGGAAAAATGCCCCGTCTTTGTCAGTTCATCAGAGAATGACTGGACGGTTCCCTGAAAATCCAAACCCAGTCTCGCCGTACCCCAAGCAATATCGCGCTGATAAACATTCCTGACGCCCTTCACCTTTGTCTTCAGCAGTTCTTTGACTCTTATATAGTCGGCGCAGCTTGTCAGGCCTTTTACTGTAACCGCTACCTCTGTTGCCGGAACTATATTCTTTTCCACCTTGAGAAGCCCGAGGGTCTGAAGATCATCTCTTATACTATCTATAAATACCGCTGATCTGACATTAACCGCATAGACCTTTTGGACTTGTCTCTCGCTGCTTATTTTGTAATCATGGATATATTGGTCACTCTTTGCATATATCCCGTCTCTGATCGCCTGAGACCTCTTATCAAGCGTCTGGAGAGGAATCAACGTTGCTACTGCCTGTTCTACAGCGTTTCGCAAAGCATCATTGATGGCATTATTTCGTGCACTGGCTAAATCATTGTTTGTTATGAGTCCCGTACCCTCTGTCTCTACTGTCCAGACATTGCCATTATCCTGTGAAAATCCCTCAGGGGTTAAGAGGAAAATCCAAGCTGCAAATATTAATACAATAATAAAAAGCCGATTCATCTCTTTAACTTGTTAATCTCTTCCCTGATAACTTTCTCGGCAATCTCAGGAACTATTTCTTTCGCAATCCTTTCAGCAATTTCACTGACCCTTTTTATTATTTCATCATTAAGGCCCGGATCATGAAGAGGCCCGCTGGAACCCTTTTCAACAGCGTCCACGAGATCATGAACTTCATCACCCGGTCTCGATACTCTCTCATATACCCGACCATCAATGACAATGATTTCTCGATCCTGTTTGGTTTCAGCGCCGGCGTTATCATCTATGACGTCAACGAGGTCGTGAATCCTGTCATCTGGCTTCAATAAACGACCATCTACAAGGACATCTTCAGGTCTCGCATCTGGAAGGTTTTCCTTACTGCCTTCCCGTAACACCCCAACCAAATGTTTGGATATTGCATCCATATACACTCCCACCTTGCATACGGTATTTGAACCTTCGCAACTTTGTATAAAAATTCCATGAGCTGCGCTCTAAAGAGCACTTCCACCGTGCCCGCTTTATCGCTCACACTTTTTACGAAGCCCGCATCATTTAACTCACTTCTTGGCTTTTTATAAAAAGATCATGCTGCCTTATATAGGTCAGAACGTTAGCGTTAGTGAGTTATCATACCTGCGGGAACTGTTCAAGGAAATAGTGGGGCCGTTTTATCCACATCAAATATAGTTCGCCACCAGCCGGTAGACCCTTTTTTTGGGGATTCCCAATTCTTTGGCAAGTTTTTCGATGATGTCTCGCCGGGAAGAGCCGGAACTCTTCCACAACTCTTCAAATTTCGCCAAAATTTCATCATCGGAAAACGAAGGAGAGATCTTTTCCCTCCTCCCTATGACCAGCGTCACTTCACCTTTGACAACCCTTCCCTGCAGCTGATTGATCACTTCTCCTACTGTTCCCCGCATGATTTCTTCAAAGACTTTCGTCATTTCCCTCAATACGACAACATTCCGGTTGCCGAGGACTTCTCCAATATCGCGAAGTGACTCTATGAGCCTTTTAGGGGATTCATAGAACACCAGAGTCTTCGCTTCGTCCATGAGAGTAGATAAAAACTGCTTTCTTTTGCCAGATCGTGACGGCAAAAAGCCATAAAAAGCAAAAGAATCCGTCGGTAGACCGGATACGGAGAGCGCTGTGACGACAGCTGACGCCCCGGGAACTGGAATAATCTCAATTCCCTCAGCAATAGCCTTACTGACAAGAACATACCCGGGATCGGATATGCCCGGTGTTCCGGCATCTGATACTATTGCCACATCCATACCCTCATTCATTTTAGAAATCAGAACGCTGCTCTTCCTATCCTCGATACGATCGTAGAGACTGGTCATGGGGGTGCTAATCTGATAAGCCCCCAACAGTTTTCTTGTCCTTCTCGTATCCTCGGCTGCTATAATCTCAACTTCCTTGAGCACCCGTATGGCCCGGAGGGTTATATCCTCGAGGTTCCCAATAGGGGTTGCCACGATGTAAAGCGCGCCTTTTTTGATATTATTGCCCATATGGAAGTAAGATTAAATCAGACACAATGAACAATTTAAATGGCCCCGAGCACGTTTTCTTATTGACATATCGAGATGGTTTTCGTTTAATACCAAACCTGACAAAAAAAAACCATCAAAACAAAAACTCCAGGCTGCCATGAAGAGCGGGAGAAATGGATTCTGAACAAACATACCGGAGATATTGAAATATCCCCATCATAAACCGACATGAAGCGCATACTGATTACAGGCGGTGCAGGATTCTTAGGTTCTCACCTCTGCGATAAACTCGTCGAGCAGGGCAACGATGTCCTGTGCCTGGATAATTTTTTTACCGGGAGCAAGGACAATATAATCCATCTCCTTGCAAACCCTCGTTTTGAATTAATCAGACACGACATCATCAACCCGATTTTCCTCGAGATGGATCAAATCTATAACCTCGCCTGTCCGGCTTCGCCCGTGCACTACCAGTACAACCCTATCAAGACGATTAAGACCAATGTGATGGGGACTATCAATACCCTCGGCATGGCAAAGCGTCTCAATGCGAAGATTCTCCAGGCATCGACCTCAGAGGTATACGGAGACCCCGACGTGCATCCCCAGAAGGAAGGATACTGGGGAAGGGTCAACCCTATAGGACCGAGAAGCTGCTACGACGAGGGGAAAAGGGCGGCAGAATGCCTCATGATGGATTACCACCGCCAGAACAATGTTAAAGTGAAGATTGCCAGAATATTCAATACCTATGGTCCGCGCATGGCGCTGAATGACGGACGCGTAGTCAGCAACTTTGTAGTACAGGCACTGAAAGGGGAAGATATCACCGTATATGGCGATGGTTCTCAGACCAGATCGTTCTGCTATGTTGATGATATGGTAGATGGTCTAATCATGATGATGGAAAGTGACGACAGTTTCCTCGGTCCCGTAAACCTGGGAAACCCGCATGAATTCAGAATCATGGATTTAGCGAAGACTGTAATAAGCATGACAGGAAACCGCTCAAAGATTGTTCATAGGCCCCTGCCGCAGGACGACCCCATGCAGCGCAACCCGGATATTTCGTTAGCCACGAAAACACTGGGCTGGCAGCCAAAAGTGAATTTGGAGAAAGGTCTCGAACGGACAATTGCATATTTTCGTAAAGTAATCTGAAGATTAGAGGCTCCCATGAAATTCAACAAAAATATTCTGTGTATAGGCGCCGGGTACGTAGGCGGTCCGACGATGGCTATGATAGCGTACAAATGTCCCCAGTATAGAGTCACAGTAGTCGACATCAATCCGATCCGCATTGCGGAATGGAACTCCGACGATCTCCCTATTTATGAACCGGGGCTTGATGAAATAGTTAAGGCAACGCGAGGAAAGAACCTTTTTTTCAGTACCGATATAGAAGGCGGAATCAGGGACAACGACATCATCTTTGTCAGTGTAAATACGCCGACCAAGACATTCGGAGCGGGTGCAGGCATGGCTGCGGACCTCCAGTACTGGGAAAAAACGGCCCGACAGATCCTCCAGTATTCGGAATCGTCAAAGATAGTCATAGAAAAGAGCACCCTTCCCGTAAAAACCGCTCTGGCCATGGAAAAAATACTGAATTATACGAAAAACTCTGTTTCTTTCGATGTCCTTTCCAACCCTGAATTTTTAGCCGAAGGTTCGGCTGTGAGGGACCTCGAGAATCCCGATCGCATCCTCATTGGATGCAGGGAGACGGAAAGCGGCTTGAAGGCCAGAGAAGTCCTTGTGGAAATATATGCCAACTGGGTACCCAGGGAAAAAATCATCACTTCCAATATCTGGAGCAGTGAGCTTTCCAAAATCGTATCTAACGCCTTTCTGGCTCAGAGAATATCATCGATCAACGCCATCTCGGCCCTCTGTGAAAAGACGGACGCCGATGTCACCGAGGTATCAAGGGCCGTCGGCATGGACAGCCGCATCGGCAGCAAGTATCTCAACGCAAGTGTCGGCTTCGGTGGCTCCTGCTTCAAGAAGGACATCCTTAACTTAGTCTACCTCTGCCAACAGTATGGCCTACATGAAGTTGCAGACTACTGGGAAAGTGTTGTCAGAATCAATCAGTATCAGCAGGAGCGGTTCATATTGAATATGCTGACTACCATGTTCAACACCCTTGCCGACAAGAAGATCTGCCTTTTCGGTTTTGCGTTCAAAGCCAACACAGGTGATACAAGAGAAAGCCCTGCCATCTACATTACCAGAAGACTGCTGGAAGAGAAGGCGGAGATCGTCATCACCGACCCGAAAGCACTGAAAAACGCAAAGGCGGACCTGGCAGGCATGGAAGGAAAAGTTAGCTTCATAGAAGATCCTTACAAGGCAGCCGAGGGATGCCACGCTATCGCCGTACTGACCGAGTGGGATGTGTACCGGAACCTCGACTACCAGAAAATCTACAACACCCTGACCAAGCCGGCCTCTATCTTTGACGGGAGGAACATCATTGACCACATGCGATGCTTTGATATCGGCTTCAACGTCTATCCTACCGGCAAACCGGCATTGACCCATTTTTAATGTGAATGACCCCAACAGACTCTTTTAATATTACTGTTATCGGTGCCGGGGTAATCGGCCTGTCCATTGCGGAAGAGCTTTCTGCAAAGTATAAGCGTGTATTGCTTATTGAAAAAAACGACGGCTTCGGCCAGGAGACAAGCAGTCGCAACAGTGAGGTCATACACGCCGGCATTTACTACCCCCACGGCTTCCTGAAGGCTTCCTTGTGTACAGAGGGAAACCGCCTCCTCTATGATCTATGCAGGGAACGAAACATTCCTCATAAGCGCATCGGCAAACTGATTGTCGCCGCCAACGACGGAGAATGTGAACGACTCGAGAACATAAAAAAGCACGCCGAGGGAAATGGCGTATCCGATCTCACCCTGCTGGGGAAGAAGCAAGCCTTGACCCTCGAACCGGAGGTCAGCGCAAAGGCTGCCATCTATTCCCCGTCCACCGGGATCATCGATAGCCATAGCATGATGCGCTCTTTCTGCATAAATGCGCAAAGTTCCGGCGCCGTGATCGCTTTCCGTTCGAAAGTCACAGCCATTCATGCTGAAAATGGCATATACGAAGTGGAAACAAACGGAGGAGAATACCGATTTCACACCAGGGTCATTATCAACAGTGCCGGTCTATATTCAGACAGTATCGCCGCTATGGCCGGCATCAACATCGACCGATGTGGATACCGTCTGAAATACTGCAAGGGAAATTATTTTTCTGCCTCCCCTGCTCCGAAACTGAATCATCTAGTTTATCCCGTGCCCCCGGAAAATACGGAAAGCCTCGGCATCCATGCCACGCTGGATCTGAGCAACCGTGTCAAGTTCGGCCCGGACAGCCAGTACACAGATGAGATCGAATACAGCATAGATGAAGGGAGAAGGGAATCGTTTTATCAATCCATCATAAATTACCTGCCTGGGTTCAAACCGGAATACCTCCATCCGGACACGTGTGGTATTCGTCCGAAACTGCAGGGCCCCGGTGAGGCCTACCACGACTTCATCATTAAGGATGAGCGCGATATAGGATATCCCGGACTCATAAATCTCATCGGCATTGAATCTCCCGGATTGACCTCCTGTGTCGCCATAGCACGGTACGTAAAGGCCCTCGTGGTGCCCTACCTTTAGGGGCAAGGTTCGAGAAGCAAGTCTCAAAGTCCAAGGCGCATACATTGAATAAAATATAGGGTGGAATTAAACGGCAAGTTCGAAGGCGTTTTGTATAAGCTCTACAGTGCTCCCGTCAGGCAGCATCTTGATCGCCACGACGTCGAATCTCGCATTGCAGGGATAGAGGTGTTTCTCTTTTAAATACGTGAGGGAAATTTTTGAAATCTTTTTTTGCTTTTCCAATCCTACGGCAAGCTGGGGATCGCCAAACTCTTCCGATTTCCTGCTCTTAACCTCCACAAAGACAATCGCATCCCCGTCTTTTGCCACAATGTCAATCTCTCCCAAACGGCACTTGTAATTGCGTTCGACGATCCGATAGCCTTTACCCTTCAAATAGGCAACAGCAATATCCTCTCCTTTCTTGCCGGTCCGCATCCTATCAGAACCCTTCATTATCATTCCCGATGCTGCAAAATGTTTTCAAAAATCCATTTCGGCATTTACGTGGAGGAGACTCTTGTCTTTAACTATGAAAGACCTTCGATGAATCTTGCAATGCCCATGCTTTTTGATTGCTTCTCTATGTTCCTCTGTAGCATAGCCTTTGTTCTTGGAAAAATTATACTGGGGGAACTGGCGATCATAGATCTCCATGATCCTGTCTCTGCAGACTTTGGCAATGATGGAGGCAGACGCTACGGAGACGCTCCGCGTGTCGCCTTTGACAATGGTTTCCTGGGGTATGGAGACAAAAATGCGATGTGATCCGTCAATGAGCAGATAATCAGGCGTTAGGGAAAGATTCAATGTGGCCTCCTTCATGGCCACCAGTGTCGCCTGAAATATGTTCACTTCGTCAATAAACGAAGCCTCGACAACACCTAGACCAATGGAAAGGGCGTCTTGCCTTATGATTTCGGAAAGGCTATCTCTCTTCTTAGCCGTAAGCTGCTTCGAATCTTTGATTTCCCTGTTCTTGTAATCGGGGGGGAGTATCACGGCTGCGGCGACAACGGGACCCGCAAGGGGACCTCTGCCCACCTCATCAATGCCAGCTATTGATCTATAACCAAGTTGATGGGCTCGCCGTTCGAAACTGTTCATAGTCGGGATAAGAAACCTGTAAACGTGGTTCTGGGGGGCTGAACAAAGAAGGGGAGGCTTTCCCGCATCCCTGCCTGTGAAGATTTAGAGATACGGAGAACTTCCTCTGTACAGGGCTTTATTTAATGCCTATTTCCCCATTTCTTTGATTCTTGCTTTTTTCCCTCTTAGACCGCGCAAGTAGTACAGCCGGGAACGCCGCACTTTGCCGCGATTGACTACTTCAATCCTATCTATGACCGGTGAATGAAGGGGAAATGTCCGTTCAACTCCTACACCATAGGAAACCTTTCTCACTGTGAAACTGGACCGGCAATCACCTCGTTTTTTGCGGATGACAACGCCTTCAAAGGCTTGTATTCTCTGCTTCTGTCCCTCCACAATTCTCACGTACACCCTGACGGTATCGCCGGGTTTGAAACTGGGAATGTCCCCTCTCATCTGCTCTTTTTCAAGCATTTCCATAGCATTCATATCGCAAACTCCTCCATATTGCGTCACTTACAATTCTTTTTTATGTCTTCGAGTGTTTTTCCGTCCTCATCGCATAGCTCTATTTTTTCCAGCAAGTCCGGCCGCCTCAAATATGTTCTTTTTAGCGATTCCTTCCTCCGCCATGACTCAATCTCCCGGTGATTACCTGACAGCAGTACATCGGGAACCTGCCAGCCCCGGTAGCTGCCGGGACGTGTATAGTGGGGATACTCCAACAAACCGGTAGAAAACGAATCATAAGATGCGGAGTCATAATTCCCCAGAACACCCGGGATCAGACGGGTAACAGCGTCAACGACGACCATAGCCGAAAGCTCCCCACCCGTCAAAACAAAATCGCCTATCGAAATCTCTCTGTCAACCAGATGGTCCCTTACCCTTTCGTCCACACCCTCGTAGTGACCACATACGAGAACAATGCGAAAATAGCGAGACATTTCCTCCGCTATTTTCTGGTTGAAGGTTTCTCCCTGGGGGGTCAGGAGAACTACCAGGGCATTATCTCTTGAGGGAACGATTGACGCCAGAGCCATGTCGATTGGTTCCACCTTCATGACCATGCCGCCTCCTCCTCCGTAAGGGGCGTCATCTGTCATCCTATGCTTATCCTCGGCATAGTCGCGGATGTTGTGGAGATGGATTTCCGCCATCCCCTTCTCCTGCGCTCTTTTCAAGATACTGTGATTAAGCGGGGATTCAAACATCTCGGGGAAAACGGATAGGATATCAAACCTGATCATGGCCTTCTATAAACCTTCAAGCAGTCTTACAACCATCATCCCCCGATCTATATCGATCTTTCGTATCACATCGGCAATGCCTGGCAGCAAAACCTCCCTTTCTCCCCCGCTGCATACGTAGACGTCATTACTCCCCGTCGGGAAAATAGCCTCAATTACGCCTAAAAAGCGGCCCTCTTCCGTAACTACTTTAAGGCCTATCATGTCCCGCCAGTAATATTCGCCTTCGGGCAATTCTTCCAGTTTGTCCGCGGGAATCAGTACCCGGCAACCAACAAAGGCATTCGCACTTTGGAGATTTCCGACGCCCTCTATTTCGAGAAAAAAACTCTTTCCTCTGCTCCGGAAGCCCTTCAATTTGAAGGGCCCCTTCTTATCTTCTCCTTGTCCTATATAGAGTTCGTCAAGGTTTTGAAGCTTGTCATTTGACTCAAGGTACGACACCGCTTTCATACGGCCCCTGAGACCACAGGACTTAACAATCTTGCCAATTTCAAAGAACTGAGTTGGGTTCATTCAATAATTTCTAAGACGGCCCTCTTGCGAAGCTTCGTTGATGCCGCACTTAAAATGGTCCTCATGGCTTTTGCGGTTCTTCCTTGCTTGCCGATAACTTTACCCAGGTCTTCCTTCGCAACTCTCAGTTCGATCACAGAAGTCTGCTCACCAAGCACCTCGGATACTTCCACCGAATCAGGATTATCCACCAAAGACTGAGCTATGTACTTGATCAACTCTTTCATCGTCACAACCTCCACGGATTACTTATTCAATAAATCCATTAGCAATATCGACTTCAACCGCAAAACCATTCAATTTCGAAGTTCAAGACATGGCCCCATTTGTTTCAACTATGTTCACTTCGTGATCCCCTTTTTTGCAAACAACTGGGAAACCGTCAAAGTGGGTATGGCTCCTTTTGAAAGCCAATCGACAACACGTTCCTTTTTCAGGACAACCTCCGCCGGATTTTTTTGAGGATTATAGCTTCCCAGGATCTCCAGAAATCTGCCATCCCTCGGAGATTCGGAATCGGCTACCACAATCCTGTAATAGGGCCTGCCTTTCCCACCAAGCCGCGCCAACCTTATCTTAACTGCCATTCCTGTTATCTATCACCTCCTGAAAATTATTGTAATTTGTTATACATACGTTTGATTATAAAGGAAGAATTTTCATTATAATCCATTTTTCATTTAATTAAAAGGGTAAATTACCCCTGCGAAACGATTTCATCCCTTCCTTTGACGTCAGCTTTTTCATAATCTTTCTCATCTCACCATAATTTTTCAACAGCCTGTTGACGTCCTGGACCGTCGTACCGCTTCCCCTCGCTATCCTCTTTCTCCTCTGGCCATTGATTAAGAGATAATTCGAACGTTCCTTCCTTGTCATAGAATCGATTATCGCCAGGGTTCTTATAATTTCCTTCTCATCGGGTGTCGCATGCGCCAGAGCTTTGAGCTTTCCCAATCCGGGAATCATCCCCATAATGTCGCCGATAGACCCCATCGACTTGATCTGTTTCAATTGGTCCCGGAAATCTTCAAGGGTGAATTCATTCTTCCTGATTTTCTTCTCGAGCTCTCGCGCCTGTTTTTCATCGACTGTAGCCTGTGCCTTTTCGACAAAGGTCAGGATATCACCCATACCTAAGATCCGTGAAGCCAGGCGTTCGGGATGACAAACCTCTAAAGCATCGATTTTTTCACCGACACCGATGAACTTTATGGGCTTGCCGATGACTGCCTTCAGCGAGAGCGCTGCGCCGCCCCTCGCATCTCCGTCCATCTTGGTCATAATCACGCCATCAATGCCGAGAAGTTTATTAAATTTTCCCGCCACATTCACAGCATCCTGGCCTGTCATGGCATCTGCGACAAGGAGAATCTCCGCGGGATTAATTGCATCCTTTATCCTTTTCAGTTCATCCATCATTTCATTGTCTATATGAAGCCGGCCGGCCGTATCAATGATAATCACCTCATAGCCGTTGCTCTTTGCCTCATCGACGGCCTGCAGGCACATCCTGACCGGATCATGAATATCTGCGGAAGCATAAATCCCCACACCGTCAATCTTCTCACCTAAGACCCGCAGTTGCTGAATGGCTGCCGGCCTGTATACGTCTGACGAAACGAGATATACCCTCTTGCCCTGATTGACCAGATGCTGCGCAAGCTTGACCGCTGTCGTAGTTTTGCCGCATCCCTGAAGACCGACCATCATTACCGGAGCAGGAAAGCGATTAGAAAGTCTCAGCTGGCTGCTTTTCCCCCCCAATAGCTCCACGAGCCTGTCATGGACAATCTTCACGACCTGTTGGCCCGGTGTAATACTGTCCAGAACCTCTTGCCCCATAGCCCTCGACCTGATGTCATCTATAAAGTCTTTGACCACTTTAAAATTGACATCCGCCTCAAGAAGGGCCATGCGTATCTCTCTCAAGGCGGAGACAATATTATCTTCATCAAGGCGACCTCTCCGCTTGAGTTTCTTAAATACATCTTCCAATTTTTCCGTCAGCGTCTCAAACATTACTCACCGGCACATATCTGCTAACTTCAGTTATTCTTCGCTCCCATTCTAAGAACGACACAGTTTAGTCCCTTGATTTTTCTTGCCACACGATCCGCCGCTTTCTGCGCATCTTCCCGACTTTCAAACCCCTCAAGGGTTATGCGCATCCACTTTCCCTTTTTCGGCACCTGCATTTCTGCAACTCTGGGGGAAAATCCCAGGCGTGTAAGTTTTTTACATAACTGGTCCGCTTTTTCCTTTTCCTTGAAAGAACCAACCTGTATCTGATATTTCTCCTGCTCGGCAGGCGGCTTTATTTCCGTTTGAGTGGCGGCAGGAACTGAAGGCTGCTTTTCGTCAGACGCCGCGGCTGCTGCTACAGGCGCCTTCTTTTCTTCCGGAACAATTTCTTCCCCCCCTGCCTTGGCGGTTTCTGTCGCTGTTTCGCCCACGGACACTGCAGTCTCCGCCCTGTTCGACGACAAGCCAAGCTTTTCCATCATCATGCCCCGAAAACCGTGTGAAAACTTTTCCGGGTAGGTATCAATATTCTTGCCAACCGTCACACCGAACAGAAAAACAACAAAAAGCAAACAGGACATTCCTACGATAAATAGAATCAACGCCCGTTTACCCAGTTTCAGTTCAAATACACGAACATTCTTGGATGTCATTTCGCTCTTCTACTGTCTTCACATTCTTTCCGGTGCTGAAACTCCCAGTATCCTTAAGGCATTGCTCAACACGGCCAGAATTGATTTTGTCAGGAAAAGTCTCGCCCTGCTGAGGCCTTCTTCATCAGAAAGGACCTTGTGCTTGTTATAATAGCTATGGAAGAGCGCTGCAAAATCATTAAGGTAAAACGTCAAACGGTGTGGCTCGAGGGACAGCGCAGCGCCTTCAACCACCTCAGGAAGCCGGGTGATTGCCTTAATTAAGTTAATCTCCTCAGGAAGAGTCAGGAAGCTCAAATCCACTTCATCATATGCCGGAATTTTGTATCCCCGCTCATCGGCATTTCTCATGATGCTGCAAATTCTCGCATGGGCGTACTGCACATAGTAGACGGGATTCTCGCTTGATTGCCTCTTTGCCAGTTCCAGATCGAAATCCAGGTGACTGTCCGAGCGTCTCATCAGAAAATTATACCTTGCTGCGTCTTTTCCCACTTCGTCAACGACTTCCTTCAGGGTTACGAACTCGCCGGCACGGGTGGACATGGGGACGGGCTTCCCATCCCGCAAGAGATTCACAAGCTGCACCAGAACAATCTTCAGCGAATCCTTTTCATGACCGAGGGCCTCGATACAGGCAGCCATCCGGGGGATATATCCATGATGATCGGCCCCCCAAACATCGATAATTTTATCGAAGCCGCGCTTGTACTTATTCTGATGGTAAGCTATGTCGGCGGCAAAGTAGGTGGGCTCTCCGCTCTTTCTTATGACCACCCTGTCTTTCTCATCTCCAAAAGCGGTGGTCCTGAACCAGACGGTTTCTCCATCGTTGTAAATGAATTTTCTCTTCTCAAGTTCGGCAAGCAGCTTTGCTACTCCATCATCCTTGTAAAGATCCTTCTCACTGAAGTAATTATCAAAAACTACGCCGAAGGCCTTTAAATCGTCCTTTATGCCAATTAATATTTCACTTGCAGCATAATCCGTAAACATGCGGATGGTCTCTTCCTGATTTCTGTTACGATAGCCGTCACCCTCTTTTGCAATAATTTCTTTAGCCAGATCTCTGAGATAGTCCCCCTGATAGCAGCCTTCAGGAAACTCTACCTCCTCGCCCAGAAGCTCGAGATAACGAAAGAGAACGGACTTCCCCAGGTTGTTCATCTGGTTGCCCGTATCATTAATGTAATACTCGCAAAAAACCGAACACCCTGATGCCTCAAGGATGTTCGCAATGACATCGCCAACAACAGCGCCCCTCGCATGTCCTATGTGAAGAGGCCCAGTGGGATTGGCGCTGACAAATTCCAAATGTATTTTCTTCCCTTTGCCGTAATCAGAGGCGCCATACCGATCACCAAGTTTATCGACATCGTGAAGCAGGGTAGACCATACATCCTCCCTTATAAAAAAGTTCATAAAACCGGGCCCTGCGATCTCGACCCTTGCCAGCACATCATCGCCGCTGCTGATATGCTTTGAGATGATCTCTGCAATCCGGCGGGGCGGCAGTTTGCCCTTCGCACGGGATGCCAGTACCATGGCCACATTGGAGGCATAGTCACCGTGACCGGCATCCTTCGGTATATCGATCTCAATATAGGGAATAGCCTCCGCCTCTATTAACTTTTTATCAATACAGGCCTTTACGGCGTTTCCCAGCAATGTTTGCAATCTGCGCTTCATTCAACCTTACATCTTCTGCTTTCGCAGAATACCTGCTCTCCAAAATTCTCCCGAACCCAAGGAGTCGGAATGGACAAGAAACCATTATTATCCATACTAAAAAAGTTGGCCATATGGCCAACCTCTTATTTGCATAACAGGATTCAAAAGCCAAACGCAACAGGTTACGAATTAGCCCTATCAGTCATGCCATTCACTTCCCTGTTTTGTGCTGTCCTAACTGTTTAGTACGGTATATTTATACTACTTTGAAGTCAAGAAATTTTGACAAAAACGTCAGTAGTGAAAGAATAGAAAGTTCATCACGTCCGCGCCCACAAAGAGATAGGCAACAGCAGCAATGGACAGAAAAGGGCCGAACGGCACGGCATATTTCATGTCCTGCCCCTTCATAATCATAGCCGATACACCGACAACGGCGCCAAGCAAGGAGCTGACAAACAGGATAAAAAACAGTGACTTCCACCCTAAGAAAGCGCCAAGCATGGCAAGCAGTTTGATATCCCCTCCCCCCATGCCCTCTCGTTTCGTAATGATTTCATATAGGAAAGCAATGGCAAAAAGACACCCTCCGCCGATCAGAATCCCCAGGAGCGATTCCCACACAGTTAGGTTCATAAATAAAACGGCAAGCAGAAAAAAGACAGGTATCCCCGGCAGACTGATGACATCGGGGATTATCTGGTGACGGAGGTCAATGAACGTGATGACGATCAATGCACAGGTGAATATGAAAGAAAAAAGGTATTTGAAACTAAGACCGAATTTCAAGAATAGAAGGAGCGACATAACTGCCGTAATCGCTTCCACAATGGGGTATTGCAAAGAAATCTTCTCATGGCAGTCCCTGCATTTCCCCCGCAAGATAAGATAACTGATGATGGGAATATTATCGTAAACCCTTATGGCATGGCCGCACTTCGGGCAATGGGAAGATGGAAGAACGATTGATTGCCCCTCAGGAATCCGAAAGATCAAGACATTGAGAAAGCTCCCAACGGCGGCACCCGCGCACGTGAGAAAGATATACAGAAATGCGCCCATATAAACCTTGCCAATGCCTTTCGCCTAATTTTCGCAAGAACGTACCGAATCCCTTCGGTCGTTTCACTTTCCGCAGTCACAATCATCTAATGATTTTTATGAACGGTCTAACGATTGCCGGCATCAGCCGTCTTTCCGGTCCCACTCATAAGGAATATCATTATCATGGGGATGCACCCTGAATTCATCAGGCTCCCTGTAATCGTATGCCTCTGTGGGCGTATTGACCACCACGGCCTCTTCCTGGGAAATGCATTTGAATCCGTGATAAACGAAAGGCGGAATATGAATCAGAACAGGATCATGTTCGCCCGCAAAGAACTCGTTTATCTCACCGTATGTCGAAGAATCCGGCCTGCCGTCATAAAGAACAATTTTCATCATGCCTTTTACAACGGCCATATTGTCATACTGCTTTTTATGATAATGCCATCCTTTTACAACTCCCGGGTAGGCGGTCGTCATATACACCTGGCCGAACTTTTTAAACATTTCATCATCTATACGCAGGATCTCCATCAACCTGCCCCGCTCATCCGGTATAACCTTCAGCTTTTTAATCATGACACCTTCGATCATATTCGATGCCCTCACATTTTGTTTGCTCCGGTCTTCGCCACCATATTCCCGGCATATTGCAGAGATTCAAATGTCCCCGCATCGCTCCACCAGCCATCAAGAATATCCCACTCCATTTTTCCTTCGTTAATATAGAAATTATTAACGTCCGTAATCTCCAGTTCCCCTCTCTGTGATGGCTTCAAAGTTTTAATGAAATCAAAAACCCTCCTGTCATACATATAAATGCCGATGACGGCATACTGCGATTTCGGCACGGCAGGTTTTTCTTCAACACGTATAATGCGGTTTCCGTCGAAAACGGGGACGCCGAACCTCTTGGGGTCAGGCACCTCTTTCAGCATAATCCGGGCCCCGTTTTTCTGCTTTTTAAAAGATTCAACTGCCTTTCTGATATTGTTCTCAATGATATTATCCCCTAAGACAACAGCAATCTTCCCTTCATCGGCAAAAAACTCCGCAAGGCTCAGGGCTGCCGCAATTCCCCCCTCGCCCTCCTGATAGGTATAATTAAGATGCTTGAGTCCGAAGTCCGCCCCGTTTCCCAGGAGTTTCAGAAATTCGCCGGCATTGTTCCCTCCTGTAACAATCATGATGTCATCAATACCGGCATTCACCAATATCTTTATGGGATAATAAATCATAGGTTCATTGTAAACGGGAAGGAGATGCTTATTAGTAACTTTTGTGAGAGGATACATGCGACTGCCCAAACCTCCCGCTAAAACAACACCTTTCATAATTTCTTCTCCTTTTTGCCAGGACGGGCATCACCCCTGTTCTCTGTGCAAGCCCAAGAATAGCGGACTGACCCGAAGTGCAATCTCAAGACCGATAATTGCGCATTCCTATATCACATTAAAGCCCCCTCAACAACAGAAACATTCTTTTAGTATTCACCCCTTAAGAGCCTTGAAACATTTCCACTTTGCCATTTCGACGCCCTCAAGAAATTTCCCTCTCTCGATTGGAGGGGATCGAGGAATAGGGGAACGGAGTGGGAATATGCGTTCATTGCTCTCAACGAAAATTTGTATACATTTTTTACAGGTCACCCTTTACATCACAGGCAGGCGTGATATAAGATGCAGAAAATACAGGGAGGAAGACACATTGTGATGGATGAATTCTATATGAAACGGGCCCTCAGGCTTGCCCGAAGAGGAGAAGCATGGGTGAGTCCCAACCCCATGGTGGGTGCTGTTATTGTAAAGAAAGACCGCATCATCGGAGAGGGGTATCATCAGAAATTCGGCGGTAACCACGCCGAAATCAATGCCATTAATCACGTAACCGAACCCATCAAGGGGGCGACCATCTATATTAACCTCGAACCCTGCACTCATTACGGGAAAACGCCTCCCTGCATAGAAAGTATTATTGCCGCCAAACCCGCAAGAGTAGTCATCGGCACTCCTGATGCCAATCCTATAGTCACAGGCAAAGGCATCGAAGCCTTGAAACGCCACGGCGTAAAGACAACTGTTGGCGTCCTGGAAGAATCGTGCAAGGAGCTCAATGAAAGGTTTTTCAAATTCATGCGGACGGGAATTCCCTTCGTAACCCTCAAGTTCGCCCAGAGCATCGATGGAAGAATTGCCACTGCCTCGGGACATTCACGGTGGATCAGCTCCGAGCAGTCACTCAAGTTTGCTCACGCATTGAGAAGTCATCATGATGCTGTCCTCGTTGGTTCGGGCACCTTGTCGAAGGATGATCCGGAACTGACTGTCCGCCTGAGCAGAGGCAGAAACCCCCTCAGGGTCGTTGTCGACTCCCATTTGCGTATATCTCCTGATGCACGAATTATGAAAGATCAGGACAAGGCCAAGACTATAGTCGCAACCACCAATAATGCGGACCGCGAAAAACGCGCCCGGCTTACGGATCTCGGCGTAGAAGTGCTGGCAGTTGACACCGACAAGGATCGCCGTGTTGATCTGATGAGACTTCTTATGGAACTGGGAAAGAGGAATATCTCATCTGTCCTCGTCGAGGGGGGAGCGGACATCATCACATCTATGTTAATGGAACAACTGCCCGATAGAGTGGTGATAATCATTGCGCCGAAGATCGTAGGGAAAGGGCTTGAGGCGATTGGCGATCTTGGAATCAAGAGCATAAATGAATCGCTCAGACTCACCTACAGAAAAGTCCGAAGACTTGGCGACGACCTGATCATCGATGGTAGAATAGAAAAAAAGCGTCCACAATAAGAAACGGGACTTGAGTGGCAAATCAAAATCTGTCATCTCTCTCAGGAACGTTAAAGGAGGAAATCTTGGCGGAAAAATTCGTCAGTGAAAGAAACATAAGATTTTTGCTCTACGAGGTCTTCGATGCATCCTCCCTTCTCAAATATCCCCGCTATGCCGATCATAGCCGTGAGGCCTTCGATATGATCCTTGAAACAGCCCTTAAACTGGGCAGGGATCTCTTCAAACCCACCTTACGGGAAATGGACAAGAACCAGCCGGAATTCGTCGATGGCCGGGTGAAGGTTCATCCGAAGGTGAAAGAGATCATGCAGATTTGCGGTGCAGGCGGCTGGATATCCGCTACGGCCCCTCAAGAACTGGGCGGGCAGCAGCTCCCGGTGATTTTGGGATTCGTCCCCATGTTCATCTTCTCCGCAGCGAATTACGCAGGGAGCGTCTATCCCTACCTCACCGCCGGCGCCGCCCATCTCATATATTCCTTCGGTACCGCAGAACTGATCAATGCCTATATCCCCAGGATGTACGCCGGCGACTGGCAGGGGACTATGGCCCTCACAGAACCTCAGGCGGGAAGCTCCCTATCTGACATCACGACCCTTGCTGAACCCGGCAACCAAGGGTACTACCGGATACGGGGACAGAAAATATTTATCTCCACAGGGGATCACGATGGTGTGCAAAACGTCGTACATCTCCTTCTTGCGCGGGTTGCAGGGGCGCCTGCTGGCGTGAAAGGCATTTCTCTATTTGTCGTCCCCAAGATGCGACCGGATGAAAACGGCGGACTCGTCTTTAACGATGTCCATGTGGCGGGTATCTACCATAAGATGGGCTACCGCGGGGCGCCCATCACCCAATTGAGCTTCGGCGAGAACAATGATTGCAGGGGCTATCTCGTCGGACAGCCGAACCGGGGGCTCTCCCACATGTTTCAGTTGATGAACGAGGCACGTATCGCAGTGGGAATCGCAGCCGCCGGCATTGCCTCCGCGGCCTATTATGCGGCGCTGGAATATACCCGGGAACGGCCTCAGGGACGGCCGCTTACAGCCAAGGATCCCTTGTCTCCTCAAGTTCCTATCATCGAGCACCCTGACGTGAAACGGATGCTTCTCTTCCAGCGTGCCGTTGTCGAAGGTTCCCTTTCACTCCTCATGCAATGCGGCAAATATATCGATCTGGAGAAGGTCCTTGAAGGAAAGGAAAAAGAGAAATACAACCTTCTCCTGGAGATTCTCACACCTGTGGCCAAGAGCTATCCTGCAGAGATGGGGATCCTCGCCGTAAGCCAGGCCCTGCAATGTCTCGGAGGGTACGGATACTGCGATGAGTTTCCACTGGAACAACTCTACCGTGACGCGCGCATCCATCCCATCCACGAGGGAACCACAGGTATTCAAGGGCTCGACCTCCTGGGTCGCAAGGTGCCCATGAAGAACGGAGAGGCCGCCACGTTGCTTATCCAGGAGATCGAAAAAACCATTGCTCTCGCCAAAGAGGAGACGCAGTTGCAGCCTTACGCCAGGGAACTCGAAGAGGCCGCTGATAAACTAAAGAAGGTCACGGCGCATCTGGTCAGCCTTGCCATGCAGGGAAAGGTGGACCTCTTCCTGGCAGATGCCACGCTTTATCTGGAATTCTTCGGCATTATAACTATCGGCTGGCAGTGGCTCCTCCAGGCCATAGCAGCACAGAAGGCCTTGAGGAAAAATCCAGCCGGAACGGATATAAATTTCTATCAGGGAAAGCTGTATACCTTCCGGTATTTTTTCCAATACGAACTTCCCAAAATCGAGGGTCTGGCCAAGAGCCTGCTCGCAAGCAACCGGATAACAGTGGAGATAAAGAAAGATTTTTTCTGAGAGAATCACGTGAGAGGTTATATCCGCGTGGGATTGGCATTACTTAGGTGTACTTAAGCTCGATCTATTTTATCTCCTCCTTCCTGAAGTCAGTGATTCTTAAACCACGATGAGGTTGCTGTATTGCAAACGGCAATAATTGTTAAACACATGAAGATGACAGAAACCACCCAGTCATCCTACTGTCTCCGTAGGACGCCCTTCGGCTCAGTAGCCGTCCTTTGGTCAGTTCATCGAGAACAGCCGAAAATCTGGCGTGCCTTGCTCTCCAAGCCCAGAGTCTCGGCCAAGCAGCTTGTCCAAACCTCCTTTCCCGATCTCATGCCTTCTTCCTGCGCCGAGGTTGATCTTGTTGCCGACCAGATTGCAGCATTCTTGACGGGCGAAGACATCCGGTTCTCTCTCGACATTGCTCGTTTGGATCTATGCTCCAAATTTCAGCAAAAGGTCTTACTTGCTGAATATGGAATTCCTCGGGGAAGTGTGAGTACATATCATCGGATCGCCAATCATCTCGGTAATGCCAATGGTGCACGGGACGTAGGTAGAGCCTTAGCCACCAACCCGTTTCCGATCATAATACCTTGCCATCGTGCTATTCTATCTGACGGAACACTGGGCGGATATCAGGGCGGTCTGGAAATGAAACGAGCGTTACTGAAGATGGAGGGCGTTCTTTTCGACCCTTTGGGTCGTGTCACTATCAAAGAACTTTTCTACTGAGGGATAAGAAATCATTTAACAAGGTGCTGCACCGGACGTTCGATGCGTGCCGCTGAGCTTAGTCGTTCTGGATCAATCATTCCAATGGCAAATCTTCAAAATATTTCTCAACAAAAATCAGATGACTTGTAGGTGCAGACAGCGATTGGCCGGATGACTGTTCTTGAATAATCTAAAACCGTTTTTTTCATTGAATCCTTCCTGCACTCCTCAAATCTTCAGCATCGATTGATATGCAGGATTTCATGCGTTAATAATTGATGGGTATCTTCTCGGAAATTAAAATGCGCTTGTTAAAATGATTATTAATTGTTATAAAAAGACAAATATTTTATAAGGATGAACGCCCATGGGAGAGGGTATTTCGGACTATACAAAATTGATCATCGACCTGCGCAGACATATGTGGAAATCAGGTGTGGAAATGGAATTGCGCAGATTAATATGGCAAATAGCCGTTATAGGGAAGTATATCTCTGCTAAAATTCAAGAATCGAATCGGAAACTGGCTGGTTTTAGGAACATCCGCATTTTCCGTCACGGTGAAGAGCAATTGACTTTGGATAGAAGCGCCGATGAGATTCTCAAGAATCAACTCCAGGATTCAGGGTTTGTCAGAGCATATGCTTCAGAAGAACAGGATTCAGTGATTCAGATCGGCAAGGGAGAAGAAAAATATTTCGTCACTGCAGACCCTTTGGCCGGTTCTTCTTTAGTGGATGCCAATCTGTCCATAGGAACGATAATAGGCATTCATAGAGAGTCGATGTTAGCCACGGGGAGAAAAACATTGGCGGCAGCCATGTACATTATGTATGGACCGCTGATTACGATGGTCTATTCTGCAGGAAAGGGAACCCATGAATTTGTATTGAACAGAGAAGGGGAATACGTTCTTTCTGAGGAAAACATAACCTTAAGAGAACGGGGGGACATTTACAGCTTGGGAGGATTGAGAAGGGACTGGACTCCGGAACACCTCGAATACATAAATTTCCTGGAAAAGGAAGGGTATAAGCTCCGCTACAGTGGCGGATTTGTGCCGGATGTCAATCAGGTTCTGATTAAGAGGGGGGGCGTTTTTGCATACCCTGCACTAAAGAAGAATCCCCAAGGGAAATTGCGGCTTCTGTTTGAGCTTCAACCCATGGCATTCATCATTGAACAGGCCGGTGGTATGGCCACGGACGGTAAACAGGATCTCATGTCCATCAAGGTAGAGGAACTTAATCAGCGTTCTCCGATCTACGTCGGGAGCCGTTTTGAGGTGGAAAAGGCGAGAGAGTTCCAGGCTTAAAGGATATATCGGGACACGATCGTAACTTTGAAAGATTGGGGAAACACCTATAAAAAAATATAGACCCCAGTATGAAAAATTTTCTATAAAGCTCCACCTTTTTTGTGCCTCTTACCAGCTTAAGAAGACTGATTGATATTTTGTGATATTATACTGCACATTTCAAACCGGTAATCTTCTATAATAGCCTTGATATGAAGATTTTGTGGTATCTTCAATTTTTAACGGCTAACGCATCTTAAAAAATTTGAGAGCGCAGAATCGAAGGAGTCTTCCTGAACTCCACACATCACCGCTACCGTAAAACATTCAGGATAACAAATGATAATACATACATTGTTGTTCATTTTTCATTGACACACAAGGCCACCCATCGTATGCTTTTATTGTTGGGGCGGAGAGGTTCGGGGGACATTTGGAATGAAGGTGAATTAAGTTGGAAGGAAATGATTCAGGATCATCTTGACAAGATTGAAGAGAGGCTGAAGCAGAGCGAAGCGGTCAACGAGAGTGACAAAGCCGAGTTGTTGACCCTCCTGACGACCCTGAGGACGGAAATTGCCGACCTTTCTCAGACTCACTATGAGCAGGCGGAAAGCATAACAGGATTTGCCGAATTATCAGCCCGCGAAGCCACACGCAGTGAAAAAAATCCGGCGCTCCTCAATTTGTCGATTGAAGGTCTGGCCTCATCGGTTCAGGGCTTCGACACATCTCATCCAAGGCTAGTGGAGATTATCAATACCTTCTGCACGATGCTCTCTAATCTGGGAATATAGAGTCCATGCTCCGGCCACCTATCCCGTGTGGTTGTTCATCTGCTCCTGAAATTTACGATTGCCCGCCTCAATCTGTTGTCCATGACAAGCCCCCTCTAATCCATAGATACAGTCTCGTGATCGGCATCACTGAACGTGAAGCCCGATCATACCTGCATCAATGTATCGCCTTGGCCGCGATGCTTGAATCCAGAGTTAGCCCCTCAGCTTGCGTGACGAAACTTACGTTTGTCGGCTATGGATTTTTAATACGGAATAGACGTTTATCACACGCCATTTTACGATTAGGAAGCCGACATGCTTACGAAGGTCGTATGCTCCTTCGTAGTATGTTCTTATCAATCAATTCCGTCGGCGGGTATTCTCACCTCGACTGCGTGTTCCTGATGGTCGTCAACAAGGGTAATTGTTGTATCCTGTTGCGGGGCGCCGTCGACGGTCACACTCGTTGCGCCATCGCCAACCTCCCTGCGCAGAACGGCGATGTGGTAGACCGTTTCCCGATAACGGTAGTGCACCGTGAAGCCCTCCCAATCCGCCGGGAGGAGCGGTGCGAAACTCAGTCTATCCACCTCCAGCCTCAGCCCCAGGAGTGATTCCACGATCAGCCGGTACATCCAGCCGGCCGAACCGGTGTACCACGTCCATCCGCCACGGCCGGTGTGCGGTGAGAGCGCATAAACGTCAGCCGCGACGGCGTAGGGTTCCACTTTGTAAGTCGCAATCGACTCAGGAGACTTCGCATGGTTCACCGGATTGATCATGGCCATCAGTTCCCAGGCGCGCCGGCTGTCGCCCAATTGAGCGAACGCCATCGCCGCCCAGATCGCCCCATGAGTGTACTGCCCGCCATTCTCTCTCACGCCTGGGACGTAGCCTTTTATGTAGCCGGGGTTCATATTCGACTTATCGAAGGGCGGGGCCAGGAGTTGGATCAGCGCCTGGTCCCTGTGAACGAGGCGCTCGTCCAGCGCTTCCATGGCCATGCGCGCGCGTTCGGCATCCTCCGCACCGGATAGAACCGACCAGCTTTGCGCAATCGAATCAATCTGGCATTCGGGGTTACTCGCCGAACCAAGCGGCGATCCGTCGTCGAAGTAAGCGCGGCGGTACCACCCGCCATCCCAGCCATGCTGCTCGATATTCCGGCGCAATTGAGCCGCCTCCTTCTCGCAGCGTTCGACAAAGGATGTGTCACCACGCGTGCGCGCAACCTCAGTGAATTGCATAAGCACATCATACAGGAAAAAGCCCAGCCAGACGCTTTCGCCTTTCCCCTCTGCGCCCACCATGTTCATGCCGTCGTTCCAGTCGCCGGAGCCAATGAGCGGCAGGCCGTGCTCGCCATAGTTGAGACCTCTCAGGATGGCTCTTACACAGTGTTCATACAAACTGGCAACTTTTTTAGACCGGCCGGGCAGATCGTAATAGGAATCCTCATTCGCGTTTATCGGGCGGCCCTGAAGGAAGTGGATGGTCTCATCCAATACACCGTAATCCCCGGTGCTCCGGACGTAGCGGCACATCGCCAACGGCAGCCAGAGGTAATCGTCGGAACAGTGTGTGCGCACGCCGCGGCCTTGAGGAGAATGCCACCAGTGCTGTACATCTCCCTCGGGGAACTGACGGCCTGCGGCAAGAAGGAGGTGCTCACGCACGAGGCGCGGCTCGGTGTGGATGAGCGCCATTACGTCCTGCAACTGATCGCGAAAACCGAAGGCGCCCGCGGACTGGTAGTAGCCGCTGCGCGCCCATAGGCGGCATGCCAGCGTCTGGTACAAGAGCCAGCCGTTGGTCAACATGTTGAGGGACTGGTCGGGTGTTTCCACGATCAATGCGCCGAGCGTGTGTTGCCAGTATTGCCAGACCGTTTCGAGCGCGTTGCGCGCGGCGGCAGATCCCCGGAAGCGATGCACCAGGTTGCTAGCCTCCTCGTCGTCCCGCCCTACGCCGAGCCTGAAGACGATTTCACGTTCCTGCCCAGCAGCCAGTTCGAAGGAAACCTGGATCGCGGCGCAGGGGTCCAGGGCGGCCCCTACCCTGCCGGAGAGCCGCAACCGGGTCATCGCCGCCGGACTCGCGAGCCTGCCGTTGCGCCCCAGGAATTCCGTCCGGTCGCCGCTTACGGTCCGGGTCGCTTCGTCCACGTCGAAAAAGGCAGTCCGGTCGGGGAACTCCGTATTGTAAGGGTTCCGCGCGAAAAGAGCTCCGCTCACAGGGTCAATTTCGGTGATCACATGCATGGTCGTTTTGGGTCGCAGATCCCCCAGAACCCATTCCGCATATCCGGTAGCAGAGAGCCAGCGGGGTCGGCCGCACTCGTTTTTCACTTTTAACACCGTGAACTTGATCGGCGCGTCCAGGGCCACGTAAACCCACATTTCCGAGCGGATGCCTCTCTCCGTGTGCTCGAAGACGCTGTAGCCGAATCCGTGCCGGGAGGCGTAAGGCATCGCCCCGCGGCTGGGCAGCGGCGTAGGAGACCAGAAGTGGCCGCGCTCTTCATCGCGGAGGTAGAACGCTTCCCCGCTCGTATCGCTCACAGGATCGTTATACCAGGGAGTGAGGCGAAACTCGTGGGCATTCTCGGCCCAGGTGTAGGCAGAGCCGCTCTCCGAGATGACGGTTCCGAAGTGCGGATTCGCCAGGACATTCGCCCATGGCGCAGGCGTCACCTGATCATGCGTGGTTGTAATGATATACTCGCGGCCATCAGGCGTAAATCCGCCGAGTCCGTTGAAAAACAGCAGATCATGGCGAGGCAAGGCGGCAACTGCCGGGGGAGCGCCACGGTGAGTCCGGGTTGGCGTAAGGCGCGGCATAGTTAATTCCACGAGGCTCCTACGGTTGATCTGGTCCGCCAGCATCCCCCGGCTGTCGGTGACGATGGCGCGAGCGACCGTTTGGAGCAGGATGCGTTCCTCGTACGATATCTGGTCCGCAGGCCTTACGAAAATGCCGCCCGGTTGATCCGTCACGTTGGTTCCGACGCCTGCGGCAATGAACCCCATAATCTGGTCGTGGAGTAGCTGCCGGTAACCGGCGTGATCTTCGTTCCAGATCACCAGGTCCACCGCCAGTCCTTTTAAGCGCCAGTACGTATGGGCTTGTATGAGTTGACGCACCAGGTCAATATTGGCCGGATCTTCAATCCGCAGGAGTAGGATCGGCAAATCGCCGGAAATGGCGTAGCCCCAGAGACCGGATTGCCCGCGGTGATTCTTGATGATGACGCTCGCATCGGCGCGTAGCGAAGCATTGGCATAGATCACCGAGCCGGCGAGGCTTCCGTAGAGCTGCGCGTCGGCCTCCGTGGCATTGATCTGCCGCAAAAAGATATCGCTGTGTGTCCACGCCAGATAGAAGACCCGATCCGCGAGACGCCGATCCTGGTATTTCTCGACCAGGCTTAAGGCTGCGTCGCGAGTTTCCCCGATGCCGGAGACAATATTGACCGTTGCCGTTTCTTCCGCATCGAGCGTGATTCGATAACGGATCGAGACGATCGGATCCAGCACGGAGCCCTCACTGCCGGACAGGGCCGATGCATCACCCATCGCTTGCGGGTCGGCAACCGTATTTCCGCGGCCGATGAACCGCAGGCGGTCGGTCTCATAAGAGATTTCTCCGATGTCCGCGTCGTGCACGGCCATCAAATGAAACATCCAGGGAGCGTGCTCGCCCTGGGAGCGGGGCCGGCGCGTGCAGAGAATCGCCCGTTCCCGGCGGAGGATCTCGGTCTGAACAAAGAGATTGCTGAACGCCGGATGCAGCGCATCCGCGGCCGGCGAGGCGAGGACGACCTCCGCATAACTCGTGACATCAATGGCTCTGCGTTTCCCGGAACGGTTGATGATGGTGATGCGGCGCAACTCGATGTCATCCTCGGGCGAAACGGCAATTTCCGTATGCGTGTCGAGGTCGTGGTCGCGGCAACGGAACTCCGCTTTCGCCTCCGAAAAGATCGTTTCATAAGTATCCGCTTGTTTGAGCGCCGGCTGATAGGCCGTTGACCAGAATTCCCCACTCGTCACATCGCGGATGTAACAGAACGTGCCCCAATTATCACAGGTGCTATCTTCGCGCCAGCGGGTGACGGCAATGTCCTTCCAACGGCTGTAACCGCCGCCCGCGTTCGTGATCATCACGTGGTATCTGCCGTTTGACAACAAGTGCACTTCCGGTTTCGGCGTGTTCGGGCTGCCGAACACGCGCACCGGCGCCTCAGTGCCCATGGATGCTGCATGGCGGTCGGAGAATTCGGCGGTGCGCGCGTAGAATGCCGTCGCCTTGGGGATTCGCTCCTGGAGCAACAGCATGGTCGCCTGGAACATGGGTTCCGACTCAAATCGCTTCTGCATCGGACGGTCCAGGAGCACATAGGCCAGAGAGAGCAAGCTCATGCCCTGATGATGTGCCATGAAGGAGCGGACCACGGCGCTTGATTGTCCGCGCGGCAGACGGGAAGGAGTGTAGTCGATTGCTTCATAGAAGCCATACATTCCCATAACGCCTTCAGACGCAAGGCGCTCGAGATTCCGGCATGCCTCTTCGGGCGCTACCGTCACCGCCAGCGCCGAGGCATAGGGCGCAATGACCAGATCCTCGGCGAGCCCGCGTTTGAGACCCAGGCCGGGTACGCCAAAGGCGCGGTACTGGTAGTTGAGATGAACGTCGATTGCGTTGTAGCCGGATTCCGAACTGCCCCAGGGCACCCCGCGTTTCCTCCCATACTCGATCTGCCGGGCCACCGCCGCCTTGCAGGTCTGGTCGAGCAGTGTGTGTTCGTACGTCGGCATCACCAGGAGCGGCATGAGGTATTCGAACATCGAACCGTCCCACGAAAGGAGAATCGGCTTCCCCCCGACGGTGGTGAGCAGGCGTCCCAGGGCGAACCAACTCTCCTGAGGCAGCTTCCCCTGCGCAATCGCTATGAAACTGCAAAATCTTGCTTCCGAAGCCAGCAGATCGTAGTAACTCGGGTCCCGCCGACGTTCACCAACGTTGTACCCGATAGCCAGGAGATTGCGTGCCTCGTCGAATAGAAAGTCGTATTCCATATGGGCGAGTTCGTCGATTTGCCGTGCCAGCCCTTCGATAGCCCTAATCCTCGCTCCGGCGCGCCGGCTTGCCTCCGTAATGAGCTGACGACGTTCGCCAGGCCATACGCTCTCCGATGTCTCGTCAGAGTTTGGGCGCCCTTCAATTGCCTGCAGGAGTTCCGCCTCAAGGTTGGCCAATTGGCGCAGCGTCGGGATTTCATCGATATCCGGCATCTCGCGGAGCCTGTCCGGCGATGCCGGCAATGATGTCCAGGCCGCGAGAAACGTCAGCTCATTGAGGGCGGCCTGGCATTGCCCGGCAAGGGCATGCGCCCACCACTGCGCCTGGCTCTCGTGGTCCGCATCGAGAACATTGACGCCGGTGGCCACTTCCGCAGCGGACGTTGCCAACTGATCAAGGCAAAGCCGCACCGCCGCCAGCGTGGTAGGCGGGGAATCGATTGCGGACTTCAGCAGTTTTTGCAGTTGCACGAGTTGGCCCGAAGCGGTTTTGCCATCCATGTCCTCGAGGACACGGATGGTGTCGCTGATTCCCTCAAACACTCGCGATCCCAGAATCCGGTCGTCGGGAAGTGCGAGCAGTCCCTGCCGCAGTGTCAGCAGATGGCCGGCAAGGTTTCCGCTGTCCACTGTCGAGATGTAGGCAGGTTGCAGCGGTTGCAGGGATTGCGTGTCGTACCAGTTGTAAAAGTGGCCTCGGTGTCGTTCCAATGCTTCCATCGTATGGAATGCATTTGCAGTGCGCTCGATGAGTTGTCCCGCCGAGATGTAGCCGAAGTCGTAGGCGGACAAATTTGCGAGAAGGGCCAGGCCCATGTTGGTCGGCGACGTGCGATGCGCAATTACGGCAGCGGGATGCTCCTGAAAATTGTCAGGGGGCAGCCAATGATCTTCCGGGCCAACGAAGGTTTCGAAAAACGCCCAGGTCTTGCGGGAAAGCTTCCGGAGAAAGGTGGTCTGGTCAGCCGTCAGCCTTGCTTCGCGACGAGCAAGCGGCCGGCTGATCCACCAGGCGACAAAAGGAGAGACAAACCAGAGTCCCAGTATGGGCCCGGCCACCGCTAATGTCACCGGCCTCGAAAGCGTCAGATCGATAACCGCGGCACCGGCAAGAACCGGGGCGATCCACATGGATCGGCAAAAAGACCCAAGGTCCGTGCGGTCACTGCCATATCGTTCGTCCGACGTACTCCATTCGAGAAGTCGCTTGTGGGTAACCAGCATCCGCCAGCCCGTGCGCAAAATCGCATCGAGACTGAAAAACGCCTCGTAGGGAAGGCAGATGAGCGTAAATGCCGCCTGAGCGAAGTGCCGGCCGGCGGAGTGCAGGTTGGCATCGAGGTGCTGGCCCAGAAGCACGTCGTCTGGCTTCTGAAGCACTTCCATGAGAGAGGCAATCAGAGAAGGAATCAGGATGATCCCGAGCACCGATAGGGTCCAGAACCAGGCCGATGGCAAGACCGTCCAGCCCAGCAGCAAAAGGAGTGTCAACGCCGCGGGCGCGAGACTGCGCCGCAGGTTGTCGAATATCTTCCATTGGGACAGCTCTGAGAGCGGATTTTTTTGAAGACGCACATCGGGGCCGGGAACACCTGACAGCAACCATCGCAGGAGCTGCCAATCGCCGCGAATCCAACGATGCCGGCGGCTCACATCCGCATTGTAGCGAGACGGATATTCCTCATAGAGCATCACATCGCTCAACAGCCCCGCGCGCGCGTAACACCCTTCCAGAAGATCGTGGCTGAGGATCCGGTTCTCGGGGAAACGTCCTTTGAGCGTTCGCTCAAAGGCATCAACCTCGTAGATGCCCTTGCCGATGAACGAGCCTTCGCCAAACAGGTCCTGGTAAACATCGGAAACAGTGCGTGTATAGGGATCGATGCCGGGCTCGCTTCCGCACATTGCCGCATACCGCGAACGGTTCATGCCGGGCACGCTCACGGCTACCCGTGGCTGGAGGATGCCGTATCCCTCGCAGACACGCTGCATGTCTTCGTCGTATCGCGCACGATTCAGCGGGTGCGCCATGGCGCCCACAAACTGCCACGCCGCATCGCGCGGCAGCTGCGTATCCGTGTCCAGGGTGATCACATACTTCACGCTCGGTAAGACTGTCGTGTCACCGATGACGAGGGAAAAACGATCCCCCGCATTTTCCCCGCCGCGCAGGAGAGCATTCAATTCCGCTAGTTTCCCCCGTTTGCGCTCGTAACCCATCCATATCCGCTCCTGAGGATTCCATCGACGCGGGCGATGGAAAAGGAAGAAGGTGTCGCCTCGGGAATGACTGTACTTGGTATTCAGCTCTTCGATCCTTTGCCGGGCAAGCCGCAACAGCGGTTCGTCCTCAGTCAGCGTTTCCTCCTGTGCGTCTCGAAAATCGGTCAACAGGCCGAAGTGCAGGTTCGCGTCCCGATTTGCCAGGAACCGCACTTCAAGCGCCTCGATCAGATCCTCTATATTCTGCGTGCTTATGAGCATCGTCGGAACCACGGCCAGTGTGCGGAATTCCGGCGGTATCCCTTTGGAGAAGTCCATGCGCGGCAGCGGATGGGGTGTCGCCAACAGCGTTGCCAGCAAGTTTACCAGCGCAATGGCCAGTTGACTTGCGCCCAGAACTGAGAGTAGTACGATCAGAACAATTGCCCATCCCGGTAACGCACCGACATGCGCCTTCGCCAGTAAGCCCCCGGCGAAGATTGCCGTCATCAGTGTGATTGTACCCAGATAGAGGAGCAAAGGAAACCGGCGGCTCCAGCTCTGAAGGTACTCAGATTGGGAAAGGCGTACCTCCAGCGCCCGTTCGAGTTGGGGCAATCCCTTGTCGATCAGGTAAAAGCCGACATGTGCCGCGCGATCATTGCCGTCTTTCCCGTTCGCACCCTCATGCGCCAGCCCGATCGCCGTGCGTGCCACCTCGCTCTCGGAAAATCGGCTGTGTCTCGCTATCTTTTCCACGACATGGCGGTAACGGTCACGGGTAGAAAAATCCATTGTGCCGTAAACGCCGCCGGGATCCTTGCGCAGAGTCTGGTCGACAACGCTCATCGTCTCGACGAATTCGCGCCAGTCCATCGCGCCCAGGAAACGAAGACTGCCGATGCTGTTGCTCATGGATACCTGATCGGCAGCCTGTTGTTGGTTCTCCGCCTGCACCAGTTGCCGGATCGTCTGGCCGCACTCGGACAGCCGCTGCTCAAGCCAGGTAAGCGGCAATGACAGAGCAGGACCCTGTCCCTGCAGACGGCGTGTAATTTCCGCGATAAACGAGCTCACCAGCGGCGGGTTTGATCGTGCCATGTCTGCGATCACCAGAATCAGGCTCTTCGGGTCCTTCGTGGCGCTCTCCGTCATCTGGTCTGCCCAATAATCGGCCAGGTTGCGGTCGATTCTATCAGTAGCGATCCGGGCGGCAACGCGTCGGAGATTCTCGATCAGCGCCAGGCGCAGCATGATAGGAATTGCCCACAATTCGCCTAACTTTAGGGAAGTGACGGTCTGGTAAGCTGCAGCAAATCTGCTGAGAATCTCCGGATCGACCCGCCCATCGCCATGTGAGATCATCTCCAGCGCAATGTCATATACGCGTGGCAGAGCAGCCGAAGGACCATTCATCAGGCGAGGGAGTTCTCGGCTGTACCCCTTTGGCAAATGCCTCCTGGCGGTGCGTATCTGCTCTTCAATCAGATAGAAGTTGTCGAGCAGCCATTCCCCGGCAGGTGTAATCCGGCGGTTTGCCTTAACCGCCTCCGTCAGCAAATTTTGGACGCCGATCAGGAGGCCTTCATTCTCAGCCAGTCGTGTCAGAAGCCGATCCTGAGCGCGTCCCGGGCTTAACGTGTGTGAGCCCGCGAGAGTTTTGCCATGCTGCTCCATCTGATCGGCGCTGAATAACTCCGCTCGCAGCGGCGGCTCGATACAGGCAAGCTTTCGCGCCAAACCGTTTCCGCGGAGACTCGCCCACAAATGGGACAGAATCACGGGAATGGTCTTGCTGTTTAAATTCACTTTCAAGCCCTCTTTTTGAGGAGTAGTATCGATAAACCAGTCGCAATGGCGGCAGCGGCTTTTTATGATTCCTTGAGGCAATATTATCTTACCGTAGCAAAGAATCTCGGCGAATCCGATAGCGGGCGGAATCATCCCCATGATACTGGCGGATTCGAATACCTGCCGCCGAAATTTGTATCACATGGAATGGTAAAATTCATGCTTTTTTATTATTCGGTACTGAAACAGCTCCCAACTTCACACCTCTCTATGTATGGAAGGGGAAAAATATGCGTCGGGTATTGATACAATGACAGCAATGGATGGTCAGGTTATTTATAGACAGAAAGGAGGGATATTTCATGTGACACAGGCGGGTTAGCCCTTCTTTGGGCACAATTTTTGTCACACTGATCGACTGCTGTTGAGAAATGCCTTTAAACGAAGACTAAACAAAGCCATGCTCTACACAAGGTGTTACCACTAACCGCACTTCCTTCCCGTAAACGTTTGATATATTTCTTGCCATATCACTGTAGATTTCCCTTGCAAGTAATGATAGATAAGGTTGCACAGTCGACCGCAGCAATTGATGGCGGCTAATCCTTAATCCTGGGTAGCATGCCGAGTTCGTACTACACTTATTCTTTCTGAGCGAGAAGATAAAATCACATTAGGAGAATTAACAAATGGCAATCAGCGATGAGTATAAGAACCTTGTCAGTTATCTCGAAAAGGCGATCAAGATCATCGAAAAAATGGGGATGCGTATTTTGGATTTCCAAAAGCAGTCCGTAAAAATTATGCTGCCGAAAGAACCGAACGTGAATCACATCGGTACGGTATATGCCGGGTCTCTCTTTTCACTGGCGGATTTTGCGGGAGGGGTTCTATTCTATTCCGCTTTCGACCTCAGGAAATACTATCCTTTATTGAAAGAGGTTACGATCACCTTCAAAAGACCTGCGACCACAGATATTACGGTTGAGACATCGATGACCCCTGAACAGGCTGAAGGGATTAAAAAGATTGCTGATGAAACTGGGAAGGCAGATTGGGCTTTGGATCTCGAACTGAAGGATGAGCAGGGAAACATCTGTTGCATTGCCCACGCCAACTTTCAGATGAGAAGATCGTGAGATGCGCAGCACTGTCATCTTATACAAGAATATTTGTGAAAACACAGAATGAAAGAAGGTTTCCCATGAGTATGCCACGCGAACTGCAAAAAGAAGAGATCATCGACCTTTTGAATCGGTGCTGGATGACCCATGACGGGATGTGGTTCTATCACTGCTTAAAGAACTTCGGCATAGAAAAGGCGAATGAGCTGAATAAAGCGGCAATACAATCGTTAGCGCCGATGGAGATCGACAGGATTAAGAAGGCACTTGGCGTGGATAAGAAAATTGAGAATTTTCAGGATTTCAAAGACTTCTTTGTTGCCGCCTCTCATTTATTTATCCCCGGTTTCATGAATATCACTATGACTTTCCCGAAGGAAAACATACTCCACTGGCAATTTGAACCCGGGAACTGCTTCGCATACAAAGGAATAACGAGAATAGGAGCTATCGATCAATATGAATGCGGTGTTATCTACAGGCTTGAGTGCTGGTTTGACAGCCTGGGGATCAAGTATAATGTTGCACCCCAAGTACTAAGATGTCTGATGCTTGATAGTGGTGTATGTCAGGGAGATTTTGATTTCGATTTTAGATGAATTGCCGGCAGGCGCAATTTAGAACCTGCCTCTCTTACAAAGGCAATTCAATTTTTGCATACGTTTTAAAAAAATATCTGATAAATTTGATCTTCCCACTTTCGCTCATCATCATGAATTTTCCGAACTCTGCCATGTCCTCTTTTCCATGGCCATGTATCTGGACATCATTATTTTCAAATTTACTAAATACATGTGCATGAAATAGAAAAACCTCCTCCCCGCTCGTCAATTGCGCGGTATGACAGGTCACATAACAGTTTTTAGCAAGCTCGTAGATGCCTTCTAACTCTATGTTTTTGACATTTCCTTTATACTGCTGATCGAAATTTTCTTTTGCCAGACTGTTTATTTTCTTTACCAAGGTCTCTTTGTCCGTTCTTCCATCCTTAGCGGAAAGAAAGAGCTGGTGAAGAAATTCGTCCTCCAATAATTTCTGTTGATCTTGCGCACAAATAATTGACGCACCGGCAAGCGAGAAAAAGACGGAAAATGAAATTAATAAGCGCATCAGTTTATGCATATCTTTGCTCCTTCTTATCATGTCAAATCCTATTATGCGTATCGGTAACTCTTAACTATTTTGTCATTCCCGCAAAAGCGGGAATCTAGTATTGATTTCATGGTTCCCCGCTTGCGCGAGGACAGCGCCTAGATTACGGGTCAAGCCCGGAATGACGAATAGAGGAGTTATGCAAAGGTTTTCTTTTGTATCACGCCTATTTCGTATCTACAAATTTATACCCGATGCCCCTGACAGTAAGAATGTATTGAGGCTTTTCTTTGTCTTCTTCAATGGCTGTCCTCAGGCGGCTGATATGGACATCCACAGTGCGTGGCTCAACGAAAGTCTCATCCCCCCAGACATAGTCCAGAAGCTGATCTCTGGTGTAAACCCTGCCGGGATGCTGGGTGAGGAATCGCAAGAGTTTTAATTCTGTAGGACCGAGATCGACCTTTTCCCCATTCACGGTAACATCATATGACCTGTAATCGAAGCGGAGCCCTTTGTATGCGAACTGTTCTTTTTTGTCTGAATCGGGACGCCCTTCCGCCCTTCGCAGGACCGCATGAATTCTGGCAATCAGTTCTCTCACATTGAACGGCTTGGTGATGTAATCGTCTGCGCCCATCTCAAGTCCCAGTATCTTATCTACCTGATCGCCTTTAGCTGTGAGCATGATAATCGGAAGCGTTTCTGCTTCCGGATTCTTTCGGATAAATTTGCATACCTCTAATCCTCTGATGCCGGGAAGCATGAGGTCAAGAACAACCATATCCGGTCTTCTGGCCTTAACCAGTTTGAGGGCGCTTTCCCCATCGTAGGCCTTGATAGTTACAAATCCTTCCTTTTCCAGATTGTAACTGATTAAATCTACGATGTCTTTTTCATCATCTACAATAAGAATTTTTTTCGGCATAATCAGAAAAGATACTCCAGGAGTTTTTTCAGACTGTTGACCCTGATACACTCCATCTTTTTTTCTGCAGATCCATTTCGAGAAGAGGTCTGAGGAATGATGCAGCGCCTGAATCCCATGCGGGCTGCCTCCTTGATCCTGATGTCCATCTGGGAGATCCCCCTCACCTCGCCTGCAAGACCCACTTCACCAAATACCACGGTGCCTTTATCAATAGGTTTGTCGAGAAAACTGGAGGCCATGGATGCAACAATTCCCAGGTCAACTGCCGGCTCGTCCACCTTCATGCCGCCTGCCACATTGATAAAAATATCATGACCGCTGAGACGGAAACCGCACATCTTATCCATGACAGCGGCAAGCAAAGCTACCCGATTATGGTCCACCCCGATGGTCGTCCTTCGCGGCATACCGAAATTAGTAGGATTAACAAGCGACTGGATCTCTATAAGGATCGGCCTGGTGCCTTCAATGCTCGGCACAACCACGGAACCCGGCGCCCCTTCCGGCCGTTCCGTCAGGAAAAATGCCGAGGGGTTCGCAACTTCATTTAAACCGTTGCTCCTCATTTCAAAGACGCCGATTTCATTGGTCGGCCCGAATCTATTCTTCATGGCCCTGATGATGCGGTAAGCATGACTGGAGTCCCCCTCGAAATAAAGCACCGTATCTACCATATGTTCCAGCACCTTCGGGCCTGCTATGGAGCCGTCCTTGGTTACATGACCGACCAGAAAAATGGGAATGCCCGTCTTTTTTGCAAGGAGAATGAGACGCGCTGATGACTCCCTGACCTGTCCGACGCTTCCCGGCGCGGACGTGAGGACCGGTGAATAGATGGTCTGAATGGAATCGACTACTACCGCCCTCGGCGATATCTCCTTGATATGTTTGACAATGCTATCCATATCAATCTCAACCAAGACAAAAAGATTCTTCGATGAAGCCCCGATCCGTTTGCCCCGGAGCTTTATCTGCTTTGCCGATTCCTCACCGGAGATGTAAAGGATCTTTAAATCCTTTTCTGCCAGATTGTTGACGACCTGAAGAAGCAGCGTCGATTTGCCGATGCCGGGGTCGCCGCCCACCAGGGTTACAGAGCCGTTTACAATGCCACCGCCAAGAACCCTGTCCATTTCCGCAATCCCGGTCGTCATCCTTTCTTTTTCATCCGCAACGATCTCGTCGATGGGCAAAGGGGCTTCATTGAACTGGATGCCTGCTGGACCCGCAGGATCAATAGCTCTTATTTCTTCCTCGGCAAACCGGTTCCATTCATCACATGAGGGACACTTACCCAGCCATTTTGGTGACTGGTGGCCACAGTTCTGACAAAAAAATGCGGTTTTAATCTTTTTCAATTAAATAACCCTTTTCAATGCTTTAATATACCATAAACATATGTTTTTTTAACCCAGCAGTCAATACGAAACCAATTCAAAAAATCTTGAGTAATCATTTCAATGCTGATATATTTTAACGCGCCAAAAAAATCGGGAGATAGTGAAGCATGCATAATCCAAATTTTAGTTCCGGCCCTTGCAGCAAGAGGCCCAATTGGAGTCTTGATTTTCTCAAGAACGCCCCCGTCGGCCGGTCCCATCGCTCGTCCCTGGGAAAGGAAAAACTGGCAAAGGCCATAGCCGAAAGCAAAGAGATCCTGGGAATCCCAAAGGACTACCTTGTCGGAATAATGCCTGGATCGGACACGGGCGCTTTTGAAGCGGCCATGTGGACCCTCTTAGGGCCCCGGCCTGTTACTGTACTGGTCTGGGAGAGCTTCTCCGAAGGTTGGGCAACGGATATTACCAAACATTTGAAACTAAACCCCACCGTCCTGAAAGCGGATTACGGGAAAATACCGGATCTGAAGTCAGTCGACTGGTCCAACGATTGCGTCTTTGTTGCGAATGGAACAACGAGTGGCGTAAGAATCCCAGACTGGAACTGGATTCCGAAGGATCGTGAGGGGTTATCCCTCTGCGACGCCACCAGCGCTGTTTTTGCGATGAATATCGACTGGTCAAAAGTGGACGTACTGACGTATTCCTGGCAGAAATGCTTGGGCGGTGAAGCAGCCCATGGCATGCTCATCCTAAGCCCGAAAGCCATACAGCGTATAGAGACTTACGATCCGCCGTGGCCGCTTCCCAAAGTGTTCCGGATGAAAAAAGGCGGCAAGATTGATAAAGCGATCTTTGAAGGCGACACCATCAATACTCCATCCATGCTCTGTGTGGAAGACTATCTTGATGCCCTCAAATGGGCAAAGGAAATAGGACTCGCCGGTCTCATAGAGAGGAGCGAGAAAAACCTTAAGGCCGTCGAAGAATGGGTTGGGAAAAATGATTGGATCGATTTCCTTGCGGCCTCAAAGGACACTCGATCGAGCACATCCGTGTGTCTCTCTGTAACCGGTGAAAAAGTACGTAAGCTCTCTAAGGACGATCAGGCAAAGTTCCTCAAGAGCATCGCCAGCGAACTGAGCAAGAAAAATATTGCGCACGACATAAATTCTTACAGGGATGCCCCGCCGGGATTCCGTTTCTGGTGCGGCCCGACGGTCGAACTGGAAGATATTAAAGACGCCTTGGCAGAAATGGCGAAGGTGTATAATCAAAAAATTAAAGAATTATGATCTCATTTTGATCATCAGGATATCTCATTAATTAATTTCAGGAGGATGACGATTATGAAAAAAGTTCTCGTAAGCGATACCCTGGCTGCCGAGGGCATTGAAATACTGAAGAACGCACCTGGCATTGAGGTAGATGTGATGACAAACCTCACGCCGGATGAACTAAAAGGCATCATTAAGGATTATGATGGCCTGGCCATCAGGAGCGCGACAAAGGTCACCAAGGAAATTATCGACCACGCAGAGAAGCTCTCTGTAATCGGGCGGGCAGGAATAGGCCTTGATAATGTGGATATTGCTGCGGCGAGCAAAATGGGTATCGTCTGCATGAATACACCCGGAGGCAACACTATCACTACGGGCGAACATACCATTGCCATGATGTTTTCTCTTGCGAGAAAGGTGCCCCAGGCCACGGCGTCCATGAAAGAGGGAAAGTGGGAAAAGAATAAGTTCATGGGCGCGGAGCTCTACAACAAGACTCTCGGCATCATCGGTATCGGGCGGGTCGGAACCATCGTTGCTGACCGGGCCATGGGTCTAAAGATGAATGTTATCGCTTATGACCCTTTCATCTCCCCGGAAGCGGCGAGTAAGCTGGGGATCACCCTCGTTACTTTGGACGAGCTGCTGCAAAAATCCGACTTTATCTCAGTCCATACCCCCATGACAAAGGAGACAAGGGGCATAATCAATGCCAAGGCTTTTGCCAAGATGAAAAAAGGGGTTTATGTGATAAATTGCGCGCGTGGCGGTATCATAAATGAAAAGGACCTCTATGATGCCCTCGTCTCAGGAAAAGTTGCCGGCGCCGCCCTTGACGTTTTTGAAGAAGAGCCGACAAAAAACAAAGAGCTCATTTCTCTTGGCAATGTAATCTGCACTCCCCATCTGGGAGCGTCGACTGACGAAGCCCAGATTAATGTGGCCATAGCCATCGCCGAGCAGATAGTGAACTTTCTCACCAGAGGAGAAATTAAAAATGCCGTTAATTTCCCGTCTGTCAGCGCCGAACTGCTGACTGTTATCCAGCCTTACTTGGACCTCGCGGAAAAAATGGGAACGTTCGAGGCGCAGCTGGTTAAGGGTGGCATCAAAGAAGTTACGGTGGAGTATAGCGGAGATATCTTGAACTATAATGTCGCTCCCATAACCATTTCCCTGCTGAAGGGGCTGTTGACACCCATCCTGAATGAGAACGTTAATTACATAAACGCACCTCTCATCGCCAAAGAACGCGGCATCAGGGTTGTCGAGTCAAGAAGCAGCGAGGCAAAGGATTATACGAGCATGATATCGCTGACTGTCAAAACAGCTCAGGAAGCGGGCTATGCGGTGGGCACCATCTTCGGGCGACAGGATCTCAGAATCGTCAGGGTCAACAAATTCACTGTCGAGGTAATCCCGGAGGGGCATATGCTCGTCGTATCCAACTACGACAAACCCGGTGTCATCGGTAATCTTGGCACTACCCTGGGAAACAACAATGTCAATATAGCGAGACTCCACTTGAGCCGTGAGCAGATCGACGGAGAGGCACTCGTAGTTCTGATGACAGACACGATGGTGCATGAGGATGTTCTCGATAAACTCCGCAATCTGCCCAACATCATTTCCGTTACTCAGCTGGAGATGTAAACAGGAGAACGACTAATGGGAAATGTCGCTGTTGTTGGAACACAATGGGGTGATGAAGGTAAGGGTAAAGTCGTTGACCTGTATGCAAAAAGCGCCGATGTGATTGCGCGGTTCCAGGGTGGAAACAATGCCGGCCATACTCTCGTCGTAAAGGGTGAACAGACAATCCTTCATTTGATACCTTCAGGAATCCTGCATGATAACAAGATTTGCATAATCGGCAACGGGGTAGTGGTAAACCCCAAAGTTCTTCTGGATGAGATAGACAGCCTCAAGAACCGGGGACTCTTGCCGCCCAATACGAAACTGTACGTGAGTGAGAGAGCTCACGTCATCATGCCCTATCACTGGAAGCTTGATGTTGCCCGTGAGTCTCACGGTCTCGGCAAGAAAATTGGGACCACGGGAAGAGGCATCGGACCAGCCTATGAAGACAAGATTGCACGGGTGGGAATACGGATGTGCGATCTTTTAGATGATCAGGCATTCCGGGAAAAAGTTACCAAGAATGTGGAGGAAAAGAACTTTTATCTGACGAAACTTTTCCAGGAAGACCCCTTGGATGCAGAAGCGATTTACAACGAATACAGGGCTTATGCCGAGCGTCTCCGGCCGTATGTGACAGATACATCGATGGTCATAAACGACCAGCTCAAGAGAGGGAAAAGAATACTTTTCGAGGGAGCCCAGGGATGTCACTTGGACATTGACCACGGTACCTTTCCTTATGTCACGTCATCAAATACTGTCGCCGGCAACGCGAGCTGCGGAACCGGTGTAGGGCCGTCGGCTGTCGGCGAAGTCATCGGGATATGTAAAGCCTATACGACGAGGGTAGGGGAAGGTCCATTTGTGACGGAATTGACCTGCGCAATCGGAGACAGTATACGTGATGTGGGTCACGAATATGGCGCTACTACCGGCAGAAAAAGGCGCTGCGGCTGGCTGGATATGGTCCTGGTCAGGCAATCTTTGCGGTTATCCGGTATAACGGGAATCGCCCTCACCAAACTTGATGTCCTGACAGGTCTCGAGAAACTGAAGATATGCGTGGGCTACCGAACGCCTCAAGCAGAATTCACAGAATCCGTTCCTTCAAACCATCGCCTTCTGGAACGGTGCGAGCCCGTTTATGAAGAGATGGAGGGATGGAAGGAGAATATCGGCAAGGCCAGGCAGATCGAGGAGCTTCCCCGTAATACCAGATTGTATATTGAGAGACTGGAAAAGCTCGCGGGCGCGAAACTGGTGCTGGTCTCTGTGGGAGCGGGTAGGGACGAAACGATAATCATGAGAAATCCCTTTGGTGACTGACAGCTTTTTTTCTTGACAACTCAAGAGTCTTCTTAGTAAGAGGGCAAGCTTTAAAAATTATGTCATGGGCGGGCCGTTAGCTCAGTTGGTAGAGCAGCGGACTTTTAATCCGTTGGTCGGGAGTTCGAGTCTCCTACGGCCCACCAGATAAACAAAAACCTGTCCAAGTTAAATGATCCCCCTGACTCTTTTCTGTCACTCTGTGGTGATTCCTTTTCCATAGCTGCCGTAAAGTTGCATTGTTGCGTCTTTCCTAAAAACTTGATTTCAAAAAACTGGTATTGAAAAAGAGGACGCGTATTGATATGTATACGCTCCCTTACGGGGCATTGCGGCCCTCGCTTGCTTTTCCTGAGGGGAGATTAATTCGAAGGATTCAGTATCAAAATGCCAAGCATAATTCTAAGAGAGTGTCCCAAGGTTTACATCCTGGAGACGCACCGATCTAAGACACCGGACTCCACACTTCGATTTATCCAAAGCATCAAAGAACTGGTCAGCATGATTGACTTCCGCGAAGCATCGGATCTAGACAGGATCGGGATTCCGGTCTTTATCTGCCATCGTATAAGGCCGGACAGTTCAAGAACGAGCCACACGGGTAAGGGAGTATCTCAGATTCAGGCCCAGGTTTCACTGACCATGGAGTCGATCGAACGCTATTCGTCAGAATTCAAGGACGAGTACAAAAGTAAACTGGTCAGTGGCAGCTATAACCAGTTGAAACGGAAGTTCAACATTCTTGATCCTCACGAGATGATTCTTTCGAAGATCAGCGATTACGATCATGATCGGGATATTCACTGGGTATGGGGATGCGATCTGGCGCGGGATGAGGATATTCTGGTCCCTGCCTGCGCGGTCTACCATCCCTACCATCTGGACAATGCCTTTCTTATGGACACTCATACGAACGGCATTGCCGCAGGCAATACTATAGAAGAAGCCGTTGTGCACGGTCTTGCGGAAGTCATCGAGCGTGACGCATGGAGCATCGCACGGTACGAGCGCAACTACAGCGACGCCATGTTCATCGAGGACGAACCTGTAAACCAGTTCATTATCAACATTTTTGAAAGATTCGAAAATGCCAATATCGAAATCGTCGCCAAAGACATCACCTCTGATATCGGAGTTCCGGTGATTGCCGCCTTTTCCCGTGACCTGGTTTATCCCACCATGAAACCCGTAGACGGTTTTGGCGCCCATCTTGATCCCCGTGTCGCCATGATTCGCTCCCTTCTTGAGATCGTGACCACCAGAGCTTTGTTCATTCAGAAGTTTGGGATCGACGGAATGTGCGAACCCGTAACGGCCTATCTTGGTGAGCAGGAAAGAACCGATGATCCACGGTTTTATGCATATAAACAGAAGGGCCTTCGGGATATTGAAGTGAGTTACGGAAAAGATATCCTCCTGGATGTCAGGACTATAATCGGGAAGCTGCAGGCAAGGGCTTTGGAGCGGGTGATAGCAGTGGATCTTACAAGGACGGACACGGGCATTCCAACTGTCCGTATGATCGTTCCGGGACTCGAGACATACTGCTTTGACAAGATGAGAATAGGAGCGCGTATCCTGAAATCCGAAATGCAAGACTGAAGGATAGCAAGGCTGCGATAGAACAATGAAAGAAACATCAATTCTCAAGGAGGTCGAAAAAGTCGAAATCCTGACGCTTCAGGATAATTTCATCGAGATCACAGCCTCCGACAACAGTGCAATTATTTCACGAGCCCGTTATCTCATGCATGGAGAGATAAAAACTTCCATACGGGCCGAACATGGCTTTTCTGCCATAGTAAGAACTACAACCGCCGGTCGAACCAGAACGCTTCTCTTTGATTTCGGATTTTCCAAGGACGGTGCAGCCGCAAATGCCAAGGCACTGGGCGTCGATGTGGGCGAGACTGAAGTGATGGTTCTATCTCACGGTCATAGTGATCACTTCGGCGGTTTTGAAAAACTGGTTAAAATGATCAAAAAAGACGGAGTCGAATTGGTACTTCACCCGGCGGCTTTTAAACAACAGCGGTACCTCAAGTTTGGCGGTGACTTCAAGGCCCGGTTTCCCAAATGGACAAGAAATGAAATAGAAAAAACAGGTGTCCGGTTACGAGAGACGAAGGATCCTCTGCCGCTGTTAGATGGCGATGTTCTGTACCTGGGTGAGATTTGTCGTCAGACTGAATTTGAAAAGGGCATGCCCCATGCCTTCTTTATGGATAAAGGCATAGAGACTTGGGATCCCATCGAGGAAGATACGGGCATCGCCATAAATCTTAAGGGAAGAGGTTTGGTTGTTCTTACCGGGTGTGCGCATTCCGGCATCGTCAATACGGTCAATTATGCCAGGACTGTAACGGGCGTTAATCCTGTCCATGTCATCATGGGCGGGTTTCACCTTGCCGGTCCGGCCTCTGAACCTGTCGTAGAAAAGACAATCGAGGAGTTGAAAAAAATAAATCCCGCTTATATTGTGCCAACGCATTGCACGGGAAGGAAATCGGTTATGGAAATCGAGAAGGCAATGCCGTCGCAATTTATCTTGAACATGGCGGGAACAGGGCTGACCTTTTCTTCCTGAAGCCTTTGCCAGGCATTACCGAAAAGCTCCGCACGTCTGACCAGAAACATTGTTCCCTATGCCATATAGTGTTTCAAAACAAGAGCAGATGCGATGAGTCACCTATCTGCTGTCTGGCTGTGAAGTAGTCCTATCCGAACCTTTATACCACCAGAAATCGTTACCGCTGACAGGATCGTAATATCTGAAATCCCCCTCTTTTTCAATGACAGGGGCATGATCCGTTTCATTTGCTTCATGAATCAACCTGTCCGAAGTCATGACAGACCCGATGAGACATCCATGCTTCTTGATCGCCTCAACGGCATATGATGAACACGATGGGGACATCTGGCAACGATCCCCAATCACCGGGGATATATAATGTTGGTAAAACCTGATTGCCTGTATTAAAAAATATCCGCCAAATGACCCGTCCGTTTCCTGCACCAGTGTTACTTCTCTGTCCGAACCTGGATTATTATAGTCCCAAGGCGCAAATGACTTCTCGTCCATGCAATAACAGGGAACAGCAAGCCCAATTGACGACATGATTATGGGCACTATCACTATGATAATAAGTGCCATCTTCGTTTGAAATATCCCTGACTGCCGGGCCACTAAAGAGTTCCTTTTATCAAACAATTTTGATGCGACAACCAAGTCTTATATTTTATATGAGGAAAATTGTACAAACAAATATTTCAACTGTTACGGCGATTTTATGCCTTAATCAATTCATATAGCACCCGGTGCATCTCCTCCCCCGGTATTTATGGCAATTCTCATTCTCTTTTCCATCATATACCCCTCCCTTTCGGCCTCATCGCTTAATACTTCTTCAATCAGCAAATACTTTACCATCATCTATACTTTATAATTACGAATAGATGGGCCAGCTACGAGAACATCAGGCGCTAATATATCACCAAGAAGCATGCAATTTTTTCTTCTTGAGATGTTGACGTTGCATTTTCAAATAAATACTAATATATACGGACTGCTATAAATGGGGAACATATGGATAAACCTGTTTTGAGAAGGGACATACAACCCGTTGCCACAACCATTAAAGGTCGGCGGATGATCGCCTTTCATGATCCTTACCATTTGACCGACCACGGCGTTGCGCTTGATTTTAACACACTCCCCATCCTGCAGCTCCTTGATGGATTTCATGATCTGAGGGACATTCAGGCCATGCTTATAAAAAGGCAGGGCGGTCGCATAGTTTATGTCTCGGAAATTGAATCATTTATTGAGTCCCTTGACAGGGCCTGTCTTTTAGAAAGTCCATCCTTCCACCAGAAGATGTGCGGACTCCGCAGCGAATTCAGCAACCGACCGACAAGGCTTCCCGTCCATGCGGGAAAGTCCTATGTGTCAGAACCGGCTCAGCTCGCGCAGTTTATAGAGAATGTAGAAAACAATATCAGTCAGGAATATTTGCAGCATATCCCGGATAATATTACAGGTATCCTCGCTCCCCATATTGATATCAACATAGCCAGAGACATCTACGTAAATACTTACCGTTATTTGAAGGGAGAAAACTATGATATCGTTGTGATTTTAGGGATCAACCATCACGTGCAGGAAGGGCTTTATTGCATCTCCGAAAAAAACTACGTAACTCCTTTCGGGGAAATTAAAACAGACAAAAAATTTATCAGAGAATTAAAGAAGAGGGTGCCTGGAGGAACATTCGCACCCGATGATTTCGGCCACATGACGGAACATTCCATCGAGTTTCAAACCATTTTCCTGCACCACTACCTGAAGGACCCCTTTACCATAGTGCCCATTCTGTGTGGGGGGATCGACGAGTTCATCCACCATGGCAGGGATATACTGACTGATGAGAGGTTCCGGGAAATGGTGTCCGTGATGAAGGAGTTGCTGGAAGAAGGAAAGGGGCGCATACTTCTTGTGGCAGGCGTCGACCTTTCCCATGTGGGACGGAAATTCGGTGATCAGGCGCCCGCGGACGCCCTTCTTCCCCAGGCGATAGCGCATGATAAAATAATACTTTCTTTCCTTAGCCGCGGAGAACCGGAAAACATTTTCCGGGAGGCCCTTGAAACCCAGGACAGATACCATGTTTGCGGTCTTCCTGCCATCCTGCTTTTCGCCAGCCTCCTTAAAGAAAACCATGCAGACATCCTTCACTTTGATACGTACCATGAACGCGAGACAGAGAGCGCCGTAAACTATGCATCATTGATTTGTTCCTGCGCATAAGAATACTAATCCCAGAAGAAGATGTTTAAGTGATCCTTTGATGAAATGCGTGGGTGGAATGCGGCACAATCTGTCGTTAATCTAAGCGTAATGCAAATTTATGAATATAATTGACATCATCGATGATTTATAATATTTTTTGTGTAAAACTTATCAAAGTTGGGAGGGCTCAAGGCATGGCTGCTTATAAATTGCGTGGATTATTGCAAGGTGTGTCCTTAATGCTGCTAAGCTTTGTATGTTTTGCAGCCGCCGGCGAAGCACAGGGGCAAACACTTTACGAATATATCGACAAAGACGGCACGGTGGTCATTACTGATAGCCCGCCACCCGGAGTCAATGTCAAGAAGTCACAATCGTTACCTAAAATTACAGAAGAGCAAAAAACAGCGTCGGAAAAAGACGGCAATGAAAAATTGCAGAGATATCGTGAGGCCGATGCGAAAAGAAAAGAAAGGGAAGAGAATATCAGAGTCGTCAGAGAAGAATTGGAGAAGGCAAAAAGAGACGAAGAAAACTACAGGGTGAATATGAATCAGGCCTCCGGTTATGCGCAGAGACACCACTGGCGTACGCTGGTAGATGAACAGCTAAAACTTATCGACGAAAAGAAGAAGAAACTTGACGACCTCGAAAGCCGTCCATGACTTGAAAACGGAATTGTATCTTCTACTCATCAACTGGTTTTATATACAACCAGGGCCCAGAAGGTGACTATCAGGACTTGTGCACAGGTCCAACCGATTATAGCATGTATGCGGTCACGCAAATTGTTCGGTGGCACCTACAGGAATGAAACAAAAGAATAAGGCCCTTAAAAACACCCCTGTAAATATTTCCTGGCAATTTCTTCGGCCAGAGTAGAAGGATCCGATTCCTTTTTCAGTATTTTTTCGACCATACGGTCGAGTTCACCCGTTTTGACGAGCATCCCTAACACAGGTTCGAGGATACTGGATCGCAGGGCCTCATTCAGCTCATGCGTCCTCGTGCGCCGCTGCCTGTCACCAATAAGATCACTGCTTATTAGATATTCATAGTGTTCGTGAACCTTGGAAGATAATGTTTGAAGGTCCTGTTCAAATTCTTCCGGCTTAAAGGAATTTCTAATTGTAACGACAGGCGGCTTCCAACCCCCGGGAGGAATCGGTGACATTTCGATCATAGTCATCAATTCCCGCTGGAGTTTCGCTGCTCCGTCACGATCCGCCTTGTTGACGACGAATATGTCTGCAATCTCCATGATTCCCGCCTTGATCGCCTGGATTTCATCTCCCATACCAGGCACAAGGACAACGACTACCGTATGGGCATAGTGGATAATCTCCACCTCCTGTTGACCCGTACCTACGGTTTCTACAAATATCACATCTTTCCCCATTGCATCCATAACATGGATGGCATCGCCAACGGCCTTTGAGAGCCCGCCGAGGGAACCTCGCGTGGCGAGGCTCCGTATGAAGACGCCTGTATCCTCGGCATGGCGCTGCATACGGATCCTATCCCCGAGCGTTGCTCCTCCCGTAAAGGGACTTGTCGGATCAACGGCGAGAACTCCTACCGTTCTTTCCTTCTTACGGCTTGTCTCAATGAGACCGTCAACAATAGTGCTCTTCCCTGCTCCTGGCGAACCGGTAATCCCAACGACCTGGGCCTTGCCCGTATATGGGAAAATATGTTTTATAGTCAGTTTTGCTTCGGGGATACTATCCTCTATGTCTCTTATAAGGCGGGAGGCAGTCCGAACGTCACCCGCCTTAATCCTCTTTCCTCTCTCCATTACGTTCTTTCCACCGGTTTTATATTTTTGTTAACCCACGCCACGATCGTATCCAGGGTAGTACCCGGGACAAAAATCGCCTTGATGCCTGCGTCATAGAGTTTCTGAAAATCCTGCTCGGGGATGATTCCCCCGCCGATCACGGTGATATCACCTGCACCTTTTTCCCTCAATAGATTAACTACCTGGGGGAATAAATACCTGTGCGCTCCCGATAGACAGCTTAGGCCTACGACATCCACATCTTCCTGGATGGCCGACGCTGCAATCATCGCCGGTGTCTGATGACACCCCGTATATATTACTTCAAAACCAGCGTCCCGGAAACACCTGGCTAAAACCCTGGCGCCCCGGTCATGACCGTCAAGACCTGGTTTTGCTACCATAACACGAATCTTTCTCTTAGCCATTACCATCTCCTCCTTCAATCAGTTCTAATAGAGTCCCGGATCACGGTACTCGCCATAGAGCTCACGATAGACGTCGCACACCTCCTGGATACTGGCCAGATTCTTAACTGCCTCAATACAGTGGGGCATGACATTTTCGCCCTTCTTGCACGCATTCTTAATGTCTTCGAGACTCTTCTTCACTGCCTTATTGTCCCGCTTTCTGCGGACTGCATTCAACCGCGCGATCTGATCCTCTTCAACTTTATCGTCAATCTCTAAAAGAGGGATGGGTATCTGTTCATCGGTAACATATTTGTTGACGCCGACCATAATCTTTTCACAGGAGTCTATCTGCCTCTGGAACTTGTAGGCCGCATCAGCTATCTCCAACTGCGGGAACCCCTTATCTATTGCGGCAACCATACCGCCCATCTCGTCAATCTTATTGATGTAGTCCCATGTCTGCTCTTCCATTTCGTTGGTTAAAGCTTCGACGAAGTACGAACCTGCCAACGGATCAATCGTGTTGGCAGCGCCGGTCTCTTCCGCGATGATCTGCTGGGTTCGAAGCGCAATCTGCACAGCTGAATCCGACGGCAGGCACATCACCTCGTCAAGGGAATTGGTGTGCAAGGACTGAGTGCCGCCAAGGACAGCGGCGAGGGCTTGCGTGGCCGTTCGCACGACATTGTTGTACGGCTGCTGAGCCGTCAGTGAACACCCGGCGGTTTGTGTATGGAAGCGCATCCACCACGATCTCGGGTCCTTGGCCTTATAGCGGTCCCGCATTACTTTTGCCCAGATCCTCCGGGCAGCACGCATCTTACAGATCTCCTCGAAGAAATCTACATGGGAATTAAAGAAAAATGAAAACCGCGGAGCAAATTCATCGACATTTAATCCTTTCCGGTTAACGACGTCCTCCACATACTCCATGCCATCACGAAGGGTAAAAGCAAGCTCTTGAACCGCTGTGGAACCGGCTTCCCTGATATGGTACCCGCTGATGCTGATGGTGTTCCATCTGGGAACATACTTCGTCCCGAATTCAACGGTGTCACTTATGAGTCTGACTGACGGCTCCGGCGGACACATGAACGTCTTCTGTGCGATGAATTCTTTCAGCATGTCATTCTGTATCGTGCCGCCTATCTTGGTAAGCGGTATACCCTTGATCTGTGCCGCTGCACAGTACATCGCCCAGAGCACAGTAGCCGGCGGATTGATTGTCATGGACGTGGTAACCTCATCCATGGGAATACCGTCCACTAATTGCAGCAAATCCTCGAGGGTATCTATGGCGACTCCGCACTTCCCACACTCACCACGGGCCTTGGGCGAGTCCGAATCGTAGCCCATAAGAGTTGGAAAATCAAAGGCTGTACTGAGGCCGGTCTGTCCCTCTTTGAGAAGCATGTGCCACCGTTTGTTGGTGTCTTCAGCGCTTCCCATGCCGGAAAACATCCTGAACGTCCAGTATCGTCCGCGATAACCCGTCGCCTGATTACCCCGTAAAAATGGAAACTGGCCGGGGTATCCAATATCACGGACAAAGTCCATATCCTTTATGTCATCAGGACCATAGAGCCTCTTGATTTCGAGATCTGAAACGGTAGACCATCGTTCCCTCTGGTCAGGAACCTTACTGACCACCTTCCGGACCTCATCCTCCCATTTTTTCTTGAGCTCGCTGGATTGACTCAGCACCTCTTTTGCAAAATACATATTACCGCCTCCTTCCAATAAATCTGATATAATTGCTATTATCAATCAGTACTTGACTATCGAATCCGCGGATTTTCTCTCCACCATGTGGGTTTGTCAAATAGAAAAAAGACTACCCGCCCCCTCTACATTCAATAAATGGACAACTATCCAAAGTTATGCTATGCGATCTTCCGATAGAACATAGCACAAAATCCGGAGGTACTAGCGATGAAAATCAAAATGCCCATAAAGTTTCACGGCAATTACCGGGTCACCATACGCCAGGGTACATGGGAAGCCCGCGAACGATGCCAAAAACTCGTAATCAGGGAAATTACAGCAGCTGAAAAAGAGCAATACTACAAACAAATGGATGAAAAGGATGTGCCTACGCACCAAGTAAACTTTTTCGATTTTGGTTGCCGCCGCATTATAGAGGGTAAACTCACAGTAAACGAAGAAGACAGGGTAGCTTTCGCAGTTGAAGAAAAAGAGTATGAGTTCTCACCCTTCAAAATCGAAAAATAATTTTCATCCAGGCATCTACTGAAAGACGAAAGTCTCTTCAGAAATCTCTATTTTTCTGCTTCTATGAGACGAACCGTGTCGTATTGACGGCTTTATCTCATACCCAAAAGTTTTCTCGAGATAACCACCCTCTGAATCTCGTTAGTCCCTTCATAGATCTGACAGATCTTCGCATCCCGCATGTGTCTTTCGGCCGGATACTCTTTTGTGTAGCCGTAACCGCCGAATATCTGCACGCCTTCAACGGCAGCCCTCATTGCCACATCGGACGCATAACACTTTGCCATGGCCGATTCTTTCTCAAATTCGAGATGATTGTCTTCCATCCAGGCGGCACGAAGGAGCATCAATTCCGCTGCATCGAGCTCCATTGCCATGTCGGCGAGCTTGAACTGGATCGCCTGGAATGTTGCAATCGGCTTACCGAACTGCACTCTTTCTTTTGCATAAGCGAGGGCGTCTTCCATGGCCGCTCGGCCGATACCGCAGGCCTGGGAACCAATACCGATTCTCCCCGCGTCAAGCCCCATCATCATCTGCTTAAAACCCTGTCCCGGTTTACCCAGGAGGTTTGCCGCCGGTATCTCAGCATCCTCGAAGACGAGCTCAGCCGTTCCGGAAGCAAGGATTCCCATTTTCTCCTCGATCTTGCCCACTTTAAAACCCGGGGTGTTCTTCATATCCAGGATGAGATTGATGACCCCCTTGTATCCTAATGCGGGATCCGTCGTGGCAGCTAAAACGCAGTAATGCGCCACATTGCCGTTCGTTATGAAGATTTTGGTCCCGTTGACAATATATTTGTCCCCTTTCAATACGGCCCGACACTTCATTGCGGCGGCATCCGAACCGGCGCTTGGCTCTGTCAATCCATAGCACCCCTCAACCTGCCCGCTCGCCACAGGCGTTAGATACTTTTTCTTCTGCTCTTCCGTCCCGAAGGCTAATATCGGGTACCCGTAAAGGGAATTGTTGACCGATACAATGACACCGCAGCTTGCACAGGCTTTGGAAATCTCAATCAGGCAGAGAACGTACGTCACGATGTCCATGCCCGCCCCACCATATTCCTGAGGCACGGCTATGCCCATAATACCCATCTCGCCCAGTTTGCGGCAAATCTCTTCCGGATGCCTGTGGGTTTTGTCCAGTTCTGCGGCAATAGGTTTAATCTCCTGCTCCGCGAACTTCTTTACCATATCTTTCACGTCCCGCTGATCATCTGTTAAACCGAAATTCATGGCTCATAACCCCCTTACAATAATGTTTTATTAAAGCATCGTATAAAACGGCGAATCAACTTCCAGTGTAAACAGGTTTTCTCTTTTCGAGGAAGGCCTTCATTCCTTCTTTCTGATCATCCGTGCTGAAGCACTGGGCGCAGCACTCCATTTCCAGCCTGATCCCGTTATCAAGCGCAAGATCATAACCATAATTGATCGAATGCTTGGCCATCTTCAGGGCGAATCCAGGCATACCGGCCAATTTCCTGGCAAACTTTTTCGTCTCCGGGAGAAGCTGGTCGAGGGGAAATATCCTGTTTACAAGACCGACGTCGTAGGCCCTTTTCGCATCGACCTGCTCGCCACACATGATGAGTTCCTTGGCCCTCCCCATTCCGACTAAACGCGAAAGCCTCTGAGTCCCTCCCCATCCCGGTATCAATCCGATCAGTATTTCCGGCTGGCCGAAACGGGCTGTTTCCGATGCAAATCTCATATCACAGGCCATGGAGATTTCCGTGCCGCCGCCCAAAGCAAAACCATTCACAGCAGCGATGGAGGGCTTGGGCAGCGTTTCAATCAATCGCAGAGTCTCATTGCCAAGTTCCATAAAGGCAAGGGCCTCTTTAGGCCGCAGGTTCTGCATCTCTGATATGTCAGCGCCTGCTACAAAGGCCTTTTCTCCTGACCCGGTGAGAATGAGAACCTTTATGGCGTCATCATTCTTGCAGAGGGTAGCCGCATCCATAAGCTCCTTCATAGTTTCCGTATTCATCGCATTTAAGGCCTTGGGCCTGTTAAACGTTATTGTAGCGACACCATCCTCAACTTCAAACAAGAGGTTCTTGAATTCCATCCGATGTACCCCCTTTTCACTTTCTTCTGATGCCTCGGAAAAGCTTTCCGAGTGCATATTATTTTTTTCGTCAACCTTTGGACATCTTATCCCGAGGCTTGAAGCCATGATCTCGGGCTGCGCTCCCTGCCGAAGCGAGCTTTACAATTGTCGGAAAAATATTCTCAGCACGGAAGAACATTTTTCGAATGCAAGCATTATTTGCTGTAATCGTAGAATCCTTTTCCCGTCTTTCTCCCCATGTAACCCGCATCCATGTATTTCTTAAGGAGCGGACAGGGACGGTACTTGGAATCGCCAAATCCCTTGTAAAGAACGTCCATTATAGCCCAGCATGTGTCCAGACCAATCAGGTCAGCCAACGCCAGAGGACCCATGGGGTGATTCATGCCCAATACCATAATGTCATCAATGGCCTTTGGCGTGCCCACTCCTTCCATCAGGGTATAAACGGCCTCATTGATCATGGGCATAAGGATCCTGTTCGCTATAAATCCCGGAAAGTCATTGCATTCCACAGGAACCTTCCCAAACTGCTTGGAAAGCGCTTCCGTCGTGTTGTACGTCTCCTGAGAGGTAGCCAAACCCCTGATGATCTCCACGAGTCTCATCACGGGAACGGGGTTCATGAAATGCATCCCGATGACTAAGGCAGGCCTCTTTGTTGCACCGGCTATCCTCGTAATGGGAATAGAGGAAGTATTCGTGGCAAGGATTACCCCTGGCTTGCAGACTTCATCAAGTTTTCTGAATATCCCAAGTTTGAGATCTTCTCGTTCTATCGCTGCCTCCACAACAAAATCGGCATCCTTCATGTCTTCCAGCTTCGTGCTCTTCTTGATGCGGCCCATTATCTCTTTTTTCTGGTCAGCCGTCAGCTTTTCCTTGGCAACAAGGCGGTCCAGGTTTTTTGAAATCGTATCGTACCCCTTGTCGACAAACTGGTCTGCAATGTCATTCATGATTACATTCAGTCCCCCTGGGCTTGCAGCAACCTGAGCAATACCGTTCCCCATCTGGCCGGCTCCGATAACACCGAATGTCTTAACTGCCATCACTACCTTCCTCCCGTCATTTTTTATTCCCAGAACATCAGCTTTCCATTAAGGCAAGTGAAAGGTCTTTTCCCGTACCATTTCATCGGAGATAAGCGAGACTATATGGTCGGAAAAAAGAACTTGAGCCCCAGGGAAAGTCAATCGTTTACACTTTGATCAGCATCGCGTCACCCTGAGCATGGCCCGAGCAGATTCCGCATATCCCGATCCCGCCGCCTCTTCGCCGCAGTTCATAGGCAAGGGTCATGACGATTCTGGCGCCCGTCGCACCAATAGGGTGACCATATGCAATGGCACTGCCGTTCACATTGACCCTTTTAAACATATCTTCCTTGCTCATGCCCAAAATGCAGCGGGCGCTGACCAGGACAACGGCGGCAAAGGCCTCATTAATCTCTATGAGATCTATCTGATCGAGGGTCATGTCATTCTGCTCGAGAATTTTCTTGATTGCAAGTCCCGGCACTGTCGCAATATCCTTCGGTGGCTGGGAAACCTCGGCGTAATCCAGTATGGTAAACAGGGGCTTTACACCCAGTTTGTCGGCCATTTCCCTGCTCATTAACAGACAGACATCTCCGCCGTCATTGACACCCGGTGCATTACCGGCCGTAACACTTCCGGGACCTCCGGTAACCGGGCTTTTATGATTGAAGACCGGCGGCAGTTTGGCTAACCCGTCTATAGTCGTCTCCGGCCTTGGTCCTTCGTCTTTGTCGAAGATGACGACCTTTTTCCCCTGCTTCACCTCGACGGGAAATATCTCGTCGTCCAGTTTTCCCGTCTTCATTGCCTCAACTGCTGCCAGCTGGGAGCGAAGAGCCCATTCATCCTGATCCTGCCGTGTAACTGCAAATTCATCGCCAACCTCAGAACCGTGAATGGCCATGTGCCGGTTATAAAATGCGTCCCAGAGCCCATCGTAGACCGTCAAATCAACGACTGGCCGGTTAGGGAGGCCCATCCTTGCTCCCCATCTCATCTCAGGCAGTGCATACGGGCCATTGCTCATACTTTCCTGGCCGCCGGCTATGCAAATTTCAGCCCTTCCCAGTTGAATCATCTGGGCCGCTAGATCGACCGGCTTAATACCTGACGAACATACCTTATTGATTGTAATGGAGGGAACGGATTCAGGGAGACCGGCCAGGATAGTTGCCTGCCTGCTGGGGATCTGTCCACATCCCGCAGGAACTACATGCCCCATGAAAACATAATCCACATCGGATGGTTTGACCTTTCCATTCGTCCGCCTGAGTACTTCCTTTATCGCCAAGGCTCCAAGTTCGGGAGCGGTAAAATCTTTAAGTGCCCCCCCGAATCTGCCGTACGGCGTCCGGCATGCTTCCACAACGACAACTTCTCTGACGTTCCTGTACTGATTTTTTATTTTCCGTCCCATGGTTGAGAAATCAGGCTTTCTCTCACCGAACTTTGCGACTGGCGCATGAGCATACATCTCCGCCCTGGTCTTTTCCAGCTTCTGCGGCACTTTTTCCATTACTACCCCCATTTTGTAGAGCTTTGCAAAATAGAATTTCGCCTTCGGAGAAAGCGAGAATATGCCATGACCGCTTTCGAAGACAATTTTCAAATCAACTGTTGAAACTGAACGGTCGAAAGTTCTCTTCTGTTGTTATTTTACGAGCAATATAGCTTCGGCAGTCGCAGTCCTTTAATAGCGAAAACTTCCGCTCGGCTATGCAAGCTGAAGATTGCGGCTACTTTGACGACTCAAAAAAGGCCTCAACTGCCCGTATACAAAAACCCTTGAGCGTCAGACACCCAAAATCCGTCTACGTCGATTCTTTTAGGCTGTTAAGAATGTCTCTGGCAATTATCATCCGTTGGATCTGATTGGTCCCTTCATAGATCAACGTAATCCGGACATCTCTCGCATAGCGTTCGACTGGGAATTCATTGGTATATCCGTATCCACCGAGCATCTGCACGGCATTGAAACAGGCCCTATCACCCGCTTCCGTTGCATAATACTTTGCCATAGATGCTGCTCTTGCAAAGGGTTTGCCCTGTTCTTTCTTGAACGCTGCATTCATGAGGAGAAGCCTTGCCGCCTCCAGCTCCGTATAGGATTCGGCAATCATCCACTGGATAGCCTGGAAATTTGTTATGGACTGATCGAACTGCTTTCTCTCCATTGCATATCGTGTGGCATAATCCATGGCAGCAAGTCCGACACCTAAAGCGAGAGATCCAATGCCGATTCTTCCACCTGCGAGTTCTCCCGTGGCTGTTTTGAAACCGCCATTGGGTTTTCCCATAAGGGCCGTTTTTGGTATCCGGCAGTCCTCAAAGATCAGTTCATTTGTTGAAGAAGCATGCTGCCCCATCTTGTGTTCTTCTCTTCCGATCGTTAGACCGCGGATTCCGTTCTCGACCAGAAATGTGCTGATACCGCTGCCCTTCTTCGCCTTCTTGTCGGTCACCGCCCAAACGACAAAGACACCCGCATATTCAGCACTGGTAATGAACATCTTTGAACCGTTGAGTACCCATTGATCGCCGTCCAGAACGGCAGATGTCTGTAGCGCGGCAGCATCGGAGCCAGCCACGGTTTCAGTTAAACCGAATCCACCAGCAGGGTATTCACCGGAACAGATCTTCGGGATATAGGCCATTTTCTGTTCCTCAGAGCCAATTGCCTGAATCACCTCACAGACCAGATTGTTGACAGACATGGTTACTGCCGTCGAGGCACAGGCCCTTGCAATCTCTGTGATGGCAAGACTAAAGGCCACCACACCGGCATCAGACCCTCCATAGCGACTATCAACGTTTATGCCCATCAAGCCAAGGCTGGCGAGCTTTTTTAAATTCTTTAAGAAGGTGTCACGATCGCCTACCTGGTCGAGCCGCGCCGCTGCCGGTTCCAGTTCTGTCCTTGCGAAGCGCCGAGCTGTGTCCTGAATGATTGTTTGTTCTTCTGTCAGATCTAAATTCAGATCCCTTCCTCCTTTCTAATTATCCTGTCAGCCTGCCTGAACGGCAGGTTGACAGGATCCATATTAGAGTTACTTTCTAACCAATAATTGACTTGATCGCGGCGGGATATTCCGTTTTCGCCGGCAGGAAGATCAATTCCGGATCAACGAACTCCCTGAGGACAAAGAGCTCCTTGTAAGTCGGGATTGGCGTCTCACCTTTAACTTTTGAAACATTCAGGTCAAATCCGCAATTCTCTTTGACCTTCTCCACAGTGATACCGGGGTGGCAGGTTTCCAGGTAAATCATCCCCTTGTCATCGAACCTGTATACGCCCATATTCGTTACCACACCACAGGGGCCGCAATCCGCAAAAGGTGTGCCTTTCCAGACTTCCTTCTTCGGCTTCCACTCCCGTGTCTTGAAATCCCAGCACCACCAGCCGGGCGTTGTGGTATAATCATTTCTCTCCAGGAATCTCCTCTTCTCCTGGAGGATGATGTAAGCAGTCCTCTTTGCCATCGTACCGATATCTGAATTCCCCCCGGACCCTGTGAAGCGGTGTGTCGGGGCATAGTAATCACCGATGGATGTAACATTCACACCACCGTATTTATCGATAGCGGCTCCCCCCAGGAATCCTAAGGTAACAAACCCCTGCTGCAGATAATAGCCGAAGGTATCCACCAATCCGCCAAGGGTGGAACACATATTGGCCGCCCTCTGGTCACTCACGGACATGGGCACATGCATGGTCTTTCCGTCGCATATTCCCGATTCGTATATTAACACCGCATTGGGCGCATTCAGCATATTGGCCGCCATAATGCCCACCATGGGAAGTCCTGTACCGGCAAAGACGATATCATCGTTCATGACCTCGTGAGCAATAGCGATAGCCATCAATTCCGGCAGGATAAATTCACCCGCTTTGGCTTTCTCATCGGGCATCTTGTCGATTAACTCCATCAATTCTTCCATTGTTTTAGCCATTTTCATTCCCCCCTTTCCTTTAATAACCACTTCGAGCTACGGATAAAGGCATCTTCATCCTGGGTGCCGGGTTCTTTCCTCTCATCATCTTGGTGCTGTATCCGGTGGTGCTGTCCGCCTTGAGAGACAACAGTTTCTTCGCACCGAGCTTCACAACGAAGTCTTCCCAGGTCTTTGGACCAAACACCCATTCATCGAGCCATTTTTTCAAATCTTCCGGGTTTCTTGATGCTTTATCCATTTCCCGCATAAAGGGCGCGTCATAGTCATAGTAGAAGGGCACGCCGCTCGGAAAGGCTCCCCAGGGTACTTCCACAATGGCATCAACGGTAAAGAAGGGAATCTGGTTGGCTTCAGGATCCTTCCTCATCTCTGCCTCGGGAACAATTTCTTCAGCGGTAATGACAACCTTGTCACAGGCGAAGGAAATTTCCTTATCAATCGTACCTATACCTCTCCACCGCGCCGTTCCCTTATCACCCACCTGAGATACGTGGATGATTGCCAGCTCCGGCCTCGCTGCGGGAAGAAGGACGACCTCTCCATCACCATAGAAGGGTTCCTCAATCTGGATGAACTTTTTCTTTGCAATTCTCGGATTTTTACCATTCCTCAGACCCGCTTTTCCCAGTGCATCATAGTCCGGATTATAGAGGTCTGATCCCAGAGGAGCATAATAGGGAATGAATGGCGCCCCGATAGCGCCGGCAAGGAATCTCATGGCCATCGAGCCATGAGAGTAATCCTCGAGCAATATCTTCTTTGTCTTGTAGAGCCGTTCCATGTTGATGTCAAGTTTTCCCGCCATCTCGCCCCAGCCCATCCAGTCGGTTTCGTAGATCTTAATGGCGCCAACGGTGTTAAGGAGCCAGGTGCAGGCACTGCCGTGCCTGTCCATAACATGCAGGTTTTTGAATCCCTGCCTTACAGTCTCCCAGGCAAATGCCATCGGGTTTCTGTTGAATGCTGTGAACCCGCTGAAGGCGCACATGATTCCATTGTGCATATATTTCTTGACCGCTTCTTCAAGCGTCATAATTTCAGCTTTTTTAGCTTTCCCGCGAATTCTCGCCATAACTTTCTCCTTTCAAAATAAGATTACCAATTCGCATACCCCTCCTTGTTCACGGAAACAAAATCCGTGTGCATGGGCAGCATATGCTTAAATGCGAGGTAAAGGGACTGGAGAGCCCCTTTACCTCGACTCGGATTAATTAATGATGCTCGTCATGAGTGTAGAAAGGCCACTTGTGGAAGAACCACTCGTTCCAGAGAAGAGGGATAATCCACCAGAAATTCCAGATGAGGGATTCGCCATTGATGAACCTTTCGGCTAAACCATGCTCCATGTGGTGATTACCCAGTCCCCAGTGACCGAAGTTCAGATGGTAGTAACACACGTACAGAACTACTGTTAAAATAAGCACACCCACTGTTCTGAACCAGAAACCTCCCCAGGAATCCACATTCTTCGCCGGAGACATATCGTCAAAGTAGTGGTGCCACTGGAGGAAGGGAATCAGGGTCATACCCGCGATCTCCGCTGAATGTATCCACAGGAAGCGCGCGGGGTTTCCCTTGTCCCCTGCAGGCAGATGTTTAATAACATCCTCCATGTCCGCCCATAGCGGAATGATTTGCAGACAAATCAGGGCTATAATATATCCAGCCACAACGGTTATACAAAAAGAAACTAAACCTTTCCAAGGCTGAGGCAGCTTAATGAGCGTCCAGGGTTTCATGCGCCATACGTTAGGCGTCATAAAGAGGATGATGATCATCCACTCCCACCAGCCAAAGACCCAATACACATGGGGAGTTCCACCAGACAGATTGACCCACCAGGAAGTGTTGAATCCAACAGAACTACCGAACATCTTGCCCCAGACCAGACCAAAGAAGGGAACGATAAGAACTACATAGAAGAAAAGGGTAAGCAGGCTGCACCAGCCAATCTCGGCGAGACCCGCTGCGGGCTGCTCGAGATTGCTGGGTCGGATAGGCCATTTACCAAAGTAGATCGTCACAAATGGATACGAGAAGAACCCGATCAACACAAATCCTACGATTGCACTCTGAGCGAGGTGTGCTTTTTGCATTACCTCCAAGGTAATTATTTTCCCGTCGGGCAACACTATCGCCCCTGCGGCTGCCAGTGCATTAATATTGGATTGGCTCAGGAAATTGAACCCCATACCAAAAACCCGATAAAAAATGACTTCGATAACGAACCATGTGATGGCCGCGTTCGCGATGGTCATCGTAACGCCTCTGGCGGCTGGCGACATTTTCTGAAAGGGCCAGTCACCCAAAAACATGTGCTGCCATAACCCGACCAGAATCATCACAGCGAGTATCATGACCATCGGGTAAGGAAACCAACCTACGGGCCCGCGAGGATCGCTCAAAATATACCAGGTAACCCAAGCGATCAAGAAAAAAACTATGGTAGAAATGATGCCTGTCATGGGTTGACCCCAACGAGGCTTTAATTCTCCTGCCATAATGTCATCCTCCTTTTTTGATTCCAATTAAAGTAGTTAAAGTCTTCCAGAATTCGTTTACCGGATCAGAAGTCTAATCTAAACTGACGATCACCTCCTCCCTTCATATTCAATAACACGTTTATAATTTCCCCGTGACGACTGCCTAAATCCTCGCATTATATAAAATATGCTACTATAAATTGAAGAATGAACCACTTCGCCATTATTCCGCCACTTTCATTCTATGGAGCCTTTTGATGCAGGTCATGGGGTATACTGTACTAACTATTGGTATCTGTTAAGGATATAAGTATCTAAAACTGAAAAGGAATAATTTGGGAGCTCTATGCTGCGATCACATTTAAAGTATTATACAGGTATAAATATGAAAAGACAATATTAAAAGATTTATAACTAATATTAAAAAATATTTAACTTTTCAGAAATTATGAAGATAAGTAGGAGCGAAGATTATGCTTCTTGGTTAAGCTGAGTTTGCGCCGGATGTGATAACGGTATACATTGACTGAACTTTCAGAGACGTTAAGAAGTGCCGCTATTTCTTTAGTTGTTTTTTCCTCCTTTATAAGATTGGCGATCTGCACCTCTCTGTTGGTAAGATTCAAGTACTTGACTGACAATTTTTGCGCAAAGGGTGATACGATTTCTCTGAGATTTGATTCGAGGACGTTGACATAGGATGAGCCCTTCAGATCTACGCGGCTTTTCAATTTATCAATATATGGCAGTATGAGCAGCTTCACGTTTGACAGCACCTTTTGTTCGAGCTCATTTCTATCCTCTTCTCTCTGCTTAAGCAGGACCCTTAAGGCCGCATTGAGGTCTTCAAGCTCGTTAGTCTTTGCCTCAAGCTCAACCTCCCTCTTCTCCAGCATTTCCTCCGCCTGCTTGCGCTCCGTAATATCCCGGATCGATTCGATGGCACCCACTATGCGCCCTTTGCTATCGTAAAGGGGACTGGCCTTCGCCCAGAGGAAGGCTCTCTTATCCTTCAAAGCAGGAACCCATGTCTCCACGATCAAGTGGTCCTCCTCCTTTTTGAAAACAGAATAATAACTCCGCTCAATTTTCTTGTCCGGTTTCAAGACAAGATCAATCAAGATAGGCCTTCGTACACCATAAAATGGCAAGGCATACTCAAAGTCACTTTTTCCCACCATGTCGTCAGCTTTAACTCCCGTCATTTCCTCTATGGCGCGATTCCATGCAATCACGTTCCCCTTCCGGTTAATCGCAAGTGTCGCGTCCGGCAAGAAATCAATAATATCCGACAACCGCCTCTCTGATTCCCTTAGTGCTTCTTCCGCCCTCTTGCGCTTGGTAATGTCTTTCGAAACTACCGTTACGGCTATGGTCCTCCCTTCAGAATCCTTAACGGGACTTAATGACCTGAGAAAGTATTTATCATCTCTTTCACTCTTGTGTTCATGCTGGACTGCCTGGTTCATTTTGAAAATACGGCTGATGATTTCCGTGAATTCTCTCGCATCCTCTTCAGAATGGAAGTCATCATATGATTTTCCTTCCACATCACCTAAGGAAATGCCAAGCCTCGACAGGAGTCCTTCATTCATGAACAGATACCTGCAATCCTTGTCAACGAGATACATCAAATCGATACTGGATGCGAGGGATCGGTATTTTTCCTCTGATTCCTGAAGCATTTTTTCCGCCTGCTTGCGCTCCGTAATGTCCCTGATCGACTCAATGGCGCCCACGATATCGCCTTTGCTATCATAAAGGGGACTGGCCTTTGCCCAGAGGAAGGCCTTTTTCCACTTCAAGAATGGCACCCATGTCTCTACAATAAGGAGATCTTTATTCTTTTCGAGAATAGAATAATAACTCCGCTCAATTTTTTTGTCCGGTTTCAGTACCAGATCAACCAGGATGGGCCTTCGTATGCCGTAAAACGGCAACGCATATTCATAATCACCTTTCCCTAATATGTCGGCGGCCTTGACACCCGTCATTTCCTCTATGGCATGATTCCACGCAATAACCTTCCCTTTTAAGTCAATTGCCAGTGTAGCATCCGGCAGAAAATCAATAATATCCGCTAACCGTCTCTCCGATTCTCTCAAAGCCTCCTCCACCCTCCTGCGCTCGGTGACATCTATGGCATTGCCCAGGATTGCCGGCTTGCCGTTGTATTGGATGGGGGAGACTATCTGAATCACATATCTTATTGCGCCCTGTTTGGTTACCATTCTGAATTCATATGGCGCATAGTCTATGCCCTGGAGCATCTCGCGGGCTTTCTTCTTTACCATTTCCTTATCGTCGGGATGAACTATAATGCCGGAATCCTTGCCTACGAGCTCTTCTGCTGTATAATCGGCATAAGCAATAGCACTTGTATTAATGTAGCGAAATTTTCCATCCTGCACTATAAAAGCGGCAGCAAAGGATTTCTCCGTCAGGCTTCTGAAAAGCTGCTCACTCTCGAGCAGCTTTTCATCCACTTTCTGGCGCCCTGAAGATCTTCTGTCCGCCCATGATATCTTCTGATTGGGACTCTCATTGGTTAATTTCTTGGACATCTACAATTCTCCATTTTCGGATATTGGAACTCGCCGAGAGGAAGATATCTATTTTGCAGCCCCTTTAGCCAATGTGACGAAGGAGGCGCTTGCGGGATCGTGCCCGTCTAACAATCCATAAAAGACTGCATCGTCAGTTACTATCTGAAGTTTGCCCTTATACCACAAATCCGAAATGAAGACAATGTATCTGTCGAGATCGCGACCAGAGGCATATCCCGGTAAAGCATGAGAGATTCTTCCCGATTGTGAAAATATTTAGAAACTTATCAATGATTTGCGATCTTTTCTATCGTATTTTACCCAAAAAAGTGAAGGTTTTCTGAGTTACGACAAACGGCGGCAGGGAAGGTCTGCCCCTGTTTGCGCCTGTACGCAGACATTTCTGACGCGGGTGGCATTCTTCCACTTTTCACGTATCCTTTCCCACGCCAAGCAAAGTAAAGAGAAGACAATTCTCACCCGAAAAATCAGACTCGTTTATCATTGACAACACCTTGTCGCTCTTCTATACTTCTTTCCATTGATAAGAAGATAGGGTGAAACTCGGCAGGAAACCCTCATTTGCCAGTGTCTTGCATATATGGACCGCCAGAAAATTCATGGAGACGGAAATTTTAGGATTGATCGGCACGGATATGATACCGATGACCCCGGGGCACGCGAGGATAGGGTTGATGTATCACCTGCCGGTACGGAGGGTATCTTTATCGATACGGAACGTCCTGAATGTGACGGTGAAAAGAGATAAAACGATTTAAACATTAGGTATCTTCAATACCCCGGAAATCAACAGACTCTGGGGTATTTTTTTAAGCCGCAATTAAAATAATAAGGGGAAGTCAAATTTGAAAGTGGTTTTCTTAGGAACAAATGGGTGGTACGATACGCAAACGGGAAATACCATCTGCATTCTTATAAGGACAACAGATTATGAAATTATTCTCGATGCCGGTAACGGCCTTTACAAACTGGACCGGTATATACATGAAGGGAATGGGAAACCCGTCTACCTTTTCCTCAGCCATTTTCATCTGGACCACATTATAGGCTTGCATACGCTGACTAAATTCAACCTCTACCAAGGACTCAACATCTGTGGTCCAGCTGGCACAAGAGACACTCTGGAAATATTTATCAATGCCCCCTTCACGGCATCCATCTCGCGACTTCCGTTTTCAGTCAATACTTATGAATTGCCCGATGAAACTAATAAACTTCCATTCGTAGTGGAAGCCCGAGAACTCAGACACCTGTCATTGACTCTGGGATACAGATTTGAAATAGAGGGAAAGGTCATCAGTTACTGCCCGGATACAGGTTTATGTGAAAATGCCATCCATCTGGCCAGATCATCAGATCTCCTTATAGCTGAATGTGCGTACAAAAGCGGCCAGTCCTCCGAAAGCTGGCCGCATCTGAACCCGGAGACTGCTGCAATGATTGCCAGGGATGCCGGCGCAAGAAGCCTGGCTCTCGTTCATTTCGACGCAGAAATATATAAGACCTTGGCAGAAAGGAAAGAAGCAGAAGGTGTGGCCCGAAAAATATTCAAGAATACCTTTATGACAGCCGATGATATGGAGATAGACTTATAGTAAGCTCTGCGCATTAAGGATTGGGGAGTGCTTTCAGGGCGAAAAAAATTTTGGTTGTTGATGATGAAGTGACAGTTCGCGATCTACTCAAAGATACTTTTGTTATCGAAGGTTATGATGTGCGGCTCGCAGAAGGAGCCGAAACGGCTTTTGAAATTCTGAAAGAGGAAAACATCGAGGTCATATTTCTTGATCTTAAATTGTTCGGTCAGGAGAAACCATGGCCAGCAGCCATAGCAACAGGGGAAAAGCCATCAAGGCCGTAATGAAGTCCGCATCGGCAACCTTCCACTGCCCTCCGTGATGCCCCGCATGTTTCTTTATTTTCTTAACTACAATGATGGGTCTTAATCTTTCAGCCATTATTTCCTAACCTGCCTGACAGCCTCCTCAACCTCTACGAAGTCGGGCCTCTCCTTCTCCGGAATTGCCCGCTGCCAATCTTACTCCGTGTAACTGCCATGGGCTCACCGCGGCAACACAACATAAAGATACTTATATCATTAATCGTCATAACAGCCCTTTAACTTTAATCGCCGAATTTATGTTTTGCCTGGTAAAAAGGCATCAATACGATAATAGTATTCAAACCATTCTCACTCCTTATGTCAAAGCCGGCGCCCCATTTCCTTAACAGCGAAAAGGCGCATAGCAGTGCCCCTTCTCCGGTTCCTCCCGGAGAAGAAGCATACCCCTGCACTTCATCAAGCAATAGTCTTTTCAGATCGTCGGAAATGGGAACCCCTCGATTCTGGATCTTCACGCATATCTGTCCATTTTCAAGTTGTGTTGAAATATATAGTTCCTTTGGGGCACTGTCCTTCATGGCGACCGCTGCATATCTGATCAATGTAAAAAAGGCCAGGGAATAGTCAGCGGGGGATCCTCTGACCTCCGGTAGTTCTCTATCGAGTTGCAAAGTTTTCTTGACGCTATGCTTGAAATTCAGATAAAAATCGAAAAACCTCATCTCCAGTTCGATAAGCTCGGATAGATTCACTTTCTGCGCAGCCCGATCACCGATCGCACAAAATTTCCCCATCACGGTCTGAAGAATGCCAGAGAGTCTATCAGCCTCACGCGCTATGGAGTCAACGTCACGGACCAGTTTTTTATTATTCTCCTGATAAGATGTATCCTTTTCTACATCTGCTCTCTTCATGATATCCACTAATTTTCTCTGCAGCAGCCTGGAGCGCCCCATGATGCCATTTAAAGGATTAGCAAAATTGTGAACGATGCCGGGCACAAGTTCTTCAACAAATGTATCATGAAACGCTTTCTCCAGAACGCTGTGAATTTCTTGGTAATACATATTTTTATTATCTTCCTGATCAGCGAGCTTCGTTTTTCTTGTTCCCTGATCTTTACCGTCTTCGCTAATCACTATCCCACTTCCTATTATCGATGATCATGTTCTGCAACAGCTTCCATGCCTTCTCCACCTTCGCCTCTTCAGAATCATCGTAGCCTTCTTTCATCGGGCGGCCAGTAGAGCAAATCGTAACAATATTGCCTTCCCCGTCCCTGACTTCTCTCACCCCAATCAGGTCAGACGGGTTCTCCTCCTTTGCATCCCTTGCCTGCCATCTTCGACAGCCATAACCTCATAGCCCTGGCTTTTCAGCAGTTCTGACAGATTATCCCTACTCAGTTAATTGTCCGCAGCAATTAATATCTTTACATTTTTCATAAAACATTCTTAAAGGAGAACTTCGGTTATGTCGATATAAAAATTAGCTAAGTTTGAAGAGGCTCAATGTTAACAAAAATTGGCCAATAGTCAAATAGAATATTAACATCATAGCCATTTATAATTGAGATAACAGGAGAAGCTAATTTGTGTCGATGACAGCAATGTTCGCGACTATTAAGACCTTTTCTTTTCAATTCAACCATCTGTTAATTGTATCATATAAAGGTCTCAAGCTTTGACAATCCGCTAATAATGAGTATATGGCTGCATCCGGCTCCCATAGCCCCCTCTATTCCTTAAATCTCTCCCTAAATATAGATCCTAATTTTCTCTTGCAATGGGGGTCTTCATATGTTAGAAGCTTAATGAAAATCATCGTGTACTTTAAGTGGGGATAGGAATACACGGAGAGGTGTTGAGCGATGACGATTTCGTCTTATCGGATTGATAACATTCTGAAGGCATATCGTAAACAGAACAAGGCTAAGGTCGGAACATCACAGCAACCCGATGCGACAGAGGGTGCAAAGTATGCCGACATAGTCACCATGGACTCCGCCGACAAAACAGCCGTTTACGATAAGATTTCATATAGCCTGATGGATGTTCTTCTGAAATCCAAGAAAAATAATGACTGAGCCATATCCTGTGCCCTTATCCACAGAAAATACTCAAGATCGATCATGCCTTTTAAGTATGAATGATGTAATTCCAGAAAAAAAATCTATCCTGGTCGTCGATGACGACATCGGCACCAGATCACTCGTTGTTGACGCCATATGTCAGGCCGGTAATTACGCAGTGATAGAGGCGTCCGACGGTGTTGAAGGCCTCGAAAAGCTGACGCAAAACCATTTTGATATGGTCATATGCGATGTCATGATGCCCGGCATGAACGGCATGGATCTCTTAGACAAGATTAGAGAAATCAAGCCGACAACACGCGTGATTATTATTACAGCCTACCCCACTATCGGACTGACAGTCTCCGCAATGAAGACCGGTGCAGTAGATTTTCTGGCAAAGCCGTTCAATATCGATGACCTGCTCTATAAGGTTGATGTCCATTTAAGGGCAAAAACCATTTTATCTGAATACGAAAAACAAACAACGTCCCCTTCTTTGACTACCAAGATAAGTGATCTGTCTACACGCAGCTACATATATGACAAGATTGAACTCACAAAAAACAACGACGAAATCTTTCAGGAAATGGTTGATCTCGCCCTGAAGATCGTCGGCGGCGAGGCCTGTTCTATCCTCTTGTATGATAAAGACTGCCAGGAATTTGATGCTGTTGTGGTCAAAGGAGTGTCACAAACTTTTTTCAAAAGTGTGATTATCCCATCTCTGTATTCCATACTCAGAGAAACCGTGCACAAGAGAGAGCCTTTGCTTCGAAATATTATTAGGAATACCGCATATTCATCTGTTATCTGTTCGCCTTTGAAAATGAGAGACCAGGTCTTTGGCATCATAGCTCTTTCAGGAAAAAGCAACGAGCATGTCTATACGGAAAGAGATCTCTACTATATCCAGAGTATTGCCAACAGGGCCTCTCTCAATATTGAGAATAGACTTCTGTATGAAAGTCTTTATACGAATCTCTTGAGTACCTTTCAATCTCTCGTTGCTTCAGTTCAGGCCCGTGATTACTACACAGAAGAGCACTCCATGAGGGTGAAGGATATTGTAATTAGAACTGCAGAAGCCATGAGTTGTTCCCCCAGTGAAATAGAATCGCTAAAGATAGCGGCAACTCTGCATGACATAGGAAAAATCTCCATACCTGATGATATCCTGCTGAAACCAGGTCGACTCACTACTTACGAATTCGATGTTATAAAGAAACACCCAGTAATTGGAGAAAATATCTTAAAGCCCCTTCCCATCTTGGATACGGAAAGATTAATAATCCGCCATCACCACGAACGGTGGGATGGCAATGGTTATCCCGATGGCCTCCAGGGTTCCAATATTCCCTTTTTTTCCAGGATGCTGGCAGTCACAGATGCTTTTGATGCCATGACTAACAACCGACCATACCGAAAGGCAATGGCGATAGATGCAGCTGTTGCCGAGTTGAAAAGAAATGTTAATCGTCAATTTGACGAAGAAATCGTGGACTACTTTATAAGCACTCTTCATCGGGGACCAACCATTGCGCCCCGTGGGATTCTACCTGATGCCGGGCAGCTTGTGTAGCTCGTCTGTCAACAGACATAGAGAATATTCTGCCGCAGAAATTGACTAATCTTCTCATTTTCGTTCCTTTTTCCTTATTACCTCCAGGAAAAATTTCTATAAGTTTGCTCATGCAGGATTTCACCGGCGTAATCAATGATTTTCCCCCATTGAGTACTGCCCGATGACAAAACACATTCGGTGACAAATGATCCTCATCCCTATTTTGCCTTGACAACCTGCGTGTAAGTCATTATGAACATACGGTATAAATATATTAGATAATTGACTGATGCCTTAAAATCTTGTTTTTTCGCGACTAAGATGGATTAATTTTTCCGTAAGCAGGGGGAACAAGATGCTCCAAAAAAGAAGCTTCATTCCCAGCAGGCGGATTTAGAAGAATTTCTTCGCGAAACCTCTTTTAAATGCACTTAGACAAGAGACAAAAAAAGTTTACCATCATTATCATTCAAGACGAGAGGCGACTGTGTTCTTTTAAGCTTCCGGCGAACTTCTTAACTATCTGCCTCGTAGCAGTAATTGGCCTATGTATTATCTCCTTCGCCGCAGTTCTTCTCCACAACCGAACTGGAAGTTTTAAGGAAAACATCGCAGCCAATATTGGCACCCACGCTAAACCGTCCGATGCAGGAAAGAACGAGGCATCAGCCGATGCGCCAGTGGTAAATACCGTTACGCAATCTTACAACTTGTCTATAGAAAATTTTGAAGCAAACTTCGACGTTTCAAGAAAATTATTCCGCTATTCGTTTCTCCTGAAAAACAAGACCTCAAAAAATACCCCTGCGTCGGGGTATATCTTCCTCATCCTGAAATCAGAGGGCTTGGGAGCAGAACATTGGCTCGCCGATCCCCAAACTATTCTGTCCAATGGAGTCCCGCAAAATTTCAAGGATGGCGACCCCTTTTCCATCACTAGATACAAAGTCATAGCGAAGGACATCTCCATACAGCATGTTTATGATTCCGCCTCAATATTTGTCTTTTCAGACGACGGTAAACTTGTATTAAAAGAGAATTTCAATTTGAAAACCTGATGATAGAAGAAAAATGAGGGAAACACCTGAAGGTGAAGGCCAGAGACAACAATATTTCCATAGTGAACAGGGATTGCAAAATCGAAGGGATTCTGCATTTCAGAGGACACCTGATTGTCGAAGGAATCATAGAAGGGACGCTCCTTGCTGAAACTGTTTTCACGGAAAAAAATAGCAATGTAAAAGCCCAAATAAGTGCAACTTCCCTGACCATAGCGGGATATTTCGAAGGAGACATTGAAGTCACAGGCACTCTTACACTTTTGAAATCGGCGGACGTGAGAGGTCATATCAGATGCCACAACTTAGTCATTGATGAAGGCGGAATCATAAACGGGAGCGTCAAATTCATATCCGCAGAAAATCCCCAGATCGGCCCCACCTAATTGAATCATACGATGTTCTCACAGCCTCAGTCTTGATAATCTCAGCAAAAGCAGTGACCCGGATAAAACATAAGACATCTTCTTAAGAGCACCAAAGCGGGGTGCACAGGTTTTTTGAAAACGAATTGTGCATGGACACAATCTGAGTTAACAAATAATAACGTGCGACTCAATCGTTCTTTTCTTTGCAAAGGCGGCACGGACGAGCGTTCCTAGCGGCCATATCTTTTTCTTCTCATAAGCCTTCTCAACTATGAGATCAGTTATCTTGAGAGGCTCATCATGTATCCGCTCTTATAGGACCATCTTAAAAAGTTATGGAAAATTGAATAAAAATAGTGTTATCGTTATCTTGATAATTATCTTATACGGACTGTATCAATGTCAGCAGTGGAGGATTGAATGAAAAACATTGTGCATAAGAAAGTTTTCTTGTCTCTGTGTTTGCTTGCCTGCTTGCTCCTGCTTGGCCTTCAGGGAGATTCTCAAGTATCAGCTGCACTGGAAAGCAGTATATACAAGAATCTCAAGACTTTCAATGAAGTACTCGACATGGTGCAGAAGAACTACGTCGAGGATGTGGATTCAAAAAAACTCTTAGAGGGGGCCATTAATGGAATGATGAAGTCCCTGGATCCCCACAGTACCTATATGACCGCCGAAATGTACAAAGATCTGGAGGTGGAAACACGCGGGAGTTTTGGCGGCATCGGTATTGAAATTACTATAAAGAAAGATGTCCTGACGGTTGTTTCGCCTGTTGAGGACACTCCGGCCTACAATGCAGGCATTAAAGCGGGCGACCATATTATACAGATTGACGGGAAATCAACGAAGGACATTACTATAATGGAGGCAGTCAAGAAACTGCGGGGGCCAAAAGACTCCAAGGTTACTGTTACCATTATGCGGGAGGATATGACCAAGCCGAAAGATTTTGTGATTACCCGTAGCATCATCAAGATAAAAAGCGTCAAATCAAAGATCTACGATGATCACATTGCTTATATCCGGGTGTCTTCATTCCAGGAAAGAACAGCGGATGATTTGAAGAAAGTACTAAGGGATATTAAAGCGAAAAATGGTGTTCTTGAAGGTATTATCTTGGACTTCAGGAATAACCCCGGTGGCTTACTAAATCAGGCGGTGGCAGTCGCCGATGTTTTCCTGAAATCGGGAGTCATTGTCACAACTAAGGGAAGAACAAGAAATATGGAAACGAAATCGGTCGCGAAAGACGACGGTGATGAGCCAACGTGTCCTATCATTGCCATGGTTAATGAGGGCACCGCCAGCGCTGCCGAGATTGTGTCAGGAGCACTGCAAGACAACGGGAGGGCATTGGTACTGGGCACCCAGACCTTTGGGAAAGGATCGGTACAGACTGTTATCCCGCTTGAAGATGGGTCTGCCCTGAAACTGACCACGGCGAAATACTATACGCCGAGTGGGCGATCGATCCAGGCCGAGGGAATAAAACCGGATATCATTGTGAAATATATCAGACCTTCTGAGGACAAAGAGATGACGGATGATTTCATCAGGGAACGAGACCTCAAGGGTCACATAAAGCCGAAAAAAGAAAATGATACAAACAAAGATGAAGGTGCAAAGAAAGAGCAAGACAATTTAATGCAGGATAATCAGCTAAAGAGCGCCTTGGACATCATAAAAAGCTGGGATATAATGAAAAAGAATCTGAAGAGCTGACTTAGAGCGTGACCCGGCGGAAGTTTATAATGATCATGAGGCGAAAAGGGGGCTGGACAGTATTTGTCATAATCTCAGCAGTAATCATTTCTGTCATGGCGCTATACCTGTACCATGCCGGGAACCAGGAGGTGAAAGAGCCAAAACATACCCCAAGAAGTGAGCAAAGGAATGCTCTGAGAGAAAAGCCTATACGAGACTTACAGAAGAAATACGGGACAGATAGCACCGTCCCTAAAGATAAAATTAGCCAGGCGAGAAAAAGGGTCGCCATTCTCATAGATGACATTGGTTATGATCTTTCACCGTTGAATGAACTTCTTAAGATTGATGCCTCCCTAACCTTTGCCATTCTTCCTCACTATGCATATTCAGTCGATGCGGCAAATATTTTGCACAGGGCGAAAAGAGAAATCCTTCTCCACCTCCCGATGGAACCTCACACCTTCCCGGATGAAAACCCGGGGATGGGAGCCCTTCTTATGAGCATGAGTGATCGGCAAATCAAGGAGGAGGTTGACAAAGATCTCGATGCAATTCCCTATCTATCAGGCGTAAACAATCATATGGGATCGAAGTTCATGGAGGATGAAGCAAAGCTCACTATTGTATTTACACAACTTAAAAAAAGGAATCTTTTTTTTGTCGACAGCCGGACGACCCCGCTGTCCAAGGGTCCGGAAATTGCTAGAAAGTTAGGACTTCGATTTGTCTCAAGAAAAATATTTATTGATAATGACCATGACTACATGACGATTTTTCGAAACTTGACAACCCGGATCGACAGGGAATTTGACCATAAATCAGAAGCGGTGGTAATGATAGGACATCCCCACCTGAAAACTATTCAGGCTCTCAAGGAGGCAATACCAGTTTTAAAAGCTCGCGGCATCGATATCGTTCCTGTATCCGCACTCGTTCAATGATCTCCAAAAACGACCGGTAGCTGTTTTTTTACAGATGTGTGGGTTTTTTAGAGACAATTAAGATGATATGAATTTATTAATATGCGAATTTATTTGTACAACAGATATCTTCTGATCCTGATCTTATGCTGCCTTGCCGGATGTGCATCTTCGCCTGTGAAAGGCAGGATTCCGGACATCTCGGAGGGGACGGAGCGACCGTCATTCGACTCGACGTATCATTATTCCCTCGGCGTGTTGCATATCCTTGATGACAACCTTGACAGCGCCATAAAGGAATATGAAAAGGCCCTGAGCTTCGACCCTCAATCCTCCTACCTCAAGACAGAACTTATATCCCTATATATTGAACGAGGCGAGATACAAAAGGCCATCACTCTCAGCAAGAAATATCTCACAGAACATCCGAATAATGTAAACGCCCATCTTCTCTTGGGCGGACTGTACCTGAACATGAAGGATTATAAGAACGCTGTAGGAGAATATGAAAAGGTAATTGAACTGGATCCGACGAATACATTTTCCCGCATATACCTCGGCACCATCTATGCGGAAACTAAGAACGACAAGAAGGCCTTGAAAACTTTCCAAGATCTAATCAGAACCAGTCCGGACCATCTCACCGGTAACTACTATCTGGCAAAGATATTAACGGATATGAAACGCTATGAGGAAGCTGAACAAAGCTTCAAGAAGGCTCTGGCCATAAAACCCACTTTTGAACCGGCGTTGATCGATTTAGGACTCCTCTACGAAAAGGAAAAGAAGGCCGATCAGGCGGTAGAATTGTATAGAAGTTTTGTTGATCTCTATCCGCCAGGCACAAACGTAAGAATAAAACTGGGAGAAATTTTTCTCAGGGAGCACAAATTAAACGATGCAGAGAGGGAATTCAAGCGAATTCTGGATTTCGATAATGGCAATAGGGAAGCGCGACTGGATCTCGGCCTCCTTTACCTCGAAAAGGGCAGGCTTGATGATGCTATTGGCGAGTTTGCCATTTTACTGGATGGAAATCCGAATGACCACAGGGCCAGATATTTGCTCGCCTCAACGTATGAAGAGAAGAAGATGCACGGCAAGGCGATTGAAGGATTTAAAATGATCCCCCTGGATTCAGAACTTTACGGAAACGCGCAGATTAATATGGGAATCATCCTGAAAAGGGAGGGTAAAATTGCTGAGGCCATAGAATCAATGAAAAGAGCCATTCGTAATAATAGAGATATGCCGGGGCTCTATGTTTATCTCTCCTCCCTATATGAGGAGGACAAGAAATTATCATCTGCCGAGGGAATATTAAAGGAAGGCCTTTCTGCATTGCCGCAGAGCATCGACCTTCGTTATAGTCTCGGCGTCCTCTATGAAAAGACAAACCGCTTTCACGAGAGTATAAATGAAATGGAGTCAGTTCTGAAAATCGACCCGGAGAATGCGGACGCGCTCAACTTCATAGGTTATACGTTTGCGGACAGGGGCATCCGTCTTGATGAAGCTGAGAAGATGATCAAGAAGGCCCTCACCTTGAAGCCCGGGAATGTCTACATGATTGACAGCCTCGGCTGGGTATATTTCAGACAAAACAGAATGGATCTGGCCATAAAATACCTGAAAGAAGCATCGGATAGCCTGCCTACTGATGCAACTATCGCTGAACACTTGGGAGAAGCCTATACAAAGGCAGGCAGGGTAAGTGAGGCCGTCGAAATATACAGACAGGCATTGAAATTAAACCCTGCCAATGGCGATCTGCAAAAAAAGTTCAATGAACTCATCAAAGGGGAAAAGCCCTGATGCGGAAAAGATTGCCATCGTTTTTTTTCATCATGTCATTCTTCCTCATTTTTTCCGCATGTACCATCACCAAAACACAGAAAATCGGCGGAGGCTCGAAACAGAGTTTCTCCTCTCCCCTCGTTGTTCTGGAAAAGATCGACTCAGACAATCAATTCAAAGATGGTGTTAAAGCCATTGCGCGTATCGAAGTTAATACTCCTGAAGGCCGGTATCCCCTGAAGGCGGCTTTAGTGCTGAAGAAGCCGTCCTCATTGAGATTAGAATCAATACCTGTCATAGGTCCAGCAGATCTCTTCTTGACCGTCCACGAGAATGTCCTGAAAGTTTTTGTGCCACAGAATGGAAAATTCTACATAGGGAAGGCAACGACAAGAAATCTGGCGCATTTTATTCCTGTTGCTGCGACAGTGCTTCGGATAGAAGACATGACGTCTATCCTGCTGGGCATGCATCCTGAAATAAGAGGAAAAACCATTACCTTAGACGGTTCTTCCGATGGGAGCCTCTACAGAGTTGATATCCTTTCTGAAAACAGAAAAATTCAATCTCTCTGGGTAGATCTGGAGGAGGATCACCTCGTCAGAGTCGATTTATTTGCAGGCAACAACTCCCGATTGTTCAGCGCCCGATTCATAGGGCGGGACCGCATAGAAAATATGACCCTGCCACAGAACGTTACGATTGCATATGGAGACAATGATAAGCCCGATATCATCATCCGTTATGTTGATATCGGGCCGGCGAAGGGAATTGATGCGACGATCTTTGATCTCAAACCCCCTCCCGGAGTCATACCTATTTCCATGGATCGATGAAATAGCTATGACAAGAAGGGGTTAATCCTTTACTGTTCCTTTACTTAATTTCTACCAGTTTTGCCCTTGCTATTCTTGCCTGGTTGGTGTTGGGATATTCTTTTATTATCTGCTGCAGAATCAGTCTCGCACTCGATTTGTCGCCGAGATTCAAGAAAGAAAGCCCCTGTTTCAACAGGGCGTATGGAACCTTACTGCCCTTGGGATAGTTTTTGACCACTTTCTCATATTCGAGTATGGCCTTTTCATATTTATTCTCAAAATAAAAACTTTCCCCTATCCAGAATTGGGCATTATCAGAATATTCTGAGTCAGGGTACTGCTTCAGGAAATTCTGAAACTCCCCCCTGGCTTTTTCATACTTTCCTTCCTTAAAAGTTTCATAGGCCAATGCATATGCCGATTCCTTGTCCGTTTTCCCTTTTATGGCATTTTTCGCAGCGGCCTTTCCCGCTTTATCGCCCTCCGAATGGTTTTCTCTCTTTCCAATTTCAAGAAAGTTTTCTATAAAATTTATTTTTAGAGATACATTATCAAGTCTTTCCCTTATTGCCGCCATATCCTTTTTTAATCCTTCAGTTATACCCCTCAAACTTTGGATACCATCTCTCATCTCAGTGATGTCTGCACGCATTTCTGCCTGGCTCTTTTGTAAAGACGCTTGCGTCTCTTTAATCTTGGCAATATCTTTTCGGATGCCTGCATCTTCCTCTTTTAAAGCCAAGACTTGCCTATCAAAATCCCCATGAACGCGCTGCAGATCTTTGGTCGTTGCACAACCTACGGTGCAGATCAGAGATGCGAGTAAGAGCAAGAATACAAATCTCTTCAATCGGTAGACCTCCCCATCATAACCCTACTACTTGGATGTGACGACAAAGTGATCTCTCCTATTTTTTGCCCAAGCTTCTTCAGTATTTCCGGAATCCAAGGGTCTCTCTTTGCCATAACTGATCGTTTTTATTCTCTTGCCATCAACCCCAAGTTCAACGAGGTATTTCATGGCCTCCTTGGCACGTCTTTCTCCCAGGGCGAGGTTATATTCGGTCGTCCCCCTTTCATCACAGTTACCTTCAACGAGAACACTGCTATTTTTATTTTTGGTCAGCCATTCTGCAAGCTGTTTGAGAGTGTCCCTGCTTTCGGGTTTGAGACTGAATTTATCAAAATCAAAAAGTACATCCTTAAATGTCATTTCTTCTTTTACCGCAGCAGCCTCTGCCTGAGGGGCTACCTTCGCTTCCGCCTCTTCTTTCGCCCTCTGTTCGGCAGCCAAACGGGCTTCTTGATCAGCCCGCGCCTTTGCATCCGCCTGCTCCGCTGCCCTATCCGCAGCAGCCTTTTCTTCAGCTGAAACTGCCTGCTCTTTTACTGCGGATTTTTTTGCGCATCCTGTCATAACCATAAATGAAAGGCACACTATCAACCCGATAATCCCTAGTATTGCAAGGCTCCTCTTCATTGTGTTCTCTCCTCTCTTTGTTGGTTTAAAAAAATTGGTTACTTGCCGATTTGAAGTCTTCTAAACCACAATCCACCCTAAAGGTCAACCACAAAAATTTCAAATCTTGCTTTCTCTACCCTTAACAATTTGTTAAGTATAGTTCCCGCCCGTCAATTCAGAAGCTTTTTCATATCATTACGACGAATTGTCGGATATGGCGATCATACCCATCTGGTAATAGGCCTTAAACCGGGTCAAAGACGGCCAGCGCTTTCTTGACATATTCTCTGATAAACTTATTGTCGGAAGATCATTTTATTCTTGGCGACCAGGATGGGCTCATGCAGCCGCCCACACTCTCATACAGCACTCTCACGTTTAACCCGTTAGCATTCATCACGCAAATTCTGTGTTTGCCGCTGCCCCTTGTACTGAAGACCAAGTACCTGCCATCTGGGGACCAGGATGGAGATTCATGGTCAACGTTGTCAAAGGTAAGCTGCAAGGGATTGCTGCCATCCTCATTTACTGAGAATATCTGGAAACGCCCATTCGCCAGCCCTTCATACGCTATTCTGTTACCCCTCGGCGACCAGGATGGAGATGTATTATAACTTCCGTCATAAGTAAGTCTTTTCACGTCATTTCCATCCGTGTCCATTGTGAATATTTGCGGTGAACCGGAACGGTTTGAAACAAAAGCAATTCTTTTATTATCAGGCGACCAGGCGGGCGATACGTCAATCGCAAAATTATGGGTGAGACGTTCAAGATTTCTACTGCCGAGATCCATCGTATATATTTCTTCATTGCCGTCCTTGCTCAGGGTCAGCAAGAGCTTCCTGCCATCTCTCGACCAGGAGCCAGCCAGATTGATACCGTCAAAATTTGCAATCTTCTCAACCTTTGCACCGTTCATCGACCTTATATAGAGATCGGGATTCCCATTTCTATAAGATGTGAAGGAAATAAATTTTCCGTCGGGAGACCAGCGTGGCGATAGAGTCAATGACTGGAAGTTAGTAACTCGGAGAAATTCAGTTCCAGCGAAATTGATCGTGTAGATATCTGAATTTTGTCCCTTCTTCAGTACAAAAGCGATCTTTGTCCCAAATACGCCTTCATCCCCTGTCAGGGCAGAAAGAATTTCGCCGGCAAACTTGCGTACCATTTCGGTCTTATCTTCTATTTTTCCGGTGTACTGTTTTGCGGTAATGACTTCTCCCTTTATTACATCGAAAAGATGAAATTCGGCGGTGATATCCTTGCCATTAGACTGGAAAGCCCCCTTCACCAGGTATTCAGCGCCAATGACAGCCCAGTTGGCAAACCTGATACTTTCCACCGTTAAGCCCGCCTGTTTTTGATCTTCGAGAAAAGCCTTCTTGCTGATGATGTTAAAGAATCCCGTCATCTCCAAATACTTCGCCAGGGTATCTGAAAACCAGCTTGACAGCTCTCCCTGATAGCCCTGTTGACTTATTTTCCTGAAATCCGTAATGGCGATGGGAAATTTTTGGAAGGCGGGAGAATCAATGTCAATGTAGACCTTGCCCAAGGCGCTATGAGGCGGGCAGAAAGCGGATAGCATGACTGCCATGAACACAACTAATACTAGAAAACGTCTGCATCTCGTCTTGCAGTTATTCATGACTGAAATCATAGACCTTTCACTAAAGGATGTTCCCCTTCTATCTGAATTCCAGTGAATGGAACCTGATGCCCACATCGATGCTGTTCTCTCTCACCGAGTCTGGCAGAGGAGGAAGAGGGCTTGCCTTCTTCATGGCCTTCATGGCGGACTCATCGAAATATCGATTGCCTGAGCGTTTCTCAAAACTCAAATCCACAACTGTGCCGTTCTTCAGTATCTTCGCCTGGACAATAGCCTCAATATTCTCCCTCGGTAATATTCCCTGAGGTAGCGTCCATTTTCCCTTGATCCTGGACCAGATTAGGTTGTAATAGACGTTCATCCTTGCGTTGGATTCAGCATTATCCATCTGGCTCGAAGAGCCGGGCAGGCTCACTCCCGTATTCACCTTCCTCCTGATATCCTCGATTGCTCTATCAACACTGCTAGTCTGCTTTCTTTGAGAATCCAGCCTCTTGATGGGGACAGCAGAGACGGTATCAGGGCGCTTTTTCAAGATCGACGGATGCTCACCGGAAATTGTTTGATTGATTTCTCTCGAAATTGCCGATTGCGCTTTCCTTTCCTGGAAAACTTCAGACAGACTTACGAGATTAACGGAATAGACGGGACCGAAGGTCCATCTTGGAGAGGGAAGAGATGGCGCAAAGAAAATGATAGACAGCACTACAGTATGGATTAACAGAGATACAAGTATCATACTGTTCAAGCTGATATCATTATCATCTTGCTCCTTTTGCATCCTGTATCATCCTGCTGAATGTCACCTTGATTCCTCGGGCGCCTCCGTGATCATCCCTAGCCTATCGACACCGGCTTTTCTGACCTCGGACATCACTTCCACGACAAACCCATAGGGAACATTCTTGTCAGCCCGCATAAAAACTTCTCTATCGATCCTGTTGGCAAAGATGTTTTCCAGCTTTGCACTGAGACCAGTAACAGCGACCTTATTCTTGTTTATAAATATCTCTTTCGCACTGTTAATCGTCAGCACAAGTTTTTCCTCTGTCACATCGATACTCTTCGATTTAACCCGCGGAAGGTTGACGTCGATGCCCATCTGAAGCATGGGAGCTGTCACCATGAAAATTATCAGCAAGACCAGAACGACGTCAACCAGAGGCGTGACGTTGATTTCGGCCAACAGCTTGCTGCCGCTATTTCTTTTTCTTCCGGGCCTCATAAGGAATTCTATTTTCTCACATGATTTCTTTCAATGATATTTAGTATTTCAGAAGCGAAGTTATCCATTTCCATGGCCATGTTCTTCACAACATTGAGATAATAGTTGTAGAAAATGACAGCAGGTATGGCAGCAGCAAGACCGGCGGCAGTGGCAATAAGTGCCTCTGAAATGCCCGGTGCCACAACAGCAAGGGTTGCCGAGCCTCTTGTGCCTATGCCCCTGAATGTATCCATAATGCCCCAGACTGTTCCGAATAGCCCAATAAATGGCGATGCACTCCCTGTTGTTGCCAGGAAACTGAGTGTACTTTCAAGTCTTGTTGCTTCAGAACTGCATGCTCTGTTCATGGCCCTTTCAACATTATCGATACCCTTCATCTCCAGTTGAAGCAGAGTCGATTCATCGGATTCCTTGGGAGATGACGACCCCCTTATGACCTTGGTTATCTTCACCAGTTCCGTATAGCCAGCCTGAAATACCTCAGCCATGGTTGAATGTTTGTATTTTTTCGCTTCGGGGAAAATATCGGAGAGCTTATTGCTGTTCATATAGGTATCCAAAAACATATTATTTTCCCTTTTCACTTTTTTGATGCTCCTGTATTTCATCAAAATAATAGCCCACGACACAACAGAAAAGACAAGGAGCAACAGCAGGACAAGCTGAACCATCAGTCCTGCATCAAGAATCATCTTGAGAAGACTGCCATGAAAATGTCCTCCAAGACCAACAGCAGCAACAGAAGAAATCTCTTTCACTTTTTCACCCCTGAATCACTTATTTGCTGTATTACCCTTGAGTCTGCGACTTATTATGGGTCATTACGTGTAATGGAAAACAATAGCCTTGTCAATACATTTAGGATAACGAGCATTCAAGAGCAGAATAAATTTCTGAAAATCGCCAAACCAAAAAAGTTGACTGGCAAGAATAATTACAAAAATTCCGGTACAAAAGATACAACGCAATCGATGGCAGATGAATCACAAAAAATCATGGCCAATCGATCCACGCCGAGGGCAATGCCCGCTGCCTGCGGCATGGCAGCAATATCCTGCAAAAAACGCTCCGATACAGGGTAAATTGATTTACCTATAGAATGACGATATTTATTCACATTTAGAAATCGTCTGTGATGTTCTTTCGGATCTGTAAGCTCAGAACATGCGTTGGCTATCTCTTTCCCTCCCATGTACAACTCAAAGCGTTCGGCCAATACGAAATCATCTTTCTTCTGTTTCGCCAGGGCTGACCCAGAAACCGGATAATCATAGATGAAGGTGGGCTGCGTGAGCCCCAAGCGAGGTTCGATAGAGGAAACCATGATCTCATCGAAGCAATTTTCCGTTACAGCTTTATCCATTGATATCGGTGCATAGCAGGCAAAAGCCTCTCTTACAGATATACTCTCCCACGGTCTTTGCAACCCTATTGCCCTGCCCTGGTAGTTAATTACATCCCCACAACCGAGTTCGCCGGCCACAGAGACAATCAGTTCTTCACATTCTTTCATGAGCTTGCGATAGTCCATGCCCCGGCAATACCATTCCAGCATGGTAAACTCAGGGAGATGGCATGAACCTCGTTCGCCGTCACGGAAACACTTGCAGATTTGAAATATCCTTGGATAACCCGCCGCAAGAAGTCGCTTCATATGAAGCTCGGGAGATGTGTGCAAAAACCAATCGCCACACGAGATGGCATCAATATGGGTTTCTGGAATCAGTGCCGGAATCAAATGGGGAGTCTCCACCTCCAAATAATCCCTGCTCGTAAAAAAATCGCGGATCGCATGGATCATCCTGGCACGCTTCCATAGAGTTTCCCGCTTCTTTGCCAGTCTCCCGTCTTGTTCCATAGGAGTTTCAATCCTTGACCCTTGTAAGATATTCGCCGCTTCGTGTATCGACTCTGATCTTCTCACCTTCTTCAACAAAAGGAGGAACCTGAATCTGATAACCTGTTTGCAGGGTTACTGGCTTAGTCTTGCCTGATACCGAATCACCCTTGGCCCATGGGTCAGCTCGTATGACGACAAGATCAACAAAATTCGGCAGGCTCACTTCAAGAGGCTTATCCTCGAAAAAGAGGATTTCTGCCTCCAGGTTATCAATAAGGAAATTTTTCGCCTCCCCGACTTGATCTTCAGTGAGAAAGACCTGTTCATAACTTTCGCTATCCATGAAGCAGTACTTCCCCTGTTCCTGATACAGGTACTGCATTTTTTCATGCCGGAGATCTGCCGGTTCGAAAGTATCCACGGAACGGAATGTCCGTTCAAACTGTGCTCCCGTAATCATATTGCGTAATTTAGACCTGTATAGAGCCTGGCCCTTTCCTGGTTTGACAAAGTTGAACTCGGTAACGATATAAGGCTCATTGTCAATCTTGATCCGCAAACCTTTCTTCAAATCACTTGCACTATACATGTAACATCTTCTCTCCTTTCATTCTAAATCATGGACTTACTAATTCACTTCTCCTGTCCTGTCAAAAATATATTCGCCTGTCTCACGAGCCATTGTGCGAAAAGGAGACCCGGGATAAAGAGGACATTTCCCCTTGCCCCCCGGGATATCAAATACATATTGCGGCACACAAAGCCCTGATATATTTCCCCATATTTTCTCCATGATTTTTATTCCTGACCGTACTTCGGTGCGAAAATGATCCGTACCTTTTACCGGATCACATTGAAACAAATAATAAGGCCTGACAGATATCCGTTGAAGGCCATAGAAAAGGTCCCGCAGGGTTTCGTAGTTATCGTTGATACCCCGAAGCAGGACGGATTGATTTGATACGGGGATTCCCGCCTCCAGTATCATTTCACAGGCATGAGCCGCTTCCGGTGTAATTTCATTCGGATGATTGAATTGCGTATTGAACCAAAGAGGACGATGCTTGCGCAACGTGTCACACAGTTTACGAGTAATCCTCATGGGCATGACTACGGGAACGCGGCTTCCTATACGCAGCACCTCCACATGGGGAATAGAACGTAATGATCCGAGAAACCAATCAAGGATACCGTCTTTCATGGTGAGTGGATCACCTCCCGAAACGATGACTTCTCGAATATGCTTCGTCTTGGACACATAATCAACCATGCGTTCCATGTACCCTCTGGTTTCTTCGATCCCGCCTTTCCTCCATATTCGCTTGCGATTGCAGTGCCGGCAATATGTTGCACACATATGCGTGACGATTGCGACGCAGCGATCACGATAACGATGCACGAGCCCTGAAACAGGCATGTCCCGTTCTTCTTCTAGAGGGTCGGCCACACCCCCGAGCGAAAAATTTATCTCCCTTTCATCAGGAAAACACTGACGACGAAGGGGGTCGTTATCATCCGCTGCATTCATTAGAGAAAAATAATACGGAGTGAAGCTAAAGGGATAAGACCTTGCCACGGTTTGATATTTCTTGAGGGCCGCCGGCGTCTTCTTGAGGACTCCGGCCAATTGAGGAATAGCGCGTATCCGATTCCTGTATTGCCACTCCCAGTCATGCCACTCCTTCGACGAGACTCCTCGCCACGGGCTTATGGAGATGGTACGGTTTCTCGATTCCATGGTTTACAATGCTTCAAATAGAGTTTATTGAAAAGTTGCCTTCCATTATTCAATTTTATAGCATCAAACATTGATTATTACAAATTAGAATCCCGAAAGTTGTCATTAAGAGATAAAAGTTTGAGAATCAGTACCCGGCATAGAATCTTGTCATTCTCAATATTATACCTTGAGATGCTACGTTAAGAAATGAATTATTCAAAAGCGACACAGCCAATGAAATTAACGTATACAGGGTCTCGCTTGAGAGAATAATAATCTAAGTTTTAATTGTTTTCGCTTAGATCAGGCGGCCAGCATCACCCGCAGCTTGCTCGAAGGTAAGCGAGCGATTGCATAACGACACCTTCCCTCAAAGATCGAAGATTCTCCGGGGAGATTCAATCCGGCCTATCGCTTCCTCCCCATCAGGAAAACATTCAACGGCCGCTCGGAATTGCATGCCAAAGAGAGATTGTCGAGTGGCAATCTAGTGGGTCTTTCGGGTATCAAAGAACCGACTGCGATATTTATTAGACATTGCATATTAGTCAGAAATAGGTAATAATTAAAGCGTATTAATCGCGGAGTCGCAGCATGGGCTATCCGGAAACAATGCGGGATGTACTGGAACAGGTGAAAAGGGGGGAAATCACAAGAAGGAGTAAAGAGCTTACAGACCGCCCTATTGTTGATCACGTAACAGGCTTTTATAACGAGAGATATTTTTATCTCAGGCTGGATGCGGAAATGGCGAGGGCAAGACGATCTGACAAATGCCTTTCGTTGATAATGAATGATGGAAGCCGGCTGTATTGGAAAAGACGATAATACAGCAAAAAACCCCGATGGGCATAAGCAATTGAAGTTGACATCCAAAGTCATAACCTCATGCATAAGACATGAGATTGACATTCCCTTCCGCTATGGTGAAGATCGATTAGTCATCATACTCCCGGAAGTAAACAAACTTCAGGCGGATAATGTCGCCCGAAGCATTTATAAGAGGCTGGAGAAGGAGAAAATAGGGAACATCACCATATATGCAGGTGTTGTTCAATGTGATTATCACGAGCATGCAGAAGAGTTCATTAAAGCTGCCAGTGATGCCCTTTCCATGAACAAGAAAGAATTAAGAGATGCACTTTGCCAGGCCGAGACATTTTTTTAGCCCCGGGTACTGGCCTTTGTATGGATTTTTTTATTCGGGATCAGGAATTTCCGCTCCGGCGCAGAGGCGCGGTACCGTCAACGGGAAAACTCACGTGCTCTATCTTTCGTTTCGAGATTCCTTTTATCCGTCATGACAAGAAATAGTTTTTTATTAAAGGAGATAGATCTATGAAATCATTATCGAAGGATGAACTGAAAACTTTGATGAGCAAACAGAAAGGTCATTGCATTTCACTGTTTATGCCCGCCTATCGTGCTGGCGCTGAAATCCAGCAAAATCAAATTAGATTCAGAAATCTGCTTCGTGAAGCTGAGGAAAAACTGGTCGCCAATGGGCACCGCTCCCCAGAGGCAAAGGCATTGCTCGAACCTGCTCAGGGACTCTTGGGTAACGTCCTTTTCTGGCGGCAACAGAGCGGAGGTCTCGCCATATTTCTATCTGCCGATATATTCCGTTACTACCTACTGCCCATAAATCTTGATGAACTGATAGTCGTCGCTGACCGTTTTCACGTCAAACCTCTTCTGCCGGCCCTGAGCGGCGATGGGCGTTACTACATTTTAACCCTGAGCCAAAAAGGGAGCCGCCTTTATGAAGGCACAAAACAGAACATCAGAGAAATCGAACTTGGAACAATTCCCAAAAGTCTTGCCGAGGCCCTTCAGTATGATGAGCTGGAAAAACAAATCCGCTTTCATAGAGGAGCGCCAATGGGCGGTGAACGCGGATCTACGCTTTCGGGGGGCGGAGCCGAACTCTATGATGTAAAGGAGGACATTTCAAAATATTTCCGCCAGATCGACAGGGGCTTACATGACCTCCTGAGAGATGAACGGGTACCTCTGGTGCTTGCCGGCGTCGATTATCTATTCCCGATCTATAGAGAGGTAAACACGTACCCTTATCTCATGGAAGATGGGATTCCCGGAAATCCCAAAGGAATAAGCACAGAACAATTGCATAAACTGGCATTGGAGATTGTAAGACCTTATTTTCAAAAAGCTGAAAATGACGCAATCGCCCAATACCGGCGATCTTCCGGTACGGGATTAACTTCCAGTGACATTAAAGAAATTATCCGTGCCGCGTGCGATGGGCGGGTTGGTTTGCTCTTTATCGCCACAGGTCATAAGCAATGGGGTATTTTTGACCCGGAATCGAAGGATGTGCAATTACAGCAAAAGATGGAGCCTGGCAGTGAGGATCTTTTAGATTTTTCTGCAATCCAGACCTTGTTGAATGGCGGCACTGTTTTTTCACTTCCTCAGGAAAAAATGCCTGATGATAAACCAATCGCCGCTGTATTTCGTTATTGAAACGAAAAACATACCGTCTCCATTCATCTTAAACATATTTCTCATATGGATCTGCAGTATCGCAAAATAAATGTTGCACGGCTTTCCGTGCTGTCAAATACCGCTCTTGTAGTCATGAAGATCGCCGTCGGACTGACGATTGGATCAGTGTCTATCATGTCTGAAGCGATCCATTCCGGAGTAGACCTTCTGGCTTCCCTGATCACCACATTCTCCGTCAGCAAATCCAGCATCCCTGCCGATGTCAAGCATCCCTTTGGCCATGGAAAAGCCGAAAACATTTCCGGCACTATCGAGGCGTTTCTCATCTTTCTGGCCGCCGTCTGGATCATCTACGAGGCCATCGGGAAACTCCTGAATCCGGAGCCGATTGAATACGTCAGTTGGGGTGTCGGGGTGATGTTAATTTCAGCTCTGGTTAATATAGTCGTATCGAAAATGCTTTTCAAAGTGGCAAAAGAGACAGACTCCGTTGCACTGGAGGTTGATGCCTGGCATCTGCGCACCGACGTTTATACATCTTGCGGCGTGATGGCAAGCCTTGCCCTGATCTGGATGGGTCACCGTATTTCGCCTGGTACCAATCTTTACTGGCTGGACCCTGTCGCTGCGATCGCGGTCGCCTTGTTGATTACGGGGACTGCCTACAGACTGACGCTCCAATCAGCGCAGGATCTGATGGATGTAAAGCTTCCCGCAGACGAGGAGACCTGGATCCGCCAGCTGATAATGACACGCCAGCCTGTTATCCATGGCTTTCATCAATTGCGCACACGCAAGGCGGGAAATTTCCGCTTCGTTGACTTCCATATTAAAGTTGATCCTGCCATGTCTGTCGAGGACTCACACCGCATCACCGATGAGTTATCCGGAAGCATAGAAAGTCACTTCCCCAATACCAATGTCACAGTTCACATCGAACCCTGCGACGGCACATGCAGTGGCGATTGTCTATCCGGATGCCTGCTGCCTGAAAGCGAGCAGAAGTCCGTGATGCAAAAAAACCGACGAGTTTAACAAAACAATGAACACTCTATCAGAGATGTCGTCAGCCCTTATAGATGAACCTTTCAAGCAACTTGTGGAAGGGGGTCCAGTGCGAATCGTCATCGGATTCCTTGACGAATTCCTGGAAGGCATTGACCTTGGCATCAAGATCATCAATAAAATGCACGATTAATGCCTCCGGCGTCTTCGGACGCTTTGGCGAACCGAATTCCTGAGTGCCGTGATGGCTCAATATCAGATGGCGGAGCTCCATGGCGAGTTGCTCCGGAAAACCTTCTACGGCGGCAATCCTGGCATCGAGCATCTCCAGACCAATCACGATATGCCCAATCAGTCTGCCCTCATCGCTGTAGTCAAACATCCTGTCGTAGGTATATTCATAAATCTTGCCTATATCGTGAAGGATCCCCCCGGATATGACAAGGTCCCTGTTGATGCCCTGGTAATGCTTAGTTACCTGATCGAGCAGGCGTATGACTGAGAGGGTATGTTCGAGGAGACCTCCGATGTAAACATGATGAAAACCTTTCGCAGCAGGGGCCTTCTTGAACAATTTCGCCACCTCCCCGTCATGGAAAAATAAGTGTAACAGCTGCCTCAAGCAGGGTGTTTCGATTTGCTCGACAAAGGCCATTAGATCGGCAAACATCGCATCGATGTCTCCTTTTGCAACAGGCAGATATTCGGCCAGGTCGACGGCAGAGTCATCAACCTTCCTGACACCCGTTATGGAAAGTTGAACGGTGCTTCTGAAACTGACTGCTCCTCCCTGTGCCTTTATCACATCCCCTTTGCGGAAGAGTTTGTCCAACTCAATCGCGTTCTCCCAGATTTTTCCGTCAACCTCCCCCGTCTTATCCTTAAGACGAACGTTCAGATAAGGAGTTCCCTTCTGAGAAAAAGCAAGATTCTTCTCCGTCACAAGAAATGACTCGTTTACTTTCTCACCGGGCTTTATATCTTTGATATAAACACTTTTACCCTTCATATTCGCACCTGCCGTTACTTATCGCCATTTACTCACTTCTCTCTCAAGATGCGCTGATCACCCGCCCTGATAGTCAGCTTTGTTATGTCAAAGTACTCCATCAACGGTATGATGAATTTTCTTGAAAGACCTGTCAACTCTTTCATACTTGCCGGTGTAGCCTTTCCATCCCTCACAAGAAGGCTCTTATAATCTTCCCGCAGCCTCGTTAAGACTTCTTTATGAAAGTAGAGATCTTCATTTATCTTTATCAGAGAACCTTCTTTGAGCATCACATTGATGACACTTTCTGCCAAGCTTCTTTGGCCCGCAAATTTTTCCATAAGCTCCTTGATTGAAGGAGGGGTAAGCCCTGCATCTATATAGGTCTGAGCAATCTTGCTTCGCATATCCTCCAGCTCTCCCTTCAGATCCACACGGTGCCCCGACAGGCGAATGTTCTCCCTCTCGACGACTATTTCCCCTCTCTTTTCAAGCTCTCTGACAGCCATATTAAAGAGCCTTGGTCTGGCGAACTGTCCTGCTGTACTCCTCAACTCTTCTTTCGAAATACCTTCCTTCAGAGGATATCTCCCATGATACGCCCGCATTTCCAGGAGAATCCTGCCCTGGAGGTTTTGATAAATGGAGGAAGATATGATCCTGGATTCATCAACATCCAAAACGACGACCTGCTTCCTTGAAGACAGAGTTCCGAGAATGTCCTTAAGGATATTTTGATGAATTCCCGTTCTCATTTCAAGCTCAGATATACCAATGCCCTCAATTCCTGACCGCTCAATAATAATCGCCGCCCTCTCTGTATCAGTACCATCATGCAGGAGATCAATTTCATGATTTACCTTTTCAGAATTTCTCTTATGCTTTTTAGGCAAAGGGTCAACGATCATCCCGCCACCGATTGTCGTTACAGGCGAGTAGCTCCTGATGACGAACCTGTCTCTTGCCATTGCAACAATGGGAGACTCAAGGACTACTTGTGCAGAAGCCTTAGCTCCAGGTTCCACGTCTTCACGGTCCAGGAGTATTATCCTGCCGATTACTTCATTCGTTCCCACATGAAACCGCACCAGGTTCCTGTTTTTCAGTCTCCTATTGTTATTTGACAAATACTCCATGCACACGTCCAGGCGGATCGAGGGCTTAAGAGTCCGAGGCCTGGCGAGTACATCTCCTCTGACGATTGTATCCTTTTCAACACCCTGCAGATTTATGGCAGTCCGCTGGCCTGCCTCAGCAATGGTTGCGCTCTGATTATGGATCTGTATGCCCCGCACCTTGGCAGTGACTCCCGGCGGCAGTATTTCCACCTCTTCGCCCAACTTTATATCTCCGGAAATCAGGGTTCCTGTGACGACTGTCCCGAATCCCTTCATGGTAAATACCCTATCGACAGGCAACCGGAAGATACCCGCATCCGATTCTCCCTCTATCTCCGACGCCACTCTACCGAGCGCATCCAGCAATTCCTCGATCCCTGCACCTGTGATTGAGGAGACAGGTATAACAGGAGCTGCCTCCAGAAAAGTCTCTTTCAAGAATTCATGGACATCGTCATTCACAAGATCGAGCCATTCCTCTGCTACCATATCGACCTTGGTAAGGGCAACAAGACCTTTCTTAATGCCGAGGAGTGAACAGATATGCAGATGTTCCCTCGTCTGGGGCATGACACCCTCGTCTGCCGCGATTACCATAATCACCATATCGATGCCGGAGGCGCCGGATACCATATTTCTTATGAATCTTTCATGGCCGGGAACGTCCACAATACCGAATGTTCGACCGTTTGGAAGAGTTAGAGAGGCAAAGCCAAGTTCAATGCTGATCCCTCGCTCCTTCTCTTCTTTGAGCCTGTCCGTATCGATACCGGTGATGGCCTTGATAAGGGCTGTCTTGCCATGATCGACATGGCCGGCTGTGCCTATGATGAAATGCTTCATGAGACTTAAATAACAAACTACCTGACGTTTAACAATAACAAAAAATCGTCCTTCCTGCGAATTCATCGATAAGATGGCACGGCTCTGCTGGAAGTGAAGTGCAGGAGATGTAATTTCTCCGTTCGGCAAATAGACTCCCGTTCCGCCGTCCGGGTCTCATTTTCTCAAAGGGAAAAAATCATGTCCGAAAACTGACGGTTTTCAGGCGTTCACGTCCTCTGCAGTCACAGGATTTGCCTCTGTCATGAGACTGAAAAGGAAGACCGGGCACACCATGCCAAAAAGGCTTCATTCTCGCAGGTGGGATGGCTTTTGGTTGGGCTTTAGACACCCACACATAGGCGGAGAAGAGATGTCAAGAATTCAGATGGGTCTGTATCACAAGGAATTTGCAATTATGGGGCCTTCTGTCTTCCGCATTCTTGAAAATCAGTTGAACGGATACGTGACACTCAGGCATCATGCCTCTGCACGAGTAAGGGCAAAGGCACAAGTCTATAAAGATACGGCCCGTAAGGCATTGATGATTATTCCTGCAAGTAAGAAATACTTGCATAACGAAATCAACGGCTGGCTTGATGACCTGAGGGAACGGATAATTTCAGAAACGGGAGATATGACCTCAAAGAAATACCTAATGTCAAAGTTCGTTCCCCTCTTGATTAAGTCTACAGACCTGAAACTGCGCTCTAATATGGGAATGCAACCCAAGTTCACAAGACGGATATGCCGGATGTAGCTTCCTTCTTGGCTTTTTAATCTGATCCAAACGAGAGCGCGCTTTTTTATTCGCCGCTCATCTTTCAGATTTCAATGCCTTAGCCTTTCACTCATCCCGAGACAATAATTCTCCACTTGAAATGATCAGATTAAATTTGTTAGCATTGATCCCTTTTTAAAAGGATCACGAGTTCTATGAGGATACTTGGTCTCGATTACGGAAGTAAAAGAATAGGGGTTGCCGTTTGTGATGAGCTTGGAATGACGGCCCAGGGGCTCGCCACCATTGCCCGAAAAAATCGCCAGCAGGATCTGGAAGAGATTGCCAGATTCATCAGGACATATAATGTGGAGAAAATTGTGATCGGCTACCCCATAAGACTTGATGGCACTGAGGGCATTCAGTGCGAAAAAATCAGCAAATTTGCTTCTCTTTTGGAATCCACATTCTCTCTGCCTATAATCAAATGGGATGAAACACTTTCAACGAAGGAGGCAGAAGAAATCCTCATTCGGGCTAACATGCGAAGAGACAAGAGAAAGAATATAGTGGATAGGGTCGCCGCCAGTTTGATTCTCCAGGGATATCTGGACTCCCAGGAAAGCCATAAGAAATCCCAGTAGTTATCAGGCAGACTGAATTCATGCGAATTCGAACTACAACTCGTAAACACAGAAAAAGCCCTGCCGTCCTCTTCATGGTCTTATTCTTTTTTATTCTGTTGGCAGGTCTCTACTATGCCTTAAGCCCCATAGACCGTCGTAATGAGATTGTCACAGTAGATATTCCCAGAGGGACGAGTTTCCTCCGATCAGTTGACCTGCTTGAAAACGCGGGGCTCATAAAGAATAAATATCTGTTTTATGCATTGGTGATTGCAAGAAATGCACAGGGCAACATCAGGGCAGGTGAATATGAACTATCAACATCTATGTCACCGCTGGATATCATCAATAAGCTGGTGAAGGGCGATATTATTTCATATAAAGTTACCATTCCCGAGGATTTCACGGTCCTCGAGATTGCCGCTCGCCTGGCCTCTTTCAAATTAGTCGACGAGAAGGCGTTTGTGTCCCTCTCCGGAGATGCAAAGTTCGTTGCCTCATTGGACATAGAGGGCAGAAGCGCCGAAGGATATCTGTATCCCGATACATACATATTTGACAAATCGATGGGTGCAAAGGACATAATCGGGATTATGGTTAATCAATTCTGGAAAACGTTTACCCATGAGATGCAAGAACGGGCAGAAGAACTCGGCATGACGATACCCCAGGTTGTAACACTCGCTTCCATAATCGGCAAGGAATCGGGTTTTAAAGATGAAAAACCATTAGTCTCAGCTGTTTTTCATAATCGACTAAAAAAAAGAATGAGACTGCAAAGTGATCCTACGGCCGTTTATGATCTCAAGTCCATTACAAGAGTAATAAAGAGAAAGCACCTTCTTAGAAAGACACCGTATAATACATACATAATCAATGGATTGCCTCCCGGCCCCATCGCAAATCCGGCCATCGATTCATTGCAGGCAGCCCTTTACCCTGCCTCTGTCAATTACCTGTACTTCGTTTCCAATAACGACGGCTCCCACAACTTCTCATCTAGCCTCTCCGCTCATAATAGAGCAGTCATAAAATATCAAATTGACAGAAAAAAAGAGTAATTTTTTTCTTGACAAACAAATTTTCCCTCCTTATAGTTAGGCCAAGTGGAGTAAAGTGGCTTATTGTGGAGGGAAACTATCGTGTCCGTCTTCAGGGGTCAGTATCATCATTCCATAGATGCCAAGGGCCGGATCATCTTTCCCGCAAGACTTCGGGAAGTTTTCGCCGAGAAATACGACAGCAGGCTGGTTATTACAAACTGGGACAATTACCTGATGGTCTTTCCCTATGACGAATGGCGGATCCTCGAGGAGAAGGTCAGCCATCAGTCTCTATTCAGAAAAGAAGTTAGGGCCTTTCAGCGTTTTTTCATGTCCGGCGCTGTTGATTGCTCCTTTGACAGCCAGGGCCGGGTTCTCATTCCTCCCAACCTTCGAGAATATGCGGGTCTTGATAAAGACATAGTCCTGGCAGGTATGATTAAGGTCATAGAGATATGGGGTAACGAACGCTTCGATGAAGAGATGAAGAAAAGCGCAATCGATATCGATAGCTTCAGTAAATATATGGCGGATTTGGGAATATAGAAAAAGGCCCATGGAATGTGCTCCTTTCATATACCAGTCATGCAGAGTGAGGTTGTTGAATCCCTTCGTTGCCGTCCCGGAGGCATCTATGTTGACGGGACTGTAGGGGGAGGAGGACATGCCGGTAAGATTCTTCAACATACCGCACCAGACGGCTTATTGATAGGTCTGGACGTCGATGATGATGCGCTCCGGGAATCGGAAGAACGATTAAGGCCCTTTGGCAGCAGAAAGATCCTCGTAAAGGGTAATTTCGCAGATATAGATGCAATCTTAGACTCTTTGAATATCAGGGAAGTTGATGGCATCCTGCTCGACTTGGGGGTCTCTGCTCATCAGCTGAAAACAGCGCACAGGGGTTTCAGCTTTTCTTTGAATGCTGCCCTCGATATGCGAATGGATCAGAGCCGGGGTCTCTGTGCTTACGATATTATCAACACATTTCCGGAAAAAGAGTTGGAGAGGATCATCAAGGATTATGGCGAGGAGATAATGGCAAGCAGGATTGTAAAGATGATCTCCATGCGAAGAAAAACGTCTCCCATCAAAACAACGGCAGAACTTGCCGATGCTATTGTCAAGGCCTTACCCTCCCCATTCAAGACAAAGAGAATTCATCCCGCAACTCGAACCTTCCAGGCAATCAGGATATATGTCAATAACGAGCTTCTAAATCTTCATGATGCCATAAATCGCGGAGTGGATGCACTCAGGACGTCGGGGCGCTTTTCCATCATATCGTTTCACTCCCTGGAAGACAGGATTGTTAAAGACGGCTTCCGCTCGTGGGAGAAGGAATGCATCTGCCCTCCCTCCTTACCTGTGTGCGCCTGTCATAGAAAAGCCAAGTTGAAGGTAATCACCAGAAAACCGATAACACCCGCGGCTTCTGAAATTGAATCTAATCCGAAGGCAAGAAGCGCCAAACTGAGAACAGCCGAGAGGATTTAGGAAATGCAGTCGGAAGAAGTCATTCATGGAAATGTCTGCGATGTAGAGAAGTCCTCCACCCAGATAAAATATTCGAATTTTATCTTTGTCACTTTAGTGCTTATGGCAGTCGCCCTTATTTATGTGTGGTCACATATCCATATGACAGAGCTGGAGTACATGGTTGCAGCAGAAATGAGTATAAAAGAAAAACTTGTCGAGGAACAGAGGAAGTTGAAAGTTGAGATCGCAACCTTGAAATCACCCCAGCGACTTGAGGCAATAGCGAAAGAGCAATTGCAGATGACATATCCTACAAGGGATCAGGTCATAATCCTCAATAACGATGATACGGCAAACGTAATAAAGCAGGTTCCTAATAATCAGGGAGTGCAGTAATGACGGGTGAATCAAAAAAATGGCTGAGATTCAGGATTGTTACTGTACTGGTATTTTTCTTGGTGCTTTTTATTGCCCTCATATCGAGAGCATTCCAGATTCAGGTACTTTCCGGGAAACTCCTGAAAACTCTTGCAGAGCGGCAACACATAAAGACGCTGCAGATTGAACCGGAGAGGGGCATTATCTTCGATCGCAACGGCGAGAAACTCGCCGCGAGCACTATGGTGAGTTCCGTCTTTGCTGACCCATCGAAGATAAGCAATTCCTCTGAAGTCGCCGGAGTATTAGCCCCGATTCTCAATATAGATAAGGAAACTATTACAAAAAAACTTTCAGGCTCAAAAAATTTCTGCTGGTTAGCCAGAAAAATCCCGCCCGCCCAGGCGAGCAGGATAGAGGCCCTGAATATCGATAACGTCTTTTTGATTAAGGAACCGAAACGCTTTTATCCAAACGGGGAACTGGCCGGCCGCCTTATCGGCTTCGTAGGATTGGACTACACCGGCCTCGAGGGACTGGAGCTCAAATATAATAACTATTTGAAGGCAACGCCGGAAAAGCTAATCTGGGCACGGGATGCCAGGGGGAACCGATTGTATCCGCGGACTGAAAAACCCGTCGTCCAACAGGAAGAAGGATATAATCTCATTTTGACGATCGACAACCGCATCCAGCATATCGTTGAATCGAATCTGCAGGAAGCGATTACGGCGAAAGGCGCAAAGGGCGGCTTCGTCGTCGTCATGGACCCCAAGACCGGCGAAATACTCGCTCTCGCCGATCAACCGGGCTTCGATCCAAACAAATTTTCCAGCTACAATCTCGGCAAAGGAAAAAATAAAGTCATCACTGATTGCTTCGATCCGGGCTCAACCTTCAAGCCTTTTCTCGCAGCGGGCGCCCTCGAGGAAGGCATAGTCAAGGAAACGGACAGATTTAACTGTGAAAATGGAACATATGCGGTATCAGACAGGACCTTCCACGAGGCGAACAAGAAAAGGTACGGGTCTCTTACTTTTCACGATGTGCTGAAGTATTCGAGCAATATCGGATGCGTGAAGATCTCCGAAAAGCTGAAGAAAGAAAAATTCTACCACTATATTACACAATTTGGCTTCGGCTCAAAGACGGGGATCGATCTTCCCGGCGAGGTCAGCGGACTATTGAGGCCGCAGCAAAACTGGACAAGGGTTGATACGTCGACCATTGCCTTCGGACAGGGTATTTCTGTCACAGCCATTCAGCTTATCACAGCTCTTTCTGCCATAGCAAACGAAGGCATGCTGATGAAGCCCCATATCGTGCGTGCAGTTGTTAACAAGCAGGGACAGATTATTAAGAAAGTCGCACCCACTCCTGTGAGACAGGTCATATCGCCGAAAACAGCAAAAAGACTTACGGCCATCCTGAAAGATGTAGTCGGAGATGATGACGGAACCGGCAAGAAAGCCCAGATTCCGAACGTTGCCGTGGCAGGCAAAACGGGAACTTCTCAAAAGTTTGATTTTTCCCGACGTGTCTATTCTTCTGAAAGGGTCCGCACCTCCTTTATGGGATTCTTCCCCGCCGAAGATCCGCAGGTTGCCATTCTGGTGACACTCGACGAGCCGCAGAGGGACAAGTGGGGCGGATTGGCCGCAGCGCCTGTTTTCAAAAATATTGGTGAACAGATCTTGACATATTTCAAAACAGATATTAAAGAAGCTCCTTTTCCCGTTCTTGAAGAGGAGAAAACGAACGGTATTAAATTAAAACTCGTGTCTGCACCTCAAATAATAAGCAGACACAACGATATGGAAAATGGCATGGATGAACCGTTCATGCCGGATTTTACCGGAATGACCATGAGAGACGTACTGAAAAAGGTAAGGGAAAAAGGGCTTGACATAAAAGTGGCAGGGACCGGCTGGGCAGTGAGTCAGGAGCCCAAGCCCGGCATGCCCATACGCAATCATCGGTCCTGCGCTGTTTCTTTCAGCACGGGCTATTGAGGAACCAATGTGCAAATACAGGCTGTGATAAAGGATATCGACATCATCCAGGTTTCTGGAATCCTTTCAGGAGAAGTCTCAGCCATTTGCTATGATTCAAGAAACTGCGAAAGAGACAGCCTCTTTGTGGCTGTAAGCGGTCTGAAGCTCGACGGTAATGCATATATAGAAGAAGCAGTTGACCGGGGCGCGAAATTCATCGTTCACGAAAAAGATTATTCCCCGCCGCCCGGAGTAACGTCCATCAGGGTCACCAATAGCCGCGCAATCCTTGGCGTCCTCGGAAAGAATTTTTACAGCGACCCTTCTTCCCGCCTTTGTCTAATAGGCGTCACGGGGACAAACGGAAAAACAACGGTGACCTACTTACTGGAAGCAATTCTTAAAGCCGCAGGATTCTCCGTCGGGGTATTGGGAACGGTCAACTACCGGTTTAACGATAAAGTGATGCCTGCCCCGCATACGACACCAGAGTCATATGAACTGCAGAGGATATTGAGAGTTATGGTCGATAAAAGCGTCACCCACGTTGTTATGGAGGTTTCTTCCCACGCAGTCGATCTAAGAAGGGTCGACGAATGCTCTTTCGACATGGGCATCTTCACAAACCTCTCGCAGGATCACCTGGATTATCATGAGACTTTGGAGAATTATTTCCAGGCGAAAAAGCGCTTCTTTGCAGAGATTATCCCGGCGGGCAAGAAAATTTATGCATACAGGATGATCATTAACGGAGATGACCCTTGGGGGCAGAGAATCGTTGGTGAGGCAGGTTCAAAACTCCCTTACCGGACATTCGGCATTGAAAATAAATGCGATATGACTGCCGATGGGTACACATTTTCTCTGGAAGGGACAAGGGCAGAGATAAATGCAGGCGGCAACCGCTTTGCCATATTTTCCCCGCTCATCGGAAAATTCAACCTGTACAATATACTGGCTTCCGTAACAGCAGCCTCCGCGCTGGCCATACCTGAAGGATCCATTCTTACGGGTGTAGAAAATTTGACAAATGTGCCCGGCCGGCTTGAAAAGGTAAGTGTTCCCGGCGAACCGGTGGTCTTCGTCGATTATGCGCACACTGAAGATGCGCTGCAGCGGGTGTTACAGAATCTATCCCCGTTCAAAAAGGGGCGCATCATCACCGTATTCGGCTGCGGAGGCGACAGGGACCGCGGGAAAAGACCTCTAATGGGAAAGGCCGCCACTGCCTGGAGCGACCTGGCCATTCTGACTTCGGACAACCCGAGAACGGAAGACCCGCTCTCCATTATCGGGGAAATAGAAAAGGGGATGGGCGGAAACTCCGCCAGGAAGCTCCTTCCCGGAGAGCTTAAAAAAAATGCAAATGAAAAAGGTTATGTAGTGATTCCCGATCGCAGAGAGGCGATCGAAACGGCAGTCGCCCTTGCCGACATATCAGACATCATTATCATCGCCGGTAAGGGACATGAGGATTATCAGATAATCGGAGAAAAAAGGATCTCCTTTGATGACAGGCATGTCGCCAAAGAAGCCTTGATGAATAAACGGCATGAGGGAAAACATTGAGACCAGAGCCATCAATTCCCGAGCTGGACGGCAATGAAGTTGTAAATGCCACAGGCGGCACCTTGGTCGTCGGCCGGATGGAGACGCTGTTCAAGGGAGTATCCACGGATTCAAGGCACATATTGCGGGGAAGTTTGTTTATCCCCCTCATAGGAGAAAAATTTGACGGTCATGATTTTATCGCCGCTGCAGTAAGAGATGGGGCTAACGGCTTTCTGGTGCAGAAGGGCTCCGAAAATAAAATAAGAGAGAAGTTTGAAAATGCAACCATCATCCGTGTTGGGGATACCCTGAAGGCGCTCGGGGATATAGCCCATTTCTGGCGAAAGAAATTTAAAGCCACCGTAGCTGCCATCACAGGCAGTTCCGGAAAAACAACGACGAAGGAAATGCTGGCAGGTATTGCCGGACTCACTAAGAAAGTGATCAAGGCACAGGGAAATTACAATAACCTTATCGGTCTTCCCATGACCGTTCTCAAGATCAACGCCCAACATGAACTGGCCATCCTGGAGATGGGCACGAACACAAGGGGAGAAATCGGCAGGCTGACTGACATCGCGGAACCTGATATCGGGCTGATCACCAATATAGGTCCGGCCCATCTCGAAGGCTTCAACTCAGTTGAGACGGTGCGGGAAGAGAAATTGGACCTCTTTCGGAACATGCCGGACGCCGGAGTTGCCATCATAAACCTCGACGATGAGAGACTGCTCGTCACTGACAAAGACTGGCGCGGAAAAAGGGTAACCTTCGGCCTCAGAAAAGACGCCGACGTATCGGCAGAAGGCATCGAGACAAAGGGAATGAAAGGGGTGGGCTTTACCATCAGAATGGGTAGTTTCAGACAGGGAATAACCATGTCAACTGCGGGAAATCACAATATCTATAATGCCCTTGCTGCCGCTGCATCTTCCTGGGCTCTGCGTATTGACTTCCCTACGATCTGTCAGGGATTAACGGCATTCCAACCCATCTCCGGGCGCATGGAGATACATCGGTTGAAAAATGGAGCATTTATTATCGATGATACATACAATGCCAACCCTGCATCTTTCGGGGAAGCCCTCAAGACTCTAAGAGACTTGAGGGGAAATCAGAAGAGCACAGTAATCATGGGTGACATGCTTGAGCTTGGAGAGCAGGCGGAAGTGATGCATGAAGGTATCGGGAGTCTTATGGCAGACACTGGGGTGGACACCATTTACCTCAGAGGAAGGCTCTCCCCGGCGACGGCAGCGGGGGCATTGAAAAGAAAAATATCAAAGGGTCAGATAGTTTTTTTTGAAACCCCTGATGAAATCATAGCCCGTCTGGCCTCCCATGTAAAGAAAGGTGACTGGATTCTCGTTAAAGGGTCGAGGCAGACAAGAATGGAACGGGCTGTAGAGAAGATTATTGAAGCCTTCGGCATTGAGGAAAGCGGAGGAAAGAAATGAGAGGAGCTGTAAAATGATCTATCATCTCTTATATCCCCTTCACGATAAATTCTCCTATTTCAATGTCTTTCGGTACATCACGTTCAGGACGATATATGCTACGGTTACGGCACTGCTGATCTGCTTTGTCATCGGTCCCTGGCTGATCAGGAAACTCCAGTCCCTGCAAATCGGCCAGCCCATAAGGAACGATGGGCCGGACACACATCTTTCAAAAAAGGGGACTCCCACCATGGGAGGCATCCTTATCATTTTCTCTATCGTCATTTCCACCCTCCTCTGGGCCAACCTGACAGTCGATTACGTCTGGCTTGTTATCATGGTCATCGTCGGCTATGGACTCATTGGATTCATGGACGACTATAAAAAACTCACACGCCAGAACAGCCGGGGAATTTCAGGAAAGGTGAGACTCGCAGGCGAAATCGCCATAGCGCTATTTGTCAGCACCATTCTCTATATCAAGCCGGGTTTTACTTCCAATGTGACGATTCCCTTTTTCAAGACAGCGCTCCCCGATCTTGGATGGGGATATGTAGTACTTTCAACATTCATCATCGTAGGCGCCGCCAACGCCGTAAACCTGACAGACGGCCTCGACGGCCTTGCCATTGGTCCTGCGATTACATGTTTCATGACGTATCTTCTCTTTGCCTACTTTGCCGGCAACGTGAGGATTGCAGGCTACCTGCAAATCCCCTATGTCGCGGGTACAGGGGAGCTTGCCATAGTGTGCGGCGCCACAGTGGGGGCCGGCCTTGGCTTTCTCTGGTACAATTCCTACCCCGCCCAGGTATTTATGGGAGACGTGGGCTCTCTCGCCCTCGGCGGCACCCTCGGCACGCTCGCGATACTTACGAAACAGGAGATTCTTCTTGCCATAGTAGGTGGAATATTTGTCCTGGAGACCTTTTCAGTCATCTTTCAGGTTGGCTGGTTCAAGGTGTCCAACGGCAAGCGCATCTTCAGAATGGCGCCGCTTCACCATCACTTCGAGCTCAAAGGCTGGGCTGAACCGAAAGTCATTGTCCGTTTCTGGATAATTTCCATTCTTCTGGCCCTCGTGGCGATAAGCACCTTGAAATTGAGATGAGACAAATCTTATGAACCTTAAAGGGCAAAGGATATTAGTAATAGGGCTGGGAAAGACGGGAATCGCTTCAGTCCGGTTTCTTATGGGACAAGGCGCCAAGGTCATAGTGACCGATGAGAAGCCGCAATCGGAGTTGAAAGATGCTGTTCATGAGCTTGGCAGCTTGTCTGCGAATCTGGAATTTTGTGAGTATAACACGGACATCTTGTCTCGAGTCGATATGATTGTGCCCTCCCCCGGCGTACCCCCTTCCAATATTATCCTCGCCGAAGCGGTCAGCAGAAAAATACCGATCCTAAGTGAGATCGAACTCGCCTATAGATTCCTGAAGCCGCCGCTCATCGCAATTACCGGCACGAACGGGAAGACAACCACAACCACCCTGATAGGACATATCCTGGCAAGAGAGGGGAAAAGGGTCTTTGTAGGAGGAAACATTGGAAATCCCCTGATCGGCTACCTTGACGGAAAGCAGGACGATGATTATGCGGTTGTCGAGGTGAGCAGTTTCCAGTTGCAGTGGATTCAATCTTTCCACCCCTTTATATCCATCCTTCTGAATACGACCTGCGACCACGTCGATTATCACGGCTCTTTTGAGGCATACCGCGCGACCAAAGAAAGGATATTTGAGAATCAGAAAGACTCTGATCTTGCCATTCTGAACGCCGATGAACCGAGATCCTTTCTTCTGGAAAAAAACATGGTCGCGAAAGTCCAGTTTTTCAGCACCAAGACCGAGGTGAAAAAGGGCATCTTCCTTAACTACAAGACACTTGTTCATTATACTGCCTATGGTGATCGAGAAGAGTACCCTCTCGACATGATCAAGATGCCCGGCCTTCACAATATAGAAAACGTCATGGCCTCCATAATGGCCGCAAGGTATTGCGGATGCTCGCCCGGGAATATTATCAGCGCCGTTGGGGATTTCAAAGGGATACCGCACAGGATAGAGTTCACGGAAGAAAAAAATGGTGTGGCATTTTATGACGATTCGAAAGGGACCAACGTGGGAGCCGTGGCACGTGCATTGGAAACATTTTCCCGACCCATCATCCTGCTCATGGGAGGAAGGGACAAGGAGGGCGATTTCGGAACCATGTCTCCACTGGTTAAGTCAAAGGTCAAAGAACTGGTACTTTTCGGCGAGGCAAGAAACAAGATATATGACCTGATCGGCGGCGCGGTCAAAACATCAAAAACGACAACACTCAAAGAGGCGATTGAGTTGGCCTATCGGCATTCTTCACCGGGGGATGTCGTCTTGCTTTCTCCCGGCTGCGCAAGCTTTGATGAGTTTTCCAATTATAAAGAACGGGGAAGGTTTTTTAAAGATGTGGTCAAGGGTCTCTAAATCATTCAAAATGCCTCCGCAGGAAAAGGCCATCGACATTATCCTCCTGCTGGTCACGCTGATCCTGGTGACCATAGGTACCGTAATGATCTACAGCTCAAGCTCCATACTTGCCATGAAGAAGTTTAACGACGGGCAGTACTTTCTCAAGAAACAGATATTCTTTGTGCTCCTCGGATTAGGTATCATGGTGCTGATGACGAAGATTCCTTACGACCGGCTGAAGAAATTCGCCTATCCCGGCGTTCTTCTATCCGCAATTCTCCTGTTTCTGCTTTTTATACCCCATATCGGAATCCGTGCCGGGGGCGCCACCAGGTGGCTTAAGGTGGGCTTCTTTTCGTTCCAGGTCACGGAAATAGTCAAGGTATCCATGGTGCTCTTTCTCGCTCATTTCTTGACGAAAAAATACAGCCAGATAACCGATTTTAAACGCGCAGTCCTGCTGCCTCTGCTCGTCATACTGCTCATGGTGGGACTGATTCTTCTGGAACCGGACTTTGGTACAGCGGTCATCATAACCCTGATAATGATGTTGATGTTCTACCTTGCGGGCTGCAGGATTCTTCATCTTACAGGCATAGTGGCGCTTTTTGCGCCTGCCGCTATCTGGCTCCTTATTCACAAAAGCTACCGGCTGGTAAGGTTGATGAGTTTCCTTGATCCCTGGAAAGATCCTCAGCGTTCAGGATTTCAAATCATTCAATCTCTTCTTTCCTTCGGCTCAGGAGGCACTTTCGGCGTAGGAATAGGAGACGGGATGCAGAAACTTTTTTATCTTCCCGAACCGCACACAGACTTTATCCTGTCCATCATTGCCGAAGAAGGCGGTTTTGTCGGCGTCCTCATCGTCATTTTCCTCTTCGCTATCCTTATTGTCAGGGGGCTCCTGATATCCTTCAGGGCGCCGGACCTTTTCAGCACGCTTCTTGCCGCAGGCTTGACCATGGTTATTGCCCTCGAAGCATTTATCAATATCGCCGGCGTCATGGGTTTGATCCCCCTCAAGGGACTGGCACTTCCACTCGTGAGTTATGGCGGCACATCACTGATCATGTCCCTGACAACGGTCGGTATACTGCTGAACATCTCCTCCTATCAAAAATGAACAGATACAGGGACGGGATATGAAAGTTATCATAGCTGGCGGCGGAACGGGAGGACACCTTTTCCCGGGAATTGCCATAGCAGAGGAATTTTTGAGAAGGGATCAAACGAGCAGTATCCTTTTTATAGGAACGAAGAGGGGACTGGAAAAGAGGGTGCTTGGCAATATGGGATTTAATCTGCACACCCTTGATGTGGAAGGGATTAAAGGAAGGGGACTCGCAAAGGCTCTCGGCGCTCTCCTGAAGATTCCCCGAAGTTTAGTCGAGTCTTACAGGCTGATCCGCGCATTTTGCCCGGACATCGTCATCGGAGTGGGAGGCTATGCCTCTGGTCCGGCCGTGATGACGGCCCACCTCATGGGCATCAAGACAGCCATTGCAGAGCAGAACGCCCTGCCCGGCATCACCAACAGGATCCTCGGAAGATTCGTTGACAGGATATTCCTGACCTTCCCTGAAACAAAAAAATGGTTCCCTGAAAAAAAGATCATAGCTTCCGGAAACCCTGTCAGGGCAGCCTTTCTTACAGGAATACAGGAAGCAGAAAAAAGAGCGGGCAAGTTTACGCTTCTTATTTTTGGCGGAAGCCAAGGCGCCCGGAGCATAAATATGGCAGTCCTTGATTCTCTCCCTTATTTGGAGAAGATCAAGGACAAGTTGAAGATTATCCACCAGACAGGCAGTACGGATATTGATTCTCTCTCGGCGCATTACCGGTCACGCGGGATGAATGCAGACGTCCTGCCTTTCATCATGGACATGGCCCATGCGTTCAGATCTGCGGATTTGCTTGTCTGCAGGGCCGGCGCCACATCCATCGCCGAAATCACGGCCAGCGGCAAAGCGGCTATATTGATACCTTTTCCCCATGCCGTAAATGATCACCAGACGAAGAACGCTGAGGCGCTGATCAAGGCGGGGGCAGCCGTGACGATACGTGAAAAGGACATCAGCGGCAAAACGCTGGCTGAAACCATCGAAAAATTTTATCACCATCCGGAATTGATAAGAGAGATGGAAGCCAGATCAGCGAGCCTCGGTAACGTCAGGGCGGCAGCCGATATCGTAGATACTTGCATAGAGCTGGTAACTTTAAGAAATTTGTAAATTTTTGTAGATTTAATACAAGATATAGTATATAAAGACAAAAGATATACAATATACAGTAAAAGGACCTATGTTTTGACAAGAGGTATTGCAGGCTGAGCGGGGCGAGTAATGAATAACGGCAACAGAAGAGACACCATGCGCAGAAAAGTCAAACGCATCCACTTTGTTGGCATAGGTGGCATCGGCATGAGTGGCATAGCAGAGGTACTCCTCAACCTGGGTTACACGGTCAGCGGATCGGACCTCAGTCAGTCCGATCTGACGCACAAACTGGCATCGCTGGGCGCCAAAATTTATGCAGGTCATAATGCCTCACAGCTTGGTGATACGGACGTGGTAGTTACCTCAACGGCAGTTAAGCCCGATAACCCGGAGGTCATGGAGGCGCACAGGAAAAACATCCCTGTCATACCCCGGGCTGAAATGCTGGCAGAACTGCTTAAAATGAAGTTTTCCATCGCCGTATCGGGGAGTCACGGAAAAACAACAACCACCTCAATGGTGGCAACAGTTCTCGCATCCGGGGGACTTGATCCCACGATGGTGATCGGGGGCAAACTGGCCAGCATCGGCAGCAATGCAAAGCTGGGGGATGGAGAGGTTATTGTCGCTGAGGCCGATGAAAGTGACGGCTCTTTCCTGAAACTTGCCCCATCCTTGGCTGTGATAACAAACATCGACCTCGAACACCTTGATCACTACAGGGATATTGAAGACATCAAGGATGCTTTCTTGCAGTTCGCCAACATCGTTCCCTTCTATGGCTCAACGATCCTCTGCCTCGACGATGATAATGCAAAAGACATCCTGCCCAAAATAAAGAGAAAGACCGTGACGTACGGGCTTGCACCGCCTGCCGACTACAGGGCAAGCGCAATATCATTCTTTGGATCTTCTTCCAGTTACGCACTCCATTACAAAGAAGACGCCTGCGGAACAGTGACGCTGAACGTTCCCGGCCTTTTCAATATTTACAATTCCTTGGCTGCGATTGCCGTCGCCAGGGAATTAGATATGGAATATGGCGCCATCAAGGAAGGACTGACGGGTTTTGCGGGCGTCCAGCGCCGGCTCGAGGTTAAGGGAAGGGTGAACGGGATCACTATCGTAGATGATTATGGTCATCACCCGACGGAAATCAGGGAGACTTTGAGGGCGGCGAAGCAGGTATGGAAAAAGAAAATCATCGTAGTATTCCAGCCCCATCGCTATACGAGGACAAAAGCCCTTTTCAATGAATTTCTGGCAGCCTTCCCGGACGCAGATACTCTCATCGTGACGGATATCTACGCGGCAAGCGAGATCCCCATAGATGGCGTGAATGCGGCGACTCTCTGTGAAGGCCTCCGCAGCCAGGGCCACCCCGACGTGGTCTATATGCGCGACTTTGACAACATCGTGGATCATCTTCTTTCTATTGCAGAACCCTCAGACGTCATAATCACGCAGGGAGCCGGCAATGTTTGGAAGATCGGCGAGGAATTCTTAAAGAAGGCCTCGCAGAAATGATGTATCCGGAAAAGACATTATGCTGAAGGACACGACGCTCCGGGAAAAGCTAAGGGATATGGTTTCCGGCAAAGTCCTGTTCGATGAGCCCATGTCTCGCCATACATCGATCGGTGTCGGCGGGATTGCCGATGCGGTAGTTTGGCCGGAACGAAGTGAAGAGCTAAGCCGGATTATCCATTTTTTGTGGCAGTTCCAAATACCGTTTATTCCTATCGGCAACGGAACGAATTTAATCGTGAAGGACGGCGGTTATAAAGGTACTGTAATCTCCATGCTGGGCCTCAACAGTATCAGCTTAGTAGAGAGAGGCCCCGAGCAGGTACTGCTCCATGCGGGCGCAGGGGCCACCCTCTCCGAAATAGTTCTGCTGTCTGAAAAGAGATCTCTTTCAGGCATGGAATTCTGTGCCGGTATTCCCGGCAGTGTCGGAGGGGCAGTCAAGATGAATGCCGGCGCCTACGGCAACGAGATTAAGGATGTCGTTGAAACGGTTGAATTGATGATTATCAGCGGAGAGATATTGGAATCCAGGAAGGATGACCTTAAATTTGCATACAGGAATCTCGATATTTCGGAGGGCACGATTATTGTTGGCGCGTCATTTCTCCTGGCAAGGGGGATTGAGGAACAAATCCATGCCCGGATTAATGAGATTCTCGGGAAACGAAAGAATAAGCACCCTCTTGAATATCGCAACGCGGGCTCCATTTTCAAAAACCCGAATGGAGGTATCCCTGCAGGCCAGATAATTGACGAATTGGGCCTTAAGGGCATTCAGATAGGCAATGCAAAAATCTCAGAAAAGCATGGTAACTTCATTGTCAATTCAGGAAACGCAAAAGCAAGCGACATCATCGCTCTGATTGACATGATCAAGACGAAGGTCAACAAAGAGCGCGGCATCATGTTACAGACAGAGGTCATGATCGTCGGGGAAGATGGATGAAAAATCCCGTTAAATCAAGGCTGGAAGCTAAAAAATATAGACTGCAAAGACGTTCAAAACATATCTTGCACGAATTGTTCAGGACGGCCTTGTTGTTGGGCGTCATTTCGATAGTCGGTGCCATCATGATCTTCGGGTATAACTTTACTGTCAGTTCTCCCTACTTTCAGATCAAAGAGGTTATTGTCCGCGGCTGCAAGGAACTCACGGAAAAAGAAATTCTGTCATATGCCGCCATCAAGCCGTCTCAGAATCTCCTGGCGATTAATCTTGGCACAATCGCCCGCAGGATTGAATCAAACCCATGGGTCAAGGAAGTGTCCATTGGCAGAGAATTTCCCAACCGTTTGATTATTGATCTCCAGGAAAGAACGGCAGTCGCATTGGTTAAACGTGATAACGGTTTTAATCTATTGGATCTTGATGGCGTGGCTTTTAAGAAGCTTGAAAAAAACGACGAAGTCGATATTCCGGTGCTTAACGGATGTTATTCTGATGATAACGATTCTGCGCTTTTCACAAAATCCCTCGAACTCTTGAGATACCTTTCAGCTTCGAAGGAGTTCCCCACAATAGGAAATATTGCTGAAATTCATGGCCACGAAGTGTTCGGACTCTCTCTTTTCACTGACAGCGGTTTATGTATCAGGCTTGGTTTTGACAGTTATGAAAATAAATTAAAGCGACTGAACACCGTTATGGCTGACCTGGAAAGGAGAAACATGAAATTAGGATTTATGGTTATCGATCTCAACGATCCGGCTAAAATCGCCGTTCAGAAAAAAAATGTATTAAGCCCCGCAATCCCGATAGGGTCAAAGAAGGGATTGAGGACATGAGAGACAGCAGTTGCCGGCCGCCGGCAACAGGAGGAATTTATAATTAACTTATTAGCAGTTACGGTCCAGTAAAGATGAGGAAAGGCGGATCAAGGATGGTCAAGAAGCAACATGTAATTGTTGGCCTGGATTTGGGCACCACTAAGACCTGCGCCATAGTGGCTGAAGTCACCGATACTGGTATAGACATCATAGGCATAGGCTCTCATCCCTCGGAGGGTATGAGGAAAGGCGTAGTCGTTAATATTGAGAGTACCGTGGATGCCATCAGAAAGGCCGTTGAAGAGGCTGAGCACATGTCCGGCTGCGAAATAAGCTCTGTTCATGTGGGCATTGCCGGCGGACATATAAAAGGACAGAACAGTATCGGCATTGTGGCCGTTAAAGGTCGCGAAGTTGACGAGGACGACGTACAGAGGGCAATTGAGGCATCAAAGGCCATTGCCATTCCACTGGATAGAGAAATTTTGCACACCCTGCCTCAAAACTTTGTAGTTGACGACCAGAACGGCATCAGGGATCCCATCGGTATGTCCGGCGTCCGCCTCGAGGCCAAGGTTCACATAGTGACAGGTTCCGTCACATCCGTGCAGAACATAGTGAAATCGGTTAACCGCGTTGGATTGGAAATAGACGACATTGTCCTCGAACAGCTGGCGTCAAGTGAAGCGGTTCTCAGCCCTGATGAAAAAGACTTGGGGGTGGTCCTCTTAGATATCGGTGGAGGCACTACGGACATCGCCGTTTTTTCTGATGGCAGTATAAAACACACGGCTGTACTTCCCGTTGGCGGCAATTACATCACCAGCGATATAGCAACCGGGTTGAGAACGCCCCTCACGGAAGCGGAAAAAATCAAACTGAAGTACGGGTGTTCCTTCACACCCATCATCCCAAAAGATGAAGTCATAGAGGTTCCCAGTGTGGGTGGCCGAGAGCCAAGAGAAGTTACCCGTCAGATTCTCGGCAGGATCATCGAACCGAGAACAGAAGAAATCCTGAATCTCGCTTACAAGGAAATTATCAAATCAGGGTATGAAGACATACTTGCCGCCGGCGTTGTTTTAACGGGGGGCACGGCCATCATGGAAGGCATCACGCAGTTGGCCGAGCATGTCTTTAATATGCCCGTCAGACGCGGCTGTCCGATTGGCGTGGGAGGGCTGATAGACGTGGTAAACTCCCCCATGTATGCAACAGGCGTGGGACTCGTTATTTATGGAAGTAAAACCTTATCGAAAGATGCCCTGAGAAGGTTTGAAACAAATATTTTCAGCAAAACAATGAGTAATATGAAGAAATGGTTTCTAGAATTTTTTTAGAGGGGAGGGAGGATTATGTTTCAATTGATGGAGCCAAATAACATGAACTCAGCGAAGATCAAGGTAATCGGCATAGGTGGAGCGGGAGGCAATGCCGTAAATACGATGATTTCATACAACCTCAAAGGTGTCGATTTCATCGCGGCAAATACGGATGCCCAGGCCCTGGGAGCATCCAGGTCCCCTATCAAGATTCAGATCGGCGCTGAGGTTACTAAAGGACTCGGAGCTGGTTCAAATCCTGACGTGGGAAGAAGATCAGCTATTGAAACGAAAGATCCATTGAGGAAGTCCGTCGAAGGGGCGGACATGGTTTTCATTACCGCCGGCCTCGGCGGTGGTACTGGCACCGGAGGCGCACCCATAGTTGCGGAAATTGCCAAGGAACTGGAGATTCTGACTGTTGCTGTCGTCACAAAGCCATTTCTCTTTGAAGGAAAGAAAAGAAATCAGCAGGCGGAAGAAGGCATTGCGGAGCTGAGAAAGATCGTGGATACCCTCATTGTTGTTCCCAATCAGAGACTCCTCGGTCTGGGGGGGAAAACCCTTTCGCTTCTGGAGGCATTCAAGAAGGCAGACGATATCCTTTATCATGCCGTAAAGGGAATTTCCGACTTGATTATGGTGCCCGGTCTGATCAACCTCGACTTTGCCGACGTCAGGAGCATAATGTCTGAGATGGGGATGGCGCTGATGGGAACCGGAATTGCAAGCGGTGATTGCAGAGCCGTGGAAGCCGCGCAGAGGGCGATATCTTCTCCGCTCCTCGAAGACAATACCATCCAGGGTGCACACGGTATCCTGCTGAATATCACGGGCGGCCCTGATATGACCCTTTTTGAAATAAACGAAGCATCCTCTCTCATCCAGTCGGAAGCCCATGAGGACGCGCATATCATCTTCGGTACCGTCGTCGATGAAGACATGGGAGATGAAATACGCATTACCGTCATAGCCACCGGTTTTAATGAGCCGCAAAAAAACAATCAAGTCATGAAAAACGTTTCACGTATGGGCACCCATAAGAGAGAGGATCTCTCTATGCCCGCCTATATAAGGCATGAAAAGCCCATTGATAATGTCAATGTAGTGAAGATGGGAATGGTGGACGATGTAGACCATCTCGATCTTGAGATACCTACATTTCTGAGAAGACAGGCAGATTAGAGGAGAAAAAATCAAGCTGTAAATGCAAAATCCTAAAGAATTTAGTTCGCTCTGCCACCAGGTGAGGAGCAAATACGAAATTCTAAATCCGAAAATCTAAACAATATCAAAATCCGACTGACCAACCCGTTTAGAATTTCGATATTCGAATTTGTTTAGGATTTAGAAATTAGGATTTTGGATTTTATGTCTTGGAAACTCAAAAAAAAATATAATGATGTCTTAGCCGATGAAGAGGGATATCAGAAGAAGATCTGGGGAGAACTCCTCAAAGTTTGCCTTGCCTACCCGAATTACTATCGGACGGGAATGCCCAACCTTGGATTCCAAACCGTCTATTCGTTAATAAATAGTCAAACATCATTTCTCTGTGAAAGGGCCTTTCTTCCTGACCCTGAGGACGAAACGGCGTTCGTTTCCGGCTCAATCCCCCTCTTCAGCCTGGAGTCACAGAAGCCCCTGATGGAATTCGACATCATCGCCTTCTCCATCCCCTTTGAAAATGATTACCCCGCCATTTTGAAAATGCTGAGCATGGGAGGAATTACGCTCTCCGCCGGAGAAAGAAAAGAAACTGAGCCTTTAATTATTGGCGGCGGCGTCTCGGTAACCCTGAATCCGGAACCGCTGGCGGATTTTTTCGACATTTTTCTGCTGGGAGAGGCGGAAGAGCTGCTGCCCGAGTTTCTCCATGTCATTGAAAGTTCCTGCCGCCTCGGTCTCAACCGAAACGAGCTCCTCTTTCGCGTACAGAAAGAAGTCAAGGGGGCCTATGTTCCAAAATATTACAGAGTATATTACAGGGCAGACCATCTCATAGAAGATATTCGGCCTGTAGATGCCTCACTGCCTGCAAAGATAAAGACAAGACATATTTCAGACATAAACACTTTCACGACCGATCAATGCATAAGCACCCCCTCTCACGAATTCAATAAACTATTTTTAACTGAAGTAAGCCGCGGCTGCCGGCGCGGATGTCGCTTCTGCGCGGCAGGATTCATATACAGGCCCGCGAGATTCAGGAGCCTGAAGACTCTCGAGCCGTCGTTTATCCGCGGAATGGACGGGAAAAAAAAGATCGGTCTCCTCGGCACGGCGGTTTCCGATCATCCTGACCTGCCATCGCTGTGTCGATACATCATGGACAAGAACAGAGAAGTGGCTCTCGGCTCTTTCAGGCTGGATCGTCTTGACACCGAATTGGTCTCCTTGCTCCAGAAATCGCGTGTCGAAACTGTGTCCCTGGCGCCGGAGGCGGGCAGTCAACGTTTGAGAGACGTGATCCGCAAAGGCATAACGGAAGAAGATATTTTCCAGGCGGTAGAATTGCTCATCGAGCATGGTATCGCCAATATGAGGCTTTATTTCATGGTAGGCCTGCCGACGGAGACAGAGGCAGACATCGATGCCATCATAGATATGATCAAGAAGATAAAGCATCGCGTCATGAAAATTTCGGCAGGAAGAAAAAGGTTCAAACGCATTACCCTCAGCATCAATCAGTTCATCCCGAAGCCCGCTACGCCCTTTCAGTGGCTGCCCCTCGAAGATATCAATGCCGTAAGAAAGAGGATGAGGGGGATTGAGAACGCCTTGCGCAAGGAGCCGTCTGTAAAGGTCATCCACGATCTCCCAAAATGGAACTACATACAGGCCCTGCTCTCCCTTGGAGACAGACGAGTAAGCGGCATCCTTCTTTCAGCTCATACAAACAAAGGCAACTGGCCAAAGGTTTTTAAGGAAGTCAATGTTAACCCGGATTTCTACGTGTATCGCCGTAAAGGCATAGATGAAATTTTACCGTGGGACTTTATTGACCACGGAACCGACAAACAGTACCTCATCGACGAATACAGGAAAGCAATGGCGAGACATTAACCATGCGTGACATGCGCTGCATCATCCGCGTCATATGCCTATGGGATTAAGATTTCTAATGTGCGAGCAGCAATAAAATAGGTTATGCTGGGCATTCGTAGAAAACAACTGGGCCCGGAGGGGGATTCCATGAAGAGGATGGCTATATACATCATTTGCAGCATCTGTTTTATTTACGCGACGTCCTCGGTCGCAGATGTTAAGGCTTCAAGCTGGGTAGAAAAGGGTGTGGCGCTCGTCATAGAGGGAAAGTATAACGAAGCGATAGAAGCCTTCAACAAGGCGATAGAGCTGAATCCCAAGGATGCAGTCGCATACAATAACAGAGGCGCCGCCTATGGCCAGACAGGAAACTACAAACAGCAGATTGAAGACAGCAGCAAGGCCCTGCAGCTAAATCCTAAAGACGCTGTGGCCTTCAATAATCGCGGGGTTGCCTACGGGGAACTTGGTAACTCTGAGCAGGAAATTGAAGACTGCAGCAAGGCCATTGAACTGAACCCCAAGCTGGCCGTCGCTTATTACTCTCGCGGAATTGCCTATCATAAACTGGGAAACCGCAAACAAGCCATAAAGGATAAGAGCAAAGCCTATGCGCTGAATCCAAGAAAGACATGGGGCAAGGTGGAAGTCGTAACATCCGAGGCAGCCGTACATGCGACAGACGAAAATAGGGTCAAGGTAATAGGGAATCGGGACAGCAAGCGCTATCATCTTCCGGGAATGAAATACTATGACAAAGTTATAGAGTATCACCGCGTCATATTTGACTCAGAAGAGGAAGCCATCAAGGCCGGTTATCGCAAGGGCAGCCAGTAAAGGGCTGCGGCAAGATAGATACGGTCCGTTTCATATTGACAGTTAAAAGCGTTTTTCTTATAGTTGTTTTAGCAGTAACTTATCTTTATAAATGCCATGAGAATCTTCAGAATAGCCACCTACAACGTGAATTCCATCCGATCCCGCCTCCACATCGTTATACCGTGGCTTAAAGCAAATCGCCCGGACGTCTTTTGCATGCAGGAAACCAAGGTTGACGACAGGAATTTCCTCATTGGCGAGTTTGAAGACTCCGGGTACCATGTAATCTTTAGAGGAGATAAACGCTATAACGGTGTGGCCGTGGCATCCCTGGAAAAACCGGAGGGAGTCCATTTCGGTCTTGATGACGGCGACCCGCCCGATGAAGACCGCCTGATCAGGGGCGTGTTTTCCGGCATATCCGTGTTAAACACGTATGTCCCCCAGGGGCGCGAGCGGGAAAGTGAACACTTCGCATACAAACTCAAATGGTTCAAACGGCTCAGGGCGTTTCTTAAAAAATCGTATTCATCCGATCAGCCCTTGATCTGGTGTGGGGACCTCAACGTAGCGCCGGAAGCCATAGACGTGCATGATCCCAAGAGGCTCATGGGCCATGTCTGTTTCACACCGGAGGTGCGGGAGGCTTTTGATCTCGTGAAGTCATGGGGATTTCTCGATCTCTTCAGAAAATTCCACCCCGGTGAAGGGAGTCATTATACTTTCTTCGACTACCGGGTGCCTAAATCCGTCGAAAGGGGCCTGGGCTGGCGGGTAGACCACATCTTGGCGACAAAGCACCTGGCTGGAAAATCAACTGGCTGCAGAATTGACATGGATACGAGGCTTGCGGAAAAACCATCCGATCATACAGTTGTCGTCGCCGAATTTAAGCTATGACGAAGGAGAAAAGATACATGGATAAAAATGTTGACATCTTGAAGAAAAACGAAGAAATCGCCAAAAAAATAAGCGAGATCGAGAAAAATCTCCCTTCCTTCCTCAACGCCAAAGACCTCTTTGAAAAGCTTCTCGTACAGATTGAAGAAGAATTCGACATTCCTTTCGTGTGGATCTCGGTTGCCACTGAAACCGATTTTGCAAGCTTGATTCAGGTGCTGAGAGCATCGCACATCATCAAGGAACGTCTCAACATAATAGACCGTGTCACGTTCTTAAATGTCATCGGAGAAAGCACAAAGCCTATACTCGTCAACAATGATCTCAAGCCATTTTTTAAGCTTCTCCCGCGCAAGAAGAAATTCTTTATCAAGTCTCTCGCCATTGCCCCCATAATCGTCAACAGCGAGATTATGGGCAGTATAAATCTCGGAGACCATTCCAATCTGCGCTACCAGCCGGGTATGGACACGGGACTGCTTGAACAACTGGTCTCCAATGTATCTGCTTGCCTATCAAACTTCATGACCTGCGAAAAGGAAGCTTCAAAGCAGTAGAAGGATAGCGGGAAACCATGCCGGTTCAAGGGAGAAACCTGGACCAACGTGATTTCTAGAGATCTACGTTCTCAAGCTCTGCTGCGGCTTCTTGCGGGAGCATCTGCATTCAAGTCATTTAATACCAGAGAAACGCGATCATCCACCAGCTCCTCTATCTCATCAGTGTCCTCCATCGACAATGCGGCCGCCAAGACCTCTTTCGCATCCGCAAGTCTCACATGTCTGATGAGATGCTTGATAATCGGAACTGAGGGTGAATTCATACTTAGTTGATCGATACCCATCGCCAGGTAAAGGTAAGCGCATTTAGGATTTGCTGCCGCTTCACCGCAAATGACCATAGGCTTATCATTTTTCCCGCAGACTGAAACGATGTCCAGGATGGTGGAAATCACAGCGGGATGGAGAGGGTTATATATGGGCGCAACTTTTTGATTATTTCTGTCCACGGCAAGAATAAACTGGACGAGATCATTGGTCCCGACGCTGACGAAATCCACGTACTTGAGCAGCTTTTCCAGGATAACGGCGGCTGCCGGCACTTCAAGGAGGAGACCCACTTTGATTCTGTCATCAAAGGGGATGCCTTCCCCCCGCAAGCGTGACTTTTCCTCGTCTAATATTGACAGAGTGTCCTTTATTTCTCTCACTGAAGAAATCATGGGAAACAGGATTTTTAAATGACCAAATGCTGATGCCCGCAAGATAGCACGTATCTGTTCCCTGAAAACATCTCTGAGCTCAAGGGACACCCGGATAGACCTCCAGCCTAAATAGGGGTTATCCTCTCTGGGATAGTCCAGATAGGACAGGAATTTATCTCCTCCCACATCGAGGGTGCGCATGGTTACCTCTTTCCCCTTGGCTGCCGCAAGCACGCGCCGGTAAAGGTTCACCTGTTCATCTTCCGAGGGAAAGCGTTCCCTCACAAGAAAGGGAAATTCAGTTCTATAAAGACCGATATGGTCGGCACCGTATTTTTCCACAAGTTCAAAGTCGGAAAGAAGACTGATGTTAGCGCCGAGCCTGACTTCAAAATCATCCGGCGTTTGAGCCTTCAAGGGCCTTATGGCTTCAAGCCTTCCATACTGCCTTGCCTTTTCATCTTCGAGCCGCTGATATTCCCGTACGATAAGTTCCGACGGTTCGTGATAGATGACGCCTGACCTGCCGTCGATAATCAACGAGTCATCCTCCTGTATTTCCCTGAGGAGCGCCCTGGTAATAATGACCATGGGTATCTCGAAGGACCTTGCAAGAATTGCCACGTGGGATGCCTCACCGCCTTTAGACACGATGATGCCTTTCAGGTTCTCCTGCCTGAGATGGATCAATTCACCGGGAGATATGCTGGCTGCAATGACGATTGTCTTTCCCGTAAATCTCTTGTGATCCTCATCTTCAAAGCCAAGAAGATTTTTTAATATCCTTTTCCCCACGTTTTCAATATCAAAACCTCTTTCCCGAAGGTAGGGGTCCTCCATCTTGGAAAAAAGCCTCACGTAGTCCAAGATCACTTCCTTTAACGCATACTCGGCTGCATACTTCTGCCTGATATGGGCAATGATTTTGTTTTTCAGGCCGCGGTCATGGAGATACTTGAGATATGTGCGCAAAATGTCTTCATCCCCGGGGGAAACTTCAGATCTTACATCACTGCATAAGCGCTCGACCTGCGCCTCGGAGCGTTTGAGGGCATTCTCGAGCCTGCTGATTTCATGATCCACATCATCGGCTTCATGAAAATATACATCGGAAAAGCCGATTGACTCCCGGAGGTAGTGGGCATGTCCTTCTCCGAATCCGGCGGATACAGGCACACCTCTTAATAAATCCTTTTTCACAATGCGATTTATCTTTCCCTGCTCCGGGCCTGAAACCGTATCCGCCGTCTCAACCGCATGCCCGGCCTTTTCTTTCATATCTCTTAAGAGATTGGCATAAGCCGCCACCCCCGCTATCTGAGACGCAACCATGGAAAATATGGCGATGGAGGATTCATCTATGGCTGATTCATCGGCAGTTTGAATAACCAAGACTCCCAGGGCCTCGCCGTGGTAAACGAGCGGAAGACCCAAAAAACTATGATATTTTTCTTCGCCGCTCCCCTCGAAATACTTGTATCTGGGATGGCGCGCAGGATTTTTCACAAAAAGAGGTTTCATTTCCTCGAGGACAAGGCCCGTCAGTCCCTCATCGAGGCTCATATATATCTTACCAACCATGTCCTCGCTCAAACCGACAGTTGCCGCCAAAGACAGGCGATTCTTAGCCACGTCAAATATATAGATGGAACAGACATCGACACCGAATTTGTCGGCAATAACTCTGACAATTTCGCGAAGTGTATCCTCCGGGCCGCTCGAACCGCTGATGATCCTGCCTACATCTTCGATGATGGATATATCTCTTCCGTCAAATGCACGTCCTGCCATGCTTCGGACATCCCCCAATGGGTCTTAAACCCCTTTATTCTCTACAGCGCAAGCTACCATGAATTCCTGTATCTAACAATCACTTTCGAATTAGCGGCTAAGCCTGCATGGCGGGACTTGCATAGTATCCTCCCGGTAAATCAAGCAGTCCTTTACCGCAAGCACTATTCATGATATAAAAAAAACAGAGTCCTAAATGGAGAAAGCGACTGATCTCTATGCGGCATCGTCACCCGAAACGGTTTGACAAAAAAAATGAGTATCGCAGAAGAACCAAACCCCGTGAACATGCAGTATTGCAGGCAGATGCCGAGCCGGTGCTGAAAGGCATATTTGCAAAAATCGGAAGGCCCGTCTCCACTCCGTTTGCCCCGGACCTCTTTCAACTCCGCGCACTGGAAGCAATCAGAAGGGCAGACTGTCTTGTAATTGCGCCGACCGGTTCGGGGAAGACCTGGGTCGCAGAACAGGCGATTATGTCTGTCTTCAGCGGAGGCGGAAGATGCTGGTACGCTTCTCCCCTGAAGGCGCTGACCAATGCCAAATGGGTAGAATTTGGACTTCAGTTCGAGAGCCAAAACGTCGGCATCCTGACGGGTGATACCAAAGAAAACACTGCCGCCCCGATAATGGTCGGGACGACGGAAATCTTAAGAAACCAGCTCTATGATGTGATGCACAGCGGGGAAGACTTAAACTGTGATCTCGTCATTCTGGACGAGGCCCATTTTCTCGGAGATGCAGACCGGGGCGTTGTTTGGGAGGAGGTTATGATTTACCTCCCTGCCAGGATAAACCTTCTCCTCCTGTCCGCTACGATAGGCAATGGCGATGAGATCGCCCAATGGCTCTCCACGATAAGGGGGAAGGAATGCGTCGTTGTGAGGGAAGAGAAAAGACCGGTTCCTCTCTATCCACTTTTTTTCCACCCTTCCGGGCGAATCATGCCCTACCTGGAAAAGAAAAGACTTTACGGCAAGGTCAACGAATTTTTCAAAGATAAGCAAAAAAGAATGCCGCATCGGGGGCAATCTCCCCCATTCGGCGAAATCATCAGGGTCCTGGGAAAATACCAGCTCCTGCCGGCCATCTTTTTTCTTAAGTCCAGATCGGAGTGCGATGCCGCATTGAAAGCCTGCGGGAGGCTCCCGGACGATGACAAAGATGATTCTTTCCATTATACCCTGGAAGAGACTATCTCACGTTTCCCCTATCTGAGAAGTCATAAGCAGCTCCACTATCTTACGGCCGCACGGGTCGCTTCCCATCATGCAGGACAACTCCCCTCCTGGAAATTCCTTGTAGAGACGATGATGAAAAGCGGGAACCTCCAGGCGATCTTCGCCACCTCCACTGTAGCGGCCGGTGTTAATTTCCCCGCAAGGACCATCGTACTGTTCAATTCAGATCTCTTCAACGGCCGCGAATTCAACCCTTTGAAGGGCACCGAATTCCACCAGATGACGGGAAGGGCCGGAAGACGAGGCCAGGACAAGATCGGCTTCCTGCTGGTAGTTCCCGGAAGATTCATGGATCTGGAACATATCCGGCGCCTTCTCTTCAAAAGGCCGGAAGATATTTTGAGCCAGATAAAGAACGATTTTTCCATGGTCTTGAATCTCCTTCTTTCCCAGACCCCGGAAGATATAAGGAAGATCTTTGAAAACTCCCTGGCCATGTATCAGCATGCGCGCATGAAGAAAGGAGAGAGAGCAGAGGACCATAGCTCAGGCCTGTGGGAAGACTTCCAGAGGCATTTGAACTTTCTCAAGGCGGAAAGATTCGTTGATGAGAATGACAGGCTTACGGAAAACGGCGTATGGGCATCCAAGTTGAGGCTGGATCAACCCATTCTGATTGCTGAATCTCTGAAGCGCAATATATTCCCGACGGATGATGAAAACCTCCTCGCGGCGGCGATCGCTCCTTTTGTTTATGACGGTGACGATAATATAAGAATGACGAGCAAGACAATGCCGCGGAAACTGTCACGGTGCTACAGCCGGATAGTCACAACGCTGCAGCCGCTCGCGGAGCGCATGAAGGCTGCGGGGTTTCGTGTATCTCCTCTCTATCTATGGACATCTTCAGTTATTTACGATTGGGCAAGAGGCGTTGACTGGGACGAAATTATCGAAACTGCGGGGATTTCTGATGGAGACATGGCAATGCTTGTCCTGCGTACGGCGGACAACTTATGGCAGATCAGGAATCTGAAAGAGACGCATCCCCAGGTGGCGGCGCTTGCAGCCAAGGCGAGAGAATCAATTCTCAGGGAACCGGTTATCTTCGAATGAATGGAGAATTTCCCCCAAGATTCCATATTATTTTCAAACCATTAAGAAATACTACTATTGGCATTTTGAAAAACATTACTCCTGTCATTTCGACCGGAGGGAGAAATCTTAAAATTGGCATAAAGTAATTGCTTTTCTAAAAGCCTCACATATTTGTTGCTTGACTTTTTCGTCAACAACAGGATAAAAGGCACGATTCTTAAACAATTTCTTCTGCACCGTACGTCCCCATCGTCTAGAGGCCTAGGACACCGGCCTTTCACGCCGGTAACCCGGGTTCGAATCCCGGTGGGGACGCCAGATAAATTTAAGGGGCTATCAATTTATGGTAGCCCCTATTTTTCTTTGTGCAATACTTCTTACAATACAAATAAAATTCTTACGTACGGCGGCAGATGACGGTGCACAAATTTCTATGAAAAGAGAATGAATGGACAGAACCCTCCCATTTTCCCCATGAACCGTTACTTTCATGATTTTGTTATTCGTTTGCAGCATATGAGAAATATGATATACAAACTTAGGTATTTATTAACGATGCCATATCTGAAGTTTAGCATCCACCACAAACATCTCCAGGTTCGCACGACTCAACTTTAAAAGTTCTATTACCGAAGGGGGAACATCCTCAATCCTCTCCAGAAGCTTCTTGAAGTATTTCCTGCCGTGGAGCCGCTTCTTACTGTAAGAGGTGCCCACCTCCATGAGAAGACCACTAATCTTGTTTTTCATCTTTACGGCTGTACGTACAATATGATTCCGGTATCGCAGTATACGCCGCAACTCTCTCAACTCCTCAGAGGCCATGTAACATTCAGGCAGAAGACCCACCCGCAGTAAATTGGCGATGCGCTCGGCATCACAACGGTCATTCTTTTTCTTGGCCGCCGTGATCGCCTTGAGCATCTCCGGATGGGCCACCTTCAACGCCAGGGCATGAGGTTTCAAAAAATCATATACCCAGCCAGTGAATATCGTCGCCTCCATCGCTCCGATCCAGGGATTTGATAACTCCAACAACCATTGCCGCAACGCCTTCCTCTCAGCAGGCACAACTCCTTGACGCACAATCGTTCCATCCTGAAGTTTGATACAGTACGCAATTGTTCTCTTGTGAATATCCAGCCCAATGTAGTAAAATATCTCCATGGAAGCCTCCTTGTGATTTTTGTTTCTGGGCGAGTCCGTCTCGGCAAAGGCCGCTTGTACTTACAAGCTTACATTACCACCGGGGGCTTCCTTTCTTAAAACTTATTCATTCAAACACCATACTTAATTATCTCTTGAAGGTTGGGATAATTCGGGATTGAATTAAGTATGGTGTCCCCATAATTACCTCATAATTACCGCTAATAATCACTCATATTACAATATCAGCAAACGTATACGCATCAAAAGCCTGAAGGCTCTCCTTCATCACCTCCTCACAATGAGTACCGGGATTTTTGTTTCTTTGTGGATTACGCCATAGGTAACGCTGCCGAGGACCGCGGCCGCTAAGGTGCTCTTCCCGTGAGAACCCATAATAATCAGGTTTGCCTTTGCCCTCGAAGCCTCTTTCACAATATCCTCAACGGGATGCCCTGCCGTTATAACAGTCTTTGATTGGACTCCATTTTTATCGCAGAGCTTCTTTATTTCTCCGGCATACCCTTCGGCAGCCTCTCTCAGATAATCTTCGATAGGCTCTATTACATGCCTTGCAGTCTCCCTCGCGGGAACTGTCTGGCTCATAAATGAGCGCTTATCAATAACGCTCAGAGCAATTACCGAGGCTTTTAACTGTTTTGCGAGGTCAACCGCATACATGGCTGCCTTTCGAGCTGCCCTTGACCCGTCTGTCGGAACAAGAATTTTTGAAATCATACGTCCTCCTATTCATCCTGTGAAAAAATTACCACCGTGTATGGCCCAATGCCGATTTCGCCGGAGCAGGGCAGCCCATCGGATCCTTCCTTACGGGTTTCGACGTCAGTGGTGGGATGATTGGCAAAATTTGGGCCGTAGTTATAAGAGTCACTGTTAAAACGCGTTTTCCACAATCCGGCACGCGGGCACGACCATTAGCTACCTCGTCGTGCGACTCAGTATAAATGACCCGCCGAAAGGCGTCTGAATCGTAGCGATGCTCAATAGCTTTACTGACTGCTCCCACATCACGTAATGAATCATCACGTGAGATGACGGCGCGGCGAACGGGGTGAACAAATTCGGCATCCCATTCTATCGGACCGGGCGCACGCTGATTAAACGGAAAGGAATGTCTTGCCAGGCTGATTAGTTCAGCAGCCTGGCTTATTTGAACTTAGAAGTCGCCTCGTGGAAGGCAGTCTTGACTTCAGCCCAGGCCTTTTCTGCGCCTGTCTTCAGGTCTTCCCATGCCTCATCACCGGCGGTCTTCAACTCGTGCAGCTTTGTCCCGGCCTCATCTTGCTTGTGCTGCAAGGCTTCGATGGTTTTGTAGTATTCGATCTTCGCCTCGGCCTTGCCCTTGTCCGCCTTGGCCTTGAGCAGAGCGATCTGCGCGTTCCATTCATCCAACTGCGCATCGAGCTTTTCTTCGTACGCTTTTCGTTTGTCCCTCATACTAACCTCCTCGTAGTTGAAATATTTTGCCTTTGATCAGCCCTTCTTGCTTCCCATGACCAGCAATACAATGCCGCCCACGAGCGCGACAGCTCCCACGATCGGCGGAAGCGGAAGTGTTCTCGTCTTATCAGCAGTCACCTGGATGGGACCGATATCGACGACCTTCTCTCTGGTCGTGTAGGTGATGCCCTGATACGCGAACGCGACGATTCCGATCACGATAAGGATGATGCCTGTCAATGTGTATGTTTTCATTTCGCTCCTTCTTTCTGTTGTCACCCTGCCTGGGTTGACGACCTTCCGGGGCCTGCATATAAAGGCCGACTTATTTCTTCTTCATGCCGCGCTCCTGGTCGTGCTTCATTCCCATTCCTTCCATCATTGGCCCAGCCTCAATCATCTCTCTCAACTTCTTCCGCTGCTCAGGTGTCAGTTTGGTTTTGCAATCTTCCATGGCCTTTATGTGAGAAAGATACATTTCGGTCTTCATCGTCTCCAACTGTTTCACTTTTGCCTCAACTGCCTTCATATCCATGGGGTCCTGGCTGAGAAGGTCCTTGAGTTCGATCTGGACAATACGCATGTCTGCCGTTCTCCTGATCGTCTCTTTCATCATTCTGCTCTTGATCTTACCTATCAAAGCTTTCTGCTGTTCATCAAGGTTAAGGCCCATAAGATGTTTCGACATGTGATGTTCAGCCTCCATCATCTGCCCATCCATGCCGCAACCACACATCATTCCTGATCCCATACCGTGACCGCCCATGTCTCCATAGGCAAGAGCTGCCAACGCAACGATCGAAACTGCTGCCACTATTGCTGCTAACTTTTTCATCTCAAATCTCCTTTTGCTGTTTCCGAGTGTCTGTTAATAAATACGACGAATGCTCAAAAGTATGTCATTCCTGCAATCCCGAAAGCTTTCGGGATTGAAGAAAGATTCCCCGGATACAACGGGGCCGGCCGGATCCCCAAACATCGCGGACAGGTAAGCCGAAATGACAGAAAAAAGGTGATAGTGTTCACCTCCTTAAGATACCCGTGCTTTTACATGCACAAGTGCTCTCCGTTTTCACTCTATTGATAGTATTTTCAGACCCTTCAGTTCCCAATACGAATCGTTGAGAGCTTTCCTATGAGTCCGAAGACACCCAATAGCCATATAATCACAACAATAACCACTACCACATTCAAAATTCTCTTTATGGTAGCTTGCATCGGTATGTATCTGTTAATCACCCATAGGACCACCCCAACGACAACCAAAACAAGCACTAATTGAATCAACGGCATAGTATTTCTCCTTTCATGCTGCGCATTATTGAAGGAGAAGGGATACTTTTCCCTCTCCATAGAGCAGTGTGAGATCACAAAACTCGCAGTTGAAGGGGCACCCCGGGAATTCAGGATAAATGAGGAGTGCTTTCACGGAATGCTCCCTATCCATCTACTATTTCTTTTCCATCTGTCTTTAGATGTGCAATCATCAGATTGCAACGTTAATAAATGAAACCACGGAAATTAATATCCGCAAATCATTTGCCGCAGTCATCGCCTCTTAAAGAGGCCCAGTACCAGCACAATGACTGCTACGACGAGCAAAATATGGATGAATCCGCCCATCGTGTAACTGCTCACTAACCCCAACAGCCACAGTATCACGAGTACTACAAAGATCGTCCAAATCATGGTAACCTCCTTCTGCTCTGTGGCGTCTTGCCTCACGTGCGTATATTGAACCCAATACCTTATCCTTCCTCTAAGGGGACGGTCGTAGGAGGGCCCTCCCCACTGCTCCAGAAAGTCAACCATAGATGCCCATTTTCTGAAAAATTCTACCGGAACCGATTTAAATCCATTTCCAATGAATCAAGCCGACGGGAAATGTCTGCTCTCTCCTCGTACGTGGTGGATCTGCCTCCTTCCGTCATCCGCAAATAATCACGCCGAATGGAGTCTAGTCTGAATTGATAATCTCTCCCCTCTGTCAGAGGCAAGCGCCCGTTGATTTTTCCATCATCAATTCTCCTTTGGAGTGCGACAATCCTGTCCCCATTCCTTGGTTCTTCAATTCTTGCAGGACTTGCAGGCCGGGCTTGCGCTCTGTTGATCTCCTCTCCAAGCACATCAAGTCTTCCAAGAAGCCTGTCCCATTCGTCCCGGGAGATTTCTTTGTCTCTCAGCGCCTCATAGTCTGTTCGAATACTCTTCAGTGTCGTCAGAAACATCTGTGACTGATCAGGGGTAAGCGCGCCGGTCTTCAGCCCATCCCCAATCTTCTCCTGGATTACAACCATCTTATTCTCTGCACTCCTTTCATAATCTGGCCATCTTTGCATAGAGGCGCAACCCGAAAACAAGGCTAATCCAAAAACCATTAGTACTGTCAATAAAATAGCGTTCTTCATTTCTCTCCTCCTGTCTTTAGATGTGCAATCATCTGATTGCAACGTTAATAAAAGTAGCCACGGCAAATTAATACCTGTAAATTATTTATACAGGCCTCCGTCCCTGAATGACTCTGACCAGCACGACGATGATGGCAACGACCAGCAGGATATGAATAAAATAACCCATCGTATAGCCGGTCACCAGCCCCAACAGCCACAAAATTACCAGTAGCACAGCAATCGTCCACAACATGTGATCCTCCTTTCTGATTGTTCATTCCCACTGCCGGCTGGCGCATTCCTATGACAGCCGGCAGTGATCATACAGTCTCTTTGGTCTTGGACTCGGACTACCCGATGGTCATCCGGTCCTTTACACCCTTCACGCCGTTTACGTCGTTGGCGAGTTTGGTGGCCAGGTCCAATTCGGCTGCGTTGCTGGCCTTGCCATTTCAGGCTCAGCGGCTGTCGGCGTCGCGCCACTCGACGGCGCCGAACCCGGCGTCGCCGAGTAGGGTATAGACGAGGCTGTAGGTTGCCGTTGTCTGGTGTACGTCGGCCCGGTTGGGATAATACGCATCCCGGCTCGATGCAATGTATTGGATCCCGAGAGCGTGTCGGCCGTGCACGCGAACGGTAAGCCCCGCGTTCAAGCGGCCGATATTTTCCCTTCCCGGCTCGGTGCTGCCCTGGTCACCGATATAATACGCACGTCCTGTCGCGTCGAGCATGGCCCGATCGCCGAAGATGAGTCTGAGTGCAAGGAGCCCCTGCGGGGCGACACCATAGTGGTAGTTGCGCTCACCCACTCCGGAGATAGTGCCGGCCGCGCCGTAGCCGACGCCGCCGAGGACCGAGCCCTGGAGCGCCACCGCTTGAGCGAGCCACCACTGGAAGGTGGTGCCGAGAGAGGCGGCCGTGCTCGAGACACGGAAGATTTGCGGCGATATGTAGTCATAGCCGCCGTAAAGTCCCCATATCCCTCGATAGGAGTCGCCTACTTCGTATTTCTTTCCGAAGAGGAGGCCGCGGATCATGACGTCCTCGAGGGGGTTGTCTGAGTTGTCGACAGCTATGAACTCAAAGTGGAAGTAATCGAAGGGGCGCGTATAGCCATAGCCGGGCTTTCCGGGAAGCCCGTAGGCCATGGAGAAGTCCGCGGTCGCCCCGCCCCGGTTGATGTCACTCGAGACGCCCTGGTCCTTCTGGTCCTTCACAGTTGCGCCGAGCCGCAGGCGCCAGAAGGTGGCCGGATTATGGCTAGGGAAGATGGATTTGAAGTCGTCGCCAAAGACGAGGCGGTTGAATCCCATGGTTGGCGAAATAACCGCTGCGCAGATCTCACGCCAGAGCTCAGGCTTGCCGCCATCGCCTTCGAGAACCAGGCTGGCCATCCGGAATAGTGGCTCCCCGAAGAAGCTTCCGGCAATGCCGCTCGCGATCTGGTCATTGACGGAAGGTGACGTGGTCTCACCGCCCGTCTCCCAGAGAAAACTGCCCGCGAAGGTGTAGGCGGAGGACTCCCAGAAACTGAGGCCGGCCGATCGTGCAAATCCGTAGTAGATGGATCCCTGATAAGGATGCTTGAACTGGTTCATCGAGAAGTTGTCCTGGTCAGACCCCCAAGGACCATGGACGACATGATCCCAGAAGGTCGACAGGTTCGTGTCGTAGACTTTTTTCCCCCCCTCAACCTCGTTGGGGTAGGCGAACCGGTCATAACCGTTGAGGAGAAGGATGAAGCCCGGGATCTCAATCGCCGGGACAAGGTAGCTCTTGCCGGCGCCAGTCTCCCAAGACAGAACCGGCTTGGGCGCTTCGGGAGCGCCTGCAGCAATGGGCTCCCCGGCAAGGCCGTTACTTGATGCGATCTGAGAGAGGGACTCCCGGTAATCTTGACCGGCTGATCGTGCAAATCCGTGATAGATGTATTCCTGATAAGGATGCTTGAACTGGTTCGTGGAGAAGTTGTCCTGGTCAGACCCCCAGGGGCCGTGGACGGCATGATCCCGGAAGGTCGACTTTGGGGTCATATCGGAAAGTTCAATCACATCCAGTGCCGTCATATTGTCATATCCAAGTTTTGACGCCAGGAGGGTGTAATTCCCCAGGGATGGGATACTCACTGAATAGTCACCCAACGCATCAGTATTATCTGTTCCTGCCAAAGCACTGGTACTTACATCTTTTACTGTGAGGATAACCCCTTGAATACCCTGGTTGTTAGAGAGATCCTTTACGGAACCCGAGATGCCGCCTCCTTGGGCAAAGGCCCAGCTGCTAACAGAGATCACTACACCCACAAGGAGCACCGCAAGAATCGCCTTGAATGTTTTTTTTGCGCGTTTCATAGCTTCTCCTTTCTTTCCTAACGTCGTTCTTCATGCCTTTGATCCCTGTCATGTCCTCCATCCCTGTCATGTCCTCCATCCCTGTCATATCCTCCACCTCTGTCATATCCTCCACCTCTTCCACCCCTGTCATCTACATCCCGCCCTACCCAACATCCTCCAATAGATACAAGCATCATCACTAAAACCATTGCCAACATGATGATTCTCTTCATCGCTCCCTCCTTTGATAAGAACTTGTTTTTTTGTTTATACGACAATGAAACGGTATCAAGATGCTCAAAAAGTTTGCCGACACCTTGGCCGGTTACAAATCAGGAATCCTTGCCTGCTATGATTACCGCATCTCATCGGGACCCCTGGAAGGCACAAACAACAAAATCAAAACAATGAAACGAATGGCCTACGGCTTCAAGGATATGGAATTCTTCAAACTCAAAATTATGGCCCTTCACGAAACGAAGTACGCTTTGGTCGGATGAACCATAAAAACACTCAGGGTTAACATAAATACAAGATAAGCTTGTTGAGCCTCAAATCTTTTCACATAATGTCCTTTCGAAAATTATTAAATTCACGATTGTTTATTACTAACCTTCTACTACTTATCCCCCTCCTTTTTTCACCTCCTTAAAAAACTTTCATAGCCCTTCGTTAAGTTATACCCCCCTTCCCAAAAAAATGATAAGAACTTGCTTTTGGGTGAGATGACCAGGATCATAAAAATAGTAATAGCAAATGGTCTGCCAATAGCCGAAGGAAAATCAGAAGTTTGGATTCAGCCTTTAATAACAGGGGATTAGATTAATAGGAGAGAACAGCATAGAAGTATGAAATTATTCGTTTGACCTCAATATTTGGTGGAACCTCAACATATTGAGGGATACTTTGAAGGGAGGTGGGTTGATATTTGTTGAAAATGGAAAGGGGCTGGTCATTGAGTCCACCTACGAGTCTTTAGTCTGAGATAACTCTGCGGGTAGACGATTACGGGAAGAAATGTGCATGATTAAATTAAACGGGGCTTTTTTACAAGTCACCCATACTCACTTCAGGCCTGCCTTGCGCAAAGCGTTAATGTAATTATCTATTACCGATTGATCTTTGAACGGAAGTATCTTTGCAAAGGAATCCAATGAGAACTTCGGATTTATTCTGAGGACTTCAGCGGCTTCAGCGCGAGCCTCCCCCTCTCGACCCATCAGAATGTAAGTAGCGGTCAGACCAAGATGCGCAAATAAGTTGTCAGGCGACAGATGGAGTGCCTTTTTATATTCCGAAGCCGCTTCCTTATACAGCCCCTTCGCCCGGTAGGCTTGGCCGAGGTGTAAGAAGTTACCGGTCTCACCTAAGGGGTTAAGTCGGATTGCTTTTACGAAAATTGGAATGGCTTCTTCAGCTCGGCCTGCATAGTTTAGACTCATTGCGTACGCCATATGGGCATCCGCCCCTCCGGGATCCAGGGCCACAGCCCGTTCCCCTTCAGCAATTGACTTCCCATACTCCCTTTTCAGGGAATAGAAATGACTCAATAAGGCGTGCGCAAGAGCCACGGAATCATCCATGGCAAGGGCTTTTTGTGTCAACTCTATACCTTTCTCAATAGACTCCCGAGGGGACTTCCCAAGGCCCAGCCAATACTCAATCTGGTTAACAAGACCCATGAGGACATAAGTCATTGGAACATCCGGACACATCGCAATCGCCTCCTCTGCGATCCGCCGAGCTCTCCTGGCGTCCCCGATATTGTGACCCCAATAGTAATTCCACCCTTCCATTATTTTCAAATAGCAATCGAGACCTTGTTTCCCTTTGTAATATTTTCCGAAGGTTGAGGCTTGTTCCCCCTCCGTCAACTTCACTCGGATGGCCGTCAAGGTCTTTATGGTGATCTCATCCTGCAGAGCAAATATGTCTGTTAGATCACGATCGTACCGTTCTGCCCAGATGTGCCGTCCTGTGAGGGCATCGATCAACTGGGCATTAATCCGGATTCGGTCAGCCGACCTTTGAACACTTCCCTCCAGAACATACCGAACCCCAAGCTCCTCACTCACTTGTTTAACCTTCACAGGCTTGCCCTTATAGGAAAATGTTGACTGTCTGGATATCACAAATAAGTGGCGAACTTTGGATAGAGCGGTGATGATTTCCTCGGTGATCCCGTCACTCAAGAACTCCTGTTTGGGGTCCTCGCTCATGTTTACAAAGGGCAGCACGGCAATAGAAGGGTCGTCCGGCAAGGGGAATGCCATCTTCTCTTTGGATGCAACCTCCATCTTGGTTGTTGGAGAAGGAGCAGGTTTGGTGACTTTTTCAGGTACTGGAGATGTTATCTTTTCTTCTGTTGAGGGGGTGACGGCTGTTGAGGGTTTTTCAGGCAAGGGGGCTGTGATTTGCTCTTTAGAAGCCACCTGAGCCGGATGCCGGGAAAGCATTGGATACATTTGCCAGACGGCATTAGCCGCGGCAATCAAGGCTACTAAAATTTTAATGGCAGGATGGACCCGATTCCAATAATTTAACCCAATCCTTTTCCAACTGCTCACCAATGAAGCAGTCTCCCCCTCCGGTAAAACTCGGTATATCCGCACGGGTTTCGCGATGTTTTTTACAGTCTGCTTTCCAATATATTCATATCTTAATTCTAACTTGTCTTTAATCTGTTCATATACAATCCCGGATAAGCAAATGCCTCCTGCATCAGCAAGGTTCTGGATCCGTGTTGCAACGTTGAGCCCATCCCCGAAAATCTTTTCTTCTTTCTCCGATACCTCACCAAGGTTGATCCCGAAGCGATATTCCATTCTTCGAGGTTCAGGTAATTCATCATTTCGATTCTTGAGTTCCTTCTGAATGTCAACGGCGCACTGCACTGCATCCGCTACACTGGGAAACTCAGCGAGAACATGATCTCCTGGAGCATCGATGACTTTGCCTCCATGCTGTTGAATAAGGCTTGTCATCACTTCCTTATAGGTATTAAGTGTACGGATTGTTCCTGCTTCATCCTTGGTCAGGAGGCGGCCGTAACCTTTTACATCTCCGCTGAGAATGGTGGCAAGCTTGCGTTTAACTTCTGGTGTGCTCATGGAATCCCCCCAAACTTCCGGAGTGGAAAAACAGAAACAATTCTTTTAAAAAATCTTAATTTTGCAATGGTTGAGAAGCCTCTACGAAGGCATAAAAGCCCTCTCGGAGGCTTCATATCGGTACCTTTCGGAATCTCGTTCTCATACTACACTCCAAAAGGTTAACGGTCGGGTTGTTGGGTTAATTAAGACCAGGTAGGAAATTGTAAGAAAACTATCAGAAATGTATGGATAGTCAAGTAAAAAGTTATTTCCATAATTTAAACCGTCTTGCTGATTTCCATTGAAGTGTTCAATAAAAAAGGCAAAACCTTTTCTGGTTCTGCCTTTCTTTAAGGTCATCAATTTATACATCCACTTTATGGCAGTGTATATTTAGTCGTTGATTTAATATAATTTTGCCCAACGCCTTCTACAGTTGAACGTACTACAGTTCGAGTCATTTCAAAACTGCCCTGTATTCCAGCAACTTTCCCAGTGCCTCCGGTGATGGTACCGGTTCCCTTCCCAAAACCTACACCACCTGGTTTTACTTCTCCGGTCATTGTATATGTAAAAAAGACCTTATCACCAGTCTGGAGATTAAATACAGCCCAACCTCGCTCATCCCTGTAGACACCTTTTTCAATTTTCATTGACCCAAGGGAACGAACCGTTGCATTGTGAAATAATCCTCTGCCTGTGTCACTGATAACTAAGCCAATGCCTTCATAAATTATGAAAACGCTGCCTTCTCCTAAGGGAAGGACTTTTGATGTAGCATAAAGGGTGGTAGTGCTTGTTCCGCTCTCTTCTTTGCTCTGGGCATAAACATTTATCCCAAAAGTAAGCAATAAAACTAAACTCAATACCAATAGCAAAATAGATTTTTTCATGGTCACCTTCCTTCTTTTGTTGTTAGGGTTAGACATCTTTTACATCGAAAACAAAATATAACCGTCATCCAGAAACAAAAAACCCCGTCTTGTTGTAGAAGACAGGGTTTCAATTTTTTATTCATTCCCCCTATATGTGGGAATCAGCAGAGGCGACAGCTTTTTCCTGTGGTGTCCATTACTTCTTTTGACTTACACAGTACGCTTAAAGTATGCAAAGTCAAAGGAATTATTTAATTATTTTCAAAGCATGGATGTGTTCGGTAATGTTCACTATTGATTGATTCTGAGAAGTATGTGGTTACGTATATCTTCTTCTGAAACATTGCGAATTTACTTTTTGTCCTCAATTCAGCCCTTCAGTCAATCAATAAGGATTAGCGTTTGAAAGGAAGTATGCCCTGCAAAATTACTGGATGCTTGACTACAGCTTGCTATATTGTAGTTCATGATTGAATCAGTTTTAAGATGTATATATTCTCCTGACGCAAGGTTGATTATTCGGTTAAGACAATAAGGGGGAATATATTTATGAAGAAAGCAGGCAC